>ENA-USYV01000089-USYV01000089.1-human-gut-metagenome-genome-assembly--contig:-NODE-89-length-95353-cov-17.787858_pt1 | contig 95353 bp, 79 predicted proteins | sample MGYA00250066_ERZ773514 | MGnify/ENA primary metagenome ERZ773514 (study PRJEB29103, sample SAMN06112049) | human gut metagenome | biome: human gut; feature: ankylosing spondylitis patient; material... | reverse complement strand
ACCGGGATTCTTCCGTCTAACAGTTCAAAAAACTGACGGTTTACGCCGCAAAGCAGCCAGCACGCGTAATGACGATCCTGATCGTTAAAACGCTTTAAGGTATGCGCAAGCTTCCTTTTGGCTTCTGCAATGACGCTTTTCCAATGCGTCATTGCCATCTTGGAGGTTTCTTCTAAAGCGAGCTTCCAGTGACGCGCCTGCAGGTGAGGTCCTGACGTCTCTTTAATTTCCCTGAGCAAAGTAAGCAGACTTGCCTCCGCCGCTTTGCCGTTAGTTCTCAAGTCCGCGAGTCTCTGATTAAATTCAACAGGTTTTTTACTCAGAGCTGCCACCAGTTTATTTCGAAAAGCTCGGAAGTCCCTTACCTCGTCTCGAAGCTCTCTGGTTTGGAAGGCAAAGAGGAATTTGGAAGCCACAAAACCATATGACGAACACATCCGATCCAGTGAAACTCTGTCAGTCTCACTGGGCATCTCAAACTGACGCACGAGTGTTCGTTCAAGGCTGGGCATTTAGGGGTAAAAAATAAAGTAATAATTAGATGTTAACGAAAACTTAGGTTTTTTATACCCGTATTTTCCTTAACTTTATTCTTCCATGATCTTTTCCCGTAGAGACGGGCGCAGAAGACAGTCATCAGAGTAATAACGTCCTTGACGAGTTCCGTTTCGAAAGACTGCTGTTCCGGTTCATCAAGGATGACTACGCGAGTGCCCATGTAGTGAGCGATGTAATAAATCAATTCGGTACCGAATCGGAGGAGTCGATCGTCGTGAGTAAGAACCAACGTGCCGATACGATGAAGTAAAAGCAGTCTCAATAAACGCTTGAGACCCGGCTTTTTGCAATTGAGCCCGCTTCCGAGGTCTTTGATTACCAACTGACATCCGTAGTGACTGAGTCTTTCGGCTTGGGCTGCCAAGTCCGAGCGCTGGTCATAGCTTGAGACTCTTGCATACCCGACCATGATCCTTTTGTCGAGGTTCGGATGAAGTATTTCATGAACTTCATCAGGATCAAAACGCCTTTGATTTCCGATTGTTCTGATGACTCGCGAGAATTTGCCGTTTTTGCACCACCGCCTTACGGTTGCAACACAAACGCCAAATGATTTGGCAACATCTCCGATAGACATTAAATTCTGCAGCTCTTTCATACTCACCCTCCAATCTCTGGAACCCCGTCAATTGTCAAGCAATTTAGGGTTGAGGGCTCCTCTCTAGTCTTGCGAAGCAAGACTCTTCCCTATAGCTTTTTGATGATTGTCTAGGTAACTTGTTCGAGATTAAATGCGTCTGCTTCTGCATACAGAAGAGGCCAATCTACCAATCTCTCCAGGCTGTTTCAAGAATCTCATTTGATTCTATTTGCCTACCATGAACTTCAAGATCAGTCCGCTCGTGCCCCTTAAAGGAAAGTAGCTGTAGCGCTAATTGGAGGGTCCGGGCTGTGGAGCGGGCCTTTCGGCTTTCTCATGCTTAGTTGTAGACGATTGTGCTCGAACTGTAAGTTAAATCTTCAGGTTGCCTTTGGTAATGAACATTTCGCGACCCCTGCTAACTTGGGATCATATGCTTTACGGCTTATAAGAACAGCTCTGACTATTCGTAAAAGCTTAGCTGCAACGGCACATACGAGTTTTCCCCAGGGCATTTTTTCTTTTTGCTTCTTCAAAATCCACTTCGTTAACTGTTTGGATTTCAATTTTCCTTTAGTGGCCATGTTAATCACGCTCCCGGCCCCTTGCACCATTAAAGATCTCATTGTTTTGTCCCCACGATGGGTGATTTTTCCTTTCTTCTCGTTGTGCCCCGTAGCAATGCTTCTTGGCACCAAGCCATAATAGGCAGGAAAATCTTTGGGATTTTTGAACCTTCTGATATCCCCAATAGTTGCACGAAGTCTGCAGCTGCAGATTGGTCCCAGCCCCGGAATCGTTTGAATTAGCTGGCAAACTTTATCGTTCTTAGCTAACAACTCAAGGGTTTTGGTGATTTTATTCAAGGCCTTTTGAGCTGTTTGAGCGTGTGTGACCATGTCAACGAGACTTTCCTTCAATTCCTCCGGAAAAGCTGCGTGATTTTCAATCAGATCTTTCAATCGAGCTTTCCCGCTGATTCCTTTCGATATATTCAATCCCCAGGCTTGGCAAATCCCTTTTAAAGACACAATGGTCTGTCTATATTGCTTGATATATTGTTCCCGCAGCGTTGTTAAGCTCGCGTACTTTTGTTGCTCCATATCTTTGGCTTTGATCGTTCTCAGCTGTGTATCTTGGGCTAGAAAAGCCAGGGCTTGAGCATCATTTAAATCAGTTTTTTGGCCTGAATAATGATTTTCAACGTAGTTCTGTACATTCTTGCCGCCGATAACTAGGCAGCGATGTCCCCAAGCCTCTAACTTTTGAACTAAATAATTCATTTCAGTGCACGGCTCCATGGCGAACGTCGTGGGGCATAGCACCTGAGCACTTTTCTCGAGTTCAGAATAGTCTAGGCGGTCGATGCAGACCACCTCACCATCTGTTGTTAACAGAGCAACACTGACGCAATTCTTAGCTAAATCTATACCGATGGCTTCGTATTCGAGATCTGTATTGATCGTTTTTGCGAGTATCCTTCTAACTGACATGGAATCACCTTTGATGAGAACTTTGTCACTTTCATTTTGCTCCCTCTATCTCGTTGGGAGCAAAGGGGTTCCATGTCATTAAGGAAGCTGAGTATGTATAGGTTTGATTAGATATTCAATGGCTAGCCATTAGCCCCTTTCGTCAAAAAACAAAGCCTGCCGATTTTGAAGTCGACAGGCTCTGCTGCATCAGAGGAAAAGATTATTTCGTTCTCTCTTGAAGTGCTGCGATTGCAGGCAATGTCTTGCCTTCAAGGAATTCAAGGAATGCACCGCCGCCGGTGGAGATATAGGAAACTTTCTCTGCCACGTTAAAGGCTTTGGCCGCGGCAATCGTATCGCCGCCTCCGACGATCGTGAAAGCACCGTTAGCTGTAGCTTCGGCAACTTTTTCAGCGAGATCGCGGGTACCTTCTTTGAAGTTGTCCATTTCGAAAACACCGACCGGACCGTTCCAAATGATCGTCTTAGCGTCCTTCAGGTACTCACTGAGCATCTTGCTGGTCTTCGGACCGATATCGAGGATCATTTCGTCTGCTTCGATATCGTCAAGATCACAGATTCTGAAGCCGGCGTCATAACCGATATGGTGGGCCACGACAACGTCAACCGGAAGAGGAAGATGACCGCCTTTCTCTTTCATAATCTTCATGACTTCTTTGCATTCGCCGACAAGTGCAGGTTCGGCCAAAGAAGTACCGATGTGATGACCCTGAGCCAGAAGGAAAGTATTGGCAATACCGCCGCCGACAATCAAAGTGTCAACCAGCGGAGCCAGATGCTTCAAAATGGTCAGCTTCGTGGAAACCTTGGAACCGCCCACGATAGCAACCAGCGGACGTTTTGCTTCAGCAACAGCCTTAGTTAGAGCCTTGATTTCTTTGGCAAGAAGAGGACCTGCGCAGGCAATTTCAGCTTCGCGAGCTAGGCCGTCAGTTGTAGCCTGAGCGCGGTGAGCGGTACCGAAAGCGTCGTTAACGTAGATATCGCAAAGCTTTGCCATCTTCTTAACGAGTTCGGGATCGTTCTTCTTCTCACCAACGTTTCCGCGGCAGTTTTCAAGAATCACGACTTCACCGGGTTTTACGTCAACACCGTCGAGCCAGTCTTTCTCAAAGCGAATCGGCATACCGAGCATCTGGCCGAAGGTTTCGGCAACTTTTGCCAGACTGTCCTGTTCGGTGAGTTCGCCTTCCTTAGGACGTCCAAGGTGGGAGCAAACCATTACGCCGGCGCCGCCTTTCAAAGCCATCTTGACGGCGGGCATGGATTCTTTCAAGCGATGATCGTCAGTCACATTGCCTTCTGCATCGCGGGGAACATTCATGTCGGCACGAATAAAAACACGCTTCCCTTCAAGCGCGCCTTCATTGACCAATTCTTCAAGTGTTTTGACTTTCATGGATCTTCTTTCCTGTTAGACCAAACCCCGACGAAGCGGGGTTTGATCAAATAATTTTAAGGATTACTTCGCGTTGTACATCGCAACGGCAGTGTCGAGCATTCTGCAGGAGAAGCCCCACTCGTTGTCATACCAAGCAACAGCCTTCACCAGCGTACCGTCGATAACCTTAGTCAGTGTGGCATCGAAGATAGAGGAGAAGGAAGTGTGGTTGAAGTCGGAAGAAACCAGCGGCAGTTCGTTGTAGCCGAGAATGCCTTTGAGTTCAGGGCTTTCGGAAGCTTCAAGAATGATCTTGTTAACTTCTTCAACAGTTGTCGGGCGCTTTGCGTTGAAAGTGAGGTCGGCAACGGAAACGTTCAGAGTCGGGACGCGCATGGCGTAGCCGTCCAGCTTGCCCTTCAGTTCGGGAATCACAACACCGACAGCTTTAGCGGCACCGGTCTTTGTCGGGATGATGTTGTCGGCGGCAGCGCGAGCACGACGCAGGTCTTTGTGCTTAACGTCAGTCAGAACCTGGTCGTTTGTGAAGGCATGGATGGTGGTCATCATGCCGTCAACAATACCGAGCTTGTCCATCAAAGGCTTAACGAACGGGCACATGCAGTTGGTTGTGCAGGAAGCGTTGGAAACAACGACGTCGCTTGCCTTGAGAACATTCTGATTCACGCCGTAAACAACGGTGGCGTCAACGTCTTTGCCGGGAGCGGAAATCAAAACTTTCTTGGCGCCGGCTTCAATGTGCTGCATTGCGCCTTCTTTATCGCGGAATGCACCGGTGCATTCGAGAACGATGTCGATGTCCAGATCTTTCCAAGGAAGCTTCTTCGGATCACGTTCGGAGCACATGAAAATGCGGTCTCCGTTCACGACCAGATGACCGTCGTCCCAATAAACGTCACCGTTGAACTTGCCGTGCGTTGTGTCGAACTTGGTCAGATGGACGGTGGCTTCGGGTTTTGCAGTATCGTTAATGGCAACGATCTTGACGTCCGGCCATTTATTTTCTTCATAAAAAGCGCGGAGGACGTTTCGACCGATGCGGCCGTAACCGGTAATAGCAACTCGAATGGTCATGTTTATTTTCCTTGAGAAAGAACTTGCTGAACAGTTTCAACAACGTTATCGACGGTGAAACCAAAAAGTTTAAAGAGTTCGGAAGCGGGGGCGGATTCGCCGAAATGATCCAAACCGATCACAGTACCTGCGCCGCGGATGTACTTCCACCAGCCGTCGGTTCTGCCGGCTTCAATAGCGACAACGGGTCTGCCTTCGCCTAAGACGAAGTCGCGGTATTCCTTGTCCTGACGATCAAAGACGGTCGTGGACGGCATGGAAACGAGACGTGTCTGGATATTCATTGCCAAAAGCTGCCTGCGAGCTTCGGCTGCCAGTGCAACTTCACTGCCGGTCGCAATCAGAGTCACTTCAACGGAAGAAGGACCGTTCGGAGCCTCAAGCATGATGTAGCCGCCCTTTTCCATGTCATCGACATTGATTTCGTCGCGTTCAACGAACGGAAGGTTCTGACGGCTGAAGATCAGGGAAGAAGGACCGTCCTGGCGGGAAATAGCGCAGGCCCAAGCGGTAAGTGTTTCGCAGGTATCGGCAGGACGCCAGACATCCATGTTCGGAATGATTCGCAGGCTTTCTGTCTGTTCGATCGGCTGATGTGTCGGACCGTCTTCGCCGACGCCGATGGAGTCGTGCGTAAAGACGAAGATAGAGCGCAGCTTCATCAGTGCGGCCATTCTCAGTGCATTGCGGCCGTAGTCTGCGAAGGTAAGGAAGGTAGCGCCGTACGGGATGAATCCGCCGTACAAAGCGATGCCGTTCAGGATGGCGCACATGCCGAATTCACGAACACCGTAGTTAATATGGCGTCCGAGATAAGTATCGGGTCTCATGGCCTGAACGCCTTCCCAGTTGGTCAGGTTAGAGCTTGTCAGGTCAGCGGAGCCGCCGAGAAGTTCGGGCAGATGCGGGGCGTAAGCATTCAAAGCCATCTGGCTGGCCTTGCGGGTCGCGACTGTCTTGGCTTCGCCGGCTGCATTGACGATGGCTTCAAGAATCACATCATCCCAGTTTTCAGGCAACTGGCCTTTCATGCGGCGTTCTAATTCAGCAGCTTTAGCCGGGAAAGCTTCGGCGTAACGGCGATATTTTTCGAGCCATGCCTCTTCCATTTCGGCACCGGCCTTACGAGCATCAAATGCCTCGTAAATTTCCTGGGGAATTTCAAAAGGAGCGTATTCCCAGCCCAAAGCCTTCTTAGCTTCGGCAAGCTCTTCGTCTCCCAAAGGAGAACCGTGCACTTTGTTCGTGCCTGCGCGATTGGGAGAACCGAAACCGATAACCGTCTTGCAGTCGATCAATGTCGGTTTGTCGGATTTCTTAGCTTCTTCAATAGCTTCGGAAACCGCCTCGATATCGTGGCCGTCGATCGGGCCGATCACGTTCCAGTTATAAGATTCGAAACGCTCGCGAACGTTTTCGCCGAACCAGTTTTCGATCTTGCCGTCGATGGAAATGCCGTTGTCATCGTAAAGAGCGATGAGTTTATTGAGTTTCCAAACACCGGCCAAGGAGCAGACTTCGTGAGAAATACCTTCCATCAAGCAGCCGTCACCTAAGAATGCGTAGGTGTAGTTGTTGATGATGTCAAAGCCCTCTTCATTGAATTCGGCTGCCAGCATTTTTTCAGCCAAAGCCATACCGACAGCATTGGCGATGCCCTGTCCGAGCGGACCGGTGGATGTTTCAACGCCGGGAGTCACTCCGATTTCGGGGTGTCCCGGCGTTTTGCTGTGAAGTTGGCGGAAATTCTTCAGATCATCGATGGTGAGGTCGTAGCCGGCCAGATGCAGCAATGCATACTGGAGCATGGAACCGTGGCCGTTAGAAAGAAGAAAACGGTCGCGGCCGAGCCATTTAGGATCAGAAGGATTGTGACGAAGGTGTTTAGTCCAAAGGGCAACAGCGATATCTGCCATACCCATCGGCATTCCGGGGTGACCGGAGTTTGCTTTTTGGACTGCATCCATAGCCAAAGCGCGAATCGCGTTGGCCATTGTCTTACTGGAGACGGAAGAGGACATAGTCAATAAGGTGTAAATAAGAAAAATCCCGAAACTCGGGCTTAAGAATACCTGTAATTCTACCAACTCTGGGCCCGTATCGAAATCAGCCGTTTAGTCGAAATACCCTCCTTATTTTCCTTAATAATCCGACAATTGCTATATCATTTTGGTATTCCTGAAAGCACTTTTAACAAATCATGCCCCGCTTTTACTATTTTTTCGATTCTGCTGACGTCAATGCCCCGCTTGTTCTGCCTCCTGAGGCGGTCCATCATGCGATGCGGGTCCTTCGCATGAGACAGGGAGATGCCGTGGAAGTATTTAACGGAAAAGGCTGTGCTGTTAAAGGAACGATTCGTTTTGCGACGGATTTCGCGGAAGTGATCCCTCAGGAGGTCATCATGCAGCCTCGAGGTCTCAAACTTGTCCTCCTGCAGGCGCTGGTTGCCAACGAAAAAATGGATTGGATTATTGAAAAAGCCTGCGAACTCGGCTATGCCGAGATTGCTGTTTTCCCTGCGGAACGCGGCGAAGTGCGCCTCACGGGAGAAAAAGCGCTAAAGCGGGTTGAACGGTGGAACAAGATTGCTGTCTCTGCTTGTCAGCAGTGCGGAGAAAATTACCTTCCCAGTATTCGTTTCTGCACGAATTTAAAAGATGCTGCATCAAGCGCTGAGGGACTCAAATTCGTATTGAGCCCGATCGGTAAAACTTATGATTCTTCAGAGGTTCCGAATGTCGTGACCTTTGCCGTCGGACCCGAAGGCGGTTTGTCACCTAAGGAAATCGATGCCCTGATCGACTACGGCTTTTACAGCCGTAAACTCGGAAACCGTATTCTGAGAACAGAAACGGCAGCCATTGCTGCCGCTTCCTTCGCTCAAACTTTGTGGGGCGACTTTCGTTAAGCCGCCGTTAGATTAGGCTGAACCGCTTTCGGCGGAAGCACCTGTATCCGTCGGCTTATAGCCTTCGGTCATCGCACGGGCTAAGTTGGCACCGTAGGTCGCGAAAACAGGACCGTCCCTGTAGTTTTCAGGAAACTTGCTCGGGGCACGAGCCTGAATCTTTGCAGCTTCCACTTGTCCGCTGGCTGCCAGACGAAGGTGGCTTCTCATAGAAAGCACCTTTCGGCTGTAGCCGCCGTCGTGCGAGTGTTTAGCCGCTCCGACGTAGTACTTCAGAGCACCCTTCAAAGAGCCTGTTTTGTTGAGGTATTCTTTAAGAATCTGGGTTCCCACTTCAATTCCCGCCTCAACCTCATGAACGGCTTTAAGACCGCCGTACTCTTTGAAGCGTTTGGCATGGACCTTAGCGTGAACCTGCATCAGACCTTTCGCTCCGACAGAACTGCCGGCTTTCGGATCAAAAGAAGACTCCGTGGCAATGACGGCCAGAATCAGCAAAGGATCCACGTCGTGATTTTTCCCGGAAATGAAGGCCTGCTCGACAATTTCAGCCGCATCTTCGCGATCTACGCGATAATGCTCTGCGATAAAACGAGCCGCGTTCGTTTCCATACGGTCAATGATTTGCTCTTCGGTCTCGAATGGCTTCGTCAAATCTTCGCGCTCAAAGTTGGAGTAACTCAAAGATTTGACTTTCAGCGGCGGCTCGGACTGGGGAGCCTTAGAATCGACAGCTGCCTTGGGGGTGGAAACTGCCATCGCGTTCTGAGTGCCGAGCGAACCGAGTCCAAGTAAAAAAGCCAATGCGAGCGTCAGAGACGCGGCTGCTTTTTTGCCTCGGAAAACTGGTTCTTCCTTACAAGCGCGTAGGACGGAAAAAGCGCCTCTATGTGTTTGTTTTTTAAACTGCTGGTTTTTAGTCATCCCGTAATGGTGCCTTTGACAGATTTGTTTGTCTATCGTTTACTAGGTGTTAATACGTGACTGACTGTTAAAAACTTCTCGCCAGTGCAAAAATGATTATGCACCCATTAAGTACTTAAATATGCGACAAATTTTTAAAACCCACCCCTGGGTTCCGCCTAAAGAATTACCCGAGACCCAGGATTTATTCCGCAAATACGGGGTTCCCGGCTCTATCCGGCCCGGTCATCTGCTCAAGGGCAAAGGAGAGCCGTCAAAGCTCTACCTCATCACCAAAGGGGCCGCCGCATACTATGTTGCAGACCGTTACAAAAGTCATCCGAGTGTTCTGAGTTTATTGATCCCCGGATGCTCAGCATGCGACCTTTCCGTCATCACCGGAGATCGGGTTAATGTCACGACTCGAGCGATCGGCCCGTGCGAAGTGCTGATTATGCAGCCGCATGTTTTAACCGATCTCATGAAAAACAATAGTGAGTTCGCTGCCAAAGAAGCCGCTCATGTGACGCGCAAGCAGGAATGCTCTCTTGAAGCAATGGTGGCTAATTTCACGCTGGAGCCTGCCGAACGCCTAAGACGTTTTCTTAAAGTACTTCTAATCAGTTACGACGTTCCGATCTCGAAGACGGACTGGAATCGAATTCCGCTGGACTTGACGAATGAACAGTACGGCGCCGTGGTTAACCTCACGCGCGTGTCCGTGAGCCGAATCTTTTCTGATTGGATCAGCAAGGAACTTTTATATAAGAGCGGCCGAAACGTATACGTCAAAGCCAAGCTCTTTGAAAACATCTACGACTGGTGGACGGATTAGTCCGGACCAACCGTTTCTTCAGCCTTAGAGATTGAAAAGAGGAACGCAAACAGCACCATCAGAACCATGGCAATCACGGCACAAGCGCGTACGGCGGCGACAGCCGTGAAATGCTCAGAGGCAAAACCTAATATCAGCTGACCGACCGGCACGAGCCCGAGCATCACCGCCAAATACATCGCAGAGAAGCGCCCGCGGTAGATGTCCGGCGCCTTGCACTGCACCAAGTTATTCGCTGCAGCTAAGGCAAAAGTCAATGCGCCTCCCGCCACCAAGGCACAAAGCCATTGAGAAGTCACCGTCTCCAGTGCGGGCAGCACGGCAAAAGCAATACATGTAATCCATCCGCCGGTCCAGACCGTTGTCACATGGTGAATAATGCGGCGATTTCTCTGCATAAGCACGGCGGCCGCAACTGCGCCGAACCCCAAACCTGAAGACATAGAGCCGAAGCTCATGAGTTCGCTGCCTTTAAGAGAAATCGCAGGCAGCAAAGCCACGGCTGGCATCACCAAAATAGAGAGGCACGCAACCTGTGGGAGAACCTCCCGCAGTATGGGATACGTCATAAAGAGCTGGCGAGACGTGACGCCCACGCTTTCTTCACGCTCTTCACTCGTCGTGCGATTCGGAATTTTGACGATCGCCATCACAGCAATCATCGGAATAAAGCAAACGGCATTCATAGCAAAGCACCAGGTTGCCGAGAAACTTTCGATGATGAGAACTGCCAGCATCGGCGCAATCGACCGCGCGACATTCATCACAAGCGACTGTCTTGCCACGGCTTGAGAGACTGTTTCTCCGGTTTCGACCAGCATGGAATGCATAGACGGGCCGTCTATGGAGGTCACGATGCCGAAAATTAAAGCCAATACGGCCAAGTTGTACGGATTAAGATCTCCGCAATAAGAAAGAAACGCCGTGAGCGTTGCAATTGCGCAGCCAATTGTCTGTGTAATGAGGAGGATGTGATGACGATGGAATCGGTCGGCCATGGAACCCGCGACCGGCGCCAGCGGCAAAGACGGCAGTGCAGAAAGCAAGGCAATCGCACTCAGCCAAAGCGGAGAATGCGTTTGAGTCCACACGACCCAGGACAACGCCATGCCGTGGACGAATCTTCCGAGAGTGGAAAAGCTGTACGCTCCCCAAAAGTATCTTCTCGCGGCTATCAGTGGTGTCATGGTGTCCTCATTTTCTTACGAGGTCATTGTAATTTGGTCTCCTAGAGAAGTGTTAACCGCAGTGATCCGAAGCGAGCGTTGTCTCTAGGCATGTATTCAGGTATTGAACTGGTCAAGGCTTCAACGTAAAGTATTCGATCTTAATAATCAGACTAAGAACGCTTGGAATAAGAACATCAGATGCCCGCAGAAAAGGTTGAAATCGTCACGGACAACGGCCTTACAGTAAAGGCAATGGCCCCGGTCATTGTCTCGGCTAGCCGATCGACGGACATTCCGGCTTATTTCTCTAAGTGGTTCATTTCTCGTTTCAAAGGCAGACGAGGCTACGTGAAATGGTTCAATCCGTTCAATCAAAAACCGGTTTACGTTTCTTTTGAGAAAACGAAGCTCATCGTTTTCTGGAGCAAGAATCCGAAGCCTTTGATCCGGTATCTTCCGGAGCTCGATGCTGCCGGGGTTCATTACTATTTTCAGTTCACGCTGAACGACTATCAGCAGGAAAATCTTGAGCCGAACGTGCCGTCTGTTGAAAGCCGCATTCAAACCTTCAAGAAGCTGGCCTCTGTGATCGGACCGGAAAGAGTCGTATGGCGTTTCGATCCTGTGCTGTTTACTAAAACGCTAACGCCAAGAGAGCTGGCAACAAGGATTTTCAAGATCAGCAAAGAACTCAAAGGCTGCACCAACCGACTGGTCTTTAGTTTTATCGACATCAAGGCCTACAAAAAGGTTCAGCGAAACTTGCTAAAGTATTCCGAGCATTTTGCTGCTCAATACGATTCAGCTTCTATTGAGGAGGCTGAACCCACGGCCGAACAAGTTGAAGAGTTTGCAGGATACCTTTCGAAGATTCGTTCTTATTGGCAGGAGCGCGGCTGGGACCTGGAAATCTGCGTCTGCGCTGAAAAATTTGATCTGTCGCATCATGGAATATTGCCGAGCAAATGCATCGATGCTGAGCTCATGCTCAAGCTTTTCGGAAATGATCCGGCAGTAACTAACTACCTCACAAAAGCACCAACTGAAAAGTCGTTTGAGATCGATCAATTGGATTTGTTCAGTGCTCTTCCGACCGAAAAGAAAAAGGTCATCACGATTAAAAAGGATCCGGGGCAGCGGCAGGAATGCGGATGTGTGGAAAGCAAAGATATCGGCATGTACAACACGTGTCTGCACGGGTGTGTCTATTGCTACGCAAATAGTTCTCCGGAATTAGCAATCAAAAATTTTGAGCGGAGAAAGAACCATCCGTTAGCCGAAAGCATCTTCATTCCGGATAGCCCGGAAGCCTAAGCGCAGAAAAGCCGCCCAAAGGCGGCTCTTTGCACTAATGCTTAGTACTGACTAAGGATTATTTTTTGCCGAGGTTGTGATCTTTAACGGCGCTTTCAGCAGCGATACGGCCGGAGTTAACTGCGAAGCCGATCGTAGAGCCTGCCATTAACAGGTCATAAGAATCACCGTACATACCGCCGACGTCAGATCCGGCTGCGTAGAGGTTCGGAATAGCCTTGTCTTTGTCTGTGACAACCTGCAGACGGTCGTTAACCTTGATGCCGCCCAGAGTTCCGAGAGAGGAAGCGACGCTCTTGATGGCATAGAACGGGCCCTGTTTGACGGGGAAGATGTACTGCGGGTCTTTTGCGAACAGAGCGTCATGACGCTGTTCGGCAGCCTTGTTGTACTGTTCAACGCTGGCTTTCAGGACAGCAGGATCCATACCTGTCTTCTTGGCGAGTTCGTCAAGTGTATTGGCTTTAACTGCCCAGCCTGCCTGTTCTGCAGCTGGCCATTCTTTTTCGAAGTTGGTCAGCTTAGCGCCGATCGGAACCATAACGCCGACACCCTGAACAATACCGTCATGCTTCATAGAGTCGAGGTTCTTGTTGTCATAGACAACCCACATCTGACCGCCGATTCTTTCAAGCGCGTTACCAGCTGCTGGCCAGTCACCCATGATTGTTTCGTCGCAGAAGCGTTCGCCGTTCGGAGTCAGCCAAAGATGCGGCTGTTTGGCGGTAGCGGAAACATGGTTAGTTGTGGAAACAGCACGAGGACCCGGGCGATAGGACTGCTGAACTTCCAAGCCCTCTTTGCCGCCGCCGGCAGACCAAGCCATCTGGATACCGACACCATTCTTACCGGTCTGAGCAATACCGTCTGTGTTCGGGAAGCGTGTGTACTTCTTCATCATTTCGGGATTGTCAGCAAAACCGCCGGTAGCAATAATCACGGCCTTTGCATGGATGTTGAGTGTATTGCCGTCTTTGTCTTTAGCAACGACACCGGCAACCTTGCCGTCCTTACCGAAGATCAGTTTTTCTGCAGGTGTGTTCAGGAGAACCTGCATGCCGTATTCATCTTTGCCTTTCTTCTGGAGAGCGTTGATCCAGCCGGCACCGCGGCCCTGATAAATGTGCCATGTGTAGAGACCGCCGGGATAGTTCGTCGTGAGTTTTTCGAACTTAACGCCGTGCTTCTGCATCCATTCGACTGTATCGGCAGATTTGTCGACGAAGGCACGAACCAGGCGGGCATTGCTGCGCCAGTGACCATAGTTCATGATCTTCTTGAAGGCTTCGTCTTTGGTCAGAGGAATGTAGTAGTCGCGCTGCATCTTGGAGCCGACAGCGAAAATACCTTCGGAGAAATTACCTGTTCCGCCGACCATGCCTTTCTTTTCAAGGCCGATGACTTTAGCGCCCTGTTCGGCTGCGGCAAATGCTGCAGCGGTACCGGCGGCACCCTGGCCGACAACGACGACGTCTGTTGTGATGTCTTTTTCAGCTGCGTAAGGAAGAGAAGAGAATGCAGCAAGCACTGCAACAGCAATCAGCTTTTTCATGTTTGTTTTCTCCGTGAGTTTAAGTGTTGTTAGCCGCTGTTTGCGGCGGTGTGTTTTTTGTTATCAAGTCCGTCTGAATCGTGGTTTGAGGCGGTCTTGCTGAGTGTTATTGTGCGGCAATAACACCTCGGCTGTCAGTAACTTCCGATACACAAAAAACTCCTGAAATGTATCCCGTGATACATTTTCAGGAGTTTTCCTAGGTTAAGTCAGCAGATTATTTGCGTTTTTCGTACTTGTCTTCGGCTATGCAGTTTGTCTGAAGCCGACGGCTGTAGGTCTTCTTCCAGACATCAAACTTCGCTCCGCGGGGAAGAATTTCAAAGTCGTCCGTCGGCTTGGTTACCTTCTCAGCATGGATCTGTTCCGGGGACAAAGCCGAATAAAACACTCGTATTTCCGGCTGGCCGTTGACTAACCATTTTTCAAAAGTCAGATAACCACCGGGCGTATTTTCGTTCTTATCCCTTCCGGGAAGCCTCCAATTCAAGTCGAATATCTCTCCGAGGTTGGCCAAGTTTGTGTCGTGTCCGATGAGGTAGGTGTATTTCGGACCGTGATCGAGGCTCTCGATAATCTTGTGCGCCAAAGCCGAACCTTTGTAACGAGCCACTTCCATATCCCGATTGAGCGCGGAAAATACGGCGACGCGAATCGGCATGAGACGCAGGATACCGTTCCAATCCAGTTGGTTCCAAGCTGCCTTCTGCCCCGGATTTTGGCCCCATTCCAAAGCAAAGATCTCGGTAATGCTCGAGCAGTCGTACGGAGCACCCTTAAAGCCGACTTTATGTTTACTGACCTTAGCGCGCATCGTTCCCGTGAATTCATGTCCCGTCAGCTTCGAAATCTCGGCCATTTCAGCCGCAAACTTTTCGTTGATACCGACAACTTTTTGAGTGAGCTTTTCTTCGAGCTCTTTGGGATAGTCAATTCCGCAGACTTTTGCTTTCAGCGGAGAAAAAATTGCAGAATGCTCGGAACTCGTGACTTTAACTTTAAAACCGCACGTGGGATAAAGGCCCTCATTTAAAGCCTCGGCGGTTTTGCGTGTTCGTTCGTCAACGTCAGCAATGATCTGAACATCCTCAGGCTTCGGACAGACTCCGTAAGTAAAAGGAGAGCGGCTGCGGTTGAGTTCCCATGTGGCTTTCACCAGGTAAAAACCGCGGGGCGTGAGCAGCCCCGGGGCTACCGGCCACGCCGGCCATTTTTTATCGGTCCATCCGTGCAATTTTTCTGCGGATTGCGTGGGAGAACGCACGCCGTGGCGGGAAACAACTACGACGTTGAGGAGCTCTTCCGTATGAGGAAAGGCTGAGATGACTTCGGACGGAGTTTCCGCATAGGCTCCGGAAAACAGAACCCCTGCGGCGAGCAGACACAAAGAACCACAGATTTTGGTTTTCATTCGAATTCTCGAAACGAGTCTTGATTATCCGAATATATAGGTTGCCAAGCCGAGGAAGATTAAGAAACCGCCTGAATCGGTAATAAATGTCAGGAGAACGGATCCGCCCATGGCCGGGTCTCGGCCGAGTTTCTTAAGCGTAATCGGAACAAGAATAGCCACAATCGCGCCCATGAGCATGTTCAGCATCATGGCAAGGAACATCGTAAAACCGAGCTTCATGCCGTCCGGAGAGTCATAGTAGAGCCCCCAGGTGAAGAGGCCGGCGATAATGCCCCAAATAAAACCGTTAACTAAAGCCACCAAAACTTCTTTTTTGACCACGTCGCTTTGGTTGGCTTCCGTAATCTGACCGGTCGCCAAAGAACGAACCAGTAATGTCAGCGTCTGGTTGCCGGAGTTGCCGGCGATACCCGCGACAATCGGCATCAAGGCTGCCAGTGCAACAACCTTTTCAATCGTTCCGTCGAATGCGGAAATCACGCGAGAAGCAAAGAAGGCCGTAAAGAGGTTCACACCGAGCCAAACCCAACGGGCTTTTGCAGATGACCAAACCGAATCGAAAATATCCTGATCGTCATCCAAACCGACCGCACCGTAAGCCTCTTCATCGCTTTCTTCACGGATCACGTCCACCACTTCGTTCACGGTGAGACGTCCCACCAAACGGCCTGCTTCGTCAACAACCGGCGCGCTCACCAAGTCGTAACGTTCGAAGGCCTGAGCTGCGTCACTGACGTCTTCAAGCGGAGACAGCCGCAGGACTTCCGTCAGCATGACATCTTTAACAGCGTCTTCCGGATAATGCGTCAGAATGCGGTCAACCGGCAAAGTACCCATGAGGCGCTCTTCTCGGTCAATCACGAATACCTGGTCGGTATGGTCAGGGAGCTTCTTTAACCGACGAAGGTAACGAAGCACGATATCCAGTGTGACTTCCTGACGGATCGACACGATTTCGAAGTCCATACGGGCACCGACCGTATCTTCCGGGTAGCTCATGGCCGCGCGCAGCTGAGCTCTTTCTTCGTGCGACAGACCTTCCTGAACTTCAGCCACGACGTCAGGCGGCAAGTCTTCGACCAAGTCAGCGATTTCGTCGGTGTCCAGGCTTTCGACAGCGTCCACCAACTCGTCGCGGTTCATAGCGTCAATCAAGGTTTCACGAACACCTTCATTGACTTCAACCAAAATCTCGCCGTCGCGTCCGGAGCGCACGCAGTCCCACACGATGAGACGTTCATCGAGCGGGAGAGCTTCCAGAATATAGGCAATATCGGCAGGATGCAGTTCCGACAGCGTGTCGCGAAGCTCTTTTTTAATCTCTTCGCCGACCTTTAGATCCTTGCGATCGGCCGCATCTTCCCCTTCGTCGAGCAGCTGCTGCACAAGCGCCAGACCCCGGGCTGCTGCCTCAGGGTCTCTTACTGCGACGTCATAATCAGGGTCGTGGAGCTGGGAAGAAGGATTGTTTGCGCTCAAGGTTACACCTCTCGGTCTGTGGCCTTATTTTGCGCTTTTATCCAGTGTTTCGCGTAGTTTTGCGTAAACGTCTTGGGTACCCGGACGATGACCCATCCAAATTTCATAGGAATCGGCCGCTTGTTCGACGAGCATCCCGAGGCCGTCGGAAGCGTGTCTTGCACCGCCCTGCTTGGCAAGTTCCATGAACGGTGTGGGCCTAGCGGCATACACCAAATCGTAGGCTAATTCGCAGCCGTCAAAAGCAAACGGAGAAACCAACGGAGCTTTATTCTGCAGACTTGTGGGCGTGGCATTCACAATCAGGTCATAAGACTCGGAACCGGTCTCATCATAAAGGATGCTCTGAATCCCAAACTCGTCACAGAGTTCCTGAGCACGGGCAACAGAACGGTTAGCCACGGTCACGGACTTGGGCATGCGTTCCATCAGGGCCGGGAGAATACCGCGAACACCGCCGCCGGCGCCGAGGATAAGAATCTTTTTGTGTTCTACAAAGAATTTCAGACGTCCTTCCAAATCACGAATGAAACCGGTGCCGTCTGTGTTTTCACCGAGGATCTTGTTGTTTTGGAAAGTGAGCGTATTCACGGCTCGGGACTGACGGGCCTGAGACGAACACTTTGTAGAGCAGCGGAAAGCATCTAACTTGAAAGGAATCGTGACATTAAGTCCGTGATATCCCTCGTCGATCATTTCGCCGATGGCGCTCTCAAATTCGCCGAGCGGGATTTCAACCTTATCGTAGGAAATCTCGTCGCCGAACTGCTGGGCAAACATTAAATGGATTTCCGGGGAGAGACTATGTCCGATGGGATTACCCACAACTCCTAATTTGGTAACCTGCTTCATATTGATGAATCCTTTCAAGATTTCTTTTCTAAATCTTACCTCATGTCTTTACGGTATAGAAGAGCGGTTTTCTATCCGTCAGGCCTGCCCTGCGTTTCCGGGCTCAGCCCCCTCTGCCTGAGACGCTTCCGGAGGGACCGCTTCCGGAGCCTCAACTTCGGCTTCAATCTCTTCCTCTTCCAGATCCTCTTCGTGGCTTTCGTTCAGCACTTTAATGAGGCTGCACTCCATGACCAAGGATAGATAGTCGAGGTTCAAAACCTTCATCAGGACGCTCTGACCACGGGGAAGCTCCGGCAGTCCGGGGACGCGCTGAGCCATGGGCAGCCCTTCAATTCTGACGAGGTCGCCTTTAACCACTGTGGCCTTGAGCTCATTGATGCCTTCCTGCTCAATCCACCGCATCGACCAGTAGCGATCCATGCGGGACTGGAAGTCATTGAATGCCGAGTAATTGGAATCGAACGTAGAAATGATCGAGAAGAGCTCGGAGTCATTATTGCGGTACGGAGCTTTTTCGCCTTTGAGTGTCGCAATAATCTGGCGCTGGTTGACCATGTCGACATAACGGCGCAGCGGAGAAGTCGACCAGGCGTAGTACGGAACACCGATGCCGTCGTGCGGTCCGGGAACGCTCGTCATCTTGACGCGGCCCATTCTCTGAGAACGATAGATACCGGCAACATCTCTTTCTTCCAGCCAGCCGCCCCAGGTCGAATTCGCAAAAATCATCATTTCGGCCACGAGCAGATCCAAAGGATCCCCTCTGCGGCGCCCCTTCAGTTCGATTTCCGCATTCTCATCTTCTCCCTTCAGGCTGAAGTACCAATCGATTCGTCCGACGGGTTCCGGTCTGCCGCGAACCTCTTCGCGGACTTTCAGAAGCTTCTTAGCAAACTTCCACAACCAAATAAGCTCGGGACCGTAAGGCACCGGAAGGTTACCCTCTTGAATGGCTTCTTCCGTCACCTTATCGGCAATCAGGTCGTAACGCAGATTTTTTTCGATTTTGATGCGTTCGAGGCGCGTATCCGTAGAGAGGACGGCAAGCGTCTCGTTGTCGACAACGGCGTAGAGCGAAACGACGGGACAGATCAGTCCTTCGTCCAAAGAGAAGGCTGCCACCCATTCTTTCGGCAGCATCGTCGTCTTAAGGCCCGGCGCGTAGACGGTCGACATTCTTTCCCGTGCGACTAAGTCGATATCGGACCCCGGCTGAATCCCCAGGCCCGGTGCGGAAATATGAATACCGACTCGTGTTTTTCCGTCTTCGAGCGGCGTTACCGACAAAGCATCATCAATTTCCGTGGTTTCCGAATCGTCAATGGAAAAAGCCACTGCATCTGACAAAGGAAGTTCGTCATGGGCTTCACGGTGAGGCTGAGAAAGGCTCTCCGGAAAGTTCTTTCCTTTCGGGAAGTTAATCATGAAGAAGCTTTCCACATGCCAGCGCCAGGCATTCGGTATCGCTCCGACATCAAGCAGCAGGCGAAGCGGCATGCAGCTGAGTTTGTCGCTCGCTTCATTCAGAGCCTTCCATTCGATAGAGTTCTTATCAGGGCGAACCAAAAGCTCAATGGCCTTATTGGCAATTTCTGCCGGCGCCTTGTGCTCCTCGATGAGCATCTGAACATAAGAGTCTTTCTGCTCTTCGAGTTTTTTCTTTCTTTCAATCGCGGCTAAGGCCAGCTTCAGTGTCTCTGCAGGCGCCTTGCGGTATTTGCCGCGGCCTTTTCGGTAGAAATAAACAGGATTGGAATGCAGACGAAGAATCGTTGCTGCCTGCTGAATCGGTGTAACGCTGTCTCCGAAATATTCGGCTGCAATGGTTTTAAAGTCGAACTCGTCATCGGGCGCGAATTCCCAGAGAATTTCCAGATCGATCTCTTCAGCTTCCTGCTGGGCTCGAGCTAAGAATTCCGCCGGTGACGGACTGTTGTACGTCACGAAGATATGAGAGCGCTTAACTTTTATTCTTTTTCCTGTCGGTAATTCAACTTGGCAGGCCGAATCGGTGCCGGACATCTCTGTTCCGACTTTAAAGGCTCCGTCTTCTTCAAAAAATAAATTCATTGCGTCCTTTCTTATTTTGACGTTATGACTGACTGGTATTACCTGTTCTCGGTAGAGTTTAAGCCTATCGTTCGCGGCTCAAACGCAAATTCTTAAACGCCTGTGGACAGTTACCCGCCTTGGGAACAGGCGCTGCTTCATTTCTGTTCAAAAAACAGCTATTCCGCTAAAAAACTCATGATCTCTTCGACATGAGGTGCGAAGTCCGTAATTCTATGGTCTCCGTCCGGAATCTTCACAATCTTTGTATCTTTTAGAAAATCCAGAGTCTGCGTAGGATCCAGGACCTCGTCTTTGAGACTGATGAGCGAAAGATAATCCTGAGGCCTCTTCAAATCCTTTACCAGCATCTTTTCAAGCTGGATCATGAATTCAGGACAAACATACATTTCACGGTCAAGGCCGCTCACCTTGTGCCAGCCAGACTGGAAGTCTACCTTTCCCCAGTTGCCTAACGCAGGATTGAGCAATACAGCCTTTTCCACCGGAAGATGCTCTTTTGCCCACGCGGCATAAAAGCCTCCGAGGGAAGAACCGATCACATCGACCGGACCTCCTTCTTTGATCAGCTTGGACAGAAACTCGGCAACCTCCTCAGGCGACATGTAGAGTTCCGGAGCGATAAAAGGCTTGCCGATCTTTTCATGCGCTTCCCTGAGAAGTTTGGGCTTCGCAGAATTCGGGTGCGACAAGAAACCGTGCAGATAAAGAGTAGGACGCATGAGGTTAGGCTCCGAACTTAGATTTCAATCCGTCCAGCAGTTTCTTGTGGACGCCGCCGAAGCCGCCGTTGCTCATCACTAAGATCGTATCGCCCTGTTCTGCCTGCCCTACGACGTCTTTCACAAGGGCTTCAAGATCCTTAAATTCTTCAGCCTTTTCGCCGAGCGGCGCCAAAGCAGCTGCCGTATCCCACTGCACGGCCGGTCCCTGATAACAGAACACTTTATCGGCCTGAACCAAACTTCCCGGGAGCTGGGCCTTCATCGTGCCGAGCTTCATCGTATTAGAGCGCGGCTCAAGAACTGCAAGCAGACGGCCTGTTTGATATTTGCTGCGAACGGCTTTGATCGTTTCTTCGATCGCCGTCGGATGGTGGGCAAAGTCATCAATCACTTTGATGCCGGCCACTTCTCCCTTGACTTCCATGCGGCGTTTGACGCCTTCAAAGCGGGATAACGCATCCACAGCTCTTTCTGCACTGACGCCCGCATTCACCGCAGCCGCGACCGCAGCCGACGCATTCAGCAAATTGTGTTCGCCGGGCAGAGCGAGCTCAAAATGCCCGACCTCTTTGCCGCCGGCAAACAATCGAGCGCCTTCATGCTCAACCAAACGCCAATCGCAGACGGAAGACGTCCCGAAGCTTTCAGCCGGTGTCCACAAGCCCATCTTCAGTACGCGATGGAGCGCCTCAGAAGCTTCGTTGAAAATCACTTTTCCGTGAGAGGGAATCGTGCGCACCAAGTGATGAAATTGGCGTTCTATCGCTTCTAAGTTCGGGAAAATATCGGCGTGATCGTATTCGAGGTTATTCAAGATGACTGTGCGCGGACGGTAGTGCACAAACTTACTGCGCTTATCGAAGAAAGCCGTGTCATATTCATCGGCCTCAATCACGAAATACTCTGAGTCTGTTAAACGAGCCGAGTGTCCGAAATTCTGAGGGACTCCTCCGATCAGGAAACTCGGATTTAATCCGCAGTCTTCCAAAATCCAGGCAAGCATCGAGCTGGTCGTGGTTTTACCGTGCGTTCCGGCAACGGCGAGCACATGACGGCCGTTCAGAATGTTTTCCTGAAGCCACTGAGGACCGGAGGTGTAAGGCAGTCCGCGGTTAAGAATTTCTTCCAGCAAAGGATTGCCTCGGCTGATCGCATTGCCGATGACATATAAGTCAGCACCGGTATCCAGCTGCTGGGGATCGTAACCCTCTATTAAATGAATTCCGGCCTGTTCGAGCTGATCGGACATCGGAGGATAGACTCCGGCGTCACAGCCGCTGACTTCAATACCAAGACTCTTTGCAAGCTGAGCAATGCCGCCCATAAATGTGCCGCAAATACCGAGAATATAGATATGCACGATAGAATCCTCGCTAAATCAATGTGTGGCATTGTGCCACGACTGATCGGAAGAATCCTACCGACGTAATTAATATGAGAAGAACAGACACCCGCGGACTGGCAGCAGAAGCCGCCGCCATCATTGCCGAAGGCGTACCCGACTGGAACGAGGCAAGACGCAAACTCGCCGAAGAATATCAAATCACTTCAAGTACGCAGCTGCCGGACGATGACGCCATCGAATCCGCGCTGCGAGAGCATTACGCCATTTTTGATCCAAAAGGTCATACGGAACGCCTCTTGGAACTCAGAAGAGCAGCGTTAATCGTCATGAAAGAAGTGAGTGATTACAAACCTCTTCTTATCCGAGGAGTGCTGAACGGGTGCGCAGACAAGTATTCAGACATTTACATCGCAGTTGAGTGCGATGATGCGAAATCTCTTGAAATTGATCTAATTGATCGGGAAATTGAGATTGAGGTGCTGCCGATCGAGCGGCCCGGGAAGAACGAACCCGTCGAAGAGATCATTTTCGAAGCTCCGACCATTAAAGGCGGCTATTTTGACCGTGAGCAACTCGCTGTTTGGGTTCGATTAAAGGTTTTTGAGAATCGGGTAAAGATCAAAAATCTGACAAAGAAAGCGCCTGATCCTTGGCAAATCGAGGAAGAAACCGCAAAAACCGCCGATATCGAACGACTTGAAAGACTGATTTCCCTCACAGAAGAAAAATAGGTATTTACCCTAAATCAAGCCTTATCTTCTTTTAATTTCGTGCAATTCCCAGGCCGTTTTTTGGCGAAAAACGTTAGAAATCAGAAACAAGTTAGGCTAACTTATTGAAGAATTAGGCGCAAATAGCGTCTATACTAGGCGAAAAACTCATTTAGCCGCGATTTAGCCCGCGGCTTGGCCTATGAAAAAATTACTTTTGATAAATGGTCCGAATCTCAACCTTTTAGGAACCCGAGAACCGGACAAATACGGTACGACAACGCTTGCCGAGATCGAAACCGACTTAAGAGCCTTCGTTGAATCTACCGGCGGAACACTTGCTGCCTATCAAAGCAACCACGAAGGTGATCTTGTCGATAGGATCCAGCAGGCAGCAAAAGAAGGTATCGAAGCAGTCATCATCAACCCCGGCGCTTACACACATACCAGCATCGCAATTCGCGATGCCTTTTTGTCTGTAAAGATTCCGTTTATCGAAGTTCATTTATCCAACATTTTTAAGCGCGAGGAATTCAGACACCACTCTTATCTGTCTGACATCGCCGAAGGCTGCATCATCGGCCTCGGAGTGCACGGTTATTTTTCTGCCGCCGCATACTTCCTTACCGCAGAATAATTTTTCCTAATTTATATATAGAAAGGCATTTCTATGGACTTGAGAAAACTTAAAACATTGATCGATTTAGTTCAGGCTTCCGGCATTGCCGAAATCGAAATCAATGAAGAAGGCGACCACGTCAGAATCGTGAACCGCCCTGCCCAAGCCGCTCAAGCCGCACCGGCGATTATCGAGATTCCGCAGGCAGCTCCGGCCCCGGCCGCACCTGTGCCCTCCGCAGCGCCCGCTGCTCCGTCAGCCGCGCCGGCCTCCAGCTCCCCAAGCGGCACTCAGGTAACCAGCCCCATGGTCGGCACTTTCTATAGAGCTCCGAGCCCCGGTGCCGATCCTTTTGTTGAAGTCGGCACTCAGGTTAAGAAAGGCGACACACTTTGCATCATTGAAGCTATGAAGCTTCTCAATGAAATCGAAGCCGAAGTCAGCGGCACAGTGAAAGAAATTCTCGTCGATAACGGCTCTCCGGTCGAATTCGGCCAGCCCCTCTTCGTCATCGAATAATCAGTGAGCCCCTATGTTCGGTAAGATTTTGATTGCCAACCGCGGAGAAATCGCCCTTCGCATTCAAAGAGCCTGTAAAGAAATGGGCATCAAAACGGTGGTTGCCCACTCACTTGCAGACACGGATGCTAAGTACGTTCGCCTCGCAGACGAGTCCGTTTGCATCGGACCTGCCCCTGTTCATCAAAGCTATTTGAACATGCCGGCGCTTATCAGCGCTGCCGAGGTTACCGATGCCGAAGCAATTCATCCCGGCTACGGTTTCCTTTCTGAGAACGCAGATTTCGCAGAACGCGTGGAATCCAGCGGATTCGTTTTTATCGGCCCGCGCCCCGAAACCATTCGTCTGATGGGCGACAAGGTTTCTGCCAAACAAGCCATGATCGACGCCGGCGTTCCCTGCGTCCCCGGCTCCGGCGGCGCCCTGCCTGACGATCCTTCGGAAATCATTAAGATTGCCCGCTCTGTCGGCTATCCGGTCATCATAAAAGCCTCCGGCGGTGGCGGCGGCCGCGGTATGAAAGTAGTTCATACCGAAGCTGCTTTGATTAACGCCGTCAACACCACTAAGCAGGAAGCGAAAGCCGCTTTCGGCAACGACACCGTTTATCTGGAAAAGTTCCTTGAGAACCCGCGTCATATTGAGATCCAGGTTCTGGCTGACAACTTCCGCAATGCAATTTGGCTCGGCGAACGCGACTGCTCTATGCAGCGCCGCAACCAAAAAGTCATTGAAGAGTCTCCCGCTATCGGCATTCCCCGCCGCGCTATTGAAAAAATCGGCGAGCGCTGCGCTGAAGGCTGCCGCAAAATCGGTTACCGCGGCGCGGGCACTTTTGAGTTCCTTTACGAAAACGGCGAATTCTATTTCATTGAGATGAACACCCGTATTCAGGTAGAACACCCGGTCACCGAATTTGTCACCGGTGTCGACCTCGTCCAGGAACAGATCCGCATTGCCGCCGGCGAAAAGCTTCGCTACCGTCAGCGCGACATTCAGATCAAGGGCCACGCAATCGAATGCCGTATCAACGCTGAGGATCCCTATCGCTTCATCCCCAGCCCGGGCCGCATCACAACGCTGCACCAGCCCGGCGGCCCCGGCGTTCGTGTCGACTCTCACGTCTATCCCGGCTACTTCATTCCGCCGCATTACGACTCCATGATCGGCAAGCTCATCACTTACGGCGACACTCGTGATCAGGCAATCGCCAGAATGCGCACGGCGCTTTCCGAAACCGTCATCGAAGGCATCTCGACCAACATTCCGCTGCATCGCGAAATGATGATTGACCAGAAATTCCTCCAGGGCGGTGTGAGCATCCATTACCTGGAAGAAAAGCTGGCGCACCGCGAATCTGTTAAGAAATAAGGCTGTTATCCATGTTATTCGAATACTCTCTGCTGACGGACAAAAAGGAAGTCGAACCCTTAACGGACTTCCTAATGGACAGAGGCGCATACTCGGTTTCAATCGAGGACGCCGATGCTGAAACCGAACGTGAAAAACCGATTTTCGGCGAACCCGGGATCGAAATTGATGATTTCGCCTGGGACAGCTCCCGTCTTAAAGTCCTCTGCGGTGACGACTTCGACATGGAAGGCGCCTTGGAAGCTGCGCTCAAAGAACAAGGTCTTAAAAAACCTGTTTTAGAAGGCAGAACCGAAGTTCCGGACAATGACTGGGTTCGCATTACGCAAGCTCAGTTCACTCCGACTCAGATTGCCGGTGACCTGTGGATCGTTCCTTCCTGGCACGAGCCGCCCAATCCTGATGCGATTAACATTCGTCTGGATCCGGGCGTTGCTTTCGGAACCGGAACACACCCGACAACCCGCCTTTGTCTGGAATGGCTGCACGACCATAATTTGAAAGGAAAATCCGTTCTGGACTACGGCTGCGGATCGGGCATCTTAGCCGTTGCCGCCAAGAAACTCGGGGCCTCCCGAGTGCTCGGTACGGACATCGACCCTCAGGCTATTGAGGCTGCCGACTATAATGCAGAAGTGAACCGGGCAGACGCCAGCTTCTACCTGCCGGAGGATATGCCTGACGAAAAATTCGATGTCGTCGTGGCTAACATCCTCAGTAACCCGCTTCGGCTTTTAGCCCCTGCGCTTTTGGCGCGCGTGAAAAAAGGCGGCCATCTCGTTCTTTCCGGAATTTTGGAAAGACAGGCAGAAGAATTGATCGAGGTTTATGGCTCTTATCGTCCTGACTCTCCGCTATCTGTTTGGAAGTCCATGGACGGATGGATTTGTTTGGCCGGTCAGATTCACTAAATAGAAAAGAGGCGGCTATGGAACCTAAATTCGAGGGAGATTCGAATCATTACAACTTTCCGTCCGAACCTTCACTGGGCGGAAATCAGAAGCAGCGCGACATTCCTAAAATTGTCCCTGCCGATCTTAAAAAACCTCCCGAAGACTTTAAGCTTCCGACCGCTTCGGTTCGACCGGACGAACCCGTTTCCGCACCTCAGCCCTCATCCGATCGTCCGAAAGATCCGAAAGCTTTGATGGCTTCCCTTTCGAAAGATATATCCGAACTTTCTGCGCCGTTGAAAAAAGAAGATGCGCCGAAAGAAATTAAAGCTGTCCCAGCGACACCCGACCCTATAGAGAAGTTCGGCGTCAAAGGCAGTGACGGTGTTATCCTCCCGCCTGAGGATGACCTCGGAGACCCTTCGGATCCGTCCCGCACTCCGGGCATTATCCGCTCCATTATGCTTTTTATCTGTCTATGCTTTGTCATTCTTGCAGCATGGCAGGTAACACTATTCCTGCAGCCGGAAATTCTGAAGAAAGAGCCTTTGAACACTATTTCTCAGCAAAGCTGCAATTATCTCTACTGTCCTCCGCTGAGAACACCGGTTGTCTTGTCTAATCAGGTGAATGCGGTTTCTCCCGGACAATGGGAGCTGAAGCTGCAGATTCAGAATCAGGATATGCGAACTCAAAAGCTTCCCGTCATTCAGCTGACGCTCGAAGGCGCAGGCAGCTCAAGAATACAAAAAATCTTCGAACCTGCCGAATATAAGACAGATCCGAAGATTGAAACGATTACCGGCGGCGGAACCGCCAACATTGTTATTCCGTTTAGTTTTGATGAAGGCAGACCGACTTCTTACAAGGTCAAAGTTCTGGAAGACTAAACAGACAAAACTGCAACACTCTTGATGAGGAGCCAAATTCGGCTCCCTTCTTTTATACCGAGCTTGCTGAGGGCCTTGCGGGTCAGTTTCCCAATAATAATTTGGCCGGAACAGTTCGTTCGAACCAGAGCATCGGCACCGTCTCCGTGAATTGATATTTCTTCGACGGTTCCTTCAAAAGCATTCTGAACAGAAAGATCGACCGGCCTATCCTTTGCAAAGACGACTTCTCTGGCCAATATCCGCAAGGAGGCCGCACATCCGACGGGCTGACCGTTGTCACTAATATGCAGTGCGATATTCCCGCAGTCCACGGTCATTAGCGACCACTCCGGTTCTTTGGATACGACTTTTCCCTTTAGCAGAACGCCGGCGTCCTCACCGATCTTTATCGGCAAATCGATATTGGCAAGAACGTCCGTTAAGGCACCGGAGGTTTTGATTTTGCCGTCTTCCATCACGATAAGGTTATCAGCCAGGTGCAGCACTTCTTCAGCGGAATGCGTGACATAGAGCATCGGAATCTTAAGATTGCCTTTGAGCTTCTCCAGCCAAGGCATAATTTCCGACTTCCGTTTGAAATCCAATGCCGCCAGCGGTTCATCAAACAGCATGATCTTCGGTTCGGTGGCAACGGCTCTGGCAATCGCAACTCGCTGACGCTCGCCTCCGGAAAGCTGGGCGGGCTTTCTTCCGAGCAGGCCTCGGATACCCAATAAATCGATTGCTTCTTCCATACGCGACCGCGCATCCGCTGATTTACTGCGTTTGACGGCAAACTCGATATTTTGTTTAGCCGTCATGTGCGGAAAGAGCGATGCCTCCTGGAACACATATCCTAATGGACGCTCCCAAGTCGGAAGAAAAAGCTTTTGTTCATCGTTTTGCCAATAAACTCCGTCAACCTTGACGAAACCTTGTGCCCGCTCCAATCCTGCGATACAGCGAAGAACCGTGGTTTTTCCCGAACCGGAGGCACCGAAAAGCACGGTAATGCCGGAATTTGGAAATTCAAACGAACATTCCAGTTTGAAACCGTCATCGCGGGGAAGCAGCAAAGAGGCTGAACTTAATGAATCAGACATAAATATCAAGAGACAACTGAGTTAAGGCATGACGCGTTCATTGTGGCGGTTTAACAGTGTCAGTCCCAGCAGCACAAAGAAACTAAAGACAACCATTCCGCCGGCAAGCCAGTGTGCTTTACCGTATTCCATTGCTTCGACATAGCTGTAAATTTCCGTCGAAACCACCTGTGTTTTTCCGGGAACGTTGCCGCCGATCATTAAAACAACACCGAATTCGCCGATCGTATGCGCAAACGTTAAAAGAGCCGCTGTAACAAACCCGGGCTTTGCCAGCGGAAGAACAACATTAAAAAAAGCATCCATCGGCTTAGCGCCGACCGTGGCAGCGACTTCCAAAGGGCGCTTTCCGATCGATTCAAAGGCTGCCTGAAGGGGCTGAACGGCAAAGGGCATCGAATAAACGATACTGCCGATTACCAAACCCGGAAATGTAAATGTCAGCAAACCGATGCCTAAGGCCTCGGTCAGCTTGCCCAAGGGACCGGAAGGTCCCATGGCGACTAAGAGATAAAAACCAAGCACGCTTGGCGGAAGAACCAAGGGCAAAGTAACAATTGAGCTGATCGGTGCCCTCCACTTTGATTTTGTATGCGAGAGCCACCATGCCAGCGGTGTTGCCACCAAAAGCAAGAAGACGGTCGTAATCAAAGCAAGCTCTAAAGTCAGCTTAACAGGAAGCAGTTCTTCCGCAGTAAACATGTCAGTCCTAAATCTAAATTACTTGGTGCTGTAGCCGTAGGAATCGATAACCTTCTGAACCTTCGGGCTTGTAGCCATGAACTTCATGAAATCGGCAACCGCTTTATTGTCCTTACCGGGGTTCAGGATAACGGAATCCTGACGGATAGGCCTGTAGCAGTCAGCAGGAATAAGCCAGCCGGAACCGGAAGTAAACTTACCGTCCTTGTAAACCTGAGAAAGGGCAACAAAACCGACCTGTGCGTTAGCTGTCTTAGCATACTGGAAGGTCTTGCCGATGTTGTCGCCGGTCACAAACTTAGCTTCAGCCTTTTTAAGATTGCCCCATTTTTCCATTGTCTGATAAGCAGCTTCACCGTAAGGGGCTAACTTAGGATTGGCAACGGCGATCTTCTTAACGTCGTTAGAAAGAATGAAGTTCGGATCCTGCTTAACAAAATTGTCGGCAGCGCTCCAAAGGACTAATTTGCCGAAAGCATATGGTTTGGCGTCAATTCCAAGGCCTTCCTCAACGATTTTCTTAGGTGTCTTTGCGTCGGCAGCGAATAACACTTGGTAAGGAGCACCGTTTTTAATCTGTGCGTAGAAAGCGCCGGTTGCACCGAAAGAAGCCAAAATCTTATTTCCGGTTTCCTTTTCATAAATAGCGGCAATCTCTTTGATCGGTGCAGTGAAGTTAGCAGCGACAGCGACATTCACTTCAGCTGCAGACGCAAAAGAAGCAGAAAAAGCCAATACAGTCGCCCCAGCGAGAATAATTTTTTTCATAAGATCCTCATTAACAGTTGTCATTCCGACCTTGGAATGTTTCAAAGCGGTATTCTAATATGGAATACCGTTAAAATAGTGGGAATAATTGCTGAATCGAAGGAATAAATAATGGCGCTAAATATTTCCGATGCCCTATCCCAGAATGTCGTCGACAAAAGAATCGATGTCCTGCAGCGCATCAAACAATTCGGAAGTATTTCGGAAGCTGCCCGCAGCGCCGGCATCAGTTACAAAGCTGCGTGGCAGGCAATTGAAACGCTTTCTGCGTTGGCCGGAGAACCGCTGGTTGAGAAATCTGTCGGCGGGAACACCGGCGGCGGAGCACGCATCACTCCGGCGGGAGAAGCCGTACTTGAAGCTTCCGCGGCCTTGAACAAGGTCAGAAATCAGATTTTGAGCGATATCCAAGCCGGAGAATCTCCCAAACTGGCAGCTTTAGCCTCAGTTGCCCTGCGCATGAGCATCCGCAATATTATTCCCTGCGTAATTGAAGACATTCACGGCGGGATGTCCATGTGCAAAGTTAAGATGAAAGTTTGCGAAGGCCAATATCTCCGCTCAAGCGTCACGCTAGAAAGCCGCCAGCTTCTCGATCTGCAGGTCGGAAAAAGCGTCTTAGCATTGTTTAAAGCGTCAGCCGCTACTGTCTCGAAAGACAAACCCGAGGACGTCAGCCGCTGTTTCCTCTTCGGCCAGGTTTCACGTCTTCCGCAGAAAGATAAGGGCGGCGAAGTTACGCTGCGTCTGCCGAACGGCCTGAATGTGGTAGGTTTTATCCGCGGAAATCACGGTTTAGAAGTCGGTTCTGAAGCCTATATTCAAATTCCTGAACAAAGTGTTGTGATTGCCTTATTAGGCTGATAACCTAATTTGGTAGATTAAATAACCCCTTGAATTTCTACAACAAAATCTGATTGAACCGACTTGATATTAGGGTTATTGCTTAAGGGTATATACCTAATCATAAGGTAGGTAGAAAAGCATTTTTTGTTTTCTTAAGATAATATTATGAATGTGAGAGCGGCGCTACACCGTCTCTACTTGATTCTTAAGTCAAATAACATGCTTTCTATTTCACCCGAGAAAGCGAAAAAGGGAGTACAAAATGTCTCAAACCGGAAAATGGGGTACTTTTTGGATCCTCGTGATCGGCATCGTTGTCGGTATTCTGTGTACAGCAGGACTCGTAGGTGTCGTTCAGTGGGCCGGTACCGATAAATTCTGCACAGGCTGGTGCCACTCGATGGACGGTGTTTCCTATGCTTGGAAACAAGGCCAGCATGCCAGAACCCCGTCAGGTTATACAGCCGGATGCTCCGACTGCCACCTCTTAAACGAAACAAATCGTCCTTTGACACCTGTTGCTTATGTTGAACTTCTGTTCGCAAAAGCTAAAGCCGGTTCTATCTCTGGTTTCGGCGAACTTCGCGGCACACTCAACACACCGCAGATGTGGCTTGAAAAACGCCCCGAGCTCTCCAAGAACGTTACCGACTGGATGGTTTCTTACAACTTCCGCAACTGCCGCGGCTGCCACAACTTAGCTGACATGTACAACGCTAAGAACCCGATGGTTGCTAAGATGCACGCCGGCTTCATCGACAAACCGACAAACTGCATCATGTGCCACAAGACCGCCGGTCACAACTACAAGATGGCTGACGAAATCATTAAGGCTACAGGCAAATGGCCTGATCCGGCCAAAGCTTGGGAACAGGCTGACGCCGCTGCTAAGAAATAATTCTTAGAAGAAACGGAGCTCGAATGTGAGCTCCGTTTTTTTGTGCCTGCAAAAAACGCCGCAAACCGCGGCGTTTTCTTTTAACTAATCAACAAGGAATTAGTCTTTCTTTGAACGATTGGCAAAGAAGTTGGCTTTCTGAATGTTTTCAGTTGCCAGCGTGAAGATCCGGTTGGTCAGGTCTTCGGCCAAGGCTTCGCATTCGGCCAGAAGTTCAAGGTTGGTCTTCTGCAGAAGCGTATTGGCAGCCTTCTTGTCGGACTTAATGAGTTCAACGTACTGCTTCTCCATCTGTTCCTGTTTGGCCGTCATCGCGCGTTCCTGATCTCCGAAAGCTTTCTTGACGATCGGGGCATAGGCCTGATAATCGGTCATAACGAGCGTCTGGAGCTTGCGGAACTTCCAGTAGACAGAGGCGCTGTCAGCCTGGCAGGTACCGATGCCGTAGTGACCCGGAACTTGTTCAAGGCCCTGGTAGAACGGCATGAAGCAGGAAAGGTCCGCCATACCGAAAGCGATGTAGATCACATCACCGATAGCTCTCGGCAGCCAAGGACGAACCTGCATGACGTGCGCTTCGTAAGTGCGGAAGACGCTGACGGGGCGCCAGGGTTCATTGCCGTTCAGGCCGTGAGAGTACGGATCGTGTTCGCTGCCGTCGAAGTGGTCACGCATCACGCGCTTAGCGTCTTCGAGAGACAGTTTGCGCTCCGGCTTCATAAATACGCCGAATTCACGGCCGTCCTCGACGGGCTGAATCACGGACGGATTGAAAAGTTTCTGAATCTGCCAGACGCGCGGATCGTTGTAAACGCGGTCGCGATCGTCATTGCGTGTGTAAGCAGCTGCGAAATCAAACGGACCCTTCTTCGGATCATAGAAGCCGTGTCTGATGGCAAAGTCGATCAGGTCGGGGCTGCCTTTGAATTCGGAGGCATTCGGATCATAAAGACGCAGGCGGCCTTGGTTGCCGGAGCCGAAATACACATCTTCCGGGATCCTCTGAGCCATCCACTGATGACCGGTACCGGTTTCCAGGTACCAAATTTCGTTGTCATCCACGAAAGCAACGCCGAAGCCTTCGCCGGCGCCGTGTGTTTCAATAATCTTGCCCAAGAGTTCTACGCCTTCGGCAGCGGTATGACAGCGGGGAAGAATGATATCGATGATGTCGTCTTCGGTAATACCGGTTTCTTTGTTGTACGGATCGATGGCCAGTGCGTCGTCACGGGCAAAAATGGATTCCGTACCGGTCACGCCGAGGCCGGCTTCGTTAAAGCCGACGGCACCGTGCAGTTTTGTCTGCCAGTTGGGAACCGAGGTGTAGCGCATAGCGTGCACAGGCTGCGGATAGCTGAAATCGGTTGCACCGTTGTGATCTTTGGTGCGATACATCGCGCCTTCAGGATAGTAGCAAGCAGGATGAATGATGAACAACTGAGCCTTGAGCGCAGAGCTGTCGGCACTTCTTGCAACTAAGAAGGAACCGTCAACCGTAGCTTTGTCTCCGACGATAAAAGTAGTGCACATACGCAACTCCTTGGTTAAAAAGTGACCCCATTCTAATTGCTATCGTTCGGAGAGGCTTAAAAAGTTTCGCTGCCGAGCTCAAAAATATGTGAAGAATTAAGACAATGCACCAAAGCTCTGCGGCTTTTTCCTTGTAAAAATGGGTACCGCGTTAAAATGGTCGAATTCAAAAAAGCGAACATAAAGATGGCATCACAAAACGCATCAAATATTGTTTTTAGAAAAGACTACACGGCTCCCGATCACCAGATCGAGTCGATCGACCTTTCTTTTGATTTAATTCCTACCTGTACAGAAGTCACTTCTAAAATTATTGCCGTCCCTCAGGAAGACAGAAAAAGTGACGATCTCATTTTGGACGGTGACGATCTGACACTGGTCTCCATCAAAATCGCAGGCGAAGACTCATTCCCCGGGCAATACGACATGCGCCCCGGAAAGCTCATTATTCATAACATTAAGGAACGCACGGAAATTGAAATCGTAACGAGGATCAATCCGCGCAACAACCTTGAGCTCTCCGGACTTTATATGAGTAAGAACAACTACATTACTCAGTGTGAAGCCGAAGGTTTCCGCCGCATTACTTACTTTCCAGACCGTCCCGATATCCTTGCAAAATACCGAGTTGTCATTCGTGCGCCGAAAGACTACAAAGTGCTTCTTTCCAACGGCAACCTTATCGAACAAGGAGAACTTCTCGACGGACGCAACTATGCTATTTGGGAAGACCCCTTCCCGAAACCTTCTTATCTTTTTGCTTTAGTTGCCGGCAATTTTGTCGCTCAAGAACAAAAGGTCACCTTGTCCGACGGCCGTGAGGCCCTGCTTCAAATTTGGACCGAACCGTCCAACAAAGGCAAAACGGAATTTGCCATGCAAAGTTTGGTTAAGGCCATTAAATGGGACGAAGAACGTTTCGGTCTGGATCTCGACTTAGATCGCTTCATGATTGTCGCAACCGATGACTTTAACTTCGGCGCCATGGAAAACAAAGGCTTGAACATTTTCAATTCCAAATATGTTTTGGCTGATGAGAACGTTGCCACCGACCAAGACTTTGCCAACATCGAAGCCGTCATCGGACATGAATACTTCCACAACTGGACCGGCGACCGTGTGACCTGCAGAGATTGGTTCCAGCTGTCTCTGAAGGAAGGCCTCACTGTCTTTAGAGAACAAGAATTCTCTGCCGATATGCTCGGTGACGAATCTTCCCGCGCCGTTAAGCGTATTGATGACGTGCGTGTTCTGAGAAACGCTCAGTTCCCGGAGGATGCGGGCCCTATGGCGCATCCGATTCGCCCGGACTCTTACCGCTCGATCAACAACTTCTACACCACCACCGTTTATGAAAAAGGTGCGGAAGTAGTGCGCATGTATCAGACACTGTTCGGCAAGGACGGTTTCCGCCGCGGCCTGCTCGAATACATCAACCGTTATGACGGAACCGCTGCTACCTGCGACGATTTCTTAAATGCGATGGCCGAGTCAAATTATGAAGATTTATCTCAGTTCGAACTTTGGTACTCCCAGGCCGGAACGCCCCGCATCTCGGTCGAAACCAAGTGGGATGAAATCGCCAAAACCTTTACATTGACACTTCGCCAAAACAACCGTACCTTTCCGGGCAAACCGGCGCCGAAACCGCTCATGATTCCCGTTAAGATCGGTATCCTGGATGACGCCGGAAACGATATTCCGCTGCAGCTGGAAGGGGAAGACTCTCCGGACGGCACAACTCGTCTGTTGATTTTGGACGAAGCTGTTCAGAGCTGGACCTTCCGCAACGTGTCGACCAAACCGCTGCTGTCTATCGGGAGAGGCTTTTCCGCCCCGGTTATCTTCAACACCGAATACACACGCGAACAGCTGGCTTTCTTAGCCCGCCATGATTCAGACCTTTTCAATCGCGCCGATGCGTTTGAGAAACTGACGCTGCAAATGGTCGATCAATTCATCACCGACCTGAGCAGACGCGGCGCACAAAACGCGATGCCGTCTGAGTCCTACCTCTTTGCGTTTGAGGATATTCTCAACGACGATTCCCTGTCTCCGGCCTACCGTGCGAAAGTTCTGGAAATGCCGAGCGAGAACTACATTGCCGAGAATCGCGTTCTCATCGAGCCGGCCCTCATTCGCGAAGCCTGCGATCTGATCAAACGCAGAATCGGCCAGCGCTTAAGAGGCTCGTTCGAAGACAAGGTTAAAAACAACCAGACACCGGGCCTCTATCGTCCCGATGCTGCAGACGCCGGACGCCGCGCACTTAAGCTTCTGTCTTTGGGCTACCTGGCCTACGCTCAAGATGCCAAAGCCATGCAGCAGGTTCGCAACCTTTATAAGAACGCAAACAACCTCACGGATCGCCTCGGGGCTGTCAACATCGCCGTCCAAGCTTCGCTGCCGATCGGAGAAGAGCTTTTGAGCAAAGCCGATGTCGAGTGGAAGTCCGAACCGCTTTTAAATAACAAGTGGCTGGCGTTGAGCACTCAGCTTCGCACTCAGCGCGGAAAGCGTCCGACGGTGGATCTCATTCGTGCGCTGACCCAGCATCCGAAGTATCAGGATCACAACCCCAACAGCATCTACGCCCTGCTCGGGACCTTCTTCCGGACCGGCGGTCCCGAATTCCATCGTCCGGACGGTATGGGCTATCAACTCTGGGTGGACAGCGTACTTTTTGTGGACAAGTTCAACCCGCAGGTTGCTGCGCGTCTTGCCCGTGCTTTGGAAAACTGGCGCCGCTACGAACCTACTTTGTCCAACCTCATGTATAAGGCACTCAAGTACGTCAGCGAAGAAAAGAATCTTTCTCCGAATGTACGAGAAATTATTGAGCACGCCTTAACGGAACCCGTCTAGAATTTTTTTAGAATGCAGATCACAAACGATCTTTCAAAAGGAGATTTATAAAGTGGCCATCAACCTTCAGCAGTTTTTAGCAAAACAGTTAAGCGACGGCGCCATCGATCAGCAGCTATGCGATCTTCTCAACGCAGTTGCCGACTTGAGTAAAGAAATCAACGATAAGGTGACCCACGGAGCTCTTGCCGGCGTTCTCGGCTTTGCCGGAACGGACAACGTTCAAGGCGAACACCAGAAAAAACTTGACGTCATCACCAATGAGATTTTTGTGGAAGGCGTCGAATGGACCGGTGCCTTGGCCGGCATGGCCAGCGAAGAGATGGACCACTGTCTGCCCACACCGTCTGCCTTTAAGCGCGGTGAATATCTCATCATGTTCGACCCTCTCGACGGCTCGAGCAACATCGATATCAACGCACCGATCGGTACGATCTTTTCCATTACGAAAGCACCCGAAGGCAAGATCACCGATGAGAGCTTCCTCACGCCCGGCCGCAAACAGGTTGCCGCCGGCTATGTGATGTATTCCCCGCAAACGATCCTGACATTAACCGTCGGCAACGGCGTTTTCATGTTCACGCTGAACCTTGGTACCGGAGAGTACATCCTTACGAAGGAAAACGTCCGTATTCCTGTCCAGACACAGGAATTTGCGATCAACATGTCCAACATGAGACATTGGGAAGCTCCGGTTCAAAAGTATGTTCAAGAACTTTTGGCCGGTGACACCGGTCCGTTGGGCAAGAACTTCAATATGCGCTGGGTTGCTGCAATGGTTGCAGAAGTTCATCGTGTCCTTTGCCGCGGCGGTATTTTCATGTACCCGCGCGACAACCGCGATCCGTCCAAACCCGGCAAGCTCCGTTTGATGTATGAAGCCAACCCTATGTCTTTCCTTATTGAACAAGCTGGCGGAAAAGCAACGAACGGATATCAAAATATTCTTGATCTGCAGCCCGAGAAGCTGCACCAGAGAGTGGCTGTTTTCTTAGGCAGCGCTGAAGAAGTGGAGCGCGTCACCTCCTATCATAAGTAATTCGTTCTTCTCTCAAATAAAAAAGCGGGCCGCGGCCCGCTTTCTTATTGCTGATCAGCTGTTACTGCTGCTGATCAGGATTTTTATTGGCGATCAAAATCTTCGTAATCTTATCGTCCATTGTGTCGAGTGTGCCGGTAATAGAAGCGTTCAATTCTTTATTCGCGGCAGCAATTTGATCTTCGGTTCCCTTAAAGGCTTCGAGAATCTTGTTTTGACGGTCGCTTAAGCGCTGTTCGGTCTGAGACAGAATCTGTTTCTGCTCTTCCATCCAGATTTGCCATTTTTTCTCAAAATCGGCCTTCACATCGGTCAGACGGGAAGCTTCCTGATCGGTTGCGAGTTTGCGCTGTTCCTGGAGTTCTTTAGTCAGGCGGCGCATGGTGGCAAACGAGCCTGTCTGCTGAACAAACAGAATGTAGATCACGATCACAAAAAGGAGGCTGAACCAAAACAGAAGCATTAAGGTAATCGGCGCCTTTGCTGTCGTAATCAGGAGGTTAACTTCAACGGGTGCATTTACTGCCGGCCAATTAATAAATACAAAACCGGCTCCGATTAATAAGACTAATAAGAGGACGATATAACGCATAGACGAACCTTATAAATTTTTAGGGAGGAGTTTTGTCAGTTTAATAGATAAGCTCCTGAATGCACAGAGTCGAAACCGGTCGCCTGCAAAGTTCCGAGCTGAATTAACGGAGATTTCTCTTTTTTTTCTTTTTCATCGCTTCTGCCTTGCTCAAATAGAGAAAAAATCTTTTGTTTCTAAACATCTTGGTGCTCTTCGATACTTGTCATTAGGCGCATAATGCTAAGAGTTAATAGGAGAAAATGAATGAAAACTGATCCGCGTTTCCCGAAACTTCATATCGTTGACCATCCGCTCGTGCAGCACAAGCTCAGCACCATGCGTGAAAAGAAGACTCCGTCTAACTCCTTCCGTCAACTGCTCCGCGAACTTACCTACTTGATCGGATATGAAGTAACACGCGATCTGCCGCTCGAAACTCGTACGATTGATACTCCGCTTTGCAAATGCAAAGGTAATTTCATCAAAGGTAAAAAGCTGGTGATTATTCCGATCCTGAGAGCCGGCTTAGGTATGTCAGAAGGCCTTATGGACTTGATGCCGTCTGCCCGTGTCGGTCATATAGGCTTATACCGCGGTCCTGATCATAAACCGGTTGAATACCTTGTTAAGCTGCCATCCAAGCTCGAAGGCCGTCGTGTCATTCTGTGTGACCCGATGCTGGCGACCGGAAACTCTGCTGTCGCAGCTGTCGACACATTGCTTAAGCGCGGCGTAAAACCGAAAGACATTACTTTTGTCGCTCTGGTATCAGCTCCCGAAGGAGTTGAAACATTCCAGAAAGCTCATCCCGAAATTGAACTCTATGTCGCTTCTTTGGACGAAAAACTCAACAAGGATGCCTACATTCTTCCGGGCCTTGGCGACGCCGGCGACAGAATTTTTGGCACCAAATAAGTGCATACTTAATTAAATCTTAGGTATAAACCCTCGTATTTTTATTGAAAACGAGGGTTTTGCTTTATCTTCTTCAGTCAAGGCTTGATTTTTGAGAGACATAGGATTTGTTCGGGAGCATTATTACGCTCAGTGTTAAACGCTAACTCATCCTATTTCTAAGGTTTATCATGGCTGATGATTTTAAAGACATCTCCCACCTCTATAAGGTGACACCTTCTGCCAAGACCATCATTGATGGCGAAGATTTGGTAGAAACAAAACAGAAATCCAAAGCTTATGCTTGGTGCGACGTTCTTCAATCCGTTACCGGTTTGATCCTCGGTCTCTTCTTGTTCTGCCACATGGGCTTCACCAGCTCCATTCTTCTTGGCAAAGACACTTTCTGGTCTCTGGTTTCTTTAACCGGCGGCTACTTCATTGACGGTGTTGATCACCTCTGGATGCACTCCGTTTTCGTCGGCACGATCTTCGTTCTCGTCGTCATCCATGCGATCCTTGCTCTCCGCAAGTTCCCGAACAACTACAAAGCCTTCCGCATCATGCGCGGCCACTACAAACTGCTCCGTCACACCGACACAACGATGTGGTGGGTTCAGTTCATCACCGGTGTTATCCTCACCGCTCTGGTCTTCCCGCATATGCTTCCCATGCTGATGGATCCGGGCAGCATCGGACCTTACGGCAGCGGTCTCGAGGTTTATCACTCCTGGCTGTGGGTTATCTTCCTGTTCCTCATCGTCACTGAACTTCACGGCATGATCGGTCTGTATCGTCTGTGCATGAAGTGGTGCGGCCCGTCGAACGCCACACGCAGCTTCCTCCGCAAGCTTACATATGTCCTCATCATCGGTATGATCGCCATGGGTTCCTTCACCATCATGGGCTTCTACAACGCCGGTGCTGAAGCTGCCAAGCTTGATCCTGAAGCTCACTACGTTCCGGGCTGGCTGCAGACTCCTCAGACTGCTCCGTACCCGAGCTGGTGGCCTGATCACCTCAAGAAGAACTAATTAGTTTCTTCTAGGAACATAATTCAGACGGGCGCTTTGAAGCGCCCGTTTTCTTTTGCCTTTTCAAATCGTGTACTACGCTTTACCACATTAAGAATTCAAAGAACAAATAAGCCTTTTCAAGCTCGGTCCTTATGTTTGTGGATAGGACTCAATTTCTTGGCAGAATCTGGTTAATAAAAAGTTCTCTAGCCTTTGATTCGCAAAGCATTGAGCACTTTTATAAATTATTTACTTGTGCATATGCTGAAGGAGTTCCTTAATCTATTCCGAAATTGCATCCTCTGCTGTAAGCATTACGTCTAAACATTGCCTAATCTCTTCTAGGTTAACGAAGCGTGTCGGAGACACAGGCTTCACCATCCTGAAAAGTATTTCGCGCCAGCTTGACGATTGGCTTCGTTCCCTAGCGTTGGCCCAAGTTTTTCATCGTCCTCAGTGGTGTCCAACTTGAACCTAATTCCAAAAATTTAAGCCCGGACTCTTCACGAGACCGGGCCTAAATCATTTCTGTGTCTAAGCTTTGATTAGCCGTTCAGCTTCTTAGCCATACCGACGTACATGTCGAATGCCTGTTTGAAAGCGCCTTCATCGACATCGAAAGATCCCTGGTGGTGGCCGGCAGCTCTGTCTGCGCCGCAAATGAAGAAAGCAGCCTTACCGCCGTGAGCCTGAACTCGCTTGCCGAGAACGGAAATGTCTTCGGAACCGCCGAAGTTTCCATCCGGACGGATCTTGTTGATTCCGGGAACAGTCTTAGCAACTTCGATCAGCATTTCAGAAAGTTCTTTATCGTTGGTAAAGTCAACGGCAGCGCCCATCTGAGAAATTTCATAAGAGACGTCAAAGCCCTTGGCGATACCTTCAACAATGTTTCTGACGTTTTCGGCCATGTAATCATTGATGGAGCTGGTTTCACCGCGAACTTCTAAAGCCATGTGGGCAGAGCTCGGAATAACGTTGCGGCCTTCACCGGCGCGCAGCATGCCGACGTTAATACGAGTCATACCACCGCCGTGACGAGGAATACCCATCATCTGTACAACTGCGTTGCAGGCTGCTGCCAGAGCGTTGCGTCCGGCGTTCGGTTCTTTACCGGCGTGAGCAGGTTTGCCCTTGAAAGTTACGTCGTATTTGGAGGTGCAAAGTAAGCCGTAAGGAGCTGCAACGATTTCACCGGTATCAGCCATGAAGGAAATGTGGCTGCCGAGGAAGTAGTCGGCATCGTCAACAATTCCGGAAGCAGCAATGGCGCTGGCGCCGCGAACACCTTCTTCAGCAGGCTGGAAGACGATCTTGAACTTGCCCTTCAATTCATCTTTATGCTCGGCAATCCAATGAGCCAGAGTCAGACCGATAGAAATGTGGGAGTCATGACCGCAGGCGTGCATAAAGCCGGCGTGCTGGCTTCTGAAACCTTCTTTGTTCGGCTTATGTTCGGGATTATCGGTTTCGTTCACGCAAACGCAGTCAATATCGAAACGGAAAGCAGTGGTCGGACCTTCTTTGCCGGTGTCAAGCAAAGCAACACAGCCTGTGTAGCCTTCGGTTTCGTCAATGAAAGACTGAGAAACTCCGCGGGCCAGGGCGTTCTTAATGCCTTCCTGAACGAGTTTTTCGTTGCGGCCGAAAACCTGTTCGGGGTTGATAATCTTGGTGCCGAGCAGGACTTCATAGCCCCAGGAGCGCAGCTTGGTGACGATGTAATTCGTGGTCCAGAATTCTGTCCAGCCTTCTTCCGGCCACTGATGAAGCTCACGTCTTTGTTCGACAAGCTGCTTGGTGTAATCAGTCATTTTTTCTCCTTTTGTTTTGTCAGTTCGTTATATACATAACAGACTGATTTTAAACCAGTCGTAACGAAATGTGAACACTTTTTTAGTCATCAGAAAATCCTATGAATATTAAGCTCTTACCTGATTTACCCCGTAAAAACACAAACCGCCCGACCCACAGAGGGCCGAGCGGTTTTATTTGTTCAGCAAAGGTTGATTAAACCATAATCAAAGCCAAGGTAATCACGCCCACAATCATCGGGATTGCGGTACGTTTCACCAATTGGATCGGCGGAACCATTGCGAGACCGGAAATAAGAATCACAACACCGGCGATCGGAGACATCGTACGGCCGAGGGAGCCGGAGATGAGTGCCAGAGAACCGAGGTTAGGAACCTGCATTCCGAAGTCAAGTGCGTGCGGAGTAACCGCTTCGTTGAAAGCAAAGGTTGCAGCGTCGCCGGAACCGGTAATAACAGCCAGAACGAATGGTCCGAGAGAACCGCCCCAGCGGGCGAGTTCGTTGGAAGCTTTCAGAGCTGTCACAAAAGCGTCAATCAGACCGGCAGAGCGAAGACCGGCTGCGAACACGCCGGCGGCAATGATGATACCCATCACATCGCCGTAGCCGTTGCCCATACCTCTGAAGAATTCTTTGGAGAACTTCTGAGGATCGACCCAGGAAACGAGCAATGTGAAGATGGCGCCGAGAACCATAGCCTGAGCCACACCCATCTTAAGAACAGGAACATACTTGTTGCCGAGAACGAGGATGATCAGCGGAACCAGCGGAGCAAGAGCCTTGAGGAAGTTGATCTTTTCGATCGGGGCGCCGCCTTCTTTGGCAGAATAAGCAGCCAGCTCTTCAGCTGTCGGCTTGTTGTCGCGAAGAACTAAACAGACGATCGTAATACCAACCAAACCGATACCCATCATGATGAGCGAGAACGGAGTGTGGAGAGAGATCAAATCCATCACGTTCATCTTGGAGATGCCGGCAACGAAGTTGTTGTGGCTCATACCCGGAGAAAGAATGGAACCGTAAGTACCCATCAAAATTGCAGCACCGGCTGCGGCGGGACGGATACCGGCGCGAATCATGACCGGAATGAATGTAGCACCCACAGCAGCAGCACAACCTGCAGCAGAAGGAATCGCAATGTTGACAAAGAAAGTCACGGCGGTAGCAGCCGGAATCAGCAGAATGCCCAATTTCTTGAGCGGAGCTGCAAGCAGGCTAACCAAATGACGGTCGCAGGAAGTATGCGTAACGACGTAAGCAAAACCCATCGCACCGCAGATTGCCATGATCAAGCTGGCGTTTGTCATACTCTTAGCAAACTGGTCTAAAGCTGCCATCGGTTTCATCGAAATGCAGCATAAGAACAAGCCGGCAGTGAACAACACCAAACGTGTCTCATAGCGCTTAATTAAGCAGTAAATCGTCGCAATAATGACGAGCACTGCAATCCAGGCTGTAATTGACATTGAATAAATACCTATTGATTTTGTGTTTACTGCTTTTCCCGATTCGGAAAAAACTCTCCCCGGCCGAAATGGTAAGAAATCACTATTTCAGCCTGCCGTGAGTGTTTCACATTTGTCACTTTTTTGTAATGTGGGTAACCCTTACATCTGCACATTTTTCTTACATTTAGACATAAAATTATTTGTCCCGTTTATTTGCGACCTTAATCACTTTGTCCCCATCATTCAGGGGCCGAATTATCGCTTTCCTCTTTATTGAGAATTCAATATTCACACCAGGAGAACCTATGACAACTGACTTCCAGAAAGAGTCTCTTTCTTTTGCTCAAAAATGCTTTGACGATGTTCGAGCCATGTCCAAAGACACCACCGGCGTTTCCAGACAGGGTTACGGTCCGGTCGAAACAAAGGTCCTTGAATACTTCAAAAAGATCGGCGAGGAACTCAAGCTCGAAATCAGCACCGACAAGGCCGGCAACGTTTGGATGACTGTCCCCGGAAAAAATCGCAATCTTCCCGCACTCGTAAGCGGCTCTCACGCCGACTCTGTTCCTCAGGGCGGCAACTACGACGGATTGGCCGGCATCGTCGCCGCCCTGACCGTTGCCCGCTGGATGCGCGAAACCGGATATCAGCCCGAACGCGATTACACGGTTCTGATGATGAGAATGGAAGAAAGCTCCTGGTTCGGCAAATGCTATGTCGGCTCTCTCGGTATGACCGGTCAGCTCACCGAAAAGGACTTAGCCCTCAAACACCGCAGCAACGGAAAAACACTTGCCGAGACCATCAAAGAATGCGGTTTCAATCCTGATGATCTGACGACCGGCAAACCGGTGGTTGACCTCAGCAAAATGGCTGCTTTTATCGAACTGCATATCGAACAGGGACCGACGCTTGATTCTTCCGACGAATACCGTGTCGGCATTGTCACAGGCATCCGCGGCAATCTTCGTCATAAGACGATCCGCTGCATCGGCCAGACCGCCCACTCCGGCGCCGTTGACAAACAGTTCAGACACGACGCCGTGCTCGCTTTCGCCGAATTGGCCTATCGCATGGACTGCTTGTGGGATGAATGGCTGAAAGCCGGACACGATCTGGTCTTCACGATCGGTGTTGTTCACACTGCCCCGACATCCGCAATCGCAATCGTTCCGGGCGAAGTGACCTTCTGCTCTGATATTCGCTCCCTGTCTCAGGAAACGCTCGACGGATTCCATGCATTGTTTGAAGAAGAAGCCCGTAAGGTCGGGGAAAAGCGCGGCGTCAAATTTGAATTTGACAGTGTGATCAAGAGCCAGCCGCTCGCTATTCATAAAGAACTCAGTGAGCACTTAGCCAAATCGGCTACCGAGGCCGGTCTTAAAGTTAAGAAACTTCCTTCCGGCGCAGGTCATGACACGGTAATTTTCGGCAATCTCGGCATTCCTGCCGCCATGATCTTCGTTGCCAACCAGAAGGGTTCTCATAACCCGAACGAAGCTATGGAAATCACAGACTTCATCCAAGGCGCAGAGGCTCTGTGGCATGCCGTCAAGGCTTTCCCTGTCGAAGGTATCCGCTAATTATCCATTAGCTTTCTAAAGGCGTCCGGCGCGTTGGCATCGGACGCTTTTTCTTTTTGTCTTTTGAATAAATCGAACAAATGTTCGACCATCATTAGAATTAACGGTAGTCGTACCGTTCGTTCATTCTGTGGAGAAGCCGAAAGTGAACCTGAAAAAACTCTTTGTAACTTTCAGCCACTCGCTGTTCTGGCAGATCTCCTGCCTTTTGCTGATCGTCACCGCTTTTGCGTTCGGCTCCCTCTTCTTGGTGCTTCAGATCTCTGAGGACTCAACCGGAAAAGGGAGCGCAATCAATGTTTCGGGCTCCCTTCGCATGCAAAGCTACGTTCTGGCTCTAACGGTCGCTAGGAGCTCAGAGGACTCTGAAGCTGTGCGCAGCAAGGATATCAAAGCAGCCATCGCGGAATTCGAAAGACGCCTGAATCTGCCTGGCCTGACCAACGCCATCCCCGAGGAGTCTTCCAACGAACTGCGAAAAAGTTACGACATTATTTCTTCCGATTTTTATTCAAAAATAAAACCGCTGGCACTTGAAACTATTCGGCAGCCGCAAAAGATCCATGATTTTTTAAATGCCGTTCCTAAATTTGTATCGGTGATTGACACTTTCGTGTTCGATCTGGAGCAAGACCTCGAGTCAAAAAGCAACTTTATTCATGCCGGTCTTATCGCTTTCATGCTGCTCGCTTTTGTACTTTTCTTCGGCGTACGCTATTTTCTGCGCCATACGCTGTTTGAGCCCCTGGAGGATTTAGCCAACCTCGCCTCCTCTGTTCGGAACGGAGATTTCAGCAAGTCCAGCAGTTATAAAAAACATAATGAGATTGGGACGCTTTCAGAAAGCATGAACTTCATGATCCGCGACCTCTCCCGCATGTACTCTTCTTTGGAGGAACAAGTTCGTGAAAAGACAGCCGACCTGAATCGCCAAAATAAGGCGCTTAACTTGCTATACGGACTTAAGAACGTCCTAAGCGCCGAACTCAACCGATCGGTCTTAGAAAAAGCGCTGGATTTTTGCTCTGAAAACTTAGAGGCCTTGAGCTGCGCCGTCTATCTGCGAAACGACGGCGACAAAACGCTTCGTCTTGCCGCCCGCTTCAGTCAGCATCCGATCGACCCTGAAGAGGTAAGAAAGTTTTTTGAGACACAAAATGTCTCCTTTGAGAAATACAACTTCTTTAAAAAGGAAATCCTAGGGAAGAACTGCACGCTTGTCTTGGTTCCCGGAGCCGTCGGAACAACCCGTCTTTCCTTTGCGGCAGTATTCTGCGGCGAAGCACCCGTTCATATTGACAGAGAGCTGCTTCGAAGCATTGCCAGAGAATTCGCTCTGGCGATTAATAATTCCGAGAAGAACGTTGAATCCCGACGTCTGATTCTTTTTGAAGAACGTTCGACAATTGCGCGCGAACTCCATGACTCCATTGCTCAGTCGCTTTCGTTTTCTCGAATTCAAATCACTCGCCTTGATGCTGCGCTTAAAAACAAGTCTGATGAGGCTGAAGTCCGAAGCATTCTGGATGAACTGAAACTTGGCGTGATGACTGCCTATCAACAGCTCCGTTCGGTTTTGACGACCTTCCGCCTCAAACCGAAATCTCCGGATCTGCGGGAAAACATTCTTTCTTCTTTGGATGAATTCAAAGAGCGCTCGGGAATCGACTACTCGGTCGATAATCAAATTCAGAGCTTTGAGCTTGATGCCCAAAGCCATGTCCATCTGCTCCATATTCTGCGGGAGGCGCTCACCAACGTGGAGAAGCATTCTCGGGCAACCGCAGTGGAAGTCAGTTTTAAGCCTATGGGGGAAGGAACCTTTGAAATGCGCGTCTCAGACAACGGACAGGGTTTTGATCTGAAGAGCAAAAAAGGACATTACGGCTTGGAAATCATGCATGAGCGTGCTAAGGTATTGGGCGGGGAATTACACGTAGAACCCGTCATCCCCCATGGAACTTCAGTCGTTCTTCGTTTTAATTCTCTCAAGAAAACGGTTGCATAATGACAAGCGAACATGACATTATTGTTGTAGATGATCACCCGCTCTTTCGCCGCGGCGTCATCCAATTATTGAAGATGGATCCGTCCTTTAACGTCGTCGCTGAAGCCGGCGATTTTGAAGCCGCAATGGTTGCCGTAAGAGAAAGAGATCCGGACATTGTTCTTCTGGATCTAAACATGAAGCACACCAGCGGCGTTGAGATTCTCACTGCCATTAAGGCATTTGATCCGTCGATTCGCGTCATTATGCTGACCGTCTCCGACTCGCCTTCCGACCTTCTCCAGTGTTTCCAGAACGGCGCCGACGGTTACCTGCTCAAGGATCAGGAGCCGGAACAAATTCTTGAAGACATTCAGAAAGCGGCCAAAGGTCAAACGGTTCTCTCGGCTTCCATGAATCAAGCCCTGGCCGAATGCTTAAGAGAAGAGTCCTTCAGCAAAGAGCGCCGCCTCTCTGAACTCACAGAGCGGGAAAAGAGCGTCTTAAAGCTCATTGCCCAGGGCAAAACTAATAAAGAAATCGGCAAAGCACTCGAGATTTCCGACGGCACGGTAAAAGTACACGTCAAACATGTGCTCCACAAACTATCCTTCCGCTCCAGAGTAGAAGCGGCTGTTTGGGCGAAGGAACAAAAGAATCTTTAGCCTCAGGCAAACGAAAAAAGCGCACGACCGAAAAACCGGAAGTGCGCTTTTTGCAAAGCCTTAAGACTTACTTCTGCGGCAGAACTTCAGCGTGGCAGAGTAAGCATTCGTAGCGGTTGGGGTTCACCTTATCGCCGGTCACATGGCTGGGAGGCAGCGGTGTAGGAGAGCCTTTAGCCACTTTCATACCCGGTTCTCCGGGAATGTGGCACATCACACAGACGTTCTTTTCCGGTGTAATCGGAATATAAGCTACAATCGGATGCGGAATCATCGGAGGAGCAAACTTAGCAAGCTCGGATGTCTGGGCGGGTTGCTGCGCATACACGGCAGGGGCAAAGACCAGTGCAGCAAGAGAAAGCATAAATAATTTTTTCATATGAACTCCTATTGAGTTTTCTTTGAATCTTTAATCAGGCGAATTCCGAACTTCAGGCTGTTTTCCGGGCAAATGCTCACGCATTTACCGCAGTTCGTGCACTCTCCGGAAGCGTACATACCGACTTCCGCCGCTTTCTTGAAGTTAATCACTTGCGGTTCGGGGCAGACTTTAATGCAGTCGCCGCAGCGGGTACAGGTTTCATTGTCAAACTTGACTTTAGTGAGTCCGATCTTTCCCCACAGCGCCCAGAAGGCGCCTAAGGGACAAAGGTGGCCGCACCAGCCGCGTTTTGTCACGGCAAGGTCAAGGGCAAAGATTCCGAAGACAGCACTTAACAGACCTAAGAATCCTCCGTAAACGATCTCACGCCACAGAATGCCTTGCGGGCTGATGGCTTCAAATGCGGCCGTTCCCGTCGCAACGGACAGAATCAGAGCAATCACCAGAAGCACATAACGCGTACCGGAAGACAGAGACAAGACGTTCGTATTGATGCCTAATTTCTTACGGCACCAAAAGGCAAAGTCCGTGACCAAGTTCATCGGACACACCCAAGAGCAGAACGATCTGCCGCTTACAACCCAATAGACGGCGAGAATGATTCCGGCTCCGATCATGGATTCCGGTGAAAGCCAGTACTGGGCGACCAGGCGCTGCAGTGCGGCAAAAGGATCAGCCAGCGGGACGGTATCGAAAATTCGAGACGAAGAAAGATCTCCGGCAAGAATCGAATGACCGAGGACTTTCCAGCCGAAGCGGAACGTCCCGATGAAGGCGAGCAGAACACAGAACTGGACAAAACGGCGCGCAATCGTAAATCGATAGCGGTGCAGCCATTCTCCGAACGTGCGAGGCGCGTCCAGATGACGAATTACTTTTTTGTTTTCCATCATGGCAGCTCCGAATTCAAGAAGTCGAGGCCTCCCGGAGGCAGCGGCTTCCCGTCTTTACTCGTCATCGGTGCATCCGGTACATCACGGGCATCGAGTTTTTCCTTCCACCCCAAGCGATAGTGGTCGCCGATCTTACCGAGGAACGCATCTCGATCAACAATGTTGATCGAAGGCTTATCGGTCGGGCAGCTATGCACGCACAAACCGCATCCGGTGCACTTATCGGGATGAATTTCCGGTACGAACATCGCATGGTTACTGATCTGACGCGGCTGGCTTACGATCACGATCGCCTTGTTTTGTTCAGGACAGTCGCGGTAGCAAATTTCGCAGCGCAGACCTTGCCAAGACAAGCATGTGTAGTGGTCAATCGCGGCCACACCCATTTTTGCCTCGGTAATGTCGGTCAGTTCATGGGACAGCGCTCCGCTCGGACAGGCCTTCACACAGGGAATGTCCCTGCACATATAGCAGGGAATATCACGCGGCGTAAAGAACGGAGTTCCGGGAGCGGCGATATCGTTGAAACGGGCGAGCTTCAGTGTGTCGTAAGGACACGCTTCCACGCACAGTCCGCATTTGGAACAGGCAGTTTCAAATTGGTCAGGCGGCAGCGCTCCGGGCGGACGGGGAACAAACCCCTGGGCTTTAGCGGACTTCTGCAGGAATAAATCCCAAATCAGACCGGCGCCCACGCCGACGGAAGCGACCTGCAAACCTTTCTTTAAAACGTCTCTTCGGGTTTGATTCGTCATGGAGGATTCGGAGGGCCGGACGGCCCTCCCGTTCAAAAGTTACTGAGCTTTATAGACCTTGACGGCAGATTTCTTGAAATCCGGTTCTTCGGAAATCGGGTCTGTCGCGTCAATAACAACCTGGTTGGTCTGAACCTTTCTATCGAAGAAGGCCAGCCAAGTCATTCCTCTCGGCATGAAGTTGCGCTGGTTGGTCTGGACAATCGCCTTGACCTGACCGCGGCGGCTTTCGCAAACTGCAACGTCACCGTTCTTCAGGCCGCGTTTTTCAGCATCCTTCGGATTCATGTACAAGAAGGAGTTCGCCTGAGCACGTTCGAGTTCAGGGACTCTCATGGTCATACTGCCGGTATGCCAATGTTCAAGGATACGGCCGGTGCAGAGCCACAGGTCATATTCCTTATCCGGCTGTTCGACAGGAGCAGCATACGGACGGAAGAAGATCTTGGCCTTGTTGGGCAGCGGAACCGGTTTCGGATCCGTCACACCGAACAGGTTGCCGGACGGAATCGCCTTGAAGAGCTTACCGTAGAAAGCGTAACCGCCTTCCTTGACATACGGGTCATAGTCCTGGTTGAAGCGGTAGAGTGTTTCTTTACCGTTAACAACCGGCCAAATCAAACCGCGTGTTTCGGAGTTCATATAGGTTGTGAAGTCGGCCAGATCATGGCCGTCGCCCAATGTGAACTTGCGATATTCGTTGAACAGGGCCTTTTCAGGGAACCAGTTCAGGTTGCCCGGAGCAGTTGTGCTGTTGATCTTGCTGACGAGGTCAGGATCAGGCCAAGCCACTTTCAGGTTGTCAGGACGTGCAAAGAGAACGTCATAGAGCGTCATATCGGGTTTAATGCCCATCTTCTCGGCTTCGTCGAGAACGCTCGGCAGTTTACCGTCAGTGTAGCCTTCTACCTTGAGGCCCGGAACCGGTTGTTCGCCCCAGCAGTCTTTAACCTGCAGACGTTTTGCAAATTCCATCATCATCCACAGATCGGTACGAGCTTCTCCGGGAGGATTGGCCATCTGCTGCCAGCCTTGTGTACGACGTTCGGCGTTGCCGTAGAGACCCCATTTTTCGAAGATCATGGCAGCCGGCAGAATCAAGTCAGCGTACTGGCAGGAGAATGTCGGATATGCGTCTGCAATCACAACGAAGTTTTCGGGATGGCGAGCAGCCTTGAGCCAGTGGTTGGAGTTAGGCGCAGCCTGGAAGGGGTTGATCACCTGTGTCCAAACAAAGTTGATGGAGTTGTCTTCCATGCCGCGGAGGATTTCCATATAAGCACGGCCAACCTTCGGGTTAATCGTCTTTTCAGGAATGCCCCAAATCTTTTCACTCTTCACGCGAGCCGGCTTCTGAGCAACCAGCAGGTCAGACGGCAGACGGTGGCAGAAAGTACCGACTTCACGAGCAGAACCGCAGGCGGAAGGCTGACCGGTTAAGGAGAAGGCACCGTTGCCCGGACGAGCGTGTTTGCCAAGAAGCAGATGGACAGAGTAGATCTGTTCATTGACCCAAACGCCTCTCTGATGCTGGTTGAAGCCCATGCACCAGAAACTGAGGATGTCGTTCTTCTTGTCGATGTAGATATCGGCAAGATTCTTAAGTTTCTTCTTGAAGTCTTCCAGGCTTTCGTCAGGGTCGCCCTTAGCGATCTGAGCGGTGAAGTCCAGTGTGTAGGGTTCGACGCCCTTCTTGAAGTCTTCGAACGTGATGCTCCAGTGGGAACCGGCTTTGCCGCCCTGCTGAGTCTGCTTAACTTCCTTACCGGCCATTTCAGGACGGCCCTGAGCGATTGCTTCTTCCTTGCTCAGGATGATGGCGTTCTGTTTAGCCTGAATATCTTTTTCTTTCGGGAATGCGTATTTATCGGTCGGACGCATGCCGTAGCCGATATCCATTGCGCCGGCTGCGAAGATGCAGTGCTTGTTGACGAAATCGTGATCGATTGCGTCACGGTGAACAATTTCTCTCAGGATGTAGTTGAGGATTGCCAGGTCACCGTTCGGAGCGAAGATGATCGTTTCATCGGCCATGTTAGAACTCATGTTCTTATAGGTCGTGAGGTTGATGATCTTCGTTTCTTTGTGTGTCAGCTTACGGTCGGCAACACGAGACCAAAGAACCGGATGGGCTTCGGCCATGTTGTTGCCCCACAAGACCATTGTGTTGCACTTTTCGATATCGGAGTAGTTGTTTGCCGGTTCATCGATACCGAACACTTGATAGAAACCGACCACAGCACTCGCCATGCAAAGACGTGCGTTCGGGTCAAGGTTGTTGGAACGCCAGCCGGCTTTTACGAGTTTGCTGGCTGCATAGGCTTCAGGAATCGTGTACTGACCGCTGCCGAGAATCGCGACACCTGTCGGTCCTTTTTCCTTATAAACACGTTTGAACTGGTTAGCCATTTCGGTGAGGGCTTCGTCCCATGTCACCGCTTCAAACTTACCGTTCTTATCAAATTTGCCGTTTGTACGACGCATCAGAGGCTGTGTCAGACGATCCTTACCGTAAAGGATCTTGGCATTGAAATAGCCTTTAATACAGTTCAAACCTCTGTTCACAGGTGCATCAGGGTCGCCCTTAGTAGCGACAACGCGGCCGTCTTTGACGCCGACCTGAAGTCCGCAGCCTGTACCGCAGAAGCGGCATACGCCCTTTGTCCAAACGATCTCGCCTTCGCTGCTCTGAATTGCAGCTCTAGCGACTTCGCTCAGAGGGATGCCAACCGTCATTGCTGCGGAGGCAGCAACACCGGCCTTCAGTAAATCACGACGTTTAACCTGGGGATTATTAATCGTCATATTGTCTCCTGAACAAGAAATCTATTAGGGTAAACCTAGGTATTAGGGGATTGTACTACTGCGTCATCCTCAAAATTATGGACAACAAGGGCCGCGTCGACCACGCTGGGAAGATCTGAAACTGCTTTAAAAAGATCAACTTCCGCTGTTACATCCGGAGCTTCAATCACGATGATGCAGCGATTGTGATCGGGGTCCTTTTGGTGGACTTCTACACCTTCTATGGTGTCAAGTTCGCGGAGCATTTCGTCATAACGACCGGGGCAGGCACTTACCAACACTCCGGAATAGTTCATAACAACTCCTTCAATTAAGTATCACTGGGGAATCTACCAACACTTGAGCGACAAACTCAAGCGAGTACTCCATGAGCATAAAACAAAACGAGGGAAAACACTAGGTGTTTTCCCTCGTTTCCAAAGACTTAGAGCTTATTTAGGGTACTAAGTATTTGCTTAGATCCAGCCGCGGGCGATAGCCATAAAGTAACCGCAGATCGTGGCGGTGATCACACCGATCAAACCCGGAAGGATGAAGGAGTGGTTGATCACGAACTTACCAATGTGAGTTGTACCGGAGCGGTCGAACTCGATGGAAGCCAGGTCAGACGGATAGGTCGGGATGATGTAGTAGCCGTAGCAAGCAGAGCAGCAGCCGACAACCACACCGGTCGGGGTACCGATACTGATAGCAACCGGAACCACGATAGCAATAGCAGCAGCCTGAGAGTTAACGAGCTTGGAAACTAACAGGAGAACGACTGCATATGCCCACGGATAAAGTTTGACGTATTCAACGAGGACTTCTTTCAGTTCATTAAGGTGAGCCTTGAAGATCGTATCGGAGAGCCATGCAACACCGAACACGCAGACCACAGCAACCATACCGGAACGGAACACGGAGGTACCGCCGACGGACTTCGGAGGAGTCTTTGTGATCATGCAGATGAGAGCGCCGGCGCAGAGCATGAACATCTGAATAACCAGAGTCATGGAGAGATGTTTCTTGCCGACCATCGGACGAAGTTCAGAGAAGGCACCAAGGAGCGCAACGACGAGAACGACGCCAAGGAAGATCCACATAGCAGTCCACTGTCTGGACGGGAGCTTCTTGCCGAGGAGAGTCATAGAGTCGCCGTAAACATAGCGCTTGGCTTCCGGATCAGCGATAAGAGCCTGGAACTGCGGGTCTTTGTCGAGGTCTTTGCCGCGGAAGTTGGAGTATGTAGCCATGACGAGCAAGCCGATCAAACCGGCAGGAATGGTCAAGCTGCAGAGTTCAACCAGGCCGACTTCAGTACCGTTTGCCATCGGGTGGCCGGCGATCAAAGCGACCATAGAAACGCAGGCGACGGACACCGGAGAGCAGATCACACCCATCTGAGCAGCGATAGAGGAAGCTGCCATCGGACGTTCCGGACGGATACCGGTCTTGATTGCGACGTCATAAATAATGGGGAGGAGTGTGTAAACCGTGTGGCCGGTACCGCAGAGAATCGTCAGCGTGAAGGTGCAGAGCGGAGCCAGGAAGGTTACGACTTTAGGACGTTTTCTCAGAATCTTTTCAGCGATCTGAAGCATGCAGTCCAAGCCACCGGAGGCCTGCAGCGTAGAGCCTGCTGCCACCACGGCGATGATGGTCAGAATAACGTCGACCGGCGGTTTACCCGGAGGAAGACCTAACCAAGGTTTCGGACCGAACATAATCACAATCAAACCGATGCCGGAGAACAAACCCAGGAACATACCGCCGCGCGGAGCGGAAATGAAGAGGAATGCAATCAGCAGGGCAAATTGGAACCAGAAATAAATACTCATGGCGAATTTCTCCTGTCAAAACTTTTCAGAGATCTTTTTACAAATTGTTTCCATCTGAAACAAACGGAATAATCCGCCGATTTGTTTTTGTAAACAAGTGAAAAGTTCAGTTTGCGCGCTACATTAGGGAAAGTACCTAGGCCTTACGGATTAAATTTTGAATTTAACTGTTTGATTTTTATGATTATTTACGTCAATCGAGAAGGTTTTTCAATTTTGCGCGAAACGTGATTTTACTAGGTGTTTTTACCTATATTTTGATGATTAAAACGCCCACAAATTAGCCTTTTCCTTAGACATATTTATTTTCATACTCGGTTTTACGCCTTGCTTTTTTGAAACATTTTGATTTGAAAGCTCAACGAGTTAGCCGCTTTTTTTCAGAGAAACGGGCGAAAAATTGTTTAAGACTTCGCAGAATGCGACCTCTCTTGAAACCAATTACATCGTTCCAAATCTCCGTCTATTTATACCAAACTTTTATGCAAAAGAATCAGAAATAAATATTGGACATAAAAAAGACCGACAGGTAAATTTTCTTTCATCAGCCACCTCTCTCCATAGGACCCACGATCATGTTGAAAAGAAGACAAGTTTTACTCGCGGTTGGCGCCTCCGTTTCCAGCCTCTCGCTCCCTGCTTTTGCTCAAAATGCCGATAGTTCTTTAAAAGGAACGCCCATAGAGAACATCAAACTCGCGCACCTGACCGATAACAAAGATGCTCCTGTTGTCTTTTATTCCCCGAGAGTCTCTCCACAAGCCGTTTTAGACATTTTCAAAGCCGTCGGACTGCCGGTGCAAGGCAAAGTCGGTTTGAAGGTTGTATTCGGAAATCAGCGTGACCGCACCAAGATGATCGAGCCGGCCCTGCTGAAACCGATTGCTGACGAACTCCGCGCGACCCTGATTGAGAGCAACTACATGGACAGCGCACGGTCGGACGTCGCCACGCATTTGGCGACCGCTAAATCCCTCGGATATGACAAAGTCGCTGCGATCGATATTTTGGATGCTGAAAGAGAGATTGCCATCCCGGTGCGCAACGGTTATCACCTAAAGAACTTCATTACCGGCTCGCATCTGGCTAATTACGACACGCTGATATCGATCGTTCGTTTCAAAGGACATAACTTACAGAGATACAGCGGAGCCACAAAAAACCTGTCCATCTGTCTGGGAACGGCCAGAGGCGCGTGTCAGGTACACAGTGCCGGCGAAGTCACGGACTACTACCACCCGTCTTCTCCCAAAGAAACATCCGAATCTATGGCCGATGCCGTAAGCGCGGCCCTTGACTACAAGAAAGGGCGCTGGGTGTTTATCAACATCATCAACGCCTTGAAACCGGTCGACGGCTGCAGCGGAACGGCGGATCGTCCTGATCTCGGCATCGTTGCTTCCACGGATCCGATTGCTGCCGACCGAGCCGCGCTTGATATTGTCTATGGTCTTACCTCTGATCCGGAACTGCGCAAAGAATGGGAACATGAACATTCCGTCGACGTTCTCGATTATGCCGAAAGGAAAGGACTCGGATCTAAGGCCTATCGTCTGCAGAGAATTGACTGACAAGTACGGTCTTTGCCTGAATTTACGGCGCCGCCGCATCGAATAAAATGAGCGGATATTTCAGTACTTTCGGCTAGACGAAGGAGTTTCCGGCGATGACAGAAAATCGCGTGCTTTTTGATTATGACCGTGCTGCCCGCACCTCGGTTCCCGAGGCGGTCTTCTGCCAAAGTAAGTCCCGTGAGGTCATCTACAGCCTCATGAAAGAGTTCTCTCAAGCGGATGCGCCGGCAATTCTTTTTACTCGACTCAGTGAGGAAGTCTTCTCTTCCTGTCCTGCCGAAGTCAGTCGGCACTATTGTTTTGACTCATTGGCCCGTACCGCCTTTTGCAAAAAACTCAATCAGGAACACCAAGGCAGTGTGGCCGTCGTTTCAGCCGGAACGGCAGACGGCTTCGTCACCTGGGAAGCCGCGCGTACGCTGGAATTCATGAATATTCCCTACCAAGTGTTTGAAGACTGCGGCGTAGCAGGCCTCTGGCGCCTGGAAAGCAAAATCGAAGAGATCAACCGCCACCGCATCATTATTGCCGTGGCCGGCATGGAAGCCGCGCTCGGCAGCGTCCTTGCGGGACTCACCTCCAGGCCCATCATCGGCGTCCCCACATCCGTGGGGTACGGCGTCTGCGACGGCGGAAAAACTGCCCTCAATAGCCTGCTCGCTTGTTGCTCCCCGGGGCTTTCCGTCGTAAATATTGACAATGGTTTCGGCGCCGCCTGCACCGCCGCTAAAACTCTCAGTTCTTTCGGATGCTAATCAAATGACTCCTCATTCTCACGATATCGAATCTCTCCACGCTCACGATCACTGCGAAGAGCACGTTCACCATCATGACCATGCGGATCATGACCACGAAGACCGGCATCACCATCACGAACATCACAGCCACGGAGCCGGTCAAAAAATTCTCACGATTCGTCTTCACTCAGGCATCGCAGGAGACATGTTCCTGTGCGGCTTAATGTGCATGCTCGGCATGAACAATGAGGAAGCAGACGCCGTTCTGAACGGCATCTTTTCCGAGCTCAAAGGCTCTGTGCATCTTGAGGACAAATTTGTCGGCGGCATTCGAGGTTCCTTCTGCCGAGTTGAGCTGCCTCACGAACATGAACATCGTCGCCTCTCCGACGTCCGCGCCATCATTGAAAAAGCTCAAATGAGCGACAAGGCCAAAGAACTTGCGCTTAAAACCTTCGGCTTCGTTGCGGAAGCCGAAGGTAAAGTCCACGGCAAGGGGCCTGAAGAAGTCAGCTTCCATGAAGTGGGAGCATTAGACAGCATTTTGGATATCTGCTTTAACTGCGAACTCTTCACACGTTTGAATCCGGATCACCTTGTTGTCAGCCCGCTTCCGATTGCCGACGGACACATTCATTGCGCCCACGGCGTGATCCCGTCTCCGGCCCCGGCTGTCCAGGCGCTTTTAGTCGGCATTCCAGTTCGTCCGTTCGGCGCCGAAGGAGAAACCGTGACGCCAACCGGCATCGCACTCCTTAAGGCTTTCGGCGCTGAATTCGGTCCGTGGCCGCAAATGGTCATCGAAAAAATCGAAACCGTCTACGGCACGTACGTTTACGAAGGTGTGCCCAACGGTGCTACTTTCGCCTTAGGAAAAAGCTTTGATTAACGACCCGCGTCTATCCCGACTCGAAAAGGCGCTGTCTGAGATTGCGCCTGATAAACGGCTGGCAATCGCCTTTTCCGGCGGTCTGGACAGCCGTTTCTTAAGCTTTGCAGCAAAGTATCTGGGATACACCGTCAAACTGCTCACGGTTAAGGGTCCGCATATTTCGCCGGAGGAAACCGCAGAAGCTGTGCAGTGGGCGCAGGAAAACGGCTTTGAGATGGAACTCCTTGATCTCAATCCTCTGCAGATGGAAGCCGTTGAGTTTAATCACACGGATCGCTGCTACTTCTGCAAAAAACACTTATTCCTTGAGCTCAAAAGACGAGCAGGCGATCTTCCGCTCTGCGACGGCACCAACCATTCGGACTTATCTCATTACCGTCCCGGTCTTAAGGCATTAAGTGAATTAAAAATTCATTCGCCGCTCGCGGAAGCCGGTTTTTCAAAGCAAGATAATCGTGAAGTCGGAGCCTCGATCGGCTTAGACCATTGGGATCAGGCCGCACGGCCCTGCATGCTGACGCGCCTCCCGTACAATCAAAAAGTGCTTGCCTCAGACCTGACAGCCGTCGGGGAGGCCGAAACGGCTATGAATCGTTTCTTCGCCGGATTGAACAAGGGTGAAATTCGTTTTCGGCTTCGCAAGGTCAGCCCGAAAGCCTTTGAAATGCATATCCAAAGAGAAGACTTCGACCGGCTTTCCGAGCAAGAGCGCGCAGAGGCCGCGCATCTCTTGGCTTCTTTCCCGCTCTTTGCCGCGGCTCAATGGCAGTCGATGGAGAAGCTCTCGGGATATTTCGATCAGCTTCTCGGAAAATAGGCTCATTAATCGGCAAAGGACGCCGAAGCGTCCTTTGCTCAAATCCTGCGGCAAGAATGTGTTATTCCACGCGCGGTACGGTGAGAGAGCCTTCCGGCATCACGATAACGGATTCCACTTTACCGATTTCTTTTTCCGCAGCGGCCAATGCTTCTTCGATGGTGTCATAGGCGCCAGAGAAAAGCATATCGCGGGCCATCTTACGATCCAGAGCAGTCACCAAGTAGTACTTGGCCTTTTCCATTAAGCGCGTTACCGCATAAGCTTTGTTTGCGCCGATACGAAAATCTTTCTCGAGTTCGGCTTTAATGGCCTGCGGCGAACCGAGGCGGCGGCAAGCTTCTTCCAGAACCGCAGAACCGCTTCCTTCAACGCATTCGGCCACCATGATGACGGCGCCGCCCTTGCGCACGGCACAGGCTGCATTGTCCATTGTCTTTTGCATCTGATATACGTTGATATCTTTCGGATATCCGCCGCAGGAGGCGATCACCAGATCGGCTTCTTTCGGAATCACGCTTCCGTAGACTTCATCTACAAACTTGCAGGCTTCTTTATGAGCCTTGATGTAATCACCGGCAAACATCTTGAGGAACTGATGTTTCGCGTTCAGGATGGCGTTAAACAAGAAGAGAGAACGTCCTTTTGCGAAGAGTGCGACACCTTCCATCTGGTCTTCATAGCAGGGGTTTCCGGTGGTCTTGCCGAGACCGGCTGCAGGATCGAGCATGAAGCTGTGGTTGACGCGAACCGTTTCCATGGCTGCGCAGCCCGGAAGAATGGCTTTACGGCCGCCGCCGTATCCGCTGAAATAGTGATGAACGATTGTGCCGGTCAGAATGACGTGGTCGACGTCGCAAAGGTGCTTATTGATCCAGACCGGCGTTCCGCGGGAAGTCGTGCCGAAGTACTTAAAGTCTTCCTGTTCATTGCAGAGACTGTTGTACATCTTGAGGCGAGACGCTACATCTTTGCCTACGGCTTTGACCATTTCTTCATCGGTCATCGGACGATGAGTGCCGAGCGCAAAGACGATATGCATATCTTCGTCCTTGACGCCGAGCTTGTTCATCTCATTGACAAGAACCGGCATGAAGTCGAAGCTGTTGGCGACACGCGTCGGGTCATTGCAGATGAAGGCAATCTTCTGACCCGGCTTGATGATTTCATTGATCGGAGGGCATCCGATCGGGTGGTAGATCGCCTCAAGAATTTCGTAGGGGATGTTTTTCATCGGCTCGAATTCTTTGGTGCGGACTTCCTTCAGCACCAGTGTCTCATCGAGTTCGATTTCTTTTGAGCCTTGCCCATAGGGCAAAACGTACTTCTTCATGGAACCTCCTAATGTGGAACGTTAGAACCCGCCTGCCGTGCTGCGTTAATAAAGATTTGTCTTGGGCGAGCTGATGATCAAATGAATTTGGCCCTCATCAGATCTTCAGGGCTAAATATTAATACGTGTTACTAGTCTTGTCTCTCCTTCATTTTTTCTATCTCCGAAAAGAAAATTTAGGAAATGACAGAAAGAAAAACGCCGGTCCTCCAACTTCCTTATAGCGAGCAGCCCTTAACAAGCAATAACAGTGCAAATTCTTTGAGCTGAAGTCTTCGCCAGGAAGAGCGGTGCGACCTCGAGATTTCCTCTACTTGCCGAAACCAAGCAAGTAGAGCACTTCGGTTTGGTAAAATTTGAGATTGTCTTTTTATAGCTTTAAGGACTCTTTTAAATGTCAGGACATTCCAAGTGGGCCAATATTCAACATAGAAAAGGCCGTCAGGATGCAAAGCGCTCCAATCTCTGGACCAAAGTCATTCGTGAAATCATCGTCGCAGCTCGTTTAGGCGGCGGAGACCCGGACATGAATCCGCGTCTGAGACTCTCTCTCTTAAAAGCACGTGCAGCCAACGTGCCCAAAGACACTGTTAAAAATGCCATTCTGAAAGGTACCGGTCAGCTCGAAGGCGCCAATTACGAAGAAATTCGTTACGAAGGCTACGGCGTCGGCGGCGCAGCTCTGATTATCGACTGCACCACGGACAACCGCACACGTACCGTTGCAGACGTTCGCCACATCCTTTCTAAGAACGGCGGCAACCTCGGAACAGACGGCAGCGTTTCCTTCATGTTCAAGCACTGCGGCTATTTCCTCTTTGCTCCCGGACTGAAAGAAGATGATGTCATGGAAGTCGCTCTTGATAACGGCGCCGATGACGTTGTGACGGATGAAGACGGTTCCATCGAAGTCACTTGCGATCCGGCAGCTTTTGAAGCTCTGCATAAAGCCTTCACAGACAAAGGCTGGGAACCAGAAGTTGCTGAAGTCACCTGGAAGAGCGACTCTGAAACTGTTCTTACCGGCGACGAGGCCGAGCGCATGCAGCGCCTCATCGACGCTCTGGAAGACCTCGATGACGTATCCGAGGTTTACACCACCGCCGTCTTTGAATAATCATTCTGTTCAACCTTAAAAATTTAGAGAAATCCCATGAAGATTCTGGTTATCGGAAGCGGCGGCCGCGAGCACGCCTTGGCGTGGCGTCTGGCCCAATCTCCCCGAGTCGAAAAAGTCTACGTTGCTCCGGGCAATGCCGGAACGGCCGGTACGCCGAACCTTGAAAATTTGGCTATTTCCGACTTGAACGAACTCGCTGATTTCGCAGCTTCCAACGATATTGCTTTCACCGTCGTCGGTCCCGAAGCTCCGCTCGCCAAGGGTGTTGTCAACATCTTCCGCGACCGCGGCTTAAAGATCTTCGGACCGACCAAAGAAGCTGCTCAGCTGGAATCTTCCAAGGACTTCGCTAAAGCCTTTATGAAGCGCCACGGCATCCCGACGGCCGAATACGAAACCTTTACGGATGCCGAAGCCGCTCATGCTTATGTCCGCCGCAAAGGCGCTCCGATCGTCATCAAAGCCGACGGTTTAGCCGCCGGCAAGGGTGTCGTTGTTGCGATGACGGAAGAAGACGCACACGAAGCCGTCGACTTCATGCTCCAGGACAATAAGCTCGGTGACGCCGGCGCCCGTATCGTCATTGAAGATTACCTCAACGGCGAAGAAGCCAGCTTCATCGTTATGGTAGACGGCGAACACGTCCTTCCGATGGCCACCAGCCAAGACCACAAGAGACTTCTCGACAACGACGAAGGCCCCAACACCGGCGGCATGGGTGCTTACTCCCCGGCTCCCGTTGTGACGCCTGAAATCTATCAGATGGTCATGGATCAGATCATTTATCCGACCGTCAGAGGGATGAAGGAAGACGGCATCGTCTTTACCGGTTTCCTCTACGCCGGACTGATGATCAGCAAAGATGCCTCCGGGAAACCCACGGTTAAGACACTGGAATTCAACTGCCGCTTCGGCGACCCCGAAACCCAGCCCATCATGTCTCGCTTAAAGAGCGACTTCTCCGAGCTGATTGAAGCCGGTATTGACGGCTCTTTGGACAAAGTCATTGCTGAATGGGATCCTCGCTGCGCATTGGGCGTCGTGCTGGCCTCTAAGGGCTATCCGACAGCACCAAGAAAAGGCGACGTCATCTCCGGCACTGAGCTCCAAGGCGACGACACCGTCACTTTCCACGCCGGCACCAAGTTCAACGATAAAGGCGAATTGGTCACCAGCGGCGGCCGTGTTCTCTGCGTTGTAGGACTCGGTGATGATTTGCACCAGGCCCGCGACAAGGCTTACAAGGCTCTGGACAAAATTCACTTCGACGGTATGCAGTACCGTAAAGATATCGGTCACAGAGCCCTTTAAAAATTGCTATATGCGCCACCCTAAACTTTTTTCGTTTATCGCAGCGCTCGGACTCGGGGCTTGTGCCAGTGCTTTCGCACAAACGACCTCGCCCCTGCCCGGTCCGTTTCCGGCCGATCCGACCCCGAAACCTTTTGACTACCCCCAAGGCTTATCTACTCCTCAGTTCACCTTGGAGCAGAATCCCGCCTCTGTTATCCAATTCGGCGACTTTCCGATTGTGCTCGGCGTCACGCCGCTTTCCGTTGTGACTAGAGCGTTCGGAGGCAGTCTGCATCACTTACCCGATCGTACGGACTTCCTTTGCTATTCCGCTCCGATCCAAGAAACACCGAAGCCTAAGAAAAAGGCCAAGAAAAAGCCCGCCGAGGACGAAGTGCCTCCTCCCGAAGTCATCGGACAGAACATTTGGTTCATTATCGGTGAGCGCGGAGAAGTCACTGAAGCTAAGGCAGAGGCCGTCACCACCGAAGGCGAACTCTGTCCCGCACTGCCGGAAGCTTTTTCGAATGTTTCCTTCGGACCATTCCGCATCGGCGTTAATTTGAAGCCCAGAGAAATCAAAAAGCTTGAAATCCCTGAGCCCAGTGTAGCCGAGGAAGACTCTCCCTGGCGTTATTGGTTTGCGACCAACAAGGAATCCCATCCTATCCATTACGGTTTCTTTGCCGTTGAAACCGATCCTGAGTTCGGACCGAAGAAAATGATTTCGACCGAACTTGAATTCAAAGGAGCCTCTCATTGAGAATCGGCGTTTTCGGCGGAACCTTTGATCCGGTGCACGAGTCCCATATTCAAATGGGGCTCGATGCCCTGGAGCAATGCCATCTGGACAAAGTATTCTTTGTTCCGACCCGCCCTTGGCAGAAAACCGCCCGTGCCTCTGAAGAGGATCGAGCCGCCATGCTGAGCATGGCGCTTGCTCCACACCAAAACAAACTCATTGTCGACCGACGAGAGCTGGAGCGCACCGGCGCCTCTTATTCCATCGATACGCTCTATTCCTTCAGACAAGAGTTCGGTCCGGAGACCCCGATTTATTTCATCATGGGCTCAGACCAATGGAAAAACCTGAAAACTTGGGTCTTATGGGAAAAATTTCCGCTTCTATGCAACCTCTTAATTTATACGCGTGACGGTGAATTGGGCGACGATCCTTATGAAGGAAAGTTCCCGTTAATTCCGATCCAAGATCTCGGTTCGAATCCGGCGCCTAACGGTCTTATCGTGCTCGCAAGAAGCGAGCCTGCGCCGTACTCTTCAACTGCTATTCGCACAGCTTTATTTGAAGAGCCCTCTCGCTCACAAACGATTCCGGGTCTCACTGCCGACGTACACCAATACATTCTTTCCCACGGCCTGTATTTGCCGAGAGAAGGCGGCAAAGGAATTTAGTTCCGCTTCGCCGCTGATTTGATAGGCCTACTTACTCAAGCGTGATTAAGGTGATTTCGGAAGGAACGCCGACACGCATCGTGAAGCCGTTCCAAAGTCCGGAGCCATTTGTCACATAGACCTTCTTTTCGCCTCGATCGTAGAAGCCGCTTACTAAACCGTCATTGAAATAGGCCAGGAGCGGATACATGAAGAAAATATGACCTCCGTGTGTATGACCGGAAAGCTGGAGATCAAATTTCTCTCTTGTCAGAGAACCGGTTTTGGGCTGATGCGCCAAAAGAATCCTGAAGTCCTCAGGACTTGTTCCGGAAAACGTCTTTTCAACATTCGGCGCCTCTTCTCCGAAACGTGACGCACCGAGATCGGTCGTTCCGCCGACCACCAAAGATGCACCGTCTTTTGTGAGCACGTCACTGCCGTTGCGCAGTATTTTGATGCCAAGTGTCGGCAAAGCTGCCATCCACTCTTGATAGACAGAGTAGTACTCATGATTTCCGGGTACGGCATAGACACCGTACTTAGACTTTAAATGCTTCAACGGTTCAAGCTCAGGAAGTAGTTTTTGAACGCGGCCGTCGATAAAGTCTCCCGTAATCATCACGATGTCCGGATTTAAATCATTGGTCCTTTTCACGATCTCGGACAGCCATTCTTTGCGCTGAACAGGCCCGACGTGCAGATCGCTCAGCAAAGCAATTGTTGTTCCTTTCCATTGAGCAGGAAGATTTTTAAAGACGATCGTTTCAGTCTTCACCTCAGGGACTTTGATGCCTTCATACATTCCCCAAAAGCCGCCTGCAACAGAAACAATAAAAATCGGGACAATGAAGACGAGCCGATTGAAGCTAAAGCCGGTCTTTACGCCGAAAGTGCCGAGCAGCCAAAGTCCGAGAGAACAAATATCCTTCAGCAAAAGCAAGAATGCAGCAAGAATAAGCGCTCCGTACAATGCCTCCCAAGTCAGCATCCACGCGCCCTTAACTGCAGGCTCGAAGAAAGTGCCTCCGTTCATGGTGTAAGCCATGTACTTCATGGAGATCAGGAGGATTATCGCCGCAGATAAAAGCTTCCAAAACCAATGAATCTTAAGCGGCAGGACACCGCTGCAAACCACATAAACTGCCAGGATGAGGCTCGGCCAAAACAGGAACATTTTTTCGTAGAGTTGTTAGTTCAAATCTTTAGATTTTAGAAAATGATCCTTCGGAAAAAGAAAACTCAATCCACGGATATTTGCATGATTTTGTGATTTCCGGCTCGAAAAGAAGACATTCTGCTGTTGAAAAGAAACCTGACTGAGTACAATTAACCGCTAACTAAACAAGAGAAAGTTTTATGGATATTCGTAAGTTACAGAGAGTGATCGTTAACGCCCTTGAAGACGTCAAGGCACAAGATATTAAGATTTTCAACACCTCTAAGCAGACCGCCTTATTCGAGCGCGTCATTGTTGCAACCGCTAATTCCAACCGCCAGACTCGCGCTTTAGGCCACCATGTTTTCATGGAAGTTAAAGAAAACGGCGGAGACGCCGTCGGCATCGAAGGCCTAGAAACCGGTGAATGGGTTCTGGTCGACTGTGGAAGCGCCATCGTTCATATCATGCAGCCGGCTCTTCGCGCCTATTACAACCTCGAAGAACTCTGGGGCGGCCATCCCGTCCGTATGAAACTTCTTGAAAACGAAAACAAAGAAGAAGACTCCGAGTAGGTCTTTGCCATGAAAATCTCCGTCGTGGCTGTCGGCCTCAAAATGCCCAAGTGGGCAGATGAAGCATGCGAGGACTATCTGCATCGCTTTCCGTCGGACTGGAAGGTTGAATTAAAGACCGTCAAAGCCGAAGACAGGAACACGCGCACCATCCCGAAGGTGATGCAGGCCGAAGCGGAAAGAATTCGCGCCGCCCTGCCGAAGGACGCCATCAAAGTCATCATGGATGAGCGCGGCGCAGACCCGACCAGCACTAAGCTCGCCCAGCAAATCAATCGCTGGGGCGACCAGGGACGCCCAATCGCTTTCATCATCGGAGGCGCTGACGGTATCGATCCGGGACTCAAAGCCGAGGCTGACTTTACGCTTCGCCTCTCTTCCCTGACCTTGCCGCACGCGATGGCTCGCGTTTTGCTCTTAGAGCAGATCTACCGCAGCTGGTCCCTTCTCCACAACCATCCCTATCATCGGGCTTAAGCTATGGATTTCTATCTTGCCTCCAAGTCGCCGCGCAGACGGGAGCTTTTGAAAGATGCGGGCTTTGACTTTGACATTCTTCTAAGCAAAACACCGGATTCCGTCAATGAAGATGTCCTGCCCGGCGAATCTCCCGAGGACTATGTGGCGCGCGTCACACGCGAAAAGGCTAAGTGGGGCCGTAAAGTAGCGGAAACCGAATGCGATTTGCTGCTTCCCGTCCTTGCCGCTGATACCACAGTTGCGTTAAACGGCAAAATTTACGGCAAGCCGGCAGACGAAAAGGAAGCTTTTGAATTCCTCAAAGATTTCTCGGGACAAACACATGAAGTCTTGACGGCAGTGTGTCTGGTTGATAAGGAAGGCAAGCCAAGGGAAACTTTGACGAAGACCCTCGTTACGTTCCGTCTGCTCACTGACGAAGAGATCCTCGCCTACATTGCTTCAGGAGAACCTTTTGATAAGGCCGGAGGTTACGGAATTCAAGGGTTAGCCGGTCAATTCGTCGAAAAAGTAGCGGGTTCTTACAGCGGTGTCATCGGTCTGCCCGTTGACGAAACCAAAACCCTTCTCGCTGAAATCGGAATCAAGCCGCATTAACTTCCGGCAAAAGAGGTTACAGCCTTTTTGACGCTTAGAATGGCTGAAAAAAGGCTGAATTCTTATGACCTCTACCGCGAAATACAAAACTTCCGCACCTAATAAACCAAAAAGCTGCTGGGATCTGTTTTGCTCTTTTACGCTGATGGCTATGCAGGCCTTCGGCGGCTCTACCGCAATTGCTCAGCAATTTCTCGTTGACCAAAAGAAATGGCTCACGCAGTCCGAGTTTCTTGACCTCCTGACTGTTTCTCAAGTCCTTCCGGGACCAAACATCATGATTCTTACCATCATGGTGGGCGACCGACACTTCAGATGGAGAGGCGCACTTGCCTCTTTCCTCGGCATGATTACGCTTCCGGCGACGCTCATGCTCTCCGTCTTTGTCTTCTATCAACAGTACGCAGAGAACAAATGGGTATCCGATGCTCTGGTCGGTATGGCTGCATCTGCCTCAGGGATGGTGGCCGGCGCCGCTATGAAGCTGCTTTACAACTGCAAAGAAAACATCATCACGCCGCCGGTCTGGATTTTTGGCTTGGTCATCACATTCATCACCGTCGGCGTGCTGAAGATTTCGATGGTCTACATTCTGCCGATTGTCGGTATTCCTCTCTCCTTCTGGGCGTGGTACCGCCTCATTAAAGAAAGGAGCGCTCGGTCATGACACCTGCCTTATTTGCCGGATTATTTTTCCACTTCATGCTGCTTTCGCTGATCGCGATCGGCGGCTTCATGGCCACGCTCCCCGGCATGTACTCCTACCTTGTGGATACGGCAGGACTGCTGACGCCAGAGACCTTTGCCAAGACGGTTGCGTTCGGACAGTCCCTGCCCGGCCCGAATGTACTGGTCGCCGCTGTGCTTGGCTGGGCAGCCGCCGGTCCTTTGGGTGCGCTCGCTACTTTCGGCGGAACTTCCATTCCTTTCTCGCTGATTGCCGTTCTAGCGGGAAGGTATATTCGCGAGCACGCTTCCTCCGTTTTTGTTAAGTCCTATAAAGCCGGCATGGCACCGGTTGCCGTCGGGCTTTTATTTGCCACTGCTTATCTTCTTTTGGGAAACCAGCTTGATAACTGGCGTGTGTGGGCCTGGGCCGGCGCCGTCACAATTATTGTTTGGAAAACCCATGTTCCCCTCATTCTTTTAATTATGATTGGGGGAGTTATGGGACTATTAGGCTGTTTTTAGGAGGATTCAATGTCTCGTTATGTGTTAACGATCCAGTCACACGTTGCATACGGATTCGTCGGCAATTCTGCCGCCGTCTTTCCGCTGCAGATGCTAGGCTTTACTCCGATTGTCGTCAACACGGTTGAATTCTCCAATCACACGGGTCACCCGACATTCCGCGGTCAGGTTTTTACCGCTGAGCTCATCCGCGACATTATTCTCGGCATTCGGGAGCGCGGTCTCATGCCTAAGATCGAAGGGCTACTTTCCGGATATTTGGGTGACGCCAGTATCGGCAAAATCGTCTTGGATTTAGCCACTGAAATCAAAGCGGCTAATCCCGATGCTATTTGGCTGTGCGACCCGGTTATGGGCGACACGGATACTGGTGTCTTTGTGCGACCGGATATCCCGCAGTTCATGAAAGAACATTTCCTCAATGGTTTGGCTGATATGACCAAACCGAATCAGTTTGAACTGGAACTGCTAAGCGGCCGAAAAATGAGAAGCCGCCAGGAAGCAGTCGACACTGCGCGGGAGCTGTTCACGGACAAAGGATGCCGCGTCACCTTTGTGACGAGTCTGCTAACACCGGACGTCCCCGCAGGCACGGTCGAGACCTTAGCCGTTACAAAAGATGATGCCTGGGTCGTCAGAACGCCTCTTGTGGAAAGAAAACCGACGCCTAACGGACAAGGCGACACATTCTCTTCCGTCGCTTTGGGCACCTACCTCAAAACAAAGTCAGCCAAAGAAGCTTTAGAAGCTGCCGTCAATACGCTCTACGGATTGGTTTCTCATATGGACAGCGGTGCTCTTGATCTTCCGCTCATTGACGAGCAGCGCCAGATCCTCAGTCCTGAGCACCGTTTCGAAGCCGTTCACTGCTAACCTACTTCTTTCGGGCTCTCTAAAAGAGCTTCCCTTTCGGAGGCTTTTTCTTTGCGTCCGTTGTGAGGTCTGCATCGATAAGCACACAACACCTCCTTCCTATAATCAGAAAAGTTTGTTTTGTGAGGCGCGTTATGTCTGTTGCTGTTTTTCCTCTCGGTCCTTTAGAAACCAATTGCTATGTCGTTAGCAACGAAGATCAGGCTGTCGCCATTGACATCGGCGGCGATCCCGCTCCGGTAAGCAGGTATCTCAAAGAACACGGTTTGGAGCTGAAAGCAATCTGCATCACGCATATGCATTTTGACCATCTCTATGGTGTGGCCGCTTTAGCTGCCGAAACGCACGCAACGGTCTATACGCCTGAAAAAGACAAAGTCATCGCGAGTACCGTTCTCGGCCAGGGCGGATCCTCCGGTTTCCCTACTGTCCCTAAGTTTGAATCTGTCAGTATCGAGCCCGGAAGTAAAACGGAGTTTGCAGGACTTGAATGCAAAGTTTTGAGTGTTCCCGGACATACTCCGGGTTCTGTGGCTTATTACTTCAAGAAAGAAAAGAGCGTCTTCGTCGGCGACACGCTTTTCTTAGAATCCATCGGCAGAACGGATTTCCCGTTCTCAAGTCACGAACAGCTTGTGACATCGATCCGCTCCGAGCTCTTTTCTCTGCCGGATGACACGATCGTTTATCCCGGCCACGGCCCGGAAACTTCTATCGGCTACGAGAAAGAGCACAACGCCTTCCTTTAATCGAAAAGTCCGACAAGAAATCCTCGCCTGTCAGCAGACACCAGATCTGAAGGCAGGCGTTTGTATTTCCTAAGGGCCTACTTTTCCAAAATCTATCCCGTAAGAACAAGCTGTTCGCGCAACATAACCTTTTGTTTTTTTGCTTGCTGAAACTCAGAAAAACGCAGGCATAAAAAAACGCTCCGACTTTTTCATCGGAGCGGTGTATCCCAACTCTATCTAGCTTGTTACTTCACATCGGGTGCGGGAGCCGGAGTAATGACATCTTCTTCGAGCTGCCATTTGCCGTTGTCTTTAACTCCGAGAAGCTGGACTTCAAAAATCAATGTTGCATTCGGAGGAATAACAGAACCGGCGCCTCTATCGCCATAGGCTAACTGAGACGGAATGAACAGGCGGCGAACACCGCCGACCTTCATGCCGGCAACGCCGCGGTCCCAGCCCTGGATAACATAGCCTGCTCCGAGCGGGAATTCAAAAGGTTCTTTGCGGTCAACGCTGGAATCAAACTTTGTGCCGTCTTCGAGCCAGCCTGTGTAATGAACACGAACGAGCTCACCGGGCTTGGCCTCAGCACCTGTACCGACTTTGACGTCCACTATCTTTAAATCTTGTAAATCTTGAGTGTCAATACCAAACATCGTTATCGCCTCCTATTGGCGCTTCACTAGTCATTCTTGGATTTTATGCTCACTTGGTTCCCCCTATTGGTGTAATCCCTCAGATTGAGAACTGATTCCGCACTACACTCCCACAGATTCAAAGAGGACTAATTGAATGTCGAATTCTTTTAAGACACTTGGGTTTGCACCCCAATTAGAAAAGTTAATCGAAGCCAACGGCTTTACGTCGCCGACTCCGATTCAAATGAAAGCCATCCCGCTCGTTCGACAGGGATACGATCTTTTAGCTGCAGCTCAGACCGGCACCGGTAAAACGGCTGCTTTTGTTCTGCCCATGCTGCAGAAGATGATTGAAGAACCGACGCTTTATCAAAAGCGCGTTCCTCGTGTTTTAGTACTGACTCCTACCCGAGAGCTTGCCGCACAAGTCGGAGAAACTATTCTTTCTCTCGGCAAAGACCTCGGCGTACGCTCTGCCGTCGTTTTCGGCGGCGTGGGCATCAACCCGCAGAAGGCCGCCATTGCCAAAGGGCTGGATTTCTTAGTTGCGACACCGGGTCGTCTGCTCGACCTCATGAACCAGGGTTTTGCGGATCTCTCTAAGACGCACATTCTGATTCTGGACGAAGCCGACCGTATGCTGGATATGGGCTTTCTCCCGGACTTAAAGCGCATTCTGAAGGTTCTCCCGCCGGATCGTCAAACACTGCTCTTTTCCGCAACGTTCTCACCGGAAATTAAAAAGCTCGCTTCCGAATTCCTGAATAAGCCTGAGTCCGTCGAAATCGAGCGAAATAAGGACTCCTCTCTTGTTCGCCAAACGCTTTACAGAGTTCCGAAAGCTGATAAACACACCGTCCTTCGCGACCTTATCGTCGACAACCAATGGGATCAGGTTTTGGTCTTTACCAGAACTAAATACGGCGCAGATAAGCTGGTTCGCCATCTGCTCAAAGACGGTCTGGTTGCCAAAGCCATTCACGGCGATAAATCTCAGAACGCCAGAACGACTGCGCTCAGAGAGTTCAAAGAGCACAAGCTTCCTATTCTCGTTGCCACTGACATCGCTGCCCGCGGCTTGGATATTGAAAAGCTTCCCCAGGTCGTCAACTACGAACTGCCGCAGCAGGCGGAAGACTATGTTCACCGTATCGGCAGAACGGGACGTGCAGGTGAAGCGGGCGAGGCTTACTCGCTGGTCTCTCCGGAAGAGCTGCCGCAGCTGGCCGCAATCGAAAAGTTCATCAAGAAGCCGCTGCCCTTGTCGGACTTCCCGGGGTTGGATTACTCTGACTGGAAGGTTTCTGCTCCGACAAAGCCTCAGACCAAAAACCGCAGACCAGGACCAAGAAGAAACGGTCCGGCCGGATTCAAGCGCTCCGACGGAAGACCTTCTGTGCGGCGCAGAGCTGCGCGCGGGCAATAGCTATGCGTTCCACGACTTTTTCCAATTGTTAGAGCATTAACTTTTCGGCGGCCTCGGGAGTTTTCCCACGGTCGCCTTCTTATAATCGGACAAAGATAGTTGTTTTGTTTATGGCTGAAGCCTGACACCTTGCCTGCTTCGGCTGATTTTTTTAATGTGGTTGTTTATGCAAACTCCGAAATTAAACGAAGTGAAGCAGCAAGCCGGTTTTTCTTTGGAAGACATCAATATTGAAGGTTTCGCTCCGATGCCTTCTCCGGCTGAGATCAAAAAAATGGCGCCTCTCACCGAAGCTGCCGCCGAGAACGTCAATAAAAGCAGAAATCAAATCAAGCAGATTTTGACGGGGGAAGATGACCGCCTGATGGTCATTACCGGCCCCTGCTCCATTCACGATCCGAAAGCGGCTCTGGATTACGCTCAGCGTTTGGCCGAACTCTCCGAGCACATTTCCGAGACAATCTTCCCGGTCATGCGCGTGTATTTCGAGAAGCCAAGAACAGTTGTCGGCTGGAAGGGGTACATCAACGACCCGGACATGAACAACTCCTTCAATATGGCAAAGGGTATGCTCAAGGCCCGTGAGCTCATGATCAAAATCAATGAGATGGGTCTGGCTGTTGCGACGGAAGCATTGGACCCGTTCGGCCCGCAGTACTTGGGCGAACTCGTCAGCTGGTATGCCATCGGTGCGCGCACAACCGAAAGCCAAACCCACAGAGAAATGGCGAGCGGTCTGTCCGCTCCGGTCGGTTTCAAGAACGGCACTGACGGCCTTCTAGACAGCTCTATTAATGCCGTCAAAGCCAGCCGTCAGAGTCACTTCTTCTTGGGTATCTACGAAAACGGCCAAAGCTCCATCATCAAGACCAAAGGCAATCGCTACAGCCATCTGGTACTCCGCGGAGGCGGCGGACGTCCGAACTTTGATACCGTGAGCGTGATGCTGGCCGAGAAAGCCCTCAAGGATGCCGGTGTCGAGTCCCGCATCGTTGTCGACTGCTCGCACGCCAACAGCATGAAAAATCCCGACCTGCAGCCCTTCGTTTTGAACGACTGCATTACCCAGATCGTCAACGGCAATAAATCAATTTGCGGCGTCATGCTGGAAAGCAACATCAACGCTGGCAATCAAAAGATCCCCGCCGACCTTTCTCAGCTTAAGTACGGTGTCTCCGTCACCGATGCCTGCATCGACTGGGAAACAACCGAGCATGCTTTGCGCATGACTAACCGTCGTCTTTTGGATAAGAAATTAAATGGTGAGTAAACGCTTACTTTTAGCTGCCGCAGCGCTTGCAGCCTTGGCCTTGGCCGGCTGCTCTTCTACCGGACCGCATCCTGCTTTCACTCCGCATGCAGATCGTGCAGGGCTTGACCCGCTTCTGGACGCGCCTCTGCGCACGGAAACTGTTTGCAAGGGCGCGGGACTTTTTACCGCGGGTACAAAACTTGCCGGGTTTTCTTTTGAATGCCCCGACCTTGACGTTGTGGCAACGCTAAACGAACTGCGCGATGCCGGCTGGCGCGTTGAGAAAATGCATATCGGCCGTCAAACAGTAGAAAACGATGAAAGCGGTACGCCGCTTTCAGCAACGATTCGCAAAGTTTATTAATTTCCATTGCGGAGGCTTCAGTGAACTCCTCTATCAGCCGCAGACTGTCTGCGTTACGTCTCTTTTTAAAGGATCACGGCCTCAACGGCTGGATCGTCCCGACTGCAGATCCTCATCTTTCCGAATACGTAGATGAACACTATGCCTTCCGCAAATGGCTTTCCGGTTTTACGGGGTCAGCCGGATCGCTGTTAGTGACTCAAGATGCTGCTGCCTTAATCACCGACTCACGCTACTGGGTCCAAGCCGAACAGCAGCTGGAAGGTTCGGGCATCGAACTCGTTAAACTCAATCAAAGCTACGCCGCAGAGTGTGCAGATTGGTTTGCTGCGCACCTGAAAGCTAATGACTGCGTGGGCATTAACTCAGAATTGATTTCCGGCAAAGACGCCAAAAACTACACGCATGTTTTTAGCGAGAAGCATCTGCACCTTTCTCTGGTCCGACAGACTCCGGAAGAAACTATTTGGCAAAACCGTCCGCCGCGGGCCGATAAGCCTGTCTTTGACCATACGGTTTCTCCGCGAAGCCGCAAAGAAAAGCTCGCTGCTTTACGAGAGGTTCTCAAAAAAGAGGGCGCTGATTATCTGCTCACCTCTAAACTTGACGACATTGCATGGATTTTTAATTTGCGCGGCTCCGACGTTCCGGATAATCCCGTCTTCTACGCCTACGCTCTGATCCCGACAAAAGGGACGGCGACCCTTTTCATCAATGAAGCAAAAGTACCTGCAGACCTCAAAAACTTATTACTTCAGGAAGGCGTGACCCTGTCGCCCTACCGTTCCGTCGGCAAAACACTCGAATCCCTTGCTTGCGGGACCGTGCTGGCAGATCCCGAAGAAATCAACGCCTCCTTGCTTTCGCACTTACCGAAGCAAATCACACAGCTGGCATTACCGAATCCTATCGAGCGCATGAAAGCACTCAAAACTCCGGAAGAGATCAAACTAATTTCTGAAGCAATGCTCAAAGACGGTGTTGCTTTGGTGCAGTTCTTTGCGTGGCTTGATCGCAATTTGGGCAAAGAGGAAATGACCGAGCAATCGCTCGCCGAAAAACTTCTCAGCTACAGGCAATCACTTCCGGGATATATTTCTTTGAGTTTTGAAACGATCTGCGCTTTTGGACCAAATGCCGCGCTCCCCCACTATCAACCCGATAAGACCGGAGGTGAGTTAATTAGGGGTAACGGATTCCTTCTTATTGATTCGGGAGCTCAATTCCCAGAGGGCACTACCGATATCACCCGTACAAAGTTGATCGGCGAAGCAACCGAGCTGATGAAGGAAGATTACACCGCTGTATTACGGGCAAATATTCGACTTGCGATGGCGGTATTTCCCGACGGTATTTCCTCCCAAGTATTAGACCCGATTGCGCGCGAACCTATCTGGCAACATTTTGCTAATTTTGGGCATGGAACGGGCCATGGCGTCGGATTTTTCCTTAATGTTCACGAAGGGCCGCAGAGAATTAGTTACCCGCGGATAAGTCCTCGCGCTGATGCTGTTGTCTCAAAGGAAACGGCGATGCGAGAAGGCATGGTTACCAGTGATGAACCCGGTATTTACCGGCCCGGTCGCTGGGGCATCCGCATTGAAAATTTGGTGGCGGCCGAATTCGCAGCGGAAAATGAATTCGGACGTTTCTTGAAATTCAAAACGCTAACTCTTTGTCCGATCGACCTTTCTGCCGTCATTCCCGAAAGGTTACAGCCCGATGAAAAGAAATGGCTGAACGAGTACCACGCTCTTGTTCGTCAGAAAGTGCTCCCGCACATCCATGACGAACGCACCATTGTGTGGCTCGTATGGAACACAAGAGAAATTTAAAACATGACCGAAAAAGTGAGTTTGAAACACTGGCTTGAAACGCGCTGGCGCGGAACGCTGATGGCCGTCATTATCGGCGCTGCCTCACTGTTTGTTTCCGAGCATTACGGCGGTCCTGCCGTGTTGTTCGCTTTGTTAATCGGTATGGCTTTTCACTTCCTCTCCGAGGATAGGAGAACCCTTGCCGGTATTCATTTTTGCTCCACGACCGTTCTCCGATGGGGCGTAGGCCTGCTAGGTGCCAAAATTACCGCGAGCCAGCTGGGACTTTTGTCTCCGGCGCTTCTTGCGATGATTATCGGCGGTGTTTTTGCAACACTGCTCTTCGGCGCTTTCATTACCCGTTTTTCTAAATGGCCGCTTACCGAAGGAACGCTGGCTGCAGCCTCTACCGCTATTTGCGGTGCATCTGCCGCCATTGCCTTGGCTGCCACGTTCAACCATAAACAGTTAAGAGAGCAGGCTCTGCTTGCTATCGTGGTCACGGTTACCGCCCTGTCCACACTGGCTATGGTTCTTTATCCGTTTATTTCCGGCTGGTGCGGATTTAACCACATCGACGCCGGCATTTTCTTAGGCGGTACGATTCACGACGTTGCACAGGTCGTAGGCGCCGGCGCCATGATCGGCCCGGATGCTTTGGAAATCGCAAGCTTAACGAAGATGATTCGTGTCGCTCTTTTGATCCCGATCCTCATCATCTTCATGTTTGTCTTCTCTTCCAAGGCACACCGTACTGAAGAAGAAAAAGCCAAGCCCTGGTACAAGAACATTCCGATGTTCCTGCTCGGTTTCATCGCTCTGGCCGCTTTGAACTGCACCGGAGTTATTCCGACGAATGTCTCCAACACACTCGGCGAAATCTCCAGACTGTTCATTTTGATTTCCATTTCCGCTCTGGGTTTAAAGACCTCGTTAGGCAAATTGAAGGAAGTCGGCTGGACACCGATCGTGCTGATGAGCATCGATACAGTCTTCCTCCTGCTGTGGGTCATCATCGGTATCTTCCTGATCCGCGGTTAATTTGATGCTTTAGTTTCATCTTTCTTCTTAGGACTCGGTTCGCTAGAATCGAGTCCTTATTTTTTTTTCGCTTGCGCCGCCGGCGTTCTCTTTTGCCGAACTTTCCGCTCATGACCGTACTGAAAATTCTCTATCAAGACGAAGATCTGGTTGCCGTCTCCAAGCCGGAAAAGATGCTGACGCACCGAACAGAGATTGCCAACGGCGATACTGAATTTGCACTGCAGCTATTGCGTGACCAGATCGGCCGACGCGTAAATCCCGTTTATCAATAGGGCCCGTAAAACACCGTCATTCATGACGGTGATATAAGGGCCCCACCGACTCGTGGTTCGGCATATTTTGATACCTACTTTGTCGATGGAAATAGAGACCCCGTCACGACTGATTGCCGCATACGATAAACAGGACCAAAGATACTTCTACCCAAAATTTGTCTTAGATTTTACCGTATCGTTTTTCCCGATAATGAAAATCATCAGACTCCGTTACAATGGGTCATCACAGCGGGGGAACATAGGTGTTAATAAGGCGAGGTTTCAAATTCGAACTAAAACCAAACGGGATGCAGATTCAACTGATGAAGCAATTCTGTGGCTGCGCCCGTTACGTCTACAACCGCACCTTATCCCTTGAAAGGTCGCTTTACAAAAAAGACAATAAGCACACCTTCAAATACGCTGAGGCAGCCAATAGACTTCCTGAATGGAAAAAGAAAAATCCTTTTTTAAAAGAGTGTCACAGTCAAGTTCTTCAGCAATCGCTGAAGGACCTGGATCAGGCTTATACCAATTTTTTTCGGAAGCGGGCTAATTTTCCGAAGTACAAGAAAAAGTTTCAGCATGACACCATTCGATTTCCCCAGGGCGTTGAACTTGATGAGGCTGAGCAACAGATCAGATTGCCGAAAATCGGCTGGGTAGGATATCGAAAAAGCCGAGATATCATGGGAGCTATAAAGAATGTCACCGTCAGCCGACGCGGGGAGAAGTGGGATGTCAGCATACAGACTGAGTATGAAGTTTCCTCACCTGCTTCGAATCCTTCCGAAATAGGAATAGACATGGGAGTCAAACGATTTGTGACTATGTCAAACGGTGACTTCGTCGAACCTCTCAACCCTTTCAAGCAGGGACGGAAAAAACTTGCAAAACTTCAAAGAAAGCTTTCGAGACAAAAGAAAGGAAGCAGAAACAGCAGAAAGACAAAGCGAAAAATTGCTCGATTGCACCGCTATATAGCCGACAGCCGAAGAGATTTTCTTCATAAGACCTCGACAAAGATAGCTAAAAACCACAGCATCGTATACGTTGAGGACCTTAAGGTCTCTAACATGTCGGCTTCCGCAGGCGGAACAAAAGAATCCCCGGGCAAAAACGTCAAGCAGAAGAGCGGACTGAATCGCTCAATTTTGGATCAGGGATGGTATGGCTTTTTCCAGATGCTCACCTACAAATTAGAGCGGAGAGGAGGAAAGCTGATAAAAGTTGATCCTAGAAACACTAGCCGTACTTGTCCCCGATGCGGGCTTGTCTCTGCAGAGAACAGAAAATCTCAAGCGACCTTTGCATGCATTGGCTGCGGTTACCGCTCCAACGCAGATGAAGTCGGAGCGATAAATATATTAAGGGCCGGGCAGGCCCGGTTAGCCTGTGCAATGAGCGGTGCAGTAAGGCCGCTGTCAGCAGGAACCCGAAGAGACCGACTGCAGCACTAGGCTACGGCCGCTGCAGAGGTGGTATGGAATCCTTGTCATTTATGACGAGGAGGATGTCAACGTCTTGATCGAGGCACTTCCAGAATCCTGCTGTTCGGCCTTAACAGTGAAATTGTTTCGGCATTGAGTCAGCAAACCCATGAGACCCTTCACAAACGTTATTACGCCGTCGTACGCGGCTGGGCACCGGAAGATATTGAAATCCGTCATGCGCTAAAGCCGCCGGTTGATCCTTATTTGCGCGTACAAAAAACAGAGGCTCAGGACGCGCTTTCTTACCTTCACAAATTGGCTGAATCAGAGGTTCCGGTTCCTTCCGGCAAATTTAGTACGACTCGCCTCTCTTTAGTCCTGCTTGAGCTTGCTACCGGCAGACGTCATCAGTTAAGACGGCACCTCAAACATCTTGCGCATCCCATTATCGGAGATGCGACTTACGGCAAAGGTCCGCTTAACCGCGCCCTTGCGGAGTATTTCGGCGGAGACCGTCTCCTTCTCCACTGCGGCCGAATCAGTTTTGTGCATCCCAGGACTCGTGCCCAAATTACGATTGATGATGAGCCGAGCGGCCTTATGCGGCAAGTCATTGAGCGCCTCGATTGGGGTAATTATTTGCATGCTTCTTATTCAATAGACTGGCATTTATTTGATTATTCAGATCTTTTGGTAAAATAACGTCTGAAAAAGCTCTTAATACTTTTTAGCCTTGAAATTAAAAGGCCTTACGTTCCCATTCATCGCAAATAAATCGGGAAATATTTGCGATATCTTTTAAAAGAATGGGATTTATTTTTGTTTTACATGGTTTGGAGTCGTATACTGAATCGATCAAACCTCGTTTAGGAGAACTTATAAAAAATGAAACACGGAAAACTTGTCACTTCCATTCTGGTTTTATCCTTAGCTGCCGTTACCGCTGCATTCGCCAGCATGGCGCAAGCCCGCTCCTTAGAACAAATTAAGGCCTCCGGCGAACTCTTAGTCGGCTCCACCGGCGACTACAAGCCGATGAGCTATCTCAATAAAGAAACCGGAAAATACGAAGGCTTTGACGCAGAAATGGCTCAGTCTTTGGCCAAGTACCTCGACGTCAAACTCAAGTATGTTCCGACCACTTGGAAGACACTGCAGGCCGACACAATGGCCGATAAGTTTGACGTTGCCATGAGCGGCATCACCGTTACTGACGCTCGTAAGAAAGTCATGACTATGTCCGACGGTTATCTCACCTTCGGCAAGACGATTCTTGTGACTAAAAATAAGGCCGGTCAGTTTAAAGAACTGAATGACGTCAATCAGCCTTCTGTTCGTGTGATGTACAACCCGGGCGGCACCAATGAGAAGTTTGCCAAGGAAATGACTCCGAAAGCTCAGCTCATGATGCATGAGCAAAATGCCGAGATCCCGGGCTTAGTCGGCGAAGGCAAAGCCGATGTGATGATCACTGAAACGATGGAAGCTCGCCGCTATGCCAAGGACAATCCTAAGGTTGCAGCCCCGTTGGTCGACAAACCCTTCACGGAAAACCACTTCGGCGTTCTGATGAAGCAGGGTTACCCGAAACTTGAAGCTGCCGTCAATGACTGGATGAAGAGCATCAAGGATAACGGCACGATGGCTAAGTGGGAAGATCAGTACATTAAGTAGTCTTCATTTAACGCCTTAGTCAAAACAGGCCGCAGACAGATCCGTTGATTTCGGATTTTGCTGCGGCTTTTCTCTTTTGCGAAGCCGATTCTACCGAAACCCGAAGCTCTGACTAACGGTGAACTTGAGGAACCGGCTTCTCGTGGTCGGTTCCCCAAGACTCCATCCAGTCCAAGCATTCGTTCAGGCTTATATGCAGGCCGCTCTTTCGGTACTCGGCTTCGGATTCTTTCGCTTCTGCAATAAATTTTTTCCTCTGTTCCGTGACCTCGGGCGTATTCTCTCCACAGAACGTTTCTTCTTTCTTCTGTTCGCTCGACATTTTCATTCAATTCTGTTCATGCACGTCAGGCTGTACAAGCTAGCACAACCAAGGCGTTACCTCTTCTGTAAGTAATTTCCTGGATCCCGCCTGCCGCTAACTGTCCGCTTGAACAGCAAGCGAGGTCGTATAATTTTCGTAAGCAAACCTGGCGACTAAACCCCCTCAAATCCCAGAACTTATCCGCTCGCCTCTCAAGTTAAAACGATAATTATTGGCATATGCTTAATCGAAGACGTTTTTTAGCGTTGACTACTTTGGCTCCTTCTGCGAACCTGCCCTTTTTGTCGGCTTGTACTTTCGACACCAAGCAATCCGATGTCGTGATTATCGGAGCTGGTCATTCAGGTCTTGCCGCGGCAGTCTCCGCCGCTCAACAAGGCGCAAAAGTTACCGTCATTGAAAAACGTCCTTTCGTCGGTCTCAATACGCACTCTGACCGAGGCCTTTTTGCTTCAAGTCTTTCTCCGAAAGGAATACCTTCATACGGAGACTCTCCGGAAAATCATTTTCATCAGTCTTACACTGCAGGGTCATCTCTAGCGGATGTTGAACTTCTCAGGGCTTACGTACAAAAGGCTCCCGAAACGTTGGCCTGGCTGGACTCTCTGGGCATGCGTTTTGCTGAAAATCCGATCAATTCAAACTCTCTTTGGCGCCGCTGCTATCAGCCGCTTCACAGCGGTTATACGGAAACTTTATACAGGGAAGCGTTGATACGCGGCGTAACGTTCGTCTTTGACCATGCAGTAGAAGATCTATCCGTCCGTGAAAACAAGGCTTGCACTGTATTTACTAAAACTGCAAACGGAGAAAGAGAAACATGGAAAGCGCGGAAAGGCGTCGTTCTCTGTTCAGGAGGATTCGGAGCCAACAAACAGCTTATTGCCCAGTATGCTCCGAGATATAAGGATTTGAATTCGGACAATGAGCTCGGCTCCACCGGCGAGGTCCTCCTACTAGCTCAGAAAATCGGAGCCCGTTTAACCGGGATGGACCGCATTTCATGTCTTCCGCGACCTCCGGGAAGTCTACTTTCTCAAGGTTATCTGCACTTGGACCTCTCCCGTTTTCTTTACATCAACGGCAACGGAAAACGTTTTGTCTCGGAGGATGCGCTCCGGCCTCAAATTACTCAAGCCTTCTTTGAACAAGGCAATCGGAATATTTTTGAAATCGCGGATGACGCAACCGTCAACGGTTACCAAATGGATATCCAGCGCGATTTATGGCGCGGTATCGAAAACGGAACTGTCTTTCGAGGAAAGACGCTGGAGGATTTAGCTGAGAAGATTGCCGTTCCGACCTCTTCTCTTGTCGAGACCGTATCACGCTACAACCGCTACGTAGAGCAAAAGGAAGATCTTGAATTCGGTAAGAGCCAAGTCAACCTGTCTCACAAACTTGAGGTTGCCCCCTTCTGGGCTGTTCGCGTTGAAATGATGGTGCATGAAACGCTCGGCGGCTTAGTCGTTGATCCCCACTGCAGAGTATTTTCAGAAGATGGTTTACCCATCAAAGGTCTGTACGCTGCAGGCTCAATCATCGGCAATCTGCATGGAGACAACCGCCTTGGAGGCAACGGGATTTCATCAGCCATCACACTAGGGAAACTGGCAGGACAGCAGGCCGCAGCGGGGGCGTGGACATGAAAAAACTTTTCTTTGTCCTTCTGCTCTCCTGTTCCGTGTGCTTTGCCAACACAAAAACAGAGTCTCATAATATCGGCGCCTCGGAGACGATCACCATCGGGATTGCAGACGAATTCAGTCCGGATTTTTGGCCTCATGTGCTCGGTCCTACGCTGGAATATCTCAGAGAAGCACTGCCTCATTTGACCATCAAAACCAAAGAAATCGATCTTCGGAAAGCCGACTCTTTAAAAGCAAGCAACGTGGATCTGTTCATTGCTCCTCCTTTGATCTTCTGGTCCCAGCTTCTCGAAAACGGAGCCTCAGCAATCGGTATGCTTTCCCCTTCGCACAGCAAGGATCCAAGAACCTCCACTGCGGGCGTGCTAATCGCCAAGGCTGATAGAGAGGAATTAAAAGGCGAGAAAGATCTCTTAGGTAAAAAAGTCGCCGTTCGTGCAAAAGGCTTTAATCACGAATATTTGCTGCTCAAACACTGGCTGAGAAAAAAAGGAATTCAATTAGAAAAATCGGTCGATGTTCTTGAGACTGGCTTTCGGAACCCCGGTGTTCTCTCTGCCGTCCTTTCCGGAGAAGCGGATTTTGGTTTATTGGCTTATTGCGAGTTAGAAAATGCCGTTAAAAGCGGGGCCTTGGAGGCGAGAAAGATTAAAGTCGTCTCAGAATCCAAGAAACCGACCGAAGTCTGTTCCCGCACCACCGAACTTTTCCCGAATATCGTCGTCGGAGCCTATCCGAATACTCCGTCGGACAAAGCAGCCGCGATTACGGCTGCCCTCTATGACATGCCTACTCTGAAGAACACTTATCGCTGGAGCTACGCAAACGGTTTTGATTCTTTAGACGAAGTCGCAAAGGAACTGGCTCTCGGTCCTTATCAGTACCTTCAAGAATGGCGGCCTGAAGCCCTTTGGAAGCGGTTCTCGACAGAAATTCTTCTTTTCTGTGCATTAGTTCTGGCGGCCGCGTGGCATATTTTTCGGGTCAACAGGCTCGTTGCTCTCAGAACAGAAGAGCTGCGCACCGCACTCATCGAGAAACAGAAGCTCTCAGAAAAAGAAAAGGAGAGCAGAGAAAAACTCAGCGCCTTAGAGAAGAACGGTTTGATCAGCCACCTTTCAAGCCTGATTGCACATGAACTCAAACAGCCGCTCGGAGCCATTACGAATTACACCGCCGGCCTTAAAGCGCATCTTGCATCCGGTCAGCCTGACCCCGAGTTAGTGAATCATGTTTTAGACAAAATATCTCAGCAAAGCCGAGATGCTTCATCGGTCATCGAGTTCGTCAGAAGCTTTGCAAAGCCGTCTGCTCCTGCCGAAATCGTCAAATGTGATCCGAGTTCAGTCACACAGAAATCCATTGAGACTCTGAGATTAAGCGGAAACTTTTCAGGAGAAATCCATACCGATATTTCACATACTCCATGGTGTAATGCGGATTCCAAAGGTCTCGAACTTGCTCTTTACAACGTTCTAAAGAATGCCGCAGAAGCCTGCGGCCATGTCTCTAAGCCTTGCATTAACGTAACGATCCGAGAATATGACGGGTACGTTGAGTTCTCTATTACAGACAACGGACCGGCACTCACAGAAGATGATGTGCAGAGAATCCTACAGACGAGAATAAGTACTAAGAAAGAAGGACTTGGACTCGGAATGAAGATCGTAGAAAATATTGTCGAAAAATGCGGCGGACGCCTTGAGCTACAGAGAAATGAGCCTTCCGGACTTCGAGTGTTAATTCAGATTCCAATTGAAAAGCCATGACAAAAGACCGATTAGCTATCGTTCGAATCGTCGATGACAACGATGAATACAGAAATTCTGAGACATTCTTATTAAGGATGTTCGGATATAACGTTGCGGATTACTCCAGCGCTCTGGATTTTTTAGAGAAAGATGACCCTGCCATCCCGGGCTGTCTTATTTTGGATGTGAAGATGCCGGAAATGTCCGGTTTAGAGCTCCAAAAAGTAATGACAGAAAAAGAGCTTGGATTACCCATCATTTTTCTGACCGGTCACGGCGACGTCGAGATGGCGGTTAATACATTGCACCGCGGCGCTTCCGATTTTCTTTTGAAACCGGTAGCCCCTGAACGACTTAAAGAAAGTGTTGCTCGGGCAATAGAAGCTGACCGCAACAACCGAGCTAAGAAAAGAATTCAAGAAGAGGCCAAAGAAAAATATAACCAACTCACCGAACGGGAAAAAGATGTCTGCCGCTTGGTGGTTCAAGGTCTTCTTAACAAGCAGATTGCGATTGAGCTGGGAATCTCGGAACACACGGTTAAAGTTCACCGAGCCTCAATCAAATATAAATTACAAGTCCAAACACCTGTGAACCTCGTCAATCTCATCCAGCAAGTAAACGCAAAATAACGAAGGAGAGGCGCCGCATTGGGCCCTCTCCTGTTTTGTTATGCCGGAAGTGAGATTACTTTCCGTTTGCGATTGCGATACCTGTCAGACGACCGAACGTGAAGATATCGGCGATGGCATTGCCGCCTAAGCGGTTAGAACCATGGATACCACCGGTCACTTCACCGACAGCATGGAGTCCGGGAATGACCTGACCGTGTCTATCAATGACCTGAGTATCGGTATTGATTACAACACCGCCCATTGTGTGGTGTACAGACATACCGGCGTAACCCGCCCAGAACGGAGCTTTTTCGATCTTTCTCAAGTTATTGGGCTTCTTACCGCCTGCATCGTGACCCGCTTCGCAGCCTTTGTTGTACTCTTCAACCGTCTTTACGAGGTTTGCAGGATCAATACCGGCCTTCTTAGCCAACTCTTCGAGCGTGTCCGCTCTCCAAGCGTCTCCTGTCTCCAACCCCTTCATATTGTCTTTTTGGTGGCCGACGTTATTTAAGCTCTGACCGTAGTCGTCCTGAATACAAAATGCTGTCTGCTTCGGAAGAGCCAGAATGGCATCGCGCATTTGGTCACGTCTAGAGTCTTCGGCAATAAATCTCTTTCCGTCAAAACCAACCATGATCATATTCTGAGGCCAAGAGAACATGTTGACTCTGAGCTTGCGTCCCGGAGGACAGCCGGGATTGCACTGGATATGGTCCATGCCTGTAACATCGGCGCCGATATCCTGCATCATAACGAGGACTTCGCCGGTGGAAGCTGCCGGGTTATTTGTCGTCGTCAGGTTGTACAGACGTGGGTCGTGCATCGATCTCATTTCACGGTTAGCGGCGAATCCGCCCGGACAGGCCACAACAGCCTTCAGAGCTCGGACAAATACGTGCTTACCATCCTTATCCACATATTCAACGCCGAGGACCCTTCCGCTCAATTGATTTTCACGGATGATGTCCACGACTTTAGCTTGTGTTTGAATCGTCACACCAAGCTTCTTAGCTTCTTCGGAAAGTACGCGGACATAATCGGAGCCTTTGCTGCCTGCGGTTGCATGAGAACGCGGCCAAAGGGCGCCGTAAACCTGAAGAATCTTCGGTTGGAACTTAACGCCTTTGGATTCAAGCCACTTCAAAGTGTCGTATGAATTATGAGTGAGTTCGTTAACCAGATCCGGATTGCCGCGAAAATCTCCGCCTTTGAGTGTCTGCTGCGCATGAAATTCAGGGCTATCTTCAATGCCTTGTTCTTTCTGTTTCGGATCGGCCGTATTGAAGGCACCTGTTGCGATCGCAGTGTTGCCGCCTAAAAAAGCAAGTTTCTCAAGCACAAGGACGTCCTTAACGCCGTGTTCTGCCGCAGATACAGCAGTTGCAAGACCGGCGCCGCCCGATCCAATGACGACAACATTAACGGTTTTGTCCCATTTCTGAGGCTGCTTTGCAGAAGCTTCTGCAACGTTGGTCACGGCCATAACGGAAGCTGTCGCGGCACTTAACGATGCGCCCATGAAAACGCGTCTAGATAATCCCATGATTTCTCCTTTACCGGAATGGTTGATTGAAAATTTATGGGTTCATTCTGACGCCGGAAGATGTTTTTGCCATTGCCATTTTGGTTACACCAGAGACTAATGCTTTGGTGACATACGAAGGTGTCACCTTCCGATAAACGATCCCGAACCTCTTGAATTTACGGCCGCTTTTCCCCTTGAAGGAAGGAAGAGAAATGGTTCTGCCGGAAGGAAAAAAGTGCGGCCGGGCAAGAATCCAAAGAATCTTGTCCGGCCATTTTTACAAAACAGAGATCTGCTGTCGACTACCGACGAGCTTTTATCTTCTTAGAAACGAACCATGTAAAGAAGACAGGAATAAAGAACGTCGTGATGAACGTAGCCGCGAGCATACCACCCAACACGCCCGTACCCATGGACTGACGAGCCGCCGCACCGGCACCGGTTGCCGTCGCCAGCGGAATGACGCCCAAGATGAAGGCCATAGAGGTCATCACAATCGGACGCAGACGAAGTTTCGCCGCTTCAAGCGCGGCCTGCCTAGCTTCAAGTCCTTCTTCCATCTTCTGAGCCGCGAACTCCACAATCAAAATGGCGTTCTTAGCCGTCAAACCGATCAGCACCAGCAAGCCGATCTGGAAGTAAATATCGTTCGAGAAACCGCGAAAATACGTCGCCACAAGCGCTCCGAGGACAGAGTAAGGCACCGCCATTACGACTGCGATCGGCAGAGACCAGCGTTCGAACTGAGCCGCCAGAATCAGGAAAACGATAATCATGCCGAAGGCGAAAGCGGCCGCAGAAGAACTGCCGATACGCTTTTCATGGAAAGCCTGGCCGGTCCAGTCTACATAGTAACCGCTCGGCAAATATTGACTTTCCTCGTCTACCGTACGAATCACATCGCCCGTTGAGTAGCCTTGAGCCGCATTAACGTTCATTGAAGCGGCCAGGAAACCGTTTTCACGTTTCAGAGATTCCGGTCCGGAGGTTCGTTCTACGTGAGCCAACGTGGACAGCGGAACCATCTTACCGGTGTCTGAGCGGACGTATAGTTCACCCAACGATTCCGGCGTCATGCGGTAAGGCGCATCTGCCTGAATAATCACGCGGAAGATCTTGCCGATTCGCGTAAAGTCATTGACATACTTACCGCCCATGAAGTAGCCCAGCGTGTCATAGACATCTGAAATGGCAACACCCATCGCCAAAGCTTTTGCTTCATCAACGGTAAGGTAAAGCTGAGGTGCATCGGCCTGGATCATTGAACGGCCGGAAGCAATCTCAGGTCGAGCAACCAAACGCTGACGGAAATCCTCTGCAACCTGTTGCAGCTCAAGAGGGTTATCCGACTCTCGGGACTGAATATAAAAGTCCAAACCGCCGGCGCGGCCCAAACCGCGAATCGGAGCAGGATTCACGGCCTGTCCGACAGCATCCGTACGTGCGTTCACCAGCGACTGGAGCTGGCGGCGGATCGTTTCTGCGCTCCGAGTTCTTTCATCCCAAGGCTTTAACTGAACAATCAGGGAAGCCGCATTGGACTTCGTATCGTTGGCGATCGTATCGTTAGCCACCAGCGCCGTAACATTCTCGACTTCGGGAATCTTTCGAATTTCGCGGCTCAAGTCCGTAACCACTACGCCTGTGCGGTTTAGTGTTGCACCCTCGGGCAGCTGGATCGCAACTCGCAGGATGCCTTGGTCTTCGCGGGGAACAAAAGATGTCGGCACGATCTGCAGGAATTCCCAGCATCCCACGGTGACGGCCACTAGAATCGCAGCCGTAAACCAACGATGACGCAGGTTAAAGGACACGCCCTTAATGTAGTTCAGCTTGAAGCGCTCAAAGCCGTCATTAAAAAGTTGGAAGATCTTGAAGGGCTTGCTCTTGTGCTTGAGCAAAATAGCGCACAAGGCCGGAGTCAGCGTCAATGCCACAAAGCCGGACAAAACCACGGAAACACCGATGGTCACGGCAAACTGACGATACAGCTCACCGGCAATGCCTCCTAAGAACGCAACCGGCGTGAAAACCGTACTCAGCACCAGCACAATAGCAACTAAGGCACCGGCCACTTCTTTCATCGCTTTCTGAGAGGCTTGGAATGCGTTGAGCTTCTCCGTCTCCATGATACGTTCGACGTTTTCCAGCACCACGATCGCATCGTCCACCACAATACCGATGGCCAGCGTCATCGCAAACAGCGTCAGCGTATTCAGAGAGAAATTCAGCAGCCATAAACCGGCGAGCGTACCGATCAGAGAAACCGGCACAGCGAGCATCGGAATCAGCGTCGCCCGCCAATTCTGCAGGAAGATATAAACAACAAGAAGCACCAGAAGACCGGCCTCAAACAGAGTTTGAGCCACCTCATCCAAAGCAGCCTCTACGAATCGAGAGTTATCGTCCGTAATGACGTAAGCAATATCGTCCGGGAAGTGCTTTGCCAGTTCTTGAAGCTGTTTCTTCACCGCCGTCGCGGTCTCCATTGCGTTGGCGCCGGTCTGCAGATAAACCGCAAAAGTAATACTCGGGACATCATTTAATTGGTTATATGCCTCATAGCTGCGGTTTCCGACTTCGACTCGCGCAATATCACGAATACGAACAATACCGTCTGCGCCGCGGGAACGAATAGTGATGTTTCCGAACTCTTCCGGCGTTAGAAGCTGACCCTTCGTACGGATCGTATAAACCAGCTGCTGGTCATCCGTCGTAGGTGAAGTACCGACCTTACCGGCCGCATATTGATGGTTCTGTTCTTCAATCGCTTTACGAACGTCGATGGCTGTAATTCCGAGCTGAGCCATCTTCTTCGGGTTCAGCCAGATTCGCATCGCGCTTTGTGCGTTGCCGAAAACGTCTGCGTCACCGACGCCCGGAACTCGTTTAATCGCATCTACGACGTTCAGATTGACATAGTCCGCGAGCTGAATCGGTTTTAAAGTCCCTTTCGGAGAATAAATCGGCACGATCATCAGCGTCTCTTCGCTGCGTTTTCGTACGTTTACACCGTTTTGCCGGACACTTTCCGGCAGTCTCCGCTCGGCGGAGCGGACTCGGTTGTTGATTTCCAGCATCGCATCGTTCGGATCCGTCCCGACTTCAAACGTACAGGTAATTCGAACCATACCGTTGGAGCGAATGGAAGTCTCGTAATACAACAGGCCTTCAACACCCGAGAGCTGATCTTCGATCGGAGCCGCTACCGTCTTTGCTAGCGTCTGAGCATCGGCACCTTCGTAAGAAGTGGAAATAAAAACCACCGGCGGCGTGATTTCAGGGTATTGTGCGATCGGCAGAACACGTCCCGCAAGCAGGCCCGCAATCACGATCAAAATCGACATGACAGATGCGAAAATCGGCCGCCGAATACAAAATTGGGAAAGCATTTCGGTTCACCTATCGCAAGTTATTTTTCAGACGACTTCGAATCTTTGTTTTTGGCTTGATTTAAGGCAACTTTTGCCTTGTCTCTAAGTTTCTGAATTTGGTCAATAATCACAAGATCGCCCGGATTCAGGCCGGAAGTAATGATCCAATCTTTACCGGACCAGCGCCCCACGGTCACGGGCTGAGCGCGCGCTGTTCCGTCTTTATACAGATAGACGCTGTAAGTTCCGTCAGGCAGCTGGCGGACGGCTGACTGAGGAATAAGGTAAACACCTTTTTGCGTGCCGAGCGTCAGCCGCACGGTGACATATTGTCCGGGAAGCAGCTCGGGAGATCGTTCGATTTCCGCGCTCAAGGAACGTGTTCCGGTTTGCGGATCAATCTGAGTGGCGGCAAAGTTAATATGCGCTGGCACTTCCACACCGGATTTTTCGTGGACGATGCTCACCGGAGAATCTTCGGTAATCGTAAAACCGTGCAGATCGTTGTCGCTTAAAGAAAAGCGGGCCTTGAGCTGGTCATCCTGAGTAATGTCGGTGAGAGCTGAGTTGTTGGCAGAAACAAGCGTTCCGGGGTTAATAAGGGCTCTGCCGGCAATGCCGCTCACCGGTGCCTTGACCGATGTGTAATCCAGCTGAATTTTCGTTTGCAGAGCTTTGGCTTTTGCAGCTGTGAGATTAGCCTTGCAGGATTCAAGCGTGCTGACGCGGTCGGAATACTCCTTTTCGCTGACAGCATTGGCTTTGCGTAAGGCGGCATAGCGCTTAGCCTCACGCTCCGCCTGCTTCAGGTCTACTTCAGCCTGCACAACCGAAGCCTCGGCACTTTGATTTGCAGCATCAAAAGGCGCCGGATCGATCGTAAAGAGCAGGTCTCCCTGATTAACTCTTTGTCCTTCGGCGTAGTGGCGCTGCAGAACAGGACCGGTCACCTGCGGATAGACAATGATCGCCTTGGACCCTTCGGTCTGGCCGAATACTTCGGCAATATAAGGCTGAGTAGTTGGTTCGGCTTTCAGCGTCGTGACTTTCACGGCTTGGACATTCTGCTTGGCTGCTTCTTTATCATTACATGCGGTTAAACCGGATATGAGGCCTAGGACGCATATAAGGCTGAGGGTTGTTCGTTTCAGCATGATGTGTTATGTAATTATTCGTCGACAAATGTGAGAATACCTCAAACAAGGGCCCTCACATAAGCAAAATATCGCACCACAGTATTTGTCCTAAATCACTCTTAAGGGTGTGATTTGATGCGCCCTCCTCCTTGAGACAAGGCGGACTCAGTTGAGGTTTTAGAGACTTATCGCCTTACTTCACCCATGATTTCGGTGTTCTGAATCGAATTTAGTCTGCAAATCTTTTTCACAAAAATTTTCTACCTATCCATATAAGAAAATTTTTTATCTCTCTTCAGTGAGCAATCTAGCCCATGCTGAAATAGTTCAGCATTCCACCCTACTATCATTGTTTCTAGAAGTTCAATCTATAGCAATTAAGTAAATGCGGACCCGATGTCTTCAAGCTTCCATTTCCAGCGATAGACTACCGCTTCCGCATTGACTTGCATGATCCAACGGTTAATGTGATTGACGAGCTCCTCCTTAAATGAACTCTCAGTCCTCTCAAGCAGGTGCGCACCATCTTTCCGCAGAATGATTCAATAAGATTGAGGCATGCTTCGGAGTGAAGGTGAATTGAAAACGATTCAGCCGCGTGGCTAAGTACTCCATCGTCTCTTTGGAACGATGGACGGAATGGTTGTCCAGGATTATGTTAATAACAAATCCTTCCAGACAGGTTTTATCCAGCATCTTTAAGAACTCGATGAAGTCCGTTGATTTATGGGATTCGCAGACGATGCTGTAAACTTTTCCGGTTAACAAATCTATTCCCGCCAGCAGGGAGACCGTTCCGTGCCTGACGTATTCACAGTCGCGGAGGACAAAGCCTTTCCCAGGCTTTGGATTGCGGTCTTTATACTTAATTCTCTACTGTCAGAATGCCGAGCTTCTCGTCGTAAGAGATAAAAACTCCTTGGTTGAGAAGGGTTATTTCCTCTCCCGGATCATCGTATTTGTTCGACAATTGGTTATCTATTCAATCTTTTTGTAAAGCAATAAAACTTCCTTGGCATTGGCCTTGAAGTCCTCCTCTTTCTTCTCCAAGTAATAACGAATTCGGTGCGACTTAATCTCAGAGTCGTTCAATAAGTACCAAATAGTAGAAGTTGCGACGGATTCAAATCGGTCAAAGCCGTATTCCTTGCAGTGAGTTCTAATATAGGTTGTAAGAGCTGAGAGGGTTCAAAGCTCTAAGGCAGGTCCGTCAGGAAGCTCTCTAGGCTTACTGCACGCAAGGGAATAATCCATGTTTGCTGTCCAGCATCCAATTCTTTTGGACATTCCGGTTGTGCTGCATCTTCTAAGGCAGCCTGTACTTCGACGGAAGAAAAACGCTTGATTATTTTGTTATCGACAGAGCGGGAAATCCAAAGGTTATTTGCGATGTCGTTATTGCTGCTCCTCGAAGCCACCAAAAGGATCATGTTGTATCTTTCGTATCTCTTCGTCCTAGATGAAACGATCTTCTCAAGGATAACTTTGTCTTGCTCAGATAAGGCGAGACTAAATTTGCGGATTCGGCCGGCCATGAAATACCTCCATTCATGGCCGTATTACCTTTTCTTTATTAGAGTATTTATGGAAATTCATACTAGTATCCTGTAACTTTAATAAGTACGTTTTTATAAGGTGATAAAATGGAGAAAATAGGAGCTTCCTTATGTCACCTCAATTCAGAGTTACCTTAACTAAAGAGAAAGTTGAAGAGCTTCAAAAAATCAGCAGCACCGGCTCGAGATCAGCCAAAATCGTGCTTTTTGCAAGAGCTCTTTTGCTTTTAGATAAAGGCGCTCATACCAAGGAGCATTGGACGGTCAGTCAAACCTCAAAGGCTGTCGGCTTGTCCGAACGTACGCTGAATCACTTAAAAGAGAAATTCGTTTCTCAAGGCTTAGATTCCATTATCCGGCCACGGCCCACAGGGAAAAGCAAGAGGCCTGTGATTTTTGACGGAGCCTTTGAGGCCAAGTTAACCCAGCTTGCCTGCAGCGAACCTCCTGAAGGACGGACTCGATGGACGGTTAGGCTTCTGGCCGACAAACTTGTCGAATTGGAAATTGTGGAGAAGATTTCACCGATGACGGTACAAAGGGCTCTAAAAAAAACGAATTTAAGCCTCACCTGAGTGAATACTAGAAGATACCGCCGCACCACGACGCCGAGTTTGTAACTTGCATGGAAGATGTGTTGGATGTTTATCAGCGTCCTTACGATCCGTCATATCCGGTTGTTTGCATGGACGAGTCGCCCAAACAGCTTATAGGAGAAGTCCGGGGGCCGCTGCCGACGAGGCCGGGGAGTATCGAGAAAGTTGATGATGAATATGTCCGTTTAGGCGTAGCCGAATTATTTTTGGCTGTAGAGCCTTTGACGGGAAAGATGATTGCCGAAGTTGAAAACAAACGAGCAAAGAAAGATTGGGCGCAATTCTTTCGTGATTTAGTCGATGTCCATTACCCGACAGCGAAGAAAGTAATACTTGTGATGGACAATCTGAACACCCATAAACTTTCATCTCTATATGAAGCGTTTGATCCGGAAGAAGCACATCGGTTACGCGAAAAGCTGGAACTACATTACACAGCCAAGCACGGTTCCTGGCTTAACATAGCGGAGATAGGTTTTAGCATACTGAAGCGCCAATGCATTCCCTTTAGAGTCGCCAAAATAAGCGCCCTCAGGAATGCTGTTAAAAGTTTTATTGCGCAAAGAAATGCTGAAAAAAGAGTCGTTAACTAGCAGTTAACAGCTAGCGACGCTCGCATAAAGCGCTCCGTCATTTATATCCGGAGCTTTATGCGAAAATATTAGTGTTACAAGGTACTAGTCACGACAACCATGTAAATACCTCTAAGAATTTTTGTCCCCAAAAAGAATATGACCAAGATCTTCAAAGAAAGATAAGCTGCTTTGTCCCTTTGTTTCATTCGCCTTGTAAAGATCTAAGGCAAAAGCATTAATAAGGCAGATTAGGGGAGACAGTCCGTCTGTAAAACGATGATACCTTATCTGTAGGGTGATAGATACATCAGCATACTGTATTAAAGGAGAAAATTCACTATGAGTTATCAAAACAATCTGACACTTTTGCTTTAACAACATCTCCAAAAGATCTAAAGAGAGCTTGGGGTATCTTGGCATTCCAAAAAACAGGCAGACGTCTTTTTCCCCTATCGATTGGAGCCTTCCAACAACATCTAATGAAGTTAGGCTCAAATACTCTACGTTCGATCGAATTTTCCCAAAAGAGTACGCTGCGTAGGATGCAACGGGCTCACTAGCTTGCTGGCCTACCGTGATTATTTTTTTTGCTTTGAGTAACAGACTCAAAGCATTGATGTAATCGCTCTTAACAATACTCTTTAATGCTTTGTTGAGCTGTTCGGCCTCGGTCTTAAAAACAAAATCTAAAGTATCTTCTGCAGAAGTGTTTTGATTCACTCTGTCAACAGCTGTTAGTTCTGACTGAAGAATTGCCTGCAATGCGCTTTGGAAATCTGAATAACCCTTAAAACCCAATAAAACGCAAAAACGATTGATCGTGGTATTGCTTGCACCACTTTTCACTGACAATTCAGTTGTGGTCATAAAAGCAACAGATTTGTAGTTTTCGAGAATATACAAAGCTACTTTTTTCTGTTGATTGGAATAAGTCTTCAAATTTTCTCGAATCTGTTCAAGCAACAACATAAACCACTTGCAAAATTTAATTTAAAGGAGGAAAATTTTCATCGTTGATAAATTATGAAAAATATTTTCCATTACACTAAGGAGAAGATATGTCAGAAATGTTCTTCATGCAACTCATTGTAGTCGCAATTGCAATCGTTATTGGTGCAAAACTTGGCGGCGCAGGATTAGGGATGGCAGGCGGCGCTGGCCTTTTTATCCTCACTTTTATATTTGGATTAAAACCTGCAGCACCACCTATCGATGTTATGTTAATTATCACAGCTGTAGTTACCGCTGCCGCCACGCTGCAAGCTGGCGGCGGTCTTGACTTGTTGGTCAATATAGCTGAAAAGATTTTAAGGAAGCATCCAAAGCACATTACATTCCTTGCTCCTATAGTCACTTACCTAAGCACTGTTTTTTGCGGAACCGGATACGTGAGCCTTTGCCTTTATCCGGTTATAGCAGAAGTCGCAACAGAGGCCGGAATCAGACCTGAAAGGCCTATGTCTATTGCTTTGGTTGCCAACCAACAAGCGATCACTGCTAGCCCGCTCTCCGCGGCAGTAGCAGCCATGCTCGTTGTGATGGCTCCTTTTGGCATCACACTCGGGACCATCCTGTCTATCACAGTTCCCGCCACAATCCTTGGTTGTTTTGTAGGCGCTTTATCCGTGTACAACAGAGGCAAGGAGTTATGGGATGACCCAGATTATCAAAAGAAAGTAGCATGCGGCGAACTTCAAAAAGTTGAACCGGGCAAATTTAAGGAAAGAAAAATTACGAAAGGTGCAAAACTCTCTGTCATTATTTTCTGCTTTTTCATCGCAGCAATTGTGCTCTTTGGCTCCTTCAGAGATCTAGCCCCCTCTTGGATTATCGATGGAAAAAAAGTCTCTTTAAGTATCCCTGAAATCCTTGAAATCCTCATGCTACTGGCATCCTGCATTATGGTCTTGTGCTGTAAGATCTCCCCGTCAAACGTCATTAAAAACTCCGTGTTCCAATCAGGAATGATGGGCGTAGTCTCGGTTTTCGGTATTGCATGGATGATGGATACGTTCTTCACGGCAAATAAACAATTATTTATAGATGCTCTATCCGGCGTCGTCGCTCAATATCCGTTCTTGTTCGCTGCTGTTCTGTTCTTTTTCTCATCAATCTTTTTTAGTCACGGAGCTACAGTCCGAGCCATCATGCCTCTCGGCCTGACATTGGGAATCTCTCCCAACAACTTAGTTGCAATGCTCACTGCCACCAGTGGTTATTTTTTCATCCCCACGGGAGGCCTGACGATTGCTTGCGTAGCTTTTGACCGAACAGGAACCACCAAGATCGGTAATTACATCCTTAACCACAGTTTTATGAGACCAGGGCTCATCACTCTCATAACATCCCTAATCATTGCTTTTGGAATGATTCATATTGTCATGTAACAGGAAACAATCATGAGACACGATTCAGACTTAATAGGTTCTATGGACATTTCTGATGATCTTTACTACGGAATCCACACTGTCCGAGCTCTACCGTTAGGTGACGTAAGTGCAGTCAAATTAAACCAATACCCTGAAATCATCAAAGCAATGGCTCAAATCAAAAAAGCCTGTGCTGAAGCTAACGAAAAAATCAAAGCGTTAGACCCCAAAGTAGCAAAAGCGATCGTTCAGGCCTCGGAAGAGGTATTGAGTGGGAAATTCAATACTCAAATGCAGGTAGACATGCACAACGGAGGCGGAGCAATTGCTATCAACATGATAATTAATGAAATCATTGCAAATCGAGCCAACGAGATTCTCACGGGCAATAAGGGGTACGAAAAGGTCCATCCTAATACCCACGTAAACATGGGGCAATCCACAAATGACGTAGTCCCGAGTGCGATGAAAATCGTTTCGTACGAAGCTACCAAAAGTCTTATCACTGTCATTCAGCAGCTTGAAACTGCGTTGGAAGAAAAAGCTGACGAATTCAAGGGGAAAATAAAAATTGGCCGAACCTGCCTCAACGACGCTTTACCAATTACATTCGAGCAAGAATTCTCTGGCTACTATAAAGGTATCCAACGACAACGAATTCGTTTGGAAAAAGCATTGGATGGTTGGTTAAGTTTGACCCTGGGAGGAACGGCTATTGGCACTGGGGTCGGCACAATGCCTGGCTATACAGAAAAGGTCTATGAAATTTTGAGACAAGAAGTAAGCCCATTCATTCATATTGAAGAGAATCTCTTCGATGGAATGCAAAACGCAGATTCTTACCTCTACCTTTCTGGTTTGGTCAAGTGTTTGGCTGTCGTACTTAGCAAGATCTGTTATGACCTTAAATTATTAGGCTCCGGTCCTTTTGCCGGTTTTTGTGAACTTATTCTCCCTACAGTTCAAGCTGGTTCATCTATTATGCCGGGCAAGGTCAATCCAGCTATACCAGAACTTATGATTCAGATAGCTCAACAAGTATGCGGAAATGACACTACGATCACGATGGCAGTAGAGAAGGGAGAACTAGATCTCAATATTTCTGATCAAATTATTCTTAAAAACTTGCTGGACTCCATTAATCTCCTTCGGAAGGCAATCCCTATCCTTATCAATAAATGCATTAAAGGATTAAAGATTAACGAAGAAAAGGCCAAACACGATGCTGAACGATCTACTGCATTAGTAACTTCTTACAGTATGCTTCATGGGTATAAGGCAGCCTTAAAACTGGCTTTAGAATCAATCGAAGAACAGCAAACTGTCAAGGAAAGAGCTATTGAAAGCGGCAGATTATCAAAAGAAGAGGCTGAACAACTGTTCGATCCGCTACTTTTAACTGATGTAAATAAACTTCATTCCTTAATCCTTAAATTTGAGGAACAACGAGATATCTAAGGGAAGAATCTACATGACTAAGCGGCCTCTGACGCCTTGGCGTCAGAGGTTCAAATTCTATTAGGATTCCAAAAGCAAACCAAGTTTCATCAAAATTTAAAAGCCCATCAAAATGGTAAATATAGCCTCCGCGAAGAGGTAATGAAGTTAGCGCAAATGAGTCTAAGTTTCTTTTGACCGAGATGTATTTTCACCTTAGTTGCAATACCGCATGTCACAGAAGCCAACCTCGTCTGCCCCGATAAAATACTGTTAGGCTTCTAGTCGAGGCAAATCATTCCTAGGCGTTAAACCAAACTTCTTGTCCTAGAGTTTTTTCACGCGATGTTCAAGGAAATCTCAACAAACGTATCTTGAGTAACAATCAAACATAAGCACACCATTGTCGCCTAACAATGATTGCCTTTACAAAAATCCCGACTTCAACACCTTGGTCAAAATCGGGATCGAATTGCTAACCTAGAGAAAAATTACTTGAAGAGCTTACCGAGCTTCTCAAAGAAACTTTTTCTTTCCGGCGCGTGATGATCTTTCTTGCTGTGATTGATCGACGCATCGAACTGTCTCAGGATGTCCTTCTGTTCAGTCGTCATATTTACCGGAATCTCCACAGTGGTATGAACGTACAGGTCGCCTTTCTCAGCATTGCGAACACTGCGGATGCCGTGGCCTCTCAAGCGGAAGGTCTTTCCGGACT
>ENA-USYV01000087-USYV01000087.1-human-gut-metagenome-genome-assembly--contig:-NODE-87-length-95777-cov-10.817158_pt1 | contig 95777 bp, 80 predicted proteins | sample MGYA00250066_ERZ773514 | MGnify/ENA primary metagenome ERZ773514 (study PRJEB29103, sample SAMN06112049) | human gut metagenome | biome: human gut; feature: ankylosing spondylitis patient; material... | reverse complement strand
TTTCTGCTTCATCCCAAACAACGGATTGCGGTCCGTCAATGACTTCTGCAGAAACTTCCTGTCCTCGGAAGGCGGGAAGGCAATGCATGAATAATGCGTTCGGCTTGGCGGCCTTCATGACCGTTTCATTGACTTGCCAGCGCGCAGATTTGGACTGTCGTTTTTCTTGATTTTCATCGTAGCCGCAGGACCGCCAATTGTCCGTTGTCACTAAATCAGCGCCCTCAGCCGCTTCTTCCGGTGAAAGGAAGAAGTCATAACAGTCATCGTTATCCGGAACTTGCGTCGGATTGATCGAGTAGCCCGGAGGGGCGGAAATATGAACTTTGAATCCGAGGATGGATGCGGCGCTTAACCAGGAATAAAGAACGTTGTTAGCATCGCCGATCCAAGTGACGACCGCGCCTTCAATGGCGCCTCGCTTTTCAATGAACGTCAATATGTCGCCCATGACCTGACAGGGATGGCTGTCGTTGGTCAGGCCGTTGATAACGGGCACATCCGACTCTTTGGCAAAGGCCTCAAGACGGCTGTGAGGTCCTGTTCGAATCATGACGAGGTCAACCATGCGGGATACGGCCCGGGCTGTATCCTCAATGGACTCTTCATTTTTCAACTGGGTTTCGCTCGTGTTGAGGTAAATCGAAGTTCCTCCAAGCTGAGCCATGCCGGCTTCAAAAGAGACTCGGGTTCGAGTGCTTGCTTTCTCAAAGAGCATCGCAAGCACTTTTCCTTCGAAAGGCCGGTAAATCTCACCTGCCTTGAAGCGGGATTTAAGTTTGACGGCACGGCGAAGAAGGTAATTTAATTCGTCTGCCGTGCAGTCTTTAAGGCACAGAAAATTCTTGTGCATGAATCACCTTAGATCTTCGGCTGAGCAAGGAACGATCTGATTACAGGCGTGATTCTCTTCACAAGTTCATCAGCTTCGGCTTCATTGATTGTCAGAGCAGGGACAAGGCGAATAACATTGCCTGCAGTAACGCTGAAGGTTAAACCGGCTTTCAAACCAAGCTCGAGAATATCGTGAGCGTCACGATCGAGAACGATACCGAGCATCAGGCCTTTGCCGCGAATACCGCGGACGCCGGGGAAGCCGTTCAAAGACTTAGAAAGGGCTTTTTTGAGCTTCTTGCCGACCTCAAAGGCATTTTCTACGAGTTTCTCGTCTTCGATGATAGAGAGCGTTTCCAATGCAGCGCGCATCGCAAGAGGATTGCCGCCGAAGGTCGAACCGTGGTTGCCGGGTTTAAAGATGTTGGCTTTTTCGCTCACGATAACAGCACCGACCGGAACGCCGCCGGCTAGTCCTTTTGCCATGGTGATGACATCCGGTTTAATTTCAGCCCACTGATGAGCGAACCACTTACCTGAACGGCCCATGCCGCACTGGACTTCGTCGCACATCATCAAGAGGTCGTGTTCATCGCAGATTTCACGGATGCCTTTAATGACAGAAAGATCAATAGGAACAACTCCGCCTTCGCCGAGGATCGGTTCAAAGAAGATGGCGACCACGTTTTTATTTTCTTCAACGATCTTGCGGATGCCGTCCAGGTCAGATTCGTCAACAAAAATAAAGCCTTCTGTATAAGGTGAGAAATCAGCTCTGACGGAAGGATTGCCGGTTGCGGAAAGGGTGGCAATGGAACGGCCGTGGAAAGCGTGTTTCAAAACGATGATGTTAGGAACTTCAATGCCTTTGGCATGTCCGAATTTACGAGCAATTTTGATTGCACATTCATTGGCTTCCAAGCCGCTGTTGCAGAAGAAAACTGCTTCAAGACCGGAGTGTTCAACCAATTTCTCAGCGACTTGTTCCTGAAGGTCAATGTTGAAGTAGTTGGAGCAGTGAATGAGTTTAGAGGCCTGATCGGCAATGGCTCGGACTAATCTCGGATGAGCATGACCGACGGAGTTTACGGCGATGCCAGCCAAAGCATCCAAGTACTTATGGCCTTCTTTATCCCAAAGCCAAACACCCTGACCATGATCGAAAGAGACAGGAAGGCGACCGTAGTTATTCATCAGATGAGACATGCCTGAGGATCCTTTATTGATAATTTGTGTTAAAGAAAGTTAATTTTTTAATTATATGTCTCAGAGTGCTCTCATACCTAACATGAATGGATATCAGCCTGAGGAAAGCCTCTGCGAAGCAACGGTTCTTGGATTCGATTTTCAGTAGGCCACAAAAAAGCAAACTCCTCGTGATTTGAGGAGTTTGCTTCTGACCATCAGGAGAAATCGAAAACTATCGACTTATTGAGCCTTAATTTTGTTGAAATAGCCCTGTTTGTTGCGGGCTTTTCCCGTAATGGAATTGATCTTGATCTTCCAAACCTGAATGCCTTTGCCAAACGCTTTGTAGTAATGGTCGATGCCTTCTTTTCCGGCTTGAGGTACCTGGCGCATCGCAATTGCTTTAGCCAGTTTTTCTTTTTCGGCTTCATCCGTCACTTTGCTGGCGACGCCTGAAACGATGGCTGAAGCGAAATTGACAGAAAACTCACCCGGCAGTTCGTCGGAGGCAGTTTCTCCGCGGCCGACAAAAGTGACGGTCACTTTTGGGTTCTGGCGAAGGTTTTCCCATTTTCTGCCGTCAGCTGCGGTTCCGTGGAAAACTAACTCGTCACCTACGAGAGCCGGAGAGATAGGTACTCCGTAAGGCTGACCGCTTGCATCAACGGTTGCAAGAACGGCGTGAGGTGTGTGACGAATTACTTCTTTGGCTTCTTCGAGCGTGAGAATTCTGTCTTTTCTTCTCATCGGACGATCAGTGCTTTTCGTTTCAGCGGCGCTGACGGTACCAGCAGCAAATAAGGAAGCTGTAGCTGCCATCTTGAGCATGTCTCTTCTAATCATTTTTTCTCCTTTCGTTGAAGTGGACAGAGAGAAGTTTAGAGAGGACGCAGAGGCGGAAGCCTGTCAGAAGTGTGCCAAAATAGCCTATACAGATGAGTTTATTTTTATCCAAAAAAATTGAATCAACGAAGGGCGGTGAGAAGAAATGAAGGGCAGCACACTGTTGAATATAGAAGAATTTGAAATTCAAAAAAATTTAAAACTTCCTATTTTCAAGCAGTTGTCGGAATTTTTGAAAAATAAAATCATCACAGGAGAGCTAAGTACCGGAGACCGCCTTCCGAGTATTCGAAGTTTATCCAAAGCTGTACAGTTATCCGTAGATACTATAAATTCTTCCTATACAGATCTCGTTGAAGAGGGTCTGATCATTTCTCGAGCAAGGTCCGGCTTTATCGTTGCGGAAGTTCCGCAAATTTATCGGGATTGCAAACCGCAGTCTGTTTTTGCTCAAAATCCTCCGAGACCGCTCACCGGAAAAATGAGAAGAGCGGCAGCCGCTTTGAATCGCTACAAACTTCCGAAGCAGGAAGCCAAACCCTTCGCCTGTTTCACCTCAGAAAAACAAGAAGGTTTGAGCAAAAACTGGCTTTCAATAAGTACAAAAATCATGAAAAGTACTTGGAGCGGGAAGAGCTACGGAGGTCCTTTCGGTTTCCTTCCGCTTCGAAGAATTATTGCCGAACGGCTCAGACAAACCAGAGGCATTGTTTGTGATGCTGATCAGATCATTATTACGACAGGAACAATCCAGTCGCTAAATATCTGTGCTCAGCTGCTTTTTCAGCCGGGTGACTCGATCATGGCCGAAGATCCTTCTCTGCCGCTCTTTCCGGAAGTTTTTTCTTTCTCCGGCATCTCGGTAGAAAGTATTCCGATTGATTCGGAAGGCATTGCTGTCAACAAAATTCTTTCAAATACAGAGACGGATGAAGCTTGCGGAGGCATATTGGTTTCACCTTCGAGTCAGTACCCGATGAGCGTTTCTCTTTCTGCAGAGCGACGCAGAGATTTAGTTGCTTGGGCGAACAAAAACGGAAGCTGGATTATCGAGGATGATATTGACAACCTCCTATCGTATACAGATAGTCCTTTAAGGCCGATTAGAGCGCTGACCGGCGCCGAGGAATGTACGGTATATATTGACAGCTTTTCCTTGCTTTTGTTTCCCGGCATACGGCTTGGATTCATGGTTGTTCCTACAAACTTAGCGGCTTCTTTTGCAGGAGCCAAACTGCTGAGTGATCGCCAATGTCCTGAGTCCACACAAGCCGTACTGGCGCATTTTCTTGAGTCTCGGTCCTATGAGGCACATTTGAGGAAGATGATTGTCAAATTTAGAAATAATCGAGAGATTCTTTTGAAGGTTCTTAATGAGGAGCTCGGTGATTTCGGACGGACGATAAAAAGTGACTATGGATCGCATTTGGCTTTTCTTCTTGATCAGAATATTCCTGATGTTCTGGTGTCGGAAAAGCTCTCATCTGCCGGCGTCTTAGCATTGCCGATTTCATCATTCTGCAGACAGCATAAGCAAAACGGTTTGGTCCTTGGTTTTGGCGGCTACGAGCCTAAGGAAATTGCCGAGGCCTCACAAAAATTAAAACCGGCAATTGAAGAAGTCATGCGAAACAAAGGAAAAACCTCGGACCGAGATGTCTGATCTCGAGCCGAGGTTCCTATCAGAGAAAATCAGTTTTTAGAACATCTTTTCCTGACGTCCTGCAATGTCCATATGGCTTGCAATGTAACGAACTTTCGGTTTGGTGCCGGCGGCTTCGTTCAATGCAACAGACTTGTCGACAAGTGCTTTCTGTTCAGGTGTCAGATTGTCGTAGTCAACGAAAGTCAGAGCCTTAACAGCGCAGGCCTCGACGCACTTAGGTACTTGACCGTTGGAGGTACGCTGTACGCAAAGTGTGCATCTTTCGGCTTTGCCGGGAGTACGCTGCTGATGCGGCTGAAGCGGAGCGGCGGCTAAAGCCGGAACATCCCAATAAGATGTCTTGCCGCTTCTGTTGAACTTCGGCGCACCGTACGGGCAAGCCATGGCGCAGGCACCGCAGCCGATACACTTGGACTGATCAACGAGTACTTCGCCGTGCGGGCCTTTGTAGATAGCCTTAGCAGGGCAGACCGGCAGGCAGGCCGGGTTATCGCAGTGCTGGCAGCTCACGCGGAAATAGTTGATGATGCGGTCCTGCAGATTTTCTGCGCGGTGGATCTGGTTCCACTGAATTCCGGGAGCAACTTTATTTTCTTCTTTGCAGGCAACGAAGCATGCCTGGCAGCCGATGCATTTATCGACATTGACGATTATTCCGAACTGGCTCATCGCTTAGGCCTCCTTCGTGATTTGAACGGTTGTTTCAAAGTAGGGTGCATAGCCCGAGAGTTTGTCCCATTCACGCGGGATCAAAACCTGGGTGTTCTGGTCTCCGCGCCAGCCATACTGCATACCGGCGGTTCCGGGAGGAACGATGATGGAGACACGGGCACGGGCTCTTGCTTGACCGTACTGGTTCTTAATCAACACCTTGTCGCCTTCATTGATGCCGCGGGCTTTTGCGTCTTCCGGATTGATATCGACGGTGGACATCGATTCAATTTCGAGAAGATACGGAGAATCGCTGCGGGTCTTGGAGTGCGTGATGTACGGAGCACGAGTACCGTTGATCAGTTTGATCGGATATTCGGCTGTCGGCTGATACGGTTCGACATAAATAGGAATCGTGCCGAGGTTGTGCATCTTGGTGATGTTGGAAGACAGCTCGATCTTGCCTGACGGAGTATCGAAGCCGGGCTGTCCGTCGTGACGGAGAAGACCTTTTTCGTATTTGAGCGGCTGCTGTTTTGCACCCTGAACCTGAGTCATGTTCGGCAGATTCTTCTGAGCGTCGGCATATGTCGTACCCCATTCCTTCAGGATGGAGTCGCAGGCTTTGACCGGATCGCCGTCGAAGAAGTTCTTCGGGTCGTCGACCAAGCAGCCGAGCTGCAGAGCAATCCACCAGTCTTCCTTGGCTTCACCCATGGGTTTAACCGGAGTTCTGACAGATACCTTATTGCCGGCGTGTGTACCGAACGGCGCATAGCGTTCATAGTTCATAGCTGCGGGCAGGATGATGTCCATGTCGTGATGGGTTTCATCACGATAGAAATAGTCCGTTGCGCAAGCGAAGTCCATATTCTTTATGGCTTCTGCATAAACCTGAGGCTGCGGCCAAATCATGACGTTAAAGCCGAAGGCAACCATACCGCGAAGTTTGCCGTTCTTAACGTGTTCAGGCAGCTGGTTCGGGTTGAACTGAACCTGTGTATGGTTCCAAACAGGAACGAAGTCTTTGTCCAAACGGTCTTTCTTGTGGGCCTTGAACCAGTTGTAGTCAACGAAGTCTTCCGTGAGGCCGTTGTCGTGAACGATGTAGCCCTTAGGACCGACACCGAAGAGAGCGCCTCCGGGGATGTCGACATAACCCAGAATTGCAGGAATGTTCAGAAGAGCACGAGCACTGTTGACACCGTTTCTGGAGTGAGACAGTGACTGAGAAGTGAGAGCGAAGCTGCCGGGGCCTTCAGCGTACATGCGAGCGGCCTTAACGATAAGGTCGGCAGGAACGCCGGTAATCGCTTCGGTTTTCTCCGGTGTGAAGTCTTTGCAGTAGTTTCTGTATTCTTCAACGCCGTAAACCCATTTGTCGCAGAAGGGCTTGTTGTACAAACCTTCTTCGAAGAGGACGCGGCAGATGCCGGCGCCCAAGGCTGCGTCAGTGCCTTGTTTAGGCTGCAGATGGATATCGGCTAGTTCGGCAACTTTGGTGCGGCGAGCGTCAATCACGATGATCTTGACACCGCGCTGTTTGGCGGCATTGATCATGTTCCACCAGCCGTGCGGTTTGGACCATGCACCGTTGGTAGCCATCACCATGTAGGATTTTGTCTTCGGACCGCAGCCGCCGCCGGAGTATTCACTGCCGAAAACGAGCTGTTCGGCAAGCAGGGAGCCTTTACGGCAGGCGACAGAAGATTCGGTACCGTAGTGATAAGTACCGAAATAGCGTGCCAGACGCATTGCGGCAGGACGGGGTTCTTTCGGGTCACCGCAGAAGATAAAGAGTTTTTCTGCGCCGTATTGATCGCGAATCTTCTTCATGTTGGCAGCAATCGTTGCCAAGGCTTCCTGCCAGGAAATACGAACGAATCCGGGATCGGCACTTCCTTTCGGATTGGTGCGCTTCATCGGATAAAGCAGGCGATTGGGGTTGTAGAGGCGCTGCAGAGTTGCCAAGGCTTTATTGCACAACAGCTTGCCGCTGTGTTCTTTCCAGTTTCCGACAGAAACGACGACATTGCCCTGTCTCTGGAAATGAATACCGCACATCGGCATTTGGTTGCAGTTGTCGCAGATCGTGTATCCGTCTTCAAGCGGCTCTTGTGCGCATGCTGCTTTTGTGAAGAAGCTGCTTCCCGCACTGATGGCGGAGAGGGCCGGGATCGTTTTGAGGATGGATCGACGGGTAACTTTCAATCCTTGTGTCTTGTCCATTGTTGAATTCTCCTCTTGGGGTAGAGTGTTGCGTCGGATTTGATGATTGCTATCGACGACTTAAAAACTATTTTCAACAATGAAAAAAAGATAGCTACCGCGCTAATAGGGGATACTGAAAGAAAGGATTGGTAAAAACCCAAAATTATCAAATTTGAGAGAGATTCTCAACAAAGGAATATCTCAAGAGTATCAGGACGTTTTAGAGAATTCAAGCGAATGAAATATGAAAGGGTTCTAAGTGAAAATACCTAGGTAAAATAGATTAAAACTCAAACAAAAAATTAAAGACCGCTATCAAAAATGATCAGATAGTTGATGTTTTTACCGATGGTTTTTTGCAATCTTATATAACAAAAAAGCCCGGGAGATTTTCCCGAGCTTTTGGAATCTTTGCTTTGCTTCAAAGCGAAGCAGACAGAAAAGATTGATTAGGCCATTGCCTTGATAGCAACAACCAGGCGGCTCTTATGACGAGCAGCGGCGTTCTTATGAAGAACACCCTTGTCAGCCATAGAGTCGATCACAGACTGAGCTGTGACGTAGAGAGTCTGAGCAGCAGCTTTGTCGCCGGCGAGAATAGCCTTGCGAACGTTCTTGATAGCTGTGCGATAGCGAGAACGCTGTGCAGAGAGGTGCTTGTTGCGAGCAACTGCCTGGATAGCGCGCTTGCGAGCTTGCTTAGAATTTGCCATTGTTTCTTTCCTTGCCTATGCGAGTGGCGAGTTTTCTTACTTTACCGGTCGCCACTAGCAATACTACGGGCTCGGCCGGTTTGGTTAAACAAATAAGGTAATTCGATCCTCGGACCGAATCCCACGAAAGTGCAGAATTATACGGAAAATCTCTTTTGTTTTCAACCGCAAACTTATGCCGCCCTGCCGCTCGGCTGATAGAATTTTGACTGACCTGAATCCTGTTGATTTCAGGCTTTTTTCTTTTCGAGATCGCAGTGAGTATTTTCCGTAATGCAGCCGTTATTTCGGCAATGACGCTTTTGTCCCGAGTCACAGGTTTGATCCGGGATATTTTGATTGCCCGTGTGTTTGGTGTCAGCGGTGACACGGACGCGTATTACGTTGCATTTCGATTGCCGAACCTATTGAGACGTCTTTTTGCAGAAGGTGCTTTCCAGCAGGCCTTTGTGCCGATGCTGGCAGATGTGAAGAGCAATCGTTCGGCGGAAGAAACGAAGTCTTTTATTGATAAAGTTGCCTCTCTGCTCGGGTTCATCGTTCTTTGCGTCAGCATTTTAGGTGTCATTGCTGCTCCGATCCTCGTGTTTGTGATCGCTTCCGGTCTTGCGGAAGAACCGGCGACGTTTGATACGGCAACGCGCCTGACCCGCTATATGTTTCCTTACATATTCTTTATGTCCTTGGTGGCGTTGAGTTCTTCCGTACTCAATACCTGGAAGCATTTCGCGATTCCTGCGGCCGTTCCGATTCTTCTCAACCTTTCTTTGATCACCGCGACATTGTTTGTAGCGCCGTTGTTTGATCAGCCGATTTACGCTTTAGCGGTCGGCGTGATGGCCGGCGGTTTCCTGCAGCTGGCGGTGCAGATTCCGCAGCTCGCCAAGCTCCACTTGCTGCCGAGATTTGTAAATCCGTTTAAAGCCATGAAAGACCCGTCGGTCAGACGGGTTTTGAAGCTTATGGTGCCGGCACTCTTTGCCGTAGGTGTCGCGCAGATCTCGATTTTGATTAACACGAACATCGCTTCTTTTCTTGCCGAAGGCTCGGTGACTTGGCTGGCCTATGCCGACCGTCTGATGGAATTCCCGACAGCGCTGCTCGGCGTTGCGCTGGGTACGGTTCTTTTGCCGAGCTTGTCAGCGGCTTTCGCCAAGGGCATGACGGATCGCTATAACGCACTGCTCGATTGGGGCTTGAAGCTCGTGGTGGCTTTTGCCGTGCCTGCAGCCATTGGCCTAGCGCTTCTCGGGGAAGGGTTGGTATCCGTGTTGTTCCAGAGCAGCCGTTTTAATGTGAACGACGTTTATCAGACAGCGACGGCCGTGACGGGTTACTCCATCGGATTGATCGGTCTGATCGGAATCAAAATTCTGGCGCCGGGCTTTTACGCCCAGAAGGACATTAAGACTCCCGTTAAGGTTGCCTGCGCTGCTTTAATCGTGACGCAGATCTTTAACTTAGTGAACGTTCCGCTGTTTTCTCATGCGGGTTTGGCGTTGTCCGTGGGGCTCGGCGCCTGCTTTAATGCCTGCTGTTTATTGATTATCCTGCGTCGCCGCGGTGTGTTTACGCCGCTTGCGGGCTGGAAAAAACTTTTCCTTACGGTGATTGTCGGAAGTGTTCTTTTAACGGCTTATCTATTAGTTATTCAGCACTATTGTGACTGGACGCAGATGGCGTATCCCTGGGCGGTTAAATTGGGTCTTGTGCTCGGTGTTGTTATGGGGGCGGCCGTACTTTATATCGGAACACTGGCCGTTTGCGGCTATCGTTTATCTGACCTGAAAGCCAGCGAAGTCGATTGATCCGCGAAGATGCCGCAAATAAAAACGGCCTGCTCAGTTGATTGGGCAAGCCGTTATGTTTTTTTAGTTACTGAACTTCTTCAGGTTTTTCTTCGTCTTCTTCTTCGAATTCGACTTTGTGTTTCAAAGGCAAGACGGACGGGAAGGCGACGAGTTCATCGTCAGGCATGGACAGCAACGCATCGGGGCCGTCTTTAGCGCTGTTGAACGCATAGTTCAGTTTTGCGTAGACGTTGGCAATGTTTTCTTCCAAGATCTCTTTGACTTCTTCGGGACTGTCTTCGACCTGAGCGATCAGATCTTCCAAAGCTTCTTTAGCGTCATTCAGTGTTGCAAGCGTCCACTCGGGGTCGTATTCCAATTGTTCTTCACTCATTTATTTGCGCCTCTCTAATTATTCTGAGATCAACAGTTCATTGTATCGCCGCCGGCGAGCGTTCTTTGCATTAGGACAGAATCCAGCCACCGATCGAATTTATAACCGACGTTTTTGAGGACGCCGACATGACGGAATCCGCAATGTTCGTGCAGCTTGATGGAAGCCGTGTTTTCTGAGTCACCGATCACGGCGATCATTTCCCGGAAGCCCCTCAGGTCGCACTCAGCAATGAGCGAAGTCAGAAGCTGCGTGCCTACGCCTAATCCGCGGCATTCCGGATGAACATAAATTGAGTCTTCCACTGTGTAACGATAAGCCTTTCTCGGGCGGTACTGACCGGCGTAAGCAAATCCCAGGATTTGATGTTCAAGCTCAGCGACTAAATACGGATAGTGCCCGGCTTCAATTGCCTGCATGCGAGAGAGCATTTCCTCTTCAGAAGGAGGCGTGACTTCAAAGCTGGCGGTACCAAGCAGAACGGCCTGTTCGTAAATACTGGCGATCCCGCTGATGTCGGCCGCTTCAGCTTTGCGAATATTGACAAAAAGCTTTTCCATACGAATTACTCATCAATTGACATCAGAAATTCTACGTGTTTGAGATACAATTTTTTACGTTCCGCTCCCAAAAAGGAGCATAACTTCGAGGGAATTTCAATGCCGGGTTCACGTATAGGCGAATACTTTTCTGTGATTAATTTTGGCGAGTCTCACGGTCCTGCCATCGGGTGTGTGATCGACGGCTGTCCTCCGGGCATGGAATTAAGTCAGGAAGACATTCAAAAAGAGCTCGACAGGAGGCGCCCCGGAACCTCACGGCATGTCACACAGCGCAAAGAAAGTGACACGGTCGAAATTCTCTCAGGGATTTACCAAGGTAAAACTACCGGAACGCCGATTGCGCTTCTGATTCGAAATGAGGATCAGAGAAGTAAGGACTACTCGGCAATCGAAAATTTGTTCCGACCGGCGCACGCTGACTACACCTATTACAAAAAATTCGAAATCCGAGATCCCCGCGGAGGCGGCAGAAGCTCGGCCCGTTTAACTGCTCCGACAGTTGCTGCGGGAGCCATCGCAAAAAAATGGCTTGAAGAGAATTTGAACATCCGGATTCGTGCCTGTCTAATAAATTTAGGCGGGACTCCTTTGGAAGTAAAGGATTGGTCGGCTGTCGACAACAATCCCTTTTTTACGGCTGATCCTGAGAAAGTTCCGGAGTTAGAAGCCTTCATGGATGATTTGCGCCGCGCCGGAGATTCAGCCGGAAGCGAAATCTATGTTGAAGCTTTAGGCGTTCCTCCGGGACTCGGAGAGCCGATCTACCGTCGACTGGATGCCTGTTTGGCTTATGCCTTTATGGGCCTTAATGCCGTAAAAGGCGTCGAGATCGGAGACGGTTTTGAAGTTGTCGGCAGTCGAGGAAGTTTGAACGCAGATCATATGGGTACGCAGTACAAAGATGGGTTTGCGAGCAATCATGCCGGCGGCATCTTAGGCGGGATTTCCACAGGAGCACCGATCACCGCTCGAGTAGCGATAAAACCGACGCCTTCGATTCGTCAGGAAATGCCGACGCTGACCGTCGACGGCAACGACACAGTCGTCTCAACAAAAGGCAGACATGACCCGTGCGTGGGTATTCGTGCAACACCGATTCTTGAAGCTCTCACTGCTTTGGTATTGATCGATCAAGTCATGGCACAGAGAGGCCAATGCGGAAGAATTTGAGAATCTAGAAATGGAAACGGGACCGAAGCGGTCCCGATTTCAATATTAGTTAGCTTTTCTACGGCGATCTTCGTCGCGTGGCCAGCACTGAACTCCTTTCTTGTCCGGGAGAATTCTCGGATCAAAAACCGGATCCAGAATGCCTCTGCGCTTCTGAGCGTTGTAATCGCGTAAAGCGGCAATAGCGTATTTGCCGAGCATGAAGATGGCGACTAAGTTCACAATGGCCATCAAGGCCATGAACAGGTCGGCCATGTCCCAGACGAGTGAAAGAGAAGCGATCGAGCCGACAAAGACCATCACAACGACAAAAACTCGGAAAATCGGCATAGCGTACTTGCTCTTGGAAATGAACGGCATGTTCATTTCGCCGTAGAAGTAGTTGCCGATGATGGAGCTGAAAGCAAAGAACAGCACGATGACGGTCATAAAGAAGTTCGTCCATTCGCCGAGCTGGCCGGCGACGGATTTCTGTACGAGGGCGATCCCAGTGAGCTTGGAACCCATCATCCATTCCGGAGAGAGCAGAACCAGCATTGCAGAGGCCGTGCAGACAAACAGCGTGTCGAAATAAACACCCATTGCCTGGATAAGACCCTGCTTAACAGGATGCGAGGCATCGGCTGCTGCGGCGGCATTCGGTACCGCGCCCATGCCGGCTTCGTTGGAGAAGAGGCCGCGTTTGATACCGGTCATCAGGGCGACGCCGATTGCAGCACCGGTAATGGAATCAAAGCTGAAGGCTTTAGTCACAATCATGAGCAGAACGCGGGGCACTTCGGTGATGTTCATGCAGGTCACGACAAAAGCCAGCAGCAGGTAGGCGCCGGCCATAAACGGAACCATGAAGCTGGCAACTTTTGCGATACGTGTCATACCGCCGAAAATCACTAAGCCGGTAAGAACGGCAAGAATCAAGCCTGTATAAGCGGGTTTTAGTCCGGTCGTCGTTTCAATGGATAAAGAAATCGTGTTGGCCTGAACGGAGTTAAAAATCAGGGCGTAGGTGACCGAAATCAAAACGGCAAACACACCGGCCCAGAAAGGCGAGCCGAGCGCATTCTTAATGTAGTAGGCAGGTCCGCCCATGAAACCGCCTCCGGGTTTCTTAACTTTATAAATCTGGGCCAGAGTGGACTCAATAAATCCGCTGGCTGCACCCAGTGTGGCGATGACCCACATCCAGAAGATTGCGCCGGGGCCGCCCGTAACCACCGCAATGGCAATACCGGCAATGTTGCCGACACCGACTCGGGAGGCTGTGGAAATACAGAAAGCCTGGAACGGAGAAATGTGTCCTTCGGGTCTCGGAGTGCGGGAGCCTTCCAGCACACAGCGGAACATTTCTCTCACATTGGTGATCTGGACAAAACGAGTGCAGAACGTGAACCATAGGCCGACGCAGATCAGAAGTCCGATCAGCACGTATGACCAAAGGACGTTATTTAAAGAAGAAACGATTGAGGCGAACCAGTCCATTTGATATTGAAATTAAGCGATTAGAAAATAGAGCGCTCAAGACATACTAGGTTTGCTTTCGCTGAGATCGCAAGTAAGCTGAGGCCGCATCCATCGTTACAGCCGAATTAATTTCAAGCAGGCTCAAAGAAGAAACCGAGTAGGACTTTTATATTCCGCAATGCGGAAAAACACTGCGGGAAAAACACTCAGTCCTTCATTCTAATTGTTCGTATTGACAATCAACGGAAAGGGGAGAAAAAAAATCGCAAAAAAATTAAAAATATCGGAATTCCTTAGCATCTTGGTGAAATTGCTGACCGAAGACAGTCAGAAAATCTTACAGATTTTTATTCGCCGTGCTTTTCGGTGGCATACTCAAAGAATTACTTCAAAAATTTAGATGTACAAGGAAGAAATGAGAACACCGGAATCCCCTAAAACACTCTACGACAAAATCTTTGACGAGCATGTCGTCCGAATGGAAGAAGACGGCACTGCAACTCTCTACATCGACCGTCATCTGGTCCACGAAGTGACCAGTGCCCAGGCTTTTGAAGGACTGCGCATGAACAATCGTCCTTTGTGGCGCAAGAGCTCCATTGTGGCGACGGCTGATCACAACACTCCGACAACGGGCTGGGAAGCCGGAATGGAAGGAATCACCGATCCGATCTCCAAGCTGCAGGTCACGACATTGGATGAAAACATTCGTCAAAACGGATGTGCGGCGTTTTTTCCGTTCTTGTCCCGCGGACAAGGTGTCATCCACGTTATGGGGCCGGAAGAGGGCGCAACGCTTCCCGGCATGACTGTCGTTTGCGGTGACTCGCACACGAGCACCCACGGCGCTTGCGCAGCAATTGCCTTCGGTATCGGCACGAGCGAAGTCGAGCATGTGATGGCTACCCAGACGCTGCTCACTAAGAAAATGAAGAACATGCGCGTGCATGTGGAGGGTAACCTCCAGCCCGGCGTTTTTGCCAAGGATCTCGCGCTCTATATCATCGGTAAGATCGGAACGGCCGGAGGAACTGGCTGCGCCATTGAGTTTGACGGCCCTGCAATTCGAGCGCTTTCTATGGAAGGCCGCATGACGCTTTGCAATATGGCTATTGAGGCCGGTGCACGCTGCGGTTTAGTCGCATGCGACGATAAAACGATTGAATACATGAAGGGCCGCCCTCTGGCTCCGGAAGGCGAGCTTCTGGATCAGGCTATTGAATACTGGAAGACTCTGCACTCCGACGAAGGCGCCAAGTTTGATATTGAAGTCAACCTTCAGGCAGAAGACGTCGTTCCGATGGTCACATGGGGAACTTCTCCCGAGATGGTTGCGCCGATCACCGGCTGCACACCGATTCCCGAAGATCAGAAAGATCCCGTCAAACGCGAGGGCTGGGAACGCGCTTATCAATACATGGATTTGAAGCCCGGCACACCGATGACCTCGATCGCTCCGAACAACGTCTTTATCGGTTCCTGCACGAACGGCCGTATTGAAGACCTTCGAGCCGCCGCCTATGTAGTGCGCAAACTCGGTAAGAAAGTGGCCCCTACGGTTAAACAGGCTCTGGTGGTTCCGGGTTCGGGACTCGTCAGAGAACAGGCCGAAGAAGAAGGGCTGGATAAGATTTTTATTGAAGCCGGATTCCAGTGGCGCCGTCCGGGCTGCTCAATGTGTCTGGCAATGAACGCCGACCGCCTCGAGCCGGGCGACCGCTGTGCTTCTACCAGCAACCGCAACTTTGAAGGCCGACAGGGTAATAAGAGCCGCACGCACCTTTGCTCCCCGGCAATGGCAGCGGCTGCCGCCATTGAAGGTCATTTTGTTGATGTACGCAAACTTTTCTAAGAGAGGCAGAGATGGAAAAATTTACAGTTCTTCAAGGCATTGTCGCTCCCTTAGACCGCTCTAACGTTGACACCGATGCCATCATTCCGAAGCAGTTTTTAAAGTCAATTTACCGCACCGGTTATGGCCCGAACCTTTTTGACGAATGGCGTTATCTGGATAAAGGCGAACCGGGAATGGATCCGGCCACTCGCAAGATCAATCCGGATTTCGTTTTGAACCAGCCTCGCTATCAAGGTTCAACCATTCTGTTGGCCCGCAAAAATTTCGGCTGCGGATCTTCCCGCGAACACGCGGCTTGGGCTCTGACGCAATACGGCTTCAGAGTGGTCATTGCTCCGAGCTTTGCCGATATTTTCTACAACAATGCATTTAAGAACGGCTTGCTCCCGATCAGCCTGCCGGAGTTTGTTGTGGATTATCTGTTTGATGAGATCAAAGCACATAACGGCTATCAGCTCTCCGTCGACCTCGTCAATCGCGTTGTGATTGAACCCAATGGTAAACGTCATGAATTTGAGGTTCCTGAATTCCGCCGCTATTGTCTGCTGAACGGCTTGGACGATATTGGTATCACGCTTCAGCACGCCGATGAAATCAAGGCTTTCGAGCAGCAGCGCCTGAATCAGAAACCCTGGCTCGCTAAAACAATTTATTAATCCAATCCCTAGAGAAAAACGAACATGAAAAAAATTGCAGTACTTGCCGGTGACGGCATCGGTCCCGAGATCATGGCTCAGGCCCTCAAAGTTTTAACCGCGCTGAAGCTCCCTCTGGAATTTGAAGAAGCCTTAGTCGGCGGCGTCGCTTATGCCGCTTTCGGTCATCCGCTTCCTGCCGAGGTTGTTGAACTTGCTAAAAAGAGCGATGCCGTTCTTTTCGGTGCCGTCGGCGACTTTAAGTATGACAGCCTGCCCCGTCATCTCCGCCCCGAACAGGCTATTCTCGGCTTAAGAAAAGCCTTAGGACTTTTCGTGAATCTCCGCCCGGCCATTTGCTATCCGGAACTGACTGCAGCTTCCTCTCTGAAGCCTGAACTTGTCTCCGGCCTGGATCTTCTTCTGGTTCGAGAACTGACCGGTGACGTTTACTTCGGTCAGCCCAGAGGCAAACGCATTAGTCCTGACGGCGCTTTTGCCGGTGCCGAAGAAGGTTTTGACACAATGCGCTACGCCGTTCCCGAAGTGGAAAGAATTGCCCACGTTGCCTTTAAAGCCGCTATGGGCCGCAGCAAACGCCTTGTCAGCGTGGATAAAGCCAATGTGCTGGAAACTTCTCAGGTTTGGCGCGACACGATGATCAAGGTCAGCAAAGAATATCCGGAAGTCACCCTTGAACATATGTATGTCGACAATGCAGCCATGCAGCTGGTTAAGGCTCCGAAGAAGATCGACGTGATGGTCACAGGCAATCTTTTCGGCGACATCCTTTCCGATGAAGCCGCCATGCTCACGGGCTCCATCGGTATGCTGGCTTCTGCCGCGCTGAATGAGAAGGGCCAGGGCCTCTTTGAACCGTCTCACGGTTCTGCTCCCGACATCGCCGGCAAGAACATTGCAAATCCTCTAGCTCAGATTTTGTCAGCGGCCATGATGCTTCGTTATTCTTTAGGAATGGAGGAAGCAGCAGTCCGTATCGAAAATGCAGTCAAGAAAGTTCTGGCTCAGGGCTACCGCACCGGAGACATCCGCAGCGAAGGCTGCAAGCTGGTCAGCTGTTCTGAAATGGGGGATGCGGTTGTCGCCGCGCTCTAAAGCAAAGTGAAGCACTACTCAATAGGAGAAACACAAATGTTGAAATTAGGTATGGTTGGCTGGCGAGGAATGGTCGGCTCCGTGTTGATGGACAGAATGAAGCAGGAAGACGACTTTAAGTTTGTCAGCACCACATTCTTCTCTACCAGTAACGCCGGCGGCAAAGCACCGGAAGTTCCTAATTCCGATCCTATTCTGAAGGATGCCGATGATTTGGACGCATTGGCTGCTTGCGATGTCGTCATTTCCTGCCAGGGCGGTGACTGGACAAAAGCCCACTTCAAACCGCTTCGCGACAAAGGCTGGAACGGCTACTGGATTGACGCTGCTTCCACGCTGCGTATGGAAAAGGACGCCATCATTGTTCTCGACCCTGTGAACATGGACGTCATTCAGAAGGGCCTGCGTGAAGGCGTTAAGAACTATATCGGCGGCAACTGCACAGTCAGCTTGATGCTGATGGCCTTGGACGGCCTGATCCGCGCTGACTTGGTCGAATGGATCTCTTCCATGACCTACCAAGCTGCTTCCGGCGCCGGCGCCCCCAACATGCGCGAACTGCTTGAACAGATGGGTGCTCTCTACGGCGTTGTTGCCGAAGATTTGAAGGATCCTCGCTCTGCCATTCTGGCAATCGACCGCAAAGTTACCGAAGAACTTCGTTCTACTGACTTCCCGGACAAAGCTTTCGGTGTACCACTTGCCGGCAGCCTGATTCCCTGGATCGACAAAGAAGTCGAACACGGACAGAGCCGCGAAGAATGGAAGGGCGGTGCTGAAGCTAATAAGATTTTGGGCAAACCCGCCATCGGAGAGCCCGGATGCATGCCGGTTGACGGTTTGTGCGTTCGTGTCGGATCCATGCGCTGCCACTCTCAGGCTTTGACGATCAAACTGAAGAAGGATGTTTCCTGCGAAGAAATCGAAAGACTTCTTGCCGAAGCCAATCAGTGGGTTAAAGTCATTCCGAACCGTAAAGAAGAGTCTATTCACGAACTGACTCCGGCTAAGGTTTCCGGCACGCTGTCTGTTCCTATCGGCCGTATTCATAAGCTGAACTTCGGTCCGGAATACGTCACAGCCTTCACAGTCGGTGACCAGCTCCTTTGGGGTGCTGCCGAGCCGCTGCGCCGCATGCTGCGTATTCTCGTTGACTTCAAGGCTTAATTGCCGATGAGAGTCGCATTAGGACTCGAGTACGACGGCCGTTCTTTCGAGGGCTGGCAAACCCAGCCTTCCGGACAAACAGTCCAGGATTATCTCGAAGCGGCCGTTGTTCAGTTTACGGGTGAAAAAGTTAAAGCCGTCTGTGCCGGGCGCACAGACGCCAATGTTCATGCAACCGGTCAAGTGATCCATCTTGACACGGAGGCCGACCGCAAGGAAATCTCCTGGGTTCGGGGCCTGAACTCCTATCTTCCGACCGAATGTGCGGTTCGCTGGGCAAAGGTTGTCCCGGATGAATTTCATGCTCGCTTCTCGGCATGCAGCCGGACCTATGAATATTGGATTGTCAACGAACCGGTGCGTTCTCCGATCCTTGCCGGCAGAACCGGCTGGGTCTTCCGCCCGCTCAATGAAAAAAACATGGAAGCGGCAGGGCAGTTTTTAGTCGGCGAGCATGACTTCTCAAGTTTCCGAGCTGCGGGCTGCCAGAGTAAGACGCCGGTCAAAAATATTGAATATCTTCATGTAACTCGTCTCGGACGTTTCATCAAGATCCGGGTTAAGGCAAATGCCTTCCTTTATCACATGGTTCGCAATATCGTCGGCTGTTTGGTTTATGTCGGCACGGGTGCAAGAAGTGTGGACTGGATGGGAGAAGTCTTGGAAGCAAAGAGCCGTCAAGCAGCGGCCCCGACGTTTTATCCGACCGGACTTTATTTGACCGGTGTGGGTTATCCGGAAATCTTTGATTTGCCCCAGCACGGTGCGTCGCCTTTTCCAGGCTGACAAATTTTTGTTAACGATCTCAACGAGCTTGAGTTCAAGCAGAGCGTTCGGATTCGATTAGAATCAACAGATTCAGTAAAAAGAAATTAATTGCACCATGAGTTGGCTCGATAAAGTGCTCCCGAAAATTAGTCGGAGTAACGGCGAAACTGCCAAAAAAGACATTCCCGCAGGTGTATGGACAAAGTGCACCAACTGCGGAACGACGCTTTATGCCCAGGAGCTTCGTGACAATCTTAACGTATGTCCGAAATGCAACCATCACATGCGCGTGAGCGCACGTCAGCGTCTGGATATGATTCTCGATCCTGAAAACCGACAGGAAATCGGTGCGGAAATCCGGCCTGTGGATCCTCTCGGGTTTGTGGACAGTAAAAAATATCCTGACCGCGTCAAGCAGGCTCAGTCTTCCAGCGGGGAAACCGATGCATTAGTCGTGCAATCCGGAACCATCCACGCTATGCCGGCTGTCGTTGCCGTCTTTGAATTCGGCTTTATGGCCGGTTCTATGGGTTCCGTGGTCGGAGAGCGTTTTGCCCGCGCTGTTCAGGCTGCTATCGATAATCAGGCTGCCTTTGTTTGTTTTACCGCTTCGGGCGGGGCTCGTATGCAGGAGGGGCTTTTCTCTTTGATGCAGATGGCCAAGACTACCGGCGTAATTGCGAAATTAGCCGAACATAAACTCCCGTTTATTTCTGTTTTAACCGATCCGACGATGGGCGGCGTGTCTGCAAGCTTTGCTTTCATGGGCGACGTCGTCATGGCCGAACCTAAGGCTTTGATCGGTTTTGCCGGCCCTCGCGTGATTGAGCAGACTGTTCGCGAACAGCTTCCGGAAGGATTCCAGCGATCCGAATTCCTGCTTCAGAAAGGCGCCATCGACATGATCGTCGATCGTAAGAACTTAAAGATGGAAATCGCAAAGCTCATTGCACTCTTCCAAAAAGAGTCTTTGGACGCGATTGAGTAGCATTCTCCAGACCGCTTCGGCGGTCTTTTTAATGTAAACCCAATGAAATTCGAAACTTTGGATGCGTGGCTTCATCACATTGAAGGGCTGCACGCACAAACCATTGATTTAGGTCTTGACCGCATGGAAACCATGCTCAAGCGTCTGGACATCCGCTTTAAATGCCCCGTGTTTACCGTCGGAGGCACCAACGGAAAAGGTTCTACCTGCGCTTTTATTGAATCGGCACTGTTAGCCGGCGGCTATTCAGTGGGAGTCCATACTTCTCCGCACTTGATTCATTTCAACGAAAGAGTTCGAATCAACGGAGAAGATGCCAAGGACGAAGAGCTGATTCGTCAATTCGAAAAAGTTGAGGCAGCCCGCGAAGACATGACGCTGTCATATTTCGAATACACGCTTCTTGGAATTCTTCTGTTATTCGCAGAAAAGAATCTTGATGCCGTTGTTTTAGAGATCGGTCTTGGCGGCCGCTTGGACGCCGTTAACACAGTTGAGCCTTCTGTCTCCGTCATTACAAGCATCGGTATTGATCACACGGCTTACCTTGGGACGACTCGCGAATCCATCGGTTGGGAAAAAGCACACATCTATCGTCCGGGTAAGCCGGCAATTTGCGCAGATGCCAACCCTCCGATAACGGTCGAGCAGTACGCAGATAAGATCGGCGCCGAACTCCTGGTTATTGGAAAGAACTTCAAGTTTGAACACGTACACGGCGGTAAAACTTGGAATTTCTTAGGTTCAAGAGGCGAACTCAAAGGTTTGCCTCTACCGACAATGCCGGGAGAGCATCAGCTGAGCAATGCTTCGGGCGCGTTTGAAGCACTTCAATGCATGCAGGATAAATTACCGCTTAAGCGTGAAGCCTTTGAGAGCGCTTTGAAGAACACACGTATTACCGGACGCTTTTCTAAAGTCAGAAACGCGCCTGAAGTCTATTTAGACGTCGGGCATAATCCTCATGCCGCCAAAGAACTCGCCAAAACTTTGAGCGAACTTCCGAAGGCGACATGTCAGGCTGCCGTTTTCGGCATGCTTTCCGATAAAGACCGAGCTCAGGTCTGTCAGATTATGGCTTCCAGTTTTGACAAGTGGTATGTCTCCGATTTGCATGGGCCGCGCGGCGGAACGGCAAAGGATCTTTGCACCATGCTGGGTGAAGCGGGTGTTCCTCAAGAAAAAATCCGGACTTTCAAAACCGTAGAAGAGGCTCTTCAGCAGGCGCTCGAAGAAGCTCAGGAGACTGATAGAATAGTCACCTTCGGTTCCTTTTTAACAGTGGCCTCAGCTATTGAATTTTTAAAGGAAAGAGTCGGACGAAACTAAAAGAAAGGAAGAGCAGTATGCCTTTTTGGAAAAAGAAAGAGCCCGAAGTTCCGCAGCCTCATGTGGAACCAGGGATGAGCGCCCCGCAGTCTTCGGAGCCCAACCCTATAAGGTTTTCCGACGAACCGCAATTCGGTACGGTGCATCCTTCGCAAACTGCTGTTCCTCCGACTCGTGTCCGCCAGCCCTCCGACGGTGAGTTTGCGACTCATCCGTCCGCGATTCAGACACCGGTTACTTCGGCCCAAAAGGAATCTTTTGCGACCGTAAGACCGACGCCGGCTCCCGCCCAGGAAATGCCGCTTCACATTGAAGAAAATCCTTTTGCCTCGGCTCCCGCTGCAAAAGAATCTCCTACTGAAGTCAAACTCGACCCCGAGACTGTTTCTCAGGCAGCTTCTAATGTTGAGCCTGAAACTGCTGCACCTCAGCCTGAAAAACGCAGTTGGTTTAAACGCGCACCTAAAAAAGACGAGGAGCAGCTTGAAGAAGAAGAGCTTCGCCGTCAGAAATGGATTCATGCGCGCCGCAGATTTGTCGGCACACTGATGCTATTGATGGCTGCCGCGATTGCTATTCCTATACTTTTCGATAAGGAAGCGCCGCCTCCTGCCGTCACGATTCCGCTTCGGATTCCGAAAGAAAATTCTGTTGACGTAACAAAGATTACGGTTCCGCCGGCGCCTGCGTCAGAAGAAGGCGAAGCTTCGAAAGAAGAACCGAAGGTTCCGCCCGTGCCTTCCGTAAATTCCGGTAAGGGTTCGGCAGCGGCCGTCGCAACTGATGCTTCCGGTAATACAGCGGAGAAGACGCCTGAAGTAAAGAACGATGCTTCAGAGGCAGCGAAGAAGGCTGCTGAAGCCAAGAAAGCCGCAGAAGATAAGAAGGCGGCCGATGAAAAGAAAGCAGCAGAGGCGAAGAAGTTAGCCGAGGCTAAAAAACAGGCAGAGGCAAAAAAGCAGGCTGAGGAGAAGAAATCTCAAGAATCTTCTGCGCCGAAACTTGCCAAAGGTCAGTACTTTATCCAAGTCATTGCGCTTTCAAACCAAAGCCGCGCTCAAGGCATTGTCGATAAGATGAAAAAGGCCGGAGTTCCTGCCTATCTTTCTCCGATCCAGGCTAAGAGCGGCAAGATTTACCGCGTACAAGCCGGTCCTTTTAAATCGGCTAAAGAAGCAGAAGCTGCAAACGCTAAGCTTGGCTTAGCCGGTTTGAACACAGGTAAAGTCCAGTCAGTGAGGTAAGTGTGGATTTTTCTTCCTTGGGTCTTGGAGAACTCGACTGGGTCTTCGTTGTCATTATTCTGCTCTCTACACTCCTTGGGGTCTCCCGCGGCATGGTTCGCGAAATATTTGCCCTCGTAGGCTGGGTAGCAGCGTTTTTTGTTTCCCTTTATTGTTCTGCCGATTTGGCGGCTGTTCTTCCGTTCCAGGCCCACATGGGTCTCATGACAAGGACATTTGTATCCATTGTTTTGATTGTGATCGGATGCGTATTTCTGGCCGGTTTAGTCGGTAAAATACTGCGCAGTATTCTTGCCTCTGTTTCGATCGGAGCAGAGGATAGGCTTTTGGGTTGTTTATTCGGCTTTCTGCGCGGATTGCTTATCGTCGGTCTGTTGGTGTTTCTCGGCGGAACGACAGAGTTCTTTCCCAAGCAGCTTTGGTGGAAAGATTCTGCGCTGGTGCCGGCATTTGAGAAGGGCATCACTTGGTGCGCTCCTTATATTCCCGACGGCCTGCTTGAATTACGCAAATAACTTAACCTTTAATCCTCGGAGTTAAATACAAATGTGCGGAATAGTGGCGCTGTACGCTTCCGGTCCCGTTAACCAGAGGCTGTACGATGCACTTCTGCTGCTGCAGCACCGCGGTCAAGATGCCGCCGGTATCTGTACAGTTGAAGGACGTCATTTCCATATGCACAAAGCCATGGGCCTTGTGCGCGACGTTTTTAGAACCCGCAATATGCGGGATTTGCTCGGTAACTGCGGTATCGGTCAGGTACGTTATCCGACTCAGGGAAATGCAACGGCTGCGGACGAATCGCAGCCTTTTTACGTCAATGCACCCTTCGGTATCGTCCTGGCTCACAACGGCAATCTGACGAACGCCGAAGAACTTGCCCAGGAACTATATGAACTGGACCGTCGTCATATCAATACGACAAGCGACTCCGAAGTTCTTCTTAATGTATTTGCCAATGAGCTTGCGCTGGCTACTCAAGGCCATCCGCTGGATGAAGAGGCATTGTTCAAGGCCGTCGCCGGTGTTCATAAACGTGTGAAAGGCTCATATGCTGTCGTCTGCATGATCGCCGGACACGGTGTTGTGGCCTTCAGAGATCCGTATGGCATTCGTCCGCTTTGCTACGGCACGACGCTCGGCGAAGACGGTCAGAGCGAATACATGATCGCCAGTGAATCCGTCACACTCGAGGGCAGCGAATTTCAGATTCTGGGCGATGTCCATCCGGGTGAAGCGATTTGGATTGATGAGAACAGAGAGCTGCATAAAAAACAGTGCGCTGAGCATCCGGTTTATTCGCCTTGTATTTTCGAATACGTTTATCTTGCTCGTCCCGACTCTCAGCTTGACGGAATTTCCGTTTACGAAGCTCGTCTGCGACTCGGCGAAAACCTTGCTAAAGAAATCAAAAAGGCGATTCCTTTGGAAGACATCGATGTCGTCATGCCGATTCCGGATTCTTCCCGTCCGGCTGCAGCTCAGTTAGCTAAGACACTGAATCTTCCTTACCGTGAAGGCTTTATTAAGAACCGCTATGTCGGCCGCACCTTTATCATGCCGGGCCAAGCTGTTCGTAAGAAGAGCGTTCGCCAGAAACTCAACGCTATGGCCATTGAGTTCAAGGACAAAAATGTGCTTTTAGTTGATGACTCCATTGTTCGCGGCACAACGATCAAGGAAATTGTCCGCATGGCTCGCCAGAGCGGTGCGAAGAAAGTTTTCATTGCTTCGGGTGCGCCTCCCGTTCGTTATCCGAACGTCTACGGCATCGATATGCCGACAACGGCGGAACTGATCGCCGGCGACAATCGTCCGACCGAACAGATTCGCATTGAAATCGGAGCCGATGCCCTTGTGTATCAGACGATTGAAGGAATGAAGGAAGCTGTTGGCGGACTGAATCCGGAGATTAAACGCTTCGATTGCTCTTGCTTTGACGGAGACTACGTTACCGGTGACATCACACCCCAGTACATCGCCGAGCTTGAGAGAAAGCGCATGGAAGCGAAAGCAGAGGCTAAAAAGGCAGCTTCTGAGGATTAAGTCCTGGCCTAATTGAAGAAAAAAGGAAAGCCGAGTTGTTCTGCTTTCCTTTTTTCGTAGTCGGCTCAAGAACGTTTGAAGTTAGAAAGCACAAGGCTGGTTCGGAGCACCGCTGGTGAGCCTGCGTATTAGGAAAGAGTTTTTCATGGCAAATGAAGTAATCAATAACCTTCTTGCATGGCAGCTTGTCAAAGAATTGGTTAGAAAAGGCTCCATTTCAGAAGCGGCAGTCGTCTTAGATTTAGATTCATCGAAGGCTTCAAGATTGCTAAAGTCGTTGGAAGATGAGTTAGATTTTCCTTTGTTCGACAGGAGTTCAAGGCCTTTTGTTCCAACGAGTGACTGTCTAAAGATTCTTAATAATCTCGAAAGTCTTCTCGGGATAAAGAACCAGTTGTTCAAAAATTGTCAGAGGATTCGTTCCAACACTAATCAGTGCTATATCCGTTTTGGGGTAGGGACGGGAACCGATGCAAATTTTATAGTTCGTTGCGTTGAGGAATATTCGAAGGTCAATCCGGAAATTCAAATAGCGTTAGCCGATCACGCATCGATTGAAGAATTAGAGAACGGCTTGTGTGACGTGGCTTATCTGCCTCACTATCCGTTAAGTCCGGACTTCACTTGTATGGCGACGGCGGATGTCTATAACTTTCCTGTTGCTACGCATGAATACATCTCAAAGTTTGGTTCACCGATGATGCCGGAGGATTTGTCTGAGCATTGCGTAATCAGAAAGAAGAAGCCTCTGTCTGTTCAGCAAACCGTCCTATGGAGGCACAGATTTTTCAAATTTTTTGATGCCAAGGAAGTTTTGTATTTAGACGATCGATTTGCACTTCAGGCAGCACTGGAAAGCAAAGGAATTGCACTTGAGCTTCCGCTCGGGCAAGTTGAGCCGTATTTGAAAAAGCGGCTTTTAGTGCCTGTGTTGAACGACTGGCATGTTCCATGCAGGCATTGTTGTTTGGTCTGCAAGTCGAGCCTAATCTCGGAATTTTCTTCCGTGGGCAATCTGCTCGCCTGGTTTGGTCAGAAATTAAAAGATTTCGAAGATCAACAATGGAAATCCATATACAAAGAACAGTTCCAAAAGTTTCCTATTTGGAACCGTCCGCTAAGTGAAGAAAAACAATCTGAGCAGTAATTATTGGATTGCCTTCATTTTGAAGTCGTATTTATGACAATCCGCGCAGTTGTTTACTGGGTCAGAATGCTGTAGATGACATTGAATGCATTCTCCGTTGTGAGGAGGATTGTGCGGATTAACGAGAGGATGAAGGTTTTTGGTTTTCTGAATCAGCGCATCTCGGTTGTGGCAGCCGAGACAGGTTTTGTCGGAAGGTTCTTTGGGTTTTTGTAGATCCGGTCCGTGACAAGTTTGGCAGGGAACGCCTTTTGCGACGTGCATCTCAGCGCCGGTTTTTGCTGAGACTGTTGATACGAAACTGCCAAACGCCAACCAAATACAAAGGATAGCGATTGAGGAGGCTGTCTTAAACATGGTTTCAAATGGCGAGTTCCCAAAAGAAACTCGCCGTCTCCTATCAAAATGGATTAGTTCTTTTTCGCTTGCTCAGCAGCGTGTTTGCCTGCAATTAAACCGCTGGCTACGACTTCGCTGTGTCTTGATGTAATCGAGCCGCAGCCTGCACCGACAGCATACAAACCGGGGATCGGCTGGTCGTTGTCCGCTCTAATGACATTGAAGTTCGGGTCAACTTCCAAGCCGCCTTCTGTCTTATAAATGCCGACATAAGCAGGAGCGCTGATGTAGTAAGGTGCTTTGAGAGGCTTAAAGAACGGGTCAGTTCTGCCAAATTCCGTATCTTTTCCGGCGGCAGCATCCTTATTAATTCGATCGATGGTTTCACGAAGAACCTTAGGATCAAGACCGACTTGTTTGGCTAGTTCTTCCGGTGTATCGCCTTTGAATAGACCGCCGCCTTTTATGACGTCGTCCAAACGGAATCTGCGGTTATTTTTTCCTTGAACCGTATCGGATCCGATAATCAGATAGCCATGCTTATATCCGGCCCTGATGAGATCAAGGCAAATACCGGAATAACGGGCTTTGTTTTCGTCAGTGACTCGTTTTCCGTCTTGTGAAACGACATACGCCGGCTCCACGTCAACAATCAACCAAGAAACCGGAGGAGTGCCGGCCTTGGGACGGGAGAAGAATTTGGCCATCGATTCCATGTCTTCCAAAGCTGCTCCGATCGCCTTGCCCATCATGATGCCGTCGCCGGTTCTGTCTTTCGGAGTCGGATCATCAAGTCCTGTAATGAAAGAAGGCAAAGCGCTCCAATAGCGTTTATAACGTTTGAGCAAATATTCGTTATTGATGTATCCGCCGGTCGCCAAGATCACGCTCTTGCCGTAAATAGCGAGTTTTTGACCGTTCTTTTTCTCGGCATTCACGCCGACGACTCTGCCGTCATCCATGATTAAGGATTGAACACGGGTATTTCTCATAATTTCGACGTTGCGCTCTTTGAGTTCATTGAGCATCGCAGCGGCGAATTTGGCTGGTTCTCCGGCCACCATGGCAATGCGGAAAGGCATGTTCGGATTGACCTGCATGAACTCGATGCCGTAGTCCATGACAAACTTCATCACTTCAGGAGACATGAGGGCGGCTTTTTTGATTACTTCCGGATTGTGTTTATTAATACCGTCGTAAATCGGAGAGTTCGGCGTGTTATCACGAACTTTCTGTAAAGGTTCGTCATCTAATCCTTTAGCAAATCGATTCCAATAATCCTCCGGTCCTACATTTTTTGTGACACCTTGTTTGTCATGAAGGGGCGTGCGATAAGTCTGGAAAACACCGCCGGAAATTGCGCCGTCACCGCCTGTGCGTCCCCGTCTTTCAATCAACAAGACTTTCGCGCCGTCGCGGGAAGCTGCAACCGCAGCAGAAAGACCGGAATATCCGCCTCCAACGACAATGACATCGTATTCAGGTTTGTGCTGTTCTTTTTGTCCTTGCGCTGAGACCGAGCTCATTGCAGTTGCGGCGATACCGCAGGCGATAGGGAGACTGATAAAAGTGCGTCTCTTGAGATTTGAAGTCATGGTTTTTCCTCGTTCGTAAGAAAACGACTTCAGTCTAAGTTTTATGTTTTTGCAACAAAACCTCTTATTTGCCTGAAGAGATTGTGATTTCTACAATCTCATGTAATAAACAAGGGTTTTCTTTGAGGGTGGTTTCACTAAGTGTGTTGAATTTTGATAATTCGAACGTGGGATTTTGACTTCGAGAGCCGATCCTCAAAAATTTTCTAGGGTTCTCTTTGCCGAAATGAATTGCATCAAATGATCAGATCGCCTCCGCCTAATCATTTAGAATTTTTGTCTATGAATTGCTTTTCCTTCTTAGACGAAAGGTTGGTTCGAATTATTTTTCCGTGGCCGGTAATTTCGATAACATTATTTGGGGATGGCCAAAGGATTTACGGACCACATTAATCTTCTTCTTCTCCGCAGAGGCGTTAGAGAAATCAATTTTCCAGACTTCAGATCCTGCTTGGAGCATGAGAATTCTTTTTTGCTTTGACCATTTTGTCTTGAGTCCTATGCCTGTGATCAGCACTCGAGCAAAAGCAGACAAAGCTGTCTCGTTTCTCGTTGGAAAACTTTGGTAATCGATGGAACTTAAAAGTTTATTCAATAGTTGAAGAAAAGATTTAGTATCGTCGTCAGCCAGCAGATGGGTAATATTGCTTGCGTCAACTTGCTCAACAGTTTTTCCGCCAAGTAATTGAAGTGTGTAGAACTGAGCGAAACTTTGTCTAACTTCCTCGTTGGGATAGCAGATTTCTGCTTTACGGCCCTGAATCGCCTTCACAGTAAAGTATCCGGCTTGTGTAAGAATGTCGACTGCGGACAATTTGTCTGGTTTCCGTAATCCGTCAAGTTCAATAGTTATAGGTTCATCAAACCGTTCCGGACCAAGGCGAAGGTCAGTCCTTAGGAATTGCGCAATGTTCTTGATTCCGCCGCCGCTTTCGATCCAATAAGGTCGGAATCCACGATCAGGCTCGGACAAAAATGAAAGAACAGACCAGGGAGACAGCACTTTTTGTTTCGCCGTTTCTTCGAAGCAGAAACCGCCATATTCGTCCTCTAATTTTTCGAGAAGTTGATAGTTCGTCAGATTCAATTCTTTGGCTGTACTACGAAGTTTTTCCGGAAAGAATTCGAGTAGTTCTTCCTTTGTAAATCCAAGCAGCTGACCGTATTCACGCGACAAAGAAATGTCCGTGAGATGCTCGAACGAAGAAAAAAGAATTTGAGGATTGAAACGAACAATGCCGGTGATGAAAAGAAACCGAAAGCTTTGCTGGCAGCGATGGAGCTCTTCAAAAAAGTCTGAAAGGATCCTTTGAATGAAATTGAAGAACTTTGTGTTTTCCAGACAAGCAGTTAGCGGAGCGTCGTATTCATCGATCAAAACGACCAGAGAATTATCAGGCTGTTCGCATAACCATTCAAAGAAGGCGGTTAAACCGCCCGCAGGAGACAGTCCGTCGACTTCGATGCCGGTTCTCCTCATCACAACGAATAGGTACTCGTTAAGCAGCGGTAGAAACTCGTCCTCGGATGAAAAGTCTCTGATGTTAGAGAAATCAAGTCGAATGACTTGGTAAGTTCTGTCTTTCCATTTGTCTTTTATGGTTAAACCGGAAAAGTCTCGAAGACCGTACTTAAATAAAGATTCGAACGTTGAGATGAGTAGAGATTTTCCGAACCGGCGAGGTCGCGTAAATAAAAACTGTCCTCTTTCAGAAGCAAGCTGATAGATGAGCTCCGTTTTGTCTACGTAAATCTTGCCTGTCTCTCGAAGTTTGTGAAAATCAGAAACACCGAGAGGAAGACTGGAAAATGGGGCCGGATTCATTAGAGGATGACGCTCTCAAAACTATACTTTAGAAGATAAGACGTCCATCATCTTACTGCTTGAAGAAGTCAGATTCGGTTTGCTCCGATTCGTTATCAAAAAGGCAGCAAATAAGAGCAAAAGCTTGGACTTAGAAGCCGCGAGAAACTGCTTCAGATGGCACCAATATGGCGTATATCGCCTTACGGTCTACAGAGACTTCCTTGATGCGCAGCATGACTTCGCTTCCGACTTGGAAGTTACGCGTGTGCCGCATGTTCAGAAGGAAGATCAGCGTTTCATCCATCTTGAGGTAGTTTTCTGATACCTCGTGCAGTTTGCCGTGAAGGATGCAGCCGTGGCGAGCAACTTCCTGCCAGTCCGGTGATTCTTCACTTGCCATACGAATCACTTCTTGCGGACTCATGATGCGGGCAGGGCGCCGAAGCCACTGTTGAGCTTTTGCGACGGTGTTAGGAATTGGCAGCCTTCTGGCAGTAGAAGGGTTTCTTTCTCCGGCAGAAATGCCGGGTGCGGCAGGTGAAGCGGTACCTGTCCTCGGAAAAGATAAAAAGATGGCGCTAAGCGCTAACGCACGGATTCCGAACGTCGGATCCAACTGCGCAGCGAGGGATTTGTGAGGTTGAAGAGACTCATGTTTTGGCTGAATTTCGGCCGCAGAGAGTTCCCGAATCTCGGGCGCTTCCCAGGCTTGAACAATCGATGCGAGTAGAAGAGCCGGCAGCAGAGAGAATACTTTAAGTTTTGTCATATCAGCTCCTTGCCGATGGTTCGAACTTTGTTCTAATAATTTGTAAGTTTTATTTCGAACAATTACATTCTAATTCGGTAGCAAAGAAATTGTCTGACAATTTCGTAGGGGTTTATCTGCTTCGGGTTTTCCTATTGACTTTCCGTGAAAGAGGTATCTGTCTAGTCTTGAAATGAGCGAAGGATAACCACACTCGCACCTCCGACAACGATACTTATAAAAGTTACACATATATTTACCGTATTTACAAAAGGGCGGTTCTGCCGCTTTCGAGGTGATACGGGGATTAGAAGAAGAGGTACAACGTGACAAATATATATTTCAGCCGATATTCGATGCTAACTGCCGCTGTGCTTTGCGGAGTTCTGGCTTTAAGCGGTTGCGACAAGGGAAAAGAAGGTCAGGCGGGACGGGGTCCAAGCCCGGTTTCCGTGGTAAAAGTAACGCGGCATGACGTGCCTGCGGACATGACGTGGGTCGCTAAAACCGAAAGCTCTCGAGCGGTTGAAATCTATAGCCGTGTCAACGGTTTCTTGGATGCCAGAAAATACACCGAAGGCGGTATGGTTAATGCCGGCGATGTACTTTTCCTCATGGATAAAAAGCCTTTCGAAGTCCAGCTTTCCGAGGCCCAAGCCTCTTTGGATTCGAGTCTGGCTGCCCACGAAGTGGCAAAAAGAAATCTGAACCGCATCCGTCCTCTGGCAAAACTTAAAGCCTTGAGTCAGACGGACTTGGACCAAGCTATCGGTGACTTCCAGACCACTGCCGCAGCCGTGTCCAACGCTAAGGCACAAGTAGAAAATGCCAAACTCAATCTTTCTTACTGCACGATCACTTCTCCGGTGACCGGCTACGCTAGCTCCGCGCTTCAGACAGACGGTACTTATATCAATATGAGCAACTCCCATCTTGCGACGGTCTATACGATGTCGCCGATGTGGGTAACGTTCTCTATGTCGGAAAACGAAGAAGCCAAGATCAACCAGGAAGTGAAAGAGGGCATTCTTCGTCGTCCGGAAAACCATGACTACGAAGTCCAATTGGAGCTTGCCGGCGGCGAGATCTATCCGATTAGCGGACGCGTGACATTTTCGTCCCCGAACTTTAATCCGAGTACCGGAACATTTGAGCTCCGTGCATCTTTTGAAAACCCGAACAATCAGTTGAGGCCTCAGCAGTATGTGCGCGCAATTGTGAAAGGGGCCACTTACGTCAATGCAATCGTCGTTCCTCAGATTGCGGTACAGGAAGGCAGTAAGGGGCACTTTGTTTGGGTCATTACCAAAGACAATAAAGCTCAGTTCCGTCCGGTCGAAGTCGGCAGCTGGATCGGCAACGACTGGCTGATTAAGAACGGCCTGGATGAAGGAGACAAGGTGGTAACCGAAGGCATGATGCTCTTGGCCAGCGAAGCTCCTGTGAAGATTGTCAAAGAAGTGGACCAGAAACCTTCTGCTGACGACAAGGCTAAGAAGTAATAGGGGGCCCGTATGTTCTCGAACTTCTTTATTAAGCGACCGATTTTCGCCATCGTCGTTTCGTTGGTGATTGTGATCTCCGGTCTGATTTCTATGTTCCAGCTGCCGATTGAGCAGTATCCGAACATGGCGCCGGTGCAGATTATGGTCACAGCTACTTATCCGGGCGCGGATGCCAAGACAGTGGCTGAAACGGTGGCTGCTCCGATTGAAACACAGGTCAACGGTGTCGATAACATGATTTATATGACGAGCTCCTCGTCATCGACCGGCACCATGATGCTGACTGTCTTCTTCGATATCGGTACCGATCCGGATATTGCGCAGGTGCAGGTGCAAAACCGTGTCAATATCGCACAGCCGTACCTGCCGAACGAAGTCATTCAAAACGGCCTTCAGATTGAAAAACGATCCTCATCTATTCTGATGCTGATCGGTATTTACGGTACAGGCGACCGTTATACCCGCGATTACATTAATAATTACGCCAACGTTTACGTCGTTGACGCGATTAAGCGTGTGAAGGGCGCCGGTCAATCCGCCGTAATGGGCAACGCCAATCAGGCAATGCGTATTTGGCTGAACCCGGATCGCATGGCTTCTCTGGGTATTACAACCTCCGATATTAATAGCGCTGTTGCAAATCAGAATAAGCGATTTGCAGCAGGCAACATCGGCGCGGCACCGTCGGTTCCCGGAACAATTCAAACCTTCCCGGTTCTTGCTCCGTCTCCATCGGTGGATCCGAAGGGATACGAAAACATCATCATTCGTTCAAATCAGGATCAAAGTGCCATTGTTCGTTTGAAGGACGTTGCAAGTGTCGAACTCGGGTCTCAGAGCTACGATGTGTCATCCAATATGAACGGTATGCCGACAAGCTACATTGCGGTTTATCAGCAGGCCGGCGCGAATGCTCTGGATGTGGCGACGAATGTCCGAAAGACATTGGAACAGCTCAAGGCAAATTTTCCGGAAGGCTTGGATTACAAAGTCGCTATTGATACGACTGAGTTCGTCCGTATTTCTATCGACGAAGTGATTAAGACGCTGTTTGAAGCTGTGCTTCTTGTGATCGGTGTGATCTACATTTTCTTGCAGAGCTTCAAGTCCACGGCGATTGCTTGTACAGCCATTGTGGTTGCTTTGACGGGTACCTTCGTCGGTATGCTGGCCCTAGGCTTCACCATTAATTTGCTGACCTTATTCGGCTTGGTCCTGGCGATCGGCTTGGTGGTGGACGATGCAATTGTGGTTGTGGAAAACGTCGAGCGAAACATGTCCGAAAAAGCCATGAACCCGGTCGACGCGACGATTTTGGCTATGTCCGAAGTGTCCGGCCCGATTATCGCTACCGTGCTGGTGCTGGCGAGCGTGTTCGTACCGGCAGCTTTCATGGGCGGAACAACCGGTATGCTCTATAAGCAGTTCGCCATTACGATTGCGATCTCTGTGGCGATTTCCGGTTTCGTGGCCTTGACGCTGACTCCGGCGCTGTGTGCAGCGTGGCTTTCTCATGAAGAACCCAAAACGCACGGTTTCTTCTTCCGCTTCAATCAGATGTTCGGGCGCCTGACGGTTAAGTACGGCGAATGGACACGTGCTTTGTTCCGCAGAACGCTGCTTGTCATCATTCTGTTTGCCGGCATGGGCGCTGCGATTTTCCAGATGTTCCGAGTGCTCCCGACAGGCTTTGTGCCAAGTGAGGACCAGGGTTACGTTCTGGCGGCCATCATGCTTCCGTCCTCTGCAAGTTTGCAGCGCTCCACGGAAGCGATGGAAACCATTGAAAAAGCTCTGGATCCGGTCAAGGGCATTATGACAAAGAACTCCATCGGCGGCTTCTCGCTGCTTGACGGCGGTATGAAGACAAACGCCGGTACATTCTTCATGACATTGGATCCGTTTGAAGAACGCTATAAGAATTCCGAAACGGCTAAAGAGATGAGTGCGGATGCGATTATGCAGCAGATGCAGTACCGCGGCATGGCTTCTCAGATGCAGGCTTTGGTTGTGCCGATCAATCCTCCGGCGATTCCGGGTTTAGGTACAACGGGCGGTTTTGAATTCTGGATTCAGGACACCGGAAGCGGCACACCTCAGCAGTTGGGCGATGTCTTGAACAACTTCCTGCAGAAGGCCCGTCAGCGCCCGGAACTTACCGGACTGACCAGTACTTATAACGCCAACAATCAGCAGCTCAAGATTAACTTTGACCGTGATAAAGCTCAGTTGCTGGGCCTGAGTACGACGGACGTATTTAATACGCTCCAAAGCCAGTTCGGTTCGGCCATTTCCAGTCAGTTCAGTCAGTTCTCCCGCGTTTGGTTCGTGATCATGCAGTCCGAGCCGAAATATCGTGCAAAACCGGAAGACATCGACAAACTGTATGTCCGCAACACGGACGGCGAAATGATTCCGTTAAGTTCCGTTATTACGACGGAATACACCAACGGTGCAACTTCTCTGCCGCACTACAACGGCTTCCCGGCTGCACAGGTGATCGGCAATGCCGCTCCGGGCTACTCTTCCGGTCAAGGCATGAAGGCTTTGGAAGAGGTTGCAGCCGAAGTTTTGCCGCCGGGTTACACCTACGGCTGGACCGGTATCAGCTACGAACAGCAAAGTTCGGGATCTTCTTCCGCGATCGTGTTCGGTTTCGGTCTGCTGCTGGTGTTCCTAGTCCTGGCTGCACAGTATGAAAGTTGGGCGCTTCCGGGTTCCGTGATTCTGGCTGTGCCGTTCGGCGTGATCGGCGCTTTGCTGGCAACTTGGGCCCGCGGTTTGGAAAACGACGTTTACTTCCAGATCGGTATGCTGGTGATGATCGGCCTTGCTGCGAAAAACGCAATTTTGATCGTGGAATTTGCGGTTGAACTGCGTCACAAAGGTATGGACTTAGTGCGAGCCGCTATTGATGCCGGCGAACTGCGTTTCCGCCCGATTATCATGACGTCTCTGGCGTTCATCGGCGGTACGTTCCCGCTGGCCATTGCCACCGGCGCCGGCGCCGCTTCCCGCCACTCTCTGGGTACCGGTATTGTGGGCGGCATGATCGGTGTGTCTACGCTGGCTCTTCTGTTCGTGCCGATCTTCTATGTTTGGTTTGAAGGCTGGGCGGAACGCTCCGGTGCTAAGAGCGCGTTGAAGCTGGCCGCCAAACTTTCTTCCAGGAACATTCCGATTACCGACAAACTTCGTTCCGCTATTCTCCGCGGACCGGGTACTGTCTATGATCCGAATGCAACCGTAAAAGTTTCTCCGACCGGCGAACTCAAGATTATCAACTCTCCGGGCTTTAACCCCGAAGGCTTGGAAAATCAGGATATCGGTATCGGTGACTTGACAGCGCAGGAACAGCAGACGAATGTGAAATCCGCTGACGAACTGACCGATCTCGAAAGAGACAAGAGCATTAAGACCGACAAGACAGAAATTACGAAAGTTGAGCTTGCCGCCAATGAAGCCTCCCAAAAGGCAGCTGATGCTTCTCAAAAAGCTTCGGATGCCGATAAGAACAAAGGAGAAGGCAAATGATGAATCGACGCACATTTCTAGCAGCGGCGGTTAGCGCCGCAATGCTGACGGGCTGCGCGGTCGGTCCCGATTACAACCGTCCTTATGTTCCGGTTCCAAAGGACTACCGACACGTTCGCGGTGAAGAGACGGATGTCAATCTTTTAAAGGCGAGATGGTGGACTGAGTATCACGATCCCAACCTTGACTTCTTCGTCTCCAAAGCGATTGCCAATAACCGCACGCTTCAGCAGACGATGGCAAATGTTGAAAGAGCCGCAGCGGCTCTGACGACGGCCAGAGCCAATCTCTTCCCGCAGCTCAATTACTCGGGCGATCTCGGAAAATCCAAGGCCAGCCTGAATACTCCGACCGGCGCTGCAATGGGAGATAAGCCGATCAAGAGTTATGAGGTGCTTGCTTCCGCCTCATGGGAAATCGATCTGTGGGGAAAGATCCGCCGCCAGACAGAGTCTGCACAGGCGAGTCTGAGAGCTTCGGAGGCAGCGCACCGTGCAGCGATATCGTCAGTGATCGGTTCAGTGATCAGCACTTATCTTTCGATCCTGACGACAGAAGAGCAGTACAAGATTGCTGAAGAGACTGCGGAAAGCTATCACAAGACTTACCAGCTGTTCCTCTTGAGATTTAACCACGGCAACGTTTCGGAGATGGAAGTTGCTCAGGCTTGGTCTCAGTGGGAAAGCGCAATGGTTCAGATTCCGCAGATTCGTCAGAACCGCACGGAGCTGAAGAATTCGCTTTCTATTCTGACGGGTGTTCCGGTCGAAGACTTCCCGAAACCCAAAGCATTGGATGAGCTGGACGTTCCTGATGTCGTTGCCGGAATTCCGAGCCAATTGCTGGAAGAGCGTCCCGACGTGATCCAGGCTGAAGAACAGCTCAAAGCAGCAAATGCCGACATCGGGGCAGCCAAGGCGCTTTACTTCCCGTCGATCTCTTTGTCCGGGGGCCTCGGCTTCTCGAGCGACCAGCTGAGAGAACTGTTCAAAGGACCTTCCAAGGTTTGGCAGTATGCCGGCAATATCAGCGGTCCGATCTTCCATTGGGGCGCGGTAACCGCCGGCGTCCGCAGTGCAGAAGCCCAGCAGAAGGCATTGCTGGCAGCTTATCAATTAGCAGTCTCAACAGCCTTTGCTGACGTGGACAATGCTTTGAGCCGTCGGCAGAACGTGATTGAAGAGCTGCGCAGCAAGCGCAGTTTGGTCATGAGCTTGGAAGATTATTCTCGTTTGGCTAACGCTCAGTATCAGGGCGGCTACACGGGCTACTTCACGGTTTTGCAGGCCGAGCAGTCTCTGCTGCCGCAGCAGATTTCGCTAGCCGAAGTGAAGTCTCGCGCTTTGAACTCGGTTGCTCAGATCTATCAGGCTTTGGGCGGTGGCTGGATCGACCAGGCTTTGATTGAAGAACAGCAGGCCATTCGAGAAATCGAAGAAGCGGAAAAGCTCAAAAAACAATCTCCGGCTGCAAACCAAGCTGAGCCTGCGCCAAAACCTGTTGACGGCGAACCTGTGAAACTTGATACGGCGAAACCGTAATAGTCGAAGCATTAGAAAATAGAGACGGCGAGTGCGATTTTGACTCGCCGTTTTTTACGGCCTGAAAGAGGCGAAAAAAAATCCGACGCCGCGCGGCGCCGGATAAGCAAATGAGTTTTAAATGAAGGAGCTCTGCCGTGACATAGGAGGAAAACACGGTGGCTACAACTTCATCTCATGCAACACCAAAATCTTTCATCCCCTTCAAATGAAAGACTGTGAAGACTCAAATCGATGTCTTCAGGGCGGTAATCTACACGCATTGCTCAAGTAATACAGTCAGAAATTGTGTTAGTTGTGAAGTTTTGTGTCGAGGAGACCCCCTTGAAAGAAAATGAAAACTTTTGCGCAATATCAAAGCGCTTTGAACTTCTTGCTCCGGGAAGTTAAATCAAGTTCAGCTTGGGATGATTGAACTCGATTCAAGGAATTTATGCGGTTTTCTGCCTATGAGATTGCACCAGTGCAGTCAGTTGGGAAAAGCCCCAGCTGAGAATTTAGTGCTTCAGCAATGCAAATTAGCGTTTGGAGCGTAGGTGTTCTACCTTCTCCGAACGTTTGTTCAACATTCTTTAGGTCACAACCAGACTCTTGCATCGCTCTAACCGGCTTTGATCTAAGGACTGATTCGACAGCACTGACGATATGGTCAGTGTCTCTCGAAGAAAAGGCTTCATTCAGAAACAGAAGGACGTCTTCCTTCGTTTCTAAGTACTCAGCGGCATCAAAGTTTTTTAGGTTTTGGTAATTAATCATTGTTCGGATTTTGATCTCTGCAATTTTTTGATAACGTCGGATGGAACGACCATGTTTCTTTCAGAAACGGAATAAGTTTTTCTAAGTCAGGAATCTTCCTCCCCGGGTGCTTTAGAAGCCATACAGGAGCGTTCGGAAGATGCCATTCTCCCAGTATTTGAATCAAATTGCCACTCTTCGTTAATGACTCTGCCGCCCAAAGAGGAATGCGAAGTGCAATACCTAAACCTTCAACTGCAGCACTGATCATTGCTTCGTCAGAATTAATTCTGATCTGAGGTTCCACAGTAATGGTGATACTTTGAAGAGGTCCTTGCAAAAGAACTTTCTCGCTCTTCGAATGGATTAGAGGCAGTTTTTCTAACTGAGCAGGATCCGTGATTCTTTTGTTTTGTGCAAGAAAGTCGGGAGAGGCAAAAATTCCATATGAAATACTTGCGATATCGTAAGCAATCATCCTGACATTAGGCAGCGTTTGTGTACAAATGATCAGATCGAAATTTTCAGGCTGAATGTCGTCGAGGTTTTGATAACTGTTGATCTCGATACGTGTGTGGTTCAAAGATTGAAGTTTTTCGAACTCAGCAAGAGGTTTGGCGATCAGGCCGGTCAGAGCACCGGGAATGGCTAGCCGAATGGTCGAGGATCGTAGTTTTGCATCTTCCGATGCTGACAAAACCTCATGAATCTCGTGAAGAAGTTTGACCGCTTCTTTGTATTTTTGAGCGCCTAACCATGTGGGCCTTACTCCTGAGCGTGAACGATCCAGAAGAGGCTCTCCAAGAAGGTGTTCAAGTTTTGTGATTTCTTTGCTGACGACGGCTGGATCGGTGCCGGCGGCAGCCGCTGCTCCAAGGATACTTCCTTTTTCAATGGCAAGAATGAATAACCGCCACTGGCGCAAAGTTGCATTATTTTCGGTGTTTTTAGAATTCATGGTTAAAAAATAAGTTCCGGGTTAGAGCGCCATTTTTCAGAGATGAAGTCACACAAGGCTTCGACGGCTGATGTTGGTTTTCTGCCGACGGGAAGAAGCAGGCTGACGGGAGAAGGTTCTGGCTCCCATTCCGGAAGAACATGAATAAGTTGTTTGCGGCGTACTAAATCCAAAGTATCGTAACGGAAGGCGTGAACACTGATTCCGGCATCGGACAACGCTGCGGTTCTTGCCGCTGTATGATCTTTTAGTCTAAGTTTTGAGTGGATGGGAACGAGGACACGCTCATTGTTCTTAAGAAGGACTAAAGGCGCTCCGTTGACTAAATCGTTGCCGCCTAAAAGTTCATGAAATTCTAAATCTTCCGGTGTTTTCGGAACACCGTGTTTTGCGAGATAACCGGCGGAAGCCACCATCATTCGACGCATTTCTCCAAGTTTTCTAATCACGGCATTCGAACACGGGTAAAGGCCATGGTTAATCCTGATGTCGCACTCCGGAGGAATGATGTGGACAGGCCCGAGAGTCAGTGTCAGATTGACGACGAGTTCTGGATTTCTCCTTTGGAATGCAGTAATCCAAGGAATTAACAAACCATTTCCGATCGAGTTGGGAGCAGATATTCGGATGCTTCCGCTGATGTTGCCTTCCGGTCGTGAGACGGGCGCTGACAGCTTATTAAAACGCTCTAAGAGAGGCTGGATTTTTTCAAGAAATACGCAGCCATGCGGAGTCAATTCGCTTCCGTCTTGATCTCTCACAAAAAGCTTTCCGATGGATTTTTCAAGTGCGGAAATACGACGGGAAACCGAAGCTTTTGAAATATGGAGCTGTTCGGCGGTTTTTCCGGCACTGCCTAACCTCGCAAGAACGACAAAGGTTTCCAGGGTTTCGATGGTATCAAGGCTGCGCATAGTGTTCCGTTTAGATCAAAACGATGTCACTCTTTGATATCTTACCGTAACGCTGCTCAATCTTCACAATGGTGACATAACGATAATCCATAGGAGAAGATTATGACTTGGACAGTATGGGCTGCCATCGTTATCGTCATTTTGACGGTGGCTGCTCTGATCAAGCGCTATGAAACCCGCTTGGTCTTGTTAGCTTCCGGTTTCCTTATGACCTGCCTGTCTTTAGATCCGATGCAAGGTCTGAATGCATTTGCGAAATCTATGACAAACAGCGGACTGATTATGGCAATTTGCTCGGCGATGGGTTTTGCGTTTGTCGTGCAGATGACCAAATGCGACGTGCATTTGGTCAAGCTTTTATCGGCACCTTTGAGCAAACTTGGCTTACTGTTAATCCCGGCGGCAACTGCCATTACCTATTTCATCTGCATTGCGATTCCGTCCGCAGCCGGCTGTGCAGCAGCCGTGGGCCCGACAATGATTCCTTTGCTGCGCCGAGCCGGCGTCAGCCGTCCCGGTACTGCGGCAGCAATCCTCGGCGGAACGTTTGGCTCCATGCTTTCTCCCGGTCTTTCTCACAACGCTTATGTGGCCAAAATGGCCAACCTTGATGTCATCCAAACAATCGGCGTCCACATGAACTACACGTTGGTTTGCGGCGCGATCTCGGTGATCGGTGTCACGATCATGTGTATTTTGCTCGGAGACTACAAGCCGGGCTCTGTTTCTGAAGATGAATTAGCCGAAGAAAGCGATGTTCAGCGCGTCAATATCTTGAAAGCTTTAGCGCCGCTTGTTCCCGTGCTTATTCTGGTTACCGGAAATTTGTGGATTCCCGCTATAAAGATGGGCGTTGCTCAGGCCATGATTGTCGGCGCAATCTACACGTTGGCAGTAACTTTGGCTGATCCTCAGGCTTTCTCTAAACGTTTCTTCGCAGGTATGGGCAACGGTTACGGCGAAGTCTTAGGCATCATTATTGCGGCAGGTGTATTTGCCGCTGGATTGAAAGCCTCAGGTCTCATCGCCGTCTTTATTGAAGTTCTTCGCGGCTCCAACGAAATCGCTCGCTGGGGCGGCTCCCTCGGACCATTTGTGATGGGCGTCATTACCGGGTCCGGGGACGCAGCTGCATTTGCCTTTAATGAGGCAGTTACGCCGCACGCCCCGAGTTTCGGTATGGCTGTTCCGACGCTGGGAACTATGGCGGCTTTGGCCGGAGCTCTTGGCAGAACGATGAGTCCGATCTCGGGTGTCGCCATTGTGATTTGCGGCCTTGCAGGAGTCAGCAATCCGATAGAACTGACGAAACGTCTGGCAATTCCGATGATTATTGCCGTCATCTTTGTTGCATTAGCTATGGTTTAGGAGAACATCATGGATTACGTCAAAAACGCAGTAAAACTCAGAAGAGAGCTTCATCAAATTCCTGAGCTTGGTTGGGGCGAGTTTTGCACAACCGCCAAAATTTTGGAGACAATTGAACCGCTTGGCTGGATAACCCATGTCGGCGTTGAGCAGGTCGGCCTTGATGCGGTTATGGGAAGACCGGAAGACTTTGTCGAAAAAAGCAAACAGAGGGCTCTGGAAGAAGGTGTCGACCCGAAACTCATCGAAAGAATGCACGGCTACACGGGTACAATCGCGGAATTAGATACCGGCAGACCGGGTCCTGTCACGGCTCTCCGTTTCGATATTGACTGCGTCGGTGTTGAAGAAACAGACCTCAAAGACCATCTTCCGAACAAAGAAAACTTCAGATCTCGTCACGCAGGTGTTATGCATTCCTGCGGACATGACGGCCACACGGCCGTAGGTCTGACCATGGCGCAATGGATCGTTGATCACAAAGATCAACTGTGCGGAAAGATTAAGTTGATTTTCCAGCCGGCGGAAGAAGGCGTGAGAGGAGGTGCGGCTCAAGCAGCTTCCGGTCTCTTAGACGACGTCAACTATCTGTTAGGAGCTCATCTGGCTATGATGTGTCCGACCGGTGAAGTCTGTGTCTATCCGGAAGGTGTCCTCTGCACGACTAAGTTGGATGTTCGCTTCAAAGGTCGTCCGGCTCACCCGACAATGAGTCCTCACCTTGGAAGAAATGCTTTGGCCTGTGCTTGCACGTGTGTATCTGAGCTTCTTGGCATGGCTCGTCATGGAAAAGGTCTCGGCTGCATTAACGTAGGAATGATGCAAGCCGGAGAAGGCAGAAATGTCATTCCGGTACATGCCCAGGTTCAATTAGAAGTACGCGGCGAAACAGCCGAAATCAATGACTTCATGGTGGATCAAGCCAATCGTATCGTTAAAGGTACAGCCTTGGCTTACGACGTTGAGTATGAAGTTGAGAAAGTCGGCGAGGCCGGTGAACTTAATAATGATCCGGAACTGGCTGCTCTCGTGACAGAAGTGGCCGGAAGCCTTCCAAGCTGTGAACGAGTTGTACAGCACAAGAAACTTGGATGCTCTGAGGATTTCACGATGCTCGCAACCCGCGTGAAAGCTGCAGGAGGCAAGAGTGAGTTCTTCGTTGTGGGTGCCGATCGAACAGCAGCGCACCATCAGCGAGAATTTGATTTTGATGAGAAAGGGCTCGAAACAGCTTTCGGTATTTTCAAAGGCTGTGTGATGAAACTCAACGGAATCTAATTCTGTAAACCAAATCCAACAAAAATAGACGGGCTCGACAATCGAGCCCGTCTTCGTAACGACTAAATATTAGTGGTTACTTATGTGCTTTTTTGATGGCAGCAGAGGCAGCATCAGCGGCATCAACGCCGGAGATGATTGCCCAGGAGTTCATCATAGCGGTCATGGAGTCGGCACCGTTAGCACCGCCGACCACGCAGCCTGCACCATAGAGACCCGGGATGGGTTTGCCGCCTTTACCCAGGATCTGCATGTTGGCGTTGGCCTTCAGGCCGCCGAGCGTTGTCGCAAAGCGAGGCTTCTGTTCAACAATATAGAACGGCGGCTTAATCAGTTCCTTCGGATCTTTACGGTTGAACTGAGTATCCTTGCCAGCCTTAGCCATTTCATTCCACTGTTTAACAGTGGCTTCGAGGCCTTCCGGATTGATACCGATTTCTTTGGCTGCTGCGGCTAAATTGTCGGATTCAACCATGACAGGTTTGCCGTTGTTCTTGATGTTGAGCCATTCGCGAAGAACTTTTTCATCCGGAACGAGCTTGTCTTCAATACTCTTGGCCAGATAGCGCTTGTAGCCGGTTTCGTCCATTACCAAGTACATGATCTTATCGGGCTGAGCAACTGTGATGTCGGTCAATTCGCCCAAAGAAGCACGTTCATTGATGATACGTTTGCCTTGACTGTTGACATAAATGGCACCGGTGTCGTTAATCGTGGCTGTGGAGCTGGCAGTTGCAGCTAAACCATGATGAGGAACGGTTTCAACGCCTTGCGGGTAGACCTTCACGAGGTCCATGTTGATGTTTTCTGCACCGATCTTGCGAGCCATTTCATAGCCTTGACCTGCGTCGCTGTCCAGCCCATAGAAGAGGTAGCCCTTCAGTGTCTTCGGAAGCATGTCGGTCTTAGCACCGAAACCGCCGGAAGCCAGAATGGTTTCTTTGGCATTGATGGTGATCTTGTCGCCGTCAGAATTGACAGCATGGATACCGTCAACACGTCCGCCTTTGTAAATCAAGGAAGTAGCGCGTGTTTCCATCAGGATCTTGCCGCCGTGATCCGTGAAGATACGAGACATCGTTCTGATGAAGTTGGGAGAGCGGCCTTCGACGCCAAGCTGACGGGAGGCGGAGTGGTCAGGATACTGAGTTGCGGCAGGACCGTAAGGAATCTTGAGGTCGTCGATCAGCCAATCCACGACGGAGCCGGCTTTTTCGGTAACCATCTTGACGAGGACCGGGTCATTGCGGTGTTTGCCGACATGCATGATGTCTTTGTAGGCAAGTGCAGGAGAGTCCTTGGTTTCATGCATGACTTCGCGCTGATAGCGGGAACCTGTAGCAATCAGCGTACCGGCATTCAAAATCGTATCGCCGCCGAGGTACGGCATTTTTTCAATCAGGATTGTGGGATTGCCGTTTAACTGAGAACGGACGGCTGCGGCCATACCGCTGGCGCCGGAACCGACAACGACAACAGCTGTTTTGTAGCTGACATCAATGTTGGAAGCGGGTTTCTTAATCGGAGCTTTGTAGAACTCGCTCGGTGTACCGCCGGCCGCTTTGACTGCGTTGGTGGCGGCAGCCTTAATAGCCATGGAAGTTAAGGAAGCGCCGGCAACGTTGTTTACGCCCAGAGACTGGCGAGCAACGATTTCAGCTGGAATACGTGCAATCGCAGCATCGCCGATCATGGCGGATTCGCCGGATTTCACGACTTTAACGTTTGCAATTTTTCCGGCTTTAATCGTAACGGCAACGGTAACAGGTCCGTTTTTGCCGTTGGCTGTTCCTTCAAAAGTACCGTCCTGAATAGCGGCCTGTGCGTAAGATGCAACTGCCATAGAAACGGCGACGGAAGTCAGCAATGTCTTAAAAATCATTGAGTTATCTCCATTGGTGTGGTTGTTAACTGTGTCGAATTGTAAATGTTTTAGGTAAAAATAGATAGAATTTCTTACGTATTTCCACTTAACTGTTACGAACACCCCATGAGAGACAAGCTAACTAATTAAAAATCTTGAGAAAAATTTTTCATCTTTTTTAATTAATACGGGGGATGAAAAATAGATGTGTATCTTCGGGATTTTCTCTTCAAACAACTGGAGTATGTGCCTTCCTATTTTGAGGCTCGTAGGAATATGGGGTTTCTACCTATTGTAGTATCGTCGAGTTTGGTTGGTTTGGTATTACTTAGGTTTTGAAGATGCAGTTACATACCGAAAATTCGTCAGTCCGATTTATTGCGATCAGCTTGCTTGTTTTTCTGGCTGTCAGTTTTGTTGGATATTGGTACTGGAGCCCGTATTACGCTGCCGATCAAATCAAGAATGCTGTGGAGTCAGGCGACACAACTAAGATGAGTAAGTTCATCGATTTTCCTAAGGTCAGACTAAATATCCAGCGCCAGATCAATAACCAAATTGATATCAAGCTGCAGGAATTCCAACAGATGCCCGTCAGCAGCCACAACCAGATAGACCTGTATTCTTTCCAGCTCGTTGACCGCCTTGTCCGCGACCTCATTACAGAAGAAGGGATTGCTGCATTGATCAGCGGAAAGAATAAATTGAGCAAATACGCTTCTCACGAAGAACACGGCCAACTGAAAGACGTCGTACCCCAGGTTAAGGATGATGAACCCTGTGATGTCGAGGTAGAAAAGAAATACGGCGACGATTTCAACCGCTTCTACGTGACTTTGACCGGTAAAGATGAACCGGAGGATAAGGTTCTCATTACGCTTTCGCGTGAAGGATTTTTCTTCTGGCGCGTCACAAACGTTCTTTTGCCGTTTGGCGCTTAATTTCAGAACTTGTCCGCACAAGATCATAGGCAGCAAGAACTAGCGGAAATCTGGCTTTTAGGGCATTTTTTGATTGCTTGACTATTGTCTTCAAACGCACCAAACTAACTTCACCTTGCCGATGTGAGATGCTAGGCTGGGAAAGTTTTCGTTTCCTTGTCTGTTAGTTCTAAGCTATACCTTCGTGCAGAAAGTGCGTCCATCTTCTGATGAGCTCCTGCCGATCTGAATTTTTCAAAGGAAGTTAAATGCCGTTTGTTTTTGCTCAAGCTTGTGTTCCTGCAGTTCCCGTCTGGGGCGAGAAAGATCAATATTTTCCGGTTCATCGCGTTTACGCGGTAGCCGGTAATTATGCTGACCATTTGGCGGAAATGGGTCGAGAAGAAAAGACGGAACCTGTGTTTTTTACAAAACCTTCTGATGGCCTTGTGGTTTGTAAGGAAGGCAAGAACGTAGACATACCTTATGCACGAGAGACGGATTCACTTTGTCTTGAAGTTGAACTCGTTGTTGCTATCGGCAAAACCGCGCCTGAAACGGGCTTTGTGACTCCCGAGGAAGCCGAAGAATATATTTTCGGTTATGCCGCAGGTGTTGAGTTCACACGCCGCAATTTCCAGAAAGCCGCCCGCGAAAATCGTCAACCTTGGGAAAAAGCAAAATGCTTTGATAACTCTGCCTTGATTACAGAAATCAGAGAAAAACATCGCATGCCCGACATGGATCAGGCAACTCTTTGGCTTTATGTCGACAATCAAGAAAGACAAAGAGGCAATACGAACCAGATGATGCACAGCATTCCCGAGCTCGTTTCCGAAGTCTCAAAATATTGGCGCCTGACGGCGGGTGACTTGATTTACACAGGAACCCCGAAAGGAAGCGGACCGATTGATATCGGACAAACTTTTGAGGGCGGTGTGAACGGCGCCGGAAAGTTCGCGGGTAAGATTGTGAGTCGTTAAGAACTAACTTTGAAATGCAAAAGGCCGTTTTGGAATTTCCGAACCGGCCTTTTTTGATCCTTACTTAACTATGAACAGACTTTACAGAATTTTTGAACGCCTTTGTCACTGTAAGTGATCGCCTGGTTGCCTCTGCGGATCGTGACTGTGCTTCCGGTGTATCCGATGAGCTCACCGACTTTACTGAAAAGCATAACGCCGCGTTCGTTGTACACGTTAACGCAGTTGCCGCGCTGGACAGCACTTCCAATTGCCATTTTCTTCTCCTCGCTTTCTAAAATTCCGGAGACTTGTTAACGAATCCCCCTGCCGGTATTCTAGTTCGAAGAGGAGAAGAAAGAAAAACTATTGGCCGGCGGAAAGCGGCGTGACGGTTTCTTTGATTCCGTTGATGTTTCCGGCGACGCTGCTCGGCTGAGGCTTTAAATGTGGCGGAAGAAGTTTTTCTCCGTCGATCAAACCTTTCTTGCCCATCATCTCTGCAATCGCTGACCCAAGCTCAGCAACGGCGCCGGCGTAGAAATAGCTGCTGTTGTAGCGGAGAACCGCGGTGAAGTTTTTAGTTCCGACTCGGTAAAGTTTCTCAAAATCAACAGAACCCGGCAGATAGAACGGATAGTCCACAATGAATACGGGCATATTGCCGGCAAAGCGATCTGCATTGTCTAACGGTTTAACGCCGTTATTGATCAACTGGTTCCAAGTAAAGCGGGGATTGGTGCCTCCCCCGAACTTGGCAGCCTGAGCCGGAGAGATATCAGCTTCAATTAACATCGGCAGGCCTTCGACCCAGCCATGTTTGCTCAGGTAGTTGGCGATAGAGCCTATGGTATCGGCGGTCGAGCGGTTAATATCGATCTTACCGTCACCGTCAAAGTCGACGCCGAAGCGCTTAATGGAGCTTGGCATAAACTGAGGAAGACCGACAGCGCCGGCGTAAGAGCCTTGAACCTCAAAAGGCTTTAGGTCGTTGTTGTAAAGAATGACCAGGAATTCTTCAAGCTCTTTCTTAAAGAAGTCAGCTCTGCGTTTGTAGTCAAAACTCAGGGTCACCAAAGAGTCGAGAACTTTCCAGCTGCCCGTATTTTCTCCGTAACGGGTTTCAACACCGATAATGCCGATGATGACGGCCGGATCCACATGGTAAATTTCTCTGGCGCGCTCTAAGTAGGCTTCGTTGTCTTTCCAGAACTGGACGCCTAAGTTCAGGCGATGGGCGCCGAGGAAGATATTGCGATATTTTTCCCAGTCTTTGCGCGTATCTTTTGTGCCGGGTTTTGCGCGCTTTGGCGTCATCAGGCGTTCGATTTTGGGTTGATAAGTGGCCTGATCGAGGACGGCGGCAACCCAATTCTGATCGAGTCCGCGGCGCTTGCAGACGTCTTGAATGAATTTTTTAACTTCAGGTCTTCTGCTGTAGGGCATCGCCTTTTCAGCGGAAGTAGAGGACATGGATTGGGCCAATGCCAAACCGGAAAAAGCGGCGAGCCCTGAAATACCTGAAATAAGAATTGATCGTCTGAGCATATAACGCCTCCTAAGTCCTACTAAGATTACCCGAATTTCTTTCGAATTGTACGGACAAGGTGTAAACGTCGGAAGAAAAAATTCACCACAGCAACATTGAGTGACAAGAACAGTCTTTGTTGATCTTTTGAAATAGTGTCCGACGTTTTTGATTTAGGTTTGCTGCGGTCCAGACTCTAAAATATCGGGAAACGAAAATACTGAAAACCTTTGCAGGATCTATGTAGTTCTGCCCCAAATGAGATTCAACATGGCGTCCACCAGCTCAAATTTTGTCGTGCCGCTTCCGCCGGTTGTAAAAGTTGAGGTCGAGGAGCAAGTCGTTCCTAAAGACTTTCGAGGTTATCTGACTCGAGCCTTGGCATGGACGGCTTTGATGCCGCTGTTCATGCTCGCCTTCATGCACTTTTCTCAGCTCACACACACTGCGGCAGTCATCGATGACCAACAGATCATGAGGACTCAGCAGTTCGCTCGAAGTATGAGTGCGCGTATCGTGAGTATCGAGACTTTTTTGAACACTGCCGCGGACATGATCTCGGAATCGATCGCAGGTTCCAAGGTGATTCCGGTATCCCGCGTGCAACGGCTCGCGGAGAAAATGCCTTACATCACTTCGCTTAAACTCATTTCAGAAGACGGTAAAGTCGACTTTTCCTACGGTAAAAGTGACGTTTCCGCCTCAGAGCTGGCGTCCGCATTCGTTGACTATGAGGTCAAAGTTCGCTCTTTTGATAATGAAATTTGTTTTGGTTCTCGGATTGAAGAAAGCAGTTCCTCCGACGATTCCTATCTTTTAATCGGCTGTGAACCTAAGTCAGATTTTGCAGGGATTTTTGAGCGGTCTGTCGGTGCCGAACCTTATGCGCTGCAGATATTTGATTCCAAGCAAAAGCAAATTTTCTACACCTCGCTTAATGATAAGGGCAATTTAGGCCCGCAGAATTTGACACCTGAATTCGTCAAGCTTTCTGAACAAATGCTTCAAGCGCCAACACCCTTGTGGCGTACCAATCAAAAACGCAATGATTCGGTCGTTCTTTCGATCGCTGAGATTCCGGACACGGATTGGCGCATTGTGTTTTCTCAGCGTGTGACTTTTAGAGACAAGCAGCTTCTTTCTTCACTTCTGACTTCAGGTGTCTTTCTTGTGTGCGGTGCTTTGCTTGCGCTAATTGTCGGAACCTTCTTGGGCTTTCGCCTCACAAGTTATGTCCAAACGTTGATAGATCAAATCAATGCTTTCAAAAAAGATGGTTCTATCAAGAAACCTGATAGGTCATTTCTTACCAATGCACCAATCGAGCTGAAATTGCTTTCGGTTCTGTTTGAAAAGCTCGTTCGTCAAGTGCAGTCGACGCAGAAGAAATTAGAAGAGGCTAACTTGGACTTAACGCACCAAGTGAATCTGCGAACTCGAACACTGAATCAAAGAAACCAAGAACTTAGAGCTCTTCAATTTCTCTTGGCTCCGCTTCGGGACGAAGCTCAGGTTGTGATCAAGCGAACCGTCGAGAGCTTCCGTCTCATCCTCGGCCTGAATTACTTAACTTTTGCAGATAAACCGGAATCCGATCGCCCTGACTTAGCGAGTCTGCCTGTGGAACTCAGCACGGGCGTCCTAGGATATTTGAATTTCGAACGACCGGATTACACTCAAGAAAATAGAGTCCATACCTCGCTTCAGCGCTTAGCGAATTCGATCGCCATCGTGCTGGAAAACCAAGAGATGTTTTCTTCCGTGAAAGCTTCTCAGTCAAGATTCAATGCACTTCTGGAATCCATGACGGAGGGTGTCGTTCTGATCGGAAAAACCGGCAGTCTGCTGTATGCCAATAAAACCGCCAGAGGAATTTTATCGATTTCTCCTGAGGCTTCGATTGCCAAGGTCGAGAGCTATATCGAAGAACGTTTTAGAAAGGTGTATTTAGCCGACGGCCAAAATAACCAGCAGGATTTTTTTGCGGGTCCCAGGCGGTACGTCAGCAAAGTGGATTCGGATTTCTTTATTGAGGCGTCCGGCTTCCTAGTGCCCGAGTTCCATGGATACGTCGGGCCGCGGATGGGGCTTCTTCTGCGGGATATTTCCGAAGAAGTCTCTATGGAAAGAATGAAGCGCAATTTGATATCCGTTGTTGCTCATGAGCTTAAAACTCCTGTTACGACCTTGCGGCTCCAGAGCGAAACGCTTCAGAGACAAATTCGTTCCGGAAAGCTCTCTGATTCCCAGCAGCTGCTGAGTGAAATGCTCGAAGAAAGCAGCAGACTGCAGAACTTGATTTGCGATTGGCTGGATGTCTCCAGATTGGAAGCAGGGTCTTTGGTCATCAAACCCAAAGTTCAGACGGTCACCGGAATCTTGAACAAGGCAATGAAGAGTGTTCATTTGCATTTTCCGCAGTTAGAAGTATCCATAAAGGTGGAGCCTGAGGCTGAATGCGTCTTAGCCGACAAAGACAGAATGACACAGGTTTTCGTCAACATTCTTGAGAATGCCGCCCGCTATAACGACAAAGTCAAACCGGTTTGCAGCGTAAGATCGGAAAAAATTGACGATTCAGTGGTCATCAGTTTCTCCGACAACGGAATCGGTGTATCCGAGCAGCATCTTTCCAAGATTTTTGATTCGTTCTATCAAGTCGACATGGGCTCTGGGCGGAAGGTCGGAGGAACCGGTCTGGGACTTGCTATTTGCCGCGGAATCATGGCTGCGCACGGAGGAAAAATTTGGGCAGAGCAGAACCCGGTCGGCGGAACCATCTTTAGAATCTCTCTGTCGCTGTAGGAGGAAAGCAATGGAACGTCCTTTGATTCTGATCGTGGATGACGAAAGTAAAATTCGCCGGCTTCTGGCTCAAAATTTAGAACTCGAAGGATTCGATGTGCAGACGGCCTCCGACGGCGCTCAAGCCCTTGAGGTCTACCACAAGTCCGTAGAAAAGCCGGATCTGATTCTTCTTGACTTAATGATGCCGGAGATTGACGGTATGACCATGCTTAAGCGGCTGCGCAAATCTTCCGATGTCCCGGTCATCATCCTTTCCGCTAAAGACGAACGGCCGACGGTTATCGAAGGGTTTCGTGAAGGGGCTGACGATTTTGTCTCCAAGCCTTTCTACATAGAAGAACTGATGGAAAGAATTCGAGCGGTCCTGAGGCGCGGCAAACTTCGTTCCTTAGTCCACGCTCCTCAAACTCAGGAACTTATCTGCGGAGCGCTCAGACTTTTGCCGAACCAGAGACAATGCTATGTGAACGAGGAGCTCGTCAAACTGACAGACCGAGAATTCAGACTGCTTTTAGAACTCGTTAAACATCCCGGAGAAGTCATGACGCATGAACGTCTGCTTAGAGCAGTCTGGGGCGACGAGAGCATCGGCGAAGTTCAGTACCTGCGGGTAACTTTTGCAAGGATCAGAAGAAAATTGGAGCAATGCGGCCTAGACGGCGGCGTGATTGCCGCTTATTCGTCTGTCGGATACTTGATTACCGAGCCGGATTGACTCTGCGTTAGTACAAATACCGATCATTTGTAATTTTTTTGCAATAAATATCCGTTCTATTGCAATCGGCCTGTTACAGAATGTTGCGAACATTATCTCGTAGAGTTTTTTCTACGCGCAGCTCCTAGAGGGTCTGCGTCTCAAATCAAGAGGAGATTAATAATGACAACTCAAATGATCATAGCCCAGTGCTTGATGGTCTTGACGTTGGTGATCATGATTACAGGCATGACGCCGATTTACATTACCGCAATCACTGGTGCAGCTATTTCTGCAATTGTTGCCGGCTTCCCGCTTGCCGGAAGTGCGCCGATGACAATTGCAAAAATGATTAATTCCGGTTTAAACCCCGTGATTGCCGATATGACGGGTATCTTGCTGTTCATCGGCATCATGCAGGCCACTGGCTTCTTGGACGTCATCGTTAGAGACATTGTCCTTTGGGGCAATAAACTCGGCGGCGGCCCCGGCGTCTGCACGGCCGGCGGTATTGCAGCAGGCGTGATCGGTGCCTTGACCGGCTTCACGCAGCCTGTAATTACTGCTGTGATTACAGGTCCGGCTGCCGTTAAGCTTGGCGTTGATCCGAATAAGGTCGCAGGTATTCAGGCGCATGCCGGCCATATCGGCAACTTAGCAGGCTTTACACATCCGACACAGGTTGCAATTCTTGCAACAGCCGGCATCGGCTATGGCCTTTTCAACGTTCTCGGTTTAATCGCTGCCCTTTCTATTTTCTTCATGTCCTATGTCCGCGTGATCTTTGATATGCACAAACGCGGCGTTACCGTCAGCGAAGAAGACAGAATCGCCGTCATGGAAGAAATCAAGAACAAAGAATACAAGACAACGTCCGGAAAGGCTTTCTTCCCGTTCCTGGTCCTTTTGGTTGGTTTCATTTGCGGCCTGCCGATTTTCCTGGTCGGTCTGGTTTCCGCTCTCGTCGTCATGATCCTTGCTCATAAGGATATGAAGAGCGCCGAACAAACGATGATGCAGGGTGTAGGCTTAATCGCTACACCGTTGGTTGCGACCATCGGCTTCCTGTTCATGAGCACCGTTATCAAACAAATCGGTCTCGTTGACACGATCTCGACATTTGCATCTCCGATGCTTTCTTTCTCTCCGGTTATCGTCATGTTCTGCGTGGCCTTTGTCACCGGTTTCATGACTCAGTCTTACGCTGCTTCCGTTGCTGTTTTAGTTCCGTTCCTTCAGGTTGTGCTCGGTACCGGTGCTGACCCGTTTGCCGCTGCTTTCGCAGCTGCTTCCGGTGCATCTTTGATTCAGTACTTCCTTACCGGCGGTCCGGTTGCAGCTCTGGCTACCGTTATTCCGGTAGTTCCGGGATCCAACCTCAAACAGGCTAACCTCTTCCAGCGTCCGTCCATTCTGTTCGGCTGCTTGGTTGCCTTGATCATCACCATCCTTCTGATGATCTTCTAATTAGTCTGTATCTATTCGGGTTCGGTGGCTGCCGAACCCGAACTCATCACTTAAGTCATGAAAACCAATCTATCCTTATCCAAAGCTCCCTTCGGAGTGATCGGCATCGTGGGTCACGCCGGATGCGGACATGCCAACAGTCACCTAGGGTTCATTCAAGATGACTCGGGCGGTCTGAGCGCAGTGCTCGGTTTGCTGCGCGACGCTACAGGTCTAAGCCTTGAGATTGTGGAATGCAGTGCTCATACAGGTCTTGATGGTGCCTATTTTTATGTCAAGACAATCTCGGGCGGTGAAGCTAAAGCGAGCGCAAGACGAGGCATCACGGCAGCGGAAGCCCGCTTGGCTTCTTATTGCGTAGGAAAGCAGGCAGTTTGTTCTCAAGCAATAGCAGTGGATTGTTTCGGGAGAATATTAGGCCAAGGGGCCATGGAAGTACCGGTTGCATTGCAGACTGCGATTGCAAATGCAGCGATGGACAGCTTTGTGAAAGCCTATCCTGATCGCTTTGTCCTCAAAGACGAAGATCTGGAAGGAAACTGCGGAAAGGTTCTAGGTACGGTTTTGGATATAAACGGCGTTCCGGTTTCCGTCATGGCGCTTTCGAATGCCACTGAAGGAGGCATCGGTCCGAATGAGGATATTGAAGGAAACGTTAACTTATTCGGAAAGAAAGACTTATCAGAAAAGCTTCATCTAGATCGAATTCCTTCCTTTGTTATAGAAGGAAAGGTTTGTGCTGAGCCGCTGTCTTCAGTTATCCAAGAACCGACGTTTCTAATCAGGGCGTTTCCCGGGGATGACAATACCGTTGCTGCACAAGCTTTGCTGAAGGCTGCACAGGATTTGAACCTTCCGGCAGAGTACCGCCCCGAACTGCTTGCAAGAAGCAAGACCGCAATGGAAGACTTGACGCGGCGGCAGGGCAGGATGGTTATTGAATTCGGAGAGCGTCTGAGCAAAGCCTCTACAGCCCGCGATAAAGTCCGGATCGCAGCCGAACTGAATGAATTCTGTAGTCAGGAATTAGGCGGCATTACTTTTATGAGCAATGAGGTTCACAAAATTATGGGCGGTGTCGGCTGTATTCCGGGGACCTCTGCCGTGATGAGTCTTTTCATCAGTAAAGAGCAGCTCAGAAAACAAGTTCTGCCGACGCTAGAGCCGGAAGACGTTAACAATTACGACCGTATCATCTGCGGTGCGGTCGGGTACTTAAATGAGAATCTTGAGAAGGCCAATGAGGAGCTCATTGCCGCTCAGGAAAAGTATGGAATGATCAAACACTAAAAATCTATCAAAATCTATCAAAGGAGAAAACGAATGTCGGATAAGAAAAAAGTCATTGTCTTTACCACCGGCGGCACCATCGCAATGAAGTTTGATCCGAAGGTCAACGGTCTGGTTCCCGCTGTCAGCGGTGCAGATTTGGCAGCCGCTGTTCCGGGTTTGGATAAGCTCGCTGATGTAGAAGTCAGAGAATTTTCGAATCACGCCAGCTGTGCGATGACTCCTCAGAAAATGTTTCAGCTGTCTCAAATGATTGAGGAAGCCCTGAAGGAAGAGGGTGTGGCAGGGGCCGTGGTGACGCACGGTACGGATACGGTTGAGGAAACTGCCTACATGCTCGACATTCTTCATAAGAGCGAGAAACCGATTGTATTGACTGCTGCTATGCGCGGCGCCGGAGATACCAGCCCCGACGGTCCCGCAAATATTTATTGCGCAGTCAAAACAGCAGCCAGTGAAGAGGCCAAAGGTAAAGGCGTTATGGTTCTTTTGAATGAAATCATTCATGCTGCCGGCCAAGTTCGCAAGACTCATTCCGCTAACCCGGATACATTTGCTTCTCCATGGTGGGGCCCGATCGGCTATTGCGATGTCGACCGAGTCGTTTTCCGCCGTGCACCTTTAGACAGACACACTTATTCGCCTAAAGAGCTGACTGCTCGTGTGGATATCGTTACCGGTCAGACCGGTATCGGCCGTGACTACATTGACTTTGCTGTTGCTCAAGGCTGCAAAGGAATCGTTTTGGAAGGCTTCGGACGAGGCAATCTTCCGGCAATTGTTGAACCGGCCATTAAAGACGCAACAGATAAAGGCGTTGTCGTCGTGATTACAACCAGAACTCCGGGCGGACGTCCCTATCAGGTTTATGCCTATCCGGGCTCGGTTACAGACAGCCGCAACAACGGCGCCATCCACGGCGGAGAATTTTCTTCTGCTAAGACACGTTTGAAACTGATGGTTCTTTTGTCCGAACGTCCTGAGCTTGCCAAGAAAGAAAATCGCGAAGAACTTGAACGTCTGTTAGACGTATAGTCATAGATACCTATTGATATCCTTAATTTGTTTTACCATCCATAAAACAAAGTTTGGGCTGTTGATTTCTTCTGCTAAGAAGAAGCCGGCAGTCCATTTTTTTATTCTTCCTTCTATACCTCAATTTGGGTTTGCCGTAATTTTTTTACGGCAGCGTGCTATCATCCTTTTTATTCCGAAAGGAAAGGGGAACTACGATGTTAAAGAGATTTGAAGTAAGTAATTTCAAACAATTCAATTCGTTGCAGTGGGATTTTTCAAAAGTGAGAAATTATGATTTCTCCATGGATTGCCTTACTGATTCCCCCAGCGGAAAATTTATAAAGACTGCTTTAGTCTATGGCCGCAACAGTTCTGGCAAATCGAATCTTGGATTCGCTCTTTTCGACATAGTTCAGCACTTGGTAGATAAAGTAAAAAAACCAGATGCATATACCTATTACGCTAACGCTGATCATCCCGACGATCCCGTTAAATTTTGTTATACCTTTTTATTGGATGGTAAAGAAGTCGTTTATTCGTACAGTAAATCTTCTTTTCTGGAGTTAACGGGAGAGACGCTTCTTATTGATGGAAAAGAGGTTTTCTCTTGGGACGATACTGAGAAGATACATAGATTTGAGAATCTTTCTTCTTTTGGTTTTGAAAGACTCAACTTTGTGTATAAGGACTCAAGACTTTCTTTCCTTAGATATCTAGCGAACAATTCTCCATTACCAGAGGATTCAACGATTAGAAAATTAATGGATTTCGTTGGTTCCATGCTGTGGTTCAGACGAGTTGACACTGGAAATAGTTTCATGGGTTTGTTGTCTGTGACAGATCATTTGGACTCTTTCATTATTAGTCATGGTCTCACAGAGAAATTCGAAAAGTTTTTAAATGATCATGATGTTAACGAACGTTTAAAAGTAGCAAAAAGTCCTGATGGCCGGGAAGGCTTGTATTTTGCTCATGAGCAAGCGTTGCCATTTTTTGCTGTTGCATCAAGCGGTACCTTAGCGCTTACCGTTCTGTTCTATTGGCAAGAGTCTCTCAGAATTAATAAACCTAGTTTTATTTACATGGACGAATTTGATGCTTTTTATCATTATGAAGTTGCTGAGAAAATTTTTAATTTAGCAAAGGGATTGGATATCCAATGTATTCTCACAACTCACAACACAAACTTATTGACACATGCAAATACCAGGGCAGATTGCTGTTTCTTGTTACGCAATGAAAAGATAAAGCCATTCTCAGATCTTACAGAACGTGAAATACGTGAGGGCAACAATCTTGAAAAACTCTTTTTAAGCCATGAATTCGAGCGCTAAGCAGGTCCTTGTCATATCCGAAGGCCCGACAGAAGCCAAACTTTTGCAACGCCTATTTGGAAAGTTTGACTTGCCTCGAGTAGAGGTCGTTTCACTAAATGCAAATCTGAAAAAACTTTATTTGGAATACGAAAGCTATAACTGCGAATATTCTGATTTGGATATAACTGCAGTGTTAAGAAGTAGCAACCAGGTTGGCCAAGGCGACAAAGAAAAGTTAAAAGGGAAAAGTGCAAACGATTTTTCCGATATTTTCTTAGCCTTCGATTTTGACCCTCACACCGCGGATTTTGATCCAGTGTGTGTACGTAGGCTTATGTCACACTTTTGTGACTCTTCTGATGCAGGAAAACTTTACATCAATTACCCAATGGTGGAGTCTTTCTACCATGTGCCCTTGAAAATTTTGGATGACTTCGATAATACAGATGTAGAAAAGTCTTTAATTCATTATGACGTTAGGGAGCTTCCTGGATATAAAAAACGTGTGAATCTGGAGGGATTTAAATACAGTAAGGATCACGACGTCGGTCTGTACCAATCTGTAATCCGAAGACACGCACAGGTAGTTAGTTTTCTTACTCAGCAATCTGTCGAATCAACGTTCCAGCTTAAGGTCCAAGTTGAGCTTCTAAAAAAACAGTTATCCTCAATCCAAGCATCCAAAAGCGGGTATGTCGTTAACACCTTTTGTTTGCTTATCCCTGAACTATATCCTTCTAGATGTCCTCTAATTGAAGAATAATCAACGCTACCGTCCTCAAAACTAAAGAATAATAAGGCAGATTGGTAGCTCAAAGTTCTACAAAATATGTCACTTCTTGCCTTGAAGTGATGAAGTTCTTTCAGCAATTGTTTTTTATTCTTTAGAAGCATCCCAAGAAAAAGTTAAAATTGAAGGAAAGGCTCAAAAAGAAGAATCCCATGGCTGACACTGCTTTCTATACTCACGGATTGTTTCTCAAACATAAGATGGGGAACAACAATCCCGAATGTCCGAAACGCCTGGAAAAGATCGAAGAGCTCATGCTGGCGGCGGGAACGTCTAAGTTTGTGGACCAAAAGACGCCGCCGATGGTTGCTGTAACCGACATGTTGGCTGCCCACGATGCCGACTATATTTCCTACCTCTCTCACAACTCACCGAAAGAAGGCCTGAATACTATCAGTGTCGACACTGCGATGAATCCGTACACATGGGAGGCGGCGCAATATGCCGCAGGCGCCGCCTGCGCGGGCGTGGACGATGTTCTTTCAGGTCAATATAAGAAGGTCTTCTGCGCGGTTAGACCGCCCGGACATCACGCGCATCGAGATCATTCCGGCGGATTCTGCTTCTTGAATAATGTGGCAATCGGTGCGCTGCACGCCATAGGAGTCTACGGATTAAAGCGAGTCGCGGTTGTGGACTTCGATGTTCATCACGGGGATGGAACAAGCAACATCCTGGGCGGCCGGGATGATGTTTTAATTCTGGACGGTTTCCAAGAGGCACTTTTCCCCTATGCCCATATCCATCATGCACCGCCCAACGCCGTTTACACTCCTTTCCCGGAAGGCACGGAGGGAATAGCACTTCGTCGAACCATGGACGAAGTTTGGATGCCCAAGCTCAAGGAATACAAACCAGAGCTGATTATGGTTTCTGCAGGATTTGATGCCCACCGAGAAGAAGACCAGGCACAGCTTTTAATGGTTGAACGAGACTATGCATTTTTGGGACGCCGGCTGGCTTCCTGCAAGTCTGAGATTCCTGAATGCCGTGGGGTCGTGGCGGTGCTGGAAGGCGGGTACAACACATCTTCTTTGGCCAGAAGCTGCGCGGCCTTCATTCATCAGCTGGCTTGCACGGATTAATTAATGGATTCCGGAAAGAATTTGCTTATGCCCGGCGTCTCCAAACGGGAGGTTCTTGCTTGGGCGTCTTACGATTTTGCCAACTCCGGCTACACCACCGTCATTCTGACGGCCGTTTACAACGCATTTTTTGTTTCGGTTGTCGCAGAAAATGCCGTTTGGGCAACATTTGCCTGGACGCTGACGATCACGCTTTCTAACTTGCTGTCCATCGCTGTCATTCCGGTGATCAGTGCATTGGCAGATGCAAAAGCGAATAAACGATTCTGGCTTGCCGTGATGACGGGAATCTGCTGTATGAGTACCGCCACGCTTGCCTATACGGGCCCCGGAACTTTGGTAGCGGCAGTTTTTCTGATCGTTATTTCGAATACGGCTTTTAATGCAGGCGTTTCGCTTAACTCGGCTTTTCTTTCCGAGTTGGCAAAGCCGGAAGCGTTCGGCAAAGTTTCCGGCTGGGGTTGGTCTTTCGGATATCTAGGCGGGATCGTTAGTTTGGCGGCTTGTCTGCTCATCGTTTTTGAAGGACAGAAAGCAGGGCTCCCGGCCGATGTCTATGTGCCTTACACGGCAATGTCGACTGCGACGATTTTCTTTGTGATGGCGCTTCCGATGCTCTTGTATGTTAAAGAGCGTTCCACGCCTAAGAACATCTCTTTTGAAAAGACCTTCAAACGAATCCGAAAGGAATCTGCTGACAGTTTCCGGCTCCTCAAGCGTTACCCGGAATTTTTGAAGTTTTGCGCCTGCGGGCTTTTCTATCAGGCCGGAATTGCTGTTGTCATCACGCTGTCGGCGGTTTACGCCCAGCTCGTCATGAAATTTACGACCGCTCAGACGATTAGTTTGATTTTGGTTGTCAATATCACGGCTGCCATCGGAGCCTTTGTTTTTGGGTACGTTCAGGATCGTTTAGGACACAAGAAAACATTAGCACTCACGATTCTTCTGTGGATCATCATGGGTGATATGGCTGCCTTTTCACAAGGACCGGTAACATTCTGGATTGCCGCCAATATTGCCGGTGTTGCCATGGGGTCCAGTCAATCGGCGGGCAGGGCGGTCGTTGCAGTCTTTGCTCCCGCCGGTGAACTCGCTCAGTTTTATTCTGCCTGGAATGTTGCGGTTTGGGGAGCCAACGTTTTAGGGCCGATTACATACGGTACGGTGACTTGGCTGACGTCGGGCGATCAAAGAACTGCCATTCTTGTGACCACACTTTTCTTTGTGATCGGACTTTTGATTCTTCGCCGCGTGCATTTGCCGAACAAAACTTTGGCCTAACTTCAGCTAAAAACTGTCTTTGAATCAAGGAGCCGTGATCACATCTTCCGGCTTTGGATAGCATTTCTTGCTTTCTTCCGAGAACCATTCCGCAAAGATTCGGATCCTTGGCTTTCTCCATTGCGTCTTTGTTAATACGGAATACAGTTTGGCAGATGGTTTCCCCCAGCCGTTAAGGATAGGTATTAGCTGGCCTTTCTTTATTTCTTCCGCGCAGAAGAACAGCGGCAAATCAACGGCAACACCTTTGTTTTTAAGAATTGCAGATTTAATGGCCCATAAACTGTCAGACGTGAAATAGTCGGAGCAGACGATCTCCTTTTTCTTCAATCCCTTGTATAGATATCTCGTTAAAGAACGTTCTTGACCGCCGTATGCAAAAACTCTCAAGTTCTTTAAGTCCTGAACGGTATCGATCTTTCCGTGTTGCTCGATCACTTCAGGCGTCGCTACCGAGACATAGTGGTTTAAGCCTCGTTCAAGTATGACAAGATCGTCTGAATCTGAGCTAAAGGATGTCATTGTGATCAGATCAACTTCGTAAGATCGCAAGGCTGAGAGCCCGAGACCGATGTGCGTCTCGAAATGAATATCCGGATAGTGGCTGCTGAAGGAGTCGAGAAGATCCAAAAGAAAGCTTCCGGCGAATCCTGAAGCCGTGGAGATTCGGATCTTTCCGCTGATTTTGTTGTCCGACTTAGAGATCTTTTGATAGGCAGCGTCGAAGTTTTCGACGGCTGCTTTCATGATGTTATAGATTTCCCAGCCTTCTGTCGTTAATGAGAGCCTTCTTCCCTGCTGTGCAAAAAGCGTTCTGCCGATCTCTTTCTCAAAGGCTTTCAGTGTTCGGCTGACGCTGGATTCATTCACATCGAATCTTGCGGCAACCGCAGAGAGGAGTCCTTGCTCTGCAAAGGCTAGAAAATATCTGAGGCGGACCAGTTTTTCTTGAGTCATTTTGATAGAAATACTTGCATTGAATGCAATTATATATTTGCAATCATATGTATGTGATGAAATTAAATTGGTGACTAAGATTCTCTTATCTAATTGATCTTTCGAGGAGAAATAAATGAGAATCAAAGCGTTGTCGGTCATTGTTGGACTTACTGTTTCCACATTGGCTTTTGCCGCAACAACACCTAAAGATGAATTTTTCTGGCTGAGCCAAATCAACAAAGCCTCTCTGGTTTTGAATTCTCAGGAAGGCTTGCTCAAGCCGGACGTGAGCAAGAAGATTGCTGCCGGCATCCAGCAGGTTATTAACGCAGGAGACAAAGAAGGCGGTGCTCGTCCTTCACGTGTCATTAAGTACGAACCTCTTTTGATTAAGGCCGCAGGTATGGACGCGACGATGCTTCACGTCGGCCGCTCCAGCCAGGATATGCACGCAACGTATTATTCCGCCATCATGAGAGACAATGTTCTTCGTCTGTCTTCTCAGTTAAGCACCACAATGGAATTGCTGAATAAGCTGGCCAAAGCTAATGAAGACACGATTGTTCCGAACTACACGAATGGTGTTGCCGCTCAGCCCAATAGCTACGCGCATTATCTCCAAGGCCTGCTTGCCGGTTTCAAGAGAGACTCCAAGAGACTTCAGGAATTCTATGTCCGTCTAAATTTGTGTCCGATGGGAACAACGGTGTTAAACGGCACAAGCTGGCCGTTAAACCGCGACAAGATGGCTCACTACTTGGGTTTTGCCGGCCCCGTGGAAGATGCGTATGACGCCGCGCAGATTAAACCGGTCGACGAGCCGATTGAACTCTCTGCCGTCTTAACTTCCATTGCTTTGCATGTCGGAACATTTGTTCAGGATCTAAGTGTTCAATATGCTCAGCCCCGTCCTTGGATTCTCCTTCAAGAGGGTGGAGACAACACCTATGTGTCTTCTGCGATGCCTCAGAAGAGAAATCCCGGTCTCATGATCGGCGTGAGAGAAGCAGCCAGCAACGTGATCGGAGAAGCTCAAGGTTCCGTGTTTAGAGCCCATAACATTATTCCCGGAATGATTGATCCGAAGCGTGTACCTGCCAACACAAAGATGGTCGCCGATACGATCAAAATGCTTCAGCAGTTTGACAAGATGGTCAAGGCACTGAGAATCAATAAAGAGCGTGCGCTGGAGGAAGTCAATAACGACTGGACAAGCAGTCAGGAAGTTGCTGATGTTTTGATGAGAAAGTACGGGCTTCCTTTCAGAGTCGGCCACCATGTTGCCAGTCAAATTGTGAGCTATGCGAAAGCTTGTAACTTAAAACCGACGAATTTCCCGTATGACCAAGTAAAGACAATCTATTCTCAGGTCGTCAAGAAAGAGTATCCCAGTGCCAGCCCGGTTTGTCCGATGAGCGAGCAGGAGTTCAAACAAACCGTCAATCCGAAGTCGATTATTGAAAATCGCAGAACTTCCGGCGGCCCTCAGAAAGCTGAATTAGAAAAGGCTGTATCCCGTACGGATGCCGTGATCGAGCAAAACAAGAGGTGGACAAAGGATCAGGAACAAAAGATCGCTTCAGCATTGAATGAATTGAACAAGGATTTTGAGACATATCTCAAATAAGAGCGTATCTACAGGCCCGCCTTTAGAAGAGGCGAGTTGAAGACGATAGAAAGAGCCGGTGAGGAGTGATTCCAGCCGACTCTTTTCTGTTTCTATAAAAGCAAAACGCTCCTAAAGAGGAGCGTCTTGCGAGTTTTGCAGTTCAGCTAGGCTTAGCTTAATCCCGTGATCTTGCCGTCAACGACATCGATGGTGTAGGCAGCGGGCTTCTTGGGGAGGCCCGGCATACGCATGATGGCGCCGGTGGTCACAACCAAGAAACCGGCACCGGCGTTCAGAATGACGCGCTGGACAGGAAGCGTAAAGCCGTGAGGAGCACCCTTCAGATCCGGATCGTGAGACATGGAGAACGGAGTCTTAGCGATGCAGATGGGAAGCTTTTCAAATCCCATGTTCAAAGCTTTGATCTTAGCCAGGTCTTTCAGAGCGGCAGAAGAGTAAGAAACATCTTGTCCGCCGTAAACCTTGGTGTTGACGTCCTGAATCTTTTCTTCAATGGATTCGTCAAGGCTGTAGGCATAGTTCAGAGGCTTGGAGCCTTCCTTAACAGCAGCCATCACTTCTCTGGCAACGTCTAAAGCACCTTCGCCGCCTTTAGCAAAACCATCGGAAATCGCAAAGCGAACGCCGGCGGCTAAACATTCTTTACGGACGACATCGATTTCTTCTGCGTTGTCGTTAGCGAAATGGTTAAGAGAAACGACAACCTGCTGGCCGAAACGCTTCAGGCTGGCAATGTGAGCCTTGAGGTTGGGCAGACCGTTGATGAGTGCGTCCATGTTTTCCTTGCCGATTTCCGGCAGAGGAACGCCGCCGTGCCACTTAAGGGCTCTCAAAGATGTAACGAGGATCGTTGCGGCAGGCTGAAGGTTGTTCATACGGCACTTAATGTCATAGAACTTTTCTGCGCCTAAGTCGCTGCCGAAGCCGGCCTCGGTGATTGCCCAGTCGGCAATCGTCATGGCAGCGCGGGTAGCGGCAACTGAGTTGCAGCCGTGAGCGATGTTGGCGAACGGACCGCCGTGAACGAATGCGGGTACGCCTTCAATGGACTGAACTAAGTTCGGAAGCATGGCGTCTTTAAGGAGAGCCATGAGAGCGCCGGTAGCACCTAATTCTTTGCAGGTGTAAGCGGAGCCGTCGCGTTTGAGACCGACAACTAAGCGATCCAAGCGAACGCGAAGATCTTCTTCGCCGGCTGCCAAACAAATGATGGCCATGAGTTCGGAAGCAGCTGTGATGTCAAAGCCGGTTTCTGTCGGGATACCGTTGGCAGAACCGCCGAGGCCGGTGACGATGTTGCGCAGCATGCGGTCGTTTACGTCAAGAACGCGGCGCCAGGTGATTTCTTTAAGGTCGACCTGACCTTGGTGACGAGCATTGTCGATTAAGGCAGCCAAAAGGTTGTTGGCAGCTGTAATCGCATGGAAGTCGCCTGTGAAGTGCAGGTTGATGGATTCCATCGGAACCACCTGAGAGTATCCGCCGCCGGCAGCGCCGCCCTTCATACCGAAGGAGGGTCCGAGAGACGGTTCTCTCAGAGCCAGACATGCTTTTTCGCCGAGTTTCTTAAAGGCTTGGGCAACAGCGATGGATGTCGTTGTCTTACCGGAGCCGGCGGGCATACCGGAAGTAGCCGTTACGAGAATAAGTTTGCCCTTCGGGTTAGAGGTGTCTAAAGCAACTTTGGCTTTGTCTCTGCCGTAAGGAATGAACTGGTCGTCGGAAAGACCGTATTCATGGGCGAGTTGATCGATAGGAATGAGCTTGGTTTGCTGTGCAATTTCAATGTCAGTCAGCATGTCTGTCCTTGATAGAAAGGTGTGAGTCGGAAACTTGGATAAAGTATCTAACCTGTATGAACGCATTTTTGGGTGTCTGCGAACAAGGCTACATTCTAACGGCAGACGATCTCTTACGCCCCAAAAAAGAAAAGATGGAAATCCGTATTTTTCCTTAGGCTAAATAACTTACCTAAACAGAGATCGCCCAATATTAAGTTAGACAAACTTCCTGTCTTTGCGATCAACAACTTTTGTACAGAAAAGAAAAACCGAAGATTTTTTAGGTCATCGGTTTTTATATGAAGGCGGCTAACGGCTATTGAGCCTTTTTCGCTTCGGCGGCTGATGCTTCTTCTTTTGCCGCTTCGGCATTTAGCGTCTTGGGATCATGAGCCGCGCGAGGAACGAACTCAGGATCAAACTTCGGGTCGAGCAGACGCTCTAAAGCAATGCGTGCTCCACGGGAGTACTGATAATGAATCTTGCCGACTTGGAACTCAGAAGCGATCGTATGACGCTGAGATTCAAATTTTTCCGGCATCGGTTCAGACGCTTTCGGTCCGTAAAGCTTGAACATGAGGAGGGCGGAAACGGCGTCCGAGACTTCTTTAGGGCTCTCGGGATTTCTTTCAAGCTCGGACTCAATGACGTTCCAGTATTCGTCGAAGTCAGGCTTGAAGCTCTTATGCAGCAGTTTGTTGCGGAGAGCTTCGATCAGTTCCTCGTTTGGCTCTCCTTCCATTTTTAATGTGCTGTTGCGGACCCCTTCTAAAAAGAGCGCAACCGAAAACGGGATGTACTGCTTTTGAAATTCTTCAAGGCGTTTTTTTCTTCCCATAAACCAAGGAATATAGAAATCCGTCGCCTTTCTCAAGGTCTTGAAATTTTCTTTGTAATAAAACTGAAAAACCTTATTAAGTGCTTCAATTTTGGCTTTAAGATCTGCGGACTGAGCCATGTTGTACTGTCGGTTTGTTAGAAAGATTTACATAATCTACACGATCTAAGGAACGTTTTGTCTTTTACTGCCTACCTTTGGACGCTCTTTACGAGCGCATTTGTATCGTCCACCGTGTTGCCCGGCGGAAGCGAAGCGCTTGTTGTCTACGGAATGCATGAATTTCAAACGCAGCTTTGGGTCGTTGTTTTTGTTGCAACGGCCGGCAACACTTTGGGCGCTTTGGTCACTTACGGGATGGGCCGCCTCATACCGAATAAAAAGCAGGAAGTCAGAAGCTTGGAACTCCTTAAAAAGTACGGTCCCATAACACTGCTTTTTTCCTGGGTTCCGGTTGTTGGAGACGGTTTTTGCCTCGGCGCCGGCTGGCTGAGAATTAACTTTTGGCTCTCTTTCGTTCTGATTCTTATCGGCAAATTCGCCCGTTACCTGGCCCTTGCGGCGGTTTCGCTTCAAATTTTTTCTTAAGAAGTGGTTGTCGTCGTCCGTTGAGCGGCTCTTCTATGCGTATAAGAAAGATCTCAGCATAATGATAGATAACAGCGTCCGCGACAACCTAAATAAGCTGTGTTTCAGTCTGAATGGCTAAGCTTTGTCTATCGTGCAATTCGCTCAAAACGTTTTGTCTGGGAAAATTCTGCGAGGCTTCAATCGCTATAATCCACCGAATGTAATCTAACATCAGAGAAATAAATGAAAATTCTTGTCCCTGTCAAAAGGGTGGTCGACGCCAATATTAAGGTCAAGGTCGGACCTGACGGCAAACTCGACGTCGCTAACCTCAAACACTCGATGAACCCGTTCGACGAAATCGCGCTTGAACAGGCCGTTCAAATGAAAGAAAAGGGCATCGCCAACGAAGTGATCGCAGTGTCCGTCGGCGATACAAAGTCTCAGGAAACATTACGCACTGCCCTGGCCATGGGTGCCGATAAAGGTGTTCTTATTCAAACAGACAAACCGTTTGAAGCAGAACCGCTGAATGTTGCCAAGTTGATCAGCGCCTATGTCAAACAAGTTAATCCGGATCTGATTATCTGCGGTAAGCAGGCCGTGGACAACGACTCGAACCAAGTCGGTCAGATGATTGCCGCCATGTGCGAATATCCGCAGGCTACACACGCTTCTTCTGCCGTAATGAAAGAAGGCAAACTTGAAGTCACACGAGAAATCGACGGCGGCTACGAAGTTCTCGATCTGACGCTTCCGGCTGTGGTAACTGCTGATTTGAGACTGAACGCACCGCGTTATGTCACGCTGCCGATGATGATGAAGGCTAAGCGCAAACCTCAGGAGGTCGTCCAGGCTTCTGCCCTGTGCCCGGATCTTCGTGCGCACGTTGAAGTTGTCGGCTATGAAGCCCCTGAAGCACGCAAGGTCGGCCGCAAGGTTGCCAATGTCGACGAACTCATCGACAAACTCAAGAACGAAGCGAAGGTACTTTAAGGAGCGAGAACATGGCCGTTTTAGTTATTGCCGAACATAATCATGCCGCTCTGAATCCTGCGGTTTATTCTTTGGTTACCGCTGCTAAGAAGATCGGCGGCGATATCGACATCATGATCACAGCTCAGGACGGCGGAAAGCTCGCCGAAGAAGCCGCTAAGATCAATGGCATTCGCCGTGTGCTGCTTTCTGAGGCTCCTTACTTTGCCGAAGAGCTTCCCGAAAATCTCGGAGCTTCTGTCTTGGAAGTGGCGAAAGAATATTACTACTTCCTGTTTGTCGCCAATCCCGCCGGTAAAGCTGCCGCTCCGAGAGTTGCTGCCGTCTTGGATGTTGCTCAGATTTCCGAAATTACTCAGGTCGTTGACGCCAAGACGTTTAAACGGCCGATCTATGCCGGTTCTGTTATTGAAACCGTCCGTGCGCTCGACCCCAAAGTTGTTTTAACGGTTCGCGCTACAGCTTTTGATGCCGCACCGACTGGAGAAGGCAAAGCCGAACTCGAAAGAGTGGTCCCGGCTTCCCCTGTGATTAAAGTCACTTTCGTCCGCAGCGAGCAGGTTAAGAGCGATCGTCCTGATCTGCAGAATGCCAAGATCGTTTTGGCGGGCGGCCGAGGTTTGGTCGATGAAGCTGAATTCGCTGAAATGGGCAAACTGGCTGACAAGCTCGGCGCTGCGGTAGGTACGACCCGTGCGGTGGTCGACGCCGGTATTGCTCCGAACGATTGGCAGATCGGTCAGACCGGTAAGATTATTGCTCCGGACCTGTACATCGGTTTCGGTATTTCCGGTGCCATTCAGCATATTGCCGGTATCAAAGACGCCAAAGTCATTGTGGCGGTGAACAAAGATCCCGAAGCTCCGATCTTTGACGTTGCCGATTACGGTTTAGTCGGAGACGCGATGACGGTGATCCGAGAACTGGAAGCGAAACTCTAGTTTCACGATACCAAAATACAAGCAAAAGGCGGTTGACAACAGCCGCTTTTTCATTTGCACTGCGTAACAAAACAGATGCAACCCGTTTGTTTAATTGAAAAAATTAGGATAAAATCACGTGTTTTCAGGCGTTAGAAGCCTAATTTTTAAACTTTTCTAGAATATAAATTTTTTGAGGTAACTTAATATGGTCGTTATCCGTCTGGCTCGCGGCGGCTCCAAGAAGCGCCCCTTCTACAACATCGTCGCGACCGACTCCCGCAACCGCCGTGACGGTCGTTTCAATGAACGTATCGGCTTCTACAATCCGATGGCTGCCGGTGCTGCTCCCCGTCTTTCCATCAATGAAGCTTCTTTGAACGCTTGGGTTGCTAACGGCGCACAGATGAGCGACACCGTTGCTCGTCTCTACAAAGAATTCAAAAAGGCAGCTGCTCCTGCTGCTTAATTGATTTCTGACCGTTTGTGACTAACGAGAAGAATTCCGGCGCCGAGCCTATTGTGCTCGGCGCTTTGCATGGTGCCTACGGGCTTAAAGGCTGGGTTCGCGTTCAGCCTTTCCAGGGTACGTCTGCGCTTTTAGGTTCCAAACACTGGCAGCATGTTCTTCCTGACGGCGAAGTCAGACCGGTGGAACTCGAAAAAGCGAAACTGCACGGCGCCGGTATCGTCGCAAAATTCCAGGGTATCGATACCCCTGAGGATGCGGCGGCGCTTCGCGGTGCAGTGGCCCTTTACCGCAAGGATTTTCCTGAAGCCGAAGAGAATGAATATTACTGGGTCGATCTGATCGGATGCGATGTCGTCAACAAAGAAGGGCAGAGCATCGGCCGGGTTAAAGGCATGATCGACAACGGCGTTCACGACATTCTGAATGTCAAACGCGCTGACGGTAAAGAAGTTCTCATTCCTTTTGTCGAAGATTATTTGGCAGAAGTGAACGTTGAAGTCAAGAAGATCGTTGTGGACTGGGATCCGTCCTGGGATTAAACCGCATGATGCGTTTTGACATCGTCACGCTGTTTCCGGAAATGCCTCTTCTCATTGAGAAGTTCGGTATTACCGCTCGGGCTGCCAAGTTAGGACTATGGCAGCTTAAGTGCTGGAACCCGCGTGATTTTGTTTTTGATGCACATAAGACCGTAGACGATCGTCCCTTCGGAGGCGGACCGGGCATGGTTCTTTTGGCGGAACCGTTGGCCGATGCAGTGGACGCCATCCGTAAGGACGGCAACCACGGCAAAGTCATTGCGTTTGCGCCGTCCGGCAAAACGCTCAATGACGAGAAAGTTCGTTCATTGGCTGAAGGCAGTCAGGATTTGATTCTGATTTGCGGCCGGTACGAGGGCATTGACCAAAGATTCCTGGATACCTATGTCGATGAGACCTTGTCGATCGGAGACTATGTGCTCTCCGGCGGAGAGCTTCCGGCAATGGTGCTCATGGACGCGGTCATTCGTCAGCTTCCCGGTGCAATTAAGGATTTGTCGGCGTCTGACGAGTCTTTTTCTACGGGGCTTTTGGATGCTCCGCATTACACACGGCCGGAAGTTTGGCGCGATATGCCGGTTCCGGAAGTGCTCTTGAGCGGACACCATAAAAATATCCAAGCATGGACGCGCAAACAGGCGTTACAAATAACCGCCCAAACACGTCCGGATTTGGTTAAAATAGCGCGCTCGAAGAATTTGCTGACCCGCGAGGATGAGCGAGTTCTGCGAGACATTAAAGAGAGTACGGAATCGTAAAACGTTCCGATTTTGAAAATCCATCCTCTCTGCAGTTTAAGAAATAACAGAGCTGCATGAAGATGGTCATTGGAGACAAAAATGAATTTGATTGAAACACTTGAAAAAGAAGAGATTGCCCGTCTTTCTGAAGGCAAAACCTTCCCGAAAATGAACCCCGGCGACACCGTTGTCGTTAACGTCAACGTCGTTGAAGGTTCCCGCAAGCGTGTTCAGGCTTTCGAAGGCGTTATCATCGCCATTCGCAACCGCGGTTTGAACTCTGCTTTCACCGTTCGTAAGATTTCCAGCGGTGAAGGTGTGGAACGTACATTCCAGCTCTATTCTCCGTTGATTGCCAGCATCGAAGTTAAGCGCCACGGTGACGTCCGCCGCGCCAAACTCTACTACCTGCGCAATCTGTCCGGTAAGGCTGCTCGAATCAAAGAAAAACTGGTTCGCAAGGCCTAATCGGTATTCGGATCTCCGAATTAAAAGAACCTCGTCAGCTTCGGTTGGCGAGGTTTTTTGCTGCCTGAAAGCAGCAAAAAAAAGACCTCCGAAATTCGGAGGTCAATTCATTCAAGCTTTGGAAAAATCAGCTTCGTCTAAATCAACTAACTTTGAAGGACATTCTTAATCTGGTCGCTTGTTCTCATCAGGTCGTATGTCTGGCTGTCGTCAAAGGCAGCAAAGACGGTACCGATGCGATCGGTGATGACGTACATATCGTCAGGTGTCTTTTCAATCCAGCCCAGGTCAACGAGCTTAGCGAGTTTACGGCGGACAGTTTCGCGAGGAATGCCGGTAACATCCGAAATCGAGAGGGCGTTGCAGGGCAGATACTGTCTCTGGCCGTTGAACGAAGCAGGCTGATAGCCGCGGCGTTCGTCGTAGAAGCGTTCGGTATTGCGGGAAGCAATTTCGCCGAGAACCAAGCAGAGTGTCAGATCGCCGTCATAGGCCTGATACATCGCGCGAAGGCGGCTGGTCATGAAGCGAAGAAGCAGGACGGATAAAACGTCTCGGTGAGAAGCGTAGGTTTCAGGAGAGACACCGGCGGGAATTCTGAGTCCGGACGGTAATTCGGTCGGGAAAGCTGCTCTGTCTTTCGGTGTGCGACGTGTTCTTAACATTTTGTTTCTCCTATGTAACTTTTTGAATCCCTAGCTGAAAACTTTGTTTGTTTTCGTTTTCGATGTGTTCATCATATCGGGAATTCCCGAGGTGGGCAAGTAAAAACCCACATTTATATATACCATATAAACGGTATATTTTTGGAGTTACATAGGAGATTATTAGAAAAAAGAGTTAGGGATTACGCCTAAAATGCCCGTCGTTATTGGCTTCGTAATTTCTTCAGAAGAATTCTGATTTTTAGCAAAATACCCAAAATGAAGATGTAATAAATTGTAAAATAAGTGTAATTCCATTTGTCAGCTAATCGAAAAATTTGATTTGTCAGGTTTAAAACCATTTTGGTAAGTTAATAACTTCAAGAGGTTCAGGCGTTTTTAGTTTGTATAACAATTATTTGTCCGCTTAATAATCGTTGAGACTAGGTAAATGACTTAGAGAACTATTTTGGTTGTAAGCGCCTTGACAGTTACCGTGCTCATCTTTTTTGACGTCTTAACTTGTTGTTTTGGAAAACCTTAACTGAGATTTTTTACAATACCTAAAATTAGGTATTTTGAGTTATTGTTCGTACAAAAATCACATTTATGTGCGAGAGCTTGTCTGTTCACGAGCTTATAGGTTAGACAGAGACATTCTATTTGGTATTGAATTACCTCCATGGAATGGAACCGCTCGTGCGAGGATGACTTCTTTCGAGCAAAGAAAAAGCCGGACTCAACCGGCTTAAAGATTCTGTTTGATGCCTCAATAATTGTTCTTTTCTGCGGCGATCGCTTTTTCAGCGAGTTCCTTGTAGAAGGCATAGCGGTCGGGATCGATCTCACCTTTTTCTACAGCCGCTTTAACGGCGCATCCCGGTTCATTCAAATGACGGCAGTTCGTAAAGCGGCAATGCTCCACACGGTCTCGAATCTCCGGCATACCGCGCATGATGTCGTTTAGCGTTAGATGCGAGAGACCGAATTCTTGGAAACCCGGAGAGTCGACAATGGCGCCGCCTTCATAGTTGAACCAGCGGGCGGCAGTCGTGGTCTGCTTGCCAAGATTTAAGGCGACCGAGTATTCCTGGGTCCTTTGATCGGCGTCTTTGACGAGCAGATTCAGGATGGTGGACTTGCCCATGCCTGACTGACCGATTAAAAGCGTCACCTTGCCCTTAAAAAGCGGCTCCAGCGTCTTAACCGTGCCTTCGGGATCCTTGGTCGCAGAAACTTCTACAACCTCGGCTCCGAGCTCTTTTAGCTGGTTAATGAACGGTCGGACTTCCGGCTCGTCTTCTGTAAAGTCCGTTTTGTTGCGGATCATCAGAATGTGAATGTCGGCGGTTTCCGCCGCCAGCATTGCCTTCCAAATGAAATGAGGGTTGTAGGAAGGTCGGGTGGCAAAAACGACAGCCACCTGATCGATATTGGAGGCCAGAGGTTTGGTTCTGAGTTCGTCGCTGCGGTAGAGCAGGGAGCGGCGCGGTTCGATTTTTTGAATCGAGACCTGTTCGGCTGAAGTCTGCAGACAGTCGACGATGTCGCCGACGGCGAGGTCAACCTTTTTACCCTTGCGGGTTGCTTCAAGCACTGTACCGTCTTCTTTCTCAACAAAACTGTGACGGCCGTGTGAGGAGATCACACGCGCTTTAAACCAAACCTGCTCTTTCATACTTACTTACTCACTTACTCATTTCTTTCTGAATCGTTGCAATTCTGATCGCTGCGTCCGGATGGGAAGAATAGAAAGCCGAATACAGCGGGTCAGGCGTCAGCGTAGCCGCATTGTCGGAGAAAAGTTTTACCAACGCACTAATGAGGGCACCTCCGTTGCTGTAGCGGACGGCAAAAGCATCGGCTTCAAACTCATGCTTGCGGGAAAAGAGACTTGTCAGCGGAGCAAGCGGGAATAAGAAGACGGGTACGGCAATCGAGAAGAGAATTAAGGCAACACCGTGGCTTGCACCGTGAGAAAGCGTGACGCCCAAACCTTCATAGAACCAGGAGCAGTCGGCAAGAACGGACAGAATCCAGAAGAAAAGCAGAGAAAAAGCAAAGCTGAACGCCATCATCTTGTAGATGTGGTGAAGCTTATAGTGGCCGAGCTCATGGGCTAAGACGGCTTCCGTTTCTTCCGGCGTCATCTTATTGAGCAGCGTGTCAAACAAAACGATGCGTTTGTTTCTTCCGAAGCCCGTCATGTAAGCATTGCCTTTGGCGCTGCGTTTAGACGCATCCATGACGTACAGACCTTTAGAGGCGAAACCGATTCTGCCGAGCAAACCTTCCAGGCGGGTTTTGAGTTCTCCGTCAGGCAGCGGCGTGAACTTGTTGAAGAGCGGAGCGATAAACGTCGGATAGATCCACTGCACGGCAAGAATAAAGACAATATAAGCAAGCCAAGCCCAGAACCACCAAAAGTCGCCTGCAGCATTCCAAATCCAAAGAACGGCGGCGAGAATGGGAATGCCGAGAACTAAACTTAAAACAGCTGATAACAATAGATCTTTGATAAAACGAGCGGGCGTTGTGGTGTTAAAACCGTACTTCGCTTCAATCTTGAATGTCGAATACCAAGAGAAGGGCAGGTCGATTAAAGAGGAAAGGAAGCCGTAACAGAGAATAATGACGATCTGCGCCCAAATGTCGCCGCCGAGCCATCCGGAAACTTCGCCGTAGATCCACTGAATCAACCCTCCTACGGTTGCGATTAATACAAAGCCCAGGTCGGTGATTCTCGCCAGCTGTCCGAACTTGATTCTTTCAACCGAGTAGTCAGCGGCTTTCTGATGGGCCTCTAACGTTATCTTGCCTGCAAAAGCAGCAGGAACGGCGCCTCGGTTGATCTGAATCGAGCGAACCTGGCGTCGGTCCAGATAGTATTTGAGAACAAAGTTCCCGAATAAAAATAAAAGAAAAACAATCTCAAAAACTTCAGCTGAATTCATTGTTTTGATTGGTTAAGAAAAGATCAGAAAATTATAGGTGACTCGATGCTCTGCGCTCAAAGTATGCACAGAGATGAGCGGAGTATCGCACCGAAGCAGCGGCTCTGGATATACTGAATTTTTGGTAATTAATAGACTTAAGGAGGTCAATCGTGATTTCCTTTCAAAGCCTGAAGCTCTTGGCGGCTTCTTCATTGCTTGCGATTTCTGTTTTCTTGCCGTCGCAGGCCGGTGTGCACGTCAATGTCAACGTCGGCATAGGCACACCCGGCTACTATGGTGTTCTCCCGATTCAAGGCGTGACGCCTTCTTTGTGGAATGCAAGTCCCATTGTGGCGATCGGTGCGACTTTGGCCGGTGCTCCGATTTACCTGACGGTGCCCGATAATCATCGTCGTCATTGGAGACGTTACTGTGCTGAATACGGTGCATGCGGTGTTCCTGTGTATTTTGTGAAACGCAGCTGGTACAACAAGCATTACCGTCATGCGGCTCCTCCACCGCCGCCTCCGGGTCCTGGTTATGCACCTCCGCCTCCCAGATATCATGCTGCGCCTCCGCGTCATTACGGCGCTCCGCCTCCTCCCCCGCCAAGACAACACGCTCGTCCAAAACATGACAGAGGCCCGGGCTGGGATCATCGGCCGCCGCCTCGCGGTCCGCATGCCGGTCCAAGACCCGCGAAAGGTCATGATTGGAACGATCATCGCGGCCCCGGACGTAAAAGAGGTCATCACAAAGACGATTAAGATCGAGCTGAGTGCAGCAACGAAAGGATCCGGCCGTTACGGCGGTTCGGATCTTCTTGGTTTGTTCTAAAATGCCTCGAAAGATCGATTAATACAAAGAGAGAGATATGAGCAATAACGGTTTTGCAGTCGAAAGAGATCCGCTGTTTAACGAGAACAATCTGATTTGGATGGACCTGGAGATGACGGGCTTAGAGCCCCAGATCAACCGCATTCTTGAGATGGCGGCTGTCATTACCGATCCTCAGCTCAATGTGATTGCCGAAGGGCCGGTGGTCGCGATCCACCAGGATGCCGCGATTCTCTCCGGCATGGACTCCTGGAATACCGCCACACATACTCGCAGCGGTCTTGTTAATCGCTGCCTGGAAAGCAAAGTCACGGAAGACGAAGCTGCTCAAATCTTTATTGATTTCTTCGCGAAGTACGTGCCGGCCGGTAAGAGCCCGCTTTGCGGAAACTCCATCGGTCAGGACCGCCGTTTCATGGCCCGCTGGACACCGCGTCTGGAGCAGTTTTTCCATTACCGCAACCTCGACGTTTCCTCCTTCAAAGAATGTGTCAAACGCTGGGCGCCGGAAGTAATGAAGAAATATCAGAAGACTTCTCGCCACGAAGCTCTGTCCGATATTTATGACTCCGTCGAAGAACTTCGTTTCTATCGTCAGGAAATCATGAAGATCTGATCGATTTATCGAAATCAAAAACACGAAAGCCTCGGAAATCCCGAGGCTTTCGCGCTATCAGAAGCGATTACGACTTCTTCGGTTCTCTGTTGAGTCGGAGAATGAGAGAAGAAGTATCGAATCTTCCTCCGCCCATATTCTGAACTTCAGCATAGAACTGATCGACAAGCGCTGTCATAGGAAGATCGGCTCCGGTTTTGCGGGCTTGTTCTAAACAGATACCTAAATCCTTACGCATCCAATCCACTGCAAACCCGAAATCAAACTTCCCTTCGATCATCGTGTCGCCTCGGCGCTGCATTTGCCAGGACGAAGCTGCGCCTTTACCGATGACATCCAACACGGTGTGCATATCGATACCCGCCGTCTGTCCGAAAGCAATGGCTTCGGCCAGACCCTGAACAACACCGGCGATGCAGATCTGATTGCACATCTTCGCGAGCTGGCCGGAGCCGACCGGGCCGATTCTGCGAATCGAACAGGCAAAAGCATCGGCGATCGGTTTGACGCGTTCAATGATCTCAGCGTCTCCGCCGCACATGACGGTCAAGCTGCCGCTCACGGCGCCGTCTTGTCCGCCGGAAACCGGTGCGTCCACAAAGTGCAGCCCGCGAGACTGTGCTTCGGCAGCCATTTCTTTGGCCACTTCGGCAGAATCTGTCGTGGCATCCCACAGGACCGCATCTTTCTTCATGCTGGCAAAAGCGCCGTTTTCTCCAAGCAGCACGCTGCGCAGGTCGTTGTCATTGCCGACACAGGTAAAGACGACATCCGCATCTTCTGCGGCTTCACGAGGTGTGGCAGCAGCTTTGCCGCCGAATTTCTCTACCCAAGCTTGGGCTTTGGAGGCCGTACGGTTGTAAACGGTGACCTGACAGCCGGCATGCAGGAGGTGCCCTGCCATCGGAAAGCCCATTGTGCCTAGGCCGATAAAGGCTACTTTGGTTCCGGTCGGAACCGGGGAATAGTCTTTAGCTTGAAAATACATTAGCGAACACCTCTGATTTTTGTGATCTCTCCGGCAACTTTAACGACGCGGCGGGCAAGAGACGAAGTAGGATCGACAATGGCGGCATGTCCGTCCCCGAGCTTGAGATTGTCCGTTTCCTCGAGAATTAAGGGCAGTTCGGTGCAGCCGAGAATAAGGGCTTGAGCGCCTTTATCCTTAACTAAATGCTCTGCTGCCTTAAGCAGAACTTCTTTGCAATAACCGTCGGTGTAACCTGCCTTGACGCCTTTTTCGCCGTAAATGGCTTCCATGACCATTGCCTGGTGCTCTTTATCAGGGACGACCATCGCAAGTTTCATGGATTTGGCTTTACGGCCGTAGATGCCGGTCTGAATCGTGCCGTCGGTGGCCATCAAGCCGATAACGACATCCGGACCGAATTTGTCGCGGATCTCTTCCAGCGTTACCTGCTGCATATTGATGAGCGGAACGCTTAAGTGAGGAACAATGGTTTCGAAGTAAGCATGCGCAGTGTTGCAGGCAATGACAATGGCGTCGACAGCGTCTTTTTCCAGCTTACGGCATGCGGCATACAAAGAAAGGGTAGGATCTACACCGCCGTGAAGCAGGTACTGTGTGCGGTCGGGAACCTGCGGGTTCTGTTCAATCGCAACTTTGATGTGTTCCTGGTCGTTCTTGGCCGGCGTTGCTTTCGTGATCTTGTCGTAAAGGTCGACTGTGGCTGCCGGTCCGAGACCGCCGACGATACCGATCTTGAAAGGTTTAGGCAGTTTTTCCCAATCCGTAAAGCAAAGGTAGGAAACGTATGCGCTCATCGAATCCAAAACGTTATAGCCTTCGGATTTCAAGGCGGCTGCAAACAAAGACTGCATCACGCAGGTCGGAAAGACCAGTTCGGCGCCTTCGCTTAACAGATTGGAGCAGACTTTACCGAACAGTTCACAGGCTTTTTTCTGATCAGGAATAACAGCGCAGTGAGCACCGCTTTCGAGTTCGTCGAACACTTCGAGCATAGCTTCGCTCGGATAAACCCATTCGACTTGGACCTCACGATTGACCGTTTCAGTAATGAGTTTGGCTTTATCTGTTCCGGGACGTCCGAGATAACCGAGCTTTTTAACCGGATTTTTCTTCAGTTCTTCGATACAGGCTTGAAGAATGTCGGTGACAGGCGTCGTGATTTCAGTTTGAACTTCATTTAAGAAGCCGATGTTTCTGAAGTTGCACAAAGCAATGACCTGAGCGCCTTTGTCAGTCAGCTGATAAGACTCTTCTAAAACCCTAATCTTTACGTCTCCTTCCTGAACAAGCTTAGGGGCGTCCGCATCCGGAGAGGGCCAGTCCATGTCGACCATTTCGACACGAGGGCGGGTTCCGTCGGGAAGGAATGTGGATTGGAGCCTTTCTTTCAGGGCGCGTACGAAGGGGGCGGGACTAAAACTTTGGCTGATGCCGATGACTTTATGGTTCATAGTTTCTCACCTTTGTTAGATTCGGATAAGTATAGAGCCGCTGTAACGTTTTGACACCTCTAATTTTCCTTAATACCTTCGGCGCCAGGCATTCAACGAAGAAACAAAAGAATTGAGCCCGCATATTGCAGGCTCAACAGTAAGAATTTTCGAAGAAAACCGTGACTTTGGGTCATCCGAAGATTCGTTTTCTACTTTTTGTCATCACTCTTAGGCTGGCCGGAATGATGGTGATTAGAGCTGCTCGGTCCTCCTGTGACGTCAGAAACGATGTCTGACTCAATCGAGTTTTTAGACAGCTTCTTAAGAACGGTCTCGGTTTTTGCTGTCGGCTGGTCTTTGTCGTTAACGGTGGCTGAAACCGACAGCCAAGTCTTGCTCATCGCAATACCGACAGCAATCACGACCGGTCCCAAAATAATGCCCATGAATCCGAAGGCGAGTACGCCGCCGAATACACCTAGATAGATTAGGGACAAGGGCAGGGAAGCTCCCTTGGAAATCAGAATCGGTTTTAAGAAGTTATCTACGCTGGAAACAGCCAAAGAACCCCACAACACGAGGAAGATGGCCATCCCGACTTCGCCTTTGTAATAAAGCCAGAAGGCAGCAGGACCCCAAACTAAGGGAGGTCCGATAGGAACGGCAGATAAGACGAACACTGCGACGCCCAATGTGATGGCGCCGGGAACACCTGCGATCCAGAAGCCGATTAAGGCAACGACGCCTTGCCCGGCGGCGCTTCCGACAATTCCGAAGACCACGCTGCGCGTCGTGTTGACGATAATGTCGCGGACTTCTGCACCGATGCTGCCGCTCATGCGGGTTAATAGCGCCAGTGATTTTTGAGAAAGGACTTCGCCGTCGCGATAGAAGAAGAAAATCACGAACAGCATGAGGAATAACTGGAGAAGTCCGTCGCCTAACATCACGGCACCGGCAAGTGCCGCGCGGCTGACCGGGTCAAAGAGTTTTTGCGCAATGGCGGCGAGTTCTTCTTTATTGCCTAAAAGGTGAGCTGCCTGCGTATAGGCCCATTCGCCGACAAATGGTATTTCTTTTAGTTCTGCCGGAACAGTAAAGCCAGAGGCAATCCATTCGCGAACGTAGCGAATTAGGGTCGGAATTTCTTGCGCAGATACTAAAGACAATCCGGCAATCGGCAGCACGATGAGGACGGCCAGCAGAGACACCATAATCAAGGTGGCCACGAGGTTGCGTCCTCCGACTTCTTTCCGGACTCGTTTAAAGAGAGGCCAGGAGACGATAGCGATCACAGCCGCAACCGACATCGCTGTTGCAAAGGGCCACACGACTAAAAAGCAGCCGATGGCGATAAATGAACCGAAGAGAAACCGCACCACATAATCGGCACGGTCCCTGAGGGAAGGCAATAGCATGGCTCTCAGTAAAAAATGATTTACGAAAATTTTAGTAGAAATGTACTCTGCAACACGGAGTTGTTCTGATTTTAGGCACTAGGAAGTTTCTTCATTGAACAGCAAGGTTTCGTTCCTTGATTGAGCAGGTACTGACTCCCCCATTCGTACATCGACTCTAGAATCGGCCGAAGAGAAGTTCCCAGAGGCGTTAATGAGTATTCAACTTTAGGAGGAACGACGGCATAGACTTTTCTGATAAGCAGTCCGGCATCTTCCAGCTCTCGAAGTTGCTGCGTCAGCATTTTTGGTGTTGCCGAGGGAATCAGACGGCGTAATTCAGAAAAACGCAGAGTTTTTCCGATGAGGTTCCAAAGAATAAGCGTTTTGTATTTACCGCCGATTAAAGAAAGAGTCGCCTCAACGGGACAGTGGAACTCTTCAATTTGGAATTCTTCAGTTAGTTTGGATTTAGTCTTATCCATAGTATCTAAAAAGTAACTATCTATCAAAAACGGAAGTTCTTGCGCAAAAGATAATAATACTTAGAATGATTGCGTTCGACAACGGAAAGTTATATGAAAAAGAATTTTGATGTCACCGGAATGACCTGTTCTGCCTGCTCTAATCGAGTGGAGAAGGCGGTGGCAGGTGTCCCCGGCGTTGAAAACGTGAGCGTCAACTTGCTGAAAAACAGCATGACGGTTAACTACGATGAAACTAAAACAGGGCTGGAGCAGATTGTTCAGGCGGTAACAGACGCGGGGTACGGCGCAAACGAAAAGCAGGCTGCGGGTTCTCCTGCTGCTAAATCCGTCGATCCCGCGCTGGCGGCCAAAAAGGAAGCGGCACAAATGAAGACGCGCCTGTACGTTTCGCTCTTTTTTGCTGCCGTTCTGATGGTGCTGGCAATGGGTCCGATGGTCGGAATGCCGCTTCCGGAAGTTATGTCGGGGACAAAGGGCGCTCCTATCAATGCCTTGACACAGTTCCTCTTAGCGCTGCCCGTTGTCTTCGTGAATTTCAAATATTTCACGGTCGGCTTTAAGACACTCTGGCAGAGATCTCCGAACATGGATTCTCTTGTGGCGATCGGATCTTCAGCCTCCATGCTGTTCGGACTCTTTGCGCTGTACATGATGCTCTATGCCTTAGGACAAGGCGACGAGGCAACGCTTCATCATTACGCGCACAACTTGTACTTCGATTCTGCTGCGATGATCCTTGCTCTGATTACCTTAGGCAAGTACTTCGAATCCAGAGCCAAACATAAGACAACGGACGCCATTTCTCAGCTGATGTCCTTGGTTCCGGATAAAGCTGTCGTTTTAAAGGACGGTAAGGAGACGGAAGTTCCGGTTAGTGCCGTTCAAGTCGGAGATATCGTTGTATTGAAGACAGGGAGCCGAGTTCCGGTCGATGGAATCGTTGTAAAAGGCTCCGGTGCACTGGATGAATCTTCTCTCACAGGCGAAAGCATTCCGGTAGACAAGAAGGAAGGCGAGGAGCTCTCGGCTTCAACGCTCCTGACCCAAGGCTATGTTGAAATGCGTGCCACGAAGGTCGGCGGAGATACGGCTTTAGCACAGATCATTAAATTGGTGGACGAAGCCACTTCTACCAAGGCGCCGGTGGCTCGCCTGGCTGATAAAGTCAGCGGAATCTTTGTTCCGACCGTTATCAGCACTGCAATCATTGCTGCGATCGTTTGGATGCTGTGCGGCTATTCCTGGGAGTTTGCGCTCGAGATTGCCGTATCGGTTCTTGTGATTTCGTGCCCGTGCGCGCTTGGTCTTGCAACGCCGACCGCAATTATGGTCGGGACCGGTCGCGGGGCAAGAAACGGTATTCTTTTTAGAAGCGCAGAAGCGATCGAATCTTTAGAAAAAGTCGATGCCGTTGTTTTGGATAAGACCGGAACGGTCACTTCAGGCAAACCTTCTCTGACGGATGTGATTGCTTTCGGGAACGTAAAACCGGAAGAATTGCTCGTGCTCGCTGCTTCGGTAGAACAGAAATCCGAGCATCCTTTGGCAACAGCTATTGTCGAAGGCGCCAAAGCGCTGAATCTTTCTTTGAGAGACGCTTCCGACTTTGTCCAGCAGCTCGGTAATGTTTCCGGTACCTGCGAAGGGAAATCAATCCGCGTCGGCAATAAATCTGTGATTACTTCGGAAGATTCCAAGACGAAAGAACTTGCAGACGGGCTTGCCAACGAAGGGAAAACTCCTCTTTACGTCGTTGTTGACGGGAAACTAGTAGGAATGTTGGCCGTCGCGGATCCGATTCGTCCTGACAGCAAGCAGGCGATTGAAGCCATGCAGGCTAAAGGCAAAGAAGTTTGGATGCTGACCGGCGACAACGAAAAAACAGCTCGTGCCGTGGCTGCGCGCGTCGGCATTAAGAACGTTAGAGCCGAAGTTAAGCCGGCAGATAAAGAAGCGGTCGTGCGTGAGCTACAGGCACAAGGTAAGAGAGTTCTTATGGTTGGCGACGGCATCAACGACGCCCCCTCACTGGTCAGGGCCGATGTAGGTGTAGCTATCGGCGCCGGTACGGATGTCGCCATTGAAGCGGCTGATGTCGTACTGATGAAGAGCCGCTTGTCCGATGTCGTTAATGCTTCGGCCTTGTCTCATTCGACGATGCTCAATATTCGTGAGAACTTGTTCTGGGCATTTATCTACAACATCATCGGCATCCCGGTGGCGGCAGGGGTTTTCTACACAGCTTTCGGATGGATTCTGAATCCGATGATTGCAGCGGCCGCAATGAGTATGAGCTCTGTGAGCGTGGTGACGAACGCTTTGCGGTTAAGAGGATGGAAGCCGGTGCTGAAGGATGCCGGTAACGAAGACAAATCTTCGGAACAAACTTTACAGCCGAAACTTCAGCAATTGGCGGATGTGTCTGCTGAGGCTGAACAAAAGAATGCCTCAGACTTCGTCTACAAAGTCGGTATCGAAGGAATGATGTGCGAACATTGTGTCAAAGCTGTTAAGGGGGCCTTAGAAAAGATTCCCGGTGTGGTTTCTGCCGACGTGTCTTTAGAGCATAAGAACGCTGTCGTTAGCGCTGACCGTGCATTGTCTGAAAAAGAGGTTGCGGACGCGATTAAGGCAGAGGATTATGAAGTGACGTCTTTTGAGGAGGTTTCCGCTCCGAAGGAAACCCTCTCCATCAAGATTGACGGGATGATGTGTGAGCACTGCGTGAAGGCCGTTACTAAGGCGCTCTCTGCGATCGACGGTGTTACGGTTCAGTCGGTTTCTCTTGAGGACGGTGTTGCAAAGGTTGGCGTTCCTGAAGGTTTTGATACTGTGAAATTGAAAGAAGCTATCGAAGAAGAAGGGTATAACGTATTGCAAATCAAATAATATAAATTGAGGGTGCTCGGTTTTCCGAGCGCCCTCAATATAGCGTCTATTCTGCAAGTCCCTTCCGAACGAGATATTCGCTTATCGCTCTTTGGGCTCTTGCTTCTTTGCCCATTTTTTCCTGTTCTTTAGAACAACGGTCGGCCTTTATGAGCTTGTCATCCTGCCAGTTGTAGCACTCTAAATTTTTACCATTGAGAGTGACCATGCCAGGTTTTCCGATCACAAAGCCTGCCCCGGACCAGCCAATGAAAGAGACAGCGCCTTCCTCAATATCTTTAGCAAAAAGATTTCTGCCTTTTTCATTACTAAGAATTTTGCCCGTAGACATAGCTAACAGTGTCGGAATGATGTCACGGTGCGATACCCATCTGTCCGTATCTGCGGAAGATTTTAATTGCTGATCTGGAAGCCAAAATAAGACGGGTACACCATAAACATGATGCCAGTTGCCCTCTGACTGATAATTCATTCTGGCGTTGTGGTCTCCTGTTGCTGCCACGATGGTATTTTTTAGCCATCCTTTATCTTTAAGATCAAGGATAAAGTTGCCCAAGGAGCTTGCAGCGTATTGATAGGTCTGGAGAAGTAACTCCATGTTGCCTTCGTAAGATCCCTCGATATTAACGATCTTCGGTAATTTCTTGAGATCTACTTTTGATACTTTTTCTCCGTCAGGAACTTTAAACGGCGGATGGTTCGTTGTCGACAGCATCATGATGAAAACCGGTCGACCCGTGCCTTCGGCTTCTTTCAATAAATCTTCGGCGAACTTAAACATCCACTTATCCCCGATACCCCAAGGACTCTTCTCGGCGTTTGGGAATTTTTCGCCGATAGCGGCTTGGCCGTAGATCTCTTCAAATCCGTAAAACTTGAAAGTGTCATTGATCTGGCGCCATGGTTCAGGACAGCCTGTCAGGAAGATGGTTCTGTAACCGGCTTCTTTAAAAGCGCGTACTTGGGAGAATGAGAATTCTTTTCTTCCGTAGATGCTCTGAGAAATTGGACTGATAGGGGTGTCAAAGAGAAGTCCTTCTAACGAAGGGAACGTTCCGTTTTCGATGCTCACCGCCTTTCGGAAGACGACTGCGTCTTCTAATGCAGTGTCTAATGCTCCCAAAGTATTATTTACCGATGCGTCATGAGAGTTAAAAATGTCGCCGCTCATTGATTCCATGACAGCAAAGACGACATTGGGTCTAAAACTTAGTTGTGTGGATTTATTTGTCCTAACAGCAAGGTCGTTTTTTGCTTCCTCGATGTTCGAATAGCCGAATTTAGTTAGCGCTTGAGAAGGTTCTCCCTTGATCTGAAAATTTCTCCAGGCTTTCGTAGCTTCGTATAAAGCGGCGGCACCGTTAGGTACAGAGGCATTGATCAATTGAATTTTACTGACCGCGAAATCTTCCTGTCTGAGAGGAAATTTTCCAATGGAGCCTCGAATAAAAAAGACTAAGAGAAGAATGCTCGAAATTCCCAGAAGAACCAGCGTGAAGCCCTTTGGGTTTGACATAATTCGGTTAAAAGAGAAGGCCGAGATAAGCAAGGGAGCTGCTACGCCCGCGGTTAGCACGAGCAAATAGCTAAATATGGGCCAATCATGCCAAAGGGTTTGCAAAATTGCTTTGGTGTCATCTTGTAAAAAACCGAATACCAGTGGGCTTATTGGCGTCTTGTAAAAGCTGAAAAATCCGAAATTGACGGCATCTAACAAGACCATACAAGTAAGTCCGAGGCCTGCAAGGAAGGTGGAATATTTATAAAAAAACGGTTTCCAATAGGCGAGAAGAAGTACTAAATAGGCCGGAACCAAGCTTAATGAAAGCCATTTGACATCAATCCTCAACCCCATCCAAAGGGCGGGGAGGGCTGCACTAACATTGACTGCATCAATCCCTTTAGAAAAATAAAAAAGGAAAAAAGCCCTGAATAAAGAAAGAACGACAAGGGTTGAAACAAAAAGAACTACGAATTTTAAGAAATGGGCTAACCATTCTGTGCGTCGGGCTTCAGCCAGATTTTTAAATTGTATGGATGTAGTAGTCATGTTGCGTTTGCCATAATAAAAAATGGCTTTTCTACCAGCAGGAGAAAAAGTAATCTTGTTAGAAGTTGAATTCTAAAGACTCTTTACCTCTTCTTTTTAGTGTTTCCACAAATGTTCTTTTGAACTTATTCCATTGTCTGTCCATTTTTCTTCGGCCAAAGAACGGAATATATTTTGCGAGAGGTATAGCTTCTGGGCTGCCAAAACCGTCTATGACGATCAAACGTCGGATACGTCCATCCTCGTCACAATAAACCATAAGGTTTCCGGCATGAAGATCGCAAATGATGATGTTCTTGCTAGTGAGTTCTGTGTAGAGATCTCTTAAATACTGTTGAAGTTCTTCTAGTTGCTCCGCTGTTGCGTGTCCGACAAACTCTTCAACGCGGAAGGCAAAAAGTCCTTCTTCCGGCCGATCTTTAATAAGTTCTTGCTCTATGACGAGCTGGCCGTTGTAATAATAGCCATCGAAAAATATCGGAAGGAAGGGAGAGGTGATTCCCCGCTTCTTTAAAAACTTAAAGTATTCGATTTCCCTGACGGTTTGTCTTGACGGACCGAATTTGCTTATCTTGAAACAAGATAAAGGGTTTTTTAAATTTTGGACACACACCCTTTCGGAGCCTGAGGCCAACACTGGGCCAAGAAGGCAGGATATATCAGACTCGTTTACTACCGTCATCCTAACTTTTTGAAATTCAAAGTATCGCTAGACGGAAGATTATAAATTATTAGTGAAAAATCCGTTAATCCTCAATGAAAAGAAAGGAAAATATCTTTTATTCAGTGGGTTACGGTTTCCTCTACGGGTTTAATTAGATAGGCCCGATTAAATTGAACTGCTACAAGTTATTGAGGAAACCCCTAGCAATGACTTATTGATGTCAATAAGGCCTCTCTCGGATGAAGAAAGGCCCTAATTGAAGGAGGGTTAGAAAAGCGTTATTTCTTCTTCAAGTATCTTGAGGTCTCATCTAACACTTGCTTGAGATAGCTGGGAATCGAAGTATCTTTGGATGGGTTATAACTTGGATCTAAAAACGAAAGAATACCCAATTCATTAATTAAGACAATTCTGTTTTTTTCAACGAATGCATCCTTTGAGTAGTTGCTGACATAAACAAATGAACGTTCTTTGACAGGAGTGAATAGGTCTTTGCCAACGCTGTAGTCACTAACCGGGTTCTTGCATCCCAACACTCTTGTTAAGATAGTAGGAACAACGTCCAGGGCAGATGTTCTGTACTCCACGTCAACGGACTTTTGTCCCGGCCATTTAATAATCAAAGGAATTTGTGCCTGGTACTTCGTGAAATTCCCGTTGTGTCCCCAGTAGTTTTTACGATTATCGTTGAATTCTTCTCCATGGTCTGAGCTGATAACAACAATCGTTTTATCCATATCAATAGTTTTACCTAAGAATTCAAGAGCTTTACCTAAGTTCTTGTCTGTATAAAAAACTGAGTTTTTATACCTATTCAAATAGGGAGTTGGGTCGAAATCGTTTGAAAGCTTAATTTGATTAACTTCTTTCCAGTACGGCTTAAATACCGTAAATTCCTCAGTTTCAGGAAACGCTGCAGCGTGAACTGAATCTAAGAAAAGGAAAGCAAAGAAAGGTTTATCTTTTGGGAGTTTTTGCACCCAATCCTCCATGTCGTGGATGCAGGCTTCGTCTTTCTCCATGGGCGAAGAACCAGGCGAATTTAATCTTATGTCAGACAAGGTAGCAAAAACGGTTTGATTAAATTCAGGCATGGTTAAAGTTGCGGAAGCAAAAAGTCCGATTTCATAGCCGCGTGTTTGTAAGGCTTTAATCAAAGCAGAACCGGATTTAGAAGCCTTGGAATTATCCCAATAAGATCCGGGGATGCCGCTGAAAAGAGTAAAAATTCCGTGTCGCGTATTGATGCCGCCCGAGTAGTGGTCTTTAAAATTGATGGCGTTTTTCGAAAAAGCCGAGATGTTCGGCATGATTTTTTCGTCCACCATATCAAATCGTAAAGAGTCCACGATTAAGAACACGATGTTGTAGTCATTACCGCCCGAACATTCAAGAGGTTTTAAAGGGTAATTCATTACCCCTTTCTGATCAGATTTCTTAAAGGTATAGATTTGATCTCTCGAAACCAGACCGGTTTTAATCAAGAGTTTGTTGAAATGCAGCGGCCTATTAAGAGGAAGATTTTCCTCTACTTTAGTAATCTGTTGATTATGGTAAGCAAAACCGAACCCATAAATCCCCTGACAAACCAACAATCCGAGAAGCATTATCAAAACGCAGTAGGCGGATTTGATAATAGGTTTACCTGTGGATAATTTGGAGGCTCCTAAAAAGCACAAAAGGGAAGCAAGAAAACAAACCCCTATCAGGGCAAAAATCTCAAAAACCATCCCTGTGGAAAAACTTACCACTTGTCCTCCGCCTAACAGCGTCATTTGGAGCATGGCGATATTCAAATGGAGGCGGAACTGCTGATAAACGAAGCTGTCAGCAACGAAGTAAACCAAGAAGACGCTTAGAACGAAGAAGGCCAGCCATGCCGCTGTCCTTCTTGCAAAGAGTGCAAGCAGTGCAAAAGGAGAAATTAAGACTAAATTGAGAAAGAAGTAATAAAAAAATGAGTAACCAAAAAAGTAACAAAACCCACAGACAGACATCTGACTAATGTCTTCCTGGAGAAGAAACCGGTAACTTAGAAAACAAAAAAGAAGCCCTAGAAAGAGAGGGTAGTACAAAAAGAAAGACAGCTTTTTAGAGTTCATGTACGTTTATTCCTTACTTCTTACGATCAGAGGCCTTCTTCTCACAGGCAATAAGATATCTGTAAAACGTGGTATGGAAGGCAGAAACTCCAATCAAAAAACCTTTCCATCCGTCCAGAAAGCCTCTTCGTAGGATGTAATGTCGTAAAAAGGCCCATGCACCATGCCCCAAACCACGCAAAGGACTTATTTTTTTATTCTTTTCCAGCATCGTTTCTGCACCGAGCTCAGCATATTGTTTTTCTTTTGCCATCAAGACGGCCAAGCTCGGGAAAGAAAAATGCTTGAATGGGTTCTTGAGTTTTTCGATACTACCGGACGTTGTGAAACCCTCGTGAACCTTCCGATCCGTGTATCTATAGTCTGATTTTTTGAATAAAACAGCATGCCGGAAATCGGGATTCCAACCCGAATGAAGGACGGGTTCGCCAAGAAGATATGTCAATCGGTTGGCCAAATAAGCCGATGCTGTCGGATTCTTCAAGACACCGAGAATCTCTTTAGCCAGTTCTGGAGTGCAAACTTCATCAGCATCAAAGCAAACGATCCAGTCTGAAGTGATGAGATCAAGAATCCTGTTCCTTGTGGTACCGAAGCCGTCAAATTCTACGTCGATAACTTCGCACCCTAGAGATTTCGCTATTTGTTTCGTTTTATCTGTGGACCCCGTGTCGGCAACCACAACTTTAGGACACCAGGAAAGCGCCCGAACGCAGTGCTCAATCGAATGCTCTTCGTTTTTCGCCATTATGTAGGCGGTCAAGCTAGGAACTTCTTGAATATTTTCAGTTTGCATTTTCTTTTCGTGCGAGTTCGCACACTTGGATGAGTTTTGCAACATGCGTATTTAATGAAAAGTCAGCCAGGAATTTCTTCGAAGGAGGTTCCTTTGCCTTCTGCTGCATAGCAGTTTTACGCTCTAAGGAGCTCCGAATCGCAGTATCGAGAGAATCAATAGAGAAGGGGCTGAACTCCTCTTTCACTTCTCTCGAAATATAGTCTTTGCATCCAAGCTTCTCAGATATGACAACAGGGACGCCCATACAAAGCGATTCAATGGGGACCAAGCCGAAAGGTTCATAGGTAGAGGCAAGGATAGAAAAGTCAGCTTGTGAATATAAAGAGGCCATGTTCTTCTCATATCCCACATAGCAGATATTCTTATAGTCTTTTTTCTTAATCGGACGACCAGCTACAGCTAAACCTATCGGTAGATCAGTTTTTTCAAAGTACTCCTCAAGGAGATGAAAGCCTTTTCTTGCATGGCTGGAGGAAACAAAGAGAAATGTCGTTTTTTCTTTGAGTTGTTCAAATGACGATAAGGAGTGAGAGGAGCTAATTTCTACTGAAGAAGTTTTTTTAGAATCAAAAACATCTAGATCCACAGGAGGAGGAATTAAGAATACTCTCCCTCTTGGAACTGAATAATAGGTCAAGATTTCCTGTTCTACTAAAGGCGAATGGGCCACTACAAAGTTCGCCTCTTCATAGGATGCTTTTTCAAAAGGAAGTACAAGCCGATCAAAAAGAGTTTTTCTCTTTCCGGTAGCTTTAAGAAATCCGGGATGAGTCCCGCCGCAGATAACTACATCGACGTTCTTGGAACGGCAGCAACCGAGCATCACATCTACGGGGTTCTTTTTCCTCAGTGAGGGCAAAATTGAGGAAACGTAAAAATCTCGCAGCCTTTTTGGGAGGAAAGAAGTGTTAATTTTTACCGTTTTAACTAAAGATGACTCAGGAAGTGTAAGGTCAATTTTTCTGGTGAAAACAGTTACTTCATGTCCGGAGGCGACGAGTCCTCTGATTATGTCCAATGTGTAACGTTCCATGCCGCCGCTGTTGGCTAACGCGTTACAAACAATACCAATCTTCATACTCAATTCTTAAGAGAATTTAAAACTTAGAAACGAGCTTTCACCAAAGTCATTTCTGTTTTCGCGAGCCAAAACTAATAAACATCCAAGCGTCGCCCAGTAATACTTGATGACGGCTGAATTGCCGAAATTGTATTCGGTAAATCCTTGAAGAATGAACGCCAAGGTGCAGCCAAATATCAAGACATAGTACGGAGAGAGCTTTCTGAGGGAATTTCTGAACGATGAAAGAAGGATGTAACCGAATAAAAGCAAAAAGCCTAAGAAACCCATAATGCCATTTTCTGCGAGCATCTGCAGAAAATTATTGTGAGAGTGATTTTGACGTTCTTTAGCATGGGGAGATTTGTACTCGTTCAAGTATTTTGGAGCATATTGTCCAAGCCCAACACCCAGGATCGGGTGATCTTTGAACATCTCATAAGCAGATTGCCACATCAAAACTCTTTCAGTGTTCGACTGTAGAGTAGTGCTTGTAATGCTTTCGGCCCGATTCTGCAGCTGAGGAGAATTTAAAAACACTAAAGAAGTACCGGCGGCTAATGCGATGAGGAAAACGATTTTCTTAATGGAGCAATCGTAGAGGAGAGTTACAACAGGGAGTGCTATCGCAAGAGCAAGCCACGCACCTCGGGTCTCATTTAATAAAAGCCCAATAAAGGCGATTAAAAATAAGGCGATAGAGATAAGTAAAGTTTTAGTCTTCTGCTTCCAATCCAAAAGGAACGCATACAAGATGGGCAAAACAATGATGAGGAATCCGGCTAATGTCATCGGATGTCCGTAAAGTCCTTTCAAGCGCTGAGCGTCCCCATGCAATGAGATTCCTCCTATTACATCGACAGCACAAGAAAGAATGCTCAGCAGAAGAAAGAATGAAACATATTTTCTTTTCGCAAAAAAGAACAAAATGACAAATAACGGGGCAGTTCGGTAGACAAACTGTCCAAAGAAAATCTTGATTCCGCGCAGAGGATCATCGCTTCCGACCGCAGAAAGAAAGATCGTCAGCCAGAAGGTAGCCAAAAGGATTAAAAGATTTTTATTTTGAGCGCATGCTTCAGTAAAGGCCTGTCCTTTAATGAGACCTTTTGAGCGGATCAGCTGCAAAATAAGAAAAAAAACTGCAATACCCAACGCAATATTCGCGGCCGCTATTGAAAGACACTGAAGCAACATAAATAAACTAAAAAAGACGAAAGCAGCACGTTCGAGTCTTTCTAGTCCGGTTAAAAAGTTCATAAAGAGAAGGAGCGGTTATTGAGTAAGCAAAAACAGGAAAATTTTAAGGGAATTTTATAAAAATATTTTTTTTAATTCTTATCCGTCATATTTGTGTTTTCTGGATACTCACCAAACCCTATCGCTTACCTTAGAGAAAGGGCTTCTAGGGCTAAGTTAAAGCTTGAAGTCATTAGGTTGGCAACGACAAACGAAGGTGTTTTTCGGAGAATAAAAATAAACCCGGCCTTGACTGCCGGGTTTATGCGTTACAGAGCGACTTATTTCTTAGCTTTGGCTCTTGCTTTGCGGGCAGGTTTCTTAGGAGCATTAACAGCGTCCTTGAAAGCTTTACCAGCAGAGAACTTGGGAACCATTGCAGCTGGGATCTTGATTTCGACTCCGGTCGAAGGGTTGCGGCCAGTGCGTGCTTGACGCTGACTTGCATAGAATTTACCAAAACCGATCACTGTGTACTCACCGCCATCAGCAACCGTCTTTACGATCGCGTTGGTGTATGCGTTAAGAACCTTAGCAACCTCTGTTTTGGCGAGACCGGTCTCGGAAGCAACTGCTTCGATCATTTCAGTCTTGTTCATTGGAATTCTCCTATGAGAGCTGTTTCTGTTCACGTGAACCTCTGTATCTTACCCTTATTTACATTTGTTTAGTAGTTTTTAAGCGTTTATGTTTTTAAGCGTTTAGTTCAGAGCTTGTCCGAAGAAAGTATCCGTTTTCAACAAATGTTATTTCAGAGAGAGCCTCTTGGCACCTCTTAGAAAACGCTACCACATTTTTTTATCGAGGCACGGCTGTTTTACAAAAGGATTTTCGTTTCCTTGAATCTTTTCAATCCTCTTTGCACGGACGCACTCCCAATTTTCTACGGGATATTGCTTGTCCCAAACATTCATTAACCGTTCCTGTTCAGAACTAAGTTTGAAAAGCGGATAAGCGTAGACCATGTATTTGTAGGTGCGTGCAATAGGGCCTCTTGAATGAACCGGTGGTTCGGCTCTGTTTCCGGAGATTTTCATAGAACAAGAACCGAAGGAATTTCCTGTGGAAGTCGGAAGGATTCCAAAATTTTTATTTCCTCGTTCTGCATTGACTGCTCCGATTGCAGGGTAAAGATTGTACATATCGCTTTGCATATACCTGAAGGTGCTATTGGCTTTTTCAGCGCATTTCCGGCCTTTGAAAGGCATACCGCGGTTGTCGGTGCAAAGAGGCGAACCTTCTCTCCACTCAACAAAGAATCTTCCAAAGTTTTCTGCCGGTACGATATGTTCCCACTCCATCTTTTCTGCGCGTTTTTTGTGTTTCGCGGTTAGAAAACCGCTTGGCAGATCGATGAATTTTTCTTTATTGAAAGGGGCTTCGCAATATATGGTGATTCGTCGATCAAAAACAACATTGTGTTCCAACGCCTTCTTTGCTTTATTGAAACTTTCGAAAGTTTGGTTTCCTAGAAAAGAATCTGCACAAAATCCCCCCGATGCAGCAAAAAGAATAGATGAAAATGCAAGTGTGCAATTGACTATTCTCCGAGCGTTATGAAAAGAACTAGAAAAATTTATCATTGTTTTGCGAGAAAACTGAAAAGAATGTGAAGTTTTAATTTTTATCGATCTTGATATGGGAAGTTTGTGTATTAGGAATATATTTTTTGTTTATTCCTTTTTTGTTGGTTAATCCATCCCAAATTCCGTCTAATCTCATTTTATATTCAACGCAGTTTCTATTTTTTAAAAACTTTATTGAAAATTTGAGAAGAGAAAGGGGTAGAACGACTAAAAGCTGGAGAGGGAAGTGCTTCTTAAAAGTAATAACATTATTCCTCACTCCATAATAAGTTTTCCAATTAATTGATTGTTTAGTTGGGGTGATGTCGTGAACTACTGATGTTGAATTCAAACAAACAATTTTTCCAACTTTACTTATCCTTAAAGACTGTTCCGTATCATCAAACCATATGAACATGTCCTTGTCTGGATAACCTGCTTTCTTAATGACTGCAGTTCTTAGCATTATCCCAACAAAAGAGAATAGTTCAATATATTGAAAACTTTCATCAGGTTTTTCGAAAGTTAGGTTTCTTTTGAAGTCTCGTTTCCAAGTATTCCCTATTTTGGCTCTATGTGAATTATTAAAAGAACCAAGCTGTAAGACTTTTCCACATATTCCGACTACATCGTTAAGAGCCTGAAAAGAAAGAAGAGAAGAAATATAATTCTTTTCAAGGTATGCATCATCATCAATGAGAAGAACCCAATCGAATCCGGCTTTTACGGCATATTCTTGGCACTTGAAAAAGCCGTAGCTTCCCCCTTTATTTTCAGAAGAAAAATCTACGTATTTATTGAAATGTTCTGTTTGGTCTTTCCAATATTTAAGAAATTGTTTTGTGTCATTATTAGAGCCATTGTCAAAAACGTACACACAGTCAGGTTTGATTCCCTGGTCCGATATAGAAAGAAGAGATTTTTTTAGTTTTGGGAGCCGATTGAAAGTTACTATTGCAACACAAACACTTTCTTTTTTGTTATTTTTTGCTGACATCGGTATTACCTAATTAAACTTTATAAGTTTTTGGAACAATAGTTTTTAAAATTTATTGCCTTTTTATCTTTATCGCTCAAAAGAAGTTTTGAATTGGTAGGAATCGGCCATTTAATAGCTAACTCCTCATCGTTCCATAACAATCCGCCTTCGTCTTCTGGGTGATAGTAATCTGTACATTTATATTCGAAATAGGCTACTTCTGAGATCACATAAAAGCCATGAGCAAAACCAGGCGGAATCCATAACTGATTGCATTTATTTCCAGTTAATGTGACGCCGTACCATTTTCCAAATGTTTCCGAACCCCTTCTTAAATCGACGGCAACATCGAAAACCTCTCCAATAATGACAGAAACAAGCTTTCCCTGTGGAAAACTTTTTTGAAAATGAAGTCCTCTTAGAGTTCCTTTTGTAGAAAAAGAACGGTTATCCTGAACGAAATCATAGTCAATTCCGGCTGCCTCGTATCGATCCTTTTGCCAAGTCTCCAAGAAAAATCCTCTGTTGTCTCCAAACACTTTTGGCTGAATTTCTAAAAGTCCTTTAATCGGCGTCTCAATTATTTGCATTCTTCATTCCCACCAAGTTGAGGAGATACTGACCATAAGCATTTTTTTTCTGAGATTCTGCTAATAGTTTTAACTGCTCGTCTGTTATGAAGCCGTTAGCCCAGGCGCACTCTTCTGGAGAACCTATCATTAATCCCTGGCGCTCTTGAACTGCATGAATGAACGAACTGGCTTGAAGGAGTGATCCAAAAGTTCCTGCGTCTAGCCAAGCGACCCCCCTTTCGATCACTTCAACACGTAACATACCCTTTGTAAGGTAAGTTTTATTTACATCTGTTATCTCAAGTTCACCTCGTTGAGACGGGCTAAGGGATTTGGCAATATCAATAACTTTCTGATCGTAAAAATACAGACCAGGAATGGCGTAGGGAGACTTTGGGTTAATAGGTTTCTCTTCTATAGAAATTGCTTTATTCGTCTTATCAAACTCCACAACGCCGTATCTTTCAGGATCATTGACGCGATAACCAAAAACCGTCGCGCCCTCCGATTTCGTCAAGGCTTTCTTAGCTAGATTAATTAATCCGTTTCCATAAAAAATGTTGTCCCCGAGGATTAAACATGTAGGGCAATTTTTTATAAATTGTTCAGCGATAATGAAAGCCTCTGCCAAACCTGCTGGTTTATCTTGGACAAAATATTCAAAATTACATCCAAGCTGTCTTCCGTCGGAGAGAAGGCTTTGGAATAAATGCTGCTGGTCAGGCGCTGTAATTATCGCTATATCCTTGATTCCTATTTGAAGAAGAGTGCTAAGCGGGTAATAAATCATCGGCTTATCGTAAACAGGAAGAAGCTGTTTACTTATGGCCTTAGTTAAAGGTGCGAGACGTGTCCCAGAACCTCCCGCCAAGATTATTCCTTTCCAAGCAGACATTTATCTCTCCTCGTAATTCCGTTTGATCCAATCCTGATAAGTTCCACTCTTAACATTACTAACCCATTCTTCGTTTTTCAGGTACCAAAGAACGGTATCCTTAATCCCTTTATCGAAATTGAATGAAGGAGCCCATCCAAGCTCTTTTTTGATCTTCGATGCATCAATGGCATAGCGAAGATCGTGCCCTGGACGATCCTTTACAAATGAAATTTGCTCTGAGTAAGACTTTCCGTCGTTGCGAGGACATTCTTCGTCCAAAATCTTGACAATGGCTCCGACAACTTCTAAGTTATTTTTCTCGCAGTTGCCACCGACGTTGTAAGATTCTCCAGGCCTGGCTTTTTCTAGAATTGTAGAAATTGCATCACAGTGGTCATATACGTGAAGCCAATCACGAATGTTTTTGCCATTTCCGTAGATAGGCAGCTGTTTCCCTTCGACAGCATTTAAGATCATTAAAGGAATAAGTTTTTCAGGAAATTGTCTTGGACCATAATTGTTGGAACAATTCGATATTAATGTCGGTAAACCGTAGGTTTCATGAAATGCGCGCACGAAATGATCACTTGAAGCTTTAGAAGCAGAGTAGGGACTATTCGGCGAATACGCCGTTTCTTCAGTGAATGGAGCGTCCGAGAAGCCGAGGGTTCCATAGACTTCATCAGTTGAGATGTGATGGAACCTGAAATGCCCTTTTCTTTCTTCTTCTAAAGAACGCCAATACTCTAAGGATTCAAGAAGTAAATTCGTTGTACCAACAACATTGGATTGGACGAAGGAGTTAGGGTCGACGACAGAACGGTCCACATGAGTTTCCGCTGCAAAGTTTACGATTGCTTGAGGGTTAAATTCCCTCAAAAGTCTATTAACTAAAGCCCTGTCTCCAATGTCTCCGTGAATAAAAGAATAGTTGGGGCTTCGACTAACTGAGACTAAATTTTCTAAATTGCCGGAGTAAGTCAACTTATCGAGATTTAAAACTGAGTCACCTTTGACGATTCTTCTTAAAATAAAATTTGAGCCGATAAATCCGGCGCCGCCTGTTACCAATAGCCTCATTTTCTTGATCCTACATTAAAAAGGGTTTCGTCCGCAGGGATGAACGGGACGGATAAAAATTTCGTTACTTCTGCTTCAGACAGGGGTTTGTCTTTTGAAAAGAACAGAATTCTGCTCTCGTCATAAAAGGGTTCTCGGATAATACCAGGCCTGTTAGTGATGATTTTAGTGTTAAGAGCCAATGCCTCAGGGATTCTAAAGGAGTATCCTTCGTCGGGGGCAAGCCTCCAAAGGTCAATCACAGCGTTGCTAGAGCCTACAAGTTTCAAATAATCCTCGTAAGAAATAATCTTATTCTCTATGTCAAAGCCCTCGAGTTTTGAAAACTCATAACCAATGAGGAGAACCTTTACTCTTAAATTTGCTTGACGAAAAATTCTCAAAAGAGGTTTCAACAGTTCAGCTCTCGAGGGGCTATAGCCCGCCAAGAAGCATATGTCATATTTTTTTTCTTTTGTTGAGTACGTCAAGAGTTTTTCCTTGTTTACCTTATTCATTTCATAAGGTACCCCATAAATGGACGCTGTCTTCCGATCGTAAACAGAAACTTCCATTTGATTGGCAAGAGAAAAAGCAAGAATTTTTTCAAATAAGGGCAATTGACGAGCCTTGATGACGTCATAGTATCTGACTTTAAAATCACATAGAGGAAATTTTCTCTTTAAAAATATAAGTAGATCTAGAGAGAAAAGGCCTACGATATATATCTTTTTCTTTACATTGGACGGAACAACCTTTGGCAAAAGTTTCTCCAAGGAGGTGTTATTCTTTTGAATAAGGTTTACCGTTTCTGCCCCTTGGATAACAACGTCCTCATCCCTGACATAATGAAAACTCATTATTTCTGAACATACAATATTGCCGATGAAGAATAAGTCGTCTGGAGCTGTCTTGTTAAGAAATTCTTCGAATTTCTTTGGAATGCTGTTTTTATAGTATTTACCGCAAACAATAGAAGTCAACGCAAAAAGAATTGGTTTAACTTTTCGAAACTTTAAAACGGCAGGAAGCCGGAAAACAACTCCTTCAATTTCATCTGAAAATAGACAAGTCAAGGGAGGTAATTTCTTGAGTTGAAGCTCGCGTCCTGTAAATGCTTCCTTCTTCGTACAAATTATCTCGCCGTTATCTGGGTAAAGATGTATTACAGACATCGTCAAATTAAGCAAAAAAGATTTCTGAGTAGTTTAAGCTGAATGAGTAACGTTGGAGCTAGTGTTTCGCAGTTGGGAGCCAAAGAAAGTTGAATGTGAGTTTAAGCTCATTACCGTTCCGCATCTTTCTAATTAAATAAATTCGTTCAATCAAGTAAATAACCTAAAAGTCGGGGAATAAAAACATCTTGATCCGAGTCGGCTAAATATTTCTTCAAAACCTATTGAAAAATATAGGTTTTTTCTTGACTTTTTAAGATGTGTGTATTATAATTATAAGCATATTTAAATAAGGTTCCTGATCATGTCTAAGCCAATAACCGGAAAAACTACCACCTCTGTTTGGAAGCAAAAGCGTAAAAACGGCGATATTTACGTCTGGGAAA
>ENA-USYV01000079-USYV01000079.1-human-gut-metagenome-genome-assembly--contig:-NODE-79-length-99680-cov-13.630774_pt1 | contig 99680 bp, 43 predicted proteins | sample MGYA00250066_ERZ773514 | MGnify/ENA primary metagenome ERZ773514 (study PRJEB29103, sample SAMN06112049) | human gut metagenome | biome: human gut; feature: ankylosing spondylitis patient; material... | reverse complement strand
TGCTGGCTTTCGCCGCGTCTCCTTTGTTCAATGATTTGCAACCTTATTATCAAGGCAAATATACGCTGGAAAATGAAGCTGATACCTGCGCTTGGTATGGTGGCAGCAAACCCGAACTGTGGACGAAACTGAAAGGCGCATGCGATGATTTCTTTACACAAATGAGAAGCCAGGGGCATTATCAGTTGATAAAACCGGCCGGAAATACGCAGGAGGATTACCGTTATGCCTACCGTAGCGGCTACATTCTGGAAAACAGTACTGAAATTCTGCATAGTGTCCGCCGTAGTAAAAATGCCAGTGGTAATGATTATGGCTGGTTCAATTTGGGATTTGGCTCTGCGGTAGATGGTAGCAAAACCAATGGTCGCTACGCCTATTGTCCTACGCAAGAATACGTCGAGATGTTCCCTTGGGCAGACGGTACTCCGTTCGATTGGGAAAAAGCGGAGAAAGAAGGCCGATTGGACAATATGTTCATTCAAGGCGATACCGTGAAAGGCAAACAACAGTTGCAGAATATCCGCTATACCCGCGACCCTCGTCTGTATGAAACCGCAGTGGTAAACGGTGCACGCCAAGCCGTGAACTGGGGTGACGGACGTGCCAGCGGTAATAACTGGGAAACTTGGGTAGGTGGTACTAATGCCAAACAAGATCCGAAAACCAATTCAGGGATATATGCCACCGGTTACCGTATGCTGAAATATCTGGTAGGTAGTGTCATGAACAGGAAGTTCCCGCAGTGGAATGCCATCATGTTGAGCGACATCTACTTGACATACGCGGAGGCCATCGTGCAGACCAGAGGTAGTTTCACGGAAGCCATCGATTACGTGGATGCCGTACGTGCTCGCGTGGGTCTGAAAGGACTGGTGGAATGCAATCCCGATAAGGACCTGACATCTAACAAAGAAAATCTGCTGGCGGAAATCATGCGTGAACGTGCTTGCGAATTGGCTTTCCAAAACGAACGCTACTTCGACTTGATCCGTTATAAGCGTGCCGACTTGTTGGAACGTCCGCTTCACGGCTTGCGTATTTATCGTTTGGTGAAGAATGGTAATGATTGGGTACGTTCCGAAGAACAGTGGTACAATAAGTCTTTCAACAAAGGCTTGGAGGAAGACGATCCTAACTTCTACGAACCGTCACACTTCGACTTCGAACGCTTCCAAATCACTGACACCCGTATTTGGTGGAAAGATGGTTTTGATCCGAAGTGGTACTTACAACCGTTCCCTATTACGGAAGTGAACAAGAATTACGGTTTGGTACAGAATGCCGGATGGTAACCCCTTTAATAATGAACAATCAAAAGGTATAAAGTAAAATAATACGTTATGAATAAAAAATATATAATTGTGTTGTCGCTCTTTGCTGGTTTGTGCCTGCCGACGACGGCACAGGAATCAAACGAAGAGCAGACCGACAAGTTTGTAGGCCAGACCATAGATGTAGGTGCCGAGCGATTGCTGACCCGTGAGGAGGCTACCGGTTCCGTGTCGGTCATTAGTTCCGAAACTACCGACCGTCGTAGTGCCAAGAATATCGGCAACTCCATTATTGGTCAGGGCAATGGCCTGATATCGTTGCAGAGCGGTGGTCGTTATGCAGATGTGAATCCTACTTTCTATATACGCGGGCTGCAAACATTGAACGGCAAGAACTCGCCGTTGGTCATGATCGACGGTATACAGCGAGACATTGTAAGCATCGCTCCCGAAGAAGTGGAAAGCGTCATCGTCCTGAAAGATGCGGCAGCAGTCGCCCTCTATGGATATAAGGGAATCAATGGAGCAATCAATATCGTGACTAAGCGCGGTAAGTACAACTCGCGCAGTGTCAAGGTGACATACGATCATTTGTTTACTTCGCTTGCCAACAAACCCAAATTCGTAGATGCCTATACGTATGGATTGGCCGTCAACGAAGCCCGTATCAACGATGGTCTGACAGGGCGTTACAGCAATCAAGAGCTCAATGCTTTGCGCGATGGAACCATGCCTTATCTCTATCCGAACGTGAACTGGGTGGATGAAACGTTCCGCGACAATGCGATGACCAATAAGTATAACATCGAATTCCGCGGTGGCGGCGAAAAATTCCGTTACTATACCATGCTGGATTTGATTTCCAACAAAGGATTTGTGAAAGAACCGGGTGCAAATGAAGGCTATTCCACACAAGACAAATACGTAAAAGGCAACTTACGCATGAACATGGATATCAACCTGACCCAGACAACCGATCTGCAGGTGAATCTGTTGGGCGTATTGCAGGAAACGTCAAGACCGGGTGCGCAGGCTGACCTTTGGGATCTGGTTTACACAGTGCCCTCTGCCGCATTCCCCATCAGGGATGAGAACGGTATTTGGGGAGGTAGCGACACATGGGCAGGTACACAAAATCCTGTGGCACAGAGCATCGGAGCCGCTTATTACAAAAATCATACCCGTTCGCTTTTTGCCGACATGAAGCTGACTCAGGACCTTTCCGGCTTGACAAAAGGATTGAATGCGTTCGTACGCATCAGTTATGACAATATAGCCAATATCTATGAAGACCATAGCAAAGAGTATGTCTACAGTGTCAATGCGCCTACATGGGCGGACGGTGCTTCCGAGCCTACTGTAAAGAGTGAAATTTATGGAAAGGATAGTGAAATGGGAACAGATGCGAAAACTAATGAATTTGACCGTCTACTCCATTTCGATGTGGGATTTAACTATCAGCGGACATTCGGCGACCACAGCATCTACAGCCAGTTGAAGTGGGACTACGAGAATAACGACCCGAATGGCGTCAACAACACGGTGAATCGTCAGAACATTACCTGGTGGTCGCATTATGGTTACATGAACCGTTATTTCGTTGACCTCGCTTTGGTAGAAAGTGGCAGTAGCCGTTTGGCTCCCGGTACCAAATGGGCTTTTTCGCCCACTTTGTCGGCCGCATGGGTCATCTCCAAAGAAAAGTTCATGGAAAATGTGGAATGGGTGAACTTCTTGAAACTGCGTGGATCGGCAGGTATCATCAATGTGGACAACTTACCGGGTGATGAAGTTTGGTCATACTATGCCCAGCAGTATGGCACTTCGGGAGGTACTTATCCTTTCGACAGCGGTTGGAACTCTAGTTTCGGACGTTCTTACCTTGAACGGGTGGCTACCACCAATCCGAGCCATGAAAAGGCCTATAAATACAATGTTGGTATGGATGCGAAACTTTTCGGATGTTTGGATGTGACTCTTGACCTTTGGAAAGAACACCGTACAAACATTTGGGTGACTTCGGAAGGCAAATACTCGGAAATTTTCGGTATGGAGCCTCCGTATGAAAATGCAGGTATCGTGGATAGTAAGGGTATAGAAGTTGGTCTTGATTATAGCAAAAAGCTCGGTCAAGTGGAATTTAATGTCGGCGGTAACTTCTCGTTGAACAAAAACGAAATCAAGGAAATGCTGGAAGAACCCCGCCAATATGCGAATCTTGTCCAGACGGGAAATCCTTACGGACAACTCTACGGATTGGAAGCTATCGGTTTCTTCAAGGATGAAGCAGACATCGCTGCAAGTCCCACACAGAATTTCTCTACGGTGAAGCCCGGTGATATAAAGTATCGCGACGTGAATGGCGACAACATCATCGATACCAACGATGAAGTGGCTATCGGCTACAGCACCACTTGCCCGGAAATATACTACAGCCTGCATTTGGGTGCGGAGTGGAAAGGACTCGGATTCTATGCCATGTTCCAGGGGACAGGCAATTACAGTGCCGTTCTCAACACCAAGAGCATGTATTGGCCGTTGATAAACAACACCAATATCTCGCAATATGCTTACGACAATCGTTGGACACCACAGAATCAGAATGCCAAGTTCCCGCGTCTGAGCAGCCAAAGCAATGCCAACAACTACCAGACATCTACTCTGTGGTTGGCCGACCGCTCATTTATCAAGTTGCGCAATCTGGAAGTGTACTACAAGTTGCCCGCTTCTTGGCTGAAAAAGACGAAAATTGTAAACGCCGCTAAATTGTATGTACGTGGCATTGACCTCCTCAGTTTCGACCATATAGATGAGAACGACGCCGAAGCGTATGGAATCAATCCTATGACGAAAAGCGTTGCGTTGGGGCTGAGTGTTACGTTTTAATTTTATGAACGAATTAATACATTAGAATTATGAGCAATAAAATATGGAAATCTGTCTTTGTCGTGTGTGCAGCCGGATGCTTGGCTTCATGTTCTGATCAGATGGACTACAATGAGTACAACATCTTCGACAAGGACTATATAACACAGAACTTCGGTAATGTAGGTGGATTCATGACCGACATCTATAACACCGTGGACTATGACTTCGGTAACTACTCATCGGGCGCCATGCAGGCATCTGCTACAGACGAAAGTGAGTACAGTCTTTTGGGTAATGGTATCGAGCACTTCTACAATGGAGCTTGGAGCCCTACCAATGCAAAGGCGTCAGTCTGGAGTAGCATGTATAAAGGCATCAGTACTTGCAACCACGTGATTTACGAATTGCAGGGCTTGTCATTCGATGAACTGAAGCTGAACAACGACTATGCCGCCCAACTTCACCGTTATGAGAACTACAAGTATGAAAGCCGTTTTATGCGTGCTTACTTCTACTTCTGCTTGGTTCGCCAATATGGTGATGTACCTTTGGTGACCAAACAAATCACGGCAGAAGAAGTCAATTCGTTAGAACGGACTTCGGCAGATAAAATCTTTAAGTTCATCATAGATGAATGTGCGGAAATCCAATCATTGATTATCGAAGATTACAGTAATCTGGGAGAATTTTCTACAGGTACGGAAGAGACCGGTCGCGCGGACCGACTTGCCGTGCTCGCATTGAAAGCCCGTGCTGCCTTGTATTGGGCCAGCCCGCTGTTCAATCCAAGTGGTGACAAGGAACGCTATCATATGGCAGCTTTGTATGCCAAAGAGTTGCTCGATGCTGCCGATAAACGTGGCAAAGGCCTTACTGCCAATTATGCGGATTTGTGGGATGCCGGAAGTTTCAATACGCCCGGCATTATGAAGGAAATCCTCTACGGTCGCCGTTATTATAAAAATTCATCCGGCGATAACTTAGTGGAAACCAACAATTACCCTGTGGGCATTGAAGGTGGTAAGGGAGGAAACTGTCCTACTCAGAATTTAGTCGATGCTTACGATATGCTCAACGGTAAATCGATCGGTGAAGACGGCTCGGGGTATGATGAGAAGAATCCTTATCAGGATCGCGATCCGCGCCTGGAGGCTACGGTAGCTGTAAACGGTGCACAATGGCCTACTTATTCCGGTGCCGCCAAGATTGAAACATTCCAGGGGGGCATCAATGGTGAGCCTTTGACTGGAGCCACACCGACAGGCTATTACCTCAAAAAACTTTGTAACGGTGCCATCTCATTGGCCAGCAATAGCAAGTTTAAGGAGTCTCGTCATACTTGGTTGACTTTCCGTCTGGGCGAAGTTTATTTGAATTATGCAGAAGCTGTATTCAAGTATCTGGGTGGCGCAGATATTACCAGCATGGAATTCCCGATGTCGGCCCGTGCTGCTGCCAGCAAGACACGCCAACGTGCTGGTATGCCGGACTTTGAACAAGGAATGGATGCCAATACATTCTGGACTAAGTTGTGTAACGAACGCTTTGTTGAACTGGCTTTCGAAGGCCATCGTTTCTGGGATGTTCGTCGTTGGAAAGAGGCTGACAAATATTTCAGGAATATTGTGGAAATGAAGCTGATAAAGGAAGCCGATGGAAACATTACTTACATGCGCAAGAATGTATCACGCCAATGGGATGACAAGATGTATTTGTTTCCGATTCCTCAGTCAGAAAGATCGAAAAATCCAAATCTGACACAGAATCCGGGTTGGGAATAAAAGATATATTTTAAACAAAAGTTATGTAAGGTAGAGATTGAATTCAATCAAGAAAGAAGAGCGACTGTGAAGCCGCTCTCTTTTCGTATAAATAATAACATACTAATTATGAGAAAAATACTATTAATTATGCTGTCGCTTCTATCCGTTCTTCAGATGGGAGCGCAGAAGACAATTGATTTATCCGGAGACTGGAATTTTGAAATAGACAGGCAGGATATAGGAGAGAAAGAAAAGTGGTTTAACCAAGCACTGAAAGATATGATTGAGTTGCCCGGTTCAATGCCCGAAAGATTAAAGGGAGATGATGTAACGGTTTGCACCCGGTGGACCGGAAGTCTTTATGACAGTTCCTATTATTACAATCCGTATATGGAGAAGTATCGCAGAGAAGGAAATGTGAAGCTACCCTTCTTCTTAACTCCTGATAAACATTATGTAGGAGTAGCGTGGTACCAAAAAGAAATTAATCTCCCTAAAGATTGGAAGAAAGACCGTATTGTGCTGTTTCTGGAACGTCCGCATATTGAGTCTACTGTTTGGGTGAATGGTCATAAAGTAGGAATGCAGAATAGTTTATGTGTGGCGCATGTATATGATGTTACACAGTTTATGAGCCCTGGTAAATGCAGGATAGCTATCCGGATAGATAATCGTATCAAAGATATAAATGTAGGACCTGATTCACACAGTATCACCGACCAGACGCAGGGAAACTGGAATGGAATAGTTGGGCGTATCTGTTTACAGACTACTCCAAAGGTTTATTTAGAAGATATTCAGGTATATTCGGAACCGGAGCAAAAGGTGGCAAGAGTGAAACTTCTGATAAAATCCTCGGATAAAAGTACTGCAATTGCTCAGGTGAAGTTGTCAGCAAGGAGCTTTAATACGGAACAGCGTCATGTACTTCCGACTGTTACCCACGATGTAAAAGTGATGAATGGCATCGCGGAGCAAGAGATTGTTTTACCTATGGGAGATGATATGTTGCTTTGGGATGAATTTAATCCGGCATTGTATAAACTGACGGCTGAAATCAGTACCGGCAAAGGGAAAGAGGTAAAAGAAATTCAGTTTGGTATGCGCCGTTTTGAGATTAAAGGTAAATGGTTCTATGTGAACGGTCGTAAAACGATGTTACGCGGAACAGTAGAGAATTGCGATTTCCCTTTAACAGGTTATGCACCTATGGATGTGGAAAGTTGGGAAAGGGTTTTTCGCATTTGTCGTAGTTATGGATTGAATCATATGCGGTTTCATTCTTTCTGTCCTCCTGAAGCAGCTTTCATAGCTGCCGACCTTGTGGGATTCTATTTGCAGCCTGAAGGTCCGAGTTGGCCTAACCATGGTCCGAAACTGGGATTAGGTCAACCAATCGATAAATATTTAATGGACGAAACCATAGCACTGACCAAAGCTTATGGTAATTATGCTTCTTATTGTATGTTGGCATGTGGAAATGAGCCGAGCGGACGTTGGGTGGACTGGGTTACCAAATTTGTAGATTATTGGGAGAATACAGATCCGCGTAGAGTATATACAGGAGCATCAGTTGGTGGCGGATGGCAATGGCAACCTCGTAATCAATATCATGTGAAGGCTGGTGCTCGTGGACTTACCTGGAGGCAGAAGCGTCCGCAAACTAACGATGACTATCACATGCAGAGTCGCATTGATACAGTGAGTCAGCCGTATGTATCACATGAGACAGGGCAGTGGTGTGTATTCCCTAACTTTAACGAGATACGGAAATATACCGGAGTGAACAAAGCCAGGAATTTTGAAATATTCCGTGATATTCTGAACGATAACCAGATGGGAGAACAAGCGCATTGTTTTATGATGGCATCGGGTAAATTGCAAACGTTATGTTATAAGTATGAGATAGAAAAGACACTGCGTACTCCTGATTATGCAGGATTCCAATTGCTGGCCTTGAATGATTATTCAGGACAGGGGACGGCACTTGTAGGAGTACTTGATGTTTTCTTTGAAGAGAAAGGATATATTAATGCACAAGAATGGAGGCGGTTCTGTTCACCCACTGTACCATTGATGCGTACGGACAAGTTTGTATATACGAATGATGAGGCATTCGTTGCTGATATTGAAATTGCTCATTTCGGTGAGAAAGCCTTAAAACATGCTCCAGTGACGTATACCATAAAGGATGTGTACGGTAAAGTTTATACTCGCAATACGTTAGGGAATAAGGACATTCCTATCGGTAATCTTCACGTTTTGGGACATATCGAATTTCCTCTTGGGGAGATAAAGAAACCGACGGAATTAAATCTGGAAGTTCGTATTGAGGGTACTGAAGCTGTAAATGATTGGAACTTCTGGGTATACCCCAAAAAGGTGGAATTGGTACAGAATGATGTTTATACTACGGACACGTTAGATACTAAGGCTTTAGATATCTTGCAAAGTGGTGGAAAAGTTTTAATTCTTGCTGCCGGTAAAGTCAGTTATGGGAAAGAGGTGTCTCAGATGTTCACACCTGTTTTTTGGAATACATCTTGGTTTAAAATGCGTCCTCCGCATACTACAGGCATTCTGGTAAATCCCAAGCACCCTTTGTTCCGTGAGTTTCCAACGGAATATCATAGTAATTTGCAGTGGTGGGAACTTTTGAATCGTGCCCAAGTGATGCAGTTCACTGACTTTCCTGCCGATTTTCAACCTACAATCCAGAGCATAGACACTTGGTTTCTGAGCCGGAAGATTGGTATGTTGTTTGAAGCTAAAGTGCTCAATGGTAAATTGATAATGTCTACCATGGACCTTACTACAAATACTGACGAACGTATTGTTGCCAGACAGATGCATAAAGCGATTCTGGATTATATGAATTCTGATCATTTCCGTCCGATGTATACAATAGAGCCGGAACGGATCAGTGATTTATTTAAAAAAGTGGCAGGTGATGTGAAATCATATACAAAAGGATCTCCGGATGAATTGAAGCCGAAAATAAACTAATGAAAATGGTCTCGTGATATAAAAATATCCATCTCACGAGACCATTCTTTTTATCTCATAAGATGGATAGTCCCGAAATTTATTGCAAATTTTTCTTTTTATGTGCCTTTTAATTTTTGTCTGAAATATATTCAAACCAATCATTGAGAGCTTTATTTCTAGATTGTTTCCCATTGCTCGTAGCATATACTCCAACACCGGTACCGTTGAATTTATTGAATTTGTTATCCGATAAAGGTGCTACATTCTGAATACTGCCAATATTTGTCATATGCTGCTGAGTCTCTCCAAAGCTGAACTGTATTTCTGTACTATTAACTGCTACAGATAAAAACACCTCTTGTTTGTTATATGGGATATGTTCGATAATCTCTTTTTTTCCAAGGTGTTTCTTTATTAAAACAATGCCGGACTTATCTTTCAGCAGACTGTAATATCCGTTGGCAGTTCGGTAAAGAATCAATCCAGCCTGTTCATTATCTTTCTTTGTCTGAAAATTCAACAGGGTAGTTGCCTTGAATTGATGATGCTTGGTTTTCTGTATAATCATAGCTGAATTTACTAGGCTGTCTACTATTTCTGGTTGTAATGTCAAAGCCAGTTGACCGTTTGCCAGATTATGGAATGCCTTTTGAGGTATCCTTACGAAGTACCACTCTGAACCAAGAGTGGGAGAATCAAAATTGTCCCGCGTCGGTTTAGCTTTAACAGGTGTTCACGGAAGGTCCGGCCTTTCCTGTTTAGGCAATATCATGCCCATCCCCGGATTGAAAATCGGAGTGGAATCTTCGAACTCTACTTTACACATAAAGGTTTCCCTTGCAAGGGGATTATACTCATTTAGCATTTTTTTCCCAGAAAAGCCGAATACCATTCTCCTTTTTGAGTTTGCACAAGGTCGGCATGGCCCAAAGCTTGCAGAGGGTACTTGCTGCCCAAGTGTCGGTGAGTGAGTACCAGATTGACTTTAGCTGCTACATAAGGTCCCCATAATGATTTGCTATGGTGTGCGGTTATGGCATGATGACAACTTGAACCTCCCTCTGCCATCAATAAGAGATACTTTCCGTCAATTTTATAAATATGGGGCCCTCGGCATACGTTGCATTATTGGCATGTCCGTAAGTTAATATTTTCCGTTCACCGACGAGTTTTCCTTGGGAAAGATCTAATTCCTGCATCCATACAGCACATTGTGCAGGTCATGATTTTTTGAAATCCCAGAAATTACCTGTATAGTAACATCTGCCATCATCATCCCAGAATAAGGAAGGATCAATTCCTGCTGTATCTTTCAGCCATACAGGGGCAGACCATGGTTCTTTGGGATCAGTGGCAGTTATGTAGAAATGTTCTCCGTTTTTATGAGCAGTGGTAATCAGATAGAAAATTCCGTTATGATAACGTATAGTAACTGCCCAGATGCCATCGTTATCATTCAATCCATTCATGTCTATCATGTCGGGACGATCAATAGCATGTCCTATAACTTCCCAATTTACAAGGTCTTTGCTATGATAAATGGGGATTCCGGGGTACCAGATGAAGGAAGAAGTGACCATGTAATAGTCATCATTAACCCTACAAATTGAAGGGTCAGGATTGAATCCCGACAGTACCGGGTTGTCGTAATACTTAGGAATCTCCTGCCCTTTTAGAGCAAAGGGCATGGAAATGAAAAATAGGCCGAAATCCATATTGTTTTCCAGTAAAATAATACGGATATATGTAATATTGTAATTTATTCCGGTTCTTCCCGAGTCTTTTCACCTCCCTTTTGATATACAGAAGGTGATATGCCAAACTGACCTTTAAAGCATTTACTAAAATAGAACGGATCGTTTATGCCGACTTTGTAAGCCACTTCTGCTACCGTAAGGTGCTCTTCCGATAACAATAATTCCGCTGCTTTTTTCATACGCATGATACGTAAATATTCGTTGGGTGAGTATCCGGTTATACCTCGTATCTTTTTATAGAATACCGTACGTCCCAGTTTCATAAGTTGGGCAAACTCTTCTACTGAGAAATCAGAACGCGAAATGTTGGCTTTTAATATGATGTCCAGACGGTCGGTAAATTCTTTATCACGATCGGTGGAATACATGGCTGCATGTATAATACCCGGTTCGTTGGAGAACTTCTCGCGGAGTTTTTCCCGTTGTTCTATAAGGCGGAATGCCCGTGCCAGCAGGAATTTAATGCTGAATGGTTTGGATATATAAGCATCTGCACCGGATTCAATTCCTTCCAATTGTTTTTCCGGAGAACTGAGTGCAGTTAATAAAATGATAGGAATATGACTGGTTGCAAAGTCTGATTTCAATCTTTTAGTAACTTCAAACCCACTCATTCCAGGCATCAGAACATCACAAATGATTAAGTCGGCATCATAAGTACGGGCTTTTTCAAAGCCGGATGTTCCATCTACTGCCACCTCTACTTCAAAGTAAGTGCCAATTTCTTCTTTCAACAGTTCACGAATGTCATTATCATCTTCAATAATCAGCACCTTTCGTTTATTCAGAGGAATTGCTGGTTGAGGAGATTCTAAAGTGGCTGGAGCACGTTCACTCAAAGCGGGTGCTTGTTCATTTATTTCTTTTAATAACACATTGCCGGGAATAAGGAAATCTTTCTCTGTATAAACTGTCTTGTCGGTAGGAAGACAAACTGTGAAAATAGAGCCTCCCCCTTCATTATCATTATATTCGATGGTGCCTTTATGCACTTGTACCAATTCATGCGTAAGATGTAATCCAACTCCGATGCTATCACCTGAGAAACTGCTTTGCATAAAGCGTTTGAATAGCTCATGTTGTTTTTCTTTAGGAATGCCTACTCCTGTATCAGAGACTTGAATGTGTATAGTTTTCTTTGCCTCATCTACCTGTATAGAAAAAATGATGGTACCATTGGCAGGGGTGTATTTGAAAGCATTCGATAATAAATTGTAAGTCACTTTATCCAGGTTTCCTTTATCGATGAACATCTTATAAGATGGCAGGGATGGCTTGAAAAGGAATTTCATATTTTTCTGTTCTGCTACATCACCGAAACTGAGGAATATCTCATAAAGGAAGCCGATAACATCTGTTTCTTCCAGTGACAATGCTAACTTATTATTTTGCATTTTTCGGAATTCCAGTAACTGGTTGATAAGTCTCAGCATACGCTGGGTGTTTTTATTCATTATATGCAATGGAGAGGTCAGCTCATTCGGAATATTGCTAATGCGCTGTATCTTCTCCAATGCGCCTTGAATCAATGTGAGAGGAGTACGGAATTCGTGGGAAATATTAGTGAAGAATACTAACTTGTATTCTGTCAATTGCTCCTCTACATGGATGCGGTTGCGTAATTGATTGAAATTGCTGGCAATGCGATAGGCAAAAAACAAGACTACTATGATTAGAATGACATATCCTAACATGGCCCAGCTACTTTTCCAGAATGGAGGGACAATAACTATCTTTAAAATAGTTTCGTCGTTATTCCAGATACCGGCTCCATTGCAAGATTTCACATGGAGAGTATAAGTGCCGGGATTGAGATATTTGAAAGCCGCAGAACTTGATGAAGAAGGGTCACTCCATCCTTTATCGTAGTTCTCTAACCAATATCGATATTTAGTCTGTCCATTGTCCGAATAATCGAAAGTGGAGAAGTCTAGAATAAAGGAGTTTTGAAAATATTTTAAAGTGATTTTATCGGAATACGCCAAAGATTGTTCTGCCAAGGGAGAATCTTTCATTTCGGGATTCATTTGGATTCCATTGATTTTTAAATTGGTAAAGACAATGGGGGAGAAAGCTTCATTTCCCAGCATCTTCTTCGGGTCGATAACTGTTAAGCCATAATTTGTTCCGAAAAGAAGTTTCCCATCTGCTCCTTTACATGAACAATTATCCGTATAAACATTTCCCAGTGTATAGGAGGAGAAGAAGTAATTCTCAAACGAATGGTTTTCGGGAGTGAATTTGGAAATACCATATTCTGTTGCTATCCATAGTTTTCCCTGGTTGTCTTCTTCGATAGACATTACCACATTATTTACCAGCCCTTCCGGTATTCCGTAGTGTTCATATTCCAGAGAGTTATAGTTATCTGTAGGAGTACATTGATTGATTCCAGCCCCGGAAGTTCCTACCCACATCCTTCCTTTACTATCACGGAACAGACATCTGATTTCATTAGAACAGAATTTACCATTTACGTTATTGAATAAATGATAATTGTCACTATTGGCAATCAGTGAGTCTGGATGGAAAATGCAAAATCCTTCGCTGGTACCCATCCATATCATACCGTTTTCATCTTCTAACAGGTCTCTTACCATTTTTAATCCATACTTTTGCTGGAAAAAATGGCGGAATTTATACTTGCCATCGGCTGTCGGTTCGGCCAGATCCAAGCCTCCTCCAAATGTACCTATCCACATACGGTCCTTTTTATCACGATAAATAGAGAAAATATGATCGTTTGCTAATGATGATGGATCGGAAGGAATATTTTTATACCATGTATCTCCTATTTTTAATCCTTCTCCTCGGGTTCCCATCCAAAGTTTTCCACGATCATCCTCAGTAATAAAATAAACATTGGAATGGAGGTACTGATTATTATATTGAGGTTTTAAATGAATATCATAATTATATAATCCTCCTCTTCGAGTTCCTATCCATATATTTCCATCGTCCGTCCGACTCAACATTCGAATGGTATTCGAACGGTCGAAGAGATCCGGAGACTCCGGATAGATGCGGGTTATCCCTTCATTGGATATTGTGATGCGTGATAATCCGGAATGTTCGGAACTTACCCAAATAGCTCCCGCCTTGTCCTCCATAATGGCCAATAGGAAGTCCGAACCGATGGGAGAATCTTTTGTATTAGAAACGAAGTGTTCTAATTTATCTTCAGATGGCTTGTAGGCGAATAAACCATTGCCGTAAGTTGAAATCCAAATTATTCCTCGGGAGTCATGTACTATATGATAACGTTCATTATCAATATAGCTTAATTTATCTTTGGGTATTAGTTGTAGTTCTTTTGTTTCTCCTGTTTCTGAAAGAATATAGTAGATTTTCCCTGTATGATTGAATACCCAATAGTTATCACGGTTATCACTGAGTACAATACCTTCTTTGATGTTCAGTTTGGGATCAGTTGTCACCTTATGAGAGTTGAAATCATAATTGTATGTACCCGTGGAAGTGAAAATAATCCATTGATTTTTAAATGCAAATTTACAGTTGGAACGTATTTTTCCGGCAGGAAGTTCTGCCGATTTGGATAGTTTTCCAGAGGTGGTATTATACCAATATACATAGCCATCATCCGTTAGGAAGAACATATCCCGTTCGTGTGTGATGGAAGCTATAAAATTGTTCTTCCTGTCTATAATATTAAAATCTCCTTTAGAAATGAATGCAAGCCCGCGCATCGTACCAATCCAAATACGATCGGCTTCATCTTCCTCTATAAATTGGACTCTATTATCCGGCAGATTTCCACGTTCGGTTTTAAATTCTACGGAGGTCATGGTCCGGTCACTTTTAGTTATAATGTGTCGTGCACCATTTGTTCTGTGGTATAACCATATATCTCCGTTAGAGGCAAATAATGAATAGGCATAATTTTGCTCATATTCTCCACTTCCGGTGAAATCCACAAAACGGCTTTTCTGCAAGTCATAACAACTATATAATTCAGGTCCTGTACCTATCCAGAGGAAGCCGTTCTGATCCTCTATTACTTTATTGATTCGGTTATCTATCAACGAAATACGTCCGTTGGCATTAATTTCCGGTTGGAAGTTAAGAAAAGAATTACCATCGTAGCGACTAAGCCCGTTTAGGGTACCTAACCATAGGAATCCTTTACTGTCTTGGTATATATTACGAATAGAGTTACTGGGAAGTCCATCGGTGGTTCTCATTTGCTTGGCCCGAAGCTCTATTTCACCATAGGCGTTGGGAGTAAGAGTAATCAGGGATATGAGGGCTAATAAAATTATGTGTTTCATATAGATTTCAAGATTATTAATAAATGGCAAACAAAAGTAATTAGAATTTTAGAATAAAAAAATGAATTGATTTATATGAATTCACTTTTATTGGGTAGCAAAAGTAGCCAACAAGAAGTAAAGTACCATGAATAACTGTACATATACCTGTAAAATCTGTCATTTATAGCTGTAGAAGAGCATTCAGAAGGGGGGTATCCTGTACAATGAACTATTTCAATAACATCTCTTTTAGCCTGCTCGTTGCCTTCTGCAATTGTGCATCCACCGTTTTTGTACTGATGTCGAGCTTCTCTGCAACCTGTGCGTATGTCTGTTTTTCTTCGCGAATCAGGATAAAAACTTCCCGGCAACGCTCCGGTAATCGGTCGAGGGCTTTTACGTAACGGGCAAACAGCTCTTCGCTGATAAGAGTATCTTCGGGAGATACATCCTGGTCTGCAGGTTCTTGTAAAACTTCAGCTGATAGGGTAGGGCGGCGTTCCTCTTTTTCTATATAGTTGAGAGAAGCATTTTTCACGAGTATGAAACAGTAATCTTCGATATTAGCTATATCTAATAGCTGTTTACGATGTTCCCAAAGTTTCATGAAAACATCGAGTACGATCTCTTGTGACCATTCTTCGTGATGGGTATAGTAGTAAGCAATGCGGAACAGGCGGTCGTACGTCATATCATAAAATTCCCGGAAAGCAGACTGGGAGTCCTGCTCGCTCATTTTCCGTAGATATCTTCTGACTTCCTGTTCTGTCATATTGTCTTTTCATGTAATTGTGGGACAAAGGTAAGGGATTCAATTCAAATATCCATCATTTTCTTGAAATCCTAACTTCACTTCCTTGTAGTATAGTTGAAATCTACACCTCCCATCTTTGCATCCCGAAAGGATCCTTGATTTATTTTATCAATTGAATAGTATGAAAGTAAAAAGATGTTTTTTAGAATGGAGTTTGGTAAGCAAACGTTTTGCCGTTGCCCTCACCTTTGTTTTAGGGGGAGGAATGTTGCTTGCTGCTAATCTTGTTCCACTGAAAGGTGTCGTAAAAGATGTCTCAGGAGAACCGTTGGCCGGCGTTACAGTGAGAATTAAAGACGGAAAGTCGGGAACAATCACTGATGTGAACGGACATTTTGTCTTGGATGTAGAGAAAGGGCAAAAACTGTTGCTGAGTTATATCGGATACTCAGAGACAGAAGTGTTGGTAAAAGATGACCAGCAAATGCAGATCGTGCTTAAGGAAGATGCACAACAGCTGCAGGAAGTGGTGGTTGTAGGTTACGGTACGGCGAAGAAAGTAAATCTGGTGGGTGCTGTGGACCAGATTGATAGCAAACAGATTGCAGAGCGCAGCAACAGTAATATTTCCCGTTCGCTGCAAGGCATGGTGCCGGGACTGAACATTACATTCAGTGATGGTAAACCTTCGCGTACGCCATCCATCAATCTTCGTGGAACAGGAAGTATTGGTGCGGGCGGTAGTGCCCTTGTGTTAATAAACGGGGTGGAAGGCGATCTCAACTCGGTGAATCCTGCGGATGTGGAAAGTGTATCTGTACTGAAGGATGCTTCTTCGGCTGCTATTTATGGTGCGCGTGGTGCTTTCGGGGTGATATTGGTAACTACCAAGAATGCTACTGCCGGAAAGACGAAAATTAATTATAACGGAAGTTTCTCCATGCATCAGCGTACGGTGAAGACAGAAGATGGCATCGTTAGTAATGGTTTGCAGTGGACTGATGGCTGGTATACGGCTTATCTGGAAGGTCAGGAGGCGCCTCCGGGAGGTATCAATAATGTATTTAAGTACTCTACAGACTGGTATAATGAATTGGTAAGACGCGATGCCGATCCTTCACTGGATAAAGTTCGTGTCAATGATAAGGGGGAATATGAATACTTTGGTAATACCAACTGGCTGGATATTATTTATAAAGATCAGAACTATTCCACTGAACATAATGTCAGCATTAGTGGGGGAAATGAGCGTGCCCGGTATTATGTGTCAGGACGTTACTATAATCAGGATGGCATTTACAATGCCGGAGACGAAAAGTATACGCAGTATAATATCCGTTCAAAAGGAGAAATACAAATCAATAAATCTCTTTTGTTGGAGAATAATACGGATGTCATGATTTTCCGTTCCCACCAGCCTATGGTGATGTACGACCGTCAGAATATAACCCGCCAGGCACAACATCAGGGATATCCGGTGACTATGGAGAAGAACCCCGATGGCACTTGGACCGAGGCAGCCGTATATATTGGATGGGCAGGTTTTGTAGAAGGGACTTCCTGGCAAAAGGACAATAAACTGGATGTACGCAATACGACGACCTTAACGTATACACCTATAAAACAGCAATTGATCTTCAAAGGTGACTTTACTTATTACAGCAGCAAGTCTACCCGTTTAAGAGCCGAGAACCAGTACAATTACTATACGGGACCGGAAATAATGGGAACTCGTAACACATTCAGTTCTCTGGAAAATATGGATTATAACAGGGAATATCTCTCAAGCAATATTACCGGTAACTATATTCCTAAATTTTCTAATTCCGATCATTACCTGAATGTACTGTTGGGCTGGAATCTTGAGCACCAAGATTATAAAACGATACAAACTTATCGCCGTGGTCTGATTAGTGCCACTAAACCGAGTTTTGCTCTTATGGATGGTGATTATTATACTACGGGACAAGGAGGAAATGAGTGGGCTTATGTAGGTTTCCTCTATCGTCTGAACTACAATTATAAGAGTCGTTACCTGGCAGAAGTAAGTGGGCGTTATGATGCCTCTTCCAAGTTTCCCGAGAACCAACAGTGGGGGTTCTTTCCTTCCGGATCACTGGGCTGGCGTATTTCTGAGGAAGCTTTTATGAAATTTACCCGCAATTGGCTGGATAACCTGAAAGTCCGTGCTTCCATCGGTAGCCTGGGCAACGGTAATGTAAGCCCTTACCTCTATCTTTCTACAATTCCCATTAAGAAAACATCTGTTATTCTGGGGGATGCATTGCAGACGTATGCCACTACTCCGAATATCGTTCCCAACAGTCTGACTTGGGAAAAATCAACAACTTATGATATTGGGCTGGATGTCGATATGCTATCTAACCGTTTGTCGATAGTGTTCGACTACTATCAACGCTATACAACGGATATGTATACAGTAGGTCCTACTTTACCTGCCGTACTGGGGGCCGCTACACCTAAAGGCAACAATGCGGAGATGGAAACCAAGGGTTGGGAACTTTCGATTATGTGGCGTGACAATTTTACACTGGCTAATAAGCCATTTAATTACAGCGTAAAAGCAATGTTATGGGATAGCCGTACCTGGGTTACTAAATTCAATAATCCTACGAAACTACTCTCCACTTATTATGAGGGACAGGAGATCGGTACTATCTGGGGATATCATATCGAAGGATTATTTAAAGATCAGGCTGAAATTGATGCTCATGCAGACCAGTCCAAACTAAAAGTATCCGCTACGAATATTCTGAAACCGGGTGATCTGAAATTTGCCGATCTCGATAAAAGCGGTACGGTAGATAATGGTCAGAATACATTGGATGATCATGGTGACTTGAAGGTTATCGGAAATACTACGCCTCGCTATCAATTCGGTTTTAATTTGAGTGCCAATTGGAATGGCATTGGCATCAGTGCTTTCTTTCAAGGTGTAGGCAAGCGAAACTGGTATCCGCATCGTGAGTCAGCTTTCTTCTGGGGGCAGTATGACCGGCCTTACAGCTATATGCTGAAGGAGCATACTGGAAATAATGTATGGACAGAAGAAAACCAGAACACTGATGCTTATTGGCCCCGTTACCGTGGCTATCTGGCAAATGGTTCTACAAAGGCGTTGGGTATCCAGGCTAATGATCGCTATTTACAGAATGTAGCTTATGTCCGTCTGAAGAATCTTCAAATAGATTATGCTTTTAATAAGAAATTTTGCGATAAACTGCACTTGCAGGATTTGAAGATTTACCTTGCCGGTGAAAACCTGCTGACATGGACACCACTGGCTAAACATACAAAAATGTATGATCCCGAAGGTATCAGTGCCGGTGATGCAGACTTCCGTTCTACTGCCAATACTGATGGAGACGGATATGGTTATCCTATTTTAAGCAGTTATACAATCGGTATTAATGTAACCTTTTAACACAGAAGATGAGTATGAAAAAATATTGGTTGATAGGTTTGTATGCTTTGGCTCTGACCTCTTGTGATAGTTTTCTGAATTGTGAGCCTGAGAACAATTTTTCTTCCGAAGGCTTTCTGGAGTCGGAGTCGGACTTACGACTTTATACAAATGGTTTTCTGCAAAGTTTCCTACCCAGTGAAGAAACAATAGCCTGGGGGGGAGACCAGTATGCAGACTTTTGTGCAACCCGTTCGTCCACTACTTTTTTGATCGGTGACACGTGGGATGATACCCAACAAGGCGGTTGGGGAACCGGCGACTGGGGAAATCTACGACAGATTAATTACTTTCTCGATAATCTGCCTAATGCTAAAGGCAAAGTAACGGATGCCGTTTATTTACATAATGAAGGTGTAGGACGTTTCTGGCGTGCTTATTTCTATTATGGTATGGTTAGAACGTTCGGTGATGTACCTTGGTATGAAACGACATTGGATGTGGATAATAGAGATGAACTATACAAACCACGCGATAAGCGTGAGGTTGTTATGGATAAGATATTGGAAGATCTCGATTTTGCCTGTACCAATTGTTCCACAGATAAGACCTTGACAGAAAGTAGTACGTTGATAACGAAATGGGTGGCATTAGCACTCAAATCCCGTATCTGTCTGTTCGAAGGTACCTACCGTAAATATCATGCGGAGTTAGGATTGCAAAGCTCGGTTGAAAAATTCTTGCGTGCTTCTATTGCCGCATCCGAAGAACTGATGACGAAAGGTCCTTATAAATTACTGAATACGGGAGAGGTGGAGACACAGTATCGTTCGTTGTTTACTTCGGAAGAACTGAACGCAACGGAGGTAATCTGGGGTATCGCCTTCAAAAAAGATTTGCGTATGCACTCCATTACTTGGAAACTATTCTCAGCCTCATTTGGGGCAAACTGGTCGTTGGTACGGCCTTTTGTAAATATGTATCTGATGCGCGATGGTAGTCGTTTCACCGACCGTACGGATTATGCTACCATGCAGTATATGGATGAGTTTCAGAATCGTGATTGCCGTCTGATGCAAACAGTTATATCACCGTCTTACCAACGAAAAATCAGTGGTACGGTGAAACCAGATGCACCTAATTTCTCTATGACATCCACCGGTTATCAGCTTATCAAATGGGCTATAGATGATGATGTGCATGTAGGAAAGGCTACGGCTAATAATTCTATTCCTATTTTTCGTTATGCGGAAATATTGCTGAATTATGCAGAAGCAAAAGCAGAATTAGGTGAATGCGATGAAACGGTATGGAATGCTACGGTCAAACCATTACGCGAACGTGCTGGAGTAGAAGGGAAGGTTCCTGCAACTTATGACCCGTATGTAGCTGCTTACTTTAAAAATCAAACAACGGATAAATGGGTTCTGGAAGTACGTCGTGAACGTGGTGTAGAGTTGGCTTTTGAAGGAGTTCGCTATGATGATGTTATGCGTTGGAAACAAGGAGACCTGATTGAAAATGTATGGCAAGGTATTTACATTCCCCAGAAAGGTGAAGCGTATGACCTGAACGGCGATGGTGTAAAAGATGTAGCTGTGGTAGATAAAGAACCGGCAGCCGGTGATAAGATTAAGGGTGTACAATATGTGGTAATTGGCAAAACCAATCGTTTGTCCGAAGGTGACCACGGATATATTGAATTTGGCTTTAGCCAGGGACGTAAATGGGATGATAAGAAATACTTGCGTCCGATACCGTTGACGGCTACTCAGATAAATCCGGCTTTATTGCCTCAAAACCCAGGTTGGTGATAGTAACTTTAATGATAAAAATAAATAGATAACATGAAAGTAAATAAAGTATTAGTAAGTACGTTCCTTTTGGCAACCTGCCTGATGAATGTACAGGCGCAACGCCGGAATGAAATTCAAGTTCCCGATTTAGATGGATACACTACTTTGAAGTGCGATTTTCATATGCACACAGTCTTCTCTGACGGTCTGGTTTGGCCTACGGTGCGTGTAGATGAAGCTTATCGCGAAGGATTGGATGCAATTTCTCTGACAGAACACATCGAATATCGTCCTCATAAAAAAGATATTGTGGCAGATCATAACCGTTCGTTTGATCTTTGTCAGAAACAGGCTGAAAAGCTGGGGATACTTTTAATCAGAGGCAGTGAGATTACTCGTCCAATGGCTCCCGGACACTTTAATGCCATTTTTCTGGCTGACTCCAATCCATTGGAACAAAAAGAGTATAAAGACGCTTTCAATGAAGCCAAAAAGCAGGGAGCATTTATCTTCTGGAATCATCCCGGATGGGCTGCCCAACAACCGGATACTACTAAGTGGTGGCCCCAGCACACAGAACTTTATGATGAAGGTTGTATGCATGGCATTGAAGTAGCAAATGGTCCTCTATATATGCCCGAAGCCATTCAATGGTGTTTGGATAAGAATCTGACAATGATCGGTACTTCCGATATCCATCAACCTATTCAGACTGATTATGATTTCTCCAAAGATGAACATCGTACCATGACATTCGTCTTTGCGAAGGAACGTTCTTTGAAGGGTATCCGTGAGGCATTGGACAATCGCCGCACTGCTGCTTATTATCGAGAGTTGGTGATTGGACGTGAAGACTTGCTCCGTCCATTCTTTGAAAAATGTGTAAAAATAGAAGAAATCAGTCGTAATGAGAAAGGAGTGATGCTCTCTGTAACCAATATTACAGATTTAGTTCTGAAACTGAAAAAGACGACACATGATACTTCTCTGGTCTATTTTCGGGATATGACGCTGAAGCCGCATACGCGTTATAGCGTCCGTATCGGATTTGATAATGGTATCAAAGGTGGAGATATGAATTTCGAAGTGACGAATTTTATAGTGGCTCCTGATAAAGGATTGGAGTATACTATTTCTCTGTGAGAAAGATCTTTCTAGTTAAGTTGCCCGGTCTTGAAATATATCAGGATCGGGCATGTTGTATATGTAATTATTCTATTTCCAAGAGATCACTCATGATACCGTCTGAGACGAAAATGCCTTCCCTGGTTAGCTTTAACCGATCGTTATGCAACTTTAATTTCCCATTTTCCAGATAAGGTTTGGCTTGTTCCGAACAATATTCCCAAAGTCGGTCGCCGAACTTACTTTTCAGCTCTTCAGTGGATATTCCCCACATTGTGCGCAGACCTGTGATGATGTATTCATTGTAGCGGGTTCGTGTATCCAGTTGTTCTGTTTCGTGTAGACGTTGCCCCTGTTCTACAGATGAAAGGTACTGATTTAGTGAAGCTACATTCCATTCGCGTGAGTTTCCATCAAAGGAATGTGCGGACGGGCCGCATCCCAGATAAGGGATACCTTGCCAATAAGAAGCATTGTGTCGGGAATACATTCCAGGTTTGCAGAAGTTAGAAATCTCATAATGCTCGTATCCGGCAGCAGAAAGAGTGTCTATCAATGTGGAGAAGAAGTTCAGACTACTGTCCTCATCCACTTGAGATACAGAGTGTTGTTGCAGCATTTTGTACAGAGGTGTATCTTCTTCGTAAATCAGATGATAAGCGGAAATATGTTCCACGTTAAGGCTGACTGCTTGCTGTAAATCCTGTGCCCAGCGTTGGTCAGTTTCTCTGGGCAAACCATAAATCAGATCGATGCTGATATTTTGAAAACCTGCTTGCCGACAGCGTTGTACTGCCTCTATTGCTTGTGCGGCGTTGTGCCGCCTGTTCAATAATCGTAGTGTTGCATCATCGAAAGTTTGTATTCCCATGCTGATGCGGTTGAACGGTAGAGTACGTAGCATTTGGGTATATTCTTCTGTAAGGTCATCGGGATTTGCTTCAAGAGTTATTTCTGTTGCTTTCCTCGTTCCGTAAACCTGCTCAATCGTTTTGAAAACCTCTTTAAAATCATTCTCCGATAACTGTGACGGTGTACCCCCGCCGAAATAAATGGTTTCAACAGCTTCCCCTTTCAGATATTCCTTGCGTTCCGTCAACTCCCGGCAAAGAGCACGGATATATTGCGATTTCAATTCCGAACGTGTGGTGGAATAGAAATCGCAATAAATGCAACGTGTCTTGCAGAAGGGGATATGTATGTAGATGCCTGCCATAATTATATTATTTCTGTAGAAGAACTTCTGTTGTTCTTACTTTGGCGGTAAAGATAACTATTCCTTCCGAAACTTACATCAGGAGAGAGAAACCGTCTTTACCGTTCCGTCAGAGAAATAAATGGTTATACTGTCTCCGGTCTGTTTGAAGGACTTTACAGGTGTCAGTTCCTTTTTTGTAAATAGCTTGCCATTCTTTTTCCATAATTGCAGTGTGATAAAGACTTTATCACCGGAATGAGTTGTGGCTGCATTGATTACAGAACATTTATTACTTACCGGATGGAGTCCTTCAGTCTGTACAAATTCCACTTCCGACCAACCCTGGAGATTGATAAGTGCTGTTTGATAGGCACCATTATCCATGCAGTAGGCAGTGTATCCTCCGGCCTTTTGTTCCTTTGTAACAATGGGACTTTCTAATTCCGGTAACGAATAGTGTCCATAACGTAATTCTGTCGTAATTGGGAAAGAAACTTTGTCTACACGCAGTATGCCGTTAGGAAGTGGAATATCTGTCAGGCGGAATTTGATTTCCGGGTTTGTTTCAAGTTCTGCATCCCGGTAATAAATTCCATCTTCAAACTTCTTGAAGGTGTAGAGGCGTAGTACTTCCCATTCTTGTTTGGCATTCAGTACAGCATAGTTCATAGATACCTTGCCATCTGGACTGTCTGCCATCCAGGGAAATGCCGTGTTGTAAGACAGTTTATTATAATTCTCGGTAGAACGGAATTTCTGCCAGTCTTTAGCTACTGCTTCATGACACCATGCACGTATTTCCGAAGTGCCGCTATTGGGATAGTTAGTCACCAAGGTATTAGAGCCTTCCATGAACTTATTGTATACCTTGCCGGGTTGAAACTCTTTTTCCCAAGCTCCGTTATTCTCGACAGCTGTCCAAAACGGATTATCAGCAGGCAATAATAATCCAAGGAACGCTTTTCCCATCCAGTAAACGCTGCCACGGCAACTATAAATCTGTACGGCAGGCTCAAAAGCTCCGTAGAATCCCAGTGTGGGTACCCGGTCTTCCATCAATGCTGGATTCTCAAGGAATTGAAGCAGGGTGGAAGAAGCAATACGGCGCATCCATCCATAGTTGATAGACGGATCATTGAGCCACCCCATCAGTGGGAAAGGTACAGCGGCAGCTATACGGTACGTAATACTGCGTCCATACATATTCATTTTACCATCTTCAGCAAACATATAAGGATAGTTAGGAACCAAATCACGGAAATTGCTAACAAACTGGCGTCCGGCTTCAGGATTAAATTTCTCACCGTAATAATGTGCCCAAATCATGCCATACATCTGGAAAGCCCACATACTATAATAGTCATAGGCCGGGCTATCATTATACCATCCGTATCCACGATATTGTGCCAGTGATTTTTGTAGCAATTCATCTATATAACCATCTTTGACTTCATAACCCTGGTTTTTGAAGAAAGACATGACGAATATATTGAAGAAGCGCCAGTTAGAACCGATTGTAGGTCCGTTGCCATAACTAAGCATCAATGCAGCAAGATCGTCTTTCTCCTTTTGAGTCAATGGTTCCCAGATAATTTCGGGCATCACGGTAAGCGATAGGGCAAGTGCTCCGAATTCTACAAGTGTCTGGCTTGGCCCACCTTTGAGATGTTGAATATATCCGGATTTCGACGGATCACTCATATTGCGCAACTGTTGCCGGTAATAATCTCCGACCTTGATTCCATTCAATACCAAATCCGGATTTTCTTTTAATAGAGGAATTGCTACAAACATAGTGCGGCAAAGTCCTTCCAGATTTTCTGTCTTGTTGAACTTTCCATCCGTTGGATAGCTCTTTCCCGGTTGTTTGGGGAAACGCATCGGATCATCCAATGTGTGGATGTAGCTGAATGCTCCGTCCAATAAATTGGTTGCTGCATCCATCCAATGTTGGCGAGTCATGCCCGTCAGTGGACTCAGCTGATAATCCGGTTTAACTAAATGAAATACGGAATCATTTTTGGCTTGTGATAAGGATGCGTTTGCGTTTAGAGATACTAAAAAAACAAACAGTAATAATCCCTTGGTCATTTTAGAAAAGGCAATTTTCATCATAGCGTGTGTATTATATGGTAAGAATATTCTTATTTATTTCTCTCTGCAAAGAAAATACTTTCCATGCTATTTTAATGACCATTTTGAGGTCAAAAAGGGTGAATTTTAGACCAAACCTATTTCTTTTGTTCCTATCCACTCCTTACTTGAGCCTTATCCGAAGCGTACTTGCTCCGTACATTCTCCACTCAGAAGTACCTCTGGACGAAGAAAGTACGGGGTTGGTGCGGAGCAAGTATATCTTAGGTATGGCTCATTATGGAATGATTGAAATAAAAAATTACCAATGGATAAGATATTTTTATATATATTTACGTATATTAGCCTGCGGTTATTAATTATATTGAAAACTAATGCTAACTATGAAAGATAAAATCTGGAGTTTCATTTTTTGCTTTGGAATATTTTTCCCTTTGATGTGTCAGGCAGTGATAATGCCCCAATATAATTCGTTGGCATTTAGGTCTTCATCTATATTGAATACCTTGTCCAGTAAAGATGTGCAATCGGTCTATCAAGACCGGGACGGCTATATCTGGATATCTACCCGTAACGGACTTTTTCAGTATGATGGTTATTCTATCACTACTTATAAATCGAATCTTTATTGTCCGGATCTGTTGTCCAGTAACAACATATTTTGTGTAGCGGAGGATTCTTGCCATAGATTATGGATTGGAACTTATAGTGGATTGAATGTATTGGATAAACGCACTGGAGAAGTTCGTAAGATAGAAAATGCAGAATTGTCAAGTACAGGTATATCACAAATATTGGTAACGAGTGATCAACGTATTCTGTTTGCCACGGAAATAGGACTTTATGAGTATAAGGAAATTGATAACAGCTTTTTAGCTTATGACACAAGTAATACCGGAGGGGGATTCCCAAGGGCCACTATAAAGTCTTTATTTGAGGATGATAGAGGAGATATTTGGATTGGCACCTGGAATAGTGGTCTGTATCGTTATGAGAAGAAAACCGGTAAATATTGGAAGTATCCGAAGATGAACTCTGGAAATTCCGCTCATGTAGTGTTTCAGGATAGTTACAAGAATATATGGGTCGGTACATGGGGATCGGGTTTGCATTTACTACACAATGCTTATGATCCGGAGAGAACTACTTGGACTACATTTACCCATAATGAAAAGCAGCCTTATACAATTTCAGATAATCTTATCTATGCCATTTCAGAAGATGTGAATACCCATTCTTTATGGGTAGGAACGCGTAGTGGTTTGAGTATTCTTCCTCTACAGAATGGGCCGATTGTTTTTTCGGGATTTGAGAATTGTTATTCCGGTGAATCGGAAAATACGATAACCAGCAGTGAAGTTGCTTCGTTGTTGCGTGACCGACAAGGTATCATGTGGGTTGGCATGATTGGAGGTGGGGTGAATATGGTGAATACCCGTAGAGCAAAATTTAGTCTGGACCGTCTAACTGAAACCAAACGGATGTTGAAAAGCAATTCGGTACGTAGTCTTTTGTTGGATGATGATGGACAGCTTTGGATGGGGATCAGTACTTACGGTTTTGGGGTAAAGGACCGCCAGACTGGAAAATTTATTCACTATAATCAGATGCCTGATTTTATGTCATATGAGGGAATTTCAACGGTAATGTCTATTATGCAATCTCCTACTACCAGTCATATTTGGATTGGTGTGTACAATGGAGGAGCCTACGAACTTGATAAGCAAGCCCCTGTCGGCAAGCGTGTGAAGGCACATAATTCGGGAAATGCTCCGTGGATGTGTAATTCTTGTATTTATGATATTTATGAAGACTCTAAGCAAAACCTTTGGTTTGCTACGAGGGGAGGAGTGTCGATGCGTGCAGCGGATGGTACCCCGGTACGGATTGATTCTTTGAAAGTAGGAGGAGTTGCCATACAGGATATGGTTGCTATGCAACTAACCGAGGGGGGTAATGGTGAAATGTGGATGGCGTCTAATACGCATGGAGTGGTTCGTATTCAGGGTAGTGGACACTCGTTAAATGGATATACGCTTTCGGCTTATTCTGTAGTTAATGGGAAACTGAACAGTAATTATGCAGATTGCATATATAAGGATATTGAGGGGCGTATCTGGGTTGGAACCGGGGGAAGTGGCTTAAGTTTGTATGACGCCGTAGAAGATCGATTCTTACCAGTACATCAGTTGTGGAATCTGCCGGGAGATGCAGTAACCAGTATTCAGAGTGATAAGAAAGGGGATCTTTGGTTGGGAACAAATGCAGGATTATTGAAGCTTACTGTGCCAAAGGATTTGCAGAATGTAACATACCGTCTTTATACCACTTCAGATGGTTTGCAGGATAATCTGTTTAATAGAGGGGCGTCATGTGAAGCTCCGGATGGTGAATTATTTTTTGGCGGACATCGGGGATACAATAGCTTTTATCCGGATGAACAGGATGAACAGGTCTTTTCTTCTCCGGTCGTGATTACTAATATTAAAGTGTTTAATCAGTCGTGGACTTCCTTGTCTGATGAAGAGCGTGCGGAAATCTCTGATTTATCGCCCGGGTTTACAGATGAGATTGTTTTGGATTACAAACAAAATAACTTTAGCTTTGAGTTCTCTGCCATGGAGTATGCCAATCCGGAAAGAAACCAGTATGCCTATAGACTGGACGGATTCGATGTGGGATGGCAGTACACGGATGCTTCCAAACGTTTTGCTTATTATAATAACCTGATGCCCGGTACTTACACTTTCCATGTAAAGTCTTCAAATTCCAATGGTATCTGGGACGAGAATGTACAAACAGTGAAAGTTACCATTCTTCCTCCACCTTGGAAAACCTGGTGGGCTTATACCTTATATATATTAGTATTTATTGGTATTTCCTGTTATATTTTCCGGATTGTTCGCAACCGTATCCGTTTACGTAATGCACTTCATTTGCGTGAGATGGAACAAGCGAAGGCTGAGGAAATCAATCATGCTAAATTACAGTTCTTTACGAATATCACCCATGAGCTTTTGACTCCGTTAACCATTATTTCTGCTTCTGTTGATGAATTGAAGCAAACAGCTCCGGTTTATAAGGAACAGTATACTGTGATGACGCATAATATAAATCGTTTGATACGCTTGCTGCAGCAAATTCTGGAATTCAGGAAAGCGGAGACAGGTAACCTGAAGTTGAAAGTATCTCAGGGAGATCTGGTACAGTTTGTACGCCGGAGCCTTGACAGTTTCCGCCCTTTAATGAAGAAAAAAGACATTCATTTTACGATTCAGAATGATTCGGAACGGTATCTGGCTTTCTTCGATTCGGATAAACTGGATAAGATTCTGTATAATTTGTTTTCTAATGCTTCTAAATACAATAAACCCGGTGGAAAAGTGGCGATTGAATTAAGTCATGATAGTACGAACGGGTTGGCTTGTCTGGTAGTTAAAGATAATGGACCCGGCATTCCGGAAGAGTCACAGAAAAACTTATTCAAGCGTTTTTATGAAGGAGATTACCGGAAATTCAATACAATAGGGACAGGAATAGGTTTGTCGCTGGTACGCGACTTGGTTGCTCTCCATCATGGTACGGTTACTGTAGAAAGTGAAGAAGGTAAAGGGACAGCTTTCAAAGTAGAGTTCCCTATTCAGCGTTCGGCTTATTCTGAAGAAGAAATAGATGAAACGAGTGTTACTGTTTCAACGTTGGATGAAGTTATATCTACTCAGAGAGAAGCTGTAATTTTGGAAACTGCATCAGAAGAAAATATATCAGGCAAGGACAATATGCCGGAGAAAAAGCATACTTTATTATTAGTAGAAGATAATGAAGATCTATTGGCATTGATGGTGAAATTGCTCGGTGCTGAATATGATATCTGTACCGCAACTGATGGCAAAGAAGCTCTTGAAGTGGTAGAATCTGCTGATATTGACTTGATCGTTTCGGATGTAATGATGCCGGTAATGGACGGCATTGAGTTTTGTAAAGCAGTAAAAGGTAATTTTGATACTTCCCATATACCTTTAATTTTACTCACTGCGAAGAGTAAAGAAGAAGATCGTGTAGAAGCCTATGAATCGGGTGCGGACGCATTTATTGCAAAGCCGTTTAACCTGAGCATACTACATGCACGTATTGGTAACTTACTCAAATCTCGTGAGCGTGTGATGAAAGACTTCAAGAAGCAGCTGGTGTTCGAAGCAAAAGAATTGAATTATACCAGCATTGACGAAGATTTCCTGCAACGTGCCATTGACTGTGTGAATCGTCATCTGGATGATCCGAACTTTGATCAGACCCGTTTTTTGGAAGAGATGCATACCACCAAATCCACTTTCTTCCGCAAGTTGAAGTCGCTAACCGGATTGACTTATGTTTCATTCATTCGTAATATACGTATGAAAGCAGCTTGCCGGATCATGGAAGAAAAGAAACACATCCGCATTTCAGAATTGGCGTATGCGGTGGGATATAATGACCCGCGTTACTTCAGTAGTAGTTTCAAAAAAGAAATCGGTATGCAGCCCTCCGAGTATATGGAACGTTTCACTTCGGGTGGAACTATTGAGGGAGAATAAAAATTATCCTGTTAATGTTTTTTATATCCTACATAATATGTTGAAGAATGTTCCAACTTATGTAGGATTTTGTTTCATGCACCAAAACTAAACATGAATGGAACATTTGTAAGGGCTTTGCTCTGTGAATGTCCATAGATTTGCAATGTGATTCTGGAGCTAAGCATGCAGCTCTATTATCACATAGTGTGTTAAGTTATTTTTTAATCTTAAAATTCATACGATGGAAAAACTAAAGATTTCCTCTGGGGCAAGGTTGAATAAGGTACTCTCTACCTTAATGATCTGTATGGCTCTTATGATGAACGTCTCGTATCTGAGCGCTCAAAATCCTAATGTTACGGTAACTGGTACAGTGGAGGACACAATGGGCCCTGTAATTGGTGCCAGTGTGGTTGAAAAAGGCGTACCTTCCAATGGATGTATTACCGATATTGATGGTAATTTCTCTTTGAAAGTAAAACAGAATGCTACGCTGGTAATAAGTTTTGTGGGCTACAAAACAGTAGAAATTCCTTTGAAGGGACAGAGAACAGTGAAAGTGACGTTGCAAGAGGACACTGAGATGCTGGATGAGGTAGTGGTAGTAGGTTACGGTACGATGCGTAAGAAAGACCTTACAGGATCGGTTGTACAGATCAATCCCAGTAAAATAGCTGACTCGAATCCTGCATCTGTACAAGATGTGTTACGTGGTACTCCTGGTTTGCAGATTGGTTACGATGCTTCTGCAAAAGGTAGCGATGCATCTATTTCATTGCGTGGTAAGAACTCATTGGGTACGGATGCCAAACCGATGATTGTACTGGATGGTATGGCTTTCTATGGTGAACTTTCAGAAATCAATCCGGATGATATCGGTCAGATTGACGTATTGAAAGATGCTTCTTCTGCTGCTATTTATGGTGCCAAAGCTGCTGCCGGTGTTATTATCATTACTACTAAGAAAGGTAAACAAGGCAAGCCGGTCATCAACGTAAGTGCTAACTTGGCTGTTAATAAGAAGTCGGCTTATCGTGATTATTACAGTGCTAGCGGTTACCTGCGTTATCGTCAGGACTGGTATAAGATGGTGAATACTTATGGACAAGGTGAAAACGGACTTTATGGCTACTACAATGTGATGGCAAAAGATGGAAGTGGCAATATGAGTGCTGCTTATCCGCAAGGTTATTATGACAATCCCGCGAATATGACAACTGCAGAGCAAGATGCTTGGGCATCCGCTGCTGGTGTAAGTGGTTTCGGACCTTCTGATGGTGAATCCGCACTTAGTTTATTTGCACGTCGTTTGACGTTGGATGTTTCTCCGCTGGTATTCAATAATTTCTTGTCCGGCAAAACTTTTGACTGGTATGATGCTACTTTCCGTACTGGTATCAATCAAGATTACAACGCCAGTATTTCAGGTGCTACTGATAGGGTTAACTACTATTTGTCTGTTGGTTACATGGATAATGAAGGTGCCGTACAAGGTAATGAATATCATGCATTCCGTTCGAATATGAAGATTAGTGCTAAGATTACTGACTGGTTGGAGATTGGTGCGAATGTGAACTTCCAGGATCGCTCTGACGGTGATATCCAAGTTTCATTGGGTAGTAACTATTGGGATGCTAATATGTTGCGTAACTCTCCTTATGCTTCTATGTATGACGAAAAAGGTGGTTATCAGCAATATCCTATGAGTGGATTGCCCACTAACGGTGGTTACAACTACTACTTCGACCGTCAATACTATGATTTGGAAAAAGGATATACAGTGTTAAACACTATTTTCAATGCCAAGATTACATTGCCTCTGGGTTTCACTTATCAGTTTAACATTGCTCCGCGTTATCAGTGGTTCTACGATCGTTATTTTATGTCGGCCGACCTACCTGATGCTTCGGCATCCAGCCGTGGTGTGAACCGTGAATGGTCCAAAAACTTTGACTGGAACTTGAATAATACTATTACTTGGGACCGTACTTTTGCTGATACCCATCATTTTACAGTGACTTTGGTACAAGAAGCCGAAGAACATCGTACTTGGAATGACAAAATCAATGCCCGTAACATTACACCGAGTGATGCACTGGGTTTCCATTATACTGGTGGTGCTAATAAGGAGCAGAGTTCTTTCTCTACTAATGATACGCACTATACAGCTGCTTCTTATCTGGGTCGTTTGTTCTATAGCTACAATGATCGCTATATGTTTACCGGTACGTTCCGTCGCGATGGTTATGCAGGCTTCGGAGCCAAGAATCCTTGGGGTAACTTTGGTTCGGTAGGTTTAGGTTGGACTGTTTCGAACGAAAAATTTATGAAAGGTACTGAGAAGTGGCTGGATATGCTAAAGTTACGTTTGTCTTGGGGTACCAATGGTAACCGTGATTTTGGTGACGTATACAAAACGTTGGCCAACCTGAATTTGGGAGGTACTGGTATGGTTTATGTTAACAACGGAACTTCAACAGTAATTAATCCTTTGTATATGGACCGTCTGGCTGCTCCTAATCTGCAATGGGAAACGACGAAAGCTTGGAATGCCGGAGTAGATTTCTCTGTACTGGGTGGCCGCTTGACCGGTAGCCTTGACTACTATTTCAAGAAGACTACTGATATGATTATGGGGCAACGTCTGCCGAGTTTCTCCGGTTTCAGTACTATCACCACTAACTTGGGTGAAGTGCAGAACCAGGGTTTTGAAATAGCCTTGAACTCTACTAATATCGAGACTAAAGACTTTACATGGAATACTTCTGCTGGTTTCTCTATTAACAAGAACCGTATCAACCACATCTATTACGACTATGACGAAAACGGTGTGGAACGTGACGATACTTCTAACAATTGGTACATCGGACAGCCTATTGGCACCATCTGGTATTACGAAACTGATGGTGTTTGGCAGAATAATCCTGAGGACATTGCTGCTGCAGCTTTGGTAGGTCAGAAACCGGGTGATCCTAAAGTAGTGAATCGCTATACGGAAGACGATAAGATTCTGGAAGACGGCACACGTGTGCCTGTTTACAACGATAACGACAAAACTTATCTTGGAACCACGACTCCCCCCATTTATTGGAATATACGTAATGAATTCACTTTGTGGAAGGATTTGACTTTCTCATTCTCACTCTATTCTTATATGGGGCATAAGAGTACAAATGGTTACTGGCTGAATCAGGATAACGGTGGATCACAGGTACTTAACGGCTTCAATATGCCAACGAAAGAATATTGGACGCCCGACAACCCTACTAATGATTACTGCCGTCTGAATGCTGTAGGTCCTAATACAGGTTTGGCTTCCGGGGTGGACAAACTTTACAACCGTAACTTTGTTCGTTTGGATGATATTACCGTTGGCTACACGTTGCCTCAGAGATGGACGAAGAAATATATGATTGATAAGGTTCGTGTGACTGCAAGCGTTAAAAATGTGTGTACTATCTCCGGTTGGGAATATGGTGATCCTGAAACAGGTGGCTTGGCTACTCGTACCTTTAATTTTGGTTTGAATATAACACTCTAATAACTGAAAGACAATATGAAAAAGATGAATAAATTAGTAAGGGGATGTATGGTTTTAGCTTCGGCAGCCATGCTGGCAAGCTGTTCGGACAGCTTCCTGGAACAAGATCCCTTATCATTCTATAATCCGGGAAATACGTATACTACAGAATCAGGTCTGCGTTCGGCAATGGCTATGTGCGATTTGGGACTTAAGGAAATGTTGATGGATGGTAACGGAAACGTACTTCCGATTGCTTCACTCTATTTTATGACTGATATAGGTTTGTATGCAAAGACGGATGCAGGCTTTTTTATGGACGATTTCGCCAATAAGATTACACCGACCAGCGGTATGAAAGGTGGTGGTGACGAGAATGCAATGAGCCGTTTTTGGGACCGCGGGTGGACCAGTATTAAATTTGCCAATACTGTGCTTTCATATGTAGACCAAGTGCAGAGCTTGGATGAAAAAGTACGTAACGAATACAAAGGACGTGCTTATTTTCACCGCGCTTATGGCTACTATCATCAGGCATTATTATTCGGTGACATTCCCTTGGTGACGAAGATTATCGAGGTACCTAAGCAAAACTATAAATCTACAAGCAAGGAGGCGATTTTCCAGATGTTGGTACACGATTTGGAGTTTGCCGTTCAAAATGTGCCGGCTCAAAAAGATATGTCTTATATGGGTACGGTGAATCAGGAAGCTTGTATGCAACTACTTATCAAATGTTATCTTGTAACGGGTGAGTATAAGAAGGCGGAAGATATGGCTACTGACTTGATCAATAATCATGGTTTGAAGTTGATGGATGCTCCGTTTGGTTCGCTGGTTACTGGTAATAGTACTACTTGGCCTGTAGAACGTAATGTGGTTTGGGACCTTCATCGTGGTGAAAATGTGTCTATTGCTGAAAACAAGGAGACCATTATGCCTATCTTGAACTTTCATAGTCAGAGCTGGATAAATTATCCGCTAATGCGCGCTATGTGTGTACACTGGTCCAATAGTGTTATCATGGATCCGCATAAGCTAAGTGCCCCTACATACAACTATTCACGTACTGATGGCAAGTATAATGAAGAGTTAGATTGGGTACGTGCATTGGGACGTGGTATCGGTTGTTTCCGTACTTCCCGCCACTACAACCAGACTATTTGGCGCTATGACGGAGAGGAAGATACGCAAGACTTGCGCCACAATCGTGCTGTGGGTAACTGGGTGGAAATGGAAGACCTTAAGTATAATAATCCATCATCAGCATTCTATGGTCAGAACATGACGCTTTATGCGCCGGAAGACTGGACGAGTGAAGATGGTAAAAGTAGTGTGAAAAAAGGAGAGTTACTCTGTCTTGATACGATTCGCAGTTGGTATCCTACTCCTTTGTATAAGGTTTACATTAAAGATGCTGCTGCTGAAGAAAATATGGGTGCCAATCAGTTCAATGGCGCAACAAAAGGTAATGCTTGTTCTAACGGTGATCTCTATTTATTCCGTCTTGCAGAGACTTATCTACTTCGTGCGGAGGCTAAATTCTATCAAGGCAATACAACAGGTGCAGCCGATGATGTAAATGCTGTTCGTCGTCGCGCTAATGCCAAGAAGATGTTTACTACGGTTACCATCGGTGATATTACTGACGAACGTGCTCGTGAACTCTATCTGGAAGAATGGCGTCAACCTGAATTGACCCGTATTTCCTGGTGTTTGGCTCGTAGTGGCCAGCCTGATGAGTGGGGTGAAACTTACGATTTGTCCACTTGGGATAAACAAACTGGTACTGATTTGAGTGGTGGTAGTTATTGGTACAAACGTTGTACGCGTTACAGCCTTTTCAATAATGGTCCGATATTCTCTGGAAAACAGTTTAATTATCAGGTTAGTAAGCATAATATGTTCTGGCCTGTACCTAATTCGGCTATTACAGCTAATATCGGCGCTACACTTCGTCAGAACTATGGATATGACGGTTACGATGATTCTGTTCCAATGTTTACTAATTGGGAGGAAGCTGTTGCTGATGAAGAGAAGACAAATTAATTTATGAAAACATCCTATTTCTACGTTGTTATAGAACTAATTCCTATAACAACGTAGATTAGTAAAGATATTGTTAAATCATTCGTTTTCAATAGGTTTTGGGAGAGCCTGCTTTTCAATTGAAGAAGGGTGGGCTTTTTGCTATTAAAAAGGAGGATTGGTTGAGGGATATTATAGGATGATTTAGAGTAAGGATCAAGTTAAATCTAATATCAATAGGTCATGAAAGATGTGAACTATTTTTTTCTGGTATTATGTAGTGTATTATATATAGGCGTCTTAAGCGCTTGCGATGATAAAGAAACGCCAGCGATTATGAATATTGAAAGCGTTTGTGGAAATTATGCTGTGGAGCAGGTGAAAATGACTTTCAACGGTGTGGACATGCCTGCTTTAGGAAATATTTCTCTGACACTAGATACTTCTTATGATGATAATGTAGGTGAGGTTGATGGCAGTAGGAAGATGACATTGGAAATGCCTCCTCTTTGGCCGAACTTACCTGTAGAAGGCATCTATCCGGCATTTGAAAATATTATCGTAAAAGTGGATGCTGTTGCTTCTTCGGAGTTGGTTACTTTTGAAGGAAGCATAAAGAAAGCTGAATACGATTTGATTGTAAAAGGAACTTGCCGGGAGGGTATTGTTGTACTGGAATGGACCTATACTGCCTTTTCAAAATTTATAGGAAAGAGGTATCTCTTTGAATTCAATAAGCAATCTCTGAATATGGGCATGCTTAACCCTTCGGTGGAAACAGTGGAATGGGAAGGTAGTCAGGTGCCGGTTGGAGAGTTCGTGACTGATGCTATTGAACCTGTTTTGGAAGCTATAGGAAGACGGTTGGGAGGCTCTTTTTATCTTGAAGTGTTGTCAGATGCTTCAGTTCAGGCAGGTGTGAAGTCTTACGAAACGAATGATTTTGTGCCTATTCCGGGCAAACTGGGTTTCCGTAATTTGAATGGTGGATTCGGCTATCTGGTAGCGGATTATGATGGTGCATTGTGGTTGTCCCAAGTGGTGTTGGGTGATTTCTCTGTCAGTTCTACCATGTTTGCCTCAATTGGCGGTAATCTCCATTTTGTTCCTGTTTTCTTTGTAGATGGAAGGTCGACAAATGAACTCAGAATAGCCTTTGATACTCCTCTTGGAACTAGTTTTTGCAGGTTTTTGTTTCAGTGGCTAGAAAATTTGGGAGAAATAGAACTTTCTGTAGAAGAAATAGAGAAAGCTCATAGGCTTGCTTTATTACTTCAAGATAAGAAAATCAAATATATTCATCTGCTGGGAGCAGTTATTGAGTAAACCACATAAGATTACGTGTATGAGAAAAATGAAATTACTTTTCGTATTGCTTTTTACAGTGGGCAATGCATTCTGTTTTTTCGGACAAAATACGGAATTTGCGCATAATGCAATGGATGTCACTCATGAAGTAAGCACTCATAAGCAGGTGGATAATTCTCCGCAAGTGAAGGCTGTGTGGAATGATACGGATGGAAATTATATTAACGCCCACGGTGGTGGCATTTTGTTTCACAACGGACTATATTACTGGTTCGGTGAACATCGTCCCAAAGAGGGGTTCACTACCGAAGTGGGAGTGAACTGTTATACATCTTCCGATTTGCATAATTGGACTTACAAGGGCGTAGCACTCGCTGTCTCCGAAGAACCCGGCAATGATATTGAACGTGGTTGCATCATGGAGCGCCCCAAAGTGATATATAATGAGAGGACCGGGAAATTTGTAATGTGGTTCCATTTGGAACTGAAAGGTCAAGGCTATGGACCTGCCCGTGCAGCTGTAGCCATCAGTGATAAACCGGAGGGTCCTTATCGTTTTGTTCGTTCCGGACGAGTGAACCCCGACATCTATCCTGAAAATATGCCTGAAGCAGACCGTAAGCTGGCATGGAATATGGAGAAGTATCAAAAATGGTGGACTCCGGAATGGTATGAAGCTGTTAACCGGGGATTATTTGTGAAACGCGATTTAAAAGGAGGGCAAATGTCTCGTGATATGACTTTATTTGTGGATGACGATGGTAAAGCTTATCACATTTATTCTTCGGAAGAGAATTTGACTTTGCATATTGCGGAATTAACTGATGATTATTTGGGGCATTCAGGACGTTATATTCGTATTTTTCCCGGTGGACATAATGAGGCACCGACCATATTCAAGAAAGGCAATATGTATTGGATGATAACTTCCGGATGTACTGGGTGGATTCCTAATGAAGCTCGTATGTTTTCGGCTTCTTCCATTTGGGGACCATGGGAGCAATATCCTAATCCGTGCCGCGGGCAGAACAGTGAAAAAACTTTTGGTGGACAAAGTACGTTCGTATTGGAGCTACCGGAGAACCGCTTTATATTTATGGCTGATGTTTGGAAACCGAAGAGTCTGATGTATTCCGGACACATTTGGCTACCTATACAGTTTAGTGAAAAAGGAATTCCGTTTATTGAATGGTTGGATAAGTGGTGAATTTCTTATATTCGTATCTTCTAAAAGAATCGGTAGTATAAATCTGTAAAATGTGAACTTGAATGAAAATAGTAACAAGAAGTCTGTTCCTGCTATTTTTGCTTATTCCGGTAGGGCTGTCCGGCCAAACGGAGTGGCAATTAGTGTGGAGTGATGAGTTCAACGCAGACGGTCTTCCGGATACGGCTGTGTGGAGTTATGATAATGGTTTTGCACGTAATGAAGAAGCCCAGTGGTATCAGGAAGGCAACGCTTACTGCAAGGATGGAAAGTTGATTATTGAAGCGCGAAAAGAGGAAGGGCGTAGAAATCCCTGGTATGAGGCCGGAAGCAACGATTGGCGGAAGAAGCGGGAGTTTATCGAGTACACTTCCTCGTGCATCACAACGTCCGGTAAAAAAGAATTTCTTTATGGCAGATTCGAGGTTCGCGCCAAGATTCCTGTGAGCGGAGGGGCATGGCCTGCTATCTGGACATTGGGCAGCGGTATGGAATGGCCTTCGTGTGGCGAAATCGACATCATGGAATATTATCGCATCAAAGGCGTACCACATATTCTGGCAAATGCCGCTTGGGGAACTGACCGGCAATGGAGTGCAAAATGGAAAAGTAAAGCAATCCCTTTTACTCATTTTACGGATAAAGATCCCCAATGGGCAGATAAATTTCATGTTTGGCGTATGGATTGGGATGAAACTGCTATTAAACTCTATCTGGATGATGAGTTGCTGAATGAAATTCCTTTGAGCGAAACTATAAACGGAACGATTGGGATGGGAACGAACCCTTTCCGCAAGCCTCAATATCTTTTGTTGAACTTAGCTCTTGGTGGCATAAACGGTGGAGAGATTGATGATAAAGGAATTCCCATGCGCTATGAAATAGACTATGTACGGGTATATCAGAAGCAATAGAAAAGATGGAAAAGACCAGATTTTCCTGAAAACTATGCATTTTATAACGGAAATGACCGATAAATATCCTCTTTTGCAATATTTGTAGTAGTTCGTTTTCTTATGAAACGGATATATTTGCAACAATGAAAAACAACTTATATAGAATATCATGAAAACAAGAAAATATCTTTGGCTACTATTGACCGTAGCATTGCTGATACCTCTTAATGTATCGGCTAAAAAGAAACCTGAAAAAGTAAAGACTGATCGTGAATTATGGACAGGCATTCTCTATCAGATGGCTGCACCTGTACTGAGCAATATGAGCGAAGGTAAATTGCAGGAAAATATGATGGTAGAGTTAAGTCCTACATGGGATGGCCGTGATAAACGAGTGACTTATATGGAATGCTTCGGCAGGTTGATGGCCGGACTGGCTCCGTGGTTGTCATTGCCTGATGATGACACGGCAGAAGGTCAGCAGCGCAAACAATTGCGTGAGTGGGCATTGAAGAGTTATGCCCAATCAGTGGACCCGGAAAGTAAAGATTACCTGCTATGGCGCAAGGAAGGACAACCTCTTGTAGATGCTGCCTATATAGCTGAAAGCTTTTTGCGTGGATATGATGCCTTATGGGTTCCGTTGGATGATTTGACAAAACAGCGATATATTGCTGAATTTCAACAATTGCGCCGGGTAGATCCCCCTTATACGAATTGGTTGTTATTCTCTTCAACCGTTGAATGCTTCTTGAAAAAGGCAGGTGCCCAAACCGATTACTATCGTATAACTTCTGCTTTACGTAAAGTAGACGAGTGGTATGTGGGCGATGGTTGGTACAGTGACGGAGAAGATTTTGCATTTGACTATTATAACAGTTTTGTGCTTCACCCCATGTATGTGGAATGCCTTGACGTGATGACGGATGGAGGAAAAAGAAACATCTGGAATGTGAAAGGCGGAAACTTCCCGAAAGCTTTGAAGCGTATGCAGCGTTTCGGTATGATATTGGAACGCTTTGTTTCTCCCGAAGGTGCTTTCCCCGTATTTGGTCGTTCAATTACTTATCGTACCGGCGTACTACAGCCGCTTGCCTTGTTGTCATTACGTGGCTGGCTACCGAAAGAATTGCCTGCCGGACAGGTGCGTGCGGCAATGACAGCTGTTATTCAACGCATGTTCGGTGATAACCGCAATTTCAATGCGGAAGGTTATCTGACATTAGGCTTTAATGGTTCTCAACCCAATATTTCAGACTGGTATACCAATAATGGTAGTCTTTATTTGGCTTCGCTTGCTTTCTTGCCATTAGGTTTGGCTGCTGATGATCCTTTCTGGACAGATGCGCCACAGCCCTGGACATCAAAGAAAGCATGGGGAGGAGAAGATTTCCCGAAAGATCACGCATATTACGAATAATAATTATGAATAAACGCATTCTTTTTTTCTTTCTGATTCTCCTGGTATTTTCCACTCTCCGGGCGCAACAGTCCCGTCTTGTGGAAGTGGGGAACGGATATAGCCAAACGTCAGTCAATACGACTGTATTCAGGAACAACTCGCTTGTGACACAAGGAGATGAACAGTATATAAGTTATTATGACGGGGACGGTTATCTGGTGCTCGGCAAACGGAAGTTGAATTCTGACCAATGGACGTTACAACGGACACAATACAAGGGAAATGTAAAGGATGCCCATAATATAATCAGCATGATGTTGGACGGAGATGGTTATTTGCATCTGTCATTTGATCATCACGGACATAAACTGAATTATTGTCGCAGCACTGCTCCATATACTCTGGAACTGGGTGATAAAGAGCCTATGACCGGAGTGGATGAGGGAAATGTGACTTATCCGGAGTTTTATCCGTTGAATGGAGGCGATCTGTTGTTTGTTTATCGTTCCGGTTCTTCCGGCAGGGGAAATCTGGTGATGAACCGCTATTCTGTGAAAGAGAAAAAATGGTATCGCGTACAAGATGTCCTGATAGATGGTGAAGACCAGCGGAATGCCTACTGGCAACTCTATGTAGATGAGCAGGGAACCATACACCTGTCGTGGGTATGGCGTGAAACATGGCATGTGGAGACTAATCATGATCTTTGTTATGCCCGTTCCTATGATAACGGTGTCACGTGGTATAAGGCGAATGGCAAGAAATATGATTTGCCTATTCGTTACAATAATGCAGAGTATGCCTGCCGCATTCCACAAAACTCAGAACTCATCAACCAGACCAGTATGAGTGCAGATGCAAGTGGTAATCCTTATATTGCCACGTATTGGCGCGATCCTGATAGTGATGTTCCGCAATACCGTATTGTGTGGCACGATGGACAAATGTGGCAGAATCGCCAGGTTTCCGATCGTCATACTCCTTTTTCTCTGAAAGGTGGCGGTACAAAGATGATCCCTATTGCCCGTCCGCGTATTGTAGTGGAAGGTGGTGAGATATTCTACATCTTCCGTGATGAAGAACGGGGAAGTAGAGTGTCGATGGCACATGCTCAGGCTGTGGGAACTGGAAAATGGACTATTACAGACCTGACAGACTTTGCGGTAGACGCCTGGGAACCCTCGCATGACACGGAACTATGGAAGCAGAAACGCCGGCTCCATCTTTTTGTGCAGCATACTAAACAAGGTGATGGTGAACGTATGGTTGAATTTACTCCTCAACCGGTATATGTGCTGGAAGTGAATAATTAATTTTTTTGTGCATATATAATTTACTATAGTGGCAGGCTCCCTTTAATCCTTACTCAGAATGCCTTCTGGGAGGGGGGATAATGAGGTTACGACTGAATAGGGTTAAGTATACGACTGAATGGCATTCAGTATACGACTGAATAGGGTTCACTCCGGGACACAATTTCAAGGAGGTACTCAGTAGATCTGAATTTGTCTTCCTTTATGAATAATAACGAGTGGTATAGTAATTAAGTAAAAAAAGAAAAATATATGAAAACATTTTTGGGAAATGTGATACTTTTAGCTTTTTGTCTGAGTGGGCTGTTGGCTTGTGCGGCTCCAAAAGATGAGGCTAAAGAAGTTGTGGATATTATTTATAAAGTGAATAACTATTGGCAGGAACAGAATCCGAAGCATGGGCGTTCATTCTGGGACAATGCCGCCTATCATACAGGTAATATGGAAGCGTTCTTCCTGACTGGAGATACTGCTTTCATGGATTATTCCAAGGCTTGGGCAGAGCACAATGAATGGAAAGGCGCCAAATCGGACAATAAAGCCGAGTGGAAATACAGCTACGGTGAAAGTAATGAGTATGTGCTTTTCGGTGATTACCAGATTTGCTTCCAGACGTATGCAGATTTATATAACATAGAGCCGGATACTCAGAAAATAGCCCGTGCCCGCGAAGTGATGGAATATCAGATGAGTACGGATAAGAACGATTATTGGTGGTGGGCCGATGGACTCTATATGGTGATGCCCGTTATGACTAAACTATATAAGATAACCGGTAATCCGCTTTATCTGGACAAATTGCATGAATATTGGGTATTTGCCGATAGCTTGATGTATGATCCCGAAGATGCCCTGTATTACCGTGACGGGAAATATATCTATCCCAAACATAAAAGTGCGAACGGTAAGAAAGACTTTTGGGCACGCGGAGACGGCTGGGTGCTTGCGGCACTGGCTAAAGTATTAAAGGATTTACCTGAAACAGATAAATACCGTCAGGAATATATAGATCGTTTTCAGACAATGGCAAAAGCTGTGGCTGCCTGTCAACAACCGGAAGGATACTGGACACGGAGTTTGCTTGATCCGGAACATGCACCCGGACCGGAAACCAGTGGCACTGCTTTCTTTACCTATGGTCTGCTGTGGGGTATGAATAACGGCCTTTTGGATAAGGCTACTTATCAGCCTGTAGTAGAAAAAGCCTGGAAATATCTAACGACTGTTGCTTTACAGCCGGATGGACGTATCGGTTATGTGCAGCCTATCGGAGAAAAGGCAATTCCGGGGCAGGTGGTAGATGCCAATTCGACAGCCAATTTTGGAGTAGGAGCATTCTTATTGGCTGCTTGTGAAATGGTACGTTTCTTGGATTGAACATTCGTTTTTAATTGAAATACGAAATGGAGTTTGTTTTGCCGACAAACTCCATTTTTTTATAGAATAAGTGGGTAAATCTTTGTTTTTTAATGAAATGACACAAAATTATTCCCTTTTTGCATGATTCGTAGTAGTATATTTCCTTTTTTATGTGTATTTTTGACACCCAATAACTAACGTGAATTTTATGAGGAATACTATGAGACATTTTGCAGTTGCTATTAGTTTAATGTTGGCAATGACATTGCCTTCTTTTTCCCAACAACATCCTATCGTTGAAAAAGATTATGTGGCTTATTTGTTCACCTACTTTACAGGTAACCACATCAGTGAAGAAGCTGTATGTTATGCCGTAAGTATGGATGGATATACATATTGGGCACTGAATGACGGCAAGCCCGTTCTTGATTCGAAAGTGATCAGTTCGACCGGTGGTGTGCGCGACCCGCATATTCTGAGAAGTCAGGATGGTCATACCTTTTATATGGTGGTGACAGATATGGTATCTGACAATGGTTGGGATTCAAACCGTGCGATGGTGCTGCTGAAGTCCAATGACCTTGTAAACTGGACGCATTCCATCATCAACATGCAGAAACGCTATAAAGGACAGGAAAAGCTGAAACGTGTTTGGGCACCGCAGACGGTTTTCGACCCTGAAGCCGGAAAATATATGGTGTACTGGTCTATGCAGTATGCCGGTGGAGCCGATATCATCTACTATGCGTATGCCAATGACGACTTTACAGATCTGATTGGTGAACCGAAGCCACTCTTCATTCCGGAGAATAAGAAATCATGTATTGACGGGGATATTGTCTATAAAGACGGTGTTTTCCACCTGTTCTATAAGACAGAGGGACATGGAAACGGCATTAAAGTGGCAACCACCCGTTCACTGACTTCCGGCCAGTGGAAAGAAGAACCGGATTACAAGCAGCAAACAAAGGATGCTGTGGAAGGTGCCGGCACATTTAAACTGATAAATCAGGATAAGTATATATTAATGTATGATGTATACATGAAAGGTAAATATCAGTTTACGGAAACTACCGACCTGAAGAACTTCAAAGTGATAGACAGTGAAGTGAAGATGAATTTCCATCCCCGCCACGGAACGATTATTCCTATCACGCGCGATGAATTGACCCGTATCACAGATAAATGGGGCAAGCCTGCCGAATTGGGTGCAATACCGAATAACCCTGTATTGCCCGGATTTCATGCTGACCCTGAAATCTTATACTCAAACAAGACAAAGAAATATTATATCTATTCCACAACTGACGGACAACCAGGTTGGGGTGGATGGTACTTCACTGTTTTTTCTTCAACCGACCTGAAGAACTGGAACTATGAAGGCGTTATGCTGGATTTGAAATCCGAACAGGTACCTTGGGCAAATGGAAATGCCTGGGCACCGTGTATTGAGGAAAAACTCATCAAGGGAGAATACAAGTACTTCTTTTATTATAGCGGCAATCCCGCCAAAGGCGGAGGAAAGCAAATCGGCGTAGCAATGGCCGACTCACCTACCGGGCCGTTTACCGATCTGGGACAGCCCATCATTACAGACTCTCCCGTAGGACACGGACAGCAGATAGACGTGGATGTATTCACCGACCCCGTATCCGGTAAATCTTATCTGTATTGGGGAAATGGCTACATGGCCGGCGCCGAACTGAACAAAGACATGATTTCCATCAAGAAGAAAACACTTACGGTAATGACTCCCGAAGGAGGAACCTTGCAGGATTATGCATTCCGTGAAGCTCCTTATGTATTTTACCGTAACGGACTTTATTATTTTATGTGGTCGGTAGATGACACTGGCTCACCCAACTACCATGTGGCTTACGGCACATCTAAATCGCCGCTTGGGCCTATCGAGGTAGCTAAAGATCCGATTGTACTGATTCAGAATCCGGAGAAACAAATCTACGGTCCTGCACACAATGCAGTGTTACAAATTCCGGGTACGGATGAGTGGTATATCGTTTACCATCGTATTAATAAGAACTTCCTGAAAGATGGTCCGGGCGTGCACCGCGAGGTGTGCATTGATCGCATGGAATTCAATGCGGACGGAACCATTAAGCCGGTAGTGCCAACCCTTTAATTATATGACTATTAAAATACCAGAGAAACATTATTTGATCATGAGAAACAAACTGAAGGGATTAGTTTTTTTATGTATGGCGGTAGTCTTGCCGCTGACAGCACAGAATGTAACCGTCAGCGGGCCTGACGGTAAATTACAACTAACAGTTTCGTGCCCGGAAGGGAAGGAAGCATCGTATTCTCTCACCTATAGCGGGAAACAGATGTTGGAATCATCTCCGTTGGGGCTGGAGACCAATGTGGGAGACTTCGCGAAAGCAATGAAACTGACTGGGTATAAAGAAAGGAAAATTGATACCGTTTACACGCAATCGCGTATCAAAGCTTCCAAGATACACTATCAGGCCAATGAATTGGTATGTGCTTTTGTCAATGCAAAAGGGCAGAAGATGGACGTAATATTCCGTGTGAGCAATAATGATGTTGCTTTCCGCTATACGTTGCCCCGCCAGGGCGAGCGGGGAAGCCTTGTTGTGAACAGCGAAGCGACCGGCTTCCGTTTTCCTGAACAGACTACTACCTTCATGTGTCCGCAAAGTGATGCTATGATAGGCTGGAAGCGGACAAAACCGAGTTATGAAGAAGAATATAAGGCGGATGCCCCGATGGATGTCCGTTCACAATACGGACATGGATATACTTTCCCCTGCCTGTTCCGCATAGGAGATAATGGCTGGGTGCTTGTCAGCGAGACAGGAGTAGACAGCCGCTATTGCGGTTCGCGCCTGAGCGATGTAACAGAAGGAAATCTGTATACGGTAGCTTTCCCGATGGCTGAAGAGAATAATGGTAACGGAACAGTTGCCCCCGCTTTCGCTTTACCGGGTTCTACCCCTTGGCGTACGATTACGGTAGGTGAAACATTGAAGCCTATTGTAGAAACCACTGTTATCTGGGATGTAGTGGAACCGTTGTATGAGACGGAACATGATTATCAGATGGGACGTGGAACCTGGAGCTGGATACTCTGGCAGGACGGCAGTATCAACTATGATGATCAGGTGCGTTATGTTGATCTGGCTGCTGCAATGGGTTATGAATATGTGTTGATTGACAACTGGTGGGATACGAAAATCGGCCATAAGCGTATGGAATCCCTCATTGACTATGCACAAGGTAAGGGTGTGGATGTATTCCTGTGGTACAGTTCAAGCGGCTACTGGAATGATATCGAGCAAGGGCCTGTCAATATGATGGATGATCCGATTATCCGCAAGCGTGAAATGAAATGGCTTCAGGAACAGGGTGTGAAAGGTATCAAAGTCGATTTCTTCGGTGGAGACAAACAGGAAACCATGCGTTTGTACGAAGGTATTCTGAGTGATGCTGACGATCACGGTCTGATGGTAATCTTCCACGGCTGTACAGTGCCTCGCGGATGGGAGCGGATGTATCCCAACTATGTAGGCAGCGAAGCGGTACTGGCTTCCGAGAATCTGATTTTCAACCAACATTTCTGTGATGAAGAGGCTTTCAATGCCTGCCTGCATCCTTTTATCCGTAATGCGGTGGGCAGCATGGAATTTGGCGGTACTTTCCTGAACAAGCGTTTGAACCGGGGAAACAATGGCGGAACTACCCGTCGCACGACGGATGTATTCCAGTTAGCAACAGCTGTATTGTTCCAGAACCCTATTCAGAATTATGCTTTGGCACCCAACAATCTGACAGATGCCCCGCAAGTTTGTTTGGACTTTATGAAACAGGTGCCTACTACGTGGGATGAAACACGCTTTATTGATGGTTATCCTGGAAAATATGCAGTCGTTGCACGTCGTCACGGTAAGCAATGGTATGTAGCGGCTGTTAACGGTACAAAAGAAGTGCTGAAACTGAAACTCGAATTGCCTATGCTGGCAGGACAGACTCTTTCATTCTATAATGATGATAAAGAACTGCAACCTCAGTTGCAAACTCTGAAACTGAAAGCTGACGGCAAATTCCAACTGACCCTCCAACCGCAAGGTGGTGCCGTACTGGTTCAGGATTGGAAAACGAATGAAAAGGAAATGGGAGCCTATCTGTTTACCTATTTCAAAGATGATACACATAGTTTATATTTCGCAGTCAGTGATGACGGATATACATTTACGGATGTAAATAACGGTCAGCCCATTATTGCCGGTGATACGATTGCCGAACAGAAAGGTATCCGTGATCCGCATATCTATCGTGCACCGGATGGTACTTTCTACATTGCCATGACCGACCTGCACATCTTTGCCCAGCAGAAAGGTCTGCGCAACACCGAGTGGGAGCGTGATGGAGCCAAATACGGCTGGGGCAACAACCGTGGTTTTGTCCTGATGAAATCAAAAGACCTTGTAAACTGGACACACCATGTGGTCCGTATTGACAAGACTTTTCCCGGATATGATGAGATAGGTTGTGCTTGGGCACCTGAACTGGTCTACGATGAACATGCAGGCAGAATAATGATCTACTTCACCATGCGCATGGGCAATGCACGGAATATGCTGTACTATGCTTATGTAAACGAAGACTTCGACGGTCTGGAAACAGAACCCCGCTTATTGTTCCAATATCCCGATGCTACCAAATCAGCTATCGATGCCGACATCACGAAAGTAGATGATAAATATCACATGTTTTACGTTGCTCACGATGGAACACCGGGCATCAAACAAGCTGTTTCGAAATATATCAACCGTGGATATACTTACCTGCCGGAATGGGTAGACCCGGAGCCGAAGGCCTGCGAAGCTCCTAACATGTGGAAGCGCATTGGCGAAGACAAATGGGTGGTAATGTATGACATCTATGGCATCAATCCTCATAATTTCGGTTTCAGTGAAACCACTGATTTTGTGAATTTCAAAGATCTGGGACACTTCAATGAGGGTGTGATGAAGGCGACTAACTTCTCTTCACCGAAACATGGAGCAGTAATCCACATCACTAAGAAAGAGGCTGAGAAGCTGAGAAAGTACTGGAAAAACAAATAACCCGATAAATAATACCATGAACAGATTGATTAGATTTTTAAGTGTATGTTTACTTCTGTCTTTTGTCTTCCCTGTGCAGGCAAAGGTGGAGGGCGTGACGAATGAACCGAATCAGGTGTACCTCTTTTCCTATTCGAACCGTGACGGACGAAGTGGCCTGAAGTTTGCCTGGAGTCCCGACGGAGAGAAGTGGTTTAGCGTAGCTAATGGATTTGCCTATGTGAATTCCGACTTTGGTCCGTGGGGACGGGCAAAGACTATGTTCAAGCCCCATTTGATGCAAACCCGTGCCGATGGCAAATGGCATTGCATCTGGGAAGCTACGAATACCGGTAAGGCACTTGCCTATGTAACCTCTTCCGACTTGCAGAAGTGGGAAGCACAGAGTTATTTCTCTCCCGAAGAACGTAGCAAGTATGAACCCAAAGATGTGTATCCCACCACTCAGAAGAAGGTATTGGTGAATGGTTCCGAAGAAGAAGGCTGGGTACAGGAAGTTCCCTATACTACCGTGCAGCAGATCATCCGCTATGCCGAACATAAGAAATACCGCCAGTCACTGAATGCCGAGCGTACCGAGCAAGACCCTGTACGTTTTGCCAACCTCAAGCCTGTAGAGGCTACTATTCAGGTGAATGCAGGTCAGGCGAAAGAAATCAGCAAGCATCTGATTGGTATTTTCTTTGAGGATATCAACTATGGAGCTGACGGTGGCTTGTATGCCGAACTGGTTCAGAACCGTGACTTTGAATACACTCCGACTGACCGTGGTAACGATCAGAACTGGAATAGTACTCACTCCTGGGATATGATCGGTGAGAATTTCGGGACGTTTTCGATTGAGACAGACGCTCCGCTGCATCCCAATAATCCGCACTACGCTGTGTTAGATGTGATAGAGAGTCCGGGTGTGGGACTTAGAAATGCCGGTTTTGATGGCATAGCCCTGAAGAAAGGTGAGAAATATGACTTCTCACTCTTTGGTAAAGTGCTTGAGGGTAAAGGAGGCAAGGTACTTGTGAACTTGGTTGATAAAGATGGAACAATTATAGCACAAACTGCCGTAAACGTAACATCTAAAGAGTGGAAACAACAGAAAGCAGTCTTGATAGCCACAAGCGATGCGGCTGCTGCCTCTTTGTCCATTGTTCCCCAGGCTGTCAGCAAGTATGCGCTGGATATGATTTCCCTCTTTCCGCAAAAGACCTTCAAAGGTCGTAAGAACGGACTTCGTGCTGATCTGGCACAAACGCTTGCCGACCTGCATCCCCGTTTCGTACGTTTTCCCGGCGGTTGTGTGGCTCATGGCGATGGAATAGATAATATTTATGATTGGAAAGGCTCTATCGGTCCGTTGGAAGCCCGTAAGCCGCTCCGCAATCTTTGGGGATACCATCAGACACGCGGTCTGGGATACCACGAATACTTCTTGTTCTGTGAAGATATGGGTGCGGAACCCGTACCTGTGCTTGCAGCCGGTGTACCTTGTCAGAACTCTGGTACCTGCGCCCACCATTCCAAGGATGAACTGACTTGCATGGGACAGCAGGGTGGTATTCCGATGGAAGAAATGGATCAGTACATCCAAGATGTTCTCGACCTGATAGAATATGCCAACGGAGATGCCCGCAAAACCGTGTGGGGTAAGAAGCGTGCGGAAGCCGGACATCCGAAACCATTCAACCTGAAGTTCATCGGTATTGGTAATGAGGACATGATTACACCTGTCTTCGTGGAACGCTTTAAGATGATATTCGATGCCGTAAAAGCAAAACATCCTGAAGTTACCGTGATTGGTACTACCGGTCCGTTCTACGAAGGTACGGATTATGAAGTAGGTTGGGATCTTGCTACCGAACTGGGTGTACCGATGGTAGATGAACACTACTATGTAGAACCGGGTTGGATGATTCACAATCAGGAATATTACGACCATTACGACCGTAGCAAAGCGAAAGTTTATTTGGGCGAATACGCCGCTCACCTGCCGGGACGCCCCAATAATGTAGAAACTGCACTTGCCGAAGCTCTCTACCTGACTGCCGTAGAACGTAACGGTGATGTAGTAGAAATGACTTCTTATGCTCCTCTATTGGCTAAAGAAGGCCATACACAATGGAATCCGGATTTAATCTACTTTAATAATGCGGAAGTAAAACCCACAGTAGGCTACTATACCCAGCAGATGTATGGTCAGAACGCCGGTACCGAATACCTGTCTTCTACGGTAAAACTGAATAATGGCTGGGATGCCGTGAAGAAACGTGTCGGAGTATCAGTTGTGAAAGACGCTAATACCGGAGATTATATCGTGAAGTTAGTGAATATGCTTCCGGTGGAAGTTTCTTCCCAGGTGAAGTTGGACGGAATTACTTTGGTAAATCCTTCGGCTACAAAAACGATATTGACAGGTGATCCGAAAGACAGAGGAGCTAAACCCGTTTCTTCTGATTTCAAGGTAGAAGGAAATGACTTTTCTTACTCTATGCCTGCTTATTCGTTTACGGTGATACGTATCCATCAGAATATTGAAAAGAAAAAATAAGATATAATAATGAGAAAGTTAACTGCCCTTTTTGCTTTGTCTCTTGCTTTGAGCATGCAGGCACAACAACATGTAATGACCGTCGACGTTTCTAAACCGACGGCAAAGATACAACCTGAAATGTATGGCATCTTTTTCGAAGATATCAACTTCGGTGCCGATGGCGGTCTGTATGCCGAACTGGTAAAGAACCGTTCGTTTGAATTCCCACAACCTTTCGTGGGTTGGGTGCCTTTCGGTAATGTAACCGTTCAGGATGCAAATCCTTGTTTTGACCGCAATCCTCACTATGTACGCGTAGTGAACGATGGTCGTCTGCTGCGCGCCGGACTGGATAATGAAGGTTACCGCGGCATCGGTGTGAAGCAAGGTGAAGAATATCGTTTCTCCGTTTATGCCCGCACGCCGGATGCGAAGCCGATGAAGCTCTCCATCGAGCTTGTCAACTCCAATGCACAGAATCTGTTGAAGAAAGAAATCGAAGTCAGCGGCAATAACTGGCAAAAGCTGACGGCGGTGCTGAAATCTCCTTTCACAGATGCTCATGCCCGCCTACGTATCGTCCTCGAAACACGTGGTACGGTGGATATGGATCATATCTCCCTGTTCCCTGTGAATACTTGGAAAGGACGTGAGAATGGCCTGCGTGCCGACCTCGCACAAGCCCTTTATGACCTTAACCCGGGCGTATTCCGTTTCCCCGGTGGTTGTATCATCGAGGGTAACAGTCTTGAAACCCGTTACCAGTGGAAGAATTCCGTAGGTCCTGTTGAAAACCGCCCTCTGAATGAAAACCGCTGGAACTACACCTTCAAACATAAAGCCTTCCCTGACTATTTCCAGACTTTGGGACTTGGTTACTTCGAATACTTCCTGTTGAGCGAAGACCTCGGTGCAGAACCTCTTCCGGTAATCAGCTGCGGGCTCTCCTGCCAGTACGAAAGCAACGAAGTAGTTCCGATGAATGAACTCGATCCGTACATACAGGATGCACTCGACCTGATTGAATTTGCCAACGGGCCTGTTACTTCCAAGTGGGGAAAAGTGCGTGCCGATATGGGACATCCCGAATCCTTCAATCTGAAGATGATCGGTATCGGTAATGAACAGTGGGATAAGGTTTATGTAGAACGTTTGGAAGCTTTCACAAAAGCTATCCGTGCGAAATATCCTGATGTGAAGGTTGTAGGTAGCTCCGGCCCGAGTGCCAGCGGTGATAAATTCGATTATCTCTGGCCCGAAATGAAGCGTATCGGTGTAGACCTGGTGGACGAACACTACTACATGAATCCTGATTGGTTCTTTGGCAATGCGTCACGCTATGACAATTACGACCGCAAAGGTCCGAAGGTTTTCGCCGGAGAATATGCTTCACACGATCATTCCACGAAGAAGGATAACAACTTCCTCGCCGCCCTTTCCGAAGCTGCCTTTATGACGGGACTGGAACGGAATGCGGATGTTGTTCATCTGGCTACTTATGCGCCGTTGTTTGCTCACGTAGACGCTTGGCAGTGGAATCCCGACCTGATCTGGTTCGATAACCTGCGCATGATGCGCACACCGAACTATTACGTTCAGCAGATGTACGGCATGAATGCCGGTACCGATGTACTCAGCCTGAAGATGGATGGCAAAGCAGTAGCGGGGCAGGACAGCCTCTATGCAACAGCTGCACTGAATGCACCTACCGGAGAAATCATCCTGAAACTGGTGAATGCAAGCAGTAAGCCTGCCGATGTTCAGATCGATTTCAATGGTTTGAAGAAACGTCAGTTGGTTGCCGGTTCCTGCACTTACTTACAGAATGACAATTGGCGCACAGTAAATACGCTGGATCAGGAAGCGATTGTTCCCCGTGTACGTCCGGTACAGGTAGAAGGACAATCTCTGAAACTGAAACTTGAACCACGTTCGTTCGGAGTGTACCGGATACAGTAGCTCTTTGAACTCTATTCCCCCTTTTTTGAACTATTATTCACCCTAAAAAAAGTTCATTCACCCTATCTTTGTAGCGGTATGCAGAAAATATTCTTCGTGCCGCTACAAACATACTAATTTTATATCCATGAAGAAACATCTTATTACCGGACTCTTTGCAGCCCTGGCTCTGACTGCCAATGCACAGTCCTTTAAAGAGTGGCTTGATCCGGAAATCAATGCCGTGAACCGTGCTCCCATGCACACTAATTACTTTGCCTATGAATCGGCAGATGCCGCCATGCAAGGCAAGAAAGCCCAATCTACTAATTACATGACTTTGAACGGTACCTGGAAATTCTCTTGGGTACGCAATGCCGACCAGCGTCCTACCGACTTCTGGAAAGTAGGTTTCAATGACAAAGGCTGGAATAATCTGCAAGTTCCCGCTGTGTGGGAATTGAATGGTTATGGCGATCCTATTTATGTGAACACCGGCTACGCTTGGCGTAATCAGTTCCAGAATAACCCTCCTGAAGTTCCTACAGAGAACAATCATGTAGGTTCTTACCGTCGTGAGATCATTGTTCCCGCCGACTGGAAAGGGAAAGACATTATCGCTCATTTCGGTTCTGTAACCTCCAACATGTATCTCTGGGTAAATGGTCGTTATGTAGGCTATAGCGAAGACAGCAAGCTTGAAGCCGAATTTGACCTGACTCCTTATTTGAAACCCGGACAAACGAATCTTATCGCTTTCCAGGTATTCCGCTGGTGTGATGGAACCTACCTGGAAGACCAGGACTTCTTCCGTTACAGTGGTGTGGGACGTGATTGCTACCTCTATGCCCGCAACAAGAAACGTATCCAGGACATCCGTATCACTCCGGATTTGGACGAGGCATACGAAAATGGTTCTCTGCGTGTGACGCTCGACCTGAAAGGCAGTGGTAACGTAAATCTGGAATTACTGGATGCTACCGGCAAGGCAGTAGCTACGGAAACAGCCAAAGGTAGCGGTACCATTCTGATGAATGTGGAAAATCCGCATAAATGGACAGCCGAAACTCCTTACCTCTATACACTGCGTGCCACTTTGCAAGGCAGCAACGAAGTAATCCCCGTAAAGGTAGGCTTCCGTAAGATTGAATTGAAAGGTGACCAGATATTAGTAAACGGTCAGGCCGTTCTCTTCAAAGGTGCCGACCGTCATGAAATTGATCCGGATGGTGGTTATGTAGTATCTCCCGAACGCATGATCCAGGATATCCAGGTCATGAAGAAATTTAATATCAACGCTGTGCGTACCTGTCACTATCCTGATGACAATCTGTGGTACGACCTTTGCGACCAATACGGTTTGTATGTAGTGGCTGAGGCTAATGTCGAATCACACGGTATGGGTTATCGTGAAAAGACACTGGCTAAACGCACCGACTATGCCAAAGCTCACATGGAACGTAACCAGCGCAACGTACAACGCGGCTTCAATCATCCCAGCATTATTTTCTGGTCATTGGGTAACGAAGCCGGTTTCGGACCTAACTTTGAAGCTTGCTACCGTTGGATCAAGAATGAAGATTCCAGTCGTGCCGTACAATACGAACAGGCACACGGAAACGAGTTTACCGACATCGACTGTCCCATGTATGCCGATTACAAGCACATAGAAAGATATGGCCAGCGTACAGATGCCAAGAAGCCCCTTATCCAGTGTGAATATGCCCACGCTATGGGTAACTCACAGGGCGGTTTCAAAGAATATTGGGATCTGATCCGTAAATACCCTAACCTGCAAGGCGGTTTCATCTGGGACTTCGTAGACCAGTCCGTCCGTTGGAAAGGTAAAGACGGTGTAACTATCTACGCTTATGGCGGCGACTTCAACCGTTACGACGGTTCCGACAAGAACTTCTGTGATAATGGTCTGATCAGTCCCGACCGTGTTCCCAATCCGCACATGTACGAAGTGGGTTACTATTATCAGAACATCTGGACAACTCCTGCTGACCTGAAGAACGGCGAAGTGAACGTGTACAACGAAAACTTCTTCCGTGACCTTTCCGCTTACTATCTGGATTGGCAATTGCTTGCTAACGGTAAAGTAATTCGTACCGGTCGTGTAGAAGACCTCAACGTAGCTCCGCAGCAGACTGCCAAAGTGAAACTGAACATCGGCAAAACCTGCGAATGTAAAGAATGGTTATTGAATGTAACTTATCGTCTGAAGAACCGCGAAGGTCTGCTTCCCGCCGGATATGCCGTAGCCAAAGACCAGCTTGTACTGAACCCCTACAAGGCTCCTGCTATGGACCTGAAGAATGTAGAAGTTGTGAATACTCCTACCGTTGCTCCTCAAATCCAGGAAAACGACTGGCGTTATCTGATCATCAACGGTGATAACTTCCGTCTGGAATTCAACAAACATACCGGTTACCTGAATCGCTACAACGTAGCAGGCACGGAATTGATGAACGAAGATGCCGAACTGGCACCTAACTTCTGGCGTGCACCTACGGACAATGATTTCGGTGCAGGTTTGCAACAGAAATTCGCTGCCTGGAAGAACCCGGGTCTGAAGCTGACTTCCTTCAAATGGGAGACAGTAGACAATCAGACAGTGGTACGTGCAGAATACGAAATGAAGAATGTTTCTGCCAAACTGGATCTTACTTATGTAATCAACAACAAGGGTGCTGTAAAGGTGACTCAGAAGATGACTGCCGATCCGCAGGCTAAAGTATCTCATATGTTCCGTTTCGGTATGCAGATGCAGATGCCTAAGACTTTTGAAACTGTAGAATACTATGGCCGTGGCCCGGTAGAGAACTACAGTGACCGTAATCATTGTACAGATCTGGGATTGTATCGCCAAAGTGTAGATGAACAATTCTATTCTTATATCCGTCCGCAGGAAACAGGTACGAAGACCGATATCCGCTGGTGGAAGCAACTGAACGATGCCGGACGCGGTTTGCAGATTGTAGCTGACGCTCCGTTCTCCGCATCAGCCCTGCACTATACTATCGAGTCTTTAGACGATGGTTGGGATAAAGGTCAGAGCCACTCTCCCGAAGTGAAAGAGGCTAACCTGACAAATCTCTGCATCGACAAGGCTCAGATGGGCTTAGGATGTGTGAACAGTTGGGGTGCATGGCCGTTGCCACAGTATCAGTTGCCTTATGGTGACTATGAATTTACGTTCATTCTTACTCCGGTACAACACGGTATAGAAATTGAATAAGTTATAGATACGCGGACGACGCGGATGAAGCGGACAAACGCGGATTTATGATTATTCCGCGTTTGTCCGCCTTATCCGCGTCGTTCGCGTATCTATCCTCATTATATTAAAAGAACTAATATGAGAAAAGAATTATTGGTGTTTATATTTACCTTGTGTTCTGTCCTTGCATCTGCCCAGCAGAAGGTTCCGAACCGTTTTCGTACCAACATCCCTCTCGATTCTATCCACCTGAGTGACCCCTGCATACTGGCTGATAAGAAAACTTCTACTTATTATATGACCGGTACCGGCGGCCTCCTTTGGAAAAGCAAAGACCTTGCCCGTTGGGAAGGTCCTTATCGTGTAGCAGAAACTGATCCTGACTCCTGGATGGGCTCTAAACCCGAAATTTGGGCAGCCGAACTGCACGAATACAACGGAAAATATTACTATTTCGCCACTTTTACGAACAACGCCATCAAGATTGATACCGTAAAAGGAAACGTCATCCCCCGTCGTGCCAGCCACATCCTGGTCAGTGATAAGCCGGAGGGTCCTTATAAACCTATGAAAGACCCCACTTACTTACCCGAGAATATGCCTACCCTTGATGGAACATTCTGGGTGGACAGTAACGGCAAACCTTACATGATCTATTGCCACGAATGGCTGCAAAACTGGAACGGTACGATGGAAAAGATCGAATTAAAGCCCGATTTAAGCGGTTCCATCGGCAAAGGAAAGATTCTTTTCCGTGCCAGTGACTCTCCCTGGAGCCGTGAGAAGATGGGGGACAAAGTATTGCCCAACCGTGTAACTGACGGACCATGGCTTTTCCGCACAGGTACGGGCCGGTTAGGTATGATATGGACAAGCTGGGTATTCCAGGACTATACACAAGGCGTTGCCTATTCCGAGAGTGGAACCTTGGATGGCCCTTGGATACAAGAGAAAGAACCGGTCACTCCGCCTAACTTCGGACATGGAATGCTGTTCCGTACTTTGGATGGTGAGTGGATGATGTCGGTTCATAGTCATAAAGATGTGAACGGGCGATATATTCGTATTCCGCACCTGTTTAAAGTCGATTTATCGGGGGATAAACTGAAAATTGACTGATTTATCACCTTTTATGAAACAATTGTGCTACTACTGAATAGAAATTTCACCCTATCTTTGCAACATCGACAATAGGTTATAGATTAACATAAGATTGGTATTAATAAACAAAGGGTAGTTTTTAAGTTCACAGTTTTCAGTAGGTAGTTGTTATAAGAGGCGGACATTCTTTCAGGTAGAAAAGATGTCCGCTTTATTTTTTTATTGCTTCGCTTTTTCTTTTAAAAGGATTCATGAAATCGTGGAAATAGCAGATTTATTCTTAATTTTGCCATGAAGAATCTAAGTGACCTGAAAATATGAAGATACATAAAAGAGGAGAAACGCAAATCGCAGAATTTATAGTTTTTGTGATACTTTTGGTATGTCATGTTTTTCCTTTACAGGCAAATGTAGCAGTTGTGCGGAATCTGGATAATGGAAGTGGGTTGCAGGACCCGCAAGTAAATTGTATTACGAAGGATTCAAAAGGATTTATCTGGTTTGGTACTCTAAATACAATTCAACGTTTTGATGGTGTGCGATTTAAATGTTTTAACTTTCCGGAATGGGTAGAAAAAGTCTTTGTAATAAAAGAAATAGAAAATAATGATTTTTGGGTAGGAACGAATAAAGGACTATGGAAGTACGAAGTTAGATCAGGAACTTTTCTTCGCATATATGCTGAAATTAATTTTCCGGTTCGTTCTTTGTGTTATATAAATGGTAAGGTTTATGTGGGAACTTCCAACGGCATATACATTATTGATACAAAACAAAAGATGGAACATCTTCGGGTTACCGATGAAGTTTCGGCGTATAATCAAATTATAGGTGCGTATGCTACTGCTAAAGATATTTGGTTTCTTTCCCCTGAGGGAGTTATTGCTTACACATTATCTACTGGAAGTATTCGTGTTTATGGCAAGGAAGCTAAGCTCACATCAAAATTCTCATGTATAGTTGGCGACGATAAACAGCTTTATATAGGTACCACTACTCACGGAGTAGTAGCGTTTGATATGCTTTCGGGAAAATATTCATCTTTTCTCCCTATGGTAGGGAATAATCGTATTTCAGCTCTTTCTTTGCATGATGGAATATTATGCTGCGGAACTTTAGGCAGTGGCGTTTCTTTTATTTCTCTTCCCGAACAGGAAATTGTTCATTCTATATCTACCATGCCTAATGATAATGATGAATATCTGACTTCAGATATGGTATCTTGCCTGTTGTTGGATGATTTGAATGTATTGTGGATAGGAGGTACTCGCTATACGGGAATAGATTATCTGCAATTTCGTAATAAAGCTTTTCATTCTTATAGGATTAGAAACCAGGAACTACGTAATATAACATTTGATTGCCTGTATTTGGTTGATGATGTAAAACTTTTAGGAACTCCCAATGGCTTCTATTATATTTGCAATTCAAAGTCGCAGATTGAGTACTTCCCTTCTTCTCCGGAAAGATTTAGTTTCGGAGCGATTTCGACTTTCATTAAGTTTAATGATGATATTTTGATTGGAACAAAAGGAGGAGGAGCTTATAAACTGAATAGACAAACCTTGCAGATTTCAAGGTTCACTGATATTAATCTGACTGTGAATTCTTTTACAATAGACAATCAAGGACGTTTATGGATGACGACATTAGATGGACTTCATTGTTATAATGAACAGTTGAAGGTTGAAAAAGTATACACAAGCCTGAATTCAACGCTGGTCGATGATAAAGTTAATTACTTGTATATAGATGCTAAGAAGAGATATTGGGTAGCTACTGATAAGGGATTGCAATTTCTAAATATTAAAGATGACTCTTTTTCAAGCGAGAGCTTGCCAGCCGGACTTCGTGAATTGCCACCGGTGACTTATATGACGGAAAATCGTCAAGGTAACTTCTTATTCTGCTTTAATAAAAACAAGGCGTTTATCTGTGATAGTATTTTTAGTCATCTACGCTATGTGTGTACTCCCGAAGATGCTGGTTATCTGGGATATTCCATACGAAAGGTTTTACAAGATAAGAATGATAACTATTGGTTTGTCGGGTCGCGTGGTGTTGTAAGGGGAGATAGCTCTCTCAGTCACTTCACTCTATTTTCTTCTACTGAAGGGTTACCGGAACCCTATTCTAATGATGGTCAATTATGTGGAGATACAATTTGGCTGGCTACTGCCAAAGGTATTGTATTTGCTGATATCCACTCTATTCCCCAGTCTGCTCCTACTGTTATTTCTGACTTTTTGGTAAATGGTGTGTCTATGCTGGGTAAATATGAGGAACTGATAGAAGAAAGAGGTATTATAGTCTTGCCTGAAGATCAAAATACTTTAGACATCACTTTTGCTACACTTACTTATGATGCTCCGGAGCTGATGATATACGAATATCAATTAGAAGGATATGATAAAGAGTGGAAAATACTGAGAGGTATAAACTCAATCAAATTCTCTAATTTACCTTCCGGAGAGTATACCTTTAAAGTGCGTAAGCAAATGGATGAGAACTGTATGCAGAGTTTCCGGATAAGAATCCGTTCTTCTTTATCTGCATGGTTGTGGCTGGGAGTTCTTCTCAGTGTGGTTATGGCAACTGGTGTCATTTATGTTATTTGGAAAAAGCATTCCGGGAAAAGTACTGTTCAGATGAAACCGCTCCATAATGAGGAAGAAAAATACCGTTTTAATAAAAAGATAAGTGAAGAAGAAGCTCAAGCCTTAATTAGTAAGTTGAAAAATTATATGGAACAAGAACGGGCTTTCCTGAATCCGGAACTAAAACTAGCCCATGTAGCGGAAGCAGTAGGCACTTCTGCTCAAACACTTTCGCAAATTTTCAATGTAAATCTTAAGATACGCTATTATGATTTTATCAATGAGTATCGTATTGATGAGTTTAAGCGATTAGTCAATTCTAATGAAAAAGATCGTTATACTCTGAAAGCATTGGCGGGACTGTGTGGTTTTAGTTCGTATACTACTTTTTTCCGCGCATTTAAAGATACTACCGGTATTACTCCCAATGAATATATGCAGCAGGTTGAACCTGCTGGAAAATAATTGTGATGTATTCTCTTTTGGGGCTTTGCAATATCGTATTTGTATTGCATACGATTATTTGCAATCGTAGGAATTAATTGCCAATTCATTGTAATATAGAACTTTAAATTTAATTGTGTTTCATACGAATGAAAGGAATATAAGAACCCGTATTTTATATGGTTCTAAGTCTTTTCATGCTTAATTTTGTTGTCGGTAGTTGATATAAGCCGGCATATCAGCTCCTCTTTTTTAGGTACAATTTAAATTAATATTTATGAAACGACACAGTCAAATGTTATGTTTACTCAGAAGGCTTTGGGTAGCTTGTATGATGTTATGTATTGCCACTCTCTGCGCACATGCCCAGCATGTTGTCACAGGTACGGTAAAGGATGTAGCGGGTGAACCGGTTATAGGTGCCAATATATTGGTGAAAGGCACCACTAATAATGGTACGATTACTGATATAGATGGCAATTTTTCTTTGGAAGCACCGGCCGGAGGAGTTTTGGAGGTTTCTTTTATCGGTTATGTAAAACAAGAAGTTTCAATAGGTGGGAACAAACATATAAATATTATATTAGTAGAAGATGCCACAACGCTTGATGATGTGGTGGTGATAGGTTATGGTACGACAAAGAAAAGTGACCTGACAGCTTCCGTAGCTTCTGTAAAAGGAGATGTAATTGCTGCTTCGGCATCTACCAGCATTACCGATGCTTTGCAAGGTAAGGTGCCGGGCATGGATATTCAGGCATCACGTTATGAAGGTGATGATCGCGGTATCCGCATTCGTGGTTCACGTTCATTGAATGCCAGCAACACTCCATTGATAATAGTGGACGGAGTACCAGCCTCACTGGATGTGGTGAACATGAATGAGGTTGCATCTATCGAAGTCTTGAAGGATGCATCAAGTGCGGCAATTTACGGTTCCCGTGGTGCCAACGGTGTGATTATAATTACAACTAAACGTGGAAAGACGGGTAAAACAACCGTTAGCTATGACGCTTTCTATGGAATCAGCAAACCGCATTTTATGGATATGATGCAAGGAGAGAAGTTCGTGCAAATGCGCAGGGATTCGTATAAAATTGCTAATGACTTATGGGGGCAGGAAGTGAGCGATGAAAAAATCTTTTCGAACGAGGAACTTCAGATGATTCGTAATGGAGAATATTATGATTGGCAGGATTTGGTATTCCGTGATGGTTCCACACAAAAGCATAACCTGTCTGTATCTTCAGGTAACGAGAAAACGAAATTCAGTTTGAGTTTTGCGTACGAAAAGGATAAAGGTTACAATCAGAACAGCGAAGCAAAGAAGTTCTATTTCACATCTACTGTTGATCATAAACTTACTTCTTGGCTTGATTTGGGAGCAACGATGCGTTTGCGGAAACGTAACAGCAGCGGATTTGCTACCTATGGGCAGGCACTGTTTTATGGAACACCTTTATCAAAGCCCTATGATGAGAATGGAGATCTGAACATGTATCCTAATCCGCAGGAGTCCAGCGTAAATATCCTTGCAGACTATGTGGATGGGCAGTATGCCAATGATACGGAGAATACAAGTGTGAATATGGTTTTCTCTGCAAATGTACATCCGTTGCGTAACTTGTCTTTACATAGTAATTTCGGCTATACATATAGTGATACGAAAAAAGGGTTCTTTTATGGAAGTGAGTCTTTTCAGGCAAACGGCGGGTTAAATCGTTCAGGTAAGAGCGGCCAGAATTCATATATGATGACCTGGAATAACACGTTGACCTATGATAATACTTTTAATGAGCATCATATCATGTTGGATGCTATCACTGAAATACAGAATTACCAGTATGACGATATGTCGGCCGAAGGCAAGAATCTGGATGTAGAGCAGTTACTTTATCATAATCTGGGTACTAATACTGAGAATCAGAAAATAGGAAGCGGTTACAGCAACTGGGCATTAGCTTCATTTATGGGACGTGTGCGCTACGACTATCAGGGAAAGTATCTGGCCAATATCTCGGTACGTTCGGACGGTTCATCTCGTTTGGCCAAAGGTAACCAGTGGGCTACGTTCTTCTCAGGAGGTTTGGCATGGAGAATTTCAGAAGAACCGTTCATGAAAGATATAAGGTGGATTTCTAATCTGAAGTTGCGTTATGCCTATGGAACAGTAGGTAATCAGGCTATCGATCCGTATTCTACCTTGGCAGGTTTGGGAAGTTATGGTTATCAGTTTGGAGAAGGTGGAAAAGGTATTTATGCTTACCGACCCGATAAATTGGTAAACAAAAAGTTGAGTTGGGAAATAACCCACACCAATAATATTGGTTTGGACTTTGGATTGTTCAATAACCGTCTTTCCGGTTATATTGAATTCTATGATACCCGAACAAAAGACCTTCTGATGCAGCGTAGTATACCTTTAACTACCGGTTTTTCGCGTATTTGGCAAAATATTGGTAAAACACAGAACAGGGGTATTGAGCTTTCTTTAAACGGTATATTAGTAGATACAAAAGATATACAGTGGGATATGAACCTGAATATGTCTGTCAATGAAAATAAAATCATAAGCCTGACAAATGATCAGGATGATATCTCAAATAAATGGTTCATTGGCAAGCCCATTAATGTGATTTATGATTATGAGAAAGCCGGTATCTGGCAGATCAATGAAGTAGAAGAAGCAGCTAAATATGGTTGCAAACCGGGAGATGTGAAAATCAGAGACTTGAAACCGGATGGACAGATTACGGCTGATGATAAAAAGATCCTTGGCTCTACTGATCCGAAGTATATTGTTTCATTAGGTAGCTCATTCAAGTGGAAGAATTTGGATTTCTCCTTTAATATTTCAAGTAGATGGGATTATGTCTTCTATGATGATGCTTACGGCTGGCACGTGATTCTGACCGGTACCCGATGGGTGCCCGATGTAAATTACTGGACACCGGATAATCCTTCAAACGATTATCCGAGAGCGGATGCAACCTGGGCCGATCATCGTGAGTTGTGCGGATATATGAAAGGCGATTATATCAAAATGCAGGATATGACATTGGGATATGATTTTCATTCATTACTTAAACGATATATTCCGGTGAGCAAAGCACGTTTTTATGTTCAGTTGCGCAATGCCTTCTATTTGTATAGGGCAGCTAAAGAAGATGTGATTCCCGAATCTCCTTCTATAGAACTGACAGTACCGAAGAGTATTAATTTTGGTGTAAATCTAACTTTTTAAAATAGAACGATATGAAACTCAATTATAAATTATATTCAGTTTGTCTGTCCTTATTGATGACATTCTGTGGTTGTGACAGTTTTCTGGAAGAAACTCCGAAAGGGTCTATTAATGATACGTATGCACAGACGGAAAAAGGTGCTGAAGCTGAGTTGCTGTCATTGTATCAGATCAATACCGAACTTCTGGAACAGTGGTTTATGGTAGGGGAATTAGGAAATGACCTGATGGCTTATGGAGGTAATGTACGTGACTACTGGAAAGGACTGATTACCTATACCGATACATACATGATTGATAATAGCAGCAACGAAGGCCTCTGGAAATGGTTGTATGTAGCACTTTCCACTATCAATACAAGTATCAACTCGATTAATGCCGCAGATTTTCATTCGGAAAGCAAGCGTAGTGAACTTCTTTCGGAAGCTCACGCTTTGCGTGCCTTTTATTTACATCAGATTATTGAAATCTATGGACCTGCCGCATATTATGCTGAGATGCCTATTACCAGTCCGGAAGAGATAGGAGGAACCCAACCGGGGATTGCTGTTTTTTATAAGCGTATTCTTGCAGACCTGGAGATTGCAGACCAAAGCCTGAAAAAACCTTCCGAAGTACGTTCATCAAGTTTCGGACGTATGGATCAGGGTATTGCCAAGGCCATTCGGATGCGTGTCTTAATGTCTCTGGCAGCTTATGATGAAACATTGATCGGTGAGGTTGGGATGCAGAACAAAAAGCACTGTTATGAAGAAGCGGTGAGAGTGGCTACCGAATTAAAGAATGACTATGGATATAAATTAGAAAGTGATTTCAGTCGCATCTTTTCACCGGATAATACTGAAAATAGTGAGATTATCTGGTCCATACAATATGGCAACACAACATTTGATGCTCAGAATAATTTCATTCATCGTTATTGGGTTTCACAGGTAAACCGTTCGGTGCGTTCTTATTCTAAGACAATTAATGGTCTGCAAGCGCATAGTGTCTTCTATGGCCGTGAATATCGTGCTGTGATGCCTACTTATTATTTTATTCATGTATTTAACAAGTATGATAAACGTCGTGATGCAACTTTTATATCAGGTTACTGCCGTACTGACGATTGGAATGAACTACCTGATTTTTCGGACACTTTATTGATCCGTGCACTCGATGTTCTGCCTCAAGAAGTTAAGTCGGCTTATGAGAATAGAGGTATTATCTGTGATGATGTAGCTGATATTTACGATATAGAAACGGGAGCAGTCCTTAATAATTCCAATGTTCGCAGTTGTGCCAATAATGTGACTAAATGGCTGGATAGCAGTCGATCAACTGCAAAACAGGAATATGCCTATAAGGATGCAATCTTGATTCGGTTGGGAGAAGTCTATGTGACGTTGGCAGAAGCGTATACCCGTCTGGGTAGGAAAGATGAGGCGGCACAAGTGATAACGGAACTTCGCCAACGGGCTTTGATACCAGGGCACGAAGAAGCATTGACTGTAAATCCGGAAGATATTGATATTTCATTTATTCTGGATGAAGGAGCCCGTGAACTGGGTGGGGAACTCTTCAGATGGCAAATGCTGAAACGTGCGTTAGACAAAGATGCATTCTGCCAATGGATTAAAGAGAAAAATCCCGATACGAATCCGGAAAATGGTGTAAATGGAATAGGTATTAAACCCTACCACATTAATCGTCCGGTGCCCTTGTCTACTATTAATAGTTACAAGGTGCTGAATATAGAGTTTAAGCAAAACGAAGGTTATGCACAATAATTAGAAAACAAAACAATATGAAGAAGCTTTTATTACTTACAATTTCAATTCTGATATGTGTGTCCATGAGTGCCCAAAATTCACCGATTACTCCGGCGTGGGCTTTTGAACATGTAGCGTGGGAAGATAGTATTAATACGGCGGATGGGGCAAAAGCACTCGTCGACGGGTATTTAGAGCGTAATATTCCGGTAGGTGCTGTTATCATTGATAGTCCTTGGAGTACGACCTATAATGACTTTAACTGGGACACGCAACGCTATTCGGACCCGAAGGATATGATTAATTATTTTAAGAGTAAAGATGTGAAGGTGCTTCTATGGCTTACAGGAGCAGTCAATATAAGGTGCAAGGATACCCGTTTTCAAAAAAGCGATACGTATGATGAAGTTGTTTCTAAAGGGTATGGCATAAATCAGAGTAAGCCGCATGCCTGGTGGAAAGGAGAAGGGGTACATATCGACTTTACAAATAAAGAAGCAGTAGCCTGGTGGTATAAGCAACTGGATAAAGTCTTTATCGATGGTGTCTATGGTTGGAAGGTCGATCAGGGAGAATTCTGGTTTGGAGATATTTTAGATACGTCTATTGGTCAGATGAGTAATGAGCAATTCCGCCCTTATTACTACGATGCTATGTACGATTATACGGTAAAAAAGAATCCGCAAGGCATTATTATCGCTCGTCCCTATTCACATCAGGGAGGTTATGCAGCCAGTGTGGAAAAGATGAACATGGGATGGTGTGGAGACTTTTCCGGTGACTGGAAGGGCTTGAAACTGCAAATTCAGAATATTTATCAGTCGGCAAAACGTGGCTATGGTTCACCGGGATGCGAAGTTGCTGGTTTTTTCATGAAGCGTTCCAATAAAGAGCAGTTTGTGCGCTATGCACAATTTGGCTGTATGACCGCCTGTATGATTAATGGCGGTGAGAATGGCGCTTTCAGTAATCATCTGCCTTGGTGGCATGGCACAGATGTAGAGGAAATTTATCGTTATTGTGTTGTTTTGCACGATGAATTGATTCCCTATTTATTCTCAACAGTTGTGGATGCACATTTGCATGGTGGGTCTTTAATAAAAAATGCATCTTATGAGGAAGAAAGTCACCAGGTGGGAGATTATTTATTTACCAAAGCTATCACGTCGGCTGATAACCGTGTATCGTTTCATCTTCCTTCCGAAGGAGAATGGATTAATTTCTATGATGGGACAAAGTATGCTCCAGGCAGTTTGATAGAGGAAGTGTATACGTTAGAGCGTTTCCCCTTATTTGTAAAGGCGGGAGCCATTCTACCGTTGAATGTGTCCAGTGAAGTAACCGGACTGGGGGATGCTTCAATGGCAGGAGGCAAAACTATCTTGATTTATCCTAATGGAACTGCTACCCGTCTGCTACATCTCCCGTGTGGAGATGGCATTGAGTATGAAGATTGCTTGGTGACTTATGATGAGAAGACGGGTAAACTGAAGGTTAGCAGTGGTACATCGCAGAAATATACTTTTATATTAAAAAATATGCCATCTGTGAAGAAGGTGAAGAATGCTGCTTCTTGGAAGTATAATGCTGAAAAACAAGAACTCCGTATTGATGCCGAAGGTAATGCTTTGAACATAGAAATACGTTGATAGATGTAGGAGGGTGGACGTGCTCTATGCTTAAGAAACGCTTACTGAATATCCTGCATTAATCTCCATTTAGCTTTTCCAAATGATAAAGCGTTCCCTTCATGGATTTCCGGCAAGGTATATTCAATTTCTGTAGTGCACGTCCAAACTGCGCCACCTTATTGATGGCCAGTTTGTTTCTCGTCTTTGTTTGCAGATAATTCAGTATCTGCATGGCAGTGAGCCATTCTCCTTCTTCTTCCGCATCTGCCGGACGAAAATAACAATGAAACAATTGCTCCAAGGGGCTGGCTTGCTCGAACTCACGATTCGTTTGCTTCAGGATGGCCTCGTCCTCATCGTTCAGCCAGTAGCGTTCGCCCTTATAGATGGCGTGTATGGCCTGTGCATAGAGTTGCTTATAGTTGATGGTGACATTCGTTTCGATGGGAGCCGTCACTTCGATGCAAATGAAACGGCGGCTACCGCTGGGGTCGGTGAGCAAATCTTTCTGGTTGCTGGTACCTATGAAAGAGGCGTAACGGCGTATCTCCTGGATGGTGTTTCCGTAAGGTTTCCGCAGGTTGGCAACAGGTTTCTGCAACAAATGTTTCAGGAAACCTTGTTGGTTGACATTGATCTGGTCAAATTCGTCAATGTTAATCAGGAAGAAACGCCCCAAGTAACGCTCTGCCTCCTGTTTGCTCTTGAAGTCGATGCTGTCCGTATAGCCGAAACGAAGTTCGGGTGCCAGCAAAATGCGACAAAAGGTTGATTTGCGGAACCCTTGGGCACCTACCAGCAAGGGCGAAGTGCTGTTTCCATGCTGTTTGTCAAGCCCCATCCAATGAGCCACCATGCTGAGGAACCAACGGTAGAACAGTTCCTTCCAGTGCGGATTGCTGCACGGCACCAGTGCGGCGAGTGCCCGGATACGGTCTTTCCCGTCCCACTGACCTGTGTCGTAAAGGTATTCTTCGACGGGATTGTAGAACGGAATATATTCCGAAGTCAGGAAACGGTCCACGTCACGGTCCCATGCACGGATACCCTCTTTCAGGGCGCTGATGGAGATGCTGTTGCGCACGCGCTTGTCCACAGGTTTGAAATAGAAGTGGATAGAGTCTCGCTGGCGGTATTCCAGAGCATCGAGCACGGTGTTGTAACGGAATTCATAACGTCGTTCCATGAATTCTTCCAACAAGAAAGCGGTCTCTTGCTCCTTGTTGAGACTGTTTCTTGTACCGAATCCTTTACATTCCTGATAGAGGTTGTGCAAAGTCAGCCGTATCTGTTGTTCGTCCGCCTCGCGGTAATAGTGAATGAGCGTTTGCCGCACGGCTTCTTCTTCGGGGATACCCGCCTTGTAGCAATGTTCGGCCAGATGGATGAGCAGCGGTTGCAGGTCGTCGCCTCGCTTCCAGTTGCTTATTTCTTGAAAGGCGCGATTCAGGGCTGCTTCGTAAATTATCGTGAAGGTTCCGGCTGTTTCATGTCCCGGTTGCAGCCGTGCCAGCGGATTCTTTTCCTGCTGCTTCCGTTGCCGGAAAGTCTCTTCGCCGGGCATGGAGAGCGGCTGTTCCAGGCAGAAAGCTACGGCATCGGGGTTGTAATAGGGACGCTTGTCCAATGTCATGCGGCAATTCTGTGTCAGTGAGGGTTCTTTCAGGGCGATGTCGAACGGAAAGATGGGCTGGTAGCACTTCACAGCCAGACGGTAGGCATGGGCATGAAACAGGGCGGCTTCTTTTTCTTTCGCGGGCAATCTGCCGCCGTCGGGCAATACGAAGCGCACCCATATCTTTACGCTCCGGCCACTGGAACCGCAAAAGGCGGCGAAAGTCTGGGGTAGGAGTGCTGCCTGTTGCTTCACGTACTCCACTTCCGCCATTCCTGCCAACTTGTTCACTTCCAGTTGCACCAGTCCGTTGTACTGTTTCATCCGCCGTTCACCTTCTTTGGTGCGGGTGTATTCTACGGCCGGATAAATGCGGGGCAATTTATCAATGTGCTCGTACTGTGAATGTGTACCTTCCAGTGCCGGCAGAATGTTTCGTAGGGCTGTGATATGTCCGGATTTCGTTTCTGTCTTTATTTTTTCGAATAATGCGCCTGTCTCGCAGGTGCTGAGAGCTTCTTTGCCGTGCTCTTTATCGGTTCTTATCAGGGTGACTTTCATGTTTTAATTTGATGCTTTACTCTTGCAAAGGTAGAGAATTTAATCAGGATAAAGAAGGTAATGCCTGTGTTTCTTCTGATTATTGTCCTTACTTTGTTTGCTTTTCCCTATGAATTGTTTATCTTTGTCCTTAACATTATGAAAGGCTCACATCTGTGGATAAATTTATTCATGGCTATAAATAAATTTGTTCATAACTGTGAACTAATTTGTCTACAGATGTGAGCCTATGAAGAATGTGAAGCCTAAATATAAGAAACATTAGGCATTTACCCATATTATGTGGGGCATAAATAGAACAGAAACAGTTACTTTGAAACATAGAACAATGGCGATATTATTTGATTGGTATGAAGTTCCGAAGCCTTCGGACAAACAAGAGGGAGAGAAAACATTGCATCCGCGCATCAAGTTGAATGGCTCTACGGGTACCGACGTGTTGCGTCGCCGCATTCAGAGTCGCTGCTCGCTAACGGAGACTGACGTCTCGGCTGTGCTCGATGCCCTGTCGCACGTCATGGGTGAGGAACTTGCCGAAGGTCGGCAGGTGCATCTGGATGGCATCGGCTACTTCTATCCCTGCCTCACTTGCACGGAGCCGGTGACGGTGGACACTAAACGAAAGTCAACCAAGGTAAAGCTGAAAAGCATCAAGTTTCGTGCCGACCAGGCATTGAAGACTGAATTCGGTGTCCTCAAAGTGCAGTGCTTGAAGGGGGATTTGAGTTTTAAGAAAATCACCAACGAAGAGATTGACCGTCGATTGGAGAATTACTTCCGCACGCACCAATTCCTGAGAAGAACCGATTTCCAGAGTTTGTGCGGAATGGTGAGAAGTACTGCAATGCGCCATATCCGCCGCCTGCGCGATGAAGGAAAGCTGGAAAATATGGGTGGACTGATGCAACCGATTTATGTGCCGGGAAAAGGATATTACGGTAATAATTAATATATTAAGGAGAAAATATTGCGGGATGACTATGAGAGTGAACGGTTGCTCTCATACCACTCTCTTGGTTTGCTCTCATGGCTATATATCCGATGAATAAAGGGATATGGATGGTTTATGAGAGTATGGGAGTAAAATCGGATTATAACTTCTGTTGTTTGATATACTCTGACGGAACCATTCCATATTCCTCCTTGAAGCATGTCCGAAAATAACCTAAGTCATTGAAGCCGCTTGCGTAAGCCGCTTCGGAAACATTGAGGCTTTCTTCCATCAATAGGCGTAAACTGTTTTTCAGTCTTATTTTCCGAATGAATTCATTGCAGGATATGCCCGTTAATCCTTTTATTTTCCGGTAAAGGGTGGAGTGGCTCATGTTCATTTTGTCCATCATGAAAGACATGTCGAGCTTGTCCATGTCGATATTCTCTTCTACTATTGCAGTAAATCTATTAAGAAACTCCTCATCCAGTCTGCTCAATTTTATGGCTTCCTGAGATTGTTCCGCTTTCAACCCTTTGGTGCGGTTGGTTATCAGCGAGGCTAATTTTTTGCGTGATTCTAATAAATTATGAACACGGCTATGCAGTAACTTGGCACTGAATGGTTTTGTCAGATAAGAATCGGCACCGCTTTCATAACCTTCTTCCTTGTCTTGGATGGAATCTTTGGCTGTCAGCAAAATTACAGGTATGTGGCTGGTGCGAACATCTTCTTTTATCAGTTTACATAATTCGATGCCGTCCATTACGGGCATCATAATGTCGCTGATAATAATATCAGGTATATACTTTAGCGCTTGTTCTATTCCTTCTTTTCCATTCGTTGCAGTCATGATGTGGTAGTTGTTGCTGAAAGAAGTAGCGATGTATTCGCGAATATCATCGTTATCTTCCACAATCAATATCACCGGAAGAATATCATTATCTTCTTCTTTCAAATTCTCTGGTCTTTCTGGAATGCTTTCTGCTTTTTCTTCTTTATGTAAGGCATCGGGATAGGTGTTTTCAGTGAAAATCCGGAAGGTAAAAGTAGTTCCTTTACCCGTTTCACTTTCTACACGCAGACTGCCCTCGTGCAGGTCGGCCAATGATTTGACCAATGCAAGCCCGATACCTGTGCCTGATGCCTGATGTTTTCCTTTCACCTGATAATAGCGGTCGAAGATATGAGGGAGAGCCTCGGCATCTATTCCGTATCCGGTGTCGCTTACTACTATCTCTGTATATTTGTTTTCTTCTTCAACGATTGGACGCATTATGAGTCTGATTTCTCCTTCAGGTGTATACTTTATTGCATTGCTGAGTAGATTATTCAATATTGTAGAGATGATGTCAGTATCAAAATAAAGCTTGTGATTTAAGGGTTGGACGTGAATATGGAATTTTACTTTCTCATTCCGGTTCAATTCTTTGTAACGCAAACCTATTTCTGTAATCAGATTACTTAAATCACCTTTCACTACTGTCAGTTTTCGGTTTTGAGTTTCCGTTTTACGAAATTCCAGTATTTGGTTGATAAGATTCAATAGTCGGATAGCACTGCTGTGAATCATCTTTATCTTATTATTATAAAAAACAGGCATGTTAGCATCATTGACTAAATCCTCCAGAGGACCGAGTATCAACGTTAGTGGTGTGCGCAGTTCGTGTGTAATGTTGGTGTAGAAGCGCAGACGTTCGTTATTAAGTTCCAGTTCGTTCTGGCTTCTCTTTTTTTCCAGTTCAAGGGAGTTTTCCAGCATAAGTTTACGTTTATAAAAACGGAACCAGATAAATAGACCAAGTAATGCCAGCAGAATATACAAGACTTTTGCATACCACGTCAACCATAGAGGTGGATGGATATGTACTTGCAATGTAGCTATATGACTATCGTCCCACTCCTGGTTTCTCAATCTTGCTTTTACTTTGAATGTATATTCTCCCGGAGAAATGTTTCGGAAAGTAATCAGGTTTTCTCCTAAAGTATTGGTCCATGTATTTTCTAATCCTTCAATCATGTATGCGTATTCCACTTGTCCGCTTTGGGAATAGTCGGGTACGGTGAATGAGATGCGGAAGGAATTCTGGTTATAGGGCAGGTTGATGCTTCCCGCAAAGGTTGGAATGATAGTTCCTTCACTGCGGCTCTCTATTAGGTTATCAAGACTTTTGCATTCTATAATTTGTATCGGTGCTACTTGCTGCTGCATCATGATATTCTTAGGGTTGAAGTAACAGGCTCCACTTAAGGTACCGAAATATAGAGTGTTATCTTTGGTACAACAAACCGAACCTTCAATAAAATTTCCCGTTGGGATGCCATCACGATAATCATAGTTTTTAAACTTTTGTTTTTCTTTGTTCCATAAAGAAATTCCGTTATTGGTGCTGAGCCAGATGTTGCCGGATTCGTCTTCTTGGATGGCGCGTATAAAGGTGTCTTCCAAGCCGTGTTCATAATTATAGGATTCAAACTTTTCGGGATGCTTGGTATCTTTGATGTATCCTACGCCGTTGCGTGTAGCAATCCAAATACCACCAGCTGTATCTTTGCATATTTGGGTGATTGAGTTGGAACAAAATCCAGACTCCATATTCAGTGTGGCAGTGGCTTTCTTGTTCTTGTCGAAGACAATTACTCCTGCGCCACTGCTTCCTATCCATAATTTGCCTTGATTGTCTTGTACTATGCTGTAAATGCTTTTATCGGGCAATTGGCGATATAATTCTTCCTCCTTACAGACTTTTTCGTTTTGATAGCTGTATATTCCATATTCTGCACCAATCCATATTTTTCCGTCTGTATCTTTAGATAGAGTAAGTATGTCCATGCTGGGTATATCTAACTGAATACGTTCAATGTTTCCGCTCCGTGTGTTATACTTCAGTAGACCGTCATCATAGATACCAAGTAATAAATTATCGCGTCCGTCACTAATTATAGAAAGAACTTGGCCGTAAGGTCTTGTTAGATATTGGGAAATATCAACGACCTTCAATAGTTTATTGTCTCGGAATAGAACGATTTCATTTTTTCCACCTATCCAGACTTGTTCTTTTTCGTCTTTGCAGACTCCACTGACGGGCTTGTATATAAAGCGATTCCCTTTTTCAATCGTATATGGAAGTGTGCGAAATGTAGGTGGTAAATGACTGATGAAATCAATTCCGCTACTATAATTTCCTATCCATATATTACCGAAAGAATCTTGCAACAGATCGCGTATATTACCTGAAGATATTCCGTTCTCACTGTTATCAGCTTTGATATTATAGAATTTGATTTTCTCGGGAGACTGAAAGGCTATACTGTGAAGATCCAATATGCTGATGCCACCGATATCGCTGGCTATCCAGAGTGTATGGTCGTTCATCTCTTTTATGCAATAGATATGGTCGGCAATGAGTGAATTCGGATTAGTATTGTCGTGGCGGAATACGTTGAATTGCTTTGTTTTGGGATTAAATAAGCCAAGTCCGTTATTGGTTCCCACCCAGATGTTTTCTAAATGATCTTTATAAATGGAGTACACACTATTTCCGGGCAGACTATGCTCATCTCCGGTTATAGGGGTGAAGTGGCATATCGTATTTTCTTTTAAGTTTACGATACTCATGCCTCCTTGTGCATGCCCTATATAGAGATTCCCTTCTCCATCATCGAAAATGCACCATACTTTGTGTTGAATATGGATGCCTCTATCTTCGAGTGAGGTGAAAATATGCGTCTTTGTATCGTAATGCAATATGTTTTTATGATATGCAGCAATCCATATTCCACCATCCGAAGCATGTGTAAGATGCACAACGTGATTAATATTTATACCTTCTTCTGTCCCATAACTCTTGAATTGGTAGGTAGAACAGTCTAATGTATATATACCCTTGAAATAACCTCCTATCCATAGCTTGTTAGCCGTTTTATCATATAATAATGTATTTATTGTATTGTTGCTCAATCCTGAATTGTTACTTTTATAAGTGGTGAACTTGCATCCATCGAATCTGTTTAAACCGGCTTCTGTAGCTATCCATACAAATCCTTGCTCATCTTGTACTATGTCGCGTACATAGTTATTGGATAAGCCGTCTTCAACACCGAGGTGTTGCAATGTATAGGATTGGGCATTACTGTACGTGGCAGCCATTAGTGTACTGCATAATAGGAACAGGAGGAGTGTATGTTTTGGCATAATCTATTTTTGCTATGAATTTGTCTTGAAAACAAATATACGATAATTTTCTATTGTGTAATCGTAGGCATTCGTTTTTGCCTGATTTGCCCTTGTTGTTTGGCAGATTTGCCTATGTATATATGCTACTAATAGAGTCATGCTTGGTTTCATGAATGAAAGAGAGACAAAACGGGCAATATGAAGGGTACATTGTGCATGACTAATATGTCTGTGGTGTTTAGTCTACTTGTCCTCTGTTACCGAATAGTTCGGGTTGTATATTTGCATCGTTATTCGGAAACGGATACAAATGAATGTTATTAACCAAATTCTAATTAAAAGAAAAACAATGAAATCAGATTTATCAAGAAACAAATGGAAGGCATATGCAGCCTTATTGTTATGTGCTGGTCTTATTGCCGGACATCCTCTTGTAATGAGAGCCGAAAGCAATGGACAAAGTGTGCAAACTGTTCAGCAACAGCAGATCAGGGTAAAAGGTACGGTTAATGATACAATGGGACCCATTATCGGTGCTAGTGTTGTGGAGAAAGGAAATATTTCTAATGGTACCATTACTGACATTGATGGCAACTTTGTACTATCGGTAAAACCTGATGCGATACTTGTAATTTCTTATATCGGATATCAGTCGCAAGAGATACAGGCTGTGCCCGGAAAAGTTATTAGTATTGTTTTAAAGGAAGATAGTGAGATGTTGGATGAAGTGGTGGTGGTAGGCTATGGTACAGCAAAAAAGAGTGATTTAACGGGGTCTGTAGTCCGGGCGGATATCAAAGCATTGGAAAATTCTCCAAGCGTGAATATTTTTCAAGGATTGAAGGGGGTTGTACCGGGATTGAACATTGGAACATCGACTACTGCTGGTGGAAATCCTGAAATATCTATTCGTGGTAGAAATTCAATCTCTGGTACAACTGGGCCGTTGATTGTTCTTGATGGAATCATTTATAGAGGAGAGATAACTGATATAAACCCGAGTGACATTGAATCTATCGATGTGCTGAAAGATGCAAGTAGTGCTGCCATCTACGGTTCTCAGGCTGCCAATGGGGTGCTGATGATTACAACGAAGAATGCGAAAGGCATGTCAAAGCCTATCATCGAGTATTCTGGTTCTTTCTCTTTTCAAAGTTTGATTAATCATGATTTAAAGAGGCTGGATAAAGATGGGTTTCTTAACCAGCTTGCTGATTTAAAGATAGGTGAAAGTAGGATGGGAGATGATTTGCTTCAAAGAAATCCAAATTTTGATCCGACATTGAGCTTCCGCGATGAAAATATAGCCGGTGGATATCTGAATGGAACGAATGTGGACTGGGAGGGGCTCTTGACAGAATCTGTTCCATATATTCAGAATCATAGTTTAAGTGTTCGTGGCAAAGGTGACCTTTCCAGTTATTTCCTTTCCTTCGGATTTACCGATCAGAAGAATTTGGTGGTGAATGACACTTATAAGCGCTATAACATACGTGTCAATTTGGATACTGAAATCACAAAATGGCTTAAAGTTGGAACTCAATCTTTTTTCACTCTTAGTGACTTTTCAGGTGTTGCGCCCAGTTTTTCAAACGTAATAGGAATGCCGGTATTTGTTAGCCCCTACAAAGAAGACGGCAAGACATTGAAGGAACAGAATTATATGGGAAATGTGAATCCTCTTTTGGCTATTCAAAATCCGAATACAGACAAACGTTATTTGTTGAATGGGACCTTTTATGCAGATGTAAAACTACCGGTTAAGGGATTAAGCTATCGGGTAAATTATTCGAATGCCATGACCTTTTATAGGAATTACAAATTTGAACCTTATGCCAATAGTCAGTTGGGACAAGGGTACAAGAAGAATTCTCACCAAAGCGAATGGACTCTTGACCATATCCTTACCTATAAAAATGATTTTGGTAAACATTCGGTGAATGCCACATTTGTGTATGGAGTGGAAAAACGATCTTATGAAACAACTACTGCCACAGGGTATAATTTTACAAACAAGTCGTTGGGGTATGATTATATGGAAGCAGCACAAAGTGATTTAAACAAAATCACTTCTGAGGCTTGGGAAGAAGCAAGCCTTTACAATATGCTTAGGCTGGGATATACATTTGATGGAAAATATATGTTTACTGGTACAATACGTCGTGATGGTTTCTCCGGCTTTGGAAAAAATAATAAGTTTGGATATTTTCCTACTGCAGCTATAGCATGGCGAATCAATGAAGAATCGTTTCTAAAGGATAAGCAAAACTGGATCGATAACCTTAAACTCCGTTTGTCTTATGGTATGAGTGGCAATCGCACTACAGGACGCTATTCTACTATGGCACACATGTCCACCAAATTGCCTTTTTCTACATCTGGCAGTGAAAGCCCTGGAGGTTATGTGTTTGGTGATGGCGCTACTGGGCAGTTAACTCAGGTGGTCAGTAAAATGTCTAATCTGGATTTAAGTTGGGAGACAACAACAGCCTTTAATGTAGGGGTTGACTTCAGTGTGTTGAATGCTCGTCTATTTGGAAACTTTGAATTTTATGTGTCAAATACAAAGGATTTACTATATGATATTAATATCCCTAATATGAATGGTATGTTTTCAAGTACAGTTCCTACCAATATAGGAAAACTGAAGAATGTAGGGTATGAATTCAGCATAACAGGTGTGCCTGTAAGAACTAAAGATTTTGAATGGTCGGTTACAGGAAACTTTTCTTTAAATAAGAATAAAGTGGTCAGTATCTTGGGAATTGATGCCGATGGAGATGGACGTGAAGATGATTTGGTATCAAGCAAAATTTTTATGAATAAGCCCTACGGAGTAGTCTATGATTATAATATTATTGGCATGTGGCAAGTGGAAGATTATAATAAGGGGATTATTCCAAGTGGATTTACTTATGGAACCTATAAAATTGAAGATATCGACAAAGATGGTAAATATACGGCAGATATGGATAGAAAAATCTTAGGTTATACAGACCCCTTATACCGGTTTAGTATTCAGAATGATTTTAAGTATAAGAATTTCAATCTAAAAGTATTCATTAATGCTGTTCAGGGAGGCTCTGACCATTATTTGGGGCAACCAGCAAGCGGTATACCTACTCCGGATAATTTAAGTACGTGGAGTTTTTATAAGTTCGATTATTGGACTCCTGAAAATCCAGATGCTAAATATCGTCAGCTTGGTACCTATACAGAAGCATTGGGGGCTGGTTTCTCGCCGTATGTGTCTCGTAGCTTCATACGTTTACAGGAACTGTCACTTTCTTACAATTTGCCACAAGATTGGTTGAAAAAGATATTTATAAGCCGGGCAAAAGTATATATCAGCGCAACCAATCTATTTACCATAACTTCTTGGGATGGATGGGACCCGGAGATTGGTATGGGACTTACTTATAATACAAATTATCCAACGCAAAAGAATTATACTATTGGTGTTAATTTTGAATTTTGATACTTATATATTATGAAAAAGTTAAGAATTTACATTATAGCTTCGGCTTTGTTGGCCGTACTTATTTCTTGTAATGAAAACAATTGGTTGGAAGAGACTCCCAAGTCTTTTTACACTCCTGATAACTCGTATGAGACTTCAACGCAATTCAGGCAGTCTCTTAATTACCAATACGATTTGCTGCGGTCGTTCCAGTGGACATTAGGTGGTTTGAAGGGTGGAAGTGCCGAAGGAGTAATTGCATTAGCTCTTGGAGATATAGCTTTTGGTGGTACTGATTATCCGGATGGAAAGTATAATAATTTTAAGGCTTACTTTACGCCTACGAGTGCTCCTACATTACTTTTCTGGCAAGTGGCTTATAATGCTATTGCGAATGCAAATATTGTGATAAACAGATTGGAACTGAATGACAAAATAGGTATTGAGGATAAAAAGGGGTTTAAGGGCGAAGCTTTATTTTTCAGGGCATACTGGTACAACTTTCTGGCCAATCTTTATGGTGGAGTACCACTAGTATTGGAAGAATCGAGTTCTCCGCGCAGGGATTATGTTCGTGCAACCCGTAATGAAACTTATGATCAGGCACGCTTAGACTTGGAAGAAGCTATTACCCTACTAAAGGATATAGATGGTGTGGAAGATGGTATGATAAGCAAACAGGCTGCCTTGCATGTTATTACTGAAGTCTATATCTCGCTTGGCAGATATCAGGATGCTATTAATGCGGCCTCAGCTGTTATCGATAACCCCAATATGGGTTTGATGACTGAACGTTTTGGATCGAGAGCCAGTGAATCGGGTGGCGACCCTTACTGGGACTTGTTTCAACTGAATAACCAAAATAGATCGAGTGGTAATAGAGAAAGTATTTTGGTACTTCAATATGAATATCAGAATTCAGGTTCAAGTTATGGAAACTTTTATTCACGCTACACTTTACCACAATATTTTAATGCTAAGGTGGAAGGTAAGGATGGGAAATCCGTATTAGCTTTTACTGGATTTACTGCAGAAAAAGGCGGACGTGGAATTGGAGTTATTCATCCGACGGATTATTTCTTTAATGATGTATGGGGAGAGGATTTTGATACTGATTTGAGAAATTCGTCAAATATGATTGTCCGTGATTTCAAGATAGACAATCCTGAAGCAAAAGGTTTTGGAGAATGGATGGTCAAAGACGGTTGGGTACAAGAAGGGGATTTGCTTAGAAACTGGTATCCTTTTGTCATGAAATTCAGCCGGCGTGGCGGATTCCCTGATGAACTCTATGAAAAGAATACTGATGGCACTATTAAGACAACTGCGCTTGGAGAACATATTTTGGCTTATACTTCTTGGACAGGATCTCCTGCAAATATCTCATATAAAGATGAATATTTGTTTCGGTTAGCGGGTACATATCTATTACGTGCTGAAGCCTATTTGAAGAATAACCAGTCTGATAAGGCTGCTGATGACATTAATGAACTCAGAAAAAGAGCACATGCAAGTGAAGTTAAAGCTTCGAATATGAATATAGATTTGATTCTTGATGAACAAATGCGTGAACTTTATTTTGAGGATTTCAGAGTGGTTACTTTAATGCGGTTAGGGAAATTGGTAGAAAGGACTCAGGAACATAATCCTAGAGGAGAAAATGTAGGTAACAATCAGAATCTTTTGCCTATTCCATATTCGGAAATAGAACGAAATATTTTTGGAAAGATTGAACAAAATCCGGAATATTGATGGAAATGTAAACTTTAGATATAATGAAAATGAGATTGATTGTGACGTTTTTGGTATTCTATATAATTGTTTTCTCTGTTCTTAATGTACATGCTCAAAATGAGTTTCTGATTAAGAAGGATGCGGAAAAAAGTTATTATATGAATCCTATTCTAGGTGGTGATTATCCGGATCCCACCATTGTAAGGGATGGAAATGATTATTATATGACTCATTCTGCCTTTAATTATCTGCCGGGATTAACTATTTTTCATTCTAAAGACTTGGTTAGGTGGGAGCCTATAAGTGTTGCTCTTGTCCGATATTTGGGTTCTGTATGGGCTCCAGATATCTGCAAGTACAAGGATAAATATTATATTTACTTTACTGTTTCTCAGGGTAAGGATGATTTCAGTAACCACGTTGTTTATGCTGATTCTCCTGAAGGACCTTGGAGTGAGCCTGTTAATTTGAATATAGATAGATGGATAGATCCATGCCATGTGGTGGATGAGAGTACGGGGCAACGTTGGCTGTTTCTTAGTGGTGGACACCGTGTAAAGTTGTCTGAAAATGGGTTGTCTGCTAATGGTAAATTGGAAAAAGTATATGATGGGTGGGAGATCCCAAAGGACTGGACTGTAGAAGGTATGGCATTGGAGGGACCTAAAATAAGAAGAATAGGTGAGTATTACTATCTTTTGAATGCTCAGGGTGGAACTGCGGGTCCACCCACCACCCACATGGCAGTGGTTGCCCGTTCTAAATCTATTAATGGTCCTTGGGATAATAGTCCCCTAAATCCTTTAATTCATACTTATAGTGGAACAGAACGATGGTGGTCTAAAGGACATGCTTCGCTTATTGATACTCCGGATGGACGGTGGTGGATTGTATATCATGCTTACGAGAAGGATTTCCTGAATTTAGGAAGGCAAACTCTTTTGGAGCCTGTGCAAATAACTGAAGATGGCTGGTTAGAGGCTCCGTTAGGAAGGAAAGCAGAAGAGAAGATTGCCTGTCCAATTCCTTTGGCTAGTGAATGGAAAAATTGCGACAGACTAAAGGAGTTTCGTATTGGCTTAGATTGGAAGTTCTATAAGCAGTATGAGCCCGGACGCTTTAGCATAAAGGACAGCATGTTAATGTTGAAAGCACAAGGTTCTAATCCGGCAGAGTCATCTCCCATAATGTTTGTTACCGGTGCGCATGGCTATGAAATGAGCGTGAAGATTGAATGTGACAGCAGTGCTGTAGCAGGCCTTATACTTTATTATAATGATAACTTTTATGTAGGTACCGGATGTGATACTCAGTATAGATACAGGTGGCGTAGAGGAGAACTGAAAGGAAAGAACAAATATAGGGAATTTGGCGCTATATGGTTGAGACTTCGTAATGAAAATAATATTGTTACGGGATATTATAGCTATGATGGTAAAGAATGGATAAAGGAAGCGTGGGGAATGGAAATTTCCGGTTATAACCACAATACACTTTCTGATTTCCAAAGTATCCTTCCCGGTTTATTTGTATATGGTAAAGGGAAGGCCTGCTTTAAAGAATTTCAATATAGATGTTTGGACTCTTTTAGATGAACGATACAAAAGTAAATGGAGAAAAAGCTAAATTAGTACCTCGTGATGAACAATAATGCAGGTGATTGCACATTACTCCATGTCCTGTTTTTATGTTCTTCCCTATTTTTGCTGAAATTTATATAATATCATGAGAAACTTGAAGTTGAAACTACTATTTGCACTTTGTGCACTTCTTCTTTTTTCTGCTTTTACTACCGGAAAGAAGGATGTAATCACCATTTTTATGATAGGTGATTCTACCATGGCTAATAAAAGTCTGAGGAATGGAAATCTTGAACGTGGCTGGGGACAGATGCTTCCGGGCTTCCTGACCGATGATGTACGGGTGGATAATCATGCCATGAATGGTCGGAGTTCACTGAGTTTTATCAATGAAGGTCGTTGGGATACTGTACTCTCTAAACTGAAAAGTGGGGACTACGTGTTCATCCAGTTCGGACATAATGATGAGAAGCCTGCTGAAAAACTGCATACAGTTCCCGGAAGCACTTTCGATGGGAACTTACGCCGGTTTGTAAGGGAGACGCGTGAAAAGGGTGCTCATCCGGTACTGTTCAATTCCATTGTACGCCGGAACTTTCCTCCGGAAGGAGCTACCGAAAATAAGGGCAGTTATGAGGTAGAAGGAAACACGTTGGTAGACACTCATGGAGAGTATCTGGAGTCACCGCGAAGAGTGGCAAAAGAAATGAATGTCCCTTTTGTGGATTTGAATAAACTGACACATGATTTAGTAGTCGGCATGGGAGTGGAGAAGTCAAAAAGCCTTTTCATGTGGGTACCCGCCGGGAAATATGATTTCTGTCCGCAGGGGAAGATTGATAACACCCATTTGAACATTTATGGTGGAAAGGTGGTAGCCGGGATTGCGATGGAAGCAGTTGCCAAAGTTGTGTCGGAACTGGCGCCTTATGTACGTCATCATGATCCGGAAGTATATGTAGCCTCCGACTCGGGAAAAGTAGTTTATAACGGCATACCTTGGTTCGACGAACAGGGGAATATTGTCAATGCACATGGTGCATGCATTGTGGAAGATGGTGGGCGGTATTACTTGTTCGGAGAGTATAAATCGGATAAGAGTAATGCCTTCCCGGGATTCAGTTGCTACTCTTCCGATGATCTGGTTAACTGGAAATTTGAAAGAGTGGTGTTGCCGGTGCAGCCCGATGGTATATTGGGACCTGACCGTGTAGGCGAGCGGGTGAAAGTGATGAAATGCCCTTCTACCGGGGAATATGTTATGTATATGCATGCCGATGATTTGGGATATAAAGACCCTTATATCGGTTACGCTACTTGCAAAACAATTAATGGGGAATACAAATTGCAAGGACCTCTGCTCTATGATGGTAAACCCGTCAAACGTTGGGATATGGGAACTTTTCAGGATACGGATGGCAAAGGCTATCTGCTTATTCATCACGGGCCTATTTACAGATTGAGTGAAGACTACCGCTCGATAGAGGCTGAAGTTGCTCATGTCAAAGGGGCGGGCGAATCGCCTGCCATGTTCAAGAAGAATGGCATGTACTATATGCTGTTCTCCAATCTGACGAGTTGGGAAAAGAATGATAACTTCTATTTTACGGCTCCGGCTATTGAAGGCCCTTGGACAAAGCAGGGGATATTCTGTCCCGAAGGAACCCTGACGTATAACTCACAAAGCACTTTTGTTTTTCCTTTAAAAAAAGGTAACGACACGATTCCTATGTTTATGGGTGACCGTTGGTCGTTTCCTCACCAGGCTTCTGCCGCTACTTATGTGTGGATGCCCTTGCAAGTGGAAGGAACCAGAATTACCATTCCCGAATATTGGCAATGCTGGGATATCAATCGTGTGAAACCTGTTGACGTATTGCGCAATGGAAAAATGATTCCTACCAAGAAGATGATGCCGGATGCCGCTTGGAAAGAAGAAAACGGACGGTTGCTTTCAAATATGAAAGGGAGTGTGTTGGCTGTTCCGTTCCAAGGAACCCATGCGGCGGTGACCGGTGAATCTGATTGCCATAGCGGATATGCCAGGATAAGTGTGCTGAATGCCGGGAAAGACACCGTCTATTCTTCATTAGTCGACTTTTATAGTAAATATCCTGAGAAAGCAATCCGAATAATGACTCCGAAGCTGCCTAAAGGGGATTATACATTATTAATTGAAGTCACAGGCATAAAGCCGGTGTGGACGGATAAGTCTAAAACCATTTACGGAAGCGACAATACTTTTGTGACAATAGATAAGATTTATTATTTTTGAACTATAAATAACTGACCATGAAAAAAGGGATTTTAAGTTTATTCTTGTTTTTAATAACTCAACTTTGTTGGGCACAATTCAACCTACCTTCGGGGAAGCCAGTCAAAATATCCTGTGATAATGCGGAAGAAAAGGTGGTACATACCGCTTTAGATTTATTATCCCGTGATTGCAAAGCAGTACTTTCCGCATCGCTGTTGGTAGATAATGAACAAGGTGATATCATTATTGGTACTGTTGGTAAAAGCCCGTTGATAGCTAAGACCGGAGCGGATGTTTCTGCTTTGAATGGTAAAAAACAAGCCTTTCTACTGACTGTTTTACCGGATGGAAAACTATTGGTAGCCGGAAGCGATGCACATGGTACAGCTTATGGTATTATGGAGCTTTCCCGCCTGATAGGAGTATCGCCGTGGGAATGGTGGGCGGATGTGGTGCCGGAAAAAAAGACATCTTTCACTTTACCCGCAGATTACCAAACGACACAGTCTCCTTCCGTAGAATACCGTGGCATCTTCATCAATGATGAAGACTGGGGATTGATGCCTTGGAGCAGTAAGAATTACGAGTCTGCCGATCAGCAACAAATCGGTCCTAAGACGAACCGTCGCATCTTTGAGTTGTTGCTCCGCCTGCGGGCTAATACTTATTGGCCTGCCATGCACGAGTGCACCTTGCCCTTTTTCCTGACAAAAGGTAATCGGGAAGTAGCTGCCGAATTCGGTATCTTTATCGGTTCTTCTCATTGTGAACCGATGGTGTGTAGTGCTGCCGGCGAATGGAGAAGAAGGGGAGAGGGCGATTATGACTATGTGAATAACAGTGCCTCCGTTTACAAATTCTGGGAAGACCGTGTGAAAGAAGTGGCAGGACAAGAGAATATCTATACTTTGGGTATGCGTGGTGTGCACGACGGACAGATGCAGGGAGCCAAGACTGTTGCAGAACAGAAAGCAGTATTGGAACGTGTGCTTAAAGACCAGCGTGGTTTGCTGGAGAAGTATGTGAATAAAGATGTCACCGCCATTCCGCAGGCTTTCATACCTTACAAGGAAGTACTCGACATTTATAATGCCGGATTGAAGGTGCCCGATGATGTCACGTTGATCTGGTGTGATGATAATTATGGCTATATACGTCACTTCCCTACGCCGGAAGAACAAGCCCGCAAAGGTGGAAACGGCATCTATTATCACGTATCCTATTGGGGACGTCCGCACGATTATCTTTGGCTGGGTACCTTCAGCCCGTATCTGCTCTATCAGCAGATGAAACTGGCCTATGACCGTGGTATTCAGAAAATGTGGGTACTGAATGTGGGTGATATCAAACCTGCCGAATATCAGATTGAGCTATTCCTCGATATGGCGTGGAATATAGAACAGGTGGCTGAAGAAGGTGTTACAACTCATTTGAAGAACTGGTTGGGCAGAGAGTTTGGTACGGAATACGCAAAGACTCTGCTTCCGGTGATGCAAGAACATTACCGCTTGGCCTATATCCGCAAGCCTGAGTTTATGGGGAATACGCGTGAAGAAGAACGTGACCCTATTTATAAGAAAGTAAAAGACCTGCCTTGGAGTGAACAGACCATTCGTGAACGCTTGAAAGATTATGCTGCTTTGTCTTCCGTAGTCGAAGAAGTTGAGGCCAAGCTTCCTGCCCACCGGAAGGATGCCTATATGCAATTGGTAAAATATCCCGTACAAGCCGCCGACCAAATGAACCGGAAGTTCCTGAATGCGCAACTTGCCCGTCACGGAAAGGTCGATTGGGAACAAAGTGATGCAGCTTTCGATAGCATTGCTTCACTGACGCGTCGGTATAACGCTTTGCAAAATGGAAAGTGGATTCACATGATGGATTTTCAACCCCGCAAACTCCCTGTCTTTAAACGTGTGGCACATGAAACTGCCGTTACGCCTATGGTAAATGAGAAAACTCCTGCCTATAAATGGAATGCTATGGATTGTACAGCCGGAAATCCTTTACAGTGCGAAGGGTTGGGATATGAGGGCAAAGCGGCAGGTATTGGCAAAAACACTTCTCTTACTTTTGCTTTTGATGATTGGAAGACCGATTCTGTGGAAGTTGAAATACGCTTGTTACCCAATCATCCTATGGATGAAAAACAACTGCGTTTCACACTGTCAGTTGATAAATCGGCTCCGCAAACCGTTTCTTATGAAACCAAAGGGCGTAGTGAAGAATGGAAAGAAAATGTGTTGCGCAATCAAGCCATACGAAAAGTGAAACTACCCGTCAGCAAACGAAAATCGCATAAACTGGTGATTAAGGCATTGGACGAGGGTGTCGTTTTGGATCAGATCATGCTTTATTGATAATTCCAATTGTTACAAAATAGTTTAAGTGGAATCTCCCTTAAGAAGTGGACTTAGGGGAGATTCTTGTTTACTTCAACTGTTTTATATACTCTGATGGAGACATTCCGTATTCCTCTTTGAAACATTCTCTGAAATAAGATACGGAATTCAGCCCAACCTGATGGGCTATTTCTGAAATATTATACTTTCCTGAGAGCAATAGTTGCTCTGCTTTCCTGAGCCTCAGTTTACGGATAAATTCTCCTGTTGACATCCCGGTCAGGGCTTTTATTTTTCTATAAAGAGAGGAGTAGCTCATTGATAACTCCTGGGCTATTGTGGGCACATCTATTTTTTCATCCATCAAGTTTTCTTCTATGATCCTTGTTATTCTCTCAATGAATTCATTATCTATTTTGTTTAATGATTCTTTGATGATAGATTGTTTAAGATGCGTGCTTGAAGATATTAAGGAAGCTATTTTTTTCCTTCCTTCTAATAGATTGGCCACTCTGCTTTTAAGTAAAGATGCGCTGAAAGGTTTGGTGACGTAGGAGTCGGCACCGGCATCATACCCTTCTGTTTTATCTTGTAATGTGTCTTTTGCTGTCAGTAGTATTACAGGAATATGGCTGGTTGCAATGTTGCTTTTAATTTCCTTGCATAACTCGATTCCATCTTTTACGGGCATCATTATATCGCTGATAATTATATCGGGAATACTTGTGAAGGCGGCCTGGCATCCTTGTTCTCCATTCTCTGCAACAAGAACATCGTAAGACCCCATCAGTGCTTCAGCAATATAATCACGGATATCGCCCTCGTCTTCCACCACTAAAACGATGGGTTTGCTTGATTTCTCTTCATCTATGGATTCTTTGAGATTAGTATTGATATGTATGGCATCGGGATAGGAATTATTGGTTATTAACCGGACACGGAAGGATGAACCTACATTAGGTTCACTATCCACCAGGATAGTTCCTTCATGCAAATCTACCAGGTTTTTCACTAAAGCGAGCCCTATACCGAATCCGGGTATGTTTTTTCTTATATTAGTTTGATAATACCGTTCGAATATACGTGAGATATCCTCTTGGGAGATTCCGATCCCTGTATCAGCTATTTCAATTTCGGTGTATTCTATATCATTGGCTATTACTGACCGCAAAGCAAGCGTGATGGTTCCCTTATAGGTATATTTGAATGCATTGGATAAAAGGTTATCAACAATCATCGAAATTACTTCTTGGTCAAAATATATCTGTATTTTGTCTGCATCAGTAATAATATCAAATGTGATATCAGCATTTCTGTTCAGTTCTTTATATTTGAAACCGATTTCCTGAATCTTTTCGACAATGTTTCCTTCAATTACACATAACTTCTTGTTTTGAGTTTCTGTTTTACGGAATTCCAATATTTGAGTGACCAGGTTTAACAGGCGGATTGTGCTTTTATGAATAAGAGAAATCTTCTTCAGGTGTTCCTCTTGAATTCTTGAATCGCACTGCAGGTCCTCAAGTGGTCCGAGTATTAACGTCAATGGAGTTTTCAGTTCGTGAGTGATATTGGTATAAAATCTTAATCGCTCTTCATTCAATTCCTGCTGTTTCTGGGCTTTTTCTTTCTCAAGTGATAGTGAGCTACGTAACTGCAAGCGTTTTTTATAAGATTTGATTATGAAGAATATGATGGTGGCTATACCTGCTACATATATCAATTTAGCCCACCAACTGAGCCAAAACGGAGGATTGATGCTTATGAACAGCGTTGAATAATTATTTTGCCACTCCTGGTTTTTATAACGGGCTTTAATATGCAATTTATAGTTGCGATAAGGAATATTGCGAAATGCAACTTGATTTTCTCCTCCTATATTGATCCAGTTTTCTTCCAACCCTTCCAGTTTATAGGCATATTCAACTTTACCTTGCAGGGATTTGTTCATGACGTTGAACGTTATGCTGAATATATTCTGATTATGATTGAGTGTGACTTTTCCGTCTGTCATAGGTATGGATATGTCAATTGCATCTTCGTGAGGATTTCTACCATAGACTTTGAATTCGGTAAATATTACCGGAGGAAGAATAATATTGGAAGGCCTGTCATTAGGATTAAAGTAGCACACGCCATTGATGCTGCCGAAATAAATAGTTCCGTCTTGAGTCTTACCGACAGAGTTGTTCATATATGTACCAAATAGGGTACCGTCTTTATGGTCATAATTAAGAAATCTTTTTTCTGGCTCAAAGAAACAACTGATACCTGAATGGGTACTCAGCCAGATATTACCTTCTGAATCCTCTTCAATAGAACAGACTAAATTACAGGCTAGTCCGTTTTGGGTGTTAAACAATTGGTAAGCATCTGAATGCTCATCAGGGAATAAGACTAATCCTTCTGTTGTTGCAATCCAAATTCTGTTTTTAGAATCTCTGAATATTTGGTTGATTGCGCAATTCTCAAATATGGTGTGTTCATTTATATGTTTCATTGTCTTGCTCTCCGGATTATATATACTAATCCCTCTATTGAGAGTACCGATCCATATGTTCCCGTTTTTATCTTGTGAGACAGCTCTGATTTCATTAGTCAATAGTTGGCTGTTATCTTTATTAAGAAAATCTTTTTTCTTAGTTATCAGGTTGTAAATTTCCAACCCGTTGCTGCTGCCAATCCACACATTTCTCTGGTTATCTTCAAAGAGGCAATAGATTATTGAATTGTTTCCCTGGGGAGTGTAATGGGTAAATCTATTTTCTTTGCTTAGAAAAATATCAATACCTATTTCATTATACATATTTCCGAACCATAAATCTCCATTAGAATCTTTTAGCGAAGAATGATAAGCATTTGACGATATCTCTCCTGTATTGTGAGAATAGATTGTGCCGTTCTTTCCATCTTTGTTGACATTGATACCTCCCCCATCGGTTCCCATCCATACATTTCCATTGTCGGCAACACATATTGTCAATACTTCTTTGTCATTGAGTCCATTAGTGACTCCCGGAATCTTATTAATTTTCCAACTATGAAAGAAAGATGAAGTGCTGCTGATGAAACTGGCTCCTCCGCCGTTTGAGCCTATCCAAACGTTTTTGAAAGAGTCTTCAAAGATGCTATGAACGGTTGGATTTGATATTCCCCAATAGATATCCTGGATAAACATATGATTGACATCCTTTTTCCCGGATAAAATCAGGTCTGTGTCTTTGGAGTCGAAATAACAAAGATCAGATATTGTACCCACCCATATTCGTCCATCACTAGTCTTATAGACATTATAAACTGCTCCTTGCATCGTGTAGTGAATCCCGCTGACATCTTTGAAATTGCGGAATGTTTCTCTGAAAGGATCAAAAAGTGACACTCCGTTGTTGGTCGCAATCCAGATTTTAGAATTAGCGTCAACAAATATGGAATGTACAGTATTGTTGGGGAGCGAATTTTTGTTTAGAGGTGAATGAGTGAAATTTTTAAAGCTTCTGTTATCCGGAGAGAAGATAGTGAATCCGCCATGAGTATGTCCGATGTATAAATCGCCATTACTGCCTTCTGCCAATGTCATAATGCCATTTGAGGGGAAGTTGGGAACGGTTGACGTATTATAATGTATGAACTGTGAATTCTCGGGATTATATAAATCTAATCCTTGCGTTGTTGCAATCCATACATTTCCGTTGGAAGTGACCAGAATATCTTTAATTTCATTGGATATCAGTGTTTCCGGGCGATTTTTATCATGCAAAAAAGATGAGAATTGCTGTGTTGCACAATCAAATACATTTATGCCCATCCATCTGTTGGCAATCCATACTTTATTATTAATGGTATCTGTTGCAATCTTATTAATATCATTACTATTAAGTAATGCTTTATAGGGCTCCTTTAGATAGACAGTAAATTTATCTCCGTCAAATCTATTAAGACCATATTTGGTTGCAATCCATGTGAAGCCATACTTATCCTGAGCGATATCCGTTACATAGTTGCTGGATAATCCATCTTTCATGACCAGATTAATAGTCGGAATCTGCTGGCAGAAACCTCCTATGGAGTAAACTACTAACGAGAGTAATAAGATTAACTTGAATAGGCCGCTCTGTTTCATTTTCATACTATTTTTATCTTCAAAATTACTACTTAATCTCAAACAAATACAAAAATCAGCATTAATAAGCACAATGATGGTCGTAATCCTTCCAAAACTCGCCCACAATTCTGTCATTGAAAAAATAACGGCGGTATTCTGAATGATACAGATGCCTGAAGTCCTGGCTTGAATTTACCTTTGTCCGGTGAAATCTTTTGGAGAGCTAATTCTCCATGCTATGTGAAACCTTAAAATGATTGCCTATGAGAAGCACATAAGAGTTACAGTTCTTTTTTATTTCATTAGCTGAAAAACATAATGAATTAGTTTAAGTAGTTAATTTTAAATCACTATTATTTTATGAAACATTTTCTTATTTGGATTTTCTTGTTTTTTTTCGCTATGTCCGGTCTTGCGCAAAATTTGAATATCAAAGGGCAAATTACGGATACATCCGGTGAATCGATTATTGGTGTGAATGTAAAGGTGAAAGGTAAGGATACCGGGACTATAACAGATATAGACGGCAACTATCATCTTCAGGCTGCTCCGAATGATATTTTGGTCGTTTCTTATATAGGTTTTATTACTCAGGAAGTGCCTGTAAAAAATAGAACGGTTGTTGATATACGTTTAATAGAAGATGTGAAAGCATTGGATGAAGTGGTAGTAGTGGGATATGGAACACAACGTAAGGCTGACTTGACGGGTGCTGTTATACGTGCAGATATTAAAACGTTGAAAAGGTCTCCCAATTCAAATGTGTTGCAATCTTTGCAGGGGAATGTTCCGGGACTTAATATTGGGCAGGTGACCAATTCGGGAGGTACTCCGTCCATGTCTATCCGTGGTACGAATACTTTGGGAGGAAACAAAGATGTTCTGGTCATTCTGGACGGTATCATTTATACAAGCTCGTTATCTTCTATAAATCCTGATGACATTGAATCTGTTGATATCCTGAAAGATGCAAGTTCTACTGCTGTGTATGGTGCACAGGCTGCCAATGGAGTAGTTATGATTACTACTAAAAAAGGTATGGAAGGGAAACCGAAAATCACTTTCTCCAGTAGTTATACGTTTTCCAACCCAACTCACAATTATCGTCCGATGAATCGTGAAGAGTATTTGGATAATGTCAGAGACTTCTATTATACGGAGGCTTTCCTGGGTCCTGATTATACTACCCCTAATCCGGATTTTGATCTCGCGTCTAAATTGCCGGATGCTCCGTTGAGAGATGAAAATGGAAATGTCAGTCCTTATAATTATAACTGGTGGGACGAAGGTACACAAAGCGGACATCTGTTTGAAAACCGTTTTAATATATCCGGTGGCAGTAAATCCATCAATTATATGCTTTCGTATTCCAATACGGATCAACGTGGATTTATCGTGAATGATGATTTTAAGAGAAACAGCGTTCGTATGAATCTGAATGCGGATATAGCTCCCTGGTGGAAAATAGGAATTCAGACTTTTGGTGCATTTGTGAATCAGGATGGTGCGGAGCCGGGTTTGTGGAATCTGATAACCCAATCTCCATTGATTGAACCTTATGACGAAAATGGCAAAATAAAGCCATATCCTTTTAATACATTGGATACCAATCCTTTTATGGGATCGGATATTGATGATTACGAACGTCATAATTACTTTTTCGGTAATATATCATCCGAAATAAAATTGCCTCTTAAAGGGTTAGTGTATCGGTTGAATTTTGGTAATAACTATAGGATAGATAATCATTTTCAGGCCAGCCAGTATGGATACAATCTGCAAGGAGAGGCTTATAAAGAGCATACCGGTTACTATGATTATACTATAGATAATATTCTGGCTTACAATGCCACATTTGGTGAACATCATATTGATGCCACATTATTATATGGAGCTTCAGAGCGTAAGTACGATTATACAAAGGCTTTGGGACAAGGATTTACACGCATGACATTGGGCTATAATAGTCTGGAACAGGCAACCAACCGCTATGTATATTCGGATGCCTGGAGAGAAGCCCTTTGTTATCAGATGGCCAGAGTCAGCTATCGTTTGAAGGACCGGTATTTGATAACGGGTACAGTGCGTAGAGATGGTTTTTCGGGATTTGCGGCGAATAATAAATATGCTACTTTTCCTTCCATAGCTTTAGGGTGGATTATCTCAGAAGAGTCTTTCTTTAAAATACCCTGGATTGATTATCTGAAACTGCGTGGGGGATATGGTATTAGCGGAAATCAAACCAGCAGATACAAATCTTTGTCCACAGTTGCTTCTGAGATCAGGTATATTTTTGGTGATGGTGGAAAGCCTGTAATCGGACAGGAAATCTCAGCTTTGGGAAATAATAATCTGAAATGGGAAAAAACAGCAGGGATAAACTTAGGGCTTGATTTCACAATTCTGGGTCAGAGACTCACCGGTTCCGTTGAATATTATTCGACAACTACGAAAGACTTATTGTATGATGTGGCTTTGCCCGATATTACGGGATTTTCAAAGATTGCTTCTAATCTTGGAAAAATCAAAAACAAGGGTTTCGAATTTATTCTCACTTCGAAGAATATACAGACTTCTGATTTTAAATGGACTACTTCACTCAATTTCTCGACAAACTCCAATAAGATCATAACTTTGACAGGAGAAGATAATGACGGAGATGGCATAGAGGATGATAACATATCCAGTAATCTGTTTATAGGCCAGCCCATTTCTGCGGTATATGGGTATGTGGTAGATGGTATTTATCAGTTGGGTGATGATATACCTGCCGGTTTCCATCCGGGCAATTATCGTATTGTAGATATGACCGGAGAGGGAGAAATAACCCCTGAAGACCGTGTCATTTTAGGGAAAGGAGATCCGGCTTACCGATTTGGTATTATGAATACGTTGGAGTATAAGAACTTCACACTTAGTTTCTTTATCAATTCTGTTCAAGGAGGAAAGGATGGGTATCTGGCTGCAAACTCTTCTTCGTTAGTCAGAGATCAGAATAATCTGCGCTGGAATCGTATAAGTGCATGGGATTACTGGTCACCGCGTAATCCGGATGCAGTCTATGCACGCTCCATTAGTACCCCGAAAATAACTCCTACGGTATATGAAGACCGCAGCTTTGTACGTTTGCAGGATGTTTCATTGTCTTATGCCTTTCCAAAGTCTGTTACGAACAAGGTTGGTTTGAGTGAAATTGATCTGTTTTTCAGTGGGAAAAACCTGCTGACTTTTACAAAATGGCATGGTTGGGACCCGGAAGCCGGAAGTACTTATTCGGGCAGACCGGTAATGAGAAGTTTTTCTTTTGGTGTTAGTCTTACTTATTAATCTGATTTATTATGAAAATAAAAATATATACTATTACCTTGTTGCTTTCAGCAGTGCTGGGTTCGTGCAGCAGTTCTTTTTTGGATGAGAAGCCTTTGGATTTTATGAGTGCAACCAATTCTTTTCTTACCCAAGAAGATATTGATTGTTCAATAAATAATCTCTATTACCTGATAAGAAGAGAATTTTATAGTAGGGATGAAAACCGTCCGATGGATTACCTTTACGGTACGGATATTGTTTATGATGGCGAACCGAATGGTACGGAGCGACATTCCAATATGATTTCAGCTTATCATTCAACCGGTAATATTGCATCGGTACACTGGTCATTACTTTATCATACCATATCAACTGCTAATACTATTATCGATCGTCTGCCTGTTTCTGAAGTATCGGAGGAGCAAAAGACGATTGCCGAAGCCAAAGCCCGTTTCTTTAGAGGATTTGCATACAGGACCTTGACCTATCTGTACGGTGGGGTACCTCTTTTATTGACGGAAGTCATCGAGCCTAAGTTTGATTATGTCAGGGCATCCAAAGAAGAGGTGTTGAGGCAGGCACTTACGGATGTAGAGTTTGCGGCTGCTCATTTACCCAGTTTGTCCAGTGTGCAGGATGGAGAAGTTTCTAATGCGGCTGCATATCATTTGCTTTCAGAACTTTATCTGGCAACAGCTCAATATCAGAAAGCGGTGGATGCTGCTACAACAGTCATCGATGATCCGGCTACCGGATTAATGTACACTCGCTTTGGTTCCAGAGCTAATGAACTTCCGGGAGATGTATATTGGGATTTATTCCGAAAAAATAATCAGAACAGAAGTTCCGGAAACACAGAAGGAATCTGGGTTATTCAGATTGAAACTGACACTCCCGGTGGAAGTGGTTCCTTGACAGCCAAAGACCAGACATACACTTTGGAAAGGCATCACGCTCCGATGGTTCGTGACGTGAAAGCACATGGCATGAATCCTTTTAGCTGGCCGATTGGTGACTATACCGGAGGTCGTGGCATTGGTTGGGCCATTTCGACCCGATATTTCAGTGATGAGATATGGAAAGATGATTTCTATGGAGACATGAGAAACGCAAATCATAATTTTGTGAGAAAGTTTGCAGTTCATAATAAAGAGTATGCCAAACTTTACGGGGACACCATTGACACTCAGAATCCGCCGGTAGGGGTTACGGTTCCATCCCGTCCGCTCTATGCTTATCAATCCAAGTGTACTACTCCGTATAATCATCCGGATGGTTTGTACTCCAATTCCAAAACTTTTGCGCTTAACAGTGGAGCCGGTGCTACATATACGGATCAATATATGTTCAGGCTTGCCGAGACTTACTTGTTGCGTGCTGAGGCTTATCTGGCTTTAAATGATAAGGATAAGGCAGCGGCTGATATCAATGTGATTCGCGATAGAGCTCATGCTAAGCCTGTATCGGCATCTCAGGTAACATTGGATTATATATTGGATGAGAGAATGAGAGAGTTAGGCGTAGAAGAAAGACGTAGAATAACGTTGATGAGAATGGGAAAGCTTTACGACCGCGTGATGAAATGTAATCCCTATTATGCCAAGGAGATGGAAAAACATTATGAATTATGGCCAATACCTTATAAAGAAATTGAAGCTAATAGAGGAGCTGTGTTAGAACAGAACCCCGGATATGAATAAAGATGATAAGTAGTAATTAAAATATAGTTTATGTTATGATGAGATTTTGGTTTGTATTCATGTCTATGTTTCTTCCGGTAATATGCTGGGGACAGATTATTGTTAAAGAAACCGGGGGCATGGCAGCCTTTCCGTTAGTGTCTTCCCATAAGACAGTGATTTATTATGATGCCGGGGATTATGGTGTAGTAGAAAAAACGGCTTGTCTTTTGGCTGAAGATATAAAGCGGGTGACTAATAAGAAAGTACCTGTTTCTTCGAAAAAGGTTTCGTCGGAGTATGCCGTTGTTGTGGGAACAGTGGGACGTAATGCTTTTATTGACCGATTGGTGGCAGAGGGACAATTAGATGTGGCGGCTATTCGTGGTGGTTGGGAACAGTTTGTTGTTAAAACGATAGATGCTCCTGCCAAAGGGGTGAAAAAAGTGCTTGTCATTGCCGGATGTGACAGGCGTGGCACAGCCTATGGCGTATTCACACTATCAGAGGCTATAGGGGTGTCTCCTCTGTACTGGTGGGCCGATGTGCCAACAAAAAGAAAGTCTCAATTATATATTGAGAACATAAACTATGTTTCTCAGGCCCCGTCTGTTCAGTACAGGGGTATCTTTATTAATGATGAAGGTTGGGGAATAACTCCGTGGGCCGGAAAAACGTTTGATAAAGAACTGGGCGACATCGGACCGAAAACTTATGTTAAGGTGTGTGAACTGATTCTCCGGATGAAAGGTAATATGCTGGCACCTGCGATGCATCCTTCTTCGGGTGCTTTCAATAAATATCCTGAAAACAAATTAGTTGCTGATAGTTATGGAATTATAATGAGTTCTTCTCATTGCGAACCGTTACTCTTTAATAATGTAACGGAGTGGGATAAAAAAACAATGGGAGAATGGAATTATATAACTAACAAAGGAGGAATCAATAAGATACTCGACCGACGGGTTTCCGAGAATGCCCCATATGAGAACATTTATACGATTGCTATGCGTGGTATTCATGATGCCGGACTCGTAGGTGTTCCCAAAGATAAAGAAGTCAGCTTGGTAGAGGAGGTCATTGCTGACCAAAGAGGCATTTTGAAGCAACATGTAGATTCTCCTCTTGACTCTATCCCTCAGATTTTTGTTCCCTATAAAGAAGTGCTTGATATCTATGAAAGAGGGTTGAGGCTTCCGGAAGACATTATGTTGGTTTGGCCGGATGATAATTTCGGTTATATCAAACGATTGAATAATAAGGAAGAAAGAAACCGTAAAGGCGGATCGGGCGTATATTATCATATTTCATATTTAGGCGAGCCGCATGACTATTTATGGTTGAATACAACTCCTCCGGCATTGATGTTCGAAGAAATGCGCAAGGCTTATGATACCGGAGCAAAACGCTATTGGTTATTGAATGTGGGAGACATCAAACCGGGTGAATTGGGTATGAAAACATTTCTGGATATGGCCTGGGACATTGATAAATTCAATTTTGATAATATAAACAATCATCAGGTGGACTTTCTGGCTTCCATATTTGGTGAAAAGTATAGGGAAGATATTGACGATATAATGAACAGTTATTATCATTTAGGTTTCCAGCACAAACCGGAGGCAATGGGATGGGGATATGAATGGAATAATGAACATTCTCAGGAAAGAATGACGGATACAGACTTTTCTTTTGCAAATTATAATGAAGCAGAAGGCAGAATGCAAGAGTACGACCGTATTTCTGATAAGAGCGAAAAGATATGGAACACGTTGCCGGAATCTTATAAGGCTGCTTTTTATGAGCTGGTTTTCTATCCTGTGAAGGGAGCGGCGCTTATGAACAAGAAAATGCTGACTGCGCAGCAAAACAGATGGTACGCGCGTCAAGGACGTGCAGCAACCAACTATTTGGCTGATAGAACAAAGGCTTATCATGATAGTATCGATTATTATACCGGTAAGTATAACTCCCTGCTTAATGGTAAATGGAACCATATGATGGCTCTGGCACCCGGATGGACTGCTACTTATCAGAAGATGCCACCGGTAACGACCATCGATGTACCGCAGAAAGCAGAAATGCGTGTTTTTCTTCCGGGACAGGACTCTCCTTTGGGAAAGATTACATTGAATGTACTTCCTTGCGTAAATCCTTATACCCGGAAAGAATCTTTTATTGAATTGTATAATATAGGAGAACAAGCATTTACGTGGAATGCTAAAGTTTCGGATTCGTGGATTAAACTCAGCCGGCAGAGCGGAACCACTCTTCTGCAAGAACGGATTATTGTATCTGTTGACTGGTCGAAAGTTCCGGTAGGAGAAAGGGTAACAGGTGAAATTGATATTATATCCGGCAGCAATCAGGAAAAGATTTATTTGCCTGTTTTCAATCCTGCTTATCCTACAGCCGGCGAGTTGAAAGGATGGTATGTGGAGGATAATGGTTGTGTATCTATCAATCCGGGAAAATTCCATAGAAAAGTGGAGAATGAAGATATAAAAATGAAAGTAATAGAGGGATTGGGATATGAGAATCAGTGTATACAATTAGGAGAGGCTACAAAACCTGTTCAAAATCCACGTCGTTCCAGACAGGCTACCAAAGTGGAATATGATTTTTATACTTTTAATGCCGGTTCAGTAACGGTTTATACGTATGCATTACCTGTTTTTCCGGTGAATTCGGAACGTGGCACTTGCTTCGGCATAATGATAGATGATGGCTTATTGAAATATGCTTCGAATAATGCAAAAGAATATTCAGGCGAATGGAGGGAAAATGTGTACCGCAACAGTACGATAAATGCTGTAACCCTAAACATTGATAAGCCGGGCAAGCATACTTTGAAATTGATATGCTCTGACCCGGGTATGATTATTCAAAAGGTGGTGATAGATATGGGAGGAATGAAGCGCTCTTATCTTGGCCCTGAAACTACAATCGTACGATAATGAGTCAGACTTCTATATAAAGAAGAGCGGCTGTCATTTCATAACGACAGCCGCTTTTTATTGCCTGTATAAATCAGATTAGTATTTGAAGTTTTCCCCCTTCACATAAATCTTGAAATCCTTAATGCTTCCCGGTACTTCGCTTTCCATTCGGGGTAAGCATTGGAAACCAGTCACGGCATGACTGGCGCCCAGATCGATTACAATCGTATGCGGATAAGGACTACCTTTCTCTGTGCTCCAATAGGTGGATTCCTGAAGGTCGAAAGTCTTGTCGGCAGAGCGGTTGACGTGAGCCACGTCTTCGCTGTCGGCATACTTCACAATCCAAGGCTCGCGGGACAGACGGCTACCATCCTTGTCCAAGAAATACATTTCGGCAATACAAGCCAGGTCTTTTCCATCCTGTGAGTTTAATGCTTCAATGCAAACATAGCGTCCGGTGACCGGTTTGTTGAATTTAACTTCCTGCCAGCCGTTACCCGGTTTGAAGCTTCCCGTGAATACAGGCTTTTCACCTGACAAGTTCAGGTTTTCGCCTTCATTGCGATGTGTCAAGGGTTTCTGTACAAGCAGCTGGTCAAGGAGCGGTTCACTTAAACCTTCGGACTTAGCTTCTTTAGGACCTACGATATCGAAAACTACGATTTCATTCTCACCTTTCTTCAACCAGCATCCCGGTACATAAAGAGTTTGCTGAGGACCGATCTCCCAGATACGGCCTAATGCATAACCGTTCACATAAACCAGTCCTTTGCCCCATGTTTCGAAGTTCAGGAAAGTATCGCTCGGTTTCTTCACCTGAAATTTAGCACGGTAAACACCCGGACCTTCGGGCAACTGGAAATGCTCTGACGGATCGTATCCTAATGTCTTGTCGTCAAATACCTTTTTCATATATTTTCCCCAGATAGGTAATGCCAAAGAAGCTCCTTGTCCGTAGGTCATCGTATCAAAATGAATATCACGTTCCTCGCCTCCTACCCAGCAACCGGATACAAGTGAAGGAACAAAACCCATAAACCAACCATCGGAATTAGCATTCGTAGTACCTGTTTTACCACCCATATCGGCTGTAATACCATATCGGCTGCGAACACGTCCACCAGTACCTTCGTTGATTACTGCACGGAGCATCACCAACATTTTATAAGCACTCGACGCACTGATAACTTCATCCATTTGCGGAGCAAACGTTGAGAGTACATTACCTTCATTATCCTCGATACGGGTAACAAACAATGGTGCCACACGAATACCCTTATTGGCAAATGCCGTATAAGCGCTCACCATCTCTCCTACCGAAATTTCACATGGACCGAGACAAAGCGATACAGTTGGCATTATGTCTTTGTTGCGAACCCCAAAACTATGTATCAACCGTACCAATGCATACGGATTCAATTTCCCCATCAAATATGCCGATACCCAGTTGCTGGAATTAGCCAATCCCCATTTCAGGGTTACAAGTTCTCCGTAACGTTTTTTAGTACTGTTACGCGGAGTCCAAGGTATACCGTTTTCATCCATTAGCGTCTGCTCTACGTGGCGGGTTTCGTCACAAGGAGAATACCCGTTTTCCATAGCCAGCGCATAAAGGTAGGGTTTTATTGTAGAACCCACTTGACGGCGTCCCACCATAGCCATATCATACTTGAAATAGTTATAGTTGGGGCCTCCCACGTAGGCTTTTACATGTCCATTGAACGGATTCATTGACATAAACCCGGTACGTAGAAAATGCTTATAGTATTTAATAGAGTCCATTGGTGTCATGATGGTATCTTTTTCACCTGCCCAACTGAACACAGACATCTCCTCCGGTGTATTGAATGCCTTCTTGATTTCAGCTTCCGAAGCCCCGTCTTTTTTCATTGCCCGGTAACGATCTGTTTGCTTTACAGCTCTTTCAAGGATTTCGTCAATCTGCTGTTGAGTCAGCATATTGCTGTATGGTGCTTTTTTACGGCCTTTTTTCTCTTTCTTCCTAACATTTTCTCTCTCCTTTGAAAACTATTTACCAGTCATCATACAGCTTTAATAAATTGCCAGTTCTACCAGCTGTTAAACATATGACCAGGGAAGTAAATTAGACTATCACAAAATAATTTTGATTTATTTTACAGAGACAAGATGTGTTGTTTCTATATTTTCTAGTACTATTCATGAAAATCTAATTATATATATTTATCACTAGAACAAATAAACTATCATACTTGGTATTTTAAACATTCAACTAATCTGTGATAATAACATAAGCCAAAAAATATCACAGCAATTCATACTAAGTATTATTTTATTTTCTAGAACTGCCCTAACAAAAAAAAGCTCTGGGCATCATTGCCTAGAGCTTTGCTAATACATATCATTTTACATCTATCAAATCTAGAATATATCGATATAGATATATTCATTCAATCATTCATCTATATACAAATACTAGCCGTATTAGCATATTACAAATTACTTATAGTAACGCGACATAGCGACGATTACCACGATTAATCA
>ENA-USYV01000075-USYV01000075.1-human-gut-metagenome-genome-assembly--contig:-NODE-75-length-100880-cov-12.333859_pt1 | contig 100880 bp, 83 predicted proteins | sample MGYA00250066_ERZ773514 | MGnify/ENA primary metagenome ERZ773514 (study PRJEB29103, sample SAMN06112049) | human gut metagenome | biome: human gut; feature: ankylosing spondylitis patient; material... | reverse complement strand
GAGATTGCCGGAAAAAGAAGGAAGTTATTTGAAGCCCTCGGGGTTCCTGTCCCTGACGCTGAGCCCGAAAAGGAACAGGATTACGAAGACGAAGAAGAAACAGAATTCTAGAGAGGTCGCACTTAGTTCAGAGGTCGGCCTCTGCTAGATGCTCTAAATCCTGCAATATTTCAGTCCAGTGATAAACCAAACGGTTGAACGAGCTCAACAAATATTTGAGGGAAGCAAAATTTAAGAAGGGAAAAAGAAGGAGATTTGGTGGCCCGAACCGGACTTGAACCGGTACAGCTTGCGCCGAGGGATTTTAAGTCCCTTGTGTCTACCAATTTCACCATCGGGCCGCCAAGAAGTCGCATTCTAATATAAATTTCAAAAACCTGCTGTTTTCTTTTCTTCAAGTCGTCGATTTCAGATGTTCCTTCCTTTCGTAAAAATAAGTTCGGTTTTTACTCAGATTAGGGTTTACATCTAAAACATCCCGTAAAACAGGTAAAATCATAAGTAAGAAATTTGAGAAAATTAGTGATTTTCCTAGGTCGGAGGATTTTCAAAAATGTTTTGTCGGCCAGGTGAAAATTAAAGGAGGATCAATATGTCTGCGAATTTCTCTTCTGATTCGATCGTTTGGGTCGACGGACAGGTCACTCTGCCGAAGCATATTTTGAAGATTTTAGGCATCGAAAACGGTCATCGCTCTAATGTGACCTTTATCGTAGAAAACGGCGAAGTAAAAATCGTTAACAGTGCTGCCTATGCAATGAACAATCTGAAAAAAGCCAAAGATAAAGAAGCCGCCTAGCGCCTTTCACACAAAGCGTCTTTAAATCGATTCTTATTAAAAAGCCGGCTGTATTGATGCGAACTCGTCGACAGCCGGTTTGGTGTTTTTAGATTAGATCTGGGTTCAAGTTAGATGTGGATTAATACAATCCTCCTCGGTAATTACCCTTCCTCACTCCTTGCCAGCTAAAATTTCTGCAAATTAAAGGGTGTCGGCCTTCTCCTGTCTCATATAATTTTTGAAGAATATCTAATAACCTCAAAAATTTACGGAGAAATAATGGATTCTCTGATATCCAATACTGCCGCGATAAACGGACTTCTCGCGCGCTTTGGCGTGAAGTTCGGTATTTATAAAAACGGCGAGTTCCATGAGCAGCTGTTTCCTTACGATTCTTTGCCCCGAATTATTCCTGCAGAGGAGTTTGCGGAAATTGAAGCCGGTTTGATCCAGCGTGTCGACGCGCTCAATGCGTTTTTAAGAGACATCTACACGGAAAAACGAATTGTCGCTGACGGCGTGATTCCGGAAGACTTCGCTTTTTCGTCAAGCGGCTTTCTTCCGGCTTGCGATAACTTTGTTCCGCCGAGCGGAATTTACTCTCATATTTCAGGAATTGACCTCGTCCAAGCTAAAGATGGAACTTGGTATGTTCTTGAAGACAACCTACGCATTCCTTCCGGTGCCTCCTATCCTTTAATCGCCAGAAAACTCGCTCGCCGTGCTTCGCCGGAGACTTTTAAAAATAACTCGGTCGATCGCAACGATGATTACGGACTGCTTTTAAGAGAAGCGATGGAAAGCGTGAATCCCGGAGGCCGCTGCGTCATCATGACGCCGGGAAGATACAACGCAGCTTTCTTCGAGCATGCTTATTTGGCTGAGATGACCGGATGTCCTCTGGTTATGCACAATGACTTGTTCGTTCAAGACAATAAGCTTTACTTCAAGAACCGGTCGGGCTCTCCCCAGTTGGTTGGCGCTCTCTATCGCCGAATCTCCGACGACTATCTTGATCCTTTGACCTTTAAACCTGAATCGCTAATCGGTGTTCCGGGCATCATGAATGCCTATCGCGCAGGAAACCTCGCGATTATCAATGCTCCCGGAAATGGCGTCGCCGACGACAAGGGCATTTATTACTTCGTTCCCAAGATGATTCGTTACTACCTGGGCGAAGAACCTATTCTCAAAAACGCACCGACTTATCTGCCTTTCTACGAAGAAGACCGAGAGTACTGTCTGGCAAACATCGAACGTCTGGTTATTAAAGATGTTGCCGAAGCAGGCGGTTACGGAGTTCTCTTTGGTAAAGATTTAAACCAAGAAGAGCTCGAAGCTTGGAAAGTAAGAATTCAGACTGAATCGCGTCGCTTTATTCTTCAGGAAGTGATCGACTTTATTGACCTGCCGGTTCTAGAAGACGGAACGGTCGTAGAGCGCAAATGCGATCTTCGTGCATTTGTCATTAGTTCAACCAACGGAACGAAAGTTTGGCACAGCGGTCTTACTCGTTTTTCTCGCAAGCCGGATTCGTTCGTCGTCAACTCTTCTCAAGGCGGAGGCTTTAAAGACACATGGATTTTATCTCGATAGAAAAAGGCGAAAACTTATTTTGGCTCGGCCGCTACGTTGAACGTGTTTACCGCACGCTGAATTATCTCGAAGGCCTTTATGACGTTCTGATTGATACGGACGAGACCGCTTATAAAGCATTTTGTGCCGCTTTAAACATTCCTGATGTTTACGAAGAGGCATCCGACTTTATGACAAGTTACTTCTTCGATGAACTCAATCCGGATTCGGTTTACAGCAATCTTTCTCGAGCCTACGACGACGGAATTTTATTGAGAAATACCATCTCGACTCGCTCTTTGGCTTATATCCAGCTGGCACTTGATGCGATGGAAGATGCGAAGGCTGAAGGCTCCGGGGCTCTGTGTTCTTTTGAAGTCATCGATCGCTTGTTGGCTTTCTGGGGCAGTATTGACGAGTATCTCTCCTCCGGCCAGGAACGTTGTCTCGTTAAAGCCGGGCGTTATCTTGAGCGTCTGGATATGCAGCTGAGATTGGGAGAAAGCTGGGAAACAATAGGCGTGACGATCGGTAAACTGGATCGGAGATTACAGGGCGCAAAGATTGCCTACAGCGGTCAAAAAATGCGCGTTCTGAAAAATTTTGCTCAGTTAGCTGATGACGATCCGGAGACCCGACTGGTGGCTTTGGAAACAGTTCAGAAGCTTTTGAATAATTAAAAACCCGAAACAATGAAAAAATTTTTGTATTCGCTTAGGGCGGATCTGTTGTTTTCCGAGCCCGTTTCGAATCACACATTTGTGCTTCGTTCTGTCCCGCTCTCGGAGCCGGGACAGGAGCCGATGCGCATCTCTTTAACCTGTCAGCCGGGCTGCCGGCTGTCAGAAACTTTTGACGGACAAGGCAATAAGGTTTTCTTGGGCAGCATCGAGAATAAACATAGCTTCTTTTCTTTTTGCTCGACAGGGGAAGTATTAGTCGATTCCTCGCAGCGCAGCAGTTTCGGCGCAGCTGCCTACTATCGATATCCGACTCAGCTTACGACGCTGACCGGCACGCTAAAAGATTATTTTGAAGCCAATAGAGTTGAAGGCGCGCCCGTCGCTCTTGCAGAATACTGGCTTACAAAAATTGGTACAGACTTCCGCTATCAAAAGGGCGTTACGACAACAGTAACTGCTGCACATGAAGCCTGGGAACTCGGTGCCGGGGTTTGTCAGGATTTTGCACACATTCTTCTCGCTTTCCTACGAGCTCAGAATGTTATTTGCCGCTACGTCGCCGGTCTGACAATTGGAGAAGGGGCCTCTCACGCTTGGGTAGAAGTGTTTGACGGTCAAGCGTGGATCGGAGTAGATCCTACGCATCAGCGATTCTGCGATGACAATTACGTCAAGATTTCGCAAGGGCCAGACTTTAGTTTTTGCGCTTTAGAAAGAGGCGTCTTTATGGGCGCAGCGGATCAAAGCATGTCGGCAAAGTGTAAGTTGGTTGAAATTTGAGAATGATTGAAGACGTCATAAAAGTAAAGATGCCGGTTGGCGAGTCTTTGGTGATTCGCAAGAACCGCCACTTACCGGATAACGCAACTTCTGCTGAAGGTTTGAAAAGACTTTGTGTTGTTTCTGGAATCCACGGCGATGAGCTCGAAGGACAGTACATTTGCTATCTGCTCAACAAAGTCGTGCGAGAGAAAAGCGAGCATCTTAAAGGAGTCTTGGATGTCTATCCGGCTTTGAATCCGATGGGTATCGATACGATCCAGCGAGGATTCCCCGGCTTTGACTTGGATATGAACCGCATCTTCCCTGGACGCACGGACGGGGCAGCGACGGAGTGGGTTGCAAGCAAGTTGATCCAAGAATTTAAAGGCGCAGAAATGGCGATTGATATTCACGCCAGCAATATTTTCCTACGAGAAATTCCTCAGGTTCGCGTCAATATCAATACGGCAGACAAACTTGTTAAATACGCGAGCATGCTCGATGTCGATTTTGTTTGGGTGCATCAAGCTTCAACTGTTCTTGAGTCGACGTTGGCTTACAGTTTAAATTCCATCGGCGTTAAAACGCTTGTTGTAGAGGCAGGCGTCGGCATGAGAATCACTCAGGATTATTGCCAGCGGCTGGTGAATGGAATCCTCAATCTTATGAGCGAGTTGGGGATGTGGGACGGTCCTGTCCAACCTGTTAAACAGCCGATTGTCTCCTTAGATCGTTCCGTGAGTTTTGTGAATGCAGAAGAGCCCGGCGTGTTTGTCCCAACGGTTCGTCATAGCGACAATGTTCGAAAGGGTGAGGTTTTTGGCCGGATTGTTGATGCACTTTCCGGAGAGGTTCGTCAGGAATGCGTCTCCGAAGTCGACGGTTTGCTCTTCACACTCCGCGAATATCCTATCGTTAATAAGGGTTCTCTGATTGCCCGAATTCTGCAGGAAGAACGTCGATGAAAGAAGAAGTTATTTTCAGAATGGAGTCGGCCTACCGCGAAGACTTTGAGGTAAAAAGTTATCACTTCGGCGGTCCTGAAAAGACCATGTGCATTATCGGCAATATGCGCGGCAACGAAATTCAGCAGCTCTATATTGCCGGGCAAATGGTTCGAACATTAAAGCGATTTGAGGAAGAAGGGCGGTTTATTCGACGTCACGGCGTGACGGTCATCCCGTGCGGAAATCCGTATTCTGTCAACGTTGGCAAACGCTTTTGGGCGATGGACAACTCCGATATCAATCGAATGTACCCTGGCTATAACAAAGGTGAGACCACTCAGCGAATAGCTGCCGGAATTTTTGAAAAGATTCAGGGCTATCGCTTCGGCGTGCAGTTTTCCTCTTTTTACATGCCCGGAGACTTCGTCTCGCATGTGCGCATGATGAAGACGGACTACGAGGACACCGGCTTGGCTCAGCTTTTCGGAATGCCGTTCGTGGTGTTGAGAAAACCGGTTCCCTTTGATACCACGACGCTGAACTTCAACTGGCAGGTGTGGGACACGAAAGCCTTTTCTCTTTATAGCCGCTCTACAGAGAAGATCGATAAGAAAGGCGCGGACATGGCTATTGCGGCGGTTTGCCGTTTCTTAAGCCGAATGAACGTTTTAAATTACAACGTTTACGGCGGCTATGAATCGACCGTTCTCCTGGAAGAAGAGCTGGTGTCACTGCGTTCAACAGCCTCCGGTCTTTACATTCCGCACGTCAAATCCTTTGACTCGGTTGAACGCGGCCAGATTCTTGCAGACATCATTGATCCGCTCACCGGTGTGACGGTTGCTCAGACCGAAGCTCCCGAAGACGGCATCGTGTTTTTTGCCAAAGATTCGCCCCTTGTCATGGAAAACGAAACTCTCTTTAAAATAGTGAACAAGCTTCACAAGTAACACATAAAGAGAGTCCCCGGATGGCAGATGTCAGCTACAACATTCCGGACCTGCGTCCGGGAGAAGTTTTTCGTGTCGAACAGACGATAAAACGCAGCCGTTTTATCGCTTCTGTTGGTCACACTCCCGGCGTCGAAGAAGCGAAAGCTTTTATCGAACAAATCAAAACCGAATTTGAAGATGCTCGGCACAACTGCTGGGCTTATTGTGCCGGAGCTGCCGGGTCTACCGATCGCATCGGTGCAAGCGATGACGGTGAGCCTCACGGAACCGCCGGGCGCCCGATGCTGACAGCGGTTACGCACAGCGGCATCGGAGAAGTGACTGTTGTTGTGACTCGTTACTTCGGAGGAATATTGCTCGGCACTGGCGGTCTTGTTAAAGCCTATCAGTCTTCTGTCAAAATGGCCTTAGAGGCAGTGCCCACTCGAGTTCGTACCAAAACGAAACGCATCAAATTCAGCGTTGAACATCGATTTGTGAATCAGGTTCTGCGCAAGATCGAAACCGCAAACGGACGAATTCTGGAAAAGAATTTTGATATGGACGCGGATTTTGATGTGGAGATCCCCGAGGATCTCGCTGAGACTTTTGCTAAAGAATTGGAAGAGCTCACACGCGGAGCTCTTCTGATTGAATTCGTCGAAGAATAGAGAATTATCTCGCGACGCCGATCGTTAAATTCAAGCTTTCTAAACCCGTAAACGTCTGGCTTGGGAAAGCTTCATTCTGATTTTGCTTAAGAATGACAAACTCAGGTTTGCTTCGACGGGCAAACAATTCGCTTCTTCCCAAGAGCAGGGAAAGTGCAACGAAGAAACGCTGATCGGCAGAAATTGTCTTCATGTCCGCGAGACCTGAAGCGTCCGAGAGCTCGGGTGCAAATAATTTCACACCGTCATCACGGAGTTTGATCTTGGCGCCGGAAATAAAGGCATCAATATCAGCCGAGCCGTAAGCGACTGCGAGTGATAGACCTAAGCGCGCGATTCCGCCGGGCTTCTCGACATTAGCGCAGAGAGATTCCCAACGCTCAAGCGAGGTTTGCAGTTTCTGGAATTCAGCTTCTTCTCGTTTACGACGGTTCTTGTTGTTGGCATTTTTTGCCATCTTTTCGCGAAGGCTCGTGAGCTGTGCGGTCGCGGTGTGGAAGAGATCGGACTTTTCTAAGAGTTCTTCTTCCAGCTGCTCACGAGTGCGGGTTGTCAGGTTCTTCTCCTGAAGGCAGTTTAATGCCTGCTGTTTTTCTTCGTACTGCGAATTTACAACACGATATCTTTCGAGTAGTTCATCGTTTTGCCGCATGAGGTCGTCTTTCTGCGCAGTCGAGATCTGAGAAGAAAGGAAGCTGGACTCGTTCGAGAAACCGGCCTTTTGGAGTTTTTGATTGAAAGCGTCCGAAAGCGATTCAATGGATTTAATCGTTTCGCTGCGATGTGCTTCGAGACTATTAATTTTGTTCTGCGTAGAGAGAAGGGCTTCCTCTTTGGCAGCAAGACTTAATTTAGCCTCTTCGGCAAGACGTGTGGCATTGGCTTTTTCTGTTTCAATCGCTGCGATCACTTCTTCAGGGGTCTGGCTGGCAATCGCTTCGTGCCGCTCTTTCTGGAATCGTTTGATCTGTTCGGTGAGAGCCTCGATGTCCTTTTCTAAGGTTTCTGCGCTCTTCTTCTGAGCGGTCAGAGAAGCGACCGTATTCCTCAGCGCTTCTTCGCTCTGCACCGTTTCTTCCTCGATTTGTTTTTTCTCAGCGCTCCAGTTAATCCACTGTTCTCGGCGTTTTTCGAGCGTCGGCAAGTTCTGTTTCATGATGGCCGGGTTGGATGCCTTCAGGCCGAAGCGGGCAAAGGCACGTTCGAGCAAACGAGTCAAAGAGACGCGATTAAGTTCAGAGTCTTTTTGATTCTTTTCCAGCTCGGCAGACATGTTGGCGAAGTTCTTTAAAGCTTCTTCCAAAGATGCCTGTTCCTCTTTCTTACGAGCGGTTTTAAGCGCTGCATCTTCGCGCTTTTCTTTCAGCGATTCAATCGCTTCAGTGAGCCCCTGAATTTTCTCTAGGCGTGCTTCAAGGTCGTCTCGACGGTTGGCCAAAGAGGTTTGTTTTTGCTTGAGGACAGCCGCCCATGTAATCGGTTTCTTTTCTCTCAGACCGACAATATTGAGCTCGCTCGCGATATACAAAATCTCGCCTTTGGCTTCATTGAGCTCGGACGTAAGTGTATTCAGGATGTTTTCGGCCTCCGTCTGCTGCAGTTGAAGCTGGCTAAATTCGGCTTCGCATTTTTCCGATTCGATGAGGGCGAGCTGAGCATCTTCTTTTGCCTTAGCGAGTTTGTCTTCCAACGAACGGTCAAACGGCAGTTTGACGGAGTAGGGATGGTGAATCGCGCCGCACAAGGGACAAGGCTTGCCGTTGGCTAGCTTATCGCGCTGTTCATTCAGCGACAGTACTTCGAGATAGAAGGAATAAGCCTGTTGAGCCGAGTTGACGACGGCTGTCTTGTCGATGTAGGCCTGACGAGCCGCATTCAAAGCAACTGTTGCAAGTCTTAAGGCGTGCTTGGTACTTTCAAGTTCTGCTTTTACCTGATTGAATCGGTCGTGTCCTTCTGCTAAGAGGACAATTCTTCCTTGAAGCGCGTCCAAGGCATTTAAGCGTTCATTCTGATTGTCCAGTTCCGCAGCGAGCGTCTCGGCGCCCTCCGTCCCTAGAGACTTAAAGAGCATGCGCTCTTTCATCGAGAGTTCGCCGGTGACGGCAAGTTCTTCGTTTTTCAGAGCAGCAATGACGTTTTGTACGTCTAATAAAGCAGAGCGGGAGGACTCAATCCGTTTTTGCAGCTCCCGCTGCGTTTCTTCTGCCTCAGCGCTGCGAATGACTTCGGCATCAATTTCATCAAGAAGGCGTTTGTATTCTTCGAGCTCTTCGACCAGGAGTTTATCCATAGAAAGATCATCCATCTTCTTGTTCAGAAGCTGTGAGCGGATGGTCAGTTGAGAGAGGACATTTTTTAATCGTGTACTTTCTTCAGAGAGGAGGCGAGCGGCGGTTTGCTCGTTGAAAAGCTCCTCTTTAAGGTGCTTGCTTTGGATCTGAGAAGCTTCGATTTTTTCATCTAATTCGCGAACGCGTTCCAGCGTCACGCACTTCTCGTTGTAATTTTCTAGGACGCTCTTGAAATTCTTGTCCGCCTCAGCATAAGCCAGGGAGGCAGAGCGAACGCGTTCGGAAAGCATCGGGACGGATTTTTTGAGTTCGGCAATCAGCTTGCCTTCTTCTTTTTCGTCTACTCGCAGTTTGGAGAGGGCGTCGTAGTCAGGCGCCAGAGCATCTGCCCTCAGGGCTTTTTCCAGAACGTTCTTTTTTACGTCAAAGCGAGAAAGGTCGCCGTTGACTGCCGTGAGCTGCTTAGACAAGCGGGCGGCTTCATCCTTGAGCATATTGATGCGGATGAGCCAGTCCATCGAATCTTTGAGCTGGGCAATTTCGTTTTGCAGAGCGGCGTGAGAGACGCCGGCCTTAATGAGCTGCTGATTGAGGCGTTCTTCTTCCTCATCGGAAACAACCGAAATTCCGTCTATGACGGACTGAGAAGCGGCGAGCAAGGCGGCCTTCTGCTGAGAAACTTCAATGCCTTGAGTCAGGATTGCGTTTCCGAGAGACTCGGAGACATTTCCGATCAAAGATGAGGCCAAGGTATCCGCGTTCTCGGTCAGAGATTCAGAAGTCGAGAGGATGTCGTAGAAAAGGGTGTCTTCTAATTTATCGGCATCAAGATGCGTGATCCTAGCCATGGCGACAGGAAAGGGCGCAGCCTGAAGGTCAAACGGCATGCCGTTTTTGCGGATTTCAGTGTTTTCGGGCGAACGGAGGATTTCGAACCGTCCTTCTTCCGTAGAAAAGCCCAGGCGGACTTCAGGATTTTCTCCCAGTTTTTCAGATGGAACATCGAAGAGAGCGAACTTGAGGGCGTCGAGGAATAACGCAACGTTTTTATCTCCCGTCAATGAAATCGGGAAAACGTCTGAGCGTCCGTCAAAGTCGAGATCCCACTGACCTAGGAAAGCCGGTACGCGGGAAAGACCGAAAGCATGAATCTGCATAACGAAAAATCAAAACAACAAATCAGTAAGCAACCTTAGTTAATCCGTAGCCGAGCGCAAAGAAAATCGCGGAAATCACGGTCCACATGATGGTCAGAACGCGTGTGACGGAGAGGATTTTTTCTCTTTGGTAGTCATCAATGCCGGGCTTTAAGAGCATGCGCCCGAACTTGCTGTAGTAGCTTCCGCAGAAGCCTCCGATAACGGCGGGGATCATGCCCCAGAGATAACTAAAGTCAATCCAACCGATGATCAGGCCGGAGCCGATCATAGCTGCAACAATAATGGGATAAGCGAACATATTATTTTTTCTCCGAAAGGTTCACTTTACCAAATCTCAGCGGAAGAAAAAACGCCGCAGATACTGCGGCGCTGTTACAAGAATTGAGAACCCTTACTTCAGTTCTTCAGGGACTTTGCCGCCGTTTTCGGCAAGTTTCTGCATCACGGCTTTAATCAGCCAGACGTTCATCTGAGAATAGTCGCCGCCGATGAGGTTTTCCGGGCAGCCGAGCTCTTTAGCCAATTCTTTACGGTTGGCCAAGGAAGAATCCATACCCAGGAGTTTCATAAGGTCGACAATAGAAGTTCTCCAGTTGAGTTTCTGCGGGTTCTTTGCAGCCAGGGCTTCGCAGACAGCGACGACGTCGACGGTTTCAGGCGCTGCGGCTGGAGCATCAGCGGCGGCAGCAACGGTTTCAACGGCAGCGGCTTCCACGGGGGCGGCTTCCACGGGGGCGGCCGGTGCTTCGGCTGCCGCGGCGGTTTCACCAGCAACAGCTTCGACAGCTTTGTCTTTCATGAAACCAAGTTTCTGAAGAATTGTATTGAACAGTCCCATAATTCACTCCTTATAAATGGCGTTGATAAATCTTTTAGCGCCGATTCCAGCTTCAAATGAGCGACGCCAGCAAGACCATTGTCTTCCGACTTTAGTTCAATCGCGAAGGGAATAGTCTTCGGGACCACCATCATGAGCGCTCCTAAAAGACTCGTTACATCTGTGCCGAATCGGTCGTTCTAAAATCCCAACAGCATACCGAAAAAGCAATGAAAGATGAAAAAATTTTTAGCACTTGCCGTCCTTGCCGGAGCCGTTTTGTCTTCTCCGGCGCTGCAGGCCGCGGACTTTGACCGTGTTTACGAAACCGGAACACCGCTGAAAGCGCCTCGCGCGATGCCGAACTTCCGAGAGCTCAAGCATGCTTTAAAGATGCCGCAGTTTGATCTCAAAACCATTTACGGGAAGAACGTTAATTTGGCGGAGTACAAGGGAAAGGTTGTCGTCCTGAATGTTTGGGCGACTTGGTGCCGTCCCTGCGTTGCTGAGATCCCGGAATTGATCACTGCGCAGAATGCGCTGAAAAATTCTGATGTTCGCGTGATCGGCGTGGCGGTCGACGGCGGAAACGTTGATCTTAAAAAGTTTCTCGACAAGATCCGGGCTTCCGGTTTTGAAACCCTCATCGACAGTAAACAGGCGATTCCCGGGAAAATGGGTGTCTCGGTGGTTCCGACCAACTTCATTATTGACGGGAACGGCAACTTAGTTGCTTATGCCGAAGGCTATTTGCCCTGGGAGAATCCTCAGATTATTTCTTTCCTGAAAGAAATTGGTAAGAAATACGCCTCAGGTCCTTCTGCGGATAAAAAGTCCGCTCCCGCGCCTGTTGGTTCGGTTTGATTCTTAATTTTTCAAAATAGGTCAGTTTTAGGTTTCGCGACTTAAAGCTGACTTTAACTTTTTAGGCTGAAAAGAGGCTTTTTGAAGCCCTAAAATGACAAAGCGTCATTAATTTTCTTCGTTTTTGTCATGAAAACTGCCCAGCCTTCCCGAATTCTCGAGCTCACTAAAGAACTTTGTGCCATTCCCTCTGTCAGCGGCAGCGCCGAGGAGGAAAACCGCTGTGCGGATTTCATTGCCGAGTGTCTGCGTCGTCTAGCAGAAAAACATCCAGGACGCGTGAAAGTTTTTGAACCGGTCTGTGAGCGGGACCCTCTTGAGCGTAGAGCGGTTTTCGGACTGCTCCGCGCCGCCGTTCCTACCGATAAAACCGTTGTACTGACTGGTCACTTTGATGTCGTCGATACACAGAATTGCGGTGATAAAGCACAGACGGCTTTTGACTTAGAACGTTATACGGAAGCACTTCGTGGGCAGCCTCTGGATGAAATCGCTCGACAGGACCTTGAGAGCGGCAATTGGTTGTTCGGGCGCGGCAGCATGGATATGAAGGCCGGTCTTGCGCTTTTTCTGGCCTCTATGGAGGTCTGGGCAGATGATCCGACTCTTGCCGTCAATATTCTCTTTTGGGCGGTTCCGGATGAAGAAGCCAACAGTGCCGGCATGATCGGTTCGTTAAGAACTTTCCTTCATATCTGTGAAGAAGAACATTTGAAAGTCATTGCGGCTTTAACCGGTGAACCTTGTTTTTGGACAGCGGAAACCAAGGCCGTACCGGCCGTGAGACCTTATTACACAGGAACCACCGGCAAATTGATGCCGTTCTTCTACGCCTTCGGCAAATCTGCGCATATCGGCAATTACCTTCACGGCTTTAGCGCTGCGCTTTTAATTAGTAAGGTTGTTTGTTTGGCGGAAGCCGATACCGCTTTGTATGAAGGCTCGGGACTCGATCTTCTAGCGCCACCTGCTTGCTTAAATATGCAGGTGCATCGCAGCGGTTATTCGGTTACCGTACCTGAAGAAGCCTCAGCCTATTTCAATGTCTTGACCGCTTCAAAGAAACCGGCAGATATTCTTCGCTGGGCCCAAATGACGGCAGCCCGCGCGGCCGCACAAGCTCGAAGCAAGCTGATGCGCGCACTGCTGTTTGCAGAAGATAAAGGCGCAGACTTTCCCGACATTGATGAAGTCAATGTTGTTACCTTCGGGATGCTTCAGCGGATGGCTCGCCAAAAGACGGGCGAATCCTTTGAAGAAAAAAGAGATCATTTTTATCGCTCGCTCCCTAAAGACCTAGATATTCGGGAAGCGGCGCTCAAAGAATGTTCCTGGCTGTTTCTACAGGCTCAGATGCCTAGACCGACCATTGTGGTCGGGTTCCTGCCGCCGTACTATCCGGCTCGGCTGAATCGTCGAGAGTCCCCTGAGGAGCAGAAGCTCAGAAAAGTGATGGAAGAAGTGACGGAACAGGCAAAAGTCTTAAGTAAAGACAAAGCGGTTCGTCTGCACGAAGTTTTCGGAGGCATTACGGATTTGTCCTTCCTCGGCTTTGAGGAAATGAGAGAGGGCGCCAAACAAGTGGGCGAGAACATGGCCGGCTGGAACAAACTTTTTTATTTGCCCACCGACCTTCCGGGCGCATTAGATATTCCGATTGCCAACATGGGTCCGGCAGGCAGAGATGCGCACAGAAGCACGGAGCGTTTAGAACTTGACTACTCTCTGCAGATTGCGCCGAAGCTTTTGGCCGAAACCATTCAAAAGCTTTCCTAAAAAAGAAGGGACGGCCATGGCCGTCCCTCATGCGATTAGCGCTTAATTATTTTCCGAAGGTGTCCTTCAGAGCAACTGCAAGGTTGAATACCAGGTTGTCCGGAGTGAAGTCCTTCTGATCGGCCACGTAATAACCGTTTCTTTCGAACTGGAAGCGGTCTTCGGGTTTGGCGTCTTTCAGAGAAGGCTCAACATAGGACTGCATCACAGTCTTGCTGTTTTTATTGATGAGCTCACGGAAATCTACTTCACCGGCATCAGGTTTCGGAACGGTGAACAGACGGTCGTACAGTCTGATGGTTGCAGGCAGTGCGTCTTTGACGCTCAGCCAGTGAATGGCAGCCTTGGTCTTAATGGAGTTGGCACCGTCAGTGCCGCTCTTAGTTTCCGGAAAATATTCAGCGTGAACGGCAGTGATCTTGCCGTCGGCATCTTTTTCCACAGACGTGGCTTGTACGACGTAGGCGTGACGCAGACGAACAGGCATGGCCGGTTTGTCTGCTGTTGCCAGTGTCAGACGGCGATAACCTTTGGGCGGCTCTTCAGCGAAGTCACTTCTCTCAATCCACAGTTCTTTTCCGAAGGAGAGTTTGCGGGAGCCGCGTTCCGAATGCTGAGGATGATTGGGAGATTCGAATTCTTCGATCTGGTCTTCCGGATAGTTGTCAATGATGAGTTTGATCGGATCCTGAACAGCGATACGGCGATCGGCTTCAGCATCGAGCACATCTCTCAGAGAGCCCTCGAGAACAGAGTAGTCGATCCAGCTGCCGGTCTGTTTAGAAACACCGACGCGGTCGCAGAAGAGGCGCATGGCTTCAGGGGAGTAACCGCGGCGGCGCAGACCGACGAGAGTCGGCATGCGAGGATCGTCCCACCCGTCGACAAGACCTTCTTTGACCAACGCAATCAGTTTGCGTTTGCTCATAACCACATAAGTTAGGTTCAGACGATTGAATTCGTACTGATGCGGCAGCAGGAAAAAGTTCGGTTTAACGGTTGCGCTTAAAACGTCCTGCAGCAGCGGAGTGAAGACTTCCGGTTTTGCAGCAACGGCATTTACGATGGCGTGGGCAGAAGTCTCGTTCAAGTTTTCCGGATTAGCCTTGATGTCTGCTAAGAGGGAAGCGAGTTCTCTTTCAGCCTCGGTCTGGCCGAGTTTCCACTTGAATTTGACTGCAGCTTCTGCAAAAGGCTTGATTTCTTCAAAGCTCTTTGTCTGAAGGTCTGCCAGGACGGCTTTTGCTTTATCAAAGAGCGGAGCGCGTGTAATAGGCACGGATCTCTCGGTTGCCCAGTTATAGAAAGCGCGCTGATCTTCGAATTCCAACGTGCAGATGGAATGCGTAATGTTTTCGAGTACGTCTTCGAGGGGATGAGCAAAGGTGTACATCGGATAGATGCACCATTTGTCTCCCGTGCGGTGATGCTCGGCAAAACGGATACGGTAAATCGCCGGGTCGCGCAGGTTGATATTGCGAGATCCCATGTCAACCTTAGAGCGAAGCACCATGCTTCCTTCCGGATGTTTGCCTTCACGCATTTCGCGGAAAAGTCTCAGGCTCTCTTCGGCCGGACGATCTCGGAAGGGAGAATCCACGCCGGGTGTGTGCAGCGTGCCGCGGTTTTCTTTGATCTGTTCAGCGCTTTGTTCGTCGACGTAAGCCAAGCCGTTTTTAATCAGATGCTCGGCAATTTCGTACATGTAGTCGAAATAGTCGCTGGCGAAGTAGTAGTTGGTTTCTTTGGCGTCTTTCCAGTCGAAACCGAGCCAGTTGACGGAGCCGAGAATAGAGTCGACGTACTCCTGATCTTCTTTGACCGGGTTGGTATCGTCGAAACGCATATGGCAGCGTCCGGCGTAGTCCTTGGCCAAGCCGAAGTTCAGACAGATACTTTTAGCGTGACCGATGTGGAGATAGCCGTTGGGCTCGGGAGGAAAACGAAGACGGACTTTCGCCTCGTCGATCGGACCTTCCATTTGTTCCGTGTAAGTGCCGGGATGTCCACACCAATGTCTGGGATCGTTTACCCCTTGCTTCAAGTCTTCGTTAATAATGTTGCGAAGAAAATTAGTGATGTGGCTGCTCTGAGCCTTTTCTTTGTTTTCGGTCATCGCTGTACTAAAAAAATAACTAATCTTTCTATTCTACCTTTCCGGGCTTATTTGCGCCGTAAATACAGCGTTCTATGAACGCTCTTTGGAGAAAAACACTGAGGAGAGAGTAAGGCAGGAAGAAAAGACTGCTTGTTTCAAAAAAAATACAAATTAGGCGCTCAGTGTGAAGGTATGTCGCGTTAAAGGCGCCGCTTCAACTTTTGTGATTAAGAAATGAGTTAAAAAATTACCCCGTTTGAACTCCCTATTAAAGATTGACTCTTATCCTTTATTTTTGGGATATCGAATATCGCTTACATTTCCACACATTTACTTAATTTAAATAGAGAAATGGGCAAGTTTATTGATAAAAAAAGACGGGGAATAGAATCTATTATAAAACAGGGTGATTTAATTAAAAATAAAAAAAATAGTGAAAATAATAATGAGAATTCAAAGAGATATCTTGATATTTTAGAAATCTAAGATATTTATCTTATAGATATTTGTCTTATAGGATTAATCCGTCTGAGGGTCTAGGATCGGAGACAGTTAAAGAGATTACATCTCTTAACAAACCCCAATAACCTTAGGACAAGAAATCAAGATGTCTGACAGAATCGTAAATCTGTCCGTCTCTCGACGGGCACTTATGAAAGGAGGGGCATTGGCTGCCGCAGCAGCTGCTTCTCCGTGTCTTCCGAACTTGGCGTTTGCCGAACAAATTAAAAAACTCGAGCAGGAAGGCTGGACAAAACATCCTGTCGCCTGCACGATGTGCGGCGCCTTCTGCGGTCTGGTAGAAATGCGTAAAGAAGGCGAACCTGTTTCTGAAAAAACTGTTCGTATTTTCCCAAATCCGGGGCATCCTCAGCAGGGCTACTGCGGGAGATCCGCGGCAACTATGTGGGTCTGGAACCACCCGCTCCGCCTGAAAAAACCTCTGAAACGCGTCGGAGAAAAGGGCGAAGGGAAATTCAAAGAAATTACCTGGGACGAGGCTTTGGACGGTATCGCAGGTCAGCTGAAAACGATCGTTGAAAAGTACGGGGAAAGCAGTATTGCTTCGACTTCGCACACTTTCTCAGGATTCAGCAAGTGGATCACACTTCCGCTGGGCTCCCCGAACAACATCGGACATGCCTCTTCCTGCAATGCCGGCGGTATCAGCGGCCGCCACTGGGTGTTTGGCAAAGGTTTTGACGGCGCCGGCAAAATGGAACCGGATTACGCCAACCTGCGTTATTTGCTTCTCATCGGCCGTTCGATGGGCGCGGCTATGGGTGCGCTCCACACATTGAACATTGCTCGCGCAAACGGTGCCCGCGTGGTCTCCATCGATCCGAGAATGCCGGACATCTCCTACGGTGATGTGGATTGGGTTGGTATTCGTCCTTCGACGGACGCAGCTTTCGTGATGGGTCTCATCAACCGTATGATCCAGGACGGAACAGCCGACTTTGACTTTATTCAGAAGTTCACCAACGGCGGATATCTCGTCAGAGACAACGGCCGTCCGCTTACTCAGGCGGATGTCGTCGAAGGAGGGGATAAAGCAAAATACGTCGTTGCGAATGCTGCCGGAGAACTTTCCTTCCGAGGCTTGAAGAAAAATGAAGCCGGCGCTGTGGTCTTTGATGAAGATCCTGCTTTTAAGGCTGTGCTAGAAGGCGTCGCTCCGGTCAAACTGGCTGACGGAACTACCATTCCTGTGAAGACTGCATATGAAGTGGTTAAAGAAACTGCCGCTCCATACACACCGGAAAAAGTCTATGAAATCACCGGTGTTGAACCCGGCATCCTGCTTCGTATTGCGAAGGAGTTCACGAATCTTAAGGGCGTGATTGACGACGGCTGGTATACCTCTAAGAACGGAACAGACGTTCAACTTTACCAGCTGATCTGCATAGCCAATGCGATGAACGGCAACATTGACATTCCGGGAGGTTTAGTTGTCACAGCCGGTGCGGGCTTCAGCGTTCCGAGCGTTTCTGCAGGAAAAGGTCCCAACGGAGAAAAATGGCAGATGGCCAAGGAAAAACGCATCGATAAGATCGTTTATCCCGAAGCATCTGCAACTTTCAAAGTTGCACTGCAGGCTGCCGTAACCGGCAAACCTTACCCGATCAAAGGCGTTTTCTTTGTCGGAACAACCATGTTCCATCGTGAAGCCAATTCTCAGGAATTGGCCGAACAGCTTAAGAAGCTCGAACTCTGTGTGGTTCAGGATGTTCTTCCGCAGGAACTCGTGGACTATGCCGACTACGTACTGCCGGCTACCTACTTCATGGAAAGAAAAGAGATGGCAGGCGTCAAATGGGCGCTTAACGGATCCATTTATCTTTCCGATCCGGGTCTCACACCGCCCAAAGGCTGTGAGGCACGTCATGATGTGTGGATTCTGCTGGAGATTTTGAGAAGAGCCTTCCCGGAAAAAGCCGAACGTGTCGGATACAAAGAATGCAAGACGGCCGAAGAATTCAATAAATATTTTGACGCTTTTACCGACAAAGGTTTCAACAAGTTCCTTGCCAAGTGTGAAAGCCAGAAACCCGGCTGGGCCGAAAAGATCAAAAAGGATATCGAGACTCAGGGCTGGTCAACGATCAAGACAAAGAAATATAACGAGTACCCGTATCACAAACCCTTTGGGACGCCGAGCGGCAGGGTCGAAATCTATGCTTTCCAGAGCTTCAAGAACGAAGTCACCGAAAAGGCCATCGCTCCGGTTTCGGGCTATATTCCTTCGCCTGCGTTTACCCCTCCGAAGAAGAACAGCAATGAGTTCATTCTGGTTTCCGGAAAGAACTGCGTGACTTGTTCAGGTCTGAATATGTTTACGCAGCCGACTCGTTATCTGGGCGACAGAACTGTTTGGATGAATCCTGTTGATGCTCAGCGACTGGGTATCAGGAACGGCGATATGGCCGAAATTGAGGGTATTGATACCAAATATGTCGGTCAAGCTCGGATTACCGTGACCAAGAAGGTGGTACCGGGTGCTGTTTTCGCCTTCGGCTTCTCCGGCGGCAACCGAACGAAACACCTTGTGAATGATCCTGAGTACCAATTCGTTAAAGAAGGTATTAACTCTCATTGGTTTGCGACAGGCTATGCGCAGCCGATCTTCGGCAACGTTGCGAATAACAGTTCCGTGCGCATTAAGAAGGTAAGAGGCTAAAAATCATGGTTCAAAAGAAAAAACAATTAGCGCATCTTTTTGATGCCACACAATGCATCAGCTGCGGCGCCTGCATTTTGGCCTGTTCTCAGACCAACTTCCCTGAAATGCATAACAAGAGCATTCCGGGCAGAAACTGGCCCGCATCCAATATCCGTATTTTCCGTTCCGAAGAGAGAAGTCCCGTTAATCTGCTGGTTCAGTGCCAGCAGTGTGAAAACGCACCTTGTGTTAAGACTTGTCCGTTCGGTGCGAACTACTACGACGAAAACGGCCTAGTCAGAAATGATCCGGATAAGTGCGTCGGCTGCAACTACTGTATTGCCAGTTGTCCGTACGACGCTCGCTGGAGCCATCCTATTACCGGCCTGCCGATGAAATGCATCAGCCCCGGATGTATGGAAATGATCAAGGAGGGCAAGCAGCCGGCCTGTGTCCAGGCCTGTCCTGCGGAGGCTCGTCTCTTCGGAGATATTTTGAATCCTCAGTCTGAAATCTCTCAAAAGATCGCGTCCAGCAGAACTGAGCTTCTCATGCCGAACAAAGGCACGAAACCTAACTTCTTTGTGGTGGTGTCCAAATGATCGAATTAACTTCTTTTACTCCTCAGCTTCAAGCCGCTCATTGGGGATGGACGATTGCCATATTCCTCTGGCTCGTCGGTCTCTCCGGCATGGGATTTTTCCTAAATTACTGGATCAGACAGAAGAACTTCGTTTATCTTCTGACGGTGTCCGGTATTCTCGGAACGCTCTTAGTCGTCAGCCATTTGGCCCGAATGCTCAATCTTCCGTTTGCCGTTTTCAGCGCATTAACTGACTTTTCCTTTAACTTCCAATCCTGGATGTTCATCGGCATCTGCCTGCTCTCGCTGCTGTGCATCGGCTCTGTGTTTTACTCCATGATCTGCGCCAAGTTCATTTTTAAGAGTGAATACTGGCAGAACATGGCCAAGTCCAATTGGTTCAACGGAATTTTTGCTGCTCTGGGTGTTTTCTGCACGATTTATTCCGGTTTTCTTCTGACACAAGCTGTCGGCATCTCTTTGTGGAACACCGCTTTGATTCCTCTGCTTTGGATCATGTCCGGCATGGCCAGCTCCATCGGCTGTATTGAACTTTTCATGATCATGAAATGGATCGATCCGGATACCGTTCGCTGGAGCAGAAGAACTTCCTTCTGGGTTGAAGTAGCAGAATTGTTTACCATTTTTGCCTTTGTCCACGTTGCCCTCGGTTCCGCGCTTGCCGGCGCCAGAGCCGGTGCAGAAGCTCTGATCAGCGGTCCTCATGCCGTGATGTTCTGGGTCGGCGTGATTATTCTCGGTTCCGTCGTGCCTCTGCTCCTGAATCTTCTCACTCGCAGTCATAAGATTCTGGCCTGCAGTGCGATTCTCGGCATTATCGGTGCGCTCCTGCTGAGAGCGTCGATCCTCTTCTCCGGATACTACGATCCGATCATGTTCTAAGACATGGCGCCGCCTCTCAGGTCTAGAGGCGGCAATTACTTAGTTGCTCCTTGGTGCCAAGCGGCATCTTCGATGGGCTGTCTTCGGGCAGCCCTTCGTCTTAGTGGTCTGCTGTTTTCTCCCTAAAGGAGTTTTAGAAAGAATTAGGACGTAGCGATACGTAATCAGAGAAACGGCCTTGAATTGAACCTCGGAATCTTTTGAATCAAGAAAGATTTTCTCCGCCTCATTGAAACAAGGGTTCTCACTGGATGATTCGCTTTTGTCTCCGGAAAGGACGTTCATGTACTAAAGCATTCGAAGTTAGGCCGATAATAACTTAGAGCCTCTTTGCAAAATAATCTTGTTGCCGTGTTCGTGTAGGAATTTTGTGGCCACGCGATCACTAAATTTTGAGGTTCAAATAGGTCATCCAAAGATAGAAAAACACACTTATCTTTGGCGGTTTCAACAGCAATAAGTTTTTCTTGACATATTGCGCAGCCAATCCCTTGAGCAACAAAAGACAGTCGATTCTGAACTGTTAGGGCACTAATATTCGAGGCTATAAGATTTACTCCTAAGAATTTACTCAGCCTATGCTGTCTTTCTTCGTGACGATAGGTGTTGATAATTGGGAACTTTCTGATAACCTCCGCATCCTCCTTCTGGAGTTTCCGATAATTTCCATCTACAGAGAAAGGAGAACCGATTGAAAGTGTTTCTTTAGTACTCGGCAAAGCAAGCAAGTACTTCTCCCGAAGAAGAGTGTAGGCGTTGCATTCTCTTGATAAAAGCGACTCGAAAGTTATACCTACGTCTGCCTTTCCCTGAATTAGAAGTTCGCAGACTTCATCCAGATGAAGGTTGAATTCTAAATTCAATCGGATATTCGGAAATTTTCTATTGAAGGAGGCGATTACCGGGGACAGGACGGCAGATGTACGTTCGCTTTAGAGGCTATCTTGATTTCTCCGACATTCAGCTGAAGATAGTCATTGCAAATTTCTTGAGTTTTTCTCTGGATGATCTCGATTTTTTCAAGATTCTCAAAAATTACAGCTCCTAACTTGGTCAATTGAAGCGGACGGGAATTTCGATCGAGGAGTTTTACACCATAGCCCTTCTCAAGTTTTTGCACAAACTGAGAGAGGTATGACTGGGTAACCGCTAATCTTTTGGCTGCGGAAACGAAAGAGCCTTCCGATAGCAGCGTCTTTAAAATTTGAACCGTATCGCTCATAGACTATTACAAAAAGGTAATTAACTATTATAAATTATTACTTTGTTAGTTATAGTTCTCAAAAATATACTTCTTGTAACTTTCTCAAGGAGTCACGATATGAATAAAAAAGCTCTGTTATGTTCCCTTTTTCTTTCCCTCCCATTTGTTGTCTCGGCGACTGAAACGATTCCGCTTTGGCCTAACGGCGCACCAAACAAGAGTTCGATCACTGAGCCGGAGACAACCAACGACAAGGGCGCGATTTTCAATGTCACTAACGGACGCTTAGAAGTCAATGTCCCTAAAAATCCGAACGGGAAGGCAATTATTCTAATTCCCGGAGGAGGGTACGGGAATCTTGCCATGGGGACTTTCAACCAAAGCTTTATCCCCTATTTCTTAGATCAAGGATTTACTACCTTCGTTCTAAAGTACCGTCTTCCTAAGGGCGACCCGGCAATCCCGCTCTCCGATTCTCTGGAAGCAGTCAAAATCGTGAGAAGCCTCTTTAAGAAGTACAACCTTCATACCGTTGGAGTGATGGGCGCGAGCGCTGGCGGCCATTTGGCCGCAATGACCAGTGTTAAGTGCAGCGGCGATACTTGTCCGGACTTCTCAGTTCTGATCTACCCGAATATTACGATGATGCAAGAGGAAAGCCAGCCCAAGAGTTCCTGCAGAAATAATCTGATCGGAAAAGATCGCTCCGTTAAGTACGACGTCGCTTATTCCGCCTACAAACACGTGGACACTAAGACACCTCCGGCATTTCTAGCCGTTTCCGCGGGAGATGAGTACGCCGGAAGCTTAGGAAGTATGCTCTATACGCGAGCAATGGTTGAAAATGCTCGTCCTGTTTCCCTGCATGTTTATCCGACTGGAAATCATGGTTGGGGTATCGGAAAATCTGAAAAGTTCCCCGACGGAGATAAGTTCAAGGATGACCTGACAGCGTGGCTCAAGGATCTTAAGTAAGTAGAACCAATTTACTGTGAATTCCCTCTGATAAGAAGTTCGGACGAATAATTCGATATGGAAATTAAGTCAGAGGGAATATTTTTAGGTGTAAGTTTTTTAATTTAGGTCCTGTCTACATGACAATCTTTTGTTTGGATTGTCCAAAGTCTCTGAGGTTATCGACATCAGCACTTGTAAACACATAAGCTATGATGCCGTAGAGGAAACCAGAAAGGCCACGCTCAAGATTGTTTTTGTCGATTCATCGATTTCAATGTCGAATGATGCTTGTCAGCTCCGTTCCAGAAGTCCAAGCACTTTTAATGCAGTCAAACGCTTCTAATTTGAGTTAGTAACACAGGTGCAAAAGAATGGAAAACTGGCACCTAATAAAATTCCCGCTCCGATTTTCAATCGAGAAGCGGGAACTCCTTGTCCGTGGACACCCTCTCCGAAAACTCGAAGAACCCTCACGATACATTCGTATCCCCGTAGGGACACACGGCGGCAGGCGCCGACTTTTCCGCTCTTGACAAGGATTTCAGATTAACAGAATCCTTGTCCCAGCACAATATTTAGTCTTCTTTGAACGCTACCTCGCGGCCCTTCTTGATGCTCGGTAAAAGGATGAGCATCAGCAGGAAGACGGCCATCATCAAAAGAACGAGAGAGATGGGGCGCGTAAAGAAGGTTGATGGATCACCGCGGGAAAGCAGCATCGCTCTTCTGAGGTTTTCTTCCATCATCGGTCCGAGAATGAAGCCCAGGATCAATGGCGCTGGTTCACACTTAAGTTTTGCAAAAAGGTAGCCAAGTGCACCACAGATAATCGTGATGTAGACATCAAACGGATTGTTATTAATGGAATAAACGCCGATGCAGCAGAAAGTCAGAATCATCGGGTAGAGCAGTCCGTAAGGCACGCGCAGTAGCTGAACCCAAACACCGATCAAAGGCAGATTCAAAATGACAAGCATCAGGTTGCCGATCCACATAGAAACCACCAGACCCCAAAAGAGTGTGGGGTTGGAACTCATTACCTGTGGTCCCGGTGTGATGTTGTGAATCATCAGGGCGCCGATCATCAGCGCCATCGTGGCGTTGCAGGGAATACCGAGTGTGAGCATCGGAATGAAACTCGTCTGAGCTCCGGCATTGTTGGCGGATTCAGGACCGGCGACACCGGCAATATTTCCTTTACCAAACGGAGGATTAGCATGGCTGCCGCCGACTTTTTTCTCAAGTGTGTAGGAAGCAAAAGAGGCAAGCAGAGCACCGCCGCCGGGAAGAATACCAAGGAAGGAGCCCAGCAGGGTACCGCGGGTAATGGCCGGCGCGGCTTTGCATAACTCTTTGCGGCTCGGCCAAATGGAGCCGACCTTTTCTGTAATGGAATCGCGCGTTTCACCCTTGGACAAATTTACGATAATTTCCGTGAATCCGAACAGGCCCATAGAAATGGCGACGAAATCGATGCCGTCTTGAAGCTCGGCAATGCCGAAATCGAAACGGAAGGTTCCGGAGTTGACGTCCGCTCCGATGATGCCGAGCAGTAAGCCTAAGATGATCATGGCAAAGGCTTTGAGTACCGAGCCGTTGGCAAGCACAACAGCGCCGACAAGGCCCAAGACCATCAGACTAAAGTATTCAGCCGGCCCAAATTTGAAGGCGAGTTCGATCAGCGGGGGCGCAAAAGCAGCGACCAAAATAGTCGCGAAGCATCCGGCGATGAAGGAACCGATTGCAGCGATACCGAGAGCGGTGCCGGCTTTTCCGTGGCGGGCCATTTGGTAACCGTCTAAACAAGTAACTACCGAGGCTGACTCGCCCGGAAGGTTAACCAAAATCGCGGTTGTGGATCCGCCGTATTGAGAGCCGTAGTAAATGCCGGCGAGCATAATCAGTGCAGAAGTCGGATCGAGCGTATAGGTTATCGGCAGCAGCATGGCTAACGTTGCTACCGGCCCTAGGCCCGGAAGAACGCCGATCAACGTGCCGAGCGTGACACCTAAGAAACAGTAGAGTAGGTTCTGAAGAGAAAGTGCGGTGGCAAAACCCACGGCCAAATTATTCAGTAAATCCATAATTCAGCCTCTTAGTTCGTCAGAAAAGCAGGCCAGATTGGCACAGTTAAATCTAGGCCGAGGACAAAGATCAGCCAGACTGCGACGCTTAGAAATGCACAAAGAAGAAGGGTCCGAATCCAGCGGAAAGGACGGTTGCCGAAAGAAGATAAGAAAACCATCACGGCAGTCGCAGGGATCAGACCTGCAGGTCTGAGCAGCACGGCAAAAATCGTGACGGATCCCAAGATTACAAAAAAGTTGTACCAGTCGAACTTTCCGAATTTGCCGCCGTCTTCTTCTGTACTTTTAAAAAGAACTGACTTAGCCGTAATTAAAAAACCAAGGAAAAAGAGAAAGCCGCCGAGCAGCATCGGGAAATAGCCCGGACCCATGCGGGAGGCCGTCCCGATGTTGTAGTTGTAAACAGAGTAGAGGCAGAAAAAACCTCCGAAGGCCATGAACATCAAACCGGCCCAAAAATCTCTTTGATCCTTGATCATAGGTAAAACGAAAATTAACGAAGGCCGGAGACCGGCCTTCTAGGTTGTACAAATTCAGCAGAGTATTAGTCTACTTTCGCTCCGCTCGTCTTCACAATTTCTTTGTATTTGACGAGTTCGGCTTTTACAAAGTCGTTCAGCTGAGCGGGAGTTCCGGCCTTTTCAACAGCACCCATCTTGTCGAAGCGTTCAGCCATGGGTTTGGACTTAATAGCTTTGACAAAAGCTTGGTTGAGCTTATCAACGACTTTCGGGTCCATCTTGGCCGGTCCGAAGAAGGCGTACCAAGTAGAAATATCAAATCCGGGAACACCGGCTTCAGCCATTGTCGGAACGTTTGGCAGGGAAGGAGCACGGAACGTTGTTGTCACGGCGAGCGGAATTAACTTGCCGGCTTTGATGTTGGCGCTCGCAGAAGCAAGGTTGTCAAAAATCATCTGAGTGTCGCCGCTCAGTACGCTCATCTGAGCAGCCGCTGCGCCCTTAAACGGAATGTGGACGATCTTGATGCCGGTGGCGTTCTTTAAAAGCTCGCCTGACATATGACCTGCGGAACCGTTGCCGCCGGAGGCGTAGTTAATAGCATCCGGGTTCTTCTTGGCGTACGCGATCAAATCTTTAACAGTCTTGATGCCGGTTTTCTGGGAGAACTCAGGTGTAATGACCAGTACGTTCGGTGTCTGAGCGATCAGCGTAATCGGAGTGAAGTCCTTGATCGGATCGTAGGGCAGTTTGCTGAAAAGGTTGGGGTTCACAGCGTGCGTTGCTAAGGCGCCCATGACGATTGTCTTTCCGTCCGGAGCCTGTTTTGCAACGTAGTCCACACCGATGTTGCCGCCGGCACCCGGCTTGTTTTCAACAATGATATTGCCCAGGTCATGACGGGCTTCTTCAGCGACGGCACGGGCTGTGACGTCCAAAGGACCTCCGGGAGGATAGGGGACAATAATACGGATCGGATCTTCAGCGGCGAAAGAAGGGAATGCTGCGCAGCCTAAAGCTGCTGCTCCAAGGGCACAGACAGAACGTCTAGTAATTTTGATAGTCATTTTCTACCTTTCTCGTTTGTGGTTATCGGGCAGAGTTAACTGCCTTTTTAGCATTCTATGGAAAAATAAGGCTAAAAACAGAAAATTGACCACGTATTCTCACTTTTATCAGGGTTATGGAGCATAATTTCTCGATTATTTCTATTTAATTGAGAAAAATAAGTCATCTATATCAAGAATTGCGCAAAATTAATTCAAAAGAAGCGGCGACAAATGCAATAGTCGTTTTTTTGATTTTCAAGATTTGAGTTTCATGAAGCGTTAAGCACGAAGCCTTAGCATCACTCTTGTGATGTTTTTCTCTTGGCGCGCCCCGATTCTTTGGCGACGGCTTTAAGCCCTTCCAGGTTGATGATGCGAACGTGTCTCTGGTTAATTTCAATCAGGTTCAATTCATCAAAGTGGGTGAGCGTCCTGCTGACGGTCTCGAGCTTGAGGCCCAAGAAACTGCCGAGTTCGCCTCGAGTCATTCTTAGGACGAACTCGCTTTTTGAGAATCCTCGGGCTTCGAACTTTCTTGCAAGGTTCAGCAGGAAAGAAGCCAGCAGCTGTGTTGAGTTGGTGCAGCCGAGGATGAGCAGGTTTTGATGCGCCGCGACAATTTTTCTTCCGAGCAGAAGACGGAATTGGCGCGAGATTTTCGGATCTCGGTCGCAAAGTGCTTCGAGTTCGCGATAGCGCAAGGAACAGATTTCACTGTCCTCGAGGGCCGTGACGGTGCAGGTGTGATATTCGGTTGGGATCGCTTCGGCGCCGAGTACCTCTCCGCTCATGTGAAAATCGGTGACTTGTTCGCTGCCGTTTTCGGTGAGGACCGAACTTTTAAATGAACCGAGTCGGGTGACGAAAAGGGCATCAAGGGGGTCGCCGGCTCTAAACAGTACTTCACCCTTTGGAACTCTTCTTTGGGAGACGATATGAGAGGAAAAAATTTCTGTTTCTGCGTCATTCAGATCGGCAGACAGGCAAAGATGCCTGAGGTAGCAGCCGGCACAGCCGGTGCGATTTGCCGATAAGGATTGCGTGAAATTAGAAGCCATTTTCTCTAAATACTGTTATAAGAGGCAAAAAAGCTGTGCGGCCTTCGATGATTTGAGATAATTTCGCCTGTTGGAAAAATAATAACAGAACCTAGAAAAATCAAAAGATCTTTTAAAAAGGAACCCTGATGGAAACACAAGGAAAGCTGAACGTTGAATTCCCGGATCTGGAGCTGCTCCAAAGGTTCGATGTTCCGGGCCCGAGATACACTTCTTATCCCACTGCGGACAGATTTACAAAGGAATTCGGCGCCGAAGATTTTAAGAAAGTCCTTAATGCGAGAGGGACCGGTGAAAATACGGCAGATCTATCCCTGTATGTTCACATTCCTTTCTGTGCGAATGTCTGCTTCTTCTGCGGCTGCAACAAAGAAGTCACGAAAGATCACTGTCGGTCCAAAGAGTATTTGGAAGTCTTGAGCAAAGAATGTGAACTCGTTTCTGCCGAGATCGGCGGCAATAAGGAAGTGGTCCAGCTTCATTTTGGCGGCGGCTCCCCGACCTTCCTGAACAATGAAGAAATTTTCCAGGTGATGGACATTATTCGTTCTCACTTCACGCTGGCGCCGGACGCAGAAATTTCCATTGAAGTCGATCCTCGTTCGACCCCTGTCGACAAGGTTGAAGTTTTGGCCAAAGCCGGTTTCAACCGTATGAGTATCGGTGTTCAGGATTTCGATAATCGAGTTCAGATTGCCGTGAACCGTGTCCAGCCTTTCGAAATGACGAAAGCCGTTCTTGATGCAGCTCGTGCCAACGGCTTTAAGTCCATCAATATGGACTTAATTTACGGTCTCCCGTTCCAGTCCCGCAAGACTTTTGAGATGACCTTGGATAAAGTCATTGAACTTTCCCCTGATCGTATTGCACTCTATCATTTCGCTCACCTGCCCGAACATTTCAAACCGCAGAGACGAATCAACGCTGAAGACCTTCCCAGCACGCCGGAGAAAGTCGGCATCATGATGGACGCTATCAAGCGCTTGAGCGCCAACGGATACCACTTCATCGGTATGGACCACTTCGCCAAGGTCACCGACGAACTCGCCAAGGCTCAGGAAAACGGTACGCTGCAGAGAAACTTCCAGGGCTATTCCACTAAGCCGGAATGCGACATGGTTGCGCTCGGTGTTTCTTCTATTAGCAAGGTCAACGGCTGCTATGCGGCCAACCCGCGAGACTTGGAAAGCTATTACGCAGCCATCCGCAGCGGTAACTTAGCCACCAACCGCGGTTATCTCTTAAATGACGACGACCGCCTGCGCGCCAAAGTCATCATGGAACTGATGTGCCAGTTCAAAGTTGTTAAGGCCGACATCGAGAAGAAATTCGGCATCAATTTCAATGAATACTTTGACTTTGAACTGAACAATCTCAAACACTTCGAGGCTGAAGGTCTGGTTCGCTTGGAACCCGACTATATTGAAGTAACACCGAAGGGCAAACTGCTGGTGAGAGCCGTAGCGATGAACTTCGATCGTTATCTGCGTGAAGACGAAAGAGTCCGCCGCTACTCCCGTATTGTGTAGTTGCTTCTGCAGAGTTTCCTGTGTGTCTTGAGCACGGGAAAAGACAGCATCCGGCCGAATATGATTCGGCCGTTTGTGTTTTTGGAGAGGCTAACTGATATGGCTGTTGTGGAAAAATTCACCGCAATCTGTACGGTTAGGAAAACAGCTGGAATAAATTTCTCTTCCAGAAACAGGAGAGTCGACTGCAGTAAACAACGGTTTAACGTCTTATATTCATGCACACTTGTCTTCAAGATTGCGTATGTTTTCTCGCTTAGCAGCCTCGAATATGCTGCTAAATCGAGTCATTTCTCCGACAGCAAAACTCTGTTTACTTATTTTTCAACTGCTCCTTGGTATTTAAGACCGCTGTGCCTAGCGGGACAATCGGAAAAAGTGAGGTGAGAACATCTGTTTTCTCTTTGAAGTGCGTGGAGATGTTTAGTTCTGACGACAAAGAGACATGCAGATTTTACTGTGAACAAAAAAACTGTCTGGTTGACAAATTCTTGATCTGGGGGGTGCCGGGAGAAGCGGGATCCCTAAACTCGTTCATGTATTTATAAACCTCTATATCCAAGGAGCAATCATGAAGCAGTCTTTCAAGAAATCTGTTCTAGCTTTAGCCGTCTCAATAGCCGGGGTTTCAATTGCGCAAGCCTGTACAACGATTGTTGTCGGACCGGAAGCCAGTGAAGACGGTTCGATTTTTATCGCACGCGATGCTGACGGCGGAGCACTCAAGGCTCAGCATATGCTTTTCCATCCAGCCGTTAAAGATCAGACAGGGATCCACAGTTCAAAAGCGCATAACGGCGCCAACGATTTTAAGTATCCGCTTCCGGCTAACGGCTTCAGTTACACAACTGCACCGAACTGGAAAACTCAGCTCCACGGAGCTACAGGTTTTAACTCCGAAGGGGTAGGTGTTTCAGGGACAGAATCTATTTATGCCAGAGATGACGCATTAAAGTTAGATCCGTATAACACCAAGGAAGGCATAACAGAAGACGATATCTTGGATGTTGTACTGCCGAGGGCCCGTTCTGCAAAAGAAGGCGCAGAAATCTTGGGTTCAATTGTTGATAAGATCGGCGCCGGCGAAGGTTTCGGGGTCGCTTTTATTGATCCGAAAGAGGCCTGGTATCTTGAGACCGCGACCGGTCATAGATGGATGGCCGTCAGAATTCCTGCAGATTCATATTTTGCTTCTGCCAACCAAGGTCGTCTTCAGCAATACAAAGAAAATGATCCCAACTACATCGGCAGTAAAGATCTGATTTCTTGGGCTCAGAAAAATGGTTTTTATGACCCGAAGACAGACGGAGAGTTTAATTTTTCTAAGGCTTATACCAGGGATGACAGACGTGACAGAACCTATAACGATCCGCGCGTTTGGCAAATTCAAAAACTTCTGACGCCTACCATCAATCAGAACGTCCAAGAGGGCCGCAAATTCCCGGTCTTTAGTCAGCCTACTAAAAAGGTAACATTGGGAGATTTGAAAGAGGCCTTGAGAAACCATTACAACACAGGCGATGTGGCGAGTCATGATCCGTACACCCGCGGTCTCAGACCGGATGAACCGTTCCGTCCGATCGGTATTTTCAGAACGTACGAATCTCACGTTATGCAGATTCGTCCCAATCTTCCGAAAGAGATCGGTGCAATAACGTATCTTGCTATGGGGATGCCCACGTTAAGTGTTTATGTGCCGTTCTACCAAGGGCTCAAAAAATATCCGGCAGCCTATGGCAAAGGAACGGACAAAGCTGATAACGACTCTGCCTATTGGAAATTTAGAAAAGTCCAGACGATCGCAATGACGGACTTTCCTAAACTCGCTCTTGTTGTTCAGAAAAGATATTCAGAATACGAAGCCGATGCGGCTGAAAAAATGAAGAATTTCGAGAAGGCTTATTTGAAAAAAGTGAAGTCTGATCCTTCCAAGGCCGACAAGATGCTGCAGGAATTCAATGAGAAACTTATTTTGTCGGCTTTGAATATGGCCGATGAACTGCAGAATGAATTGATGACAATTCGCACGGGTGACATTGATAAGCTAATGTATTTTCCCAACGTGAATAAACAGGACTAATTTCTACTTCTATTTCTGAGTTTGAAATCTATCGAAACTCGAGATAGCGCGCCGAAGTGGAGTTCGCGATTTAGGTTTGCTGGTTTTCTCCTGCCGGTTTCGCGAACTTCCTCCGGCGTTTTTTAGATTGGCGCGTGTTTGTATGACAAACGCGCTGTATGGTTAGTTGCGGTTTGTTTTTCGTTTTTGAAAGGGATTCAAGTACTTTTTATTAAGTCAAGAATTTTCCAGGATTCAAAAACATTCGGCAAAGAACACTGATGAATGCGGTTCGGTCTAAAAGGTTTGGAAAGCAAAAAAATTAAGACTTCCGAGGTCTAGGTGATACCGCGGATTCCGCGGCCGAAAAAGGCGGATGTGAGGAGCCATCTGCTAAAATACCGCGGTTACACATTGCTGTTCCAACAGCTTACTTTGAGAAAATATAAATGTTCACTGCATCAGAAATACGATCTACGTTTCTGAAGTTCATGGAGTCCAAAGGACACACTATCGTCGCTTCCAGCCCGGTAGTCCCCGGTGACGACCCCACATTGCTGTTTACCAACGCAGGTATGAACCAGTTCAAGGATGTTTACCTTGGCTTTGACAAGCGTCCCTACACACGTGCGACGACCAGTCAGAAATGTGTTCGTGCCGGCGGCAAGCACAATGACTTGGAAAACGTAGGCTATACCGCTCGCCATCACACATTCTTTGAAATGCTTGGCAACTTCAGCTTCGGAGATTACTTCAAGCGTGATGCCATCAAGAATGCCTGGGAGCTTCTTACCGAACACTTCAAACTCCCGCCTGAAAAGCTCTGGGTGACTGTGTACGCCGAGGACGACGAGGCGTACAACATCTGGAATAAGGAAGTCGGTATCCCTGCCGATAGAATCGTTCGTATCGGCGACAACAAGGGCGCTCGTTTCGCTTCCGACAACTTCTGGATGATGGGCGACACCGGCCCCTGCGGTCCTTGCTCCGAAATTTTCTATGACCACGGTTCCTCCGTTGCCGGAGGCCCTCCCGGAAGTCCTGACGAAGACGGCGACCGCTACATGGAAATTTGGAACCTCGTGTTCATGCAGTTCAACCGTGATGAAAAAGGCGTAATGCACAAACTGCCGCGTCCCAGTGTGGATACCGGTATGGGCTTGGAACGTATTTCTGCCGTTCTTCAGGGTGTTCATTCGAACTACGAAATCGACTTGTTCCAGAACCTCATGAAGGCCGTCATTGACGAAGTCAAGGCTGCCGGTGCTGAGGATGTTGATCCGAACAGTCCCTCCGTTAAGGTCATTGCCGACCATATCCGTGCCTGCACATTTATCATTGCCGACGGCGTTGTTCCGGGCAATGAAGGCCGCAGCTACGTTCTGCGCCGTATTGCTCGCCGCGGTATGCGCCACGGCTTTAAGCTCGGCGCCCGCAAGCTTTTCTTCAGCAACTTGGTTAAGGCCGTTGCTAAAGAAATGGGCGACCAGTACCCTGAAATCCGTAATCCGCATATTCAGGAAGTCCTGCGCCAGGAAGAAGTTCGCTTTTCTCAGACCCTCTCCAAAGGCTTGGATATTCTTAACGAAGCCCTGGCTTCTGGCACCAAGATCCTGGGCGGCGACGTAGCATTCAAACTGCACGATACTTATGGCTTCCCCGTTGACCTGACTGCCGACGTCTGCCGCGAAAAGAATGTTTCTGTTGACTTTGAAGGCTTTGATGCCTTGATGGAAAAGCAGCGTGAACAAGCTCGTGCCAAGGGCAAATTCAAGATGGCCCAGGGTCTCGAATACGAAGGCAAGCCGACAGAATTCTTAGGTTACGACACTCTCACAGTTCAGGCCTGCCGCGTCGAAGCTATCTACAAAGACGGCGAACTTGTCAAAGACGCCGAAGCCGGTGACGAAGTCGTTGTTGTGTTCGACCGCACACCTTTCTATGCAGAGAGCGGCGGTCAGATGGGCGATAAGGGCACCTTCAAGAACAAGACAACGATCCTGAAGGTTGACGATACATTCAAGATCAAGGCTGACGTCTTTGGTCATATGTGCTATGTCGCCGAAGGCGAAGTCAAAGTCGGCGATCTCTTCAGCGCTCAAGTCGATGAAGAAAACCGCGAAGCGACGGCCCGCAACCACTCCGTGACGCACTTGATGCACAAGGCACTGAGAGAAGTGCTCGGTGCTCATGTTCAGCAGCGCGGCTCCATGGTTAACGGTGACAGAACCCGCTTCGACTTTGTTCACACCTCTCCGATGACTCGTGAACAGATCAACGAAGTCGAAGACATCGTGAACAAAGAAATTCTCCGCAATGCGCCGACTCAGACCCGAGTCATGCCGATCGACGAGGCCAAGAAGACCAACGCGGTCATGCTGTTCGGAGAAAAATACGGTGAAAACGTTCGTGTTCTTAACATCGGCTCCAGCTGCGAACTTTGCGGCGGTACCCATGTCCAGAGAACCGGCGACATCGGTATGTTCAAGATCATTTCCGAATCCGGTATTTCCGCCGGCGTTCGCCGCGTTGAAGCTGTAACCGGCATGGCCGCTCTGCACTATGCTCAGAACCAGGAAGAGATCATCCGTGAAGTGGCTGAAGAACTCAAAGCTCCGGCTCTCGAGGTTGTTTCCAAGGTTGTTGATACGGTTGAACATCTGAAACGCACTGAAAAAGACTTGAATGCACTCAAGGTCAAGTTTGCTCAGGCCGGTGCTGCCCATGTGGCCTCCCAGGCTCAGGATGTCAACGGCGTCAAGGTTCTTGTGACCGAGATGAAAGGCATCGAAACCAAAGAACTTCGCAATTCCGTTGACGGTCTTAAAGACCAGCTCAAGAGCGGTGTGATCGTTCTGATCAAGTCTGAAGACGGTAAAGCCAGTGCTGCCGTCGGTGTGACGAAAGACCTCGTCGGCAAGATCAAAGCCGGCGATGTGATGAAGTTTGTTGCCGAGCAGCTCGGCGGTAAAGGCGGCGGACGTCCTGACTTTGCACAGGGCGGCGGCGCAGCCCCTGCCGACATGAACGCTCTGCTCGGTAAGACCAGAACGTTCATCACAGAAAAGCTTGCTTAATCAGCTTTTCTGAACGGAACTAAACCGTTGTGAAACCTCCGGATGAAAATTCGGGGGTTTCTTTTTTTTTGGCACAAAAAAAGAAAAGGCCCGCGAATGCGAGCCTCTATCGAAGATGCAGTTCGATTAGTCCGGATAGCCTTCCGGATTCATTTGCTGCCAGCGCCACGTGTCTTCACACATTTTCTCGATGCCGCGCTTAGCCGTCCAGCCGAGAAGCTTCTTGGCAAGCTCAGGGTTTGTCCAGTAGGCAGCTTTATCGCCTGCACGACGCGGACAGATTTCATAAGGAATATGTTTTCCGCTGGCTTTCTCGAACGCTTTAACAAGCTCCAGTACAGTGGTGTTGCCACCGGTGCCGAGGTTAACGGTGAGAAGCTGGGACTTGCCGTCTAATACCCTCAATGCATCCAAATGACCTTCTACAAGGTCCTGAACATGGATATAGTCGCGGGCACCGGTGCCGTCTCTGGTCGGATAGTCGTTTCCGAATACTTTCAGAGAAGCGCGTCTGCCGACGGCAACCTGAGAAATGAAAGGCATCAGATTATTCGGGATACCGTTCGGATCCTCTCCGATTAAGCCGGATTCATGGGCTCCCACCGGGTTGAAATAACGCAAAATGGCAATCGACCAATCTGGTTCGGCTTTGAAGGTCTTACGCAGAACTTCTTCGATCATCCACTTGCTCAGACCGTAGTTGTTGATCGGAGCGAGCGGTGTGCTTTCGTCGAATTCATCGTAACCGGGGTCGCCGTAAACAGTTGCAGATGAAGAGAAGACAAATTCTTTGACGCCGAATTTCTTCATGACACGAAGCAGAACAATGGTTCCTTCAACGTTATAGGAAAAATAGAGAAGAGGGTCGGTTTCGGATTCTCCGACGGCTTTGCGGCCGGCAAAGTTAATGACGGCATCAATCGGATAATCCGTGAACAGCTTCTCTAAAGCCTGTTCATCTCGAATGTCACCGCGAACAAGTGTCGGACGCTTTCCGGTGATCATTTCAATGCGGTCTACGACGGCAGGTTTGGAGTTGCTGAAGTTATCAAAAATAATCGGCTCCATGCCGGCTTCGATCAAACGCACCACCATGTGGGAGCCTATGTAGCCGGTACCGCCGGTAACGAGAATATGTTTTTTCATAGTCCGCAAAATAAAAATTGGCAGTCCGCCCGAAGGCGGATGCCAAACAATCATCGAATAGAGCTAAAAATTATTTATCAAGTGCATCGAAAATGCGGCGGCTGACTTCCTTGACGTCGCCGACGCCGTCGATCTTGATATATCTTGTCTTGCTGTCGCCCTTAGCAGCCAGGTTCTGGTAGAAACCGACAAGAGCTTCGGTCTGAGCGTGGTAAACCTCAAGACGTTTTTTAACGGTTTCTTCTTTGTCGTCCGGACGCTGAACCAGGGGTTCGCCGGTAACGTCATCAACGCCTTCAACCTTAGGAGGATTGAATTTAACGTGATAAGTACGGCCTGAAGCGACGTGCACTCTGCGGCCGCTCATACGTTCAAGAATGACTTCATCGGGAACGGCGATTTCGACGACGTCGTCGATAGGGATACCGGCCTTAACCAAAGCTTCGGCCTGAGGAATTGTGCGAGGGAAGCCGTCAAAGAGGAAACCGTTCTTGCAGTCCGGCTTTTCTAATCTTTCTTTGACCAGGCCGATGATAATGTCATCGCTGACCAGTTCTCCTGCATCCATAATCTTCTTGGCAGCTAAACCGAGAGGAGTTCCGGCCTTTACTGCAGCTCTGAGCATGTCACCCGTAGAAATCTGAGGGATTCCGTAATGTTCACAAATACGGGCTGCTTGTGTACCTTTACCGGCACCGGGAGCTCCGAGAAGAATTAAGCGCATGAATGGCTCCTTTAATAATTGAGAATGTAAATTTAAATTTTGTGCCTTATTGCCTGTAATTTCAAGCTGTCCGAATGGATGAAAACTCAGCAATCGCTTGATCTTCGACAATAAAACTAAGGTTATTTATTCTGTAAGTAAGCACGTACGGCTTCCAAATCTGCAAGCGTGTCAACACCGGGAGGAATTTCTTCCTCGAAGGTGTCCACGGCGATCTTGTAGCCGTTGTAAAGTGCGCGCAGCTGTTCCAAGCTCTCCCAGCGCTCCAGATCCGACTTCGGAAGTTCGGGATAGGCTTTCAGGAAGGCGCAGCGGTAACTGTAAATACCGATATGACGCAGGCCGAGATGCTTCGGCAGCGCAGAGCGGTCTGTTGCAAAGCCGTCACGATCCCAGGGAATCGGCGCGCGGCTGAAATAAAGAGCCGAGCCATTCTTGTCGGTAACGACTTTCACAACATTGGGATTAAAGAATTCTTCCGCCGAATGAATACGAATGGCAGCCGTTCCCATGCTGCAGTCCGAGCGGTTCATTAGAAGTTCCGCAACATTCTTGATGACTTTCGGGGGAATCAAGGGTTCGTCCCCTTGGACGTTCACGATGATTTCGTCATCGGGGATTTTGCAGAGTTCGGCTGCTTCGCAGAGGCGGTCGGTACCGCAGGCATGATCTTTACGCGTTAAACAGGCTTCGATGCCGTTGGCTTCACAGGCTTTGAGAATCAGTTCATCGTCAACCGCGCAGATCACACGGGAGGCGCCGCTTTTTAAGGCCTGTTCGGCAACGCGCACGATCATCGGCTTTCCGCAGATGTCGGCAATGGGTTTATTGGGCAGGCGGGTGCTGGCTAAGCGAGCAGGGATAATGACGGTAAAGCTCATTTTTTATCCAGTTCCTCGATTTCTTCTTCTTTCATTTCTCGAGCTTCAGTCGGGACCATGCAGGGGATGCCGTCAATGACGGGGAAGGCCTTCATGTCGGAACGGCAGTAAAACTCTTTTTTCTTTTCGTTCCAAAGCAGCGGACCCTTACAGAGAGGGCAAACTAAAATTTCGGTAATTTTTGCATCCATAAGCATTCCGTTTAGAGTTGCTGAGCAGCTTCTTTGCTCTTCTTAGCTGCGGCAGTGATTTTCTTTTCGACAAAATCCACAAGAAATTTGTCGAGCTTGGTTTCCAGCGGGACCACGTAAATCCGCTCATCTTTTTTCAGATCAGCGTGCTTGCGGCATTTGACGGCGTCCTTTTCCGTAATGAAGATGAGATCTGCTTCGCAGTCTTTGAAAGGATTTTTGGAATAGTCGTAATGGTCCGGTAAGGCGATCGGGCGCACTTCCAATCCGTGGGCCTTCAGCATGGAGAAGAATCTTTCCGGGACGGCGATACCCGCCATGGCGACGGCCTTCAGTCCCTTTTTAAACTGCATTCTCGAAAGCGTATCCAAGGAGACGATCTCTCCGGTAGCGTAATTGATTGCATTGGTGAATCCGCTTGTCGCAACGTAGCGAGGTGTAGAAGATGTCACGACGTCTTCCGTAGCGTTCAACACAATCGCATCGACTTCATCAAGACGGGAGGGCGGTTCACGCAAAGGACCGGCAGGAAGAACCCAGCCGTTTCCTAAGCCGCGGGCACCGACGACGGCTAATTCCACGTCACGGTGAAGGGAGTAGTGCTGAAGGCCGTCGTCACTGATGATGACATTGACGGTCGGGTAGGCTTTCAGCAAAGCTTCGGCGGCTTCAACACGTTTCGGGCAGACAAACGTGGGTGCATCGGTGGCTTTTTTTATCAGCAAGGGTTCATCGCCGACGATGTCGGGATTACTGTCGAGGCGAACTTCAACCGGAGATTCTGCTTTGCCGCGGTAACCGCGGGAGATGACGCCGGGATTCCAGCCGCGTTCTTTCAGATCCTTGACTAAAGCGATGGTGACCGGGGTCTTCCCGGTTCCTCCGACATAAATATTGCCGACGACTACGACAGGCACTCCGACTTTAACGGGAACGGTTTTACGACGCCGTGAGGCTGCCATGGAGAGAAATACCGCAGAAGCGGGCAGGAGCAGCCAGGAAATCAGACCTTTGCGATCCCATTGTTTATGCAGAAACGTTTCTAGTTGTACTTGCATTGCCGTGAAGCAAAAAATAAAAGATTATTTTAACTTGATAGTGTGGAAAACTGCCGATAACTCATTATTTCTGCGAGCGCTTCCTAAATTTTCAAGTCTCTTCTGAAAGTTACAAAACCTAGGTAAAACCTTTACTTCAAAAGTCAATAGTATTTTGAGCAAAACACAAAATAATTATTTGCCGAGTACTCAAGAAGTTATGAAATTTAGAGGTCGTTTCATTGTTAATAACTTTGTGAATAACTCGGTGAGAAGTGACTTGATTTGGCAGCGAAAAAGCAAAAAAGAATTGCTAGGGAGGTAATTTTTGAAAATAAAATCTTTATAAAACAATGTATTAACAAATTCTCTCATTGAGAGGATAATTTTTTTATTCTTCGAATTCGAGCTGTTGAAAATGTGAATAAAATTGTGAGTAACTTGTGAAGCAAATGGAAATTTTGCAATCTCACTCGCTCCTTGTATTTAGCACGTAAACAATAAAATGTCCGAAAAAGCCTTCTCTGTCACGCAGTTTGTAGACATCGTTAATTTGTCATTTGAACAGTTCGAATCAGTGGCTGTTGAAGGGGAGATTTCATCTTCGACGAAAGCTTCAAGCGGACACTGGTATTTTTCAATTAAAGACGAAGAAGCGGTGCTTTCCTGCGCGATGTTTCGGGGGAAACTTTACTCCGTGCGCGGTGTCTTCAAGGTTGGCGACAAAGTTCGAGTCACAGGAAAACCGAATCTTTATCCCGGAAGCGGGAAATTAACATTTATTTGTTCGAAGATTGAAGCTGCCGGGGAGGGAAAACTCTATGAACTTTTCCTTCGTTTAAAAAACGAATTGGCAGCCTTAGGATGGTTTGACCAAAGCCGAAAGAAGCCGATTCCGCGAGTACCTCGCACGATCGGAATTATCACAAGCAGAACGGGTGCTGCGCTGCAGGATGTGATGAATCGCCTTCGGGGGCGTGCACCTTACGTTAGCGTCCTCCTTTATCACACGGCCGTCCAGGGAAAGGGTGCTGAGGCCGAGATCGCTCAGAGAATCAATAAAGCGAATTCGGACAACAAAGCGGATGTCCTGCTGCTGGTTCGCGGCGGCGGATCCCTCGAAGACTTGTGGTGCTTTAATGAGAAAATTGTCGCCGAGGCGATCGTCAATAGCCATATTCCGATCATTTCGGGCATTGGCCATGAGACCGATACGACTATTGCAGATTTTGCAGCGGATTTTCGTGCACCCACACCGACCGGAGCGGCTGAAGCGGCCGCGGAAAAGCAATCCGTCTTGTTCTATGAAATCGACTCGGCGTGGAACTTGCTTCACCGCTCCTTTGAGAATCAATTCAATCGAGCGCTTCAAGACGTGGAAAATGAATCGCGGCCGTTTGAAAATCCTCAGACCTTTTTGCAAACCTTCCGCCATCGCCTGTCCGCGGTTTCGTATCTTCAGCGCCCGGTGTTGGACTATTACCGCCAAAACCTGACGTTTTTGAGAACCAGACTTCAGCTCGATATGCGGAAATCTCTCTCTTCTTCGCTTGAAAGAGAAAAATTTGCCGCTCGCTACTTTATCTCTCCGAGCCGCTTCATCGAGTCGTATGAAAAAAGACTCCAGGCGGCCTCCCCGATCCTAAGGCTGGATACGGCAGCAATGAGAAGCAGAATCGATTTGGTTTTTAGCGCCATAAACACGGCACAAAGTGCATGTTTGAGAATGAACAGTGCGGAATTGGATGTCGCAGGAGAAAATCTTCAGGCTGAGATGAAGGTAAAAATCCGTACAGCCTCCGACGCTGTCCGCTTAGCTGCCCCGCAAATGACATACGCCTTTGCGGTACAGGGTTCAAGATGCGGCGAACTTTTTGCGATGATTTCGGGCGTTGTCCAATCGACGATCTCAGCAAATCAAAAAGTGCTTCAAAAAGAATCCTCCTGGCTAAAAAGATCTCGGCCGAAATTAGATCGCTCCCCGTTGAATGCGGCCTGTACTTCCGTGCGCAACAGCCTGATTCAAAAGTTTGAAAAGGACACCATCCGTCTGCGCAGTCTGGAACAAGTCTGGGAGTTGTTAGATCCAGCCAAGCAAATCCGCGGCAACAGCGCTTTTATCTATCGCGGCGGCAAACCCGTGATGTCGGTCAGTGAGCTGAAAAATGGGATGGATATCGAGGTTATGATGAAGGACGGAGCTTTTGTTGCTCGAGTTGGGGAGATAAAGAAAGACTAAGGATGTCTGCATACCATAATGGTCTGCACAAGAATTAAGGAGATTAAAGCTATGGCATTTACAGTACCCCCGCTTCCTTTTGCAATGGACGCTCTTGAACCGTATATGAGTTCCAAGACGCTTTCCTACCATTACGGCAAGCACAATAAAGCTTACAACGACACTTTAAATAACCTGATCAAAGGCACGGATTATGAAAGCATGCCTTTGGAAGAAATTATTCGCACAACGCAGAGCGGTCCGATTTTTAACAACGCCGCTCAGTGCTTTAACCACACTTTCTTTTGGAACAGCCTGAAACCGAACGGCGGCGGCCAGCCTACCGATGTGATTGCTGCTCAGATCAATGCTAAATGGGGCAGCTACGACGCATTCGCAGACGCCTTCACGAAGAGCGCTGTCGGCAACTTCGGTTCCGGCTGGACTTGGCTGGTTGAAAAGGAAGACGGCACACTCGATATCGTCAATACCAGCAACGCGGGCACTCCGATCACCGGAACGGATTCTCCGCTGATTACCTGCGACGTTTGGGAACATGCATATTATCTTGATTACTACAATATGCGCGTTACGTTTGTTCAGACGTTCCTGCAGCACCTTGTGAACTGGGATTTCGCTGCAAAGAACTATAAATAATCCTTTGACGATTTCGTTCCGAAAACACTCGGAATGAAGACAAAAAAAGAAAGCGGGGCCGGACTAAATGTCCGGCCTTCGCTTCTACAAACCAAGGAGAAATCAAAAAGGTTCCGTTAATTAGGATTGAACTTGAACTGCGGATGGCATTCGGCACAGTAGTTCACGGGTGCTTCATGCTGCAGATGACATAAGGTGCATTCGCCGTTGTGAGGCGCTTTGTGCGGGTTAACCGGCCCGATGGCTTTTGTCTTTTCAACTAAAGCGTCTTTCTGATGGCACTTCAGACAAGTCTCCTGATCAGGATATTCAGGACTCTTCCCGTCAGGACCGTGACAGGAAGCGCAAGCCATACCGCGGGCAACGTGGCGATCGGCGCCGAACTTCGGAGTCTCGGCGGAAAAAGCCGAAGACATCGTGAAGAAGGCAGCAAGAACAACCAGTAAAGATGCTGTTTTTTTCATAATCTTCTCCGAGAGGAATTTTTAAATTTCCGAATTTTTTTGAGATTTCGTTTTTTCTATTATTGAAGTCCGCAGACCGCTTTTCAATCTGTACCAAGGTACATGTACCAAAGTACATATTCGACTTTTTTGAACTTTCCTAGACTGTGCTCATCGGATCAAACGATCCACGGTTTCAAAACAAAATTTCCTTTTAAATCCTTTCGGAGTAAATAAGATGAGTACTAACCGCCGTGACTTCCTTAAATTGGCCGGTGCTGCCGCTGCTGCTATTACTTCTGCCGCTGCCGCACACGCCGGAGTTCCTGCTTCTTCCGTCACTAAATTCGATGATGAATATGATGTCGTCATCATCGGTTCCGGTTTTGCCGGTATGGCTTGCGCACTGAAAGCCGGTCAGGCAGGCAAGAAAGTTCTGATCCTTGAAAAAATGCCGACTGTCGGAGGCAACTCCGCTATCTGCGGCGGCAACGTCGCTTGCCCGGTCAACCCCGTCCAGGCGGCTCAGGGAATCAAAGACAGCAAAGAACTTTTTATCGCTGACTGCTTGAAGGACGGTCTTGGTATTAACTACCCGAACCTGCTTGGCACCATCGCTGACCGCTGCAATGACACCATCAAGATGGTCGTAGACTGCGGCTGCGAATTCGTCCCCAACAAGATGCTCTTCGAAGCCGGTCACTCCGTCCCTCGTTCTTATGAAATCAAGGCCGGTACTGGATCCGGATACATTATCCCGATGCACAATGAGCTCAAGAAGCTCCCCAACGTCAAGATCATGACGCGTGCCAAATTCGATGATTTCATTCTCGACGAAAACGGCCGTGTGGTCGGTGTGACATACCGCAAGGGCTATCGTTTCGACTCTAAACTGCAGAGCGACGATATCGAAAACAAGAGCGGTCGCCCCGCCACTGTTAAAGCAAAGAACGGCGTAATGCTGGCTGCCGGCGGTTTCTCCCGCGACATCTTCTTCCGTCAGGCTCAGGATCCTCGCGTTGTTCCGACCACAGACTCCACCAACCAGCCAGGTGCGACTGCCGGTGTGCTGATCAAAGCCTTGGGTATCGGCGCTCAGCCTGTTCAGCTTTGCTGGCTGCAGTTCCTTCCGTACTGCAACCCGCGTGAAAAAGGCTTCGGTGTTTCCGTTAACTTCACCAACCACGCCTGCATGGACTTAGGTCTGGTTGTTGACAGAAAGACCGGAAAACGCTTCATGGACGAACACGCCGGCCGTAAGATCAAATCCGATGCTCTGTTCAAAGTCATCGGTACGGACGAAAACTATCCGATTGCGATCTGCGACGACGCCATTGTTAAAGCCATCAACCCGTCCTTCGTTAAGCTTCCCTTGGAAATGGGTACGGTTAAGAAGTTCGACACACTCGAACAGCTGGCTGACGCCTTCGGTATTCCCAAACAGTCTCTGTTGGATGAAGTCGCTAAGTTCAACGGCTACGTTAAAGCTAACGACGACAAAGACTTCCACCGCATCCTTACGTTCAACAAAGGACTCGATGTTTCCAAGGCTCCGTTCTACGGCATTGAAGTCAGCCCCAAGATCCACCACACCATGGGCGGCGTAATGATCAATGAAAAAGCAGAAGTCATTTCTGCCAACACCCACAAACCGATCCCCGGTCTCTACGCTGGCGGTGAAGTGGCAGGCGGCGTGCACGGCGCATCTCGTCTGGGTACCGTGGCAGTTATCGATGCTTTGACATTCGGTATGATTGCCGGCGAAAACTTCGCCAAGATGCAGTAACTTTTTAGGAGGGCGGTTCGGCGATTAAGCCGAACCACGGCCGGAGCAGACGAATAGTTTGTTCCGGCTTTTAGTTTGTCTGGCGCGGAAGAGGAAGTCGTGAGATCTTGTCTCCGGGTTTGACGTGATTTTTCTCGAACCAGGATTCGTTCATTTCCAGTGCGTAAACCGCTTTTGCCTTGCTGCAGTGAATATCAAGCGTTAAAGGCTTCATCTTCTCAATATTGATAATGAAGCCGTCTTTATCAATGAAGGCAACGGAAAGAGGGATGAGCGTGTTTTTCATCCACATGCAGATTCCGTCATTTCGATCCATGACGAACAGCATTCCGGAGTTTTCCGGCAGATGCTTGCGAAACATCAGACCTTTTTCTCGACTGGCATTGTCGGCGGCAACTTCGACAGGAACCGTAATGCCTTTTACCATGAGTTTGGTCGTATCGGCTGCGAAAGCGGCTTGAACGCTTGTAAGAAGAATAAGGGCAGCGGAGAAAAGGGCTGTTCGGATATTCAGTGTCATGGCTAACGTAAGAAAAGAAAAGGAGCTCCGAGAGCTCCCTTCGTTTAACAAAAAACGAATACTAATTAGGCGGGTTTGATGTTGTCAGCCTGCTTGCCTTTTTCGCCTTCTTTCAGGTCGAATGTGACACGCTGGCCTTGTTTCAACGTCTTGAAACCATCCATTTTAATTGCAGAGAAATGGGCGAAAAGATCTTCTCCGCCGTCATCGGGAGTGATGAATCCGTATCCCTTAGCGTCGTTAAACCATTTCACGGTTCCTGTTGCCATATTTAAACTTCTCCAAAAAACTGACGGCGATGTCCATTACTCTCACGCGCCTAATACTAAAAACGATTGTCGAACTCTGTGAGCAAGACGAGTGACTGTTACATTCTTATGGGATTGTAAATAAATGTCAATTGGTAAATTTCGCATATAAAAGAAATACAAATCTCGGCAACGGAGGGTAACTTCTTGTATTTTCTCTTATAAAGGCGATTTTTCACGGAGAATTTATTGGATTTTTTAAGTTTGAAGTTTTTCTTCTTTTATAAAAAGCGTTGCAGTTACACCACAAGAAAGGGCCGAATCTGTAAGATTTGTAAAAATTTTACCCGTGCGTTAACTGAAATTGACATGCCGATGGAACTCAGTGGAGAGACAAAAAAGCCGGCATTTCAGCCGGCCGAATAGGTCTTGTTCTTGTTCTTAATGACGCCCGGAGGAACCGAAACCGCCGGTTCCGCGCTCTGTGGCTTCAAATTCATCCACAACTTCAAAGGTCGGCTGAACAACCGGAACGATGACCAACTGGGCAATTCGTTCCATGGGTTCAACAGTAAAAGCCTGCTGAGAGCGATTCCAGCAGGAGACCATCAGTTCTCCTTGATAGTCGGAATCAATAAGTCCGACTAAGTTGCCGAGCACGATGCCGTGTTTATGACCGAGACCGGAACGGGGCAGGATTAAAGCGGCATAGCCGGGATCGCCGATGTAGATCGCAAGTCCGGTTTTGATGAGCTTGGTTTCGCCGGGCCGGAGGACGAGCGGTTCATCTATCACGGCACGAAGATCTAATCCGGCGGAGCCGGCCGAAGCGTAGCTCGGCATTTTTTCGCGGATCTTCGGATCCAAGATCTTAATTTGAAGTTTCATATCTTTAAATCTCTTTCTTTTTAAGAAGGTCGGCGAGGGCTTCAATAATCTCTTCGGCAAGTTTCGCCTTAGAAATGCGGCCTTTGGCTACGATTCCTTCATTGGTGACGAAAGATGCCTGATTCTGAGCACTGCCGATCGCAGATGCCGGATTGACGACAATCATATCCGCGGCTTTTGACTTAAGTTTCTTGCGCGCGTTTTCGGCAAGATTGTCGGTTTCGGCAGCAAAACCGATAACAGCCGCGCACAGGCCGGAATGACCGACATAGGAAAGAATATCGGGATTTTTAACGAGGTTGATCGTTAAAATGTCCTGATCCTTTTCTTTCTTAAGTTTATTTTCTGAGTATTCGGCCGGCCGCCAGTCCCCGACTGCAGCCACGCCGATAAAAGCATCGGGCTTATTTTCGGTTAGTTTCTTTTTGACCTCTGCAAACATCTCTTGGGCTTGTTGAACAGGAATGACGGCTGCTTTGTCCGGATAAAGTACGGCAACGGGTCCGCTGACGATCGTGACCTCGGCGCCGGCGCGAACGGCTGCCGCAGCAATGGCGGCTGCCTGTCGTCCGGAAGATCCGTTGGTGATGCCGCGAACCGGATCAAAAGGCTCAAACGTCGGCCCGGCAGTCATCAAGACTTTTTTCTCGGAAAGTATCGGAGGCGTAAAGAAAGCTTCAATATCCTCCAGAATTTGCACTGGTTCTCGCAGACGTCCCTCTCCGACATCGCCGCAGGCTTGACTGCCGGCTTCCGGACCGGAAAAAAGAACGCCGTCGCCTTTGAGCGTTTGAACGTTTCTGACCGTCGCCGCGTTCCGCCACATCTGTACGTTCATTGCCGGGCAAAGCATTAAAGGACATTCACGTGCAAGCAGCGTGCTTGAAACTAAATCGTCGGCAATGCCGTTGGCAGCTTTTGCAATGATGTTTGCCGTTGCCGGAGCTATGACGATGAGATCTTTATTCTTGCGAAGAGAAATATGCGGAAGCCGCATTTTAGGATCCCAGAGATCCTCTGCGACCGGCTTCCCGCTGAGCGTCTCAAATGTCAGCGGCCCCACAAACTGCGCAGCTGCCTTAGTCATCATGACCTCAACATCGGCGCCGGCTTTCACGAGCAGACGGAGAAGTTCACAGGCTTTGTAGGCGGCGATACCGCCTGTGACGCCTAAAAGGATACGTTTCCCCTGAAGAGACATTTTCAATCTCCGATTAATTCTTCTTTCCGAAGAATTCAGCCAGGACGACAATGGCGGCGCCGCAGCAAATGCAGATATCGGCGACATTGAAAGCCGGCCAGTGGTAGGAACCTAAATGAAAGTCTAAAAAATCTACGACTACGCCGATGGTGAAACGGTCCCATGCATTGCCGAGCGCGCCGGAAAGAACTAGAGCGAGCCCGAGGCACAAAAATTTACGGGCGCTGTTGCGGCTGATGATCACGCAAATCACCAAACTCACAATTATGGCCAGGCCTGCAAAAAGCGGACGCTGCCAGCCGCCGGCATCGGCTAAGAAGGAAAAAGCCGCCCCGCTGTTGTACGCGACGACTAAGTTGAAGAAATCCGTGATCCGATCGACATCGCCTGTAATAAGACGATGCTGAATCCAGTTTTTGGTCCATTGATCGAATCCGGTCAGTGCCAGTGCAAAAACCAGCCAGCCCAGAAGGGCCGGCCAGTTCCACTGTCTAACGGAAGAGACAGTCTTTCTCATTAGGCAAAGCGTCTGGTTTCAGGCGTGCCGAAAAGATTGCCGACGCAGCGGCAGCACAGTGTCGGATAGTTCTTGTCTTCCCCGACGCTTTCCTTGTACTGCCAGCAGCGTTCGCACTTCTTAGCTTCACTGGGTTTCACCGAGATGACGCGCTCAGGGCTGACGCCGTCAAGCGTGACCTTGCTGGTAATCATCACGAAAGCAGCTTCATCCCCTAAACCTTTGATCAGGTCATATTCTTCCTGCGGGAGCTTCAGAGAAACTTCAGCCTGCAGGGAAGAACCGATCAGACCTTTTTCGCGCTGACGCTCGATTTCCATCTGAACGTTCGAGCGAAGGTCACGGATGATGGACCACTTGTTGAGCAGTTCAACGCCTTCCTTCACATTCGGCAGCTCTGCATAACGTTCAACGAAAATCGTGCCCTTGTTTTCCGGATTGAAGACGGCGTAAGCCTCTTCAGCGGTAAACGAAAGCGCCGGGGCAAGCAGTTTCAGGAGTGCATCCGTGATGTACCACAAAGCGGTCTGTGCAGAACGACGAGCCGCGCTGTCCGGCGCAGTGGTATAGAGACGATCCTTGAGGATGTCCAAGTAGAAGCCGCCTAAGTCGCCGCTCGCAAAGAGCTGGAGCGCTGCGTAAGCGGTATGGAACTGGTACTGGTCGTACTTGTCCAGAATTTCTTCCTGGAGTGCTTTCATGCGGGCAATGGCCCAGCGATCCAGTTCAACCATCTCTTCCACGGGCACAGCGTCTTTCTTGATGTCGAAGTCGCTGGTGTTGGCGAGCAGGAAGCGGATTGTATTTCTGAAGCGGCGATAAGCGTCAACGGTACCTTTAAGGATCTTTTCGCCCAGAGAAATTTCTCCGGTGTAGTCAGACGAGGCAACCCACAAACGAAGAATTTCAGCGCCGTACTTGTCGTTGATTTCAGACGGTGCAATGACGTTTCCGAGAGACTTACTCATCTTGCGGCCCTGTTCGTCAACGGTGAAGCCGTGTGTCAGAAGTCCCTTGTACGGAGCGCGGCCGTCGATGGCGCATCCTGTGAGCAGAGAAGAGTGGAACCAGCCGCGGTGCTGGTCGCTGCCTTCGAGATAAAGATCGGCCGGATAAGTCAGCTTATCGGCATGAGAGCCTCTCATCACGGTCATGTGTGTCGTACCGGAGTCAAACCACACGTCAAGCGTGTCTTTGGACTTCTCGTACATTTCCGGTTCCATGTCCGTGAGTTCAGCCGGTGTCAGACGGGTCCAGGCTTCAATGCCTTCCTTTTCAACGACGTCAGCGACTTTGCTGAGAATCTTCATCGTTTCAGGATGAAGTTTGCCGGTTTCCTTATGAATGAGGAAGGGCAGGGGAACGCCCCAGTTTCTCTGACGGGAAATACACCAGTCAGGGCGATTGGCGATCATGTTGTGGAGACGCACTTCGCCCCATTCAGGAACGAACTGGGTTGCTTCAACTGCTTCCAAGGCGGTCTTACGCAGCGCATCTTTCGGATCGTTTTCATTGATGACACCCTGAGTGTCCGCATTGGCTTCGTCCATGCGGATAAACCACTGGTTGGTGGCGCGATAAATCAAAGGTGTCTTATGGCGCCAGCAGTGCATGTAGCTGTGCATGACTTCGCCGCGGGACAGCAAGTTGCCGGTAACGGCAATGGTGTCGAGGATCTTGTTCTTAGCTTTCCAAACATTCAGGCCGCCGAAGAGCGGCAGAGAGGCGGCATACTCACCGTTGCCCTGGACCGGGTTCAGGATCTCGTCGTTGGTGAAGCCTGCGCTCTTGCAGGAAATGTAGTCATCCACACCGTAGGCAGGAGCCGAGTGAACAATACCGGTACCGGAAGTGGACTCGACGTAGTCGGCGAGCAGAACCGGGGAGAAGCGGTCGTAGAAAGGATCAAGCGCAGCCAGCGGATGCTTGAAGCGGATGCCCTTGAAAGTTTCGCCCTTGGCTTTAGCGATGACTTTGCCTTCCATGCCGTAACGCTTGAGCGCTTCTTCATAGAGGCCTTCGGCAAGAATGAAGCTGCGGTTCGGAGTTTCAACAAGAACGTACTCCAGATCCGGATGCATGTTCAAAGCCTGGTTGGCCGGAATGGTCCAGGGTGTCGTTGTCCAAATAACGACAGCGGTGGGTTTTTCCAGTTTGACGCCGAAGACGCCTTCGAGCTTGCCTTTGTCCTCATCGGAAATCGGGAAGGCAACGTCTAATGTCGGAGACTGGCGGTCCTTATATTCGACTTCGGCTTCTGCCAAAGCGCTCTGGCAGTCAAAACACCAGTTCACGGGTTTCAGGCCGCGGTAGATAAAGCCTTTGCCCAAAATTTCGCCCAAAGCACGAATTTCTTCTGCCTCGGTTTCCGGACGCATGGTAAGGTAAGGATCGTTCCAGTCACCCAGCACGCCGAGTCTCTGGAAGCCGGCCATCTGAGATTTCACCTGCTCTTTGGCATAGGCGCGGCACTTGGCCATGACTTCTTCTTTCGGAAGATTTTTACCGTATTTCTTTTCGATCTGAATTTCAATCGGCATACCGTGGCAGTCCCAGCCCGGTACGTACGGAGCATCAAAGCCTTCCAATGTTCTGGATTTAAGAATGATGTCCTTCAAAATCTTGTTGACTGCGTGGCCGACGTGAATGTTTCCGTTGGCGTACGGAGGGCCGTCATGCAGCAGGAAGCGTTTTGCTCCTTTGCGTGCGGCACGAACTTTACCGTACACGTCCTTTTCCAGCCATTCTTTAATCCAGGCCGGTTCGCGCTTGGGCAGGTTGCCGCGCATCGGGAATGGTGTGTCGGGTAAATTCAGCGGATATTTTTTATCTTCAGCCTGAGGCTGTTTTTTCTGAGAAGAATCAGTCATTTTAGTCCTTGGCCCCCTCGGGCTCTTCAAGGGTTAATCAAAAATCAGATACGAAGTCCTAAGATCTGTTTGGCTTTGAGCTGATCATCGGCAATCGCTGCACGGAGCTCTTCAAGAGAACCGAATTTTTTCTCGTCTCGAATCTTGGAGAAAAATTCGACCTTAACATCCTGGTCGTAAAGATCGCCGTGGAAATTAAAGAGATGAGTTTCCAGAAGGTACTCGCCGTGATCGTCGACCGTCGGTCTTCTTCCGACACAGGCCACGCCTTCAATCGGACGAGGACCGATACCGTGCGCTTTGACGGCATAGACACCTTCAATGGCAGGTTTGGCTTTGGAATGCGGCGGGAGAATACGCTGATTGATCGTCGGGAATCCGAGTGTGCGTCCGAGCTGTTTGCCGTGGAGAACCCGACCGCTGATCATGTAAGGACGCCCTAACATGTAATTGACTGTCGGAATATCGCCTTCGGCTAAAGCATGACGGATGCGGGAGCTCGAGATTGGCGCATGCGTGTGATAAAGCATCGGCATAGGATGAACTTCGAAGTGAAATTCTTTTCCGAGCTGTTCCAAAAGCTTGATGTCGCCGGCGCGTTTGTCTCCGAAACGGAAATTTTCTCCGACTGTCACCCAGCGCGCGTGAAGTCCGTCCACAAGGATTTCCTTCACGAAGTCGCAGGGAGAGAGCGAAGCTAAATGCTCGTTAAAGCGAAGAATGTAAACACGCTGGATACCGCAGGCTTCAATGGCTTCCACTTTATCGTGCAGGCTCGAGATACGACGCGGTGCGTCTTCGGGATTAAAAAATTCACGCGGATGAGGTTCAAAAGTTAAAACAGCCGGGCAGAGCAGTCTGGCGTGTGCGGCCTCAACAACTTCATGAAGAAGTGCTTGGTGGCCGCGGTGAACTCCGTCGAAGTTTCCGATGGCAACCGCACAGTCAAGCCGTTCTTCAGGACTTGGCAGTCCCCTAAAAACCTTTTTCATCCTTAGTTTCCGTGAACAAAATAATCAGTCTCAAAAAACAGAGTTCGGACACGAATAAGAAATCGGTCCGAACAACTGATTATAAAAGACGCTTGCCGACGGCTTAGGCCAATGAATATGAAAATTCTTGTTAGAAAAGCCTTTTCTTTCAAAACCAACGGAGAACAGTGGCAAAATCTCGGTATTCATTACAAACACATCCCATCATGTCTAAAAATATCGTTGTCTTAATCTCAGGAAGAGGCAGTAATTTCAAAGCGGTTTACGAGCGTTCCGTTCAGGAAAATTGGCCGGAGAAGTACGGCGTCCGAATTTCCGGCGTGATCTCTAACCGTCCTGAAGCCGGCGGACTCACTTTTGCAAAGGAAAACAACATTCCTTTCAAGGTGATTGATCACAAAGAATTTCCGACTCGAGAAGCTTTTGAAGAAGAGCTCATCAAGGCCTGCGGGGATTTCAAGGCAGACCTTATTGTTCTGGCCGGCTTCATGAGAGTTTTGACACCGCTGTTTGTTAATGCATTTGAAGGAAGAATTCTTAACATCCATCCTGCACTGCTTCCGATGTTCCCCGGACTTCATACCCACGAAAGGGCATTAGAAGCGGGAATTCGAATTCACGGTGTTACTGTTCACTTTGTGTCGGCAGTATTAGACGGAGGCGCAATTGTAGGGCAGGCAGCAGTGCCCGTTCTCGCAGGCGATACACCCGATGAACTGGCAGCGAGGGTTCTGAAGCAGGAACACGTCCTTTATCCTCGTGCCGTGCGCCTTGTTGCCGAAGGAAGAGTCAGGTTGGAAAACGGCAGAACGATCATGGATAGAGAAGCAAGTCAGGAACTTGCGATTCTCGGCTGATCGGATCTGCCATTCGGAGTAAAAAATTGGAATCTAAAGCAAATAAAAGCGGGGCCGCTCGCCCGGGCAGACGCCGGGAAGCACCCAAGCGTCATTTAACCGATCGTCAGCGCGCGGCCAAAGAACGTTTGGCTCGTATGTCGCCGGAAGAAAGAAGAACACACGATCCGAAGAAGGCGCCTAATCCTCGAATGAAGAGCACACATAACGGCGAAGTTCGCATTACTTCGCTGATTGTGGACGAGCTTGCAAAGGCTCTTCGCAAGATTTTGAAGCTGGACGGCCCGGCTGACGTCCTGATGAGCCTTTATTTCAAAAACGCGCGTCATCTGGGTCCGCGTGAAAGAACCATCATTGCCGAAGCTATCTACTACACGATGCGCCATCTCTCCATGATCACTTGGCGCATGGCCCCCGTCTGTCCGGCCAAAGCGCCGAAGCTGACGGGGCTGCTTACGCTGGCGCTGCAGTACGGCATTGATAATATTCCGGACGCCATCCTGGGGCGTGAAAAGGAACCTCTGAAGAATATGCTTCGCCCGAAGAATTCAGAGGCCCCGAAAGAAATTCAGGCCGAGGTACCTAAATGGCTCTACGACAAAGCAGTGGTTCAATACACTGACCACAAGGCTTTGTTTGAGGCTATGCAGCAGAGCGCTCCTTTGGATTTGAGGGTCAATACACTCAAAGCCACGCCCGACGAGGTCATTGAAGAGCTGACTCAGCACGGTGTTCAGGCAGAAAAGGGCCAGTACTCTCCGGAATGCGTTCGTTTGAACATTAAACCGGCATTGACTCAGTGGCCGATTTACAAAGAAGGCAAAGTTGACGTTCAGGACGAAGGCTCGCAGCTGATTGCTCGTTTGGTTCAGCCCAAACGCGGCGAAATGGTTTGCGACTTCTGCGCCGGTGCGGGCGGTAAGACGTTGGCGCTGGGTGCGCTGATGAAATCCACCGGCCGCATCTACGCTTTTGATGTCAATGAAAAGCGTCTGGCAGGACTGACGCCGCGTATGCGTCGTGCCGGTTTGTCCAACATCCATCCCGCCGTGATTCGCAATGAACATGACCTGCGCGTAAAGAGACTGTACGGAAAAATGGACAGAGTCCTGGTCGATGCTCCGTGCTCGGGCACCGGAACGTATCGTCGTAACCCTGACTTGAAGTGGAGATTCGGAGAAGACGAACTCGATCGGATCAACGAGATTCAGAAATCGGTGATTCGCTCTGCGGCGAAGATGCTGAAAGCCGGCGGCCGCTTGGTTTACGCGACTTGCTCGATTCTGCAGAGAGAAAATCAGGACGTTATCAATGACTTCCTGGCCGAAAATCCCGATTTTCGCCTGCTGAATTCATACGAAATTTTGGGCAAGCAGGGAATCGAAATTTCTCCTTACCAAGCTCAGAGATTCGGTGACTTCTTCGTGATGCTGCCTCAGCTCAACGGAACCGACGGGTTCTTCGGCGCTGTGCTCGAGAAAGTTAAACCCGAGTCCAAACGCAAGGCTTCGAAGGCTGAAGAAGAGACAGCTTCTGAAGTCCCGACACTAGAGCAGAAGAAAGAAGCTTCGACGGAAGCTGCCGCATCGGCTGAAGCCGCTCAGACGGATCAGCCTTCCGAAGAGGTGAAGGAAGAGCTGCCTGAAGCGGCAGACGAACCGGCAAAAGCCTAAGTTCCGAAAAACAAAAACTCGCGGTCTTGAAATTCTCAAAACCGCGAGTTTTTTCGCTTTTTTCAGGCAATAAAAAACCGAGACTTGCGCCTCGGTTTTCGTAAAACCTTACCGAATTACTTCAGCTTGGTTTCTTTGTAGATCACGTGCTTGCGGGCAACCGGATCGTACTTGGACATTTCCATCTTGCCACTAGAATTGCGTTTGTTCTTAGTGGTTGTGTAGAAGTGACCTGTACCGGCGGTAGAAGCCAGTTTGATTTTTTCACGAATACCTTTCGCCATGGTGAACTCCTATTAGATTTCGCCGCGGGCGCGAAGGTCCGCCAGAACTGCTTCAATGCCGTTCTTATCAATCGTACGCAATGCAGCGTTAGTAACTCTCAAACGAACCCAGCGATTTTCGCTTTCAACCCAAAAACGGCGGTACTGCAGATTGGGCATGAAGCGGCGCTTGGTCTTGTTATTCGCGTGCGAGACGCGATTGCCAACCATGGGAGCCTTGCCGGTGACTTGACACACTCGTGCCATCGCTAACTCTCCAGAATAATAACTGTTATAAAAAACTTTTCTCGCGCCGAAATACTGCCTCGGGGAGAACCAAAAACAGCGATTATACTGATTTTTCAAACTTTTTGCATTGGTCCCCGACACTTATTTTCCGATCGCAGGTCTGAAGGAGTAAATTGGCGGATCAATGATTTACGCTTTTCGAAGCCGATTTAACGCGGAAGCCGTGATTCTTCATGTCTCGGACAAGAATGCCCTCGGTTTTCAGGAAAGAATCCGAATCGAAAAATCAGCGTTTCTATTAATATGTAAGAACATTTGATCTGCTTTTATCGTAAATATATGAAAATTCTGCTGGCCCAACCAAGAGGCTTTTGTGCCGGTGTTGACCGTGCGATTGCGATCGTCGAAAGAGCACTTGCAGTGCACGGAGCACCGATCTACGTCCGCCATGAAATCGTTCACAACAAACACGTGGTCAATTCTCTGAGAGAAAAGGGCTCGATTTTTGTAAATGAAATCGACGAAGTGCCGGACGGATCGGTCCTCGTGTTCTCGGCGCACGGCGTGCCGAAAGCAGTGGAAGAAAAGGCCAGAGCCCGTGATCTGACGATTTACGATGCGACTTGCCCTCTGGTGACTAAAGTTCATATGGAAGTCATCAAGATGCACAAGCAGGGCTACCGCATCATCATGATCGGACATGCCGGTCACCCGGAAGTGGAAGGGACGGTCGGACAAGTTGATTCCGAAATCAATGTCATTGAAAAACCTGCTCAGGTCTGGGATCTCGAGGTCGAGAACCCGGAAAAAGTTGCCTATGTCAGTCAGACAACGATTTCCTACGATGACGCCAAAGGGCTGATCCAGGAATTAAAGAAACGCTTTCCATTAGTCGCGGAACCCAAGAAAGCGGACATCTGTTATGCCACTCAGAATCGTCAGGATGCGGTCAAGGAGTTGGCACGCCGCGTAGATCTCGTGCTGGTGGTCGGCTCAAAGAGCAGCTCGAACTCCAATCGACTCAGAGAAGTCGCTGAAGGCGCCGGCACAAAGGCTTACTTGTTGGATGACGCAGGAGAAATTAATCCTGACTGGTTCAAAGGTATAGAAAGAGTCGGCATTACGGCTGGCGCCAGCGCCCCGGAAATCTTGGTCGACGAAATCGTCGAAAAACTCAAGACTCTAGGCGCCGATGAAGTCGAAACCATGGCAGGTCAGCAGGAAGACGTGAAGTTTCCGCTCCCGAAGGGTCTGTGGAAGAAAGATCTGGAGAATGCTCGTGACAATCAAAAGTAATCAGGCGCTTTTGAACGCTCCGTTCGGTTCGATCCTTTTGACGTTTAAAGACGGCGAGCTCATTAGATGTGAGCTGTCGGAAACAGCAGTCGAAGAAGACCTCGGAAGTTTTGCTGATCACAAGGCGGTTCAGGCTCTGAACTCTTATTTGAAAGGCAATATTCATGCCTTAGACAATTGGAAGCCTAGTGAAGAGGGCACGGAATTTCGCTGTCAGGTATGGAAAGAAATTGCAAAGGTTAAAGCCGGTGATACCGTGACCTACGGACAAATTGCCGATAACCTCGGCAGCTCTCCTCGTGCTGTGGGTTCCGCCTGCGGAGACAATCCGCTGCCGATTTTTGTTGGGTGTCATCGTGTTGTCGGAAAGAGCAATTTGGGCGGATTCGCGCATTCGGCCGCCAATGTCTCAATAAAATGTTGGCTGCTCAAGCACGAACAGCAAAACATGTGAGGAGTTTGAATGAGTAAGAAAGAACATGTTTCTGCCACGCCGGCAACCATGTGGCTGAAGCAGCATAAAGTGCCTTTTGAAGACGGAATTTATGAGTACGTGGAACACGGGGGCACGGCTCAGGCGGCCGCGTGTTTCGGTGTGGATGAACACAACGTCGTAAAAACGCTCATCATGCAGGACGAACATGAGAAACCGCTCGTTATCCTGATGCACGGCGATCGCGAGGTTTCCACCAAGAATCTGGCTCGCCAAACGAACCGTAAACACATCGAACCCTGCAAACCGGCAATCGCTGAGAAGAATTCCGGCTATCAGGTCGGCGGAACTTCGCCGTTCGGTACGAAGAAGAACATGCCGGTGTACGTCGAAAAAACGATTTTGGATTTGCCGTTCATTTATATCAACGGCGGCAGGCGCGGCTACAACGTCAAGATTGATCCGAAAGTGCTGAAGGACCAATTGGGCGCCGTCGAAGTCGAATGTGCGATTGAAAAGTAGTCTCTGACCGCCAGTTTTAGACAGATAACGAAAGAGCCGAGGTTTCTGATCTCGGCTCTTTTGCTAAGTGCAGTATTTGCGGTGTTCGGCGGGAATCTTCCAGTGCTCGCCAAAACAAAAACTAATCGTTATCGTTCGGATGCTCCAGCGACCATCTCGGTTTAATAGAAAATCCGTCCGGCTTCTTATTCCTCAAATCTTTAATTTCAGCTAAGTGAGCTCCTGCGGCAGCTGCAATCATGGCGCCGTTGTCGGTGCAAAGCGCTTGGGGCGGGAAGAATACTTTGACACCGCGCCTACGGCAGGCTTCTGTTAAACGAGCGCGAAGTTGTTTATTCGCGCTGACGCCGCCTGCAGCAACCAGAGATTTATTGCCGGTTTTCTTCAGTGCTTTCAGACACTTTGTCACCAGAACGTCTGTTACGGAATCGACAAAGGCTCGCGCCAGATTGTTCTTAAATTCCTGAGACAGAGGCTTCGGTTCTTTGCGAACGGTGTTCATGACCGCGGTCTTGAGGCCGGAAAAGCTGAAGTCCAAGTTCGGCGCATGAATCAAAGGCCGAGGAAGTTCGATGGCGCCGGGTGTGCCTTTCTCCGCAAGTGCGGAAACAGCCGGGCCGCCCGGATAGGAATAACCCAGCGCCTGAGCAGTCTTATCGAATGCTTCACCTGCGGCATCATCCAGCGTTTCCCCCAGCAGTTCATAGTCGCCTAAAGCACGCACTTCCATAATTTGGGTATGTCCGCCCGACACAAGCAGAGCGATGAATGGAAACGTCGGCTTATCCTCAGCTAAAAGTGAAGAGAGAAGGTGCCCCTCTAAATGATGAATACCGACCACCGGAATATCCAGAGCAAGCCCGATACCGTAAGCCACGGAATTGCCGACAAGCAGTGCTCCGGCAAGTCCTGGACCTTCCGTAACCGCGACGGCATCTAAATCCTGCGGCGTCTTACCGGCTTTCTTCATGACCTCGTTGAGCAGAGGAATAATGCGCCGAATGTGGTCGCGGCTGGCAAGTTCAGGCACGACACCGCCGTACAAACGATGCATTTCGATTTGCGTATGAAGCGCATCTGCAATAAGACCTTTGTCCGTGTCGTAAAGGGCAACACCCGTTTCGTCACAGGAAGATTCAATTCCGAGGATCAGCATTCTCTTTGTCGATAGATATAAGCCAAGTTCAAATTTTAGCCTTACTGCGCTTTATGAGTACTGTAATAAATATCGCGGGTCACGATGGCAAACGCATTGTCCGCTGTTGAACCGCCGCAAAGTTTTTGTCTGACTTCCTCACTGATTTTCAAGAATTCGTCGTAGGACGGTACTTGTTCGGAAACGGAAACGCCTCTTGCATTAAGGTATTTGCGGCTCGGACCGTCCAGCGGGAAATATTTCGTGGGGCAGACCCAATACATGCCCATGGTCAAGTTGAACTTGATTCCATACTGATGACGAGTCATCTCATTAAACAGATCGGCAACCTCGTTGTTTTGCCCGAAAATACCTAAGAAAAGAGTCCACAGATTGTTAATGTCTTCTTTGGTTTTACCGTCCTTGAAGCCGAAAAACATCGAGTTTTCGTTGTTGAGCGGAGAAACCCCTCGGAAGTCCGTCGGCGAAGGCTGATCCACTTTGAAGAAAACTTTGAAAGCCTTTGCAACTTCAGCTTTCTTTTCCTGAGAGATGTGACGGTTCATTACACCGAAGACGGTGAAAGGATCGATATCCGTCAGCTTCTTGTGGTCCGGATCATGAAGGTAATTCGTTTCTTCAGGAAGCGCTGAATAAAGCCAGCTTAAGAGTTCCTCTCTGCGGTCGGAGTATGCACAAAGTTTTTGTGCGGCCGCAGGATTAAATTTTGTCCATGAGTAATCATTGTCCATTTTTTGAGCTCCTTCAGCAAAAGAAGAATCTATTGTGGGTCGCGAGAAAAATAGGTGCTGCGTTATCTGCTCAATTCGATCTTTTCGGTTGAGAAAACGACCGTCTTCCCGCACTCTCGGGCCAAATAAATTGTTACTTAAATGAGATAGTTAAGGCACGGAAGTGAAAAATGCATTAGAATTGCTGACTTTCGAGTAGGGGAAGGCCTGTGCTTTCCGCTTACTCAACCAAGAAACTATTTTTAAACAGTTATTTAGTTTAGGTGCTCGATGCCCACAATCCGTGTTAAAGAAAACGAACCTTTTGAAGTTGCTCTTCGTCGCTTTAAGCGCACGATCGAAAAGAGCGGTCTTTTAACTGAACTTCGCGCTCGCGAATTCTATGAAAAACCGACTGCTGAACGCAAACGCAAAAAAGCTGCCGCTATCAAGCGTCACTACAAGCGTCTTCGCAGCATGATGCTCCCGAAGAAGCTCTACTAATTCTTCAAGCACTTCAAAACAGAGGCAGTTATGAGTTTAAAAGACCAGATCACCTCTGATATGCGCGACGCGATGCGCGCTCATGATAAAGAGAAACTGAGCGCGCTTCGTATGCTTCTTTCTTCGATCAAACAGAAAGAAGTCGACGAGCAGATCACCGCAGATGATGCTGTCATTCAACAGATCATTGCAAAATTGATCAAGCAGCGCAAAGACTCAGTTGAACAATATCTGGCCGGAAATCGTAAAGATTTGGCCGATAAAGAGTCTGCGGAAATTAAGACATTCGAAGTCTATTTGCCCGCCCAGCTTTCTGATGAAGAAATTCAGAAAATCGTTGACGAGGTTGTGACTTCCGCCGGACTCAGCGGCCCGGCCGCCATGGGCAAAGCCATGGGAATGATCAAGCCGAAGGTTGCAGGCAAAGCTGACATGGGCAGAGTTTCCGCACTGCTTAAGGCAAGACTGGCTCAGTAAGCTGGAAGATTTTATAAAAGACGTCCTGCGGGACGTCTTTTTGTTTATAGCGGCCGGATCTTTCAAAACATTTTCCGTCCCCCGCCTTTTCTTGTGAGAGTTTGATTCTTGATCGCACAGTCTTTTATTAAAGAACTGCTTGACCGAGCAGACATTTACGAGGTCGTTAATCGAAGAGTTCCTTTGCAGCAAAAAGGTGCTTCAGCCTGGGCATGCTGTCCTTTCCATAATGAAAAAAGCCCGAGCTTTTCGGTAAACCGTGAACGCGGTTTTTATCACTGCTTCGGCTGCGGAGAACACGGCAACGCCATCAGCTTCTTGATGAAGTATGAGAATCTCCCGTTCGTCGATGCGGTCGAAAAACTTGCCTCCGAATTCAGCATGCAGGTTCGCTACGAAGGCGGCGCACCTAAACCTAAGAGCGGTAAACCTCGTTTGTCCGAGATTATGCAGAGGGCAATGGAGTTTTATCGCGATAAATTCAACAGCGACAAGTTCTCACAAGATTATCTCCATGACCGCGGACTCAAAGACGAAACCATCGAGCGTTTCGGTATCGGTTTCTCACCCGATGCCTGGCACAACCTAGACGCTGTTTTCACACCCGATCTCAGGCCTTTGCTTTTAGAAGCCGGTCTTCAGAGAACCGGTCAAAGCGGAAATGTCTACGATTTCTTCCGCAACCGCCTCATGTTCCCTATCCGCAATATTCGCGGACAAGTCATTGCTTTTAGTGCCCGAACGATGATCGGCGAAGAGCCTAAATACATTAACACGGGCGACACACCGATTTTTACGAAAGGCTCCGAAGTTTTCGGCTTGTACGAAGCGCGCAAAAGCATTCAGGATAAAAAGCGCGTCATCGTGGTCGAGGGCCAAATGGATGTGATCCAGCTTTCTCAAGCCGGATTCGGAGAGGCTTGTGCGCCGTTGGGTACAGCAATTCGGGCTGAGCATATCGAGCGCCTTCTTAAGATGACCGATCACGTCATTTTCTCGTTTGACGGAGATGCGGCAGGTCGCAAGGCGGCAAAGCGCGCAATGGATTTATCGCTTCCGCTCTTGGATGATGCTCAGAAGGTCAGCTTTGTTTTCCTTCCTGAAGGCGAAGATCCGGACAGTTTGGTCAAGAAGTCCGGAGCACCCGCTTTCGAAGAGATGCTCAAAAAGGCGCTGCCGCTTTCGAGCTACCTGATTGAAGCTTTGTCCCAAGGACTGGATTTGGCCGTCCTTGAAGACCGCAATGCATTTATTGAAGAAGCTTCTCCGCTGGTTCGTAAGACAAAAAGTGCGCTTCTTCGCGACGGCTTAATTGAGCGTTTGAGCACGGCAGTCGGCTATAAAAATTCCGACGAACTGCGTAAGTATTTCGGTTTCCCTGTGCTGCCGCCGGCGGCTCCTCAGAGAATTAACGGCTTTGGTAATCAGCGTTACGGATTCGGCAGGGGCTATGACCGCTACAAACAGCCGAGGATTCCGACGTCGACCGGGCGCAGCATTCCTCCGAAAGCTGATGCTCCTTTAATGGCACTCCTGAGAAACTTCCTGCGTTTTCCTCAGCTTGCACTGGAATTTGAAGGCATGCTCGCCGAGCAGCTTTCTGAAAGCAATTCTCCGGTCTCCGAACTGCTGTTCAAGGTGATTGAAAGAGTGACGCATGAGGATGAGAGCGGCCACACACTGGCCCAATTCTTGGCAGACCTTCCGGGACCGGCCGATGAAAATTTCGAAAAAGAAATGGATTCGGCCCGTTCAATGATTTCCACCTTCTTACTGGAAGAGGGCATTGATTCCGTCATTCGAAAAGGGCTAAGTCAAGGACAGATTCTCCAAACACCGCTGGAAGCAGCGCGTTTGGAATGTCGCCGAATTCTGCTTCAGATGGAGTTGAATCGTGTTGAGGTACAGCGTCGGGCTTTGTCGACAAAGGGCACGTTAGATGACGCCGACCGAAAGGTTTTTAGAGATTTGATGCAGCTCGATCAGGATCTCCAAAAAGAAATCAAATCCATTGATGCGGGCATTAACGATATTCTGTTGAGAAAACGAGAGAAGTAGGAATGTTAGAAGTTCTGACAGTCGGTAGTTTTTGCGCCTCTCTTTTTTACTGCCTCTTCACGGGCACATCGATCCTCTACGCACTGATTTTCGCCTTTTTCCTTTTCTGCGGCTACGCCCTTTACCGCGGCTTTAGCCTGCAGGAAATCGGAAGGGCTTGTCGTCAAAGCATTGCCAAGATCAGCAACATCATCATAGTGATGCTCTTAATCGGAGCGTTGACTGCCTCTTGGCGAGCGAGCGGAACGATTGCCTACCTGGTCAGCTATGCCTCCGAGATCATTTCTCCTTCCTGGAGTCTCCTGGGTACCTTTATTTTGAATGCTGCCTTGAGTTCTCTGATCGGAACTTCCTTTGGTACCGCGGCAACGATGGGTGTTGTTACCATGTCGCTGTGTGTCGGTATGGGCGTCTCTCCGTTTTGGGCCGGCGGGGCCGCTCTGGCAGGAGCCTATGTCGGAGATCGCTGCTCTCCGGTGTCGACCAGCGCGCAATTAGTCTGTGCCGTTACCGGTACGGAACTCTATAAAAACATTAAAAACATGCTGAGGACAGGGTTCATCCCGTTCCTCCTCGCGTGTCTCATTTACTTTTTTGTAGGAAACGGGCAGGGCGCCCAAGCCGCGGATATTGACCTGACAAAACTTTTTAGTCAGGAATACATCCTGTCTGCTTGGACTTTGATTCCGGCCATCATTCTGTTAACGATGGTCATGCTCAAGGCCGACATTAAGCTCACTATGATCGCGAGTATCGCATCGGCTTTCGTCACAGCGCTTTTCCTGAGAGATTTAGGTTCTATTGAACTTTGCAAGATTTTATTCAGCGGCTACCAGGCAAGTTCTCCTGAGGTTGGGCGTCTTATGAACGGCGGCGGAGTCATTTCGATGATTCAGGTTTGCTGCATCATCTCGATATCCTGTACATTTGCGGGGATTTTTGAACTGACAGGGATGCTGAGACGTTTGGAAAACGGCATTGCTTATCTCGGTGCGAAGGCAGGCGTTTTCCTCACAATTACGCTGACCGCCTTGGCGACGGCTGCTTTATCCTGCAACCAGATGCTTGCAGTTATTTTGACCGAGCAGCTGTGCAATAAGATCCAGCCCGATAAGATCAAAATGGCCGCCTCTCTAGAAAACACCGCGATTGTCATCGCGCCTTTAATTCCATGGTCCATCGCCGGCGCAGTTCCCGTTGCAACCATTGGGGCGCCGGAAAGCTGCGTTGTCGCAGCCGTTTATCTTTGGATGCTTCCTATCTGGGGCATTTTGGTCGAAAAAGTTCTTCGCAAAACTTACCCGACAATTTCCTAAGCTCATTATCAGAAATAGTCCTCAATTTGCGACGAATTCGCAAAAATTAAGGGGATGGTCTTGACAGGTATGGTAAAATCACCTTACCAAAATAGTCGGTAGGACTATTTGCGCGCCCAGGAGATCGAGGATAGATCGGAGGCGCTTTAAAAACCCTGAAATTGAGTCGGGTGTTGAAGGATTTACGTATCGGTCGAGAGCTGTGACCGCTTAAATTTTTTGCTTCCTTCGACCGTCCGTTTCAGGTTAATTCGTTAAAGACAGGCGGAATTTTACACGAGCAGTTTTGCGGTGCATTTTTTCCGCTTTTGTTTTTTCGATCGTTTGATGCGTAGTCATCATAAGGTGGAACATGGCAACAGCCAAAAAAACAACTAAGAAGACAACTACGAATGTCGGTGCTGATACTGTAGAAACAGTAGAAGCTGCCGAAACCACAGCGAAAAAAACAACCGCTGCTAAAAAAACAACTACTGCAAAGAGGACTCGTACTCCGAAAGCAGCTGCTCAAGAAACTGCTGCTGAAGTAGCGGCAGAACCGGTTAAGAAAACGACGAGAAAGACCTCAGCAGCTAAAGCCACTAAAGCTGCAGCCGAAGAAACTCCTGCAAAGACAACAGCAAAAAAAACAGCACGAAAGACAACTGCTAAATCTGCCGCAGCTGACGAGGCTGCTGATGAAGCCGTGGCCGAAAAAGCTCCTGCAAAGAAAACAGCAGCTAAAAAGACCACAGCAAAAGCAAAACCTGAAGCTAAGCGCGGCCGTCCCGGCAGAAAGGCAAAAGTCGAGACAACCGAGGATGACCTCGTCGGTGACAGCGATGATGATTCCATCGATGAAGAAGTCGCAATCGCTGAATCTTATGTTCCGCCGGCTTCTGTTCGCGGAAAAGGCAAAGCTCGTGACAAGGCAATGAAAGAGGCCTTGAACCGCAGCTATGCTCATCATGAGGAAGACGATAAAGAAACTCGTTTGAACAAGCTCAAGGCGTTAATTCGCATGGGTAAGGAAAGAGGCTATCTGACTTACTCTGAAGTTAACGACCACATGCCGGAAAACATCGTCGATCCGGATCAGATCGATCAGATCATTTCGACATTGGCTGACTTGGGTATTCAGGTCTACGAACAGGCTCCGACCGCTGACGATTTGCTCATCGGCGACTCTGTTCCGACAGCCAGCGACGACGCTGCTGAAGAAGAAGCAGAAGCCGCTTTGGCCACCGTTGACAGCGAATTCGGTCGTACAACTGACCCTGTCAGAATGTACATGAGAGAAATGGGCTCCGTTGAGCTTCTGACTCGTGAAGGCGAAATTGAAATCGCTAAACGAATTGAAGACGGTCTGAAGCACATGGTTCACGCCATCTCCGGCTGCCCGACGACGATTGTTGCCATTTTGGAAGACGCTGAAAAGGTCAGAAACGGCACGATGCAGATTGACCAGATCGTTGACGGCTTGGTTGACGGTTTGGACGAAGAAGCCAGTGAGCAGGTGGCTGAAGACGACGAAAGCACGGACATCGGTGCCTCCGGTATGACGGCAGGTCAGATTGACGAACTCAAGACTGTCGTTCTTGCCAAACTGGACCACTGCAAAGAGCTTTATCAGGATCTGAAGCATGCCTACGAGGCTGAGGGTTACCGTTCTCCTGCTTTCATTAAGGCTCAGGACGCAATTCAGGAAGAACTGCTTTCTCTGCGCTTTACAGCTAATACGGTCGAACGTCTTTGCACCATGCTGAAAACTCAGGTTGAAGAAGTTCGTAAGTACGAAAGCCGAATTTACGACATCGTCGTCAACCGTGCAAAGATGCCGCGTGAGCTGTTCCTCAAGGAATTCCTTGACAATGAAACGAACCTGGCATGGTCTCAGGCAATTGCTGAGAGCGACAAGCCTTACGCAATCGACGTCAAACGTAAGCTTCCTGAAATTCAGCACCTCCAGCAGCAACTGCAGAATATTCAGAATGCTGTAACATTGCCTCTGAAGGATCTGAAGGACGTTTACAACCAGATGGCGACTGGTGAGGCTAAGGCTAGAAAAGCTAAGCGTGAAATGACCGAGGCTAACCTTCGTTTGGTGATTTCTATTGCTAAGAAGTACACCAACCGCGGGCTGCAATTCCTGGATCTGATTCAGGAAGGCAACGTCGGCTTGATGAAGGCTGTTGATAAGTTCGAATACCGCCGCGGATATAAGTTCTCTACTTATGCCACATGGTGGATTCGCCAGGCTATTACGAGATCTATTGCTGACCAGGCCAGAACAATTCGTATTCCGGTTCACATGATTGAAACCATCAATAAGATGAACCGAATCTCTCGTCAGATTCTTCAGGAAACAGGTGTTGAACCGGATCCGGCAGAGTTGGCGGAGAAAATGGATATGCCGGAAGACAAGATCCGTAAGATTCTGAAGATCGCTAAAGAACCGATTTCTATGGAGACTCCGATCGGCGACGACGAGGATTCTCATCTTGGAGATTTCTTGGAAGACTTCGGAACTGTTGCTCCTGCAGAAGCCGCTCAGCAGTCCAGTCTTACCGAGATCACTAAGGAAGTCCTGGATTCTCTGACTCCGAGAGAAGCCAAGGTTCTGAGAATGCGTTTCGGCATTGAAATGAGTACTGACCACACTCTGGAAGAGGTTGGTCGTCAGTTCGATGTCACTCGCGAAAGAATTCGTCAGATCGAGGCCAAAGCTCTCCGTAAGCTTCGTCATCCGAGCCGTTCGGATAAATTGAAGAGCTTCATGGAAGGCGGAAGCAATAACTAAGATCTAAAAAGATACGAAGTAGGGCCGGAATTTTCCGGCCTTTGCTTTACCCTGCGCCGGAGCAGTTTAGAGATCCTTTGTAGAGATTTCAACGCTTCGTTAGAAGGCGGGGTAGCTTAGAAGATAGAAGCTAAGGCCATATTATTGACATAAAGAGGAACTTCGTCTTCTAACTGGTCCCAGGTTCAAGTCCAGTTGGGGCCACCATCTTTCGAATTCTATCTACAGAATTGTCTCGGCTTTTCGAGAATGATAGGTTAAAAACGAATTATTGGAAGATCTGATAGAATTACGCTTCTGCACAATGGTGACCCTTCATCATTAGGCCCCATAGCTCAGTTGGTTAGAGCAGTCGACTCATAATCGATTGGTCACTGGTTCAAGTCCAGTTGGGGCCACCACCTCTTTTCTCCTTTTTATAAAAAAGGTTCCACTAATCAAATTAAAAAACTTGCAAGCATCGCAGTTTTGACGTTTTTCATTTTTTTAATTGCCAGCCGGGTTTCCCTCAAGATAATAATAAATAACAAGATTTTGAGGTAGGCATGCAGAGTATTACTCGTGAAATTTACATAGTCTTGGAAAATATGTAATCCAGCTGACTGTCCTTTGAAAAATACAACGTCTACCAGTTTATTTTCCTGAACGAGAAACATTTGCTAAAGTGTACAGAGTTGGCCCATGAGTTGTTTAAGAGAGTTCCCCGCGTAAGCGGGGATGAACCGCAAGTTGGTCTAGAAGGAGAGAGCGGAGCGAAGATTTCCCCGCGTAAGCGGGGTTGAAAAACTTAACAACCATGGGCCGCTCAAACCCGTTGAATGGGACAGCGGAAGCACTTTCCACCGATTATTCCTTGCCTTGTGAGGAGTGATCGGCTTATTTTGCTGTTAACATTGAATCCACAGGCCGGGCTGGTCGAGACTGCCAGCCTCCCCGGTCTGAGGTCTTGATGGTGGTCGCGACACTACTCACACAACGTTCGAAGACGAGATCATTTCTTTGATTCCGCCCAATTTTTTGTGACTTCCTATATCTTCTTCGTTTTATTTTCAAAAGAGCCTAGCGACCCCATACCTATTCATGGCAGAGTGAATGAAGCTCAGCTTCATGGGTTGTAAAATAGCCTTTTTTACGTATTTATTAAATAAATAGATAAATGGCAGAGTGTCAGGATTTTGCGCAATTTGGTTTGGCCCCGAATTTGCTTTCAGCTATTACACGGATGGGGTATACCAAACCCACAGCAATTCAGTGTAAAGCGATTCCCGTGGTGCTTCAGGGGCGCGACGTTATGGGCGCGGCCCAGACAGGAACAGGTAAAACAGCCAGTTTTGGTTTGCCCGTCTTGCAAAAACTTCTGCCACTAGCCAATACAAGTACATCTCCGGCACGCCATCCTGTACGTGTTTTGATTCTTTCTCCGACCAGAGAACTAGCGGATCAAACAGCAGAGGCACTTTCAAATTACGCAGCTGACACACCTATTCGAATTGGCGTTGTTTATGGCGGCGTCGATATCAAACCTCAGGCAGAGGCATTAAGGCGCGGTGTTGAAATTTTGATCGCAACACCCGGACGCTTATTGGATCATCTTGAGCAGAGAAATACAAATCTGAATCAGTGCGGCATCGCCATCTTAGATGAGGCTGACCGTATGTTGGATATGGGCTTTCTGCCGGATATTTCCAGGATCCTGAATGCGCTTCCCAAAAAGCGCCAGAATTTGATGTTCTCCGCCACATTCTCACCTGAAATTAAAAGACTTGCCGGAAACTTCCTTACCGATCCTGTAGTCATCGAGGTGGCTCGTCAAAACGCTACGGCAGCGACCATTAAACAGGAAGTCTTCTCTGTTAATGAACTCCAAAAAACCGATGCTCTGGTAGAACTTTTGAAAACCCGCGGAGAAGACTCCGACGGTAAACCGCTCCAGACAATCGTATTCGTCAATGCAAAATTGACAGCTCGCAGATTGGCACGTGAATTAGAGAAATGTGGATTCAACGCTGATGCAATTCACGGAGACAAAACCCAAGAAGAGCGATTGAAGCTGTTGAAAGATTTCAAGGATGGAACCTTAAATATCATGGTGGCGACTGATGTCGCAGCCCGTGGTTTGGATATAGCCGAGCTTCCGCTCGTGATTAATTACGACGTTCCATTTGTTCCTGAGGACTACGTTCATCGAATCGGCAGAACAGGCCGCGCAGGAAGCTCTGGTTTGGCATTAATGCTCGTTACGGACAAGGATAGAAAGAGTTTCGATGCAATTCGAAAACTAACCAAAGTTAATCTTGTTCCGCAGGAACTTGATCCTGAACCTCGCAAGAGAGCAAGATTTCCGCGTAGGATGTCTACTTCCGACAATTGGAAAGCTCCTCAGAAGCCCATAGATCCTTTTTTTACGCAGCCTTATGTTCCGGGTCGAACATCCGGAAAGAAGACCGTTCAGCAAAATTTCTCAAGACCGACTTCCGGAGAAAGGAAGGAAGTGGCCGTACTTCTTGGAGGAACTGGGCGCAGAAGCTAGACGTTGATTTGGAATCTCGTTCTCCAGCGAGTAATCGCTTCTGAATAAAACTCATCGAGCGTATCGAAAGCAAAAGGTTTGAATCCTAGGTGCCTCCATGCACGCGCGGCTTCTTCTTCGGGTCTGCTTCGATCAATCGCCGGAGCCAATGTCTGTTTAGAGAGCTTATTCCCGTTTTTGTCTAACACAAGCGGAATGTGCATGTAAGCAGGAGTAGGCAGGCCTAATGCTCTTTGTAGCAGTATTTGCCGAGGTGTGTTATCGATCAAGTCAGCACCGCGGACGACGTGCGTTACGCCTTGGAACCCGTCATCCACAACAACGGCAAGTTGATAGGCCCAGAGTCCGTCGGCTCTCCGAATAACAAAATCGCCGACTTCTGTCGAAACGTTTTGTTTAAACGTCCCCTGCCATCTGTCCGTGAAAGAGACGATTTCGTCATATACAAGAAACCGCCATGCACGAATCGGAGCTCCTCCCGTTCCGTGGCGACAAGTTCCAGGGTAGACGCCCTGTGGCAAACCTGCGGCTGCGCAGGCAGCTTCAATGCTCTTGCGAGTACAAGCACACCCATACGCTAGACCTTTATCGATTAACAGATCGAGGGCCTCTTGATAAGCGTCATATCGAGTTGATTGTCTGAGTATCGGACGATCTGAATGAAGTTTGAATGCCTCGATAGTTTCGAGCTGATCCTCTGCCGCCCATGCAGGTTCACGCGGCGGATCAATGTCTTCGACACGAATAATCCACGTACCTCCATGAGCCCTGGCATCGAGGTAGCTCGCAAGAAGACAAGCTAAGCTTCCGGCGTGTAGATGACCGGTAGGGGATGGGGCAAAGCGTCCGACGTAATGACTCAAAAAAATCTCCTCAAACTAATAATGAAATTTTAGTCTGAGGAGATTATGAGTTCATTCTTCCTTTTCCTTCTTCGGAGGAGGATTTTCAATCATAGACTGCGGGACTCCAATGATGGCTGCAGCCTGTGCGGGAGGAACATGTTGCGCCGGCGGAACTTGTCCGATGGCTTTTGCACTCACAGAAGGGTCTGCTGCTCCAACATGACCTGTGGGTGAAGGTGCTTGCAAATTAGAAGGTACAGAAGCGGTGGTTCCGGAAACCTGAGCATTGAATGCGACCGGCGCCGGAGTCGGAGAGACAGTAACACCGTAGGACGGTCCCGGCATCACGATGCCGTTGGCAACACAGGCGTCATTGATGGCATTCAAAAAAGATGCCTCGAGTCGATACGGCTCCATCAACTCAATCGGATCTACCCAAACGACAAGCTCAACGTTAATGCCGAAATTGCCGAAACCGGTAATGCCGCATTCGACCTCATGAAGCGGGTCGGGCTTAATACAGTAGGGAACCGAGACGGCTGCCTTTTCAATAATTTCTTTAACCTTGCGGAAATCAATACCGTAAGGAATAGAGAACGGATAAATTTTGCGAACGCCGCGGCGGTCCATCGTGAAATTGGTAAACGATCCGTTAATCAGAGAAGCGTTCGGAATGATGATCGCTTGACCTGTCGGTGTCACAATACGCGTAGCGCGAATGGTGATCATGGTCACTCGGCCGATATGACCGCTCGGTGTGGCAATAATATCGCCCAAGCTCACTGCTCGTTCGGAAATCAGAATCAAACCGGCAACCGAGTTATTAACGATGGTCTGCAATCCGAAGCCGATGCCCACAGATAAGGCGGAAACTAAGATTGCCAAATGTGTGATCGGGAGACCGATCATCGACAGGCCCATCAGGATACCGACGGCTAAAATGCCCCAGTGAATAAAGCGGGCAAACATCGAAAGGGATTCGGGACGTACGGAATTGTGGCGAGAGCCGAATTTCTTAATGCTTTCTTCGCTCAGCTTGCCGAGCCAGTAGGCTACAAGAAAGACGAGGCAGAATTCGAGAATATCGAACGTATCGATTTGGCTGCCGCCTGCCGTAAACAGCGGCACCCGAAGAGGCTGCAGAATGGCCTCTGAGCCGCTCAATATTTTGTCCCAGAATGAATCCATGATTTGTTTTCGGTGTTTTGTTAGAACTTCAGCATAAAAAAGAGCGCCGTAAAAAAGCGCTCTTTTGTCTCAAATCGGATACAAAACTTTAGCGAGAAGCTTCTAAAGATTTTTCCATAAAGTCCGACAAATCGGTGACTTCCTCAATGCATAAGTCGTGTCCGACGCCGTCATATCCCTTGGACCAGAGATCCGTTGCCCCGAGTTTTCTGAGTTCCTTGACGCTGATTTCGGGATACACGGGAGGTACATCATTGTCTTCTTTTCCATAAGCCAAGAAAATCGGAGAAAGGATGCCTTGACCTACATGTTCAATATCGGCCGCAGACTCAATAGGAAGATAGCCGCTTAGGCAGAAAATGCCTCCGATCGGACGATCGAGTTTCAGGGCCGTGTAAAGCGCAACGCAGCCGCCCTGTGAGAAACCACCTAAGAAGATTCGATCCCGTCTAATGCCTTTCGTCTCTTCCAAGGCAATTAAACGCTCTGCAATACGGGCGCTTTCAACAAGTGCCGGTTCGTCGCTGGCACCGATTCCGTCGGTATCGAGAAGGTCAAACCAGCCGCGCATCAAAAAACCTTTATTTGCTGTGATCGCACGTTCAGGCGCAGTCGGAAGAATCAAACGAGCCTGTTCAACGGGCGCGCCGCATGCGGCAAGTTCTTCTCTGAAGTGTTCGAAGTCCGATCCGTCGCTCCCAAGACCATGCAGCATGATGATCGCGGAGTCCGCTTTGCCTTCCTTTGGTTCAATGATTTTTGTATCAATGACGTGAGGCTGAGGTGCAGATTTTGGGCGGAAAGCCTTAACGACATTGGGACGGGTTTCAATGGCCGGACCGCCGATTAAATCAATACAGTAGGGCACTGCCGCAAAAATGCCGTGGATGCCCTTTGACGGAATACCTTCTAGGGTTTCAGCGATGGCCTTTGGCTGTCCCGGAAGGTTAATGATCAAAGCGGCATGATCTTCGATTTCGCGCAGCACGCCGACCTGACGGGACAAAATCGCGGTCGGCACAAAGGCAAGAGAGACCGCACGCATTTGCTCTCCGAATCCCGGAAGGGTACGAGTGGCCACAGCCAAAGTGGCTTCCGGCGTCACATCGCGGCGAGACGGACCGGTGCCTCCGGTTGTCAAAATCAAATCACAGTTTTCCTGATCACAAAGTTCCTTGAGCGTTGCCTCGATAAGCGGCTGTTCATCAGGAATGAGTTTTTCGACGACTTCATAATCAGAAAGCAGAGCTTTTGCCAGCCATTCTTTCAGAGAGGGAATGCCTTTGTCCTGATAAGTGCCGGAAGAGGCACGGTCGGAAATGGAAACCAGACCGATTTTTGCTTTGCTATTCTTCATCGTCTTCCTCCTCGGTGACTTCCAACACGATCGGAGGAAGAACCATTGCGTAGATCAGTTTGTAGAGTGCGCGGGCGGATTTCGGAGGCTTGTTGCCTTCGGCTTCTTTACGAGCATTGCGGATAAGCTGACGAACTTCCTGAACATTGACGTCAGGGAACTGAGCAATAAATTTTGTCAAAGCGGCATCATCTGCAATCAACGCATCTCTCAGACGTTCACTCTTGTGAAGCGCGGCGACAGCCGCTTTATCGTTGCCGGTGGCTCGGTCGATGGCCTGACGAACAGCATCTCCGTCTAAGGCTCTCATGTATTTGCCGATGAGCTGGAGCTGACGGCGTTTGGCGCCGAAGGAGGGAACACGGTGATATTCCTCGATGGCTTTAAGAATGACTTCGGGAAGTTCAATTTTTGCCAGCGTTTCGGCACCCAGTGTGGTCAGCTCTTTACCGAGATCCTGCAGATGCTCGGCCCTTCTTTTCAGTTCACTTTTGCTCGGACCGCTGTACTCTTCTTCAAGGTTTTCGTTTGTATTCTTCATATTAGCGTGACCTTCTTTAGTAATATTTGCATCAAGCGCTATCATAATCTCCAATCTTTAGTTTCCGCTTCAAAATATGAGTCAAACTCCCACAATAAGTAGCTCAGAAGAGCTTTGTTCCTTGGTTTCGTATGCTTTAGACACAGCGCTTTCTCTAGGTGCAACTGCCGCCGCGGTAGAAGTTAGTGAAGAGAAGGGGACATGCGTCACGGTAAGAAACCAGGAAACGGAATCCATTGAACACACCCATGACAGAGATTTCGGAATTACTGTGTATCTCGGTAAATCAAAGGCTGTGGCTTCCAGCGGAGACTTTCGCAAGGAGTCGATCTTAAGAACGGTCAAAGCGGCGCTTGATATGGCGCGCTACACCACACCGGATGAATGCAACGGCCTGCCGGATAAGGACCGACTCTGCACGAATCCTCGTCAGCTCGATCTCTTCCATCCATGGAACATCTCGATTGAAGAACAAGTTCAAAAGGCTGTTGAAGCAGAAAAAGCGGCATTGGATGTCGATAAACGCGTGGTGAATTCCGATGGTGCAATGGTTACGACAACAATCGGTTCGTTTATTTTGGGAAACACCGAAGGCTTTTTGCACGGCTATCCTTTTAGCGACCATTCGATTGACACCTCAGTGATCGCCGAGGATGAGAATGGTATGCAGGTGGGCTCCTGGCACACCTCCGGCGTTTCGTCAATGGATTTGCTCTCGCCGCAGCAAGTCGGCATGATCGCCGGTCAAAGAGCTGTAGACCATCTCTCGGCACGCGGTTTAGAGACCCGCAAGTGCCCGGTCGTTTTTGAGGCACCGGTTGCTAAGAGCTTATTCAGAACATTTGTTCATGCGGCAAGCGGTTCAGCGTTATACCGAAAGACCTCCTTCCTCGAAGGAATGCTCGATAAACCGATTTTCCCCGATCATCTTTCCATTTTGGAAAACCCATTCATCCCGCGTTACTGGGGCTCGGCGCCGTTTGACGATGAGGGGGTTCGCCCGTCTGAACGCCTGGTCGTTGACCACGGTGTGCTGAGCGGTCTTTTCCTGAGCAGCTATTCGGCTCGTAAGTTGGGAATGACAACGACCGGAAATGCCGGCGGTCCTTATAACCTCATCTTCTCCGAAGCACCGGAGGCTTCCGAAAAAACGCTTTCCGCATTGCTCTCACGCATGGGAACGGGCCTCTTGGTCACCGAGCTGATCGGGCAGGGCGTCAATTACACCACGGGAGATTTCTCTAAAGGCGCATCCGGTTTTTGGGTGGAAAACGGCAGGATCGCTTACCCGGTGGAAGGTATTACGGTTGCCGGCAATCTCAAAGACATTTTCATGTCCATTGAAGCGATGTCGGACGATGTAGATTTGAACGGCTGTTACCTCAACGGATCGGTGCTGATCAGAGAAATGACCGTTGCCGGTAATTCTTAAGTCTGCAAAAAGCCGATCCTGCTAATTTCTTTACAGAAGTCCAAAATATTTCTTTCAAATTATTACAATTGAGGACCGATAACAAAGAATCTTGTAGGAGAAAAAATGCAGAAAAAAGATATTGACTGGAGCAAATTAGGCTTCGGCTATACACCGACGGATTATCGCTTCGAAGCTCACTGGAAAGACGGCAAATGGGATGAAGGTAAGATGATTACCGATCCCAACATCGAACTGTCTGAAGCTGCCTGCGTGTTTCATTATGCTCAGTGCTGTTTTGAGGGCTTAAAGGCTTATACAACGGTCAAAGGCGACATCGTTACCTTCCGTCCTGATTTGAACGCAGAACGTATGATGGGCAGTGCCGAACGTCTGGAAATGCCGGCTTTCCCGAAAGAAAAATTCATCAAGGCGGTCAAAGACGTTGTCGCAGCCAACGCGGCTTGGGTTCCGCCTTACGGTACCGGCGCAACGCTGTACATCCGTCCGGTCATGATCGGCTCCGGTCCTCAGATCGGTGTGGCACCGGCTCATGAGTTTATCTTCAGAATTTTCGTGATGCCGGTCGGCGCATATTTCAAAGGCGCTATCAAGCCGCTTAAGCTGACAGTTCCTGAATTTGACCGTGCTGCTCCCCGCGGAACAGGCCATATCAAAGCCGGCCTGAACTATGCCATGAGCCTGCATCCCACAATGGAAGCTCATCGTCACGGTTATGCCGAAAACATTTACCTTGATCCGGCCACTCGTACATACATTGAAGAAACCGGCGGCGCCAACTTAATCTTCGTCGACAAGGAAGGCACGATCATTGTTCCGAAGTCCGATTCCATCCTTCCTTCCGTCACACGCCGTTCTTTAATCGAAGTGGCTAAGAGATTGGGCTACAAAGTGGTTGAACGCCCTGTTAAATTAGCCGAACTCAAAGATATGGCTGAAGGCGCACTTTGCGGCACGGCTGCTGTCTTAGCTCCGATCGGCATGGTCAACACTCCTGACGGCGATATCTACTTCCCGTCCGGCATGGAAAAAATGGGCCCTGTCTGCACCAAGCTCAGAGAAACACTGACCGGTATCCAGATGGGCGAAATCGAAGGCCCCGAAGGCTGGGTCGTTAAGATTGACGCTGAATAATTTTTGCTGAACCGCAAAAGCAAACGCCCGGACAATCCGGGCGTTTTGCGTTGAAGCTTGGGAACTTTCGAGTTCCCGTGCATTCAGGAATTACTTATGAGCGCGGTTTTTAAGACGCTCTTTCCAAATGCCGACCTGCTTTGCAACCTGAGAAGGTGCTGTGCCGCCGGTATGGTTGCGGGAAGCAATAGAGCCTTCGAGGGTCAGGCTGTCATAAACATCTTCACCGACTTTATCGCTGAATTCTCTTAATTCCTCAAGCGTGAGGTCGTGCAGACCGCAGCCTTTCTCGGAAGCGAGGCGTACAGCGCAGCCGACGGCTTCGTGAGCGTCACGGAAGGGCAGGCCTTTACGAACGAGGTAGTCTGCAAAGTCAGTGGCAGTCGGATAGCCGAGCATGACAGCTTCACGCATACGGGCTTTGTTGACCTGGATGCCGGGGATCATTTCGATGAAAGCGCGCAGAGTGTCTTTGACGGTATCAATCGTGTCAAAGAGCGGTTCTTTGTCTTCCTGGTTGTCCTTGTTGTAGGCAAGCGGCTGTCCCTTCATCAGCATCAGAAGCCCCATCAGGTGACCGACTACGCGTCCGGATTTGCCGCGGGCAGCTTCCGGAACGTCCGGATTCTTTTTCTGCGGCATGATGGAGGAACCCGTCGTGAATCTGTCGGGCAGCATGATGTATGCGAAGTTAGTGTTCATCCAGTAGATGAGCTCTTCGGACATACGGGAAATGTGGATCATGATGAGCGAAGCGCAGGAACAGAACTCAATGGCGAAATCGCGATCGCTGACGGAGTCCAAGGAGTTCTGAGTCACGCCTTCAAATCCGAGCAGCTCTGCCGTGTATTCGCGGTCGATCGGATAAGTGGTTCCGGCAAGCGCGGCAGCGCCGAGCGGAGAACGGTTCACGCGCTTGCGGCAGTCAGCCAGGCGTTCGCGGTCGCGCTCGAACATTTCGGCATAAGCCAGGCAGTGATGACCGAGCGTAACCGGCTGAGCAACCTGCATGTGGGTGTAACCCGGCATGATGGTGTCGATGTTTTTCTCGGCAACCGTCAGCAGGGATTCCTGCAGATGAGACAGAAGATCCATAATCTGGTCGATCTCATTGCGCAGGTACAAACGAATATCTAAGGCAACTTGGTCATTACGGCTGCGGCCGGTATGAAGGCGCTTGCCGGCGTCTCCGACAAGTTCCGTTAGGCGGGCTTCAATGTTGAGGTGCACGTCTTCGAGTTCAAGCTTCCACTCGAAGCGGTTTTCTTTGATTTCCTGAAGGATCTGACGCATACCGCGTTCGATGTCGTTCAAATCGTCTTTGGAAATAATGCCGCATTTGGCAAGCATCTTGGCATGGGCCACGGAGCCTGCGATATCGGCTTCGGCCATACGCTTGTCAAAGTTCACGCTGGCGGTGTAACGAAGGACAAATTCGGCCATAGGCTCAGAAAAGCGTCCGCTCCAAGCTTCTTTTTTGGAGGCAAGCGGATCGGCATGAACTGAGAGAGGATTGTGTTGGGCCATAACTTTTGCAGTCAGTAATGAAAAAAGGTCAATTATAGCTAGTAATGACTCAATTGTCGGGTAACGGTTTGTCTACAAAAGAATTTCTTTGTTTTTCGACCTGTTTTTTAAGCGCGATTGTTAAGGCCTGTATAACGCGGTTCTTGCCCGAATTGTTAAACTCCTACTCATTCTTTGTATTTCTCTAAAAAGTTAAAAAATGACTCAGCAAGATCATCTGGTTATTGCCACTCGCGAAAGCCCGCTGGCGCTTTGGCAGGCAAAGTACGTTCAGAGCTGCCTTAAAGAAAAATTTCCCGAGCTTGATGTTCAGCTTTTAGGTTTAACGACTAAAGGTGACAAAATTTTGGACGTCACGCTGTCCAAGATCGGCGGAAAAGGTTTGTTCGTCAAAGAACTTGAAGCCGCGATGCTCGAAGGCAAAGCTCAAATCGCCGTCCATAGTCTGAAAGATGTTCCGATGGATCTGCTTGAGCCGTTTACCCTGGCAGCAGTGATGGTCCGCGAAGACCCGCGCGACGCAGTCGTTTCTCATAAATATGCCTCTTTAGAAGAGATGCCGGCCGGAAGCGTTGTCGGCACCTCCAGCCTTCGTCGTGAACTGATGGTTCGCTCCCGTTTCCCGCACCTCAAAGTCGAGATGATTCGCGGCAACGTCGGCACCCGCCTTTCTAAGCTCGACAACGGCCAGTACGACACCCTCGTGATGGCAGCCGCCGGTCTGAAGCGCCTCGGCTTATCCGATCGCATTCGTTCGATCATTCCGCCTGAAGTTTCTCTTCCGGCACCGGGGCAGGGCGCCATCGGTATCGAAGCCGTTGAAAACGACGAAATGACGCAGAAATACGTTGAAGCGCTCAACGATGAAGATACTCGTCTCTGCACCCAGGCCGAAAGAGCGGTTTCCAGAGCGTTGGGTGGTTCCTGCCAGGTTCCTCTGGCTGCCTACGCCACGATTGACGACGGTCAGATGTTCCTCCGTGCACTTGTCGGCAACCATATGACCGGAGAGTTTGTGACGGCTGAATATACGGGTCCGGCTAACGAACCTGAAGAAAATGCCCGCAAAGTGCTGGACCAGCTGATCGAAAAAGGCGCTAAACGTCTTCTGAAAGAAGTGCTCGGAAAGTAATGCGCACGATCCTCAATATGAAGCCGGGGCCCGGCGGGCGTCGGCTTCAGGAAGAACTGGAAGCAAAAACCGCCGGTTCCGTTTACTGGCCGGCTTTTACCTTTGATCGTTCCGAAGATTACGAAGAAAGCGTCAAAGAAATTCTTGAGGGAGCTGGAAGAGGCGCGCTGCTTATTCTTGTGAGTCCGACGACGGTCAGCTTCATGAGGGACATTTTTCAGCAGCTTCCTGAATCTGTCCGCTTTGCCTGTGTCGGAGAGCCGACCGCGAAAGCTTTGACCGCGGCTTTTCCTGCAGCACACGAAATTCTTTTCCCGCATGGGAGCTCTTTAGAAAGCGGTTCAGAGTTGCTTTTTGATCTTCTTCTTCAAAAGGGACTTCCTTCCGAAGTCGTTTTAATTCGGGGTGACACGGGCCGTCAGTTCCTGATAGACGCACTGCGGGATAAAGGTGTTGCCGTAACAGTAGCGCCCATCTACAAGAGAATTCCGCTGAAGGCAGAGGAGACTCAGAAACAGTGGATCGGCTGCGGGAGGCCCCCGGTGGTGTATCTGACGAGCACGGACGCTATACGTATTCTTGAAGAGAACGTCGGGGATGAGAGTCGTGAATGGCTGCAATCTGCCTCGGTACTGACAATCCATCCGCGCATTCAAGAGCATCTCATTGAGGAGGGTTTCAAGAACGTGGAGTTGGTGGAATCTCACTGCAGCGGACTTGCCGATAAATTGCTCTCCTTGGCAGAGCAAGTTAGTAACGATTAAAATTAACAGATTATTTCCTAATTAATGAAGGTTGGAAAAATATTATGGATATGAGCAAAATCAGCGCAGGAAAAGACCTGCCGCACGATTTCAATGTTGTGATTGAAATCCCCGCACAGAGCGACCCCGTCAAGTACGAAGTAGACAAAGAAAGCGGCGCTCTTCTGGTCGACCGTTTCATCGGCACTTCCATGCGTTATCCTGCAAACTACGGCTTCATCCCTCAGACACTCGGTGATGACGGTGACCCCGTTGACGTTTGCGTGATTACTCCGTTCCCTCTGCTGGCCGGCTCCGTAATCCGCTGCCGCCCCCTCGGCATGCTCCTGATGGAAGACGAAAGCGGCGGCGACATGAAGATGCTTGCCGTTCCGGTTCAGAAGCTGACTCCGCGCTACAACAAGATCCAGACCATCGATGATGTTCCTGAAGATTATCTTGCTCAGATCCGCCACTTCTTTGAACACTACAAAGATCTGGAAAAAGGCAAGTGGGCTAAGGTATCCGGCTGGACAGGTCCTGAAGAAGCCTGCAAGGTGATCATGAAAGGCGTTGAAGCCTACAACAACGCTAAGTAGTCTTTCGATCCCTGCTTTTTAGGATGAGACCCGGGCAATTCGCTCGGGTTTTCTGTTTTTGGTCCCCTCTAAGCACTCGCAGGGCTGTTTGTTTTGTATGATCTGAATCATTGGGTTTGATGTCCGTAAATGATGAGGAGGTTTCCGGATGAATGAAAAAGTAGTGGTCTCAATGGCGCAGCTAAATCAAACTGCCGGTGATTTGGAAGGAAACTTTCGACGAATCGCCGAAGCCGCGGAAAAGGCAAAGCATTCGGATATCCTGGTGACCCCTGAACTTTCTTTATGCGGCTATCCGCCCGAAGACTTATTATTCCTGGACAGTTTTTTAGAAGACTGTGCAAGAAAGCTCAATGAGCTCGTTGAGTATTCAACTCGTTTTCCAAAACTGCATATTCTTGCGGGCTATCCGTTGAAAGAGTCCGATCGTTTATATAACGTCGTCTCCGTTATTCTCAACGGCCAAATCCTTCTTACCTATCGAAAGAAAAATCTTCCTAACTACGGCGTTTTTGATGAGGAGCGCTATTTCACAGCCGGAGAGGAGGATGTGTGCACTTTTGATGTCGGAGATACGCGCTTCGGCGTCAATATTTGTGAAGACATTTGGTTCCCAGAAGCCCCTTCTCAGGCTAAAGTGCAGGGCGCACAGGTGCTCTTAATTGCCAATGCTTCCCCATTTGAAGAGGGAAAAGAAGAACAACGGCTGGATATGGTTCGCCGCCATGTGAATGCCATCGGAATGGATGCATGCTACGTCAATATGTGCGGCGCTCAGGACGAAATCGTTTTTGACGGAGAAACGTTTGCCTGCTCGGCTGATGAGGTCCTGGCTCGGGCGCCGCACATGAAAGAGTCTTTACTCACGGTAGAGGTCAAAAAAGGCAAAATTTGCCGCGGTGAGGTTTCTCAGCCGCTGTCTGATCTTGCCGTGCTGTACGAAGCCTTAGTTGTGAGCATGCGGGACTACATCCATAAGAACGGATTTAAGGGCGTAGTGCTCGGCCTCTCAGGAGGCGTGGATTCTGCGCTGGTTCTTAAGATCGCGGTGGACGCCGTCGGCAAGGATAAAGTGCTCGCCGTGATGATGCCGTCCGTCTATACCTCTTCATTAAGCCGCGGTGACGCGGCCAAATTGGCTTCTCGTTTGGGCGTACGCCTTGAGACGATTTCAATTCAGGACGGCTACACGGCATTTGAATTTATGCTGGCTAAGCAGTTCAACGGAATGCCGAACGATGTTACTGAAGAAAACCTTCAGGCACGTATCCGCGGTGTCATTCTGATGGCCATTTCCAATAAATTCGGCTCGATGGTGGCTACGACCGGGAATAAGAGCGAAATGGCGGTCGGTTATTCGACTCTTTACGGCGATCTGGCCGGCGGTTTTGCCGTAATTAAAGACGTCTACAAAACCCAGGTCTACGCTTTGTGCCGCTGGATTAACGAGTGCAATAAAGAAAATCCGGTTTTTCCGGAGACCATTCTGACCCGCGCCCCGAGTGCGGAGCTGAGAGAAAACCAAAAGGATCAGGACTCACTGCCGGATTATGCCGTGCTCGATGAGATTCTTCGCCGCTTTATCGAAGATCGAGAGGGACCGGAAGAGATTGCTGCCGCCGGCTTTGAGCGAGCCGTAGTAGATAAGGTTTTACGAATGGTCAGCCGTGCGGAATATAAGCGCCGTCAGTCTCCGATCGGCCCCAAGGTGACAAAAGTCGCTTTCGGACGGGATTGGCGGTTCCCGGTCACCAATAAATACAGACTTTAAGAGTAGAATTTCTGAAAAAATTTCGGGAGAAAAAATGAAACAAGTCGTCGCTATTATCAAGCCCTTCAAACTTGACGAAGTAAGAGAGGCACTCGCAGAAATCGGTGTTCAGGGGATGACCGTGACCGAAGTCAAAGGGTTCGGCCGTCAGAAAGGACATACCGAGCTTTATCGCGGTGCGGAATACGTGGTGGACTTTCTGCCCAAGATGAAGATTGAGTGCGTGGTCGACGACTCTCTGGTCAACATGGCGGTTGAAGCGATTATGAAAACCGCCAGGACCAACAAAATCGGTGATGGAAAGATTTTCGTGATGCCGGTCGAAGAGGTGATCCGAATCAGAACCGGTGAAACCGGAAACGCTGCCGTCTAATAAAACAAAAGACCGATGCCCTAAAAGCATCGGTCGAATTGTTTTTGCTGCCGGTTAAGGCGCTAAAAGAACATAAACGGCGCCCGCTCCTCCGTCGTAAGGCGGAGCCTGCACAAAGGCAAGTACCTCTTTTCGCTGAGCCAGCCAAACCGGAACCTTTTCCTTTAAAACAGGCTTTCGTCCTGCAGAGCCGAATCCTTGTCCGTGGATGATTCGCACGGCCCGGTGGCCGGCTTTTCTTTCCTCGTTTAAGAATTCCACCAGAAGCAGTCTGGCTTCCTCGGACGTGTAGCCGTGAAGATCCAAGGTGCCTTTGATGGACCAGGCGCCTTGATGCAGTTTCTTGGGAACATCGGGCGCCATGGAAGGTGCCCGATAAGACAGCCGTTCATCCGAATCCAGCAGGTGATCGATACTGATGTTGTCGGACAAAGAGTCTTCGAGCACTGCTTTTTCGTCGGCGTAGCGCTGACGAGGAATGGGCGCCGGCTTCGGCAAGGCGTGGAAGACTTTATCTTCCCTGCCTATTTTTTTTTTGACTCCGAGTTCTTTCATTGCATTTTCGAACTCGTGAGCTTTAGCCTCAGCTTCCTTACGCTTTTGTTCCTTTTCGGCAGCGATTCTTGCTTCTTCTTCCTGTTTGACTTTCAGTTGTTCCTTCAAGCCCATCAGAGAAGCAAAAGACTCTTTATCGACATTCATTTCCGTTAATCAACCAAACCGTTTGTTTCTAAATAGTTTAAGGCGTCCAAAGCAGCCATACAGCCGGAAGCAGCACTGGTAATGGCCTGACGGTAAACCTGGTCCTGGCAGTCGCCGGCGGCAAAGACACCCGGGATGTTGGTGGCCTGAGCAGCGCCGGAGGCAATACCCTTAGTGACGATGTAGCCGTGGTTCATCTCCAGCTGGCCTTCGAACATCTTGGTGTTGGGGGAGTGGCCGATGGCAATGAAAACGCCCATAACCGGAATGTCTTCTTTTTCACCGGTCTTAAGGTTGTTCAAACGAACGCCGGTCACGCCCATCTTATCGCCCAAGATTTCGTCAAGCGTGCAGAACTCGTGGAGGACGATCTTGCCTTCGGCAGCGACGGCTTTAAGACGGTCAACCATGATCTTTTCAGCGCGGTACTGATCGCGGCGATGGATCATGTGAACCTTCGAGGCGATGCCGGCAAGATAGATGGCTTCTTTAATTGCGGAGTCGCCGCCGCCGACGATGGCTACTTCCTGGTTGCGGTAGAAGAAACCGTCGCAGGTTGCGCAGGCGGAAACGCCTTTACCCTTGAATTCCTCTTCACTGGGAAGGCCGAGATACTTAGCGCTTGCGCCTGTAGCAATAATCAAAGCGTCGCAAGTGTAGCTGCCGTTGTTGCCGACCAGGCGGATCGGTTTTTCGTTCAGATGGGCTTCGGTGATTTCATCGAAAACGATTCTAGTTTCGAAGCGTTCGGCATGTTCGAGCATTCGCTGCATGAGTTCCGGACCCATCACGCCTTTGGGATCGCCGGGCCAGTTGTCGACTTCAGTCGTTGTTGTCAGCTGGCCGCCTTGCTCCATGCCTGTAATGAGAGTAGGTTTTAAGTTAGCGCGGGCTGCATAAACGGCGGCGGTGTAGCCGGCAGGGCCCGAGCCGATAATCAAAACTTTACTGTGTTCGGTATTGGTAGTCATGTTCTACTTCCTTTAATATTCACAAATTGTCCAACGATTATAGAGCGTTGGTTTACAACTAGAATTACGGAAACACCATTTAACACATAATGAGCAACTCAATAGAAACCTCTTTCTTATATAGAAATTCCCCCCGGTTTCGAAGCAATTCGGACGACGAGGTCGGAGCCGGCGGAAAACTCTGGGGCCTGGTTCTCTTCTGCGGTTGTGCGGCAGCTTGTATTGCTCTTTCCCTTGTTCTGGGAAGTTATGACTACTCGGATCCGGGATTTTCACGTTTCAATACCAAGCTCCAAGTCAGCAACCTCTTCGGAGTGCAAGGCGCTTGGACGGCCGACCTGTTCTATCTTTTATTCGGCTGGGGCGCCTGGGTCTTTGTTATCGGACTCTTTTATTTTCTGGTTCGCGGCTTAAAGCGCTTGCGCGGAAAGAAAGTTTCTGTTTCACCGATTCCGATGGGTTTCCGGATTTTGGCTTTCTGTGTGTTGGTCCTCAGCTGCTGTGCGCTGTTCTTCCTTCGGTTTCATACTCATTCTGAAGGGCTTCCCGGCACGACGGGCGGAGCGCTCGGAAGTGCGATCGGATCCGAGCTCCTCTATTGGATGAGTCTTGAAGCCGCTACGGCTTTCGTTCTCGTGTTGGTTCTTTTTTGCTCCTCCGTGTTTTTCGGTTTTTCCTGGCTTTCTGTCGCAGAGCAAATAGGAAGAACCTTTGAACGCTTATTCCGTCGAGTCGCTTCCATCAAGCAAAGTAAAGAAGATGATGCCTTTGCCAAAGCCTCTATGGAAGAGAGAGAGAAGTCACTGCAGGACAGGCAAGGGCCTTCTCCGGAACTGCCTGCACTTCCTGCTGCTTCCGCACCGATTGTTCAGCCGCCTGTAGAAGAGATTAAAACAGAGGAAGTGTTATTTGCTGACGAAAAAGAAGACGAGGTTAAAGGTCCGGATCAATTTAAACCGATTGATTATGAACGCGATCCTGAAGAGTTAGCACCGGTTTCACTCCGCCCGACACCGGAAAATACCGTTGCGCCGATGGAAGAAGAACCCTTTGATATTGAAGATATCCGCGCTGAAGAGGAAAGCGTCAAAGATCTGCCGATCGAAGATCATGTCATTGAACAGCCTGCTCAGCCGATTGAAGAGGTTGCGGAAGAGCCGAAAGAGTTTGTTCTTCCCCCGGTTTCCCTGCTGAATGATCCTCCGTTTGAAGCGGTTACGGTCAGCAGAGAGGAGCTTAACCTGACTTCTCAGCGCATCGAACACATTCTTCAAAACTACAAAATCAACGCTAAGGTGCTTTCTGCGCTGCCGGGCCCTATTATTACTCGGTTCAAGCTGCAGCCGGCTCCCGGTGTTCGCTCTCGTAAATTCGTCGAAGTGGCCAAGGATTTGGCCCGCGGTTTAGGCCAGCCCAATGTCCGTATTGTGGAGAATATGCAGGAAGCGGACTGTATCGGTCTTGAAGTTCCCAACTCTTCCCAGTCCGTACAGACGATTTACCTAAAAGAAATCATCAACAGCCATCCTTTCCAATCCAGTACTTCTCCGCTGACCTTGGCTCTCGGTAAGGGTGTTGCCGGAGACCCGGTCGTTATCGATTTGGCTAAGGCTCCGCATCTGTTGGTCGCGGGTACCACCGGCTCCGGTAAGTCCGTCGGTATCAACGCCATGATTCTTTCGATGCTGTACAAGAATCCGCCGGATAAGCTCAAGCTGATTCTGGTGGACCCGAAGGAAGTGGAATTCAGTCCTTACGAAGATATTCCGCACCTTCTGACGCCGGTGATTACCGACATGGCCAAGGCCGCACACTGCCTGGCATGGGCGGTTCGAGAAATGGATCGACGCTACAAACTGCTGAAGATGGCCGGTCAGAAAAACTTTGACGGTTACAACCAACGCATTCGCGAAGCGAAGGAAGCCGGTACTCCGATCATGAATCCGCATGCTCAGCCGCCGATTCCTTTGGAAGAGATCCCGTACATCATTATCATCATCGACGAGTTGGCTGACTTGCTGATGGTTTACGGCAAGGAAGTTGAGACTCAGATCATGCGCCTGACCCAAAAAGCTCGAGCTGCCGGCATGCACATGATTATCGCCACACAGCGTCCGAGTGCGGACATTGTTACACCGGTGATTAAGGCCAACTGTCCTTCACGTATCAGCTTCCAGGTCTCTAACCGTTATGACTCCACGACGATTCTGAATACACCTGGGGCGGAAGAGCTGCTCGGCCGCGGCGATATGTTCTATATGAAGCCGAGTGCCCAGCTGCAGCGAATCCACGGCGCATTCGTTCCGGACGAAGAAATTTACCGCGTCACCGAGTTTCTCAAAGAACAAGGTAAGCCGGAATACGTGGACGGGGTGACGGACGCGCCTGAGGAAGAGGAGGAAGAAGTTGAAGAGACAGCGTCCGCCCGCAATGAAGGCAATGAGCTTTACGACAAAGCGGTACAGCTGGTGACGACGGAAAATCGTCCGTCCATTTCCTATCTGCAGCGGCGCCTCAACATCGGCTACAACCGTGCGGCCAACCTCATCGAAAAAATGGAACAGGAGGGCGTGGTTTCTAAACCGAACAGCATGGGCAAACGCCGAGTTCTGGTAGGCTCCGGCCCGTCAATGGATTAAGAGCACAGAAAAGAAAAAACGGAAGGTTTTGAGGCCTTCCGTTTTTCTTAGTGATAATCGATTAGTTTTCCGAAGCCTGAGCAAACAAACCGCGTTCGGCTGCCCATGTCCAGGGCGTGTCGAGCCAAGCATCGATTTGTTCTTTCTCGTTTGCGTCGATAAGGCCTAATTTTTCGGCTTTTTCAACAATGAACGCAAAAGGAAGAAGCTGATAAGCGGTGATGTGATGCTTTTCAAAGTTTCTCATCGTCTCCGGCATATCAAAGTTAGTGATTGCAAAGCAGGCTTCTACGATGGCGCCGGCTTCACGAAGTACTTTGGCTGCATCCAATAAAGAAAGGCCGGTAGAAAGATGGTCCTCAATGATGAGAACTTTTTTGCCTTTGACGTCGATACCGTCAATTCGGCTGAGGTTGCCGTAACTCTTGGTAGCGCGGCGCACCGTGACGAACGGAACGCCGAGGCGGTAAGCCAGGGCGGCGCCGTGAGAAGTTCCGGCGCCTTCAACGCCGGCGATGACGTCAAAGTCCAGCTTCAGTTCAACGATGCGGGATGCCATCGTTTCAACAATATCTCTCCAGGCTTCGGGATAAGAAGGAAGGATACGGTTATCAACGTAAATCGGAGTGACCAGACCAGAGCGAAGACGCATAGGCTTGTCTTTGAGAAATACGATAGCGTTATGGCTGAGGAGGTGTTCAGCCATGATATCTTGAGCGATAAAAGAAGTAGGCATTGCTGACACTCCTAGATTTGGATAGAGAAGTCGGTGTTTTCCAGCGGCGGCAGACCGAGGACTCGGCGTCCGTTGACCGTTGCAATCTTTGCCAGGGCTTCCATTTCGTCATAACGGCAGCCGGTAGCAAGCGTCATAAGTTCGTGCCACATATCGCCGCCGTTCCAAGGCACCATGGCGTCGCAGACGTTATCCGTACCTAAGGCAACCGTGATGCCGGCAGGATCGAGCTCATCGACAGGAGTCATCGAGTTATGGACAGGTCCGATACTTTCCGAACGCGGTGTGTCAATCCAAGCAGTAGGGCAGGCGATCATCATGACGTCGGCTTTTTTCATCAGATCGTACAAGCGGCGGCGATACATTCTGGAGTGTGCAGCGATGGAAATACCGTGAATAGCCACAACTTTGCCTTGCATACCGTGTTCAATGGTTTTAGCGCACAGTTCTTCGGTTTCATATTCGAGTGATTCATTGAATTGGTCGACGTGAACGTGAACCATCTTATTGAGGCGTTTTGCTGTGCTCAAAATAATGTCAAAAGCTTCAGAGCCTTTTCCGTAGTCCTTTTCATCGCGTTTCGGAAGGGCACCGATGATGTCGACCATTTCGGAGCCGATATCAAACCATTGTCTGGCCTCAGGATCGATAACACCCTTGAGCGTCTGATTAGCAAATTTAACAGTCAGCTGATCTGCGTAATGTTCTCTTGCTCGAACGCCCGCTTTGATGGCGCGGTCTCTGCTCTGCGGGTCGATGTCCACGAAGGTACCGACGGCAGTGACGCCTTGAGAAATCATGAGCTCGAAGAATTGACAAAATCTTCTGTAGAAGTCCTCTTCAGTGGATTCTGACTTCAGCTTATCCAGTGCATCCCATTTCTGCTGCAGCGTGCAAGTCTTTCTCATGTGCAGCACATCCGGACTCAGCGTAAAGGAACGGTCTGCATGAGCATGGGTGTTCACCCATCCGCCGTTCCTTTTGATGACCGGTTCAATCATCGAGCGAATAGTAAGAGGAGTTTCCAAGTTCATTTCAATTCCTGTAAAAAAACGGCCTCCCGAAATTGGGAAGGCCGTTGAAGAAAACAGTTATTTTGGGCTTGCGCAAAGCCCTCCAAAAAGACAGAAGTTTTTCTTCTTGAATTTGGATTGTTCGTGTTTTCATGAGCTAGGAGCATAGCAAAAATAAGCTTGGATTTTTTGATTGAAGGCCTAGGAGAACGAACAAATCGCAAACAATATTTGCAGGAAAACACTAGTCTTAGTAAAACTACTAATCATCATTTATGATTAGTTCGGATCTAACTTTCTTTTTGTTAGAACAAGGAAGAAACGTTTCATGAAAAAAGCAGCACTTTTAGCCATTACCGGTTTATTTCCGTTCGTTGTTTTTTCTCAGCCGTCGGATCTCTTAAATAATTTTTTGAATGAGACAAAACAGGCATCAGGTGTTTTTGAGCAGCAAACATTTCAAAAGGACGGAAAACCTGCAGAAGAACTACAGAAAGGAACGTTCTCGTTTTCTCGGCCCGGAAAATTTGTTTGGACTTATACCAGCCCGTATCCTCAGAAGATGGTTTGCGACGGAAGCCGTATCTATATTTGGGATGAAGATTTAAACCAAGTGACCGTTCGGTCGGCTAAAGGAGCCATTCCGAAGAGTCCTGCCTCTATCTTATTCGGAACTCAGTCCTACAAAAAAGATTGGAATGCGACACAACCCAAACAAGAAGACGGATATATCTGGATCACGCTAACGCCTAAAGCCAAGGACGCGTCGGTGAGCTCAGTTTCTTTCGGATTTAAGTCTGAAAAACTGGAAAAACTCATTTTTGTCGGATCGATGGGCGAGAAGACAAACCTCACGATTTCCGATCTTAAGACTGATGTTCAGTTAAGCCCCGAGACTTTTAAATTCACGGCTCCTAAAGGTGCGGACGTGATCGAAGTCAAGTGAAAGATCTTTGTTCGGTCTTGACGCCGGAATCCGAATTTTTAGTCAGGTATCCTGAGGCTGATAACGCGCAGTGCTTCTCTTTTTAGAAAAATTGTGCGATTTGTGTTTCTTTTGTCAGTTTTTATGCCCAAATTTGTGGGGAGAGTCGGTTTAATTTTTAGACGGCGCTAAATAGTGTTATTCTCCGAGTAACAGAACACACGGGGAGCCAGGTCTTCTAATCCAGTCCCTTATAAGTAAAAAGAAGGCCGGCTTGTATTGATGGACACAAAGAACGAAGTTTTTCGTCCGGCGAGAAGTCGGGCGAACTCTGCCTTCGTTACCAACGGAGGCATGAATGAGTAAGGTTTTTCTATGCGGTGATCCGCACGGAGAGTTTGACCACATCCTAAGCGCCATAGACCAGTGGCACCCGGATGCGGTCTTGATTCTCGGCGATCTGACGCCGTCTCATTCCTTGGATGAGATTTTTAAAGGTGTTAAAGGAACCAAGATTTACTGGATTCCGGGCAATCACGACACTGACTCAGACCTTATTTATGACCGTCTTTGGAGGTCTTCTTTCGCTAAACATAATCTCCACGGCAGAGTTCAGGATGTTTGCGGCGTAAAGGTAGCCGGTTTGGGCGGCGTATTCCGAGGTCAAATTTGGATGCCTCCTGCAATGCCGCTTTATGCTTCTCCAAGTCTTTTCATCCGAAAGATCGGTAAGAGCGGAATGTGGCGCGGAGGTCTTCCCCGCAGACACCGTTCGACGATTTTCCAAAGCGTTTATGAAAAACTCAAGGAATGCAAGGCCGACATCCTGATTACGCATGAAGCCCCCTCGATGCATCCGAAAGGCTTCAAAGCCTTGGACGATCTTGCTATGAAAATGGGCTGCAAAATTATCTTTCACGCCCATCAGCATGAAAGCAAGCGCTATTGCCCATGTAACGGACTCTGCGCACGCGGAATCGGACTTCGCGGAATCATTGATTTGGAAGGGAACGTTATCGTTCCCGCACAGGTTGATCCGCGCGAGCTCGAAGCAAAAGTGCAGTCTGCGCCTTCTCCAGTGAGAGCTCACTTAAGAAGAACGCCGGCTTCTAAGTTCCGGCGTCTCAATCGATTCAATCGGTTTTCAAGAAAGGGATGGTCTAACAAGCCCCCCAAAAAGGAACGACAGGGATAAGTTCTCCGTCTTCGGGCGCAGCCTGATCATCGGCCAGATAAATAAAGCAGTTGGCTTTTATCATGGACTTTAAGGCGCCCGTCTTTTGTGAGCCCGCCGGCGTTACCGTCACATGGCCGTCTTGCATTGTCAGCAGACCTCTTTGGAAATCCGTATAACCCAAATTTTTCTTAAATTTGCCTTTTGCCGCAGCTAAAGCGTAGATCAGCTTGGGATTCTTCTGACCAGAGAGTAACGCCAAGGCAATGGAGACAATGGCATAGAAAGTGACTTGAGCGGCGGTGGGATTTCCCGGGAGTCCGAAGAAATATGCTTTTCCGATTTTTCCGACGGCCAAAGGCTTACCCGGTTTAATCAGGCAATGCCAAGATATCAATTCTCCGATCTCCAAGACGACTTTTCTTGTGAAATCGGCTTCTCCGACGGAGACTCCGCCTGAGGTAATCACAGCATCGCACTCTTGAGAAGCTCTTGAGAGACATTCTTTCAAGGCTTCAGGATTGTCTTTGATAACACCGTAATCGATGATGTCAAAGCCTTTTTCTCTTAACATCGCTCCGATACAGTAACGGTTCGAATCATAAATTTTTCCCCGAGCAAGCGGCTGATCGATGCTTTGAAGTTCGTCGCCAGTGGAGAAAAAGCCCACCCTAACCTTTTTGAAAACCGTTACTTTGTGGATACCGAGCGCAGCAAGGAAATTTATTTCCGGCGCATGGAGCAGCGTTCCCTTCGTCATGCAAACGTCACCGCTCCTGATCTCTTCTCCTTTTCGGCGGACATTGTCACCAGCCCTTACTTCCGACGGGAAAGTAATTTCTTTATCGTCGGCCTTCACAATCTCCTGTTTGACGACGGTGTCCGCTCCTTCCGGTACTTCTCCGCCGGTCATAATACGGACGCATTCACCTGACTGGAGCTTTTTCGGGTAAGGATGACCGGCAAAAGAGGATCCGACCTCTTTTAACGTAAAACCTTCAGGCTTGATGTCTTCCGAACCAAAAGCCCAGCCGTCCATCGCTGAGTTATTAAAAAGCGGAAGGTCGATGGGTGAGTGAAGATCTTCAGCTAATACAAACCCAAGCGCTTCGGAAATCGCCTTTTCTGCTGTTGAAGCCACAGGCTCGATATAAGAACGCAGAAATTCGAGTGTCTGCGTGTAGGTTTTAACTTCCATCGGAAAGCTCCTGTTCTAACGTTTTGTTTAATAGTTCCAGCTCTTCGAGCGTGTTGAGATTCATGAAATCGCCTTCATCGATTTCACATTCCAATTCGAGTGCACCAAGATGCTCTAGGAATCCCAGAACGCTCCGTTTATTTGAATCCAAGAATGAGGTTAGCGAGGGCAGGACATCTTTATGAAGCAGGCAGTGCAGAGGTTCCTTTTTACCTTTGTGTGTCGGAAAGACACAGAGTGCCTGTTTCTCTTTCGCTGTCTTATGCAGAAGTTCGGCCAGATTTCTCGGTAGAAACGGGGTATCTGTCGGAGAGACGAAATACCAAGGACCGCCCAAGTCCTGTTTTAAGATAGTCTCGATTCCGGCTAAGGGACCCGGATAATCCTGACGAACATCCTTGAACACAGGATAACCGTAAGAATCAAATTCGGCCGCAAAGTCATTGGAGCTAATGAATATGGAATTAACTTGGGGCTGCATCCGTTCAATGACCAAGTCTGCAAGCGTTCGACCTCTAAGAAGCTGGGCTCCTTTGTTTACGCCTCCCATCCTGCTGGCCTTTCCGCCTGCCAAGAGAATCCCGCTGATTTCGTTTTTTCTTTCGTAACTCATTCGCATCAATTCAAAAAGTGTGCTCAGCCAATGCCGAACATCCGAGTTATCACTTGATTGTATTACTCCTAGATTTTCTGGCGGACAATGGGATGGTCCAACTTCGATTATTTTGTTTTTATGTCCCAAAGAGGGTGTCCTAAAGATCTTTAAGTTTTTGTATCTGCCGATAGGACACCACCTGACGTTTCAGAGGAGATCATACGATAAGAGAACCATTATTAGTCTTTTATCATGAGTGAACTTAAGTACATTGCATCCAAAAACAGGCTGAAATTTACAATCGTGCGTTTTGAGCCAGGACCAGAAGGAAAAAGAGCGAAAATCAACCGGAAGGCAGCGACTCTAGATTTCACTGTCTATCCCGCTAAATTCCGGGCATTTCTTGAATTGACGAGGGAAGAATTTGGAGAGATCAGTGCATTTATAAAAGACAGAGAGACACAGCTTGAGGCAGGAACAGTCAAAGAATTCCTTCTTAGGTACCGAGAAGGATTGCGTGCGGAAATATTTGCCAAAGCGGCGGAGGATCAACCAGACAGTTTTTCCGCCTTGATTGAATCTTTTAAGAATGCTTTTTCAGCTAAGAGCTCAACAGAGAAAGTACCCGAGCGTCTCTGCTTTATTGTCGAGGGAGAAACGGAAAGAAACTACATTTCTTCATATGCAAGAAGGTTGGGGGTGCTAAATAAAATTTCTATCATTAAGCCTCCGAGTCATTCTCCTGCAGACATGGTTAAGGAGGCGGCTAAGATCCTTGCACTTGATGAATTGGAAGGGACCTCTTTAAAGGAAGCTTGGTGTGTTTTCGATCGAGATGGACACAAAACATATCAAGAGGCTTTTCAGTTAGCGGCGCACAATCCAAGAATTCGGATCTGTTGGTCAAACCCTTGTATTGAGCTTTGGTTTTTGATGCACTACCAAGAGCTACCTTGCGGACTAAAAGCGTCAAAGCGATTTCCCGCCTCTGTGCAGACTCAAGTCGTCAAAGTTTCAGAAAACATGGAAAAGGAAATTACAGAACGGCTCTATTACATGCTTTACGATCCCGAGCAGACACTTCATGCTCTGCTTCGAAAATGGCCAAGCTATAAAAAGAACGGGTTCGGTTATGTTGAAGAATTACACCCGAAACTAACTTTAGCCTTACAGCGATATCAAAGTTCTGAGAAGAATCCGAATCAAATCGGTACATGTTTTCCCAAGCTTTTGGAGACACTTGCCGCAATTGATGGGAAAAGCCTAGAAGATACGGCGGCGGCACCCTCTGTAGATAATCAACTTTTGGTACTTGAAGAAGAAATCGACATCGCAAAAAAGAAATACGAAGATGCGCGAGTTGGATATCTGCTTGCAAAAGATAAACGCGTACGGAAGAACTGCGACAAGACAAAAGTTCATGAAACGAATCAAGCCAACTGCCTAAAGAAGGCAGAAATGAGGCTCAATGGTCTCTTGGAGCAAAAAAATAAATTGTTTGGCGGCACACTGCTAAATGGCTCTGTCGAAGATTAAGTTAAACAGTTATCGTTATAGATAAACAGGGGCTACGCATGAATTTATTTGTTAATTAGCGTGGCCAACGCCTCCAGAGCCGCTGACGGAGACTGCAGCTTAGCCATGATCCGCTTCACGCTTTTAGCCTCTTTTCCGGTTTCGGTTTCCTCTTCTTTTTGAAGTTTTCTGATCATTCCGAGCGCCCATTTATTCAAGAGGACTCTGTTTTGCAGATAGTTAGCGTTTTTGCACTGTGTCCTATCTTGATAGAAGTTAACATCCAGAACGTAGTGGAGGTCGTTTTCAATTCCCCAGTGACGTCTAACGGCTCTGGCACATTGTTCTGCGATATGGGCATTCAAGAAGTTCAGGGAGCTAATGTAGTAGCGATCAATAGAACTGATCTCGCCGGTTGTCTTGTTAACGCTTTCTGTCGTAGCTTTAACGATCGTGCCTTCATCGAGCCCTATCCACTTCTTCAATAAGGCAGCTGGCAGACAACTTCCGGGAAGCACCGAAATCTTTCTTGTCTCGATTCTTCCATGTCCGAGTTCAACTTTTTCGAGCTTCAGCGTACGGGTTTCGGTGCGGTCCACAAAGCTTAACTGTATGTCATAAAACAACGATTTGTGGTTCTGTTTCACCGCAAGGCAGTAGTCTGCCTTTCGTTGGATTAAAGCTGAAGCAAACTTTTCCTGTGTATTGAGTGCATCGGCCGTAACAATACATCCTGCCAAATCGAGTCCCTCAACCATTGAGGCGGCGTGCGTGATCTCATTTTCCTTGCTCCCGATGAGCTTTTGTCCTAAAGCAATTCCATTTTCAGTGTCATAGAAGGTAAGGATGTATTTACCGGCTTTTTCTCCGCTTCTTCTGGAGGCTCTAACCGCTTGACCGTCCACTGCAACAATTCGAGAAGTAAATTTGTGAAGCAGCGGTTCTACAAGTCTGCCGTAAAAGCCTTGGAATTGTTCAGGATCTATCAGCATAAGAAGACGCCGAACGGTATCGTGAGAGATATCCTGCTTAGGAAAGTCTTCAAATACTGTTTCCAGGGCCGCTCGATGGTTGCTCCAATAATCAGCAATTTGCACACAGCTTGTCTGCCCGGACAAGGAGCTGAGCAAAGCGACCAAATACACGTACGCCAAAGGATATTGAACCTTCGCAGCCTGACGAGGGTCAACGACTTCATTGGACAGAATTTCAGATGTTTTGTTAACGACATCAGCAGTCGAAGACTTAACCTCCTGCTTCAAATCCTTGATTTGCTGTTTGAGCAGGTAGCTTTTGGCATAAGTAAATACGCCGTTAACGATCGTACCGACCTGGGTACGCTGCTCACGAGATCTCTTGTGTTCCTTACTGTAGTAATAGGTGGATTTGTACACATAGAAGCGTTGTTGTTTCTCGTTCCAGTTGACCTTGCAGCCTTCGGGGATAAGGTCGAGGATTTCCTTGCTGACAGCCATCATGCCACCTATTAAATTATAGACATATATATTATATGTCATATTTCAAAAAAAGTCAACAGTTTTTGTCGACTTTTTAATAAGTTAAGGATGTTTTGTAAAAAATTACGATTCGCCGTGTATTCCAACCAAGTTTTCAAGCGAAAAATCGGCGCATCTGTTCGAAAACAGATGCGCCGATTCAACTTTTCTTCGGTTGTGGTTAGACGTTTTCAGTCGTGGTCTTCTCCACTGCTTCCTGCGCCAAGGCCCCCTCTTTCTTTCCTCGGAGTTTCCTTTCGAGTGCGGCAGACTGAGTCTTCATCCAAACGACAGCTGAAGTGAGCGGACTGTTCTTCACGTGAACCTCTTGAAGTTCTACCGGAGAACGTTCCTCAATCTTTCTGCAAATATCTTCAATCGCTGTGAGATAGGCTTTGTAGTTATCAAGATAAAAAGCCAAAGCCTTGGAGAAATTAGAGCCGAGCATTCCGCTTAAGAACAGCCTTGAAACTTCTTTGTACTCCGTGAGTGACTTCTGGAAGCGAACAAAAACCAGACGTTCTTCCGCTGACATTCTCTTGAGTTCCGTCAAGAACGCATGCTGCGCACAAGGCTGGTAGTACCAGATGTACATCAGATCCAAAGAAATCACAATGCATTCGATTTCCATCGACTTAGAGCGCTCGGAAATCAAGCGGATGAAATCTGCCGGACGAGACATTAAAGAGAGAATGTCTTTCTTCGGGAAAGCCAGCTCCATGCGCTCAAAGCAGCTGAAAAGCGCCTTGGTCGACATACGGAAGTCGGACGTGCGGAGACGGTAGTTGTTGCGGCGATCGGCCACGCTCTCGATGACTCCGGCCACCGTATCGGAAGCGAACTTCGACACGATCGCAGCCGCAGGTACCAGAATAGCCGCTGCGGGCATACCGGTAATGATCGGCAGAATCATCGCGAGAATTACGTTGTAGACCATCGCCACCGGAATCGCCAAAATGCTTCGGAATAAGTTTCCGACAACAGCGGTCTTCGGAAATCCTCGGAAAATGTTATGAGAGGAAATATAGAGGCCGTTTGCCAAAGCGATGATCGAGAACACCAGCAACGGCGCCTTATCCACGGTAATCCCGAGGATATGACCTAAAAGAACATTGCGGGTAAAGCCCTCAAGCAGCACAACCGACATACCGGTGTACATCAGGGAATCGCTAACGCGGGACCAGTTAATCAAGGACTTCCAATCGATACGGGCGCCTTTTTGGAAGCCGCCTCCGGCAATAACCGCCTGAATAATATTGCGGATCCCGGTAATGCTGAACCAAATCAAAGCGCCGAACCAGGCCAGGACCCACCAATTCTGCGTGAGCATGAAAGTTAAGAAGGCCGGCAGGAAACCGATCGTGACCTTGATAATGTTCAGAATCGTCGTATTGGTATACGAGAAACCGGTCTTTTCTTTCTTCTGCTTAGTTTCGTCAGCAACCAGTCCGTTGGTATTGCCGCGAGTGATGCCGCCGAGCGAAACCACGTTGCAGTTACTCGTAGTGACTTCTGCATTGGCGTACGTAGCAACCCATTCTCTCGAATGTTTCATTCCGAACTTAGTAAAGCCCAAGTTCTTGCGAACCCACTTCACAAAAGGAGAAACTTCCTCAGGTTCGGAGTAGACATCGATGCATTGAACCGGAACATGCAGAGGAATTTGGAAAGATTCATCGCTTTCTTTCTCAATCATCTTCTGTGCGCCGCGCGGAAGAGTATCCGGCACCGCAAAGCCCATACCGAATCGCGTTCCTAAGATGGTTGTAGAGTCGGATCCAAACCGGCTGCCGAGCGGCTGGTTGGCGTAAAAACTCATGATGCGCGGAATGTTCTCAAGGAACTCATTAAAGAGTGCACTGCGTTCCGGATTTTGCGCAATCTCCGGACGCTGACGCATATCCTGAATGATTCTTTTAAGCTCAATCGCATTATGTCGATTAATCGCCTGCTGAAGCTGGTTGATTTCGTTCACATGTTTTACGCGTCCGAGCTCGCGCTCCTTCATGTTCAGGATTTCAAGATGTGAGATCCGCCCCTCCCCGAGCCAGAGAAGTTCCAAGACATCCGCATCTGTCAGCTTGCCTGTCAGAAGCGTAATGCGAGACGACGGACGGCTATGCATTAGACGAGAAAGCAGTCCCTGAACGTCGATCTTCAGAAGATTCGGACGGCCATCGTTCGCCGGTTCGGACAATGACGGAATTTCAGGATTACGAGACGGACGAAGCCAGCGCTGGTAGAGCACCACAGAAGTTAACTCATCCAGCTTTTTCAGTCGCTCCTGAAGAACGCCCTGATCTTCAGCAGAAGCGCGCAAGAGCTCCTGCTTGACCTTTTCTGCTTCTGCTTCGACAAGCGGAAGCAGCTTGGAATGCACAAATTCAGAAAGACGAATCAGCGTGGTTTGTCCCATGCCGACGTAGTCATCAAATTCTTCTTCGGACAGAGGAGGAACCTCAATGCCCCATTCCTTCGAGATTTCTGCGGCGTGCTTAGCGTTAAAGACTTCCAAGGTCTGAAGGACTTCTTCCCTGGCCCAGTCTTCGACTGCACGTCCTTCCTGCATTAGCGCTTCGGTTTCGGGCTCCTTTAAAAAGTCCAAAACCGACTTTGTATCCGTAAAGCCCTTCGGCGTCCAAAGAAATTCGACGTAACGGTCGTGGAAGCGAGCTTTGAATTTAATGCCCAAACGAACTGAAATGCCCATGATATGGGCAGCTTCATAAAGCTCATAGACGACCTTGGGATCAACAAAGTTGTAGTAAACAACCGTCAGGCGGCGAATGCCTTTAACGCGAGCGTCCATCACCAGATAGGTCGGATTCTTGCGGCCCATGGTGTTGGCGTCGTGGACATGGTCGTCCATCGTTTTCTGATTCCACTCTTCCGGCATCTCCAGCAGGAAGAATTTAGAAAGAAAGGCGCGCACAATGCGGGGATTGCCGGCCGCAACCTTCTGGAAATCGTGAATCAGACGGAGCTGCTCTTCTTCATTGCCGCGTGCGCGGATAATCTCCTTCATGAGCTGGATGAGCACACGCGAAGTATTAAAACGGAATGGCGTTTGCGCACTGTACAGCACTTCTTCATGGAGCGTCTTAAGGGCAGAAAGCCTCGCCTCGACGCCCGTTCCGTCGTTTAATCGCTGCAAAAGGTTGACTTCAGCCATCGCCATTCGTTCTTCATGGGTGCTGACCATGTTTTGAATGCCGTGCGGATGCAGAGAGGTTCTAAAAGTCTCCTGCTCGGCAGAAGACACATTCCCGGAATCGATGACCTCGTTAATTTTGACGAGCAGATCTCGATCCTTCTTATCAAAACGTAATGACTGATTCACCTTGGACTCAAAAGTAATTATTCTTGTGAAAAGTTTCGATTTTACATAAGGTTAGCTTTTGCAGGTGTAACCATGGGGCAAAATTCACCTGTCGTTTTCGACAATGCGTTCTCCGTTAGAGCTTTTCATTTCATGGGAACTTCACCAGCAGCCTAAAAAAGCATTAACCTTATCCTCTAAAAACTCGGACGGCGAAGCTTATACTGCGCTCGAATAAAGAATCACAAAAATCCTCATTCCCTCGATAATCAAATGGCTGGACTAGGCACTCTGATAAACGTATTCGCTATTACCATCGGCGGCATACTAGGCATTGTTTTCGGAAACCGTTTGGCTGAAAACCATCAAAAGGCCTTAATCTCCGCGTGCGGGCTGTGCGTTATTTTCATTGGGATCGCAGGCAGCTTAGAGCAGATGTTCAGAATTAAGGACGGCGTAATTTTCACATCCGGCGTCTTAGTTGTGGTTCTGAGCTATGCCGTCGGGACGCTTCTCGGGACGATATTTGATCTGGAAGGAAAAATTGAAAAATTTGGAGAATTCCTGAAAAACAGAGCTCACAGAAATAATGACAACAACTTCGTCACCGCCTTTGTTGTTTCTTCGTTAACTGTATGTATTGGAGCCATGGCCGTAGTAGGAGCGGTGCAAGACGGTATCCACAACGATGTATCTATTCTCGCTGCTAAATCCATTTTGGACTTTGTCATAATCTTCATACTGACTGCATCGTTAGGTATCGGATGCGCTTTTTCTGCAATTCCCGTGGGACTTTTCCAGGGAAGTATTACGCTCCTTGCAGTGTTCATCGAACCTATTTTGACCACAAAGGCTCTTGAGTATCTTTCCATGACCGGATCAATGCTGATCTTTTGCGTTGGTATTAATTTGGTTTTTGGAAAGAAATTTGAGGTGGCCAACATGCTGCCGGTCTTGTTGATTGCTGTGTTGTTTGCCTATGTTCCTTCCTTTGACTGATTCGATCTCGGTGCCGTATCTAATCTGCAAGACGCCTTATTGAGGCTTTTTCCTGAAGGTTTTCAGGAAAACTACGGTTTCGGAACAAACCATCAATAGGCTTCCAGCCAGCCTTCTGCAGCATCCTGTTCACCAAAGAGGTTAGACGATATCTTCACGATTCTTTTTGCTTTCCTGCCGTTTCTTTGCTCTTTTTTCTTCGAGACTGCGCAATAATACCGATCGGAACCACTGATGCGCTGGATCAAAATGCGTGCGGTCATGCCACAAAAACACCGGCGTCCATGCTGGATCAGCAACCATATTCTTTGGAAGAATCGTCAGAGGCAAGTTGCCAATAAGTTCCTTAACAGACGACTCCGGCAGGCGTCCGATAAGATCGCACTGTGTGAGCATGTGCGGAACCGTTAAAAGATAAGGAGTATCAATGGCGATATTGCTCCCTTCCTCAAAACCTGAGGAGTCCGTAGTGATCTTGCCTTCTGAGTATCCGTACTTCACGGCAATAAAACGATAATTTTTTAGATCCGATCTTTTAAGCTGTTTGCCTTCTCTAAGTTTTACTGCCAAGGGATGCGTGTTCCTGACGACATACACATGGTCTGTGTTGTACAGCGTTTCGTAGTGAAATTTCTTTCCTAATTCCCTTAGCTTGAGGTTGGGCGGGGCATAAATGACGATATCAATGTTGCCCTTCTCCAGCGCCCACTGAAAATGCTCATGAAGTGAAATTATAGAAAGGCGAATATTCGGGGCCTGGGCATACAAATTCGCTAACGAAGGAACAATAAATCTAAGTGCCGCATTATCGATACAGCCGATACGGAAATCTTGCGTTAACTCCTTAGGAGAAAAAACTTTTGGACTCGGAAGACGATCAATGCGCATCAAAATAGATTGGATTTCGCCAATCAAGGAGTCCATCTTGGGTGTCGGCATCATTGCACGTCCGCTCTTTACAAACAACGGATCTTCGAAAATTTCACGGGCCTGGGCTAATAGGCGAAAACATGTCGCAGAGCCCTTTCCTAGGCGATTAGCCGTAGAAATAAGGTTGCGAGAATCGTAAAACTCAGCGAGAAATCTAAGCAATTCACTGTTTGGACGGTCTTGGGCCATATCGTTATCAATTTTGATGAGGATTTCTGTCAATTTTAATCAAATATGACAGGAAAACTCCTCTTTTCAAAGTGTAAAAATCACTCCAAAATTTCACTCAGAAGCACCCCAATGCTGACCAAGGAGAAACAATTATGCAAAAACTCTCAAGAAGGCAAATTCTCAAGGCAATCTCCGCTCTTCCGGCCGTCTCTCCGGCCACTTCCGTTCTTGCACAGGCTGCAAATCCCCAGCCTCAGGAATGGACGGGCTTTGCCATTTGCGATTCCTGCAACCATGTACCTTCCTGCGGAATTCAGTTCCAGGCACAGGGCAATAACATCATCAGTATTCAGAACTGGAAAGAAAATCCGCGTCACTGGCTCTGCTCTAAAGGCATGAGCACTCTGCAGCGCTTGTATAACCCGAATCGTCTGCTTTATCCGATGAAGCGTACGGCCCCCAAAGGCGCAGAGGATCCGGGCTGGGTTCGTATTACCTGGGATGAGGCTTACAAGACCATCGCTGCCAACATGCTCGCCGCCAAAAAGAAATACGGTCCCGAATCCGTCATGTTCTATGCAGGCGACCCGAAAGAACCGAGACCCTCTATTTATCGTTTGGCTCGTTATTTCGACTCTCCCACTTGGGCCACGGAATCCTCTGCCGCTTGCCGCTCCGGCTGCATGATGGCTGAACAGCTCAACTTCGGGCAGCCCAACAACGGTTCCACACCGACGAAAGACACCAAGGTCTACATGATTATGGCTACCAACGTTTGGGCTCAGCCCCTGGGTTGGTGGGAAGCCATTAAGGCCGCAAAAGCACGCGGCTGCAAGATCATCACGGTTGATACCAGAAGAACCAAAGCCGCAGAAATCGCAGATATCCATTTGGCTCCGGCGATCGGTACGGACGCCGCCTTAGCTGCCGGCATCGCCCGCGTCCTGATCAAAGAAAACCTTATTAATAAGCCTTTCATTGATCAGTGGACACACGGTTTCGAAGAATACGCCAAGTACGTTGACCAGTTCACTCCTGAAAAGACTCAGGAAATCACCGGTGTACCTGCCGACAAAGTTGTCGCAGCCGCTCGCCTCTGGGCTCAGGGTCCGGGCTCCTTCACTCTGACGACTCAGTCTCTGTCTCACAACTCCAACGGTGTGAACAACACTCGCGGTCTGCTCCTGCTGCCAATCCTGATGGGTTACATCGACATCCCCGGCGGCGTTCCCTTCGGTCAGCCTCCCAAAGGCTTGTCCATGGCCGCCTTCGGTCTGCATCCTGCTATGGCCGACAAGAAGTGGTGGAACTCCCCTGAAGTGAAAGCACGCCGCTTAGATAAAGACGAACTTCCGCTTTGGCATGACCTGCAGGATCAGACTAGCCCGAACAATCTGCCTGAATGGGTTCGCGACGGCAAGGTCAAAGTCTTCTGCGGATGGGGCTTTAATGTCAACATCTGGCCGCAGCCTGATGTCTATAACGACGCTCTCTCGAAGTTAGATTTTGCTTTCGCAACAGATTACTTCCATCGCAAAGACAGCCACCGCAACATGGACATTATTCTGCCTGCTGCGATGAACTATGAACGCCATGCTCCTTTCGGCTGGTACGGCCCGAACATTGCCGTTCGTAAACCGATCAAACCGCTCGGAGAAGCTAAAGAAGACTGGCGTATTGCGCTGGAACTCGGTTGCATTATCGATAAACCTGAACACTTCTTTGACGGCGATCCCGAAAAGGCCCTCGACTTCATCCTTCATCAGTACGAAGGCGGCGACCTGGTCAAGTTCAGAGACGCGCTGCCTCAGATCAGCCGTATCCCGGCTCCGAAACCCGGCTTCAAGAAGTACGAAGACGGAAGACTGCGTCCGGACGGAAAACCCGGCTTCAACACGCTTTCCGGCAAGCTGGACTTCTTCTCTGATCGTGCGGCTAAATTCGGCTACCCCGGCCTCCCGGAATACAAACCGATGACCGAGCTCAGCAAAGAATTTGATCTTCGCCTCATGAACGGTTCTCGCAAACCGTACATCACACACAGCAAGACCCGTACGGACCAGCCCTATCTGATGGAAATCGAAGACTGCCTGCACGTCAACATCAACCCGAAGGATGCTGAGGCCAGAGGTATTAAGGAAGGCGATACCATCCTTATTACATCTCCCTACGGCGGACCTGTAGAAGCCAAAGCAGTGGTTTCTCTGATTGTTCCTGTCGGCACGATTGACGCTCAATACGGCTGGCTCGACAACCAGAATACCCAGAAACTCATGAACCGCGGCAATCGCGATCCGCTGTCCGGTTATCCGAGCTACTTCGAAAATCCCGTCCGTATTGAAAAGAAAGCCTAAGGAGATCGTCATGAGCAAATATGGAATCATTGTTAATGCTGACGACTGCGTCGGCTGCCACGCCTGCTTCGTCGCTTGTAAAGAAGAAAACCAAGTTGCGCCCGGTGTGAAGTGGAACCATTTGGAAAGACTTGAGCATCCGGCTGAAGAAGTCATCGAATACTTCCGCGTTTCCTGTATGCACTGCGAAAATCCCGCCTGCATGAAGGTCTGCCCGGTTAAAGCCGTTTACTTCGGACCGCACGGTGAAGTTCTGATCGACCAGAAGAAGTGCATCGGCTGCAAAGGCTGCTTAGCTGCCTGTCCGTACGGTGCGCCTAAATTCTCCGATCCGAACAAACAGTCCTACTACGGAGACCTCAAACCGCTCGGCGGAAGAAGCGCCAGCCCGACAGCTTGGACAACCCGTGTCCCGGGAAAAGCCGAGCACTGCACTCTGTGTACGCATCGTACTTCCCAAGGACGCTTGCCTGCCTGCGTTGAAGTCTGCTCAACTAAAGCTTTGCAGTTAGTGGACTACGACAACCCGACCGATGCTCAGAAAGCCTTGATTGCTAAGGCCCAGATCATCAATAAGGATGCCGGCACTTCTCCGAAGATCCGCTTCATTTCTTCCATTACGGACTTTGGGGCTATGAAAGTTAAAGCCTGAGTTTGAATTGCGGTGCCGGAAGCGTGCGGCACCGCTTCGTGTCTCTTAGGGTATTTTCCCGTTTTCAATACCTGAGCTAGTTTAAAAAACCTCGCGAGCCCCCGTGGGCTCTCTTTTTTGCCAAAAAATATTTTCTTAACTTATGTATTATTTGTAGTATAATAAGTCTGTGATTAGCCTAGGAGGAGCTATGCACTACAGACTTGGATTTAGTTCA